>Ga0210391_10000002_pt1 | contig 624183 bp, 533 predicted proteins | sample IncBWC12OmetaG_FD_160573 | JGI IMG/M metagenome (GOLD analysis project Ga0210391, IMG submission 160573) | Forest soil microbial communities from Barre Woods Harvard Forest LTER site, Petersham, Massachusetts, United States - Inc-BW-C-12-O ...
TGTCAGCTCAACCGGTCGATGCAACACCCTCAAGACGTTGATTCGACTATGCTTTCCTAGAAGAAGCTTTCTGTTTTGTCGTATCCGCTTAAAGCTTAGCCAGAGTAGTGTTCCGGCTAATCTAACCCTAGCAAGCGGACCGGTCTCCAAAGGCTGCTTTCCGCAGCCGAGCGAATCGACCGGCCGTTTGGCGCGATTCTCATCGACGACACCTCTCGACTCACCCGGAAACTAGCCGATGCCCTCAATCTCTGCGAGCGCTTGACGTTCGCCGGCGTCCGTTTGGTGGCCGTGTCGCAGGGCGTCGACTCGGACAGTTCCCAGGCTGAAATCCTCTTCGGCGTGCACGGACTGATCGACAGCGTGTATTCACGCGAGCTCGGCCAAAAGACTCACCGCGGTATGCAGGGTTGCGCGCTGAAGGCGCTCCACACCGGCGGCCGCGTCTTCGGCTATCGCAGCGTGCGGGATCTGGACGGTGTGAAACTCGAAATTACCGAGAGCGAAGCGGCCACCATCCGGCGCATGTTCGAGATGTACTCGAAAGGCCAATCCTTGAAGCGCGTTGCCCACGCGCTGAACGCCGAAGGAGTGAAATCCCCCCAGCCGCAGAAAGGGCGCGTGAGCCGCTCATGGTGCGTGTCGTCTGTTCGCCACGTCCTGAAAAACCGGAGATACACGGGCCAGATCATCTGGAACACGAAGCGTAAAGTGCGCGTGCCGGGGACCGGCCGTAGAATCTACCGCCGTCGACCAGAATCAGAATGGATTACCACGTCTGCGCCACACCTGCGAATCGTGCCCGGGGAACTGTTCGCCGCGGTGGAACGGAGATTTGAGATCACCCAAAAGCTTTGGGGCGCCGGAGTTGCGGGAACAGGGTTGACCCGCGGACAGGCAAAACAGGTCTATCTGTTTTCCGGCCTACTGGTCTGCAGTGAATGCGGCGGCAGTATCACGCTGGTGGGCGGGAGAGCCAGGACTTCCAGATCGGAATACGGGTGCTCTCTCCATAGCCAGCGCGGCGACAGCGTTTGCAAAAACGGCCTGCGGATTCAACGCCAACAGTTGGAAGATCGTCTCCTTGCGGGATTACAGGATTGCGTGCTGCGCGAAGAGTTCATCGATTACGTCATCGTGGGACTTCAAGAGGAGATTCGACAGCGGCACAGCGCCTTCGACTCTTGGCTAAAGTCGCTCCGGGAAGAGAAGCAGCGAATCGAGATGGAATTGAAAACGCCTGGTCGAGATGATCGCCACCGGAATCGGATCACAGAGCGTCATGGCCGCAATCACCGAGCGCGAGACCAGACTTCGCGAGATTACGAACCAGGCGGTGGAACCCGGGCCGGGATCGGTCCAAGAAAAGCTCGACGAGTTGCGGACGTTCGCCATTTCGCGCCTCGATCGTCTGCGGGACGTGCTGGCCGACCCCAAAGCGATTCACGAAGCACGGGCGCTCCTGGCCGAGCGGGTTGGCAAGTTCACCCTGGAACGTGTTTCTGAGAGCGGAGAAGTAAGCTTTAAAGCCAATGGAGAGATGGACTTCTTCGGGGAAGAGGCGTTTACACAACTGAGTGGTGCCGGGGGCCAGCATAGCACGATACAGCCACGCCTCTAGGCTCTGTATACCCTTCGAAATTCCCCTGGCAGCCTAGGCGTTCCACAAATCTCGCCATGGGTGGTGTCATTTCGCCTTGCAGTGCCATCTCGCAGTGCCACTCAGTGCCGCTAATCCTTTTGAATTCAGCAGGTGAGTGCCACCTCGAAAAGAGTGGCACTGACTCAACGTTCTGATATCCCAATACTTATCCGGTTTTAGTGCCAGTATGCCCGTTCAGGGGTCGGGACGGTTGAGTGTCACTCATTCAGAGGGACTGATGGGATATCGGGACTATGGCACTAAAAAGGTACAACTTCTTTCTTTTCTTACAGAGGACCAAATCTCGTGGCACTAATCGCATTTCTAAGTCCTTTGTTTCTATTCAATGGCAAAATGATCTGGCACTGCATCGTGTCACTAGATGGCACTCAACAGATTCTAAAGGTGTTACGTCGGTTGTAGCGCTATTTAGTTAGTGCCACCCTAATTCCTCCTACTCCAACAAAAATCCACAACGGCCGAAAGATTTTGAGTTGACGATCAAGCTAAATATGATATAGGTGTGTATATGAAAGGCATTTCGACTCGTGAGGCGGCCGCGAAATTAGGCGTCACCATCCTAACGCTCCAGCGTCATGTGTCGGCGAAAAGAGTTGATGCACCAGCGTTGCAAAAAATTGGAGGCGTGAGCATCCGCCTCTGGACAAAGCGCGACATCAAGAAGGCGGGAAAGGTCCTCGCCGGCATCAGACCGGGTCGAAAGAAGAAGGCATAGAAGAAGGCGGGACGCACAGGTGCATGAACACCGGCGCGTCCCCAAACACCAGGGAGGTACTAGCTCCGATGGCATCTCTAACGCACGTTATTTCATCCCCTTTAATTCCGCAAGTTACCGTCCCACGTGAAGAGACGAATAGGTTGTGAGACTGACTGGGCGTCCCGAAACGCCGGGCTGCGCTTTTGTGTAAAGCCCGCTGGCGTACGCCGCAAATCCACATCCCGTGCGCTGCGGTGCTGACGAGGGCGGCACGGGAGGAAAGAGGAAGGACACAATGACTGCTGCCGGACGATTGCTGAAAAATGTGACCAACACAAAGCTGGAGATCATCGATGTGCGCCTAAACGGAGATCTGCGAGGGCAACTCGAAAAGATGGCGGAAACTGACGGACTCGATCGTGAACATCTCATTCGGCTCTTAATCGATCGCGAGTGGATGCGCCGGCGGAAAGTGCGCCGGCAGGAGGATACGGCGCCCCGATGAGCGACGTGGGCAGCATGCGGCGTATTTTCTCGACCGCGCAACTGATCGCGAGATTTTCAGTTTGGATGGAGGCTTGTGGCAATGCGCCTTCAACGATCTCGCATTACGCGAGGACTGTGCGCAACTTTGGAGCGTTCCTCGACGGCTGTTCTGTGACTTCAGCCAAGGCTGAACATATCCGAGGCTTCCTTGCGAGCATGCTGGACAGGGGAATCGGACGCACCACGATGCAGGGTGCGCTCTTTAGCTTGCGGACTTTCTATAGCTTTCTGCAGCTGGGCGGGTTTGTCCGCATCAATCCCGCTCGCCAGGTGGCGGCCGGTAAAGCACCGAAGCGATTACCGCGCGTGCTCAGCGTCTCCGAAGTGGAAAAACTCCTCATCGCAGTAGAATCGAAACGCGATCGCGCGATCATCGAACTCTTCTACGCTACGGGCTGCCGGCGAAACGAACTGCGAGAGCTTTGTGTCGAGGACGTTGATTTCACTGCACAGAGCATTTTGGTTCGACGTGGCAAGGGAGATCGGGACCGCCGTGTACTTTTTGGTGGGGCAGCAGCCCGTGCGGTCAAAGCACACCTGGGTAAGCAGCGACGTGGTTCCATCTTCGGAGTAAGCTCCGCAACGCTTTGGAATGTGATTCGTCGAGCTGCCAAGCGCGCAAACCTCGAAGATGTTCATCCCCATACGATTCGTCACAGCTTCGCGACCCACTTGCTGGAGAGCGGCGCGGATCTGCGCGCAATACAGGAGTTGCTTGGCCATTCTTCGGTTGGGACAACCCAGCACTACACCCACCTGCAAATTGCCTCCCTACGTAAAACCCTTGAACGGTGCCATCCGAGAGGCTGACTCTATGACAAAACTCGCCACAGTCGAAGTGATGTTGCCGCGATCTGCTGAACGCAAGATCGATGATCTTTTCGTATTTGATGCCCGCTGCGTCGACGTCGCCACGCGACAGGAGATCTTGCGGTTGATGCCTCAGGTCGTCCACCTCAGACGCGCGTGGAGTGCGCATTTCCTCCAACATGGGTGCATGGCTTGTGCAAAAGCAGACTCGACCGTCATGATCGCTGCGAGACTGCGCCGCCGCGGCGCGACCTGGGCAGAGATATACGAGATCACGGGCGCGCCTGCCAGGACTCTCGCGGAGCGCAAACTGTTCGGAAACGCAGTCCGCCGCAAACTTTCGCAACTTGACGTACCTGCTAGGACAAAATCATTGAATCGCTACGGAGCCGGAGGGCTGTGTGCTCGGTGCTATCTTCGACTCCGCCGCGAATTGGCCAAGACACTGCGCGACATGCATCAGGGGCGGAATGCCGACGAGGAGATCTTGTCGCTCACCCGCCGATTCGACGTAGCACAGTGGCTGCTCGGCGACGGGTGATTCCGTTGGGTTTAGGGCAAGCCGAGATGTTTCTTCACTTCGGCTTTTGCGACTTCGACTAAGACGCTCATCGCCACGCTTTGGAGTCCGCCGATTTTTTTCTTTGTTGCTGACCAAATGCCCTTGTCCCGGATGTTGTCAAGAAATTCGTGACCTTCCCACGTGAGTCTGGAGACCATCGGCATTGGAGAACCCCACTGTCCGCGGACCAACGATGCTTCGATCATGAGAGTCAAGTGATAGGCGACTTCCTCAAGCGAGCGCCCAGGAACGCCGATTTCGCTAGGAGTGCCTGGAGTCATCCAGCGCGCGCCGTCGAAGATGGGGTCTTCCTCGATGTAAAGCAGAAGATCCCGAATTAAATCCATGTCGCGCTTCATGCCATCGCCGTTTGTGACTGCAGGTATTTGCACCGAAGACACTCCCGCGCTACTCTCGGATCGCGCGTAAGAGTCTTCGGGCGGCCCGTTCTCAGCGGGCCGTTTCTGTTTCGGCGGCGACTTTATCACGACTTCCTCTCCGAGGCTTACGGGTTTCATAGTTCAGAAAATGCGAAGATCAGGGCTAGCGACAACCCTCCGACGATGCTAACTGCAGTCCAATCGATCGGTGTGGGTGAAGGCGCGCCGGGCATGGCCATTAAATTTAGAATGCCAGTGGCTGGCGCAAACGTGGTGATGGAGGTCAGCGGCGTCAGCGGCGCCGGCGCCGGAGAAGAGAGGTAACGCAAGTACGCGCCGGAGTTGTATGTCGACCAAGGTGAGAAGCCGCCGGCCGCCGCATACACCTGATATGCGGCGTTCGCGTTTGTCTGCGGATCGTAGAGGTTCAGCCCCGCAAATTCTGGATGCGCATTCAAATAAATCTGCCAAAGACCGTAACTTCCTTGCCCGTCCGGCGTGCCCGCGGCGGTTTCAGGATTGTAGGCGCTGGGATTCCCGCCGCTTTCCGCCAACGCAACGGCCGCGGCCGTCGCGAGATCCGCTCCGCTAAACCCGGCCGCGGCCGCGTATGCCTGGAGCTGGGGTGCGCTTAAACCCAAGGAAGCACCTGTTTCGTCCCAGCCTGGATCCGCGATTTCGAGCGGATCGCCGGCGCCGGCGATCGGAGGGAGCAATCCAGCATAAACACTGGTGAAAAATGAAAGCTATCGCTCGGTAACATCTGTTTCTAATCTCCTGCAACGCTCATCCCTTTAGTTCTTGGTCCACAATTGCCCTGGCGAGTTTTGCTATTTGGTCGTACGTTTCGCTTCCCGTTATTTGCTCTCGCAAACGCTCCTCGACGACGGTGTTGAACAGCGTTTGGTCTTCATCGTTAATTTCGGCGATCAAGTCGCCGTCCTCGGCATCTTCAGCTTCAGTTTCAAGCTGGGTTAGATAAATCGACACCACCGTCATACCTGTGCTGACTAGACGGTCGATTTGGTTTTTCTGCGTCGCGAGCTTCGCATCCTCCACCCATTTGGCGTGTTGCTCCGCATTTTTTCGCGACTGGGCTTCCGCTTCCGACTGCCGTCGAGCGTTTATCGCGCTCACGCGTTCCTGGATTTCTTGGTTCAGCTCACAGATTGCATCTTCGGCTGCGGCCCGTTCTTCGGTTTCCGTCCGAGAGAGAGCCAGTAGGTCCAACGCGTCGCGGATCGATCGGGATGCCTGCCCTCGCTCGGCCGCGGTTGCGTGGACGTTCATTTTCCACATAGTCGATTCCAAGATGCGGGCCCGTCGATCCACGATCTGACGCTCAGCCTGGAGCTGCGAAACGAAACGCTCCATCAGTCCCTTTAAAAGTCTCCGTATCCGGCCGCTGTCCTCGATCCCGTATTTATCGACCAGTGCCTCCATCTCGTCGATTGCCTGTTGATGCTGTTCCGGCGTTGCCCAAGCTGGCAGCAACTTTTCGGATTCTTCGAGAACCTCGGCACGTAACCGCCGTCCCTCGGCCGCCTGCTCTTCCAATGCACGGATCGCGTCCGCTGCCTCGCGTTCGCGGCGACGCTCTTCGACTCTGGCCTGGCGCTTCAGCTCGGCGATCCGCGCTGCGTCTCGCGACTGCTTTTCCCGCGCTTCCTGTTCGGTGCGGATCCGCACTTCCTCATTCTTTAGGCGCAATTCTTCGATCTCGAGCTTCTTTTCTTCGACTCGTTCCCTGCGAATGTTGAGAGGGCTGGAAACGACGGACCTGGTTTTCGATTCCGCTTCCTGCCCGATTGCATTTAGTGAATCAGCGGGGATCCGAAGGTGTCCCCCAGGCGTCTGGAAGGATATGAGGCGGCCACCTTTGCAGAGGCCCTTTAGCGTCGGTATCGAGACGCCCAGAATCTTTGCGGCCTGAGATGCAGAGTACGACGTTTGCTCCATAGAATCCCCCGACAGGTGACTTTTGGCGATTTTTACTACCGGTTTTTTGCGGATTTTACCCTGGTTTTTCGCTGTTCGCCGCCGGATTTCGATTGCGGAGCTTGTCGACGATCTCGATTTTGCACGACTCGCGGCTGGCCGGCTCATTTGCTCGGCACCAGGAGGAATGCGGTGATGTTACGAAACCAACGGCGCAACCTCGCGACCGTCTCACAACGCGGGGGAAAGTATCCGTTGCGCGATTTCCTGCCGCACTGTTTCTCAAAATACAGTAGCAGGTCGCCATGCTGATCGGTCTGCATTGGCGTCGCGGTGCCTGGAAGGTGGACCATGAGAGGAGCAACAGAACGTATGTGAGCGTCGAAATGCGCGCAGCAGAGTGGCGTGCCGGCCTCCAGCCCAGGAACGGTATGCCGCGCTAAGTTTGTGCAGCCTGCTTCACCGCTGCGCTGGTGTGCGCAAAGTGGGCTCATTGGGAGGATTCACCTCGCACGGATTTGCACGCCCTTTAAAGCTTTCTCACAAGCGGCGGCAACACCACCATCGCGAGTAACACGGCGGCGAAGTACCCCCAGTTATTTTCTAGCCACAGCGTAGTGGAGCTGGCCGGCGATGCGGCCGGTGGCGTGGTGGCAGTGACGAGTTGGCCGGAGAGAGAAGATATCGCGCTTAGGATCGACTGGGCTTGCGCCTGGAGTTGCGCCCTCTGCGTCGTTGAGGTAGCTGGTAGCGCGTTCATTTGTGCGATTACGCTGTTGTATTGCTGTTGGAGCGAAGCGATGGTGGTTTGCGTTGTGGTGGCGACGGTAGCCTGGGTTGCTGCTTGGGCGCTCGCCGTATTCGCGACGGTTTGCTGGACGGCTATCTGCGCATGGCTGTTCTGGAGATACTGATTAATCAGATACATCGTGCCCAGAACGCCGGCAACAATCGCCGTGATGGGTAGCCCGACAGTGGCGGCCATCGCAGTCCCGGCTATTACGATGATTGCTGTCGTGGCCGTACTGGAAAAATCTCCGATTCCTGACAACGTTGCGATCGGAGAAGTAGTGTTGAATGCCTGCTGCCACGCAGACGCGAATTGAGCCACTGCAGCATTGTACTGGGCCTTATACGTAATCGCCTGCTGGTCTCCGGTCGCGGCAAGAGCACTGAGATTTGTTCCGGTCTGATGAATCATCGAAACGATCGAATTCCAGGTAGAAGTCAGCGAAAGGTCAAACGAACCGAGCGAGGTTGAAATTATCGAGCTGACGGTGTTCTGGATGGCTTGGCCAGGGGCCGCGGTGGTGGGGTTTAGCAAAAGATTTGAAATGGATGTTGCGGCAGGGCTGGAGTCGAAAATGGATCCGCTAGGCGTGAGACTTGCCTGCAAGGCACCCGCGGCGGCGTTAAATTCCGGCGTGCCGGCGCCGTAGTTGTCATAGAGCGCCTGCAGCTGCGCATCAGTCGCGCCAAGAGCCACGAGATTCCCGATTATCACCGGGTCGTACCCATCGGATATCATCTGGTCGCTGAGATCGTCGCCAAGAGTGCGAAACATGCCTAACGTGTAGACCCGGCGCACACCGATTTTGTTGGATTCGAATGTAGGCGCGATCGCGTAACTCATATTTTCCTCACGATACCAACGACTACCAGCAAGAGGAGCACCCCGCCGCCGATCACGACTATGTTCGAGAACTGCGGCAGGAGGGTGCTCTGGAGAGGCCAGGGCAGCGAAATGTTAGCTGCCCCGTAGCCCGGAATTTGCAGTAAAGCACCCTGTGCCGTGCGCTGGACGCTTGTCCCCGCCAGTTGCAGTTGATCGATAAGCGCTGAAATTGCGTTCGCCTCTGTCCCAGCGTCGGTTGGGTAGGGAAGCGCCTGCAGTTGTTCGTTCGTTGCGCCCAACTGGATTGCCAGATTTATCGATCCCTGGTCGTATCCAGCCGCAAGTAGTTCACTCACCGTGTCGGAATCCGGAGCGGTGCCTAGCCCTGCGAGAGGGTACGTTAGCCGCGCGCGAATGAGAGTGTTTGACATTCGATGGGAGTAGATCCTTATGGGGTCGCTGGCCAGGCGTAGGAATCTCAGCGGCCAGGTCCAGCGACCGTCACGAGTGGAAAAAAGTTTGCTTCTTTCTATTCGTCCTCGTCGTCTTCCTCAATGTCTCCAGCGGCCGAGATGTCCAGGATGTCGTTCAGCTTCCCGGCGAGTTCATCCGCGTCGAGGTCTTCATCTGGATCGTCGCAGCTGGCGAGATCCGCGATGCGGTCCAACTGGTCCTGATACTCGTCGTTTTGCCGTTGGAGTTCCAAATTTTGCCGCTGAATATCCATGAGGAGGGCGATATCTGGAGTCGTGCCGTTACCGTTTCCTTTTGGATTAGACTGGCGGGCCGATCGCGGGTTGGATTGGCGCACCGCCGGTGAGGGGGTTGTCACCGCCTGCGGAGTATCCGCGGCGGTCGTCTGGACTGCCTGTCGCGATGCCGGCCGGGGGTTAGACTGCCGTGGGCGCCGTTGGGCGCCACTGCTGGACGACGGCACTGCCGGACTGGGTTGTGTTGCCTGGCCGTTGGACTGCAAGTACGGATTCCAGATTCTGACTTTTCCCATGATCGATTTTCCTCCCTCAGGATTCACTAAACGGATGTGTTTTCTGGACGCATAACTTTCCAGATCTTCGTCATCGATTTCTTCCGCGCGGTCAGGATCCTGCAACACGTCTTCGACAAAGCGCACGGCTTTGTCTTTTCTTGCCTGGGTCTGCTCGCGGGTCAGTTTCATGTTCAATCCACACGGTAGTCACCCACATCAACCTCAGTAAAGAGAAACAATGTGGCTGGTCGATTGTTCTCCCCGCTTTCCGTCTTCGCCGGCGCGGCGATGCTTTCGTCGATTCTGCCGCGCGCGAATCGCAGCCCGGAGATTCGACTTCGCCACGGGATCTGCGTTTTCTGGGAGGCATTCGGCATAGATTAGGGGCCACGGCTTGCCGTGTTTGTGGAGAAGCTCGCCGCGGCTGACGCTCTCTTCGCAGTACCTGCCGGCATGAGGCGGTAGTTCTGCTCTAACGAGGGACACTACGCATTTCTTAAACCCCCTTGGGTCGCGCGCGATCGCCGCGGCGAAATCCTTCCGCAATACCTGGCCGAGCTTCCGAATTGCGGGAAGAAGAAGCTCCCTCTCTTCGCCCTCAGCCGCAGGCGTGGCCTTCTGTGCGGCCGATCGCTTACCTGGAAGCCTTTCCGTCCCGTCTGGATCCGGAGCCTCTGCCGCGTTGATACTGCCGGCTACGCCTGCCGTGGCGCTAAGCCGAGGTCTCATTTACTCGTCGACCTCAATCCAGTGCTTCGGGTCGGCATTTTTTTTGTATCGATCCCAGTGCCTAAACGCCGTGCGACGGCTGATTCCAAGATCCTGGTACATCTCGTTCGGCTTCATACCGTCCGAAAACATTCCGAATGCCGTTCGCAAAATCGTGTCTCTCATAGGCCGCGTGAGCCAGGACGCAGCGCCGCCGGCGCCGTCAGTTCGCAGGCTCACCTCAAACTCCGCAAGCCACGCCGGATTTCTGCATTCGAGGCGTACTTTATCGATTTTGACCTGCGCTCGCAGTTGTTGATCTTGCTCGTAGTCGCCTGGTCTGCGGAGCTTTAAAACGAAATCGAGGATGTGTTCTTTGTTGGATGAGCCGAGCTGCTCGCCGCCCTTGCCGGCGTGATGCAAGAAAATCACTGTAATTCCGCGCTGATTTAGATCTGTAAACCACTCTTGCAGTACGGCAGACGTATCCGATTCGCCGTCCTGGGACGACGGCCAAAGGGTACTGATGTTGTCCAGGAACAGCACCTCGTACCCCCCACCGAATAGCCGCTCCTCGATTATGAATCGGTCGCGCGGCGAGCTAATTTTCGGCCGCCATCCGCGCTGAAAATCTTTTGACATCATTCCGAGAAAGCCAGGCGCCGGCGTCTTGCCATGTTCGAGTGCGATTGCTTGCGCGCGCTCCTGGATCGTCCCACCGTGCATTTCGCCGTAGACGTAAAGGACGCGATACGCTCGAGTAATCGGCCAGATGAAAATTTTTGGCAATCCCAACGCGAGATGCACAGCAAACTCGGTGGCGATATAGCTTTTGCCGACGCCACGCCAGGAGAACATCATTCCAGTGCCGCCACGCGAGAGTAGTGGCTCAATGACAAATTCGACTGGTGGGAGCGCCATCGTAAGCAGGGCAGGATAGTCGACGACCGCCGCGGGATTGTTTATCCTCGAGGCGACGCTGCTTTTGGAAAAGAGATCTATCTTCGCCAGCAGGTCGTCGGGTTTTACCTTTCCATCAAGCGCCTCGTGGTACAGTTCGTCGGTTTTGCGGATTATCTGGCAGAGCATCGACTTGTCGGCCACGATTCGCGCATGGTGCGCAACGTTTGAAACTCTTGGCATGCCATCTGCAAGCGACGCGACGTATGCGGGGCCGCCGATCGCATCGATTGCGCCGGCTGAGTGGAGCGCATCCGTCAGAGTCACAAGGTCGATCGGTTTCTGGGCTTTACTCAAAGCCTCCATGGCGAGATAGACTCGACGATTAACCGCAGAAAAGTCCGTGTCCTTCACGTGCTCCGCTGCAATTTTCAGCGCGGAATTTGGGATATCGCCAGCGAGAAGCACAGCTCCCAGAACCGCTCGCTCCGCTTCCGGGCTACTCGGTAACGCCTTAGCGATGTCGTTCGAAATTGGTCGCGTGCGAGAAAAGGGTATCGTCGACATTGGTCTCTAAAGGCTCCGGAGGTAAAAAATAACCTAGACGCCCCACAGCCCCCTGTCTGGCGTCTAGGTTCGCCGCGCAAACCCATCGCGCGCCTGGAGGTATTATCACCCGCACATTTTGGCTCCGGCCTCGTCTCCCAGAACTCCACGCCGAAAAGTATGCCGCTGATGGGGGCCGGCAAAAACCATCTACAGGAGAAAATGGAAGGTTTCTTGGACTTTTCACGTTTTTATATCTGTGCCTGACCGGGTCGGCTGCTTTCAGCCTTGAATCGGAGAATGAATTATCCTATTGTGATAACGAAAATGATTGACACGATGAGGCAGTTTCGTGAACGACTCGGCCTAAGCCAGGCTGAAGCTGCTGCGGCGCTTGGGGTATCGCAACCATTTGTTTGCGAGCGTGACGTAACCGATCTCCGGGAAATAAAAGAGCTTTGGGTTCCGCTTGCTCTAAGGACACTCGAACACGATTTTAAGAGGCAGCAAAAGATTGCCATGGCGGAGCGTTGCCCCGAGTGCGGCGGAGCAATGTTTCGTGCGTATTACAGCGTCCCCCCTAGGCATTGGCTATACGGCGATCTCATCGATTCCTACTACTGTGCGGGTTCGCGAGATACACCCCATGCGAAAGTGCGGGTGGGGAGGCTGGCAAATGGCCGACTGCAACGCCTTGACCGATTTAAAAATCCGATCACGGATCAAGAAACCGAGTTAAAGCGAAAGCGCAAAAGACTTACTGGGTATGAAATCAAGTACGGAATCGCACGGTGCGACAAGAGTAGCGGCCGCCCTGGAGGATGTGGTGGGATACTCACGCCCCAGGGTACATATCGCTTCCACCAGGGCGCGAGATATCACCTGTTCCGTTGTTGGACTCCTGGCTGCATTTTTAAAAATAAACGGCTGAACTGTCTCAACGGTAAATGCTATGAGGCGGGATCCCTTCCGAATGCGAGCCGCGAATCGAGCCTTCCCGCGGCAGCGCGTACCTGCATCTATTGCGCTGGCCGCACAGAAAGCCGCGGAAGCAGGATGGCTCCCCCGAATCAGATCCAGTTGCATTGTCGAGCGTCGCAATGCGGAAAAATTAGCTACTTTGATCTGCGGACAAGGAAATGTGTTCCCGCCAGGGCCGCAGGAGGTAAGAAGCCCTTTGACCCGCATCGGACCAAGTGCTCGAAGTGCGGAAACCTAGACATGAATCGCTATCAAATGAAAAAAGATCTTCTCGATCGCAATCCGTTGCGCGTCCCAATTCCTGTGCGGAAAAAAGCAGCCTTATGGAACTTGCCTTACAAACTCAGCAACGAAGTCTTGCTCGTTTTGTATTACTGTCGTCACTGGAAGATCTATAAAATGCCCAACGGCATCGTCATTTTTAAGAGGTCGACCAAACGAAGATTGCGGAGGGGTCTAACTCTGAAATATGTGTCGTCGCATTCGCAAGGAGGAAGACCGACCCGCCCTCCTATCGCTTTGCAGAGCTCGGTAAATTAACGCTGTTTCCTCCCCCTTGCCTCTCGCAGCTCTAAGTCCTTCTCTTCCGGATCACACCCATCTTCTTGTCAAGAGGGAGTCTTATCGCAATATGATAAATCGCGGCATCTGTGCTGATCGTGCCCATGGAAGAACGGATCCGGGAGATCACCAAGAATCATTTTTTCCCAAGAAAACCCGGCGTTTTGTGAGGAGGAGGTTTTCGCTTTCAGTGCATGTCTTGCTTGCGAAGCGCGTCCCGCTACGGTGTTCCCCAGAACGACGCGGATAATGGGAGAGCGGTTGGGCTTCGAAATTGGCTCCCTAATTCGCCGGAGAATTCTTAGTGGCAGCAAGTCGCAGTGCACGATTGCCGAGCACCGAGAACTCGGGGGTCGCTCCGCTGACGCCACAACTAAAGGATTTCATCGATTGCGCGATCGTGCCTGTCCTCGTGAAACGATATCTGGCTGAGTGTGAACAAATACTTGCTTACGATGCCCCAGATGCGGGACACTCCATTCGTTCGCCAAAGGCCACGCCAGATCGTGAACAGGACGAGAGACGTTGACGGAACCCGCACGCTGCGCGATTTACGCCCGCTACTCCTCAGAAAAACAGAACGCCCTTTCTATCGATCAACAATTTCGCAAGTGCCGCGAGTACGCTGATCGAAATGGGCTGCGCGTGCTCGATGCGCATCTCTACGCCGACGAAGCGATCTCTGGTGCTACGGACGTGCGTGATGGATTGCAGCGACTGCTCAAGGCCGCGCGAACGAAGCCGCGGCCGTTCGACGTGATCCTGGTTGACGACACGAGCCGGCTTACACGCCGGCTGCGCGACGGACTCAAGATTTTCGATGACCTGAAGCTCCAGGGTATCGGCGCCATTTTCGTCAGCCAGGGTATCGACACCCGCGGCGAGGATTCGGAGATGCGCTTCGCAATGCAGGGAGTGTTCGACGCGAACACCCTCAAAGACATTTCGCGAAAGACGCGCCGCGGCGTTGAGCAGCGCGCGATCGATGGCTTCCATACCGGCGGTCGCGTGTTCGGATACAAACACGTCCGCGTCCTGCATCCGAGCTCGCGCGATGCGTATGGGCAGCCGATCGCAATCGGCGTCAAGCTCGAGGTGCATGCGCAGCAGGCGGCGACGGTGCAGCGAATTTTCGAGCGGTACCTGATCGGGCATTCGCTCAAACGGGTTGCGCTCGACCTGAACAACGACGGTGTGATCTCGCCACAGCCGCAGAGAGGAAGAGTCTCGCAGACATGGTGTCCGTCATCCGTGCGGCACATCTTGCGCAACGAACGGTACCGCGGCGTCGTAATTTGGGGCAAGACGCAGAAAGTACGTTCTGAGAAGGGGACGCGGATCTATCGCAAAAAGAACGAAAGCGACTGGCGTCGAACTGAAATTCCAAGCCAGCGAATCGTGACCGACAAACTTTTCGACGCGGTGCGCGCGCGGATAAACGCTGTAAACCAACTCTACCAACTCGAGGGATCGCGACCAGGGCTTCTCAGGGCGCGTGCTTCGACCTCGCAATATATTTTCTCCGGACTTCTGAAGTGCTCGGTGTGCAATGGCAGCGTGACGATCGTTTCCGGGAAGTCGGGCACGCGCCAGGATGTTCGGTACGGTTGCTCGATGCATTCAAGCCGCGGCGGAAAGGTTTGCTCGAACAATTTGCTCGTGGCGCGTCAGGCGCTCGAGGATCAGCTGCTCGCCGGCCTGCAGGACCGCGTTCTGCATTCGGACGTCGTCGATTACACCCTGGGACGATTTGAGCAGGAGCTCACGAAGGCGTTACGCGATCGCGCGGCTGGATTCGACGCAACGCGCCGGCAGACGCAAACCATCGAGCGCAAGATCGCAAATCTGACGAGGGCGCTTTCTGACGGCTACTCGCCGGCGATCACGAGCGAGCTCGCCCAGCTCGAGCGCCAACTCGCGGACGCGGCCGGCCGCCTGGCGGATTCCGAACCTCTCGCCGTTGAGAGACGGATCCGTGACACTCGGAAGTTTGTCGAGTCGAGACTCGCGGATCTGCGGGGTCTGCTGAGTTCGGAGGCGACAACGGTCCGATCCGAAATAGCGAAACATGTGCAAAAAATCGTTCTAACGCCAACGGGGCGTACTTACGTCGCTTCTGGATCCTGGGATTTGCTCGGCACGGCAGCATGGATGGTGCCGGGGGCCAGAATCGAACTGGCTACGCCCGCCTTTTCAGGGCGGCGCTCTACCACTGAGCTACCCCGGCAATGTGGTTCATAAAGTGTAGAGGCGTCGGGAACGTGTGTCAAATAATTGCGGCGGGTCGCCACGAATTCTGTTCGGTCAAGGAACGAACTTTGGAATGTTCCCGGCGCTAAATAGGCGGCGCGCCTCGGTCTGGTCATAGCGCTGCAGGACGACACCTGACGGAATTGCCACACGATACATGCGAAACTCGCCCGCATGCTTGCAATCTCCCTCTGGATCGACCACCGCCGAGATCAGGAGTTCGCTCGAACCGTTTAGCCACTGCGCGCCCACCACATTTGAATAGCAATACCGCGCGGATTCCCAGAAGACGCTCTCCGGATACTTCACCGTGCTCGCGGGACGCGGAAGCTGGCGGACCAGTCGGTCAAAATCGTCGCGCGGGCCTTTCTCAACTCCTGTGATCGCCTTAAAGTGTCCGGTAGAAACGTCGTAGACCTGAACGTGCCACATTCCGACGAGACCGCCATCGCTCCAGGTCAGAAAAAAGCGCTGTGAATCGGGAGACCACGCCAACTCGGCATCGGCTTTCTCGCCCAAGTCCCATTTGTGTATTTCGCTCCCGATCCTGATTGTTACGCTGTCGCGCTCGCTGATAATGCTGTTCTTTTGGTCCGGCGAGTTTATTTGTACAGAGGTTGGCGAGTAGTACGGATAGACCCAAGTATTCGGGAGGATATGAGCTTCGCTTGACCAGTAACCGCTATCCGGCGGGGTCTCACCCTTCCTCTGAGTATGGCCCGCGACGCCGGGGAAACCGATCGTGAAGCAGAAAATTACTGCGCATAGAATCGCGCGGGTGACTTTCCAAGACCTGCTCGCCATGTGAGACCTACTGTTGCGAATCGTCGAACTCTTTCATCCAGGCGCGAGCTTTCAGGAGTTCGCGGGGCTTGGTGCCGTCTGGCGGGCCGACGATGCCGTCTTTCTCCATCAGGTCGATCAAGCGAGCGGCGCGGCCGTAGCCGACGCGGAGGCGGCGCTGCAGCGTGGAGGTGGAGGCGCGGCCGGCTTCGCAGACCACGCGTACGGCGTCCTGGTAGAGGTCGTCGTCGACGTCTTCACCGGCTTCTCCTTCGCCGCCTTCGACGGCCTCGGGGTTGCCATTCTCATCCTTGGGCGCTTCCAGTAATTTTTCGTTGTATTTGGCTTCGGCTTGCGCGCGCCAGAAGTCGCAGACGCGGACGATTTCGTCTTCGCTGACGAGCGGGCCATGCACACGATGCAGGCGCGAGGAGCCTGCGGGGAGATAGAGCATGTCACCGCGGCCGAGCAGCGATTCCGAGCCGTTGGCGTCGAGAATGGTGCGGGAATCGACTTTGCTGGCCACGCGGAAAGAAATACGGGCAGGGAAGTTGGCTTTGATCAGACCCGTGATGACGTCCACGGAAGGACGCTGCGTGGCCAAAATCAAATGGATGCCCACGGCGCGCGCCATTTGCGCGAGCCGCGTGATGGATTCTTCCACGTTGTTGGTGTCCACCATCATGAGGTCGGCCAATTCGTCAATGATGATGACCAGGTAGGGAAGCGGCTTGTGTTCGCTTTCTTCGACTTTATCGAAGAGCGAAAGTGATTGCGGCTTCTGGAACAGGCGATTGTATTGATCGATGTTGCGCACGCCCTTTTGCGCCAGCAGCTTGAGGCGATTTTCCATTTCGCGCGTGGCATTGCGCAAAACGTTGGAAGCGATTTTCGGATCCGTGACCACGGGCGCGATCAGGTGGGGGATGCCTTCGTAGAGATTGAGTTCCAGGCGCTTGGGATCGACTAGCACCATTTTTACATCGTCGGGACTGGCTTTGTAGAGGATGGACATCATCAGCGAATTGATGAACACGCTCTTGCCGGTGCCGGTGGAACCGGCGATGAGCAAGTGCGGCATGGCGGCAAGGTCGGTGATGCGGATGCGTCCGTGAAGGTCGCGGCCCATCGCCAGTGTGAGCTTGCTGGGCGAACCGATGAATTCGGGAGCTTCGATAATCTCGCGCAGCGCGATCGTCTGGCGATTGATGTTGGGCACTTCGATGCCGATGGTGGATTTGCCCGGGATGCGCTCGATGAGAATGGATTCGGCTTGCAACGCCAGGCACAAATCTTCCGTCAATCCGATGATGCGGCTGTATTTGATGCCCGCTTCCGGCTTGAATTCAAACGTGGTGACCACCGGACCGGGATTGATTTGCGTGACGCGTCCGGCGATGTCGAATTCCAGGCATTTTTCTTCGATGGCGCGTGCACGCGCTTTCAGCTCTTCTTCATCGAGCTTCTGGCTGCCTTCGCCTTCGCGTAGCAGGGTGGAGGAAGGCAAGCGGTAGTTGGAAGGAATCTTGGCGACTTTGGCTTCGGAAAGTTTCTTGACGGCCGGCTGTTTGGACGATGGTTCGGCATTGTCGCGATTCAGGAAAAAAATCGGCGCCTTGCCACCTGCGGGCTTTTCCGTTTTTTCCTCGCTCTCGGCTTCGTCGTCGGCAGTGAAGATATCGCTCTCATCGGCCAGGCGAATCGATTTGGGCGCCTCGTTGAGGACCTCCGCCTTACCCACAGATTGCGGAGCCGCAGGCTTGCGTCCGGCGACGCGATTTTCTTCCACGCGGCGGCGCATGCGCTGCTGCTCGCGGTTTTCCTGCCAGGCGTGCCAACGCGCTTGCGCCTTCTGTAACAGTCCGAGTTTCTCAACCGCTCCGAGCGGCCCCGTGGGACTCTTGGCCCAGGCATGGGTTCCAGCGAAGGAAAAGCTCGTGGTCATGAACACGGAGGTGAGGAAGACGGCGAAGGCTACCACATACGCGCCCGCGACGTTGAAGCCGGTGCGCAAACTCCCCGCGATAAGCGTTCCGAGAAAACCTCCCGCAGGAATGGCGCCGCGCACCGCAGGGAAGGGCATCAGCGCGAGCAGCGAAGGCAGCGAAAGCAGCAGCAAACCGTAGCCCAGCAAGGTGGCCACTTGCGAATCGATGGCGCGGCTGCGCAGCCAGCGCCATCCCACCACGATCAAGGCCACAGGCAGCAGAAACGCCGCGAAGCCGAATATCTGAAACAGCAGGTCGGCGCTATACGAGCCCACCGGACCGATCCAGTTGTGGGTTATATGCTGACTTTCGACCTGCGAGGCGCTGACGTTGAACGCCGCGTCGCGCGGGTTGTAGGACAAAAGCGATAGGCTGATCAAGACGGCCATCGTCAGGCACAAAAAGCCGATCAGCTCGTTGAGCCGTTTGTTTTCCGTAGGTGTCAGAAAGCGCAAGAGTTTCTCCTCAGCTGTGTGGGGAAGGCTGAGTGCCAAGGGACTGCTGGCGCCTACTGCATGCCCCTCTGGAGGAACCACCAAACGAGGATGATGATACCAAAGAGCACGCGGTAGACAACAAATAGTTTAAGCGTGTGTGTCTGCAGATAGCGCAGGAAAAAGGCGATCACGATGTAGCCGCCAACTCCCGAGACCAGGATGCTGATCAGCAGGGTGGAGAGGGGAAGGTCCATGCCGCCGGCTTTGTGCAGCTTTAGAAGCTTGGGCAGGTGCGAGAGGACGGCTCCGGCGATGAGCGGGGTGGAGAGTAGGAAGGAAAAGCGCGTGGCGGCTTCGCGCGTGAAGCCGCGGAAGAGTCCCGCGGTGATGGTTATGCCGGAGCGCGATACGCCCGGGCAGAGGGCCAAGGCTTGAGCGCTGCCGATGGTTAGCGCGTCGCCGATATTCGATTGTTCCAGTGGGCGGGTGCGGCGGGATTGCGCGTCCGCGTACCACATGATTAGGCCAACGAAGATCATCGAGAGGCTGATGACCACTGGGGTGCGGAAATTCTCTTCGATTTTGTGTTCAAAGAGCGCGCCGAGAATCCCGCCTGGGATGGTGCCCACGACCATGTACCAGAAGAGCTTTCGATGCTGGGTTACGGCTTCGCTGGTGGCGTTCGCCGGATACTTGATGCCCACGCCGCAGAGAATCAACGTCAGCCAATCCTTGAAGAAGTAGAGCAGGACGGCTACCAGCGTGCCGGCATGCAAGGCCACGTCAAAGGCCAGCCCGGGATCCTGCCAGCCAAAAAACCATGGGAAAAGTGTCAGGTGCGCCGTGCTGCTTACCGGCAAAAATTCCGTCACAGCTTGCACTAGGGCGAGAATGATCGCCTGATAAAGTGGCATCGCGACTCAGGTTTCCTTTTGCGCCGGGTTGGCGGTGGACGCGCCCGGCAGGATTTTGCGCATCTCGTAGGCGTCGACGCGCCCCAGATAATAGCGCTTCAAGATGGCTACAGTACGATAGCCGTGGCGCTGCCAGAAGGCAACGCCGGGGGCGTTTTCGACGCTGGTTTCGAGGAAGATTTCGGTTACGCCACGCGATTCGAGTTGCTGCTCGCCGCGTGCCAGCAATTGACCGCCAACGCCTGAGCGGCGGTGTGCTTCGGCTACGTCCAGGGTTAGGATGTGCCCGCGCGGCGGGTCTTCTTCTGTGATGAGGAAGCCGGCAACGTCGCCGTTGTTTTCTGCCACTGTGCAACGGCCTTGCGGCATGCTTAGGAAATAGCGCAACATCTTTTGGGAATAGGCGATGCCTGGGGCAAAGCACAGCTGATCGAGCGCGTAGAGCTTTGCGAAATCGCCGGGTTCGTAAGGGCGCAGCTGAACGGGCATGGTTTAGTCTACGCCAAGAGCTGGGATCGTCTGCGCCGCTCAGATGCCGCCGCGCTGATCCGCTAAAGCGCAACGTTTTGATAGAGACGATAGGGCTCATCACCGATTGCGGCGAACGGGCGAAACGTAACGGTGCCGCCATCGGTGCGCACCAGCCAGTCCGCGGAAGATGGCGCGGCGGCTGTGGCGGCAAGGAGTTGAGCGGGGGCGAGTTTATCCGGCGGCTTGCCAACGGCAAAAAGGGCCAGCGGTCCGCGGACGAGCGCTACTACGTTGGCGTTCTGCGCGTCCACCGCTTGCAGACGCAGTGGCATGGCCAGCTCGAACTCCACGCGGTCGCCATTTTTCCAGGTGCGCGGCAGCGCAAAGAATTTTCCTGGCACCACCTCGCCCTCTATGCGTTTGCCGTTAACGGAAATCCACGTTTTTGCGTCAGTCCACGCCGGCACGCGCAGATAAATCGTGAAAGTTTCCGGGCGCGCCATTTCCAAGGCCAGCGATGTGGAGTTCGCCGTGGGATAGCTGGTCTGCTGTATAAGCGTACAAGGCGTGCCACCCTGCAGCCACGTGACGCGCGAAGGGATGAAGAGGTTCACGTAGATGCCGTTGCCGCCGGGATAGTAGGCGCTGATGCCGTAGTCGGCGGTCAACTGCGGAAACGTGCCGGAACAGCACGGCCATTTATCGTGGTAATACTCTTTTCTCGCGCCCTCGTTGTTGTAGTTGGAATAGTAGAAGCTCGTGCCATCGGGCAGAATCGGCTTGGCGCCGGCAACGGAGTTGTACAGGATCTGCTCCATGCTGTCGCCGTAGCGCGAGTCGCGCGTCACGCGCAACAGGTAACGCGTGAGTTTAAATTGCCCATAAGCGCCGCAGGGCGTCTCGAAGCTGGAACGGTTCGTGTGCAAGCTCGCGGCCAGCAACCCTTTGCCCGGCTCGACAAATGCTTCGCCCGGTCCCCATCCTCCCGTGGCGTAACTCTGTTCCTGCACCATGCGCAGGCCGTTCGATGCGGCGCGGAGATATTTTTCGTCGCCCAACATCAAGTACGCCTGCATCGCCGAGCTTAGGGCGTTGACGTGGCTATAAGCGTGTTTGCCGGGAAGGGCATTATGGTTGTCCGCGAGCGCGTCGAAATATTCGTGGTAGATGAAGCGCACCGCCAAATCGCGATAGTGCGCGTCGCCGCTGCGCTGATAAGCGAGAAAGAGATTTTCCGGCAGGGTGTACGTTTCGTCCCAGGTAAACGCGGGCGTTTTGTGTGGACGGGCTTCTTGTTCGGCGCGGCTTAAGGCTTTTTCGGGAAGATAGGGAAGGACGGCGTCCGTACTGCGCTTGAGAACGTCGAGCGCAATAGGATCGGCCGCAAATTCGTGCGCGTCGATCAAGCCGCAGCAGGTCTTGTCAAACGTATAGCCCGGCAGCCGGTAGTCGATGTAGAACCTCCCCTTGGGTTCGACAGTTGCCGCGTAAGCCCGCACCAAACGGTGAACTTTTTCCTGTGTTGGCTTCGAGCCGGTCACCGCATAGGCGCGAGCTAGCCCGGAAACATACTGACCAAAGGTGTGTCCAGGAATGAAGCCGTGAAAGTTACTGGCCTCGTTAAAGTCGTCCGCGTTGTCGTACCAGCCGCCCATGTCGGGACCGGGGGCGGGCATCCCCTCGCGTTGGCGAAAAGGTTTGAGCAAGGCATCTTCGTCGAGATTCAGAAATAATTGATGGTTCTGCTCGAACTGAACGCGCAGAGGTGCGTCGAGGAGTTGCACGTTTGCATATCCGAATACGGAAAGAGGAGCGGCGGCGGGGTTTGCCACGGATGCTCGCGACCATGCGGGAAGTGAACGCATCGCCAAAAGGCCAGCAGTGGAACCTGCCGCCGATTTCAGGAACTGACGCCTGGACTTTTTTTTCATGAGAAAAACTCCCGAGATAAACCGTTTACGGCCCAAGATAGAAATGATCAGAGTAACTACTGTTGAGTCGCCGGCATCTGCAACCCAAGCGCCTTCAGCGTAACCGGATCCGCCACGGGCTGGCCTTGCGGCTTGGTGACCACGCCGAATCCGCCGCTGTAGTCCCACATGGTCCAGCCGATGCTGTGTTTTTCGAGCGCGGTGCGCACGTCGGTGAGCCAGACTGCGCGGTCCTCGGGCCTGGCCACGCGGCGATATACGCCGAATTCGTTGCAGGTCACGGGCACGTTCCAGCGCTTGCCCCAGGCCTCCACTTGCGCGAACTCCGCGTCGAAGCGCGCGGCGTCCCAATGTTCCAGGCCGTAACGGACCACCCACAGGCGCTTCTGCGCGTCCGGCACGTTGGCCGCGACGCGCTCCGCGCTTTCCGGCTCAGAGGGGTAGGGAAGGGCCTTCACCGCGTGCCAATAGTTGTCGCCCCAAGTCGCGCCCTGATGCGTGAAAACGTGCGGTTCGTAAAAATGAAAATTGTAGATGACGTTGGCGTCGCGCAGCGGTTCCATCGCCAGCAAATCGTCGTCATCGGACCAGCGCGCGCCTGCGACGATGATGGTATGCTGTGGCGCGCCCTCGCGAATCGCCACCGCAAGCCGCGCCTGAATGCCATACCAGCGATAGGCGTCGCGCATTTCCGGCTCGTTCAAAACTTCGAAGAACACTAGGTCCGGGTTCTGGCTGGAGTAGTGCGCCGCCAGTGCGCGCCAGAAGTCCGTAAACTCCTCGACCGTGCCAGAATTATTTCCGAGCTTTTCCTTGAAGTCCCCTTCGGGATGGGCGTCGATGATTACCGCGAGTCTCTGATCCAGAATCATCTTCACGGCGGCATCCAAATAGCTCAGATATTCGGCGGGAAGTTCGTCGGCGTGATTGTGCTTGAACATCGGCGCAGGGTTGACGCTGAGCCGCACATGGTCAAAGCCCATTTGCTTGATCAGCAAGATGTCTTGCGCCGTTGTCCATGAGGCGAAATGCTCTTTGGTGTAGCCGCGCGGGTCGTACACCTGAGCGAACCATTCGCTCAAATTAATTCCGTGCCGCAAATGTAGAGCGCGGCGTTGGGCCATCGATGGATCCGCTTGCTGCGAAATCGTTTGCGCGCCGGTAGTGGGCAGCCAGAACGTCAGTCCGAAAAGCAGTGCCAGCGCAGCGCAAGAAACTTTGACCATCAGTTCTCTCCAAAAAAGCGGTCAGCATAGACCAAACCAAATAAACAAAGGGCGGGCCAGTGGCCCGCCCTTTGTAGCTGGAACTAGTAGCGGAAAGATCGAACCAAAGCGCGGTCTACAACTTCACCGTGACGGTCTTCACTTCCGTGTAATTGGCCAGGCCGTATTCGCCAAGCTCGCGCCCGATGCCGGACTGTTTAAATCCGCCGAATGGCGCAGCCGCATCGAATACGTCATAGCAATTTACCCACACCGTGCCGGCGCGAACGCTGTCGGCAATCGCGTGAGCTTTGCTAATGTCTTTAGTCCACACCGCCGCCGCCAAGCCATACATATTCTTGTTGGCGCGGTCGACCACTTCGTCGATGCTCTTGAACTTCAGGATAGACATGACCGGGCCAAAAATTTCTTCCTGCGCGATGGTCATGTTGTCCTGCACGTCGGAAAACACGGTAGGCTCGATGAAGTAGCCCTTGGTGCCCACGCGATTCCCGCCGGCCACCAGCTTGGCTTTGTCCTTCTTGCCCGATTCGATGAATCCCATGACCTTGTCGAACTGGTCCTGGTCCACCTGCGGGCCTTGTTCGGTGTTCCTGTCAAAGGGATTGCCCACCGTGCGCTTTTTCGCGCGGGCCACGCTCTTGTCCACAAATTCGTCGTAGACCTTTTCTTCGACGAACGTGCGCGAGCCGGCGCAGCAACACTGCCCCTGGTTAAAGAACAGCGCCTGATGCGAGCCTTCCACGGCCTCGGCCATGTCCGCATCGCCGAAAATAATGTTGGGACTCTTCCCGCCAAGCTCCAGCGTGACGCGCTTCAGATTCGTTTCCGCGGCCGCCTTCATAATTAGATGACCCACTTCGGTCGAGCCGGTGAACGCCACTTTATCGACGTCCATGTGCCGCGCCAGAGCGGCTCCCGCCGTCGGGCCATAGCCCGGCAGCAAGTTCAGCACGCCTTCCGGAAAGCCTGCCTCTAGCGCCAGTTCGCCGACGCGCAACGCCGTCAACGGAGTCTGTTCCGCCGGCTTCATCACCACGGTGCAGCCCGCGGCCAGCGCCGGCCCCAACTTCCAGGCCTGCATCAACAGCGGAAAATTCCACGGAATAATCTGCGCCACCACGCCCACCGGTTCGTGCTTGGTGTAGCAGAAAAAATTGCCGTTCACGGGAATGGTCTTGCCCTGAATTTTGTCCGCCCATCCGGCGTAGTAGCGATAGCACGCGATGGTCAGCGGAAGGTCCGCCGCGCGTGCGACTGAATACGGTTTGCCGTTGTCCAGCGACTCGAGTTCCGCCAGCTGATCCGCGTGCTTCTCAATCAAATCCGCCAGCTTGTACATCAGTGCGCCGCGCTGTGACGCGGACATCTTGCGCCACGCGCCTTTTTCAAACGCCGCGCGTGCCGCAGCTACCGCCTTGTCGACATCCACCGCGTCGGCCTCCGCCACCTTCGTGATGGTTTCTCCTGTCGCCGGGTTGATGGTGGCAAAGGTCTTGCCTGAAGCGGAGTCCACCCATTTCCCGTTGATCAACAATTTGTTAGCGCTAATTTTTACCGTAGGTTCAAATGCTGTCGTTGCTGTCGCCATGTTCTGAAAGCCTCCTGACGGGAAAAGCCTATACCCATGCGGTGCGGGGAGCAAGGCCCCGGGGATGGTCGCCGAAAGCCACAAAAAGGAGTTGCCCATCGATGTTATATTGAGCCAGCGCCACCGCCGCGAGGCGCGTCGGCCTAAACATTTTTCGAGGTGCGAGTGAGAGTCGGCCTACTGTTGAGTCTTGCCGTTCTGCTGGCCATCGTGTGGGTCGTCAGCTTCGTCGTATTTCACGTCGCGGGCTTCCTAATCCATCTGCTGCTGATCCTGGCCCTGGTTTTCCTGATTCTTCAACTCTTCGCCGGCAAAAGACTCTAAGTCGTAGGGGCACGGCACGCCGTGCCCGCTCTCGTCGGGGCGTCGTTCACGCCAAATCGCGTACACCCGCGCAAGCCCGTGCTAAAGACAGGGAATCGGACCCGCAAATTGCATTTAGAAAGAGAGGCGTCTAAAGCCGCGTGCGCAATTAGCGCGGCGAATTGAAATCCGGAATTTCGTTGAAGATATCCAACTCCGGCGGGTTCATGTCAATTTCCGGGCCGGACTGACCCGAATCTTTCTTTGCAGCCTTGTCCAGTTTGCGTTGCGCGCGTTGTTGTTCCTTCATCTTGCTCTTTTCGACGCGCTTCATTTCTTTTTGGCGTTTCAGAAAGGTAGTTGTCAAAGCTGCTCCTCGACAGAAGTTATACGGCGCCACAAAACCAGCACCGTCAAGCCGCACACGAATACGGCGGCCAGTCCAGCAACATCAATTACAGGAAAGAAATTGGGCCCTTCGTACAACCGCGTACAGCGGCTGCCATCGCCGTACTTCCGTGGTCCCAGTCGGTCACTCGCGAAGCCACGCTCCCCAAAACTCAGCGCGGCATCACGAAAAATTTACCAGCGCGGTTCACGCGGCTGACGCGCGGACTCGCGATAATCCTCGTTGGAAAAACGATCGCGCCCGCCGCCGCCCTTGCCGCCACGCCCGCCGTCGCGCCCACCGCCGCCATCCCGGCCACCGCCGCCACCAGGACGACCGCCACCGCCGCCGCGCGGTCCGGCAAATCCACCGCCGCCCGGACGCGCTCCCCGCGGAGGTCCGCCCTCGCCCTTGGGACGCGCTTCATTCACTTTCAAGTTTCGCCCGCCGGCTTCTTTGCCATCCAGACCCGAGATGGCTTGCGCCGCTTCTTCGTCGTTCGGCATTTCCACAAACGCGAACCCGCGCGCCCGTCCGGTTTCACGATCCATCGCCATGTGTACACGCGTCACCTGGCCAAAGGGCTCGAACAACGCGCGGAGATCACTCTCCGTCGTCTGGAAGTTCATGTTTCCCACAAAAAGACTTTTCACGTTGCTTCTCCCGATATTTTGATGCGCCGCTGGCGAGAGAACGCTGCAAAGCGCAGCTCTCGTTGTGAAACAGGCGGCTTCGAATCAGCTGAAGTCAGACGAGGGAGGGTCGCAAAGCGGCCGTCGGGGAATTCAGGCAATTCAATGTCGCAAGTCTGACAATATCACATTTGGGCACGAAGTAAGGAAGCGAATCGTGCCACGAAAAAAAAGTCGGCCCGCCCCCTTTTGCTCAGCTTCCTCAGCGCGAGTACCTCCATCTTAGGTACTAGGACTTTGAGCCGTGTAACTTCCTCTGCTTTGCCCTCGCGCTTCCGCCCTGGCATTAAGAGTGTCTTAGAAGCCAGCAAAACCTTACCTAAGTTGTTTAATTTGAATAGCTAAGGATGGCCCCGAAGATGCACCTACCTGCTCGAAGGCGGACCCATTCGCGGCAAACAATTTCGTCCCGATTTAATGCTGGCTGGACCATCACGAAGACTACAACGACCACCACAAGGACACTCTCAGAATGCTCAAGAAATTCGCACTACTCTTCGCCATTAGCGGTGCGCTATTCACCGCCAAGGCCGACACCATCACGCCGCTTACCAGCTCGGCGACCAATACCACAAATAATTCCGTGGCTTTGGGGATCACCAACGCCGGAGCCACGCAAAACATTGTTGGCAACTCCGCCTGGGCGGCTCCATTGCCGGGCTCCAGTTGGATCTCTTTCACCACCACCGGTGATACCAGCAACTCCGATTTTTATACCGTACCGAATGGCACCGCGGTCACATTCGCGGAATCGTTTATGCTCAACGGCCCCATCACCAGCGCTTTTCTCGACGTGCTCGCCGATGACACCACTTCTGTCGTCCTCAACGGCACCACGCTGTACTCCGCCAATCTCACCGGCAACTATCCGACGTGTTCGTCGATCGCCATCGGCTGCCTAACCTCCACCGAAGGCGTCTTCAACACCGCACAATTGCTGCCCTATCTCAACGCCAACGGCATGAACACCATCGACTTCACGGTGTTCCAGAAAGCCGGTAGCTCCTTCGGTCTCGACTACTCCGGCTGCATCACCACAGCGACTCCCGAACCAGGAACGCTGTTTCTTCTAGGCGCAGGCCTAATCGGTCTCGCGCTGCTGAAATCCCGTAGCTAACGCGAATCTCCTTTGTAGTGGCGCAACATGTTGCGCGCGTTGTTAGCGACACCACTCACCGCGACCGTGTGATCATGCTGTACCGAAAAAAAAGAGCCGCCCAGATTGGCGGCTCTTTTCAGCTCTTGGCTAAACCCTCAGGTCGCGACAGCATCGCTGGTATCCGGCGGAGCCGGCGGCGACGCAGCTGCCACGACATTTCCGGGGGTTCCCGACGACGACCGCCGCGTCACCACATAAGCGATCAGCAAACTCACGCCCAACAAAACCGCCGCCAGCAAATAAGGCGCCCCCGGCAGATGCACAGCAGCATTCTTGGCAATCGCCAACGCAAAAACCTGCGTGAAAATCAACGGCCCAATCATCCCGGTAATTGCCCGCAGGGAATTGATCGCCCCTTGCAGCTTCCCCTGCGACGTCGGATCTACCCGGCGCGACATCAACGATTGCATCGCCGGCCCCGCCACGCCCCACAATGCGATAAACGGAATGCTCGCCAGCAGCAGCGAACCTCGCCAAGCCAGCGCAAATCCCGCGAATCCCAAAATCCCGAACACCAAGCCCGACAATAAACTGAATTTTTCGCCGAAACGCTTTACGTAAGGCCCGACCAATCCACCAGAAACCGTGGCTGCAAACACGCCGACAACCGTTAGCGACAACCCTACGTCACGCTCATTCCAGCCGTAGCGATACTCCGTGTACAGCACAAACACCGAAGGCAGCGCGTTGTGCGCCAAATAAAATAGCGTCATCGCCGCCGACAAGCCTGCCAGCTCCGGGTGCGACCGCAGCAGCGTCAACGACCCCAGCGGATTCGCCATCTGCCACGCCGACTTCGCCCGCTTTTCCTTCGGCAACGATTCCGGCAAAATAAAAAATCCATACAGCACGTTCGCCAAGCTCAAAATCGCCGCTGCCCAGAAGGGCGCGCGCAAGCTGATGCCCCCGAGAAATCCTCCCACCGCCGGCCCCACCACAAAGCCCAGCCCAAAAACCGCACCCACCATGCCAAATTGCTTGGCGCGTTTCTCCGGCGGGGTCACGTCCGTCACATACGCAAACGCCGATGAAATATTGGAAGTAGTGATCCCGGAAATTATGCGCCCCACAAACAGCCAGCGCAGCGACGGCGCCAAGGCCATGAAAATATAGTCGAGACCTAGTCCCAGGCAGGAGATCAGAATCACCGGCCGCCGCCCAAAGCGGTCCGACCACGCTCCCAAAATCGGCGAAAAAATAAACTGCATGGTGGCCCACGCGAAGCCGAAATATCCGGTCACCGCGGACGCCCGCGCCATACTTCCGCCCTCCATTTGCAAAATCAAGTTGGGCAGCACGGGCGCAATAATTCCAAACGCCAACATATCAAACGCCACGGTTATTAAAATGAAGACGAATGCCGCGCGCGTCGCGGCTCGTTCTGGGGTAGGCACAGCAGGGGAAGACAAAGAGCGCTCCTCTTGGGTAGCACAGGCACTCTTGCCTGTGCGCCTTTGCGTCTCCTTCAACGCGACGCACAGGCAAGAGTGCCTGCGCTAGTAAGAATCGCTGATTGTAGCGGGGAATGCTCCGAACTGCTACAGATTCGACCTGGCGCGTCTCGCTGTTTAAACTTCCAGAATCACCGGCAAAATCAACGGCCGCTTCGAGGTGTGTTTGTTGATATAGCGCTTCAAGTCGATGCGAATCTTTTCCTTGATGACGCCCCAATCGCCTTTTTCTTCGGCGTTGGATTCGTTGACGGTTTTCAGCACCACCGCCCGCGCCCCCGCCACCAGTTCTTGACCGTTATCGCTCATCAATCCGCGCGAAACAATCTCTGGCTGCGATTCCAACCTTCCCGTTTGCTTGTCGATGGCGATAATCGTCACCACCACGCCATCCTCGGAAAGATGCTTGCGATCGCGCACCACCACTTCTTCAATCTCTTCCAGTGAACCCGAATCCACCAGCACGCGCCCCGCACTGATTGGATCGCGGCGAAACGCGCCGTCTTCGTTGAACTCCATTACGTGGCCGTCTTCCATCAGCAGGATCTGCCCAGACACGCACCCCAGTTGCGCGGCCAGCCCGGCGTGGCGGAACAGGTGGCGAAATTCTCCGTGCACCGGAATAAAATACTTGGGCTTCACCAGCTGCAAAATCAGCTTCTGCTCTTCCTGGCTGGCATGTCCGGAAACGTGAATCGTGCCGCCCGAATTGTCGTAGTACACCAGCGCGCGCCGCCGGCACATATGATCCAGCATGCGGAAAATTGCCTTTTCATTTCCCGGAATGATGCGCGCCGAAAGCACTACGGAATCGTTTTCATCCACGCTGACGAAACGGTGATTGTCCACCGCAATCCGCGATAGCGAAGACATCGGCTCCGCCTGGCTGCCGCTGGCCATAATGATGATCCGCTTGGGATCAAATCCGCGAATATCCTGCGGCCGCACCACCATGCCATCAGGAATGCGCAAATAATCCATCGAGTGCGCAATCTCCACGTTGTCGACCATGCTGCGGCCCACGAACGCCACTTTGCGCCCCACGCGCGAAGCAATGTCAATTACCTGTTGAATGCGATGGATGGACGACGCGAAGCAAGAAAGAATCACGCGCCGCGGCGCTGACCGGCAAATATCTTCAATGCGCGGCACAATGGCCCGCTCCGAAGGCGTAAACCCCGGCCGCTCCACGTTGGTCGAATCGCTAAACAGCGCCAGCACGCCTTCGGCCCCATAGCGCGCAAAAGTGTGCAAATCAAATGGCGCACCGCCCACCGGCGTCTGATCGATCTTGAAATCCCCGGTATGAATGATCACGCCGGCGGGCGTTCGCACCGCCAGCGCCACGCAGTCGATGGTGCTGTGCGTTACGGGAATAAATTCAATCTCGAATGCGCCGAGTTCCACCAAACGCCCAGGAACCACTTCGCGTAGGGTCGTCGAGCCGAGCAGTCCGGCTTCTTCGATACGTTTTTTGACCAGCGCCAGCGTGAACCGCGTGCCGTACACCGGCACGTTCAAATCCCGCAAAATATATTGCAGCGCGCCGATATGATCTTCGTGGCCGTGCGTCAAAACAATTCCGCGCACCATGGCGCGGTGCTGCTTCAAATACGAAATATCCGGAATGACCAAATCCACGCCCAGCAGTTCGGACTCCGGAAACATCATGCCCGCGTCGATGACGATGATGTCGTCACCCGTGCGCAGCGCCATCATATTCATGCCGAATTCGCCGAGACCGCCGAGGGGTATTGCAAACAGTGATTGCTGAGGCTTGCTCAATGAAGCGTCATCTCCGAGACGCAAACGAGAATCGTATCACATGCCGCCGCGCCGCACCGCCGCGCCCGCCTTCTGTTTGCCCCGAGCGATTTGCGCCTTCAGCCCAGACGTTAGTAGCGGCGGGTCTCCAGACCCGTTCTTTTGAAGTTGTCGTTGACTTTGCCGTTGCACCGTGGCCGGGCTTACGGGCTGCTGAAAAAACCTCTGTGTTGTGGGTCGGAGCTTTAGCTCCGACATTAAATTGCTTGGCTACCAATGCGCTTTAGCGCCTGAGGAACTGCCTTTGACCTTTTTTCCCAGCCTCTTTAATCCCGGCGCTCTTGGTCCCTGCGGTCATCTCTGCCAATGCATCAAAAATCGCATCCGTGCACACACGTCCAAGGCATTTTCCCAAAATGGGGCTTGACATTATAGCTACGACCCCGTATGATTAACCTTGTAGAGAACCACGTCCCGCCGAAACCCAACTATCCCAGACCTTGCGCAACGAATTCTGAAGGAAAACTCGGCCCATTCCGTGGTAACTACTTATGCAACAAAAACCCGCTGTATTCCACTTAGAATGAACACTTGCGAAAGGTTGTGAAAACAAAGGAAGTTAAAGTCCCTTTGTTTTCACAACCTTTCGCGAAACGCAGGGCCTCCCACGGTAGGCGGCATCTCCCCGCCCCGATTCAGAAGTCGCTCAGAAACTCATCCTAAGGTCGGCGACTGCCGGAAAATAGATGGACGATCGACACCAAAATCACCGCGCCCAGGGTTGCCGCCGCCAGGGAGTAGAGAAATCCACCACCAAAAATTCCCAATTTGACAAAGATCCATCCGCCCAACAGCGAGCCCACGAGGCCCAGGATAATGTCGGTGATGCAGCCATACCCCTCGCCACGCGCGATCTTTCCGGCCAGCCACCCGGCGATCAACCCAATGATGATCCAACCGATGATACTTTGCCGGTCGTTCACGACGATAATGTGATCGTGATAGACGGTCTGAAACAGCGTTGCGAGCATGCAGCCTCCTGGAGCGGAATGAGCAAACTAAGAGAGCCCTGGATTTAGTCGGCGTATTCTAGCGCGACCGCCCTCGCCCTGCCTATACAGGAATTCCCGTGCGGGGTGATTTCCCTGGGAACGCCATTCTCCCGAATGGCGGTTTTCCACCGGACACCGCAAACGGCAAAGACGCCAATCAGGAGATTCATCCCGCGAAATGCGCGGGATGGAGAGGCGTTGGCGTTCCCAGGCCCGCCTACCGCCCAGCCGGCTGCTGCTGCGTCATGCAATGCAGCGTGCCGAGTCCCAACACCAAATCGCGGCAGGGAATTCCAACAACTTCGCGACCCGGAAAAAGAGAAGCCAGCGTATTCAACGCCACGCGATCGCTAGGATCAGTAAACGTCGGAACAATCAGCAACTTGTTGGCAATATAAAAATTGGCATAACTGGCGGGCAGCCGCTGCTCATCGAAATAAACTGGCGCCGGCATCGGCAGCGTAACCACGCGCAGCGGTTTGCCATCCTGATCGCGACTGGATTTAAGAATGTCCAAGTTTTCCTGCAACGCCAAATAATTCGCGTCATCGCGATTTTCTTCCACGATAGTAACCACGGTATTCGCATCGACGAATCGCGAAAGATCATCCACATGCCCGTGCGTATCGTCTCCAGCGATCCCGTTCTTCAGCCAGATTACATTGGTAACACCGAGATATTCGCGAAACACGTCTTCGTAGTCTCCGCGCGCAAATCCCGGATTACGCTCCTGCATCTTGCTGAGCAAACATTCTTCGGTAGTGAGCAAGGTGCCTTGGCCGTTGACGTCAATGCTCCCGCCCTCCAGCACCACGCGCCGACCCGGTAGCGCAGGGCGCTTGCCTTTGAGCCCTGCGGCTTTTTCCGCGCCAGCCAAATGCTCCGGAGTCCACACGCGTTTTTTAAGTTTCTGGTTTACCTTGCTAACGGCCACCGCATCCCGCTTGTGATTGGCATACTTCGCCCAGCCATTAAAAACGAAATGATTGAACCCCACCTCGCCCGCGGAATTCGCCACGCAAATCGGCCCGGAATCACGCATCCATCCGCGATCCGTCGGCGCGCGAAAAAACTCCACGCGATCGAGCAGCGCTCCAGATTTTTTCAGAATGCCACGAACGCGTCTTTCGGCGACGGCATTTTCGACCAGCAAATAGACCCGCTCCATGCGTGACAGATGCCGCACAATCTCCGCGAACGCCCACGGAATCGGCGCAAATTTCCCCGGCCAATCCGTTACTTCGTGCGGCCACCCGAGCCACGTGGCCTCATGCGGCTCCCATTCCGCGGGCATGCGGAAGTTCATAGCGTTTGGCGTCTCGGTTGCAATTTTAATTTTCATCGGAATGAAAAGTTAACACAGAGTTCGCAGAGGTCACAGAGAAGGTCTGCCGTCGGTCGCATCCAAGACAGGCGACCGACGAGACAGCCTCGATGTCGACTCTGAACCGCCGCTATTTGCCAATCCAGCGGTTCAGGATTGGCTGGTAGGCATCGATGCGGCGATCCCGCAGGAAGGGCCAGTTGCGGCGCTGGTCTTCGCTCTTCGCAGGATCGCATTCGACTACGAGAATCTCTTCTTTGCTGTCACCGGCTTCGGAAATCACCTGTCCGTCCGGCGCGGTTACGAAGGAATGTCCCCAAAATTCCAGGCCGGCGTCGCCCTTTTCCGGCTTACCTTCAAAGCCCACGCGATTCACCGCCGCGGCATAAATTCCATTGGCGATGGCGTGCGCGCGATGCATGGTGCGCCAGGCATCCAGTTGCGCCGCGCCGAATTCCGCTTTCTCATGCGGATGCCACCCGATGCTGGTGGGATAAAAAATCACCTGCGCGCCGCCGAGCGCGGTGATGCGCGAACCTTCCGGATACCACTGGTCCCAGCAAATTTGCACGCCGATGCGCGCAAATTTGGTATCAAAATTCGGAAATCCCAAATCGCCGGGAGTGAAATAAAATTTTTCGTAATACAGCGGGTCGTCCGGAATATGCATTTTCCGGTATTTGCCGAGCAGCGAACCATCGGCGTCGAGCACCGCCACGGTGTTGTGATACACGCCCGCGGCACGGCGTTCAAACAGCGACGCCACCAGCGCTGCATTTAGCTCCTTGGCGACTTGCGCAAGACGCGCCGTGGTGGGACCCGGTACCGGCTCCGCCAAATCGAACAGCTTGGCGTCTTCCGTGCGGCAAAAATAGTCGCCGTGAAACAATTCGTGGAGAGAAATAATCTGCGCACCGCGCTTGGCCGCTTCACGAATGTGCGCAATCGCGTGGGTAAGGTTTTCTTCGGCGCTGGCGCGGGATTTCATCTGCACCAGGCCGATCGTGAATTTATCCGCCATATTTTTTATTTTATCACGAGCCGAAAAATCCCCCGCGTTTACGATTACCCTTTCTTTTGTTTCGCGTTTGTACTAAAACTCATCACAGAAAACAACATTCCTATAATATAGATTCCACATTGGGCGTCGGCGATTCAAAAAGTTCTACCATCGCTGATTCGCACGAACTAAACGAGGAGCATGCATGGCGAAGACGCCAAAGAAAACCGTAACCGGCCGTGTGTTACACGATCCTGTAAAAGACAAGCTGCGTCCCATTTTTCCGCTGGATCTATCCAAATGCCGCACCATTGACGAACTGGTGCGCGCCATGGGCGACACCGCGTTCACTGGCCGCCAGATCGGCGACGCCGCGGACGTGCTGGAAGCCATGGCGCGCGATAAAGATTGCTTCGTGGTGATGACGCTTTCCGGCGCGCTCACCGTCGGGAAGATGGGGCTGATTTTCTGCGACCTGATCGAATCTGGAGTGGTGAAGGCCATCGTTTCCACCGGCGCGCTTATGGCGCACGGCCTCGTCGAAGCTACGGGACATTCTCATTTTCGCTACGATCCGGCAAAAATGGATGACGAAGAGCTCTTCGTTGCCGGCTACAATCGCGTTTACGATTCGCTGGAGCCGGAGGTAAATCTAGATCACGTCGAAGAAGTGATGGACTTGATTCTGGACAAGTGGGATGCCAGCGAAGTGGCGTGCAGCTGGAAGATTCATCGACGTATCGGCGAATATCTCGTGAAACATTCCAAGGGCCGAGGAATTCTGAAGTCTGCCTATGAACACAATGTTCCGGTATTCGTTCCGGCATTCACGGATTCGGAATTGGGAATCGACTTTGCCTTGCATAAGATCGCGCGCACCATGCAAAAACGCCAATTGCTGCGCTACGATCCCTTCGAGGATTTTGAGAAATTCGCGGACACCATGCTGGCCACCAATCGCATGGGTATTTTCACCATTGGCGGCGGCGTGCCGCGCAATTGGTCGCAGCAATTCGGCGTCTACGCGGAATTGCTGGCGCGGCGCGGCTACAAAAAGCTTCCGCTGAAGCGTTACAACTACGGCTTGCGCGTCTGTCCGGAGCCGGTGCACTGGGGCGGCCTCAGCGGCAGCACCTACACCGAGGCGGTTTCGTGGGGAAAGTTCGTTCCGCCGGAAGAAGGCGGCCGTTTTGCGGAAGTTTTCGATGATGCGACGGTGGCGTTGCCGCTGATTGTGGGCGCAGTGCTGCAACGCATCGGATATTACAAAAAATAAATTGAGATTGCTGCCGAAGAGGTTGAGTCGCGAAGCGTCAGTCGTCTTCGCCGATCAGAATCGCCGCGCCCAGCACGGTGGTCCACAAGCCGCGCTTGTCGCCCACTGCGGATTGCGTCACCTGCATGGTGCGCACGATTTTATTGGAGATGCGGTAGACCTCTTTTTTCTCGTCGAAAGATAAATCCGGATCAAATTCCACGTTCAGCGTGGTCGCCAGCATTTCCGCCGCCAGTTCTTCGGCGTATTCACCCGCCACTTCTTCGGTTTCACCGAAGGAGTGATGCTCGGAAAGATAGCCGTACATGGTCTTGTCGCTGGGCAGCGCCAAGCCGATGCTCGCGGCGATCAAACGATGCGCTTCTTTAGTGGAATTTTCGCTGATCACGGTAAACGCCACCTGCCCGGGCTTGATGTGCTTCAAACCTTCGCTGCGCGAAATCAATTTGCAGTTCGGAGGAAAAATAGAAGATACGCGCACGATGTTGCACGCCGCGATTCCCGCGCTACGCAACGCTAACTCAAAACTGGAGAGCCGTTCACGGTGCTTTCCGACGCCTTTGGTGAGAAATATTTTCTTTGCGACGAACGCCATAGGCTGCTTTGTCGTGCCTCCGTGAGTGGTGTAGCCGAAAAAAACGTTGCTGTGGAAAAGTAACAAGAAGGTATTGCAGTGTCAATGTGTTTCAGGTACGCGCGTGGCGCCGCGCAGCATGAATATTGTGTTACTGCATGGCGCCGAAAAGGGCGAACTAACTCTCCGGGTCCACGGCAACGTGGCGAAGCAGTTTTCCGAGCGGTTTACACAGCGCTACAACTTTTTCCAACTCATCCGTGGTGAAATCCGGGCCCGCGCTCATGGAGGTCGGTCCTTTTCGGCTGATTTGAAGGATACCCACCACGCGGCCGTCAGATTGAATGGGTGCGCTGATGATTTTTTGAATGGCTTCGGCGCTCTCGTTGCCGATCTTCACGCCTTCAAACACACTCGCGTGGCGCACCGCGGCAAAATTGTTCACTATTTCCGGCCGGCTCTCGCGCGCCGTGCGGGCCGCCAGCGCCGAATTGCTGGAAAGCGGAATGTAGCCCACGTTTTTCAGCGCCAGCGGCGCCATGAAGTACAGATGTTTCCAGCGCGTGGAAAGTCCTAGGATAGCGACTTCATCATTTTTAACGCCCAAGCTTTTCGCGATGCGTTCGGCCACCGAGGCGATCGGGACGTCCACGGACTTCTCCTCGCTGGCGGAGGATAGTGCACTCGCCAGACGTTCCAACTCCGAAACGAGGCTGTAGGTCGTGGCCATTCGTTCGCTTGTTCCTGCACTTCAGCAGCCGGGGAGGAGAGGAGGGCCCTGGCGAGTTACGTCCGTCATTTAAATTGTACCGTTCAGTTCCGCGTTCGCAAGACTATTTCGCGGCGCGTGTGCCCATCGAATCCCTTTTGTTGCTCGCGTCGAGAATTCGGCCCAACTTGCATCGCTGCGGTCAACTACCTATACTGATTTTGTCGCAAATCTTTCACGTACGTGAGATTGGTGTGGGGATTTTTCCTGAAACGGGAATGGTTCCCGGCCGGCCACGCGGCACCCAGAAACTTTTGCGACGGAGAAGGCATGTCCGCCACGGAAAGTCAGCCTGACGCAAGTTATCTCCTCCGCAAGCTTCATTCTTTAACCGGAATTCTTCCCGTTGGAGCATTTCTCGCGGAGCATTTCTGGTCGAATAGCGCGGCTTTGGTAAGCGCTGATAAATACAATCAAACTTCCGCCGAGTTGCAGACCATTCCGTTCCGAATATTCGTCGAGTGGGCATTTATTTTTCTTCCTATGCTGTTTCATGGCGGTTATGGCGTATGGATTTGGCTGCGCGGAAAATCTAATGTTTCGCAATATCCGTGGGTCAAGAATTGGCTGTACACTGCGCAGCGCTACACCGGACTCATCGCATTCGTATATATCGGTTGGCATTTATATACCGAACGTTTTCTCACGCAGGGCCGGTCCACGTACGCCAGCGTGGAGCAGGATTTGCAAAATCCGCTGTTCCTGACGTTTTTTGCCATCGGAATCCTGGCTTCATCATTCCATCTCGGCGTGGGCATCTGGAATTTTCTTTGCAAGTGGGGATTGGCCGCCACCGTACGCGCGCAACGCGCAGCGGGGCAATTGGGAGTCTTGGTGGGCGTCACTTTTAGTGTCGTCGGCATTCTGATTCTCATCAGTTTTCGTTTTGACTGGCATCCTTTTGCGTCGTACATAAATAAATGAAACAGCCGAAGATCATCGTTGTGGGCGGAGGCCTCGCCGGTCTAATGGCCACCATTCGCGTGGCGGAATCCGGCGTGCCCGTCGAACTGTTTTCCATCGTTCCGGTAAAGCGGTCGCACTCGGTTTGCGCGCAGGGCGGAATCAACGCCGCGAAAAATCAAAAGGGCGAAGGCGACTCCATCGCCAAACATTTCGATGACACCATTTTTGGCGGCGATTTTCTCGCGAATCAAACGCTAGTAGGCCGCATGTGCGAAGCCGCACCGGGCATCATCGATCTGCTGGACCGCATGGGCGTAATGTTCAATCGCACGCCGGAAGGTTTGCTGGATTACCGCCGTTTCGGCGGCACGCTATATCACCGCACGGCATTTGCCGGCGCCACCACCGGCCAGCAACTACTCTACGCCCTCGACGAACAAGTGCGGCGCCATGAATCCGAAGGCCGCGTGAAGAAATACGAAGGCTGGACGTTTCTTTCCGCGGTAATCGACGACGGCGGCGTCTGTCGTGGCATTTGCTCCATGAATTTGCACTCCATGGAAGTGCAGACGTTCGTGGCCGACGCGGTGATTTTCTGCACCGGTGGGATCGGCGCGATTTTTGGCCGCTCCACAAATTCTGTGGTGTGCACCGGCTCGGCGCAATCGGCGCTGTTTCAACAAGGCGTGGACTACGCCAACGGCGAATTCATCCAGGTACATCCCACCGCGATTCCCGGCGAAGACAAGCTGCGGTTGATGAGCGAATCGGCGCGCGGTGAAGGCGGCCGCGTGTGGGTGCCGAAAACTCCTGGCGACAAGCGCGCCGCACGGAGTATTCCGGAAGCCGAACGGTTTTATTTTCTCGAAGAGTGGTATCCGAAGTACGGCAATTTGGTGCCTCGTGATATCGCCACACGCGCCATTCATCGCATCGTGTACGAAGAAAAGCTGGGCATTGACGGGCAAGCCGCGGTCTATCTCGACGTGACGCACATTCCCGTCGAGACGCTGAATCACAAACTCGAAGGCATTCTGGAAATTTACGAAAAGTTTATCGGCGTGGATCCGCGCAAAGAACCGATGAAGGTTTTTCCCGCCATGCACTACACCATGGGCGGTATGTGGGTGAACGCGGAAGATCAGGGCACCAACATTCCGGGAATTTACGCTGCCGGCGAATGCGAGTATCAATATCACGGCGCGAACCGTTTGGGTGCGAACTCGCTGGTGTCTTGCATATTTGGCGGGGGCATTGCGGGACCAGCCGCGGTGAAATACGCGAAGAGTCTGACGACCGGCGCGGCGGCCGCGCCTTCCATGGTGTTCGAGCGGGAACGCCAGCGCCAGGAAGAGATGAATCAGGCGTTGCTTTCCGGCACGGGCGGAGAAAATCCCATCACCATCTGGAAAGAACTCGGCGAAATCATGACCGAGCACGTCACCGTAACGCGCATCAACAAGAATCTTGAACTGGCGTACGGCAAAATCGGCGAATTGACGCAGCGTTACAAGAAAATCAATCTGAGCGACCGCACCAAATGGTCCAATCAAACGCTGAATTTCGCGCGCGAACTTGGCAACATGCTGGTGCTGGCTCGCGTGGTGACCATGGGCGCGTATCAGCGCAACGAATCGCGTGGCGCGCACTACAAGCCGGAGTTTCCGGAACGCGATGACTACAATTTCCTGAAGACCACACGCGCAAAATGGCTCAACGGCGACATTCAGTTGACCTATGAAACGGTGGACACGTCGCACATCGCGCCGCGCGCGCGGCGCTACGATGCGGCGAAGTGAGTCGGCAGTCTTTTGTAGTGGCGGGTCTTTAGACCCGCATTTCTGCATCGCAGGGAAGAGTTTCGTGCCCGTAGAGAATTTAAAGAGGGCCTAAATGGCAGAAGCAGCAGCGGGGAAAAAAGTAATCGTCAAAGTAAAGCGCCAGGCCACGCCCAAAGAAGCGGCGCATTGGGAGGAGTTCGCGCTCAACTGGCGACCTTCCATGAATGTGATCATTTGTTTGCGCGATATCGCGGAAAATCCCGTCACCAGCGACGGTAAGCCCACCACGCCGATCACCTACGACTCGAACTGCTTGGAAGAAATTTGCGGCTCCTGCGCCATGCTCATCAACGGCAGAGCGCGCATGGCGTGCTCCGCGCTGGTCGATTCGCTGGAACAACCCATCCGCATCGAGCCGCTGACGAAATTTCCCGTCGTTCGCGATCTTTCGGTCGACCGCCAGTTCATGTTTGAAAGTCTAAAGCGCGTCAAGGCGTGGATCCCCATCGATGGCACTTACGATCTTGGCGAAGGCCCGCGCATGTCGCCGGAAGTTCAGGAAAAAGGCTACCCGCTATCGAACTGCATCACTTGCGGAAACTGCCTGGAAGTTTGCCCGCAGGTGAACGATCACAATGGCTTCATGGGCGCGGCGATTTTCAGTCAGGTGCGGCTCTTCAACATGCATCCCACGGGAAAAATGCATGCCGCGGAACGCCTCAAGGCCGCCATGGGCCACGGCGGCATCGAAGATTGCGCCAACGCGCAAAATTGCGTCAAAGCCTGCCCGAAAGGCATTCCGCTTACGGAATCACTGGCCGAAGTAAACCGCGAAGCGTGGAGGCAGGCGCTTTTCGGCTGGCTGGTAGGGTAAACTCGCCTCGCGATTCGAAGCTTCAGGGAGACACTCGATGCGTCATGCGCGTGCAATCGTCTGCGCGATACTTTTTTTCTACGTTTTCTCGCTTTGCGCCAGGCACACGAACGCCGACGACGTCGCCGATCGCGCCCGCGCCATCCACTTTTCCTCCATCGTCATCGACACGCACGACGACACCACGCAGCGCTTCCTTTCGGGCACCTTCGATCTCGGCAAACGCAATCCCGACGGCCACGTGGACATTCCGCGCATGCGCGAAGGCGGAATGAACGCCATTTTTTTCTCCATCTGGATTGACGGGCGCACCACCGGACCCGCCGCGGTGCAGAAAGCGCTAGACCAGATCGATCTGGTGCGCGAGAACGTGCGGAAATATCCGAACGACATCGTGCTGGCGCGCACAGCGGAAGATATTCGCCGCGCCCACGCGCAGGGCAAAATTGCCGCGCTGATCGGCGTCGAAGGCGGCCACATGATGGGAAACGACCTTCACGTGCTGCGTATCTTCGCCGATCTTGGCGTCCGCTATATGACGTTGACGCATTTCTATAACGACGAGTGGGCGGACTCTTCCACCGCCAAGCCCGAGCACAACGGCCTCACCGATTTCGGCAAGGAGGTGGTGCGCGAGATGAACCGACAGGGCATTCTCGTGGACATCTCGCATGTCTCGGATAAAACGTTCTACGACGCCCTCGCCATCAGCAAAGCCCCGCTCATCGCGTCGCACTCTTCCTGCCGCGCGCTCTGCAATCACGTGCGGGACATGAGCGACGACATGATCAAAGCGCTGGCCGCCAAGGGCGGGGTCATCCAGATTAATTATGAAAGAAGTTTTATCGATCAGGCTTATAAGGACGCGTCTGAGAAAGAGTCCGGGAATGTTGTGGCCATGTTCGATGCTTTCAAGAAAGAGTGCGGTGACGACGATTCATGCATCACTAAGAAAATGGATGAGCAGCAGAACAGGCTGACCGCCGAAGGCAAGCTGCCGCACGTGAGCTGGGAACGCATTGTCGACCACATCGATCACGCCGTGAAGCTGGTCGGCGCCGATCACGTCGGCCTCGGTTCCGATTTTGACGGCGCCACCATGCCTGAAGGAATGGAAGATGCCTCCAAACTCCCGAAAATCACCGAGGCGCTGCTGCGCAAGGGTTACTCCGAGGCAGATATCCGCAAAATTCTCGGCGGGAATACCCTCCGCGTGATGGAGCAGGCGGAAGCGGTGAGCAGAGAATTAAACGGACCACAGTGAAAAGCGATGAACCTCACGACGCAACGCGCAGGGAAGCACTGCAGCGCCTCCTGGTGTTGGCGCCCGTCCTGGCGTGCGGTTTTGGCACGGCCGCGGACGTGACCGCATCCCTCGCCAGCGACGACATTTCCTTGCCCGCGCGCAAGCTGCATTTTTCGTCGTTGGTCATCGACACGCATGCGGATACCACGCAGCGTTTCCTCGGCGGCCAATTCGCTGCCGACGGCGGTTTCCGTTCCGGCCTGAAATTTGATTTCGCGGCGCGCGATGCCCGCGGCAGCATTGACATTCCGCGGATGCGCGAAGGCGGTCTGGGTGCGATTTTCTTTTCGATTTGGATTCCCAGCAAAATTAAAGGTCCGCCCGCGGTAGCCCGCGCACTCGAACAAATTGCCGCCGTCCACGAACAAGTCCGCCGCTATCCCGCCGACCTCGCCTTCGCCACGACCGCTGGCGAAATTCGCGCCGCGCACGCGCAACACAAAATCGCCGCGCTCATCGGCATTGAGGGCGGCCACATGATCAACAGCGATCTCGGCGTGCTCCGTCACTTCGCCGCTTTGGGCGCACGCTACATGACCCTGACGCACACCGGCAACGTGGAGTGGGCGGATTCGAGCGGCGCCGCTCCGGTGCATCATGGACTCACGCCGTTCGGCAGGGAAGTGATCCACGAAATGAACCGGCTTGGCATGATGGTGGATATTTCCCACGTCAGCGACAAAACGTTCTACGACGTGCTGGCAATCGGCGAAGCCCCGCTGCTGGCCTCGCACTCTTCCTGCCGTGCGATTTGTGATGCGTCGCGCAACATGTCCGACGACATGATCAAGGCGTTGGCCGCCAAAGGCGGGGTGATCCAGATCAACTATCACGTGGCATTCCTCAGCCAAGAATTTCGCGATGCCGAAAAAAAAGATCCGCTGATCAACAAAGCCATCGAAGCTGAAGTCTTAAAGCTCTGCGGAGACAATGAAGCCTGCGAACTGATCGAAGGCGACCGCCTCACCCGTGAATCCGTCGAGCGAGGCAAGCTGCCGCGTGTGGACTGGAGCAAAATCGTCGAGCACATCGACCACGCCGTCCAATTGGTCGGCGCCGAGCACGTCGGCCTCGGTTCCGACTTCGATGGTGCTAACATGCCTTACGGCATGGAAGACGCCACGCAGCTTCCGAAAATCACCGAAGCCTTACTGCGCAAAGGATATTCTGAGGATGACGTAAAGAAGATTCTGGGCGAGAATACCTTGCGCGTAATGGCCGAGGTCGAGCGTACCGGCCGCGCATTGACCGCCGCGCCGCAATAAACGTTAAATAGTAAAAAAAATAATGGGCACCCATCACGGAGATAGCTAAAAAATGACCAAAGCAGCACGCACTTTCCTTCTAGCAATTTTGGCCTTGGGAATTTTGGCAAGTGGAGCTTTGTCGTCCGCGCAAACCGCCACGACTACGCATAAGACCACCACCGCCACCACTTCCGGATACGATCGCGCTTTGCTGCATCCCGCGCTGTTGAAAGACAAAGCCCCGGATACGTATCAAGTGAAAGTCACCACCACCAAAGGCGACTTCACCATTACTGTCACGCGGGCATGGTCGCCCCTAGGCGCGGACCGCTTTTACAATCTGGTCAAGCACCACTTTTATGACAACGCCAGCTTCTTCCGCGTGCTGAACAATCCGCCATTTATGGCGCAATTCGGCGTCAGCGCCTACCCGGCCGTTTCCGCGGCGTGGGAAAAAGCCGAAATCAAGGATGATCCGGTCACGCAGAGTAACGTCCGCGGCTATGTGAGCTTCGCTACCTCCGGACCGAATACCCGCACCACGCAAGTGTTCATCAACTATGGCGACAACAAGCGTCTCGATAGCATGGGCTTTTCGCCCTTCGGGCTAGTAACCGACGGCATGAACGTCGTTGACGGTTTTTACGGTGACTACGGTGAAGGCGCTCCCGACGGTGGTGGTCCCGCACAGGACCAGCTCACCAAGCAAGGAAAGCCTTATCTCGATAAGGGCTGGCCGAAGCTGGACGCCATCAAGACGGCCGTCATCGTCGGCGCTCCGGTAACACCGGCGAAGAAACCCGCCGCGCCTGCCGCGAAGAATCCCTAGCTCTTAGTTTCGAGAAGCAACTGGGCCCGCACAAGTTACCCGTGTACTAGCTTAAAAATGGAGCGCGCGCGGCTGCTTTATTGTCCGCGCCACTCCGCCGCAGAGGACTAGTTTGTCCGTCACAATTCAGCAACCACCATCGACGCCCGGCTCGGCGCCAGAACCACATCCTCGCGCCGAGCAAAGCTTTTCGGCGATTGTGCCGGTGCCGCCGCTCAGCAACACGGTCTACGTGGTCGCCGCTATCGCATTGGCGTTGCACCTCGCCTTCAACGGCGGCTACGGTTTCTTTCGAGACGAACTCTACTACGCCGCGTGCGGCCAGCGCCTGGCCTGGGGCTACGTCGATCACGCTCCGCTCGCCCCGCTGCTCGCCCGCCTGACGCGCCTGCTTCTCGGCGATTCTCTTCGCGCGCTGCGTTTTCTTCCCGCGCTCAGCTCGTTCGCCAAGGTCTTTCTTGCCGGCTGGATGGCGCGCGAAATGGGCGGCCGCAACGAAGCGCAATTTCTTTCCGTGCTCGCCGTGATGCTCGCGCCCATCTATCTCACCTTTGACAATTTTTTCTCCATGAACGCCTTTGAGCCGGTCTTCTGGATGGCCAGCGCCGCGATTGTTCTGCGCATTCTGAACGGCGGCGATCAACGCTTGTGGCTGCTTTTTGGAGTGGTCGCAGGCTTCGGTTTGCAAAACAAACATTCCATGCTCTTCTTCGGTTCGGGCCTTGCCGTTGGTTTGCTACTGACGCCGGCGCGCCGCGAGTTTACGCGCATCTGGATCTGGCTGGGCGCGGCGATCGCGTTTCTGATTTTTCTGCCCAACCTTCTTTGGGAAATCCACAATGGCTGGCCCACCATCGCGCTGCTCCACGCCGTAATCGGCAAGAAGTACTCCACCGTCGGGCCCATCGAGTTTGTTTTGCAGCAAACATTGCTCACCGACCCGCTCGCCGCGCCGATTTGGCTGGCAGGAATTTGGTTCCTTCTGCGCGATCGCGTTGGCAGAAAATACGCCTTTTTGGCCTGGTCTTATCTCACCGTTCTGGCGGAGATGCTCTATCTCCATGGCAAAATCTATTACCTCGCGCCCGCCTACATCATGCTGTTTGCCGCCGGCGCGGTGTGGATCGAGCTTCGCCTGCTTCCGCGCACCGGCCGGTGGCTAGCCCTGGCCATCGCCACGCCTCTCGTCATCGCTTCGGCCATTGCGCTGCCCTTGGCCATGCCCGTACTCCCCGTCGACGTGGCCGTAAAATATTGCCGCTTCTGGGACGTGCAAGACGTGCACGTGGAAAACATTCCTCTCGGCGACTTGCCGCAGCTCTTCGGAGACATGCACGGCTGGCCGGAGCAAGCCGCCGCCGTGGCCAGCGTCTACCACGCCTTGACCGCCTCGGATCAGGCGCAGGCCGCCATCCTGGCCAAGAACTACGGCGAAGCCTCAGCCATCGATTATTTCGGCCCCAAGCTCGGCCTGCCCTCCGGCATTAGCGGCCACAATCAGTACGGTTTCTGGGGGCCGAGAGGCTATTCCGGCAACGTCGTCATTGCCATCGGATTCACGGAAAGCTATCTGAATCAATCGTTTAGCGACGTTCGAGCGGCAACAACCATCTCGCCGGTGCACGCCATGCCCGAGGAATCAAACCTAACCATTTACATCTGCCGACAGCCCAAAGCTCCGCTGCAGCAACTGTGGCCAAAGCTCGTTTGGCTGGATTAATCATCAGCATCGAAAAAACTACTTTATAGAATGCAATGTTTGAATCCCTACTAAGTTGACAGGGTATTCCCCGCGACCGTATCCTATCCCTGTATGAATCTCATTCGCCAGATGCTTCGGTGTGCAGGTGCAACCAACGCTGCGTGTTGCCTCGCCTCCATCTCTGGCCAGGGGGATTCCCGGACTTAGTTTTTAGCTAGCCAAGGTTCCGAAGCCCACGTCGCCAGAGTTTCCGGTTACGTGGGCTTTTTGTTTTTGCCGAAGGGTCAAACACCAATGCCCGTTGAAGGCACAGCCGTAAAAGAAGTTAAAGAGACCAAGGCCCAGCGCATCGAGCGCTTGAAGCTGGCCAAGAACGCTTGGGAAGCGCTGGACGAAATTCGCGCCTTCGCCAGGTCCGGGTTCGACACCATTCCGCCCGAATGGTTCGGCACTTATTTTCGCACTTGGGGCGTGTACACGCAGGGTGACGGCGCGGGCGTTACCGGCGGCAAAAATGGCGAAGGCAAAGCCACGCCGTTCTTCATGCTGCGCATCCGCATTCCCAACGGCCAACTGCGCAGCGATCAAGTGCGCACCATCGCGGACTTGGCGGCACATCACGCGCGCGGAGTTGCGGACATTACCGTGCGGCAGAACGTGCAATTCCATTGGGTCACCATCGAGTCGCTCCCGGAAGTACTCGAAAAACTTTGGAGCGTTGGTCTGAGCACCACCGGCGCGTGCGGCGACGTGGCCCGTAACATTACCGGCTGCCCGGTTGCCGGGCTCGACGCCGACGAAATCATCGACGCTTCGCCGCTGGCCCTCGAAATGGATCGCCAGCTTGGCGGCAATTCCGAGTTTTATAATTTGCCGAGAAAGTTCAAGCTTTCCATCACCGGCTGCCGTCATTGGTGCACTTACCCGGAGATCAACGACGTAGGCCTGACCGCGATTCGCCGCGTGCGCAATGGCGTCACGGAGACTGGCTTTTCTCTTCGAGTGGCCGGCGGCCTTTCTACGGAGCCGCATCTCGGCATCCGTCTCAACGCCTTCATTACTCCAGAACAAGTCATCCCCGTGGTCCGCGGCGTCGCGGAAATTTTCCGCCGCAGCGAAGTTTTGCGCCAAAGCCGCGATAAGGCCCGGTTGAAATTCCTATTCTTGCAGCACGGATGGACGGCGGAGCACTTCCAAAGCGAACTTGAGCAGCTCCTCGGCTTTTCACTCGACCCTGCCGAGCCGGAAGATCTTCCTGTGGATGTGCACCGCGATCACACCGGCATCCACGCGCAACGCCAGGCGGGCCTTGCCTATGTCGGCGCGTCGGTCCCGCGTGGACGCATCACCCCTCAGCAGTTGCATGTCGCGGCGGATCTCGCCGATCGCTACGGCGATGGTAGCGTGCGCACCACCATGATGCAGAATCTGTTGATCGCGAATATCCCAACCGCCGATGCGCCGCAAGTTGCGGCCGCGTTGACCAAAGCCGGACTCCCCGTCGAAGCTTCGGCCTTCGCCCGCGGCACGGTGGCTTGCACCGGCTCTGAATACTGCAAACTCGCGCTCACGGAAACCAAAGGCTTCGCGCGCTGGCTGACCACCGAACTCGAGGAACGCATCCCCGGTTTCGATCAGCAACTGAAACTCAACATCACCGGCTGCCCCAATAGTTGCGGCCAGCACTGGATCGCCGATATCGGTATCGAAGGAAAGAAAATCAGGGTCGACGGCAAAATGGTCGATGCCTACTACTTTTGCGTGGGCGGAAGCCTCGGGCAGTTCGCATCCATTGCGCGACCGATAGGCTACCGCTGCGCCGCCACCGACGTGCCGGATGCTATCGAGCGCCTGCTCACCACGTATCAACGCGAGCGCGCGCAGAACGAAAATCTTCGCCAGTTTTTTGCGCGTCATTCCACGGACGACCTGCGTCTTCTTCTCGCCGGAACGCCGGTAATCCCGGTCGAACGAGATCTGTCCGCCGGGGCCGTCCCGCACAGCGTGGAGAGCTAGCCGTGAGCCTTTTCCCCATGTTCGTGAAGTTGCAGGGCCGCACGGTGGTTGTCGTCGGCGCGGGCGCAATTGCCGAGGGCAAAATTCCCGGGCTGTTGGCCGCCGAGGCACACGTTCGTGTGATCGCGCCAGACGCCACGGTACAAATCGCGGCATGGGCGCGCGACGGCAAGCTTGAACTGCTGCCACGCAAATTTCTTCCAGGCGATCTAGACGGTGCCAGTCTCGCCATCGCCGCTACCTCCGCGCCCGGCGTCAACAACGCCGTATTTCTTGAAGCCGAAGCTCGCGGCATTTTTTGCAACGCCGTCGACGACATCGAAAACTGCCATTTCTACTATGGCTCGGTAGTACAGCGCGGCGACCTGCAGATCGCCATCTCCACCAACGGCAAAAGTCCAGCATTAGCCCAGCGCATTCGCAAAGAGCTGGAGCAATCCTACGGCCCGGAATACGCCGCGTGGTTAGAAAAGCTCGGCACCGCCCGCAACGTACTTCGCGCCAAGGCCACGGGCTTCGAGCGTATCAAGAACATCCTGCACCGCCTGGCCAGCAAAGAAATGTTTGAGCGCGCGCGCCGCCGTCTGGAAGGTTCTGCGTTGTGAGCATCCCGAATCCATCGAGAAAACCTGTAGCGCAGGGCGAAGCCCCGCGGCCTTTGACTCCCACAACTGGCAAGGTCTACCTGGTAGGCGCCGGTCCCGGCGATCCCGAACTCCTCACACGCAAGGCACTACGCCTTTTGCAAGAAGCCCAAATAGTTCTGCATGATTCGCTAGTCAGCAGGGAAGTGCTCGCGGAAATTTCGCCCACCGCCCAAGTCATCGACGTCGGCAAACGCGCCGGGCAAAAACTCCTCACGCAAGAAGAAATCAATTCGCTGCTCGTCTCCTACGCGCAAGACCACAAGATCGTGGTTCGTCTGAAGGGCGGCGACCCGGGAATATTCGGCCGCGCCGGAGAAGAAATCGATGCCCTGCGCCGCGCCAATGTCCCGTTTGAGATTGTTCCCGGCATCACCGCCGCCACCGCCGCCGCAGCCGCCGCGGGAATTTCGCTTACGGATCGCCGCGCAGCCTCACAGGTTCTGCTCACCACGTTTTCCCGCGGCGTCGACGGCACCCAAATGGATTGGGGTTGCGTGACCAGCACCACCACGCTGGTCCTTTACATGCCCGGTCCCGACTATGCCGAAGTTTCCGCGCGCCTGCGCGACGGCGGCCTTCCCGCCGATTTGCCGTGCGCGGTAATCTCCGCCGCCAGCAACGCCCGCCAGCTCGTCCGGTGGTCCACAATTTCGCGCCTGGCCAAGGAAGAAAAACTTCCCGCTCCAGCGCTGTTGATCGTCGGCCGCGTGGCCTCGCAACACGCCAAAGAGATAAGCGAGCAAGCGTGGGCCGCGCTTGATGAATCGATTCCCGCACCAAGCATCGCGCGATTTATCTAAACAAATCTCAGGAGAGAAACACGATGGCTGCGAATGAAAACAGAACAGATGCAACCGTAGAAGTGACGGCGAAGCGCCCCTTCCTCTCGCTGGACACCTGGGCGGTAATCTTCGCCCTGTTAGCGGGCGCGCTGATCCGCGCTGGCGTGATCAAGCACATTCCGTGGTAAGTGAGTAGCACAGGCACTCTTGTTCACCCTGAGGAACGAAGGGCCTGTGCGGTTTTGGTTGAAGACGACCACCGCCAGCGCATTCTGGCGAAGAAACGCAAAGAAATGAATTCCGACCTAGCAAAAATAGCATCACAAAAATCTTCAAAACACGAAATTGCGAGGCAAAAAGAAAAATGGCAGAAACGCTAGTCCTACCGCAAGTGCACGCGGCCAACCGTCCGCTACAATTCCTCCGTCTAATTCCCGGTATCGTACTCCTGGCGGCCATTGGTTACGCAGGAAAGCTCCTCGAGAAAAATGTCGGCGCCTACGCCAAAGCCCACCACTGGACCTTTCCCAATATCGAATACGTACTCTGGGCCATCGTTCTGGGCCTCGCCATCTCCAACACCGTCGGCGTCCCCGCGATCTTCCGCGCCGGAGTAGCCACCTACGAATTCTGGCTGAAAGTAGGAATCGTCCTCTTAGGCGCGCGGTTTCTTCTAGGCGATGTCTTAAAGCTAGGCGGCGCGAGCCTGGCTTTGGTCGCGATAGAAATCGCCGGCGCCACCGCGTTCATGATCTTCCTCGGCCGCGCCTTCGGCCTCCGACCAAAACTCACTTCGCTCCTCGCCGTTGGCTCCGCGGTTTGCGGCGTCAGCGCCATCATCGCCACGCAAGGCGCCATCGAAGCCGATGAAGAAGACTCGTCCTTTGCCATTGCCGCAATCTTGGCGCTAGGCGCGCTTTCGCTGTTCACGTTTCCCTTGATCGGCCACCTCCTTCACTTGGGCGATCACGCCTACGGCCTCTGGGCCGGCCTCGCCGTGGACAACACCGCCGAAGCCACGGCCGCCGGCGCACTCTATTCCGACGCCGCCGGCAAATTAGCCGTCCTCGTAAAAACCACCCGCAACGCCATGATCGGTTTCGTAGTCCTCGGCTACGCCATCTATTGGGCCAGCCAGGGCCAAGCCAAAACCGTAACCAACAAAGCCGCGTTCTTGTGGCAAAAATTTCCGAAATTTGTTCTGGGTTTTCTCCTGATCTCCGTCCTGGCCACCTACAGCTTTTTCAACAAAGAACAAGTCGGTTCACTAGCCAATCTCTCCCGCTGGGCCTTCCTGCTGACCTTTGCCGGCGTAGGCCTGCGCACCAACTTCCGCGAAATGCGCAAGCAAGGCCTAAAGCCCTTCGCAGTCGGCGCCATCGGCGAAGTCGCCATCGCCGTCTTCACGCTAGCGCTAGTAGTAGGCGCCCAGCGCCTCTTCAACTGGTAGGTTTTCCCTGGGAACGCCAATCTCCCGATTGGCGTTTTTGCCGAGCTCGATTCCGGCCTATCACTCTGCATAAAATTGGCGCGGCCGCGCGCTTCAACCGCACAACCGCCGTAATCGCCCCGGCATCTGAACCAAAGCACCGCAAAACAACATCGCCCCGAGGCCACGATTCTGTGCAAAAACGACGTTTGCGAATCAGTCTGCCGTTATTATTCGTAATAACCGCGCCATTCTCTCCGATCGCTGAGGCACAAAACCTAAACTTCAAAATCCCGCCAGTAAAAATCCCCCTAACCATCAAAGATCAATCCGTCAACATCACCGCTTCCGCGCTAATTTCCCAAGTCTCCAAAGACCACGACCAAAACATCTTCAAACTCGAACTAACCGCTGACCTTTCCGAGTTGCAACAAAATATGACCGCCCTGCTAAGCTCGCAGCTCGACAAAGACGACCGCTGCGGCGACCGCATCACCATCACCAACGCCACGCTAGTCCCCGCGGATCCCGCCGCGATAGCCACCGTGCAATTGCACTACGAGCGCTGGGCTTGCGCGAAAGTCTTCGGCAAGCAACAAAGCAAAAGGCTCGTCGGTGGCAATGCGGTAATCCCCATAAAACTCACTCCCGGTATTAACGAAGACAAAAGCGAACTGCGCCTCGTTCCAGAAGTCGGCGCCATCGAAGCCGATGGTTCGCTAGGCGAACTGCTGCGCTCCGGCGCGCTCGGCGCAACGATCCAAGAAAAGGTGCAAGCCGCCATTCTCAACGCCATGCAAAAGGGCACCAACCTCAGCGCTACGCTTCCCCCCGCGGCGCAACCCTACGCCACCATCGAAAACGCTGCATTCAAGAACGCCGGCGCCGATCGCCTCATAGTCGTCCTCGACGGCCAAGTCCGCATCACCAAAGAGCAGGTCCAGCTGCTCGCAAAACAGGTCAAAGAGCGCCTCGGCAAGTAAGCGTGGCGCGTTTGGCGGCGCGCAAACCGTTGTGATCGCCACCATTTCCTGCATCTTCGCACTCCATCAAATATTCGCCATGCTGCGAAACAGCGGCAGCTTCTCACAATGCTCTAGAATTTTCGCCCGCAGCTCGTCCGAAGCCCCAAGGAACTCCAGCCCGAACATCGTGCCCTGGCTGCGCCGCACCGTGGCCATCACTCGTTCGCCGGACACCGGCGACAGCGCCACCTCCTCGCCAATCTTCAGTTTCGCGGTCGTCGCCACGGACATTCCGCCCGCGCTTATCTCGAAACTCGTGGCCGGCTCCCGCGTCCCATCTTTCCGCGAGATATATACGCGTTCGATGAATTGGTGCCGTGAATATTTTCGTCGCTCTTCGACACCCTGCTCGGACGAGTCCCGGCTTCCACTATTTTCATTGGACATTTTTCGATTCCTGGGGAGGGGGCGCAACCTGCCGCGGTCTTCTGGGCGGCAACAGCTCTATCAGCAACAACCATAAGCGAAATACCGCAGTAGCGGAACACTTTAAACACGCGGAATGCCCTCTAGGTACTTTATCGGGATGCGCCCGCCATTAATTCCCAACTTTTCGTTCGTCCACCATCACCACCGTGCATTCATTGTGACTTCCGGCGTTTTCCCGGCAATGCTCTTCCGCCATTTTGGACGCCTCTTTTTCCGTGCGCTTCCCGAACACGTATCCGTTGTGCTGTCCATCCTGCGAAACCGCAAACGCCTTGTGCGCTGGCATGGTCAGAAAATGGCGAAACTCCGCCACGCCATTTTCTGAAAGCTGGCTCGGCGGCGCGACGTCCGGAGGCGCCGGCAAACCCAATAGCGTAGTTCGAAGCGTCAAATTCTGCTGCGCCAAGAAATTCTCCACCATGGGCGTCCAAATCGGCGTTCCTCTCCACGAAAATAATCCGTGTCCATCTTTGCCAAACGGCGCCGCATGCACGAACTCCACCTTGCCGCCCGCCGACGTAAATGCCTGATAAAACTGCGCCGCGATCGCCTGCCCAAAAAAATGATCGTTCTCCGCATACACCCACAGCATCGGTATACGCGACTTTTTGCCAAAATCATAAAACGCCCGCACCAAAACCTCTGGATTGCAGACCTCATCCGGCTTACGCGATCCCCGACCGCCAGCAAAACTGATCGCCGCCACCAGCCCCGCTGGCGGATCAGCCGTGAGTGCTACAGAAGCAAAGCCGCCCGCGGACACCCCCACGCTGATCATCCGCGTCGCATCAACTTCCGGCCGCGTAGCCAGATAGGCCATTGCCGCCCTCAAATCCTTCGCCGATTCGCGCCCGGAATCGTAATAATCCACGCGCGAAGTGCACGCGTACCCGTCTTCGCTGAATCCTCCGCCGGAATCTCCGTACCCGCGCCGCATCACCACCACCGCAGTCCACCCGCGCCGCGCAAACTCCCGCGCCTGCGGTAGCAATCCCCACGGCGTCATGCCAGGCCGCTCGCTCGACTCTCGCGGCGTCCCATGATTCAGCAGCGCCAACGGATGCGCCGCGCCATCGTTCGGACGCACCATCACCGCCTCTAAACCCTTTTTGCCCGCCTCTTTCATGGGAATGCGCAGCTCCGACTCCACCAAATCCTGCGCCCGCGCCGCCCCCACCGCCGCCAGCGCCAGCACCACAAGCCGCAGAACGAATCGCCGCCTCATCGCGTCTCCGCCGAACTCAAAATAACACAGCCTTATGCTTCCAGCTCATGCGACGCCTGACAGTCTGCCGCATCAAATGAGCACCAGTGACGAACGCAAGGCCGCCTGCTCTTTCGTGCTCCAGCAGCGAATCGTAAAGGTAGGGCGAATGCTCGCACCGTCACGCCATTTCCCGTATTCCTCAATTCAAAGGAGGAAACCAGATGGAAAGCTCCGCCGCAAAACCGCAACCTATGGCAGGGGGAACTATGGCCACTGCCGAACGAACCTATCTACGCACCGAACTCGAACAGCGCCGCGAGCGCCTACACCGCGCTTTGCATTCGCCGTTCGCTGACGCTTCTCTTTCTCAACTGCTCACCGCCGTGGATTCTGCACTCAACCGCATCGAACAGGGAACCTTTGGCCTCTGTGAGAGCTGCCACGACACCATTGAAACCGAGCGCCTGCTCTCCGATCCCTTGGTGCGTTTCTGCCTGGACCATCTCAGCAGCGCCGAGCAACGCGCCCTTGAAAGTGATCTCTCTCTGGCCGCGCGCATCCAACGCGCCCTCTTGCCGAAACTAGACTTTGCGCCAGTTGGCTGGGACGTCCGCTATCACTATCAACCCGCCGGCATGGTCAGCGGCGACTATTGCGATCTTTTTGAAACGCAGGCCGGCCTGCTCTTTATGCTGGGCGATGTTTCCGGCAAGGGCGTTGCCGCATCGATGCTCATGAGCCACCTCCGCGCCACATTCCGCAGTCTGGCCGAAGCCGGTCTCCCGCTGGATCGCATGGTCGAAGACGCCAACCGCATTTTCTGCGAAAGCACGCTCGCCGGACAGTTTGCCACGCTCGTGATCGGGCGAGCCGCCAACGATGGCGCGGTGGAATTCGTCAGCGCCGGCCACTTGCCCGTCCTGCACATTCACAGCGACGGCGCCACCCCCAAAGATTCCACCGGCGTGCCCCTCGGCATGTTCTGCAACACCCGCTTCCCAGTCCACCAACTGACGCTGGAGCATGGCGACACGCTCTTCCTCTACACCGACGGCCTAACCGAATCTCGCAACACCGCCGGCACAGAATACGGCCTCCACCGCATCCACAAGCTAGCCGCACAACACAATTGCGTCGAGCCCGCAAGCCTAATCTCCAAATGCCTCGAAGACCTGCTTCTCTACGGCGAAGGCGTAAAGCCCACCGACGATTTAACGCTCCTAGCCGTCCGCCGCGCCGCGTAAGACTTTCCAGTAGCACAGGCACTCCTGTTTACCCTGAGGAACGAAGGGCGTGTGCAGGTTTCGCCACCCCACGATGCGACCGAGCATAGCGGGCCCGCCTCTACGCCTGTATTTTGTCGAAAGTAGCGCGGGTCTTTACACCCGCACGATCCTGTTTCGGCCACGGGAGTGCCCGACTTTCAGCCGGGCCCAGATTCTTCTCCTCAATTCGATCCGTGTGATTCGTTCCGCGTTTGAATGAGCACAAGATTTACCGATTTCTGCTCCGCCTCTCCCAAATGTACGGCCTCACCTTTCGTCTCGTAAGCCTTCAACCACTCCGCATCAAACCAATCCGCACCGTACAGCTCATCCGAATCATCGCCAACATCCCAACTGAACACCTTGTAGTCACCAGGAGTGATGCCAGACAAAGAAAATCTCCCATGCTGATCGGTCGTCATCGACTTGAAATGCTCCGTCATGCCGCGATGCGGCGGATCGGGTATCAGCACCACGGTAGCCCCAGCCGCCGGCAGCGAATCAGCGTCCAACACCACACCGCTGAGCTGCGCCACGCGAGAACTTAGCGTAAGCTCCACCGCTAGGTCGCTGCCATTCTGCACCGTGAACCCAGCATCGCTGATCGTCGCGCTGCCATACCTCGCGGATTTCAAGAAAAAGTTCTTCACCGGCGCCGACATCTGCACCACAGGCCGATAGCTACCCTCGGGAACATTCTTGAACAGAAAGGCTCCGTCCGGCCTTAGCACTGAATACGCGAGAAAAGGCTCAGCTTCTCCCAAAGGCTGCAATATAATGTGGAGGTCGCCGGCGTCGTTGGGCGCCGCACCCTCCCACGTCAGGCGGCCGGAAATATCCATGCCGCGCGAAATCGTAATCGTCACCCCATCCACATCGGAGTTCGCAACTTCCAATGGTCGTCGCGCGATGAGCCGCTCATTCGTTTCACCGTTCCTGTAGCTCGCGAAGAGGTCGTACGAGCCAGGGGGTACATTGCGCAGCACAAAGCTGCCGTCTTTCAACTGGAACTTGTCAACGATTCCCCCGAGCGCTTGCGCGAGACCCGGTCCTTGCGGATACAGCGACACCTGCCTTGACGCTTCAGAATTTCCGGGAATCGCGCAGATTACTCTTCCGCGCACCGTGAAAAAACGAGATGCGTGCAGAAAGAAATCCACCGGACGAATGTCGTCGCCGGGACCAACCGAAATTACCTGAGCTTTCGCCGGATCGATAGTATTGGGGTAATAGCTGGGCGCATAGCCCATTGCGAACCCTTGAGCGGGAGGCGGTGGAGCACGCCCGAAGAAGTCTTCATGACGGAAGTTGACTGCAACGTAGTAGCGCCCCGGCGACAAATCGAAAATACGAAATTCGCCTAAGTCATTCGTTAGCACATGGTCATCGTAGTTCTCCCGCTCATGTCCCGGCTTCCGGGACGCGCGATAAGTTTTCACCTCCGCCCTGGCCAGCGGCTCGCCGTCTTCGTCAAACACATGCCCGGAAATCGCAGCCGTTCGCGCCAACTTGAAAACCAGATCAGTCACACTTTGCCCCGACGTCAGCGCTAGAATGGCGCCCGCCGTGCCAGGCCTTTTTTGCCCGTATTCGGTATCGATATAGCCATCGCGCGATACCTCCAACTCGTAGGCACCCGGCGCAATATTCTCGAAAATAAACTGCCCCTGTTCATCAGTAACCGAGAGCACCGAGAAATCCGGCTCGCCGTTACTTTGCAGAGTAACTCTTGCTTTTTTCAGGGGCTCGCCCGTGTCCAGCCGCAACACCTTGCCGGCCACGCTCGCATTTTTCTTGTCGGGAGCGTCTGATGCGGCGGGAGCTTGCCCGCACCACCCACGGAGCGGAAGCAAAATAAACAGCAAAAGCCATAACCTTGGCAGCGATCTCATCTTTCCACCAGCCCGACAAACGCACCTCATCATCCCACAAACAGCCTTTTCGTATTTCAGAGAGCCACACATTGACACACATGCGTATAGCTACCGTATTGTCTGTACCAGAGCGTATGTTCAGTTGTTCTCCTTCTGGTCCAATGCAGCGCTCACCTCGGCCGGCAGCGCCGTGATCCTCTTTATAAACGCCGCAGCTTTCCAAAGCTTCTCGTCCGACTCCCACAGTCCATTGGCAAACATTCCGGTGCGGCGCATGCCATGCTTCGCGACCCAAAAAACTTGGGCCTCCGTGTAACCGGTTCCGGCGTGGGCAGATGCGGTGCCGGCGGGAATTGCACCGCCGAATACTTCTCTGGCTTTCCCGGCGTGCCATGGCAACCCGCGCATTCGTTCAGATAGATTTTCCCGCCCGTGATTAGATTTTCGTCCGTAGGCGGGAAGGGGTTCGCCATCTCGGGCGTTTCGCGTCGCATCGAAGCATGTACTGCCCTGTGCATAACGGCGCTTTCCAAGCGCGACGGTGGCAGATCTCCTCGTACCTCCGCAAACCCCAGAAGCAGATACCCCAGCCCACCAGCCACCAATACCACAAGGGTGAAAACAATTCCCATGACGAAGTGTTTCATCTCAACTTCTCAGCCAAGGCCCGGACTCATTCTGGTAACGCGGGGAGAACACCGCCAACGGTCGCGAAATGCTCTTGCGGGGTGTACGTTCCTCGTTGCTTCGTTAGACGGCGTAAGTTTGGCTTCTCTTCAGAATTCCGCCTGCTTTTCGTGCCGCCCGCCAACCAACATCGAGTACTAGCATCCGCCATTCGAAACTAGTACCCCATAAGTATACTATTGACAAGGTAATCTTAGCTTGCTATCATTCGCCGTGAGCTCGCGATTCCCAGCCGGAATCCTCGTCCGACCGTCCGATAAACTCTCCCTGCCTCCAGGGCACTCTGTTAACGTATTCGCTCTTCTGCAGCTTCGCGAAAAACGCGATCCTTTGTTTTCAACAGCTTGCGCACTCTTCTTAATTCGCGATTTCGTGCATCTCTTTTGCTTTGTTGCGTCTGCGCACTCTTTGGCAAAAACACCCGGGGGTGGGGGTAGTATTGGTCTCTCCAACCAAACACCTAGATTTCCGGTGTGTGTAACACAAACTGAATGTATACGTTACGCAGAAACCGGTTCTAAAGATTTTGGAATGAATACGATATGCAAAGACCCCCCAGGGGCTGGGGGTCTGTCTTGTTTCCTTCGATCTAAATCCCAAAAATGGTTGTGGGCTAGATTCCCAGCACTGTCACCAGTTCGCGCACCGACGCCGACGACTTCTGCAACGCCGCATTCTCTTCGTCCGTCAACTTGATCTGGATGATCTCTTCAATCCCCGCCGCGCCGAGCTTTACCGGCACGCCGACGAACAATCCCTTAATCCCGTACTCGCCTTCCAGATACACGGCGCAGGGCAGGATTTTCTTTTTGTCCTTCAGGATTGCTTCTACCATTTCAACCGCCGCAGCCGAAGGCGCGTAGTACGCCGAACCGGTTTTCAGCAAATTCACAATCTCCGCGCCGCCTTTGCGCGTGCGTTCCACGATCGCGTCGATGCGTTCCTTCGGCAGCAAATCGGGCAAGGGAATCCCCGCCACCGTGGAATAACGCGGCAGCGGCACCATGTCGTCGCCGTGCCCGCCCAGCACAAACGAATGCACATTCTCGACGCTGACCTTGCATTCCATCGCTACGAACGTGCTCATCCGCGCCGAGTCCAGCACGCCGGCCATTCCCAGCACGCGGCTCTTCGGGAATCCGCTCACCTTGAACGCGGCTTGCGCCATGGCATCCAGCGGATTGGTCACCACAATGATGATGCACTTCGGCGAATGCTTTACGATCTGCTCCACCACAGCCTTCACCACGTCGTAATTGGCCTTCAGCAAGTCGTCGCGACTCATTCCCGGCTTGCGCGGAAATCCCGCGGTAATCACCACCACGTCGCTGTTCGCGGTGGCGGAATAATCGCCGCTCGCGGTAGAAATTCCGATAGCTCGCGAATCCGTGCGCGTAATCGGACCGGATTCCATCATGTCCAGCGCTTTACCTGCCGGCGGCCCATCCAAAATATCCGTGATCACCACGTCCGCCAGCTCCATATCCACAATCCGCTGCGCCGTGGTCGAACCCACAAATCCGCTGCCCACTACTGTTACTTTCTTCCTGCTCATCCGGTCATCTCCCAAGTTGTAAAAGGATTACGTCAGAATTTATCGCGCCGCGGCCGCAGCGGATTTCATGTTTTCGATGATCGCGTCGGCAAACGCGGCAGTTCCGACTTTTGTCGCGCCTTGCATCAATCGTTCCAAATCGTAGGTCACGCGCTTCTGCTGAATGGTTTTGGCAATTCCGTCCTCAATCAATTGCGCGGCTTCTTTCCATCCCAGGAACGCGAACATCATCGCGCCAGACAGCATCACCGAACTCGGATTGATCACGTCCTTATCCGCATATTTCGGTGCGGTTCCGTGCGTGGCTTCAAAAACGCCATAGCCATCTCCAATATTCGATCCCGGCGCCATGCCCAGTCCGCCGACCTGCGCGGCGCAGGCATCGGAGAGATAATCGCCATTCAAATTGGAAGTTGCGAGTACGCTGTACTCATCCGCGCGCAGCAGCACTTGTTGGAACACGGAATCCGCGATGCGATCATTGATCAGCAATTTTTTCTTCCACTGTCCCTTGCCGTGCGTGGCGCCAATCGCCGCAATCACACCTTTAACCTCTTCCTGCACCGACTTGCGAAACGCTTCCGGCGCCTGCTCCAGACCCGGTTCGATCATCGCGGCATTCTGTTCCGCTGTCAGCGCCACATTCTTATCCAGATTATCCAGAATCCAGCTCTCGCGTTCCGTCACCGTCTCGGCGCGAAACTCTTCGCGCGCCAGATCGTAGCCCCAGTCGCGGAAACCGCCTTCGGTAAACTTCTGAATATTTCCTTTGTGCACCAGCGTCACGCTCGGCCGCTTATTCGCCAGCGCAAATTTAATCGCGCGCCGCACCAGGCGCTTCGTTCCCGTGGGCGAAATCGGCTTGATACCCACACCGGAATCCCAGCGGATCTGTTTCTTTCCGTCTTTCAACATGTCGTTGTTCAGAAATTCCAGCAACTTCTTGGCTTCCGGCGAGCCGGACTTCCATTCAATGCCAATGTACACATCCTCCGTATTCTCGCGGAAAATTACCAAATCCATTTTCTCCGGATGCTTCACGGGGGAGGGAACTCCGTCAAAATACCGCACTGGCCGTTCGCACGAATACAGATCCAGAAGTTGCCGCAACGCCACGTTCAGCGAACGAATTCCGCCGCCTACGGGCGTAGTCAACGGACCTTTGATGGCCACCCGAAAATCGCGAATGGCATCAACCGTTTCGTTCGGCAGCCATTCCTTGAAAGTATTGAAGGCTTTCTCGCCGGCAAACACTTCAAACCACGCCACGCGCCGCTTCCCGCCGTAGGCATGTTCCACCGCGGCATCGAACACGCGCCGCGACGCCTTCCAAATGTCTCGCCCGGTCCCGTCGCCCTCGATAAACGGAATTACCGGCGTATCCGGCACTTGCAACTCGCCGCCGCTGTAACCAATGCATTTCCCCTCAGCCGGAACATTTACTCCGTTATACGACGTCTTCATGAAACCATTCCCTCCGCGCGATGTGCGTCGCGACTGCCCGCATGCAACTTAAAAACATATCACAACGCGCGCGAACTCCCGAATCCGCGTCCGCGAGAAAACGATCGCGAACCGGTATTCGCGCGCTACCTAGCTCGCGAGATTTTCTTCTGTGGCCGGATATACTCGCCCCGCATCAAATCGGAAGACGCAACGGAAATCCCGATTTGCACCACAAGGAGAAACCCCATGATGCTCGATTGGAATGAATATCAGAAACAGATTGGAACCACGCTGGCGGAACTGGCCAAGCTGAGCCCCGACACCCTCCGTGGCTATCGAGCGCTTAGCGACGCAAACGCGAAAAACTCGAAACTCGGCGAGAAAGTACGCCAATTGATTTCGCTCGCCGTGGCTGTGACCACGCACTGCGATGGCTGCATCGTGATTCACACGGACGCAGCGCTGAAGGCTGGCGCATCACGGGAAGAGATCGCAGAAGCTCTGGGCGTCGCCGTGGCTATGAACGCCGGCGCCGCGCTGGTTTATTCCACGCGCGTGATGGACGCCGCCGCGGCGAAAACGCAAGCCGCACAAGGCGATTGAAGCTGCGTCGCGCAGCAGCTATGGAACTATCGCGTTAGAACTGGTTCCAGAGGAACTGGTTGTAGACCTCGTGATGGAATTGCACTTCCGGCGCTTTCACGAAGGTGCCGAGCGCCCGCGCGCAACGATCCGCCGCGGCTTGTTTCAACTCCGCGTAGCGGGCCTTAACATCTTCGCCCAGAAGCTTAGTGGTCCATTCCGCGTTGCGGAAATCTTCCAGCGCAGTGTAGATGTTGTCCGGAAGATAGCGTTCCGCTTGCCGGAGGTTTTTGATCTTCGCGGTATCGCCCTCAATCCCGGTTTTGAAGATTGAGTACATAACGAGATACGGATTGGCATCCGGAGCCACCGAGCGCACTTCGACGCGCATGCTTTTTTCGTTGCCGATCGGAATGCGAATCATCGAACCGCGATCGACTGCGGAAGCTTTAATCTGATTGGGCGCCTCGAAGTGTGGATCGAGCCGGCGGTAGGCGTTTACGCTGGCGTTGAGCAGTAAACAGATGTCGTTGCCGTGCGTGAGAATACGATCGGCGAAAGCCCATCCGAATTTGCTGAGCTTTTCTTCGCCCTTCGGATCCCAGCAGAGATTCTTGCCTTTCTCGCTGACTGACACGTTGGTGTGCATACCGTTGCCGTTCACGCCGACGACGGGTTTCGGCAAGAAGCACGCCGTCAGGCCCATCCTGGTGGCAACCTGCCGACAAATGAGTTTGTATAGCTGGATCTGGTCCGCCGCGGCCACCACTTCGCCGTAGCCGTAATTGATCTCGAATTGCGAGGGCGCAACTTCCGGGTGATCTTTTTCGTTCTGGAAGCCCATGGCGCGCTGCACTTCCGCGGTGGTGTCGATAAACGTGCGCAGTGGATCACTGGGCAGTGAGTGATAGTAGCCGCCGGTATTGACGTATTCAAATTTCCCGGTTTCGTTGTAGCGGGCTTCGGCGTCCACGCCATTAAATAGGAAGCCCTCGATTTCGTTGGCGGCGTTGAGAGTGTAACCTTCTTTTTCGTACAGCTTTTCGGCAAACGCTTTTAGCACGCCGCGGATGTCCGCCTTGTATGGCGTGCCGTCTTTGTCGATGACTTCGCCGAAGACGAGAACTTTGCCGGAACCGAAAATGTCCGAAGGTCCCCAGTAAAACGCGCTCCAGTCCATGGCCAGGCGCAAATCGCTTTCGCGTTGCGCGGTGAAGCCGCGAATGGAGGAGCCGTCAAAGGTAAGATTGTCCCAACTTTTCACCAGGAATTTTTTGTCGTAGTCCAGCATGTGGAGGCGGCCTTCGAGGTCGCTGAAGAGGACGGTGACGGCTTTGATGCGTTTTTCGTCGGTGAGATATTTCAGGCGCTCTTCTTGAATTTTGTGAGCTGCCACGCGCTTCATGCGCTGCTCTTTGGCCTTGAGGTTCAGCTCTTCTAGTTCGTCGTAGGGCAAGGCAAGAAAACTACGCAGTTCGTTCGACATGACTCTCCTCAAGTTGAAATAGGCGAAAAAGCAGCGGGGAATTGCCGCGTGAACACGGGATGTGCATTCGAGCGTTAGGGTAACGCGTGGATTGCAAAATCGTCAAATCGAAAAACGGATGCATTCGATTTAAATTTGTATTGGCGTCTTTTGCCGCTCGGCGGCACTCTGCGCGTTCTAAGAAAAAGATTAACGCAGAGAGCCACAGAGACGCAGAGGGCGCGGAGAAATGGCGTCCGAATCTGAGGATTCGCCACTACGAAACCGGTTGGCTAGTCGTAGTATTCCTGGCCTAAGTGGGTGATCAGGTCTTCGCCCATCATCCAGCGTAACGTGTTCTTTAGTTTCATCGATTGGATGAAGAGGTCGTGCTCGGGATAGAGTTCCGGCGCGGTCATGGGGCTCTTGAAATAAAAGCTTAGCCATTCCTGGATGCCGCGCATGCCGGCGCGCTGGGCCAGATCCAGGAACAAAACCAGATCCAGCACGATGGGAGCGGCCAGGATGGAGTCGCGGCAGAGAAAATCTACTTTGATCTGCATGGGGTAGCCGAGCCAGCCGAAGATGTCGATGTTGTCCCAGCCCTCTTTGTTGTCGCCGCGCGGGGGATAGTAGTTGATGCGGACTTTGTGAAACATTTTTCCGTAGAGCTGCGGATAGAGTTCCGGCTGCAAAATATATTCCAGCGCGCCGAGTTTGGATTGTTCCTTGGTTTTGAACGAGCCGGGATCTTCCAGGACTTCGCCGTCGCGATTGCCGAGGATGTTGGTGGAGAACCAACCTTCGAGGCCGAGCATGCGGGCTTTGAACGCGGGCGCGAGCACGGTCTTCATCAGGGTTTGACCGGTTTTGAAATCCTTGCCGGCGATGGCGACGTTGTGCTCGATGGCCAATTTTTGGATGGCAGGGATATCGACGCTAAGGTTGGGCGCGCCGTTCGCGTAGGGGACGCCGCTGGTTACAGAGGCCCAGGCGTAGAGCATCGATGGGGCGATGGCCGGATGATTGGCCTTCATGGCGGCAACAAATTTTTCTGGCGTGGAGTGAACGTCGCTGGGCTTCAGGAAGGATTCCGTGGAGCCGCACCAGCAGGTTACGAGGCGCGATGCTCCGGAGCTTTTGCGAAACTTTTTAATGTCTTCTTTGATTTCCAGGGCCCACTCGTATTTGTTTTTTCCTTTTTTGATGTTGGGACCGTTGATCAGCTTCACGAAGTTGTGGTCGAACGCCGCTTTCATGGGCTTGATCTTGGAGAGGAAGCCCTTCACCTTGGCCAAATCCTGCGGATTCAGCACGCCGGCGTTGGCCGCGGATTGATAAGCGTTGTCGGTGAAAATATCCCATCCGCCGAATGCGATATCTTTCAGATTGGCGAGCGGAACGAATTCGCTGATTTTTGGCGTGCGGCCGTCGGTGCGTTTACCAAGGCGAATGGTGCCGAGCTGCGTCAGCGAGCCCACGGGCTGCGACTTTCCTTTGCGAACCAGTTCGACACCAGCCATGAAGGTGGTGCTTACCGCGCCCATTCCCGGGAGTAGAACTCCCAATTTTCCCTTGGCTGGCGCAATTTTTGATGGCTTTTCCATGCCACTCCTTAACCGTTCTTTGCGGATTTAAGTTCTGCAGCGCTCTGAGCGTGCAATTCTCTTGAACAAACCAGTAATGATGAGGGATGCGCGAAGGATTTGCAAATTTTCGGACGAGTTTCTGCCGAGCGCCTTGTGTTTACGGGGAGGGAGGGGAAAAGGATTTAACGCAGAGGTCGCTGAGTTTCGAGCGCAGAGGTTACGGAGAGGTTGCGGGAAGCGGCAGCGATGGGGCTCAGGGTTGATGAAGTTTCCTCGCAAGGCGCCCAATGCGCGCCCCGGACCCGAAGATCGAATGAGCTAGTTGGCTGCCTGTTCATGGCTCGTAAATGTGACGGCCACCCGCAGGAGGAACACGTTCTACTTTCCTTCGTTTGTAAATGTACGTCACGAACACATAGCCCCAGGGCACCGCGACGATAGGCAATATCACCCACAGGAACGACAAGGCGATGGCTTCCGCTGGCGAACCCCACAACGCTCCCTTGGCCCACAGCGGATACGCCACAAGATTAAGCCACAGCACTTTGTAGAATATCTCCAGCAGCACGATGGGTATCATCCTCACCGGATGGACGATTCCCAGTCCCGCCAAAGTCGCGAAGGCCGTCCAGACACACCACACCACGGCATTTGTCGGGTCCCATGGTCCATGGTGCGTGAGTATGTGGGTCCAGGTGTCTTTGCCCAGCACGAAGAACATCAAGATATAGAGCAGCCGCAGCAGGTAAATGTTGATCCTGCGGACGCCTTCGTGGCGGCCGTCGCGCTCGAAAATGGCTTGCGGGCGCAAGTTCACGGAAACGAACGTAACAGAAAACGTCTTGTGTGTCCCCAAAAGTCAAACGCTAAGAGCGGCCCACCCTTTCAAACTGCGAAAGGGAAGGCCACCCCGAAAGTTTCTACTGCGTTAAGAATGACCCACCCGGCCGGATGCCATTGTTGACAGCTACGACCTTGGGGAGACTCTGGGGGTGTTGTGCGGGGGTCCCTTCCTTGTCGCTGGCGCAAATTGAGCGCCCGATTTGATTTTGCTCACGCGCAGCGAGTGACGGCCACCCGCCTTCAGAGGGTTTTGCTGGCCTGGAGCAGGGCGTCGAAAATCTTGGAGACCAATTCGTCCTTGTCGTCGGTGGAACCCTGGACGCGCATTTTAACGCTGTTATGGTTGCGGGTAAAAACGAGATTGACTACGACCATGTGGTCGGTAACGGCGTATGTTCCGTTGGGCCGAATGGCATCGGGCATTTCCTCTTGATCGACAAAAATGGCTGCTGGATCGTGACTGTCTCCGCGGGTCGTGGTGTAGCTTTCATCACGCAGACGTTTGCGGAGCGCGGGCATTAGTCCGAGATTGTCCTCGCCGGCATCGACGTTCAGAAACACTGGGCGGAGAATCATAGGTTTCACGACGGCAAGGGGAATCTGCACTTTGTCTTCATTTAGAAGCTGTCCCAGGTCGAAGTTCGCCTCGTCCAGCCCGAGAATTTGGGGTTGTTGAATGCCACCGATGTTCTTTGCCAAGGTTGGAACCTGAGCCGCGGAATATTCAAAGAGGATATTGACGTCGACAAATTCTTCATCACGTAAGGCGGCTCCCTTCATTCCTTGCAGCAAGGAATAGGTGACCAGGCCCTCGCCATATTGACTGGCTTCGTAACTTACGGCATTGGCGGCAGAACCCATGAGGACGTGGAAGCCCGTAGTGCCCACGAGACGGTCGAGGGAGCGGATTTGCTCGCTGGGTGCGCCACGCTTTTCGGTGAGCTTGGCGGCCGCGGCACCAGCGGCGCAGGTGTCGAGGATCAACACCTTGTGGTGCGCCGGGATTTGTTTAATCCAATCGGTGAGTTCGTCAATGGTGACGGCACTTTGCGCCAAGATGGCGGGATCGTTCATATCGAGGGTGCGGGCTTGCTTGGTCGGATAGGCATAAGTGTCGTTCCTGGAGACACCATGGCCTGCGAGATAAACGAGCAGGACGTCCCTTACTTTGGACTTGCGGGCCTCCTCGAAGGCGCGTGAGAGATTCGCCTTGGAGGGCTGAGACTCCGGAGTATTGCCGGTGGTCGATAAAACCATTAGGTGGACATGTTCGGGGCCAAACTCACGATTAGCCGCCAGTGCAATCGCGTGAGCCATGTTGTCGGCATCTCTTGCCGCGAATTTAAGTTGCAGATCCGGTGAGTCATAATCGGATATGCCGGAAATTATGGCGTAGAACTCGGGTTTTTTTTTATCGGGAGTACCGGGTAGTATCCAGGAGGTTTGCACCGGGCGACTGGACAAATAGTCTTCCTGATTCCAAGCAACAATGCGTACCGGGTTGTCCTCGCCGGGGGCCGTAAGGGCACGACTTAAATCGAGGGTCAGCGTAGCGCGGGGAACTGCCGGATCGAAATTACTTGGGCGGGCGTCAGCGAACAAATCATTGTCGTTGACGAGAACCTGTATGCGCCCTATCCCACCACCGCGATTGGTAAGCTGGATCTTCAATCTTCCGAGTTCGTCGACAGGGCCCATGGTTTTGACTTCCGGGGAGAGAGCGACTTGCTCGAACGCGGTGACGTCGCGCAGCGGCGCTGGATCGAAGCCCATGATTTTGGCGAGGAGTCCGGGTTCGTAATAGCGTTGCTTGAGTTGGGAAAGTTCGATGGTCTCATTGCCGACGACCCAGTGCAGCAGGCCCAATCCTTTAGGGGAAGCGTCGAAGCGGCCCTTGGAATCGACGATGGCCCAACCACCCGTGGATTCCACAACGGCCATGGTGGCCAGCTCCTGGCCAGATTGTATATCCCAGATGCGGATGCGGGCATCGTCGTACCCTGCTAGGAGACGCTTTCCGTCGGGGGTGAAAATGACGTTTAGGGGGTTGGCGAAACTGGTGGAGAACGTTTTGATGAGCCGGCCAGTGGCAACATCAAAAAGGCAGAAGCTGTCCTCGAAACGAGTTGCCGCTAAGGTTTTGCCGTCGGGGCTGAAGGTTACGCTGGTAAAGACGTCGAGTGATTGTTGCGCCGTTTTGAAGGAACGTACTTCCCCAGAGCCGGAAAACTGCCAAAGCTTTGCGGCCGGGTGACTAGAGAAAGCGAGCCAACGGCTATCGGAGCTGAAGGCAAATGCGTTACGGCTGGCGCACTCTGGCTTTTCGTCTTTTAATGTTAGTTCTTGGCCGTCTGGAACGCTCCAAACGAAAACTGTGTCCGTATTGTCGCAGGAGGCGAGCCAACGACCGTCTGGGCTGAATTTTACAACGGGGCTCTGGTGGTCCTTATCCAACATGCGAATTTCCTTACCCGAGTAGGTGTCCACGAGCCCCGCGGGAGTACCGAACCCACCGTAGGCAATCCAACGGGCATCCGGGCTCATGTCCATGTGGAAAACCGGATTCGAGAGACCTGTGATGGTCCCCAGCTGTTTTTCTTTTTGCACGTCCCAAAACGTGATCCTAGTTCTATTACTGAATGCCAGGATGGTTCCGTTAGTAGAGACGGCCGGTGTGGATCCGTGAAAGTGCTGAGGATCGTTCCTGGACGAGAGATCCCAGAGATCAAAGGAATTAACAAAGCCCAGAAGGAGGGTTTGGCCGTTTGGCAGAAGAGCGAGACTCTTCAAGTTTGGAGCGTCGCGGGATGCGTGCGCGGAGAAGGACAGCAGTGAGCGGCCAGAGTCGGTTTCGTAGAGCTCTGGGCTGCGGCAATCTTTGTCCAGTCCGACAAACGCGGATCCATCCGAACGGAATGGGATAGGACTAAGCATCGTCGATGGGCTTTGGAATTGGGCACGCAATAGAAACGTTTTGGCGTCCCAAATGGAATAGGTCCCGGAGTAATCTCCAGCGAGCAAGGATTTCCCGTCGGGACTGAAGGCTACAGAAAAAAGACTGCCAACATGAAGGTGAGTTTGATCGGGATCACCCCAGGCGGAGGTGAGTTGGTGGATCTGGATTCCGGTGGCAGAGCTCCAGACTCGCAGCGTACTGTCGAGACTAGACGTGGCGATGGCTTGGCCATCGGGGCTGAAGGAAATACCTGTCAGCTGGTCCTTGTGACCCGAGAGGGTACGATTCAGCTTTCCCGTCGGGAGGCTCCACGTCTTGGCGCTCAGGTCCGCGCTGCCGGATGCCAGCCATTGGCTATCGGCGCTGATCGTAAGGGCGGTGATTGGGCCAGAATGAGCGGGCTGCGTTCGGGGTTTGTAGTCATGGAGGATGTCCCAAATCACGAGGGTGCCGTCGGTCTGGCCGAGAACGAGCCATCGTCCATCCGGGCTGAAGGCGATGGTAGGTTGGGAAGTCACTCCTTCCAAGGTGCGAATCTGATGGCCAGTTTCGACGTCCCACAGTTTCAAATTGTCCGGTCCGGCTGAAGCCAAGACGTGCCCATCGGGACTGAAGGCCACCGCGTTTGCGCCGTAGGTGTGTCCGTAAAGGGTGCGCAGCTCAAGTCCTGTGGAGGTTTCCCATACCTTAAGAGTCTTGTCGATACTGGCGGTGGCCAAGAATTTGCCGTTACGGCTAAGGGCAGCGGCCTGGATAAGTTCCGAGTGACCGGTTTGGACGACCAGCTCTAGTTTGGCGGCCTGATGCGGCGAGGTGGCTTTGGTTGGTCGAGAAACCTGAGCGCTGGATGGCGCGATAGTAAGAGCGAGGATGAGAACGGAAAGGCTCGCTTTCAAACTTTTTGGGCGAGCGGTGGTCATCGGACAGGCCTCGGAGCGGGATATTTTTACCCGCAAGCTTGGCACTATGATACGGCGCTCTGCCACTTCTGAGGCTGGTAAACGACTTCCACGCCTTCCAACTAGTTATTATTTCGAAGGACGTCGGCTGGAGCTTGGGGGCTTAGCCGTTACATAGCAGTGCGTTACCACCGCCCTCGGCGGATTACCACTTGCCCGCGTGGGCGCCGCCGTCGACGTGCAGGATTTCGCCGGTGGTGAAGGTGGCGTCGGTGAGGAACAAGATGGCGTCCACTACTTCTTTGATTTTGCCCAACCGGCCGAGGGGGTTCGACCCTTTTAGGGATTCGTGGTCATCGGATTCGTGCATGGGCGTATCGATGACGCCTAGCGCGACAGTGTTCACGCGGATGCCGTCCTGGGCGTACTCGATGGCCAGTGCGCGCGTCACCGAATGCAGACTGCCTTTGACCATGATTTGTACCGCGGCGTTCACGCCCGCCATGGCGTGGTCGCCGAGGGTGGTGGATACGTTCACGATGCTGCCGCTCTTTTGGCGCAGCATTTGCTTCACGGATAATTGCGAAACGTAGAGAAAGCCCGCCAGCGTGGTGGAGACCAACGCGTTGAAATCTTCGGTGGTGTACTCGGTGAACGGCTTGGGGATGAAAATGCCGGCGTTGTTGATCAGCACGTCGATGCGGGCGAAGCGGGATAGTGCGGTGTCGACGATGTTTGCGGCGGTTTGCGGGTCACCGATATCGCCATCGACTAGGGCGAGATTCGGTGACGCCGGGAAGGGATTTGCTTTGGTTATGTTTCGCGCGGTGGCGACTACGTTGTAGCCGCGGGTCAAGAATGCTTCCACGACGGCCGCGCCGATTCCTTGTGAGGCGCCGGTGACGATTGCGGTTTTTTGCAGATTGGCCATGGCTAAGCTCCTCTACGCACCAAGGTTAGATGACGCCATGGGTGGGCGGGGCGGAAAAATTTGTGGGGGACGTCGCGGCGGAGGATGTGCCGCACCTCCGGTGCTCTTCCTAATTGTTGCGACCGTACCCAGCCCTTCGGGCTGGGCTAACCTCTGCCGCGCCTTCGGCGCTTGACCTTGCCCGTGCACTTTGCTAATTGGGAGTTTCATTCCGCCAGGCACAAGCGTTTACATTCTAGATTCGGCGGACCAGGCCTTGATCGGTGGCGCGGGTGTTGCGCACGAGCAACAGCACCAGGATCATGCCGACGAACGGAATGAGGCCGGCGGCAATTACGATCGGATCGAAAGAATGCGTGCCCACTGCCTGGCGCGCATCGGAAAAGCGGCCGATGAGCTTGAAGGCGATGATGGTGCCGATGCCCGCCGCGGTTCCGCTCATGCCGCTTACCGAAGCGACGGCCTCGTTGGAATAGAGGTCCGTGGGCAACACGTTTGCGATCGTCGAAAACGACGCGTACGAAAAGGTGGCAAGACCGAAAAGCAGGGTGATGAGATATAGATTCACCGTGAAGATGGTTGGAATCAGCAGCATCACGCCGACGCCTCCGAAGACCACCAGTGCTTTTCGCGCGGCGCCCAGCGACCATCCGCGGCGGATCAAGTAGCCGGAAACGCCGCCGCCAAAAAAATTGCCCAGGTCCGCCGCCAGGAAGGGAAGCCAAATCGCCATCAGACCGCTCTGGAGTGAAATGCCTTTGGCGATCAGGTAGATCGGGAACCAGTCAGTGACGAAGAACCACACCGGATCGGTAAGACCCTTGGAGACAATTACTCCCCACGTCTGCGGCAGTTTTAAGAGATCGCGCCATCGTGGAAGTGGTTTCTTATTGGCCTCGGTTGCCGGCCTGTCCGCGAGGATCATCTGGCACTCGGCATCGCTGACGCGCGGATGCTCTTGCGGCGGGTAATACATTTTGCGCCAGGCGATGAGCCACAAAAATCCCAGCAGCCCGGGTATCACAAAAACCGCGCGCCATCCCCACCGCAAGTAAATCGGCAGTATGACGAAGGGCGCGATGGCGCCGCCGACGGACGAGCCACTGTCATACAACGCGGCCGCCAATCCACGTTCGCGATTCGGAAACCACTCGGAGACGGCCTTGCTCGCGCCCGGCCAATTGGCGGACTCGCCCGCGCCAAGCAGGAAACGGAACGCCGCGAAGCTGGCGATGCCGCTGGCCAATGGGGTCAGCAGCGAGACGATGGAATACCACGTGACGCTGATGGTCAGGCCAAGCCTGGTGCCCAGGCGATCAATCTGGCGGCCGCAAACGGTTTGTCCGATGGAGTAGGCCACCCGAAACGCTATGGCGATATTGGCGTAGTCCGTGTTGGTCCAGTGGTATTGCTGCTTGAGAAATGGCGCGAGGATGGAAAGGGTTTGACGATCGATGTAGTTGATCACGGTTGAGGCAAACAGAATGCCGCCAATCCACCAGCGCAACGAAGGAATCGCGCGAGGCCGGGCAAAGCCCGTTTCGCGGGCTAGCGCCATAAAGATTCCATAACCTTGGATGTGCCTTGCGCGCGGATGGAAAGCGATGCGATCACGAATTATCCGCCAGTGGCAAGTGCAACGAGCGTTGCGGGACTAAGAAGACTGGCGGAATCTCTGTCGAGATAAAGCGCGGTGGCGGGATGCCTGCGCAAGATCGAGGCCGGCGCCATCTCGCTGATTTCTCCGTCGAGACACCGCTTGACGGCCGCGGCTTTCCGCGCATCCGGCACGACGCAAACAATCTCGTTGGCCTTCAGAATCTGACGCACGGACATAGAGATGGCCTGCAAGGGAACTTCCGAAATATCCGCGAACCATCCTTCGCCCACCTGTTGGCGGCGGCAGTCTTCATCCAGGTTCACGATGAGATAAGGCTCATCGGTCTGGAAATCAGCGGGAGGATCGTTAAACGCAAGGTGGCCATTTTCTCCCACGCCGGCGAAAGCTACATCCACGGGCGCCAACTGAAGTAGCTCGCCGACGCGGCGGACAACTTCGCGGGGCTCGGCGCTGCCATCCAGCAAGTGATACTGCGTGATGGCCGTCTTGTGAATCAGCCGCTCCAGAATATATTTGCGAAAGCTGGCCGGGTGGGTGATCGGCAGTCCGACGTATTCATCGAGGTGAAAAACCTCGATGCGCGGCCAGTCGATATTTTCCGCCTTGGTGAGCGCATCCAGAAAATCTAGCTGGGAGGCACCCGTGGCCACGACGATGCGGGCGCGTCCGCGCTCGGAGATAGCGCGGCGTATGGCTCTGGCGGCGTGTTCGCCTGCAGCCGCGCTGAGAGACAGCTTGTCCTCAAAGACCCTTACGATCACCAGGTGCTCTCCGTCTTCGTCAGCTGTGCGCGTTACGGTGTGCAACTTTAAGAGGCAACTCTAAGTGGAAAAATTCCGCGCGTCAATTTGTCGCCAGCACGGTGACGTCTGGCGGAACAGACGCGATTTATTTTCGGCTGTTCAACCGCAGGGCACTTGCTTCCCGCTGCGGCAGGCGGCGTAGATTGCTTCAACGAGGGCGACGCTGCGTCGGCCTTCGCGTCCATCACAACGCGGGTTCGTGTTAGTCGCAATCGAGTGTAAGAAATCTTCCAACACGGCCTGGTGTCCGCGCGCGTCATTGACGACCGGCGAATCCGCGCTGCGGTTCAAGTCGGCTTCCGTGCCGGCCCGCAAATCTTCCGGTGGATTTCGCACGTCGGCGGCAAGCAAACGATCCTGTTCGATGATCAGCGTTCCTTCGGAACCGGTGAGTTCCAGCCGCCGAGGGTAGCCGGGATACACCGACGTCGTGGCTTGCAGCACGCCGAGCGCCCCGCTCGCAAACTGCAAGACCGCAACTAGCGTGTCCTCCACCTCGATCGCATGCAGCGCTGTCTTGCTGCTGGCCTGAACGCTCACGACATCGCCAAACATCCACAGCAGCAGATCGACGGTGTGCACCGCCTGATTGATCAGCGCGCCTCCGCCGTCGAGAGCCGCGGTTCCGCGCCAGCGCGACTTCGCGTAGTAGTCCGGTGGCCGGTACCACTTCACACGCGCATCCGCTAGGATCGTTCGTCCCAGCACACCTGCGTCGATGAACTTTTTCACGCGAAGAATGTCCGGCTTGCAACGATCCTGAAACCAAACTCCCAGTTTGACGCCCGCTTTATCGGCCTCGGAAATGAGCGCATCGGCCCGCTCGGTGCTGATGTCGATTGGTTTTTCCGTCAGCACGTGCAGTCCGCGCCGCGCCGCCGCGATACCTTGAGCGGCATGCAGGCCCGAAGGACTGCCAATCGCCACGAGATTCATGGGCCGGTGATCGAGGAACTGCTCGAAGTCGGAGTACGGCCTGCCCCCATATTCGCGGGATATTCGGCGGACCTTCTCTGGGTTCGTTCCATAGATGGCCGCAATCTCGACGCCTGGCACGGCACGCGCGGCGCGCGCATGCGTCTCGCTAATATTTCCGCCACCGATAAGACCGATATACGTGGTCATTGGGCCTTTCAAAATGCCGGACACTTTGCACGACACTTCCGAGGACCTGTCATTATCGGTGAGGGTCAGCTGTGTTTCAACTGGACTGCCGAATTGCGGCGCGTGGTGTTGTAGTAGGGTTTCTACGAGAGGCACTTCCAGATCTTGAGTTGGAAGCGAACGATTTGAACTGATCGGCTGCGGCAGGATATGTACTTGGGATTTGAATTATTCCGACGGTCAGCACACGAAATCTAAGAGTTGCCGCGAGGAGGCTTTCCAGGCGCGAGGTCGCTAATCATGGTCACGACGATCAGCAGCAACAAAGCTCCGAGAAGGGCGAAGATCACCATTTAACGCTCCTGTACCTAAGTACAGGCACGCCGGATACCAAAAACGACCCTTTAGTTTCAACGAGTTACTGGGTGGGGTGTGAAGCGTTGAGGTAATTCTACGTCAGTTGTCGGCCTCGGGAGACAGGTGCGTTTCGTCGCGATATCGATTGCGTGCCAGCCTGTGGGCTAGCGGCCGGTCTGAAGACCGGTGCCTACACAATTCCAGGCGTGATTCCAGGCGTGCTTGTTGGGACTAGGTTTTGCTTAGGCGGATGGAGCCGTCGCCGGTGCTGATGGTCAGCGCTTGGCCTCCGCCATTCATTTTGCCGTGAATTTGGGACTTGCTGAAGGTGCCGTCGACCATTACCGGGATGCCCATGCTGATGTGGCCGTCTTGTGTGCTGGCGTCGATGTCGGCTTGAAGATCAGCGGGGAGGGCGAAATCAACGCTGCCGTCGCCAGTGTGGACGGTCCATGCTGAGGCGATTTTCGAGCCGGGCAGGGCGTGGGCGTCGATGCTGCCGTCGCCGGTTTTTAGAGTCAGGGCATCAAAGCGTCCGGCGATGGTAATGTGGCCGTCGCCGGAGGTGGCTTCGAGGGTGCCGTCGAGGCCGCGCGCTTCGATATGGCCGTCGCGGGAGCGCAGGCGGATGGTGCCCTTGGCGCCTTCAACCGTGATGGAGCCGTCACCGGTGTCGATGTCCAGGTTGCCGGTTACCGCCGCGGCTTTCACTGAGCCATCGCCCGTGTGAACCTTGAGGCTGCCGTCGAGAGTTTGCGTTTCCACCGAGCCGTCTCCGGTGTCCACCTGCGCGTCACCGGTGCTGGGCATGCGCACTTCGATATGCAAGTTGCGGGAATTGTGTCCCCAGGAAATGCCCCAGTGACCGTTGATGCGGGCGGTTAGTTCGACGCGATCGCCGACTTGGCGGGAGTCCACGTGCAGATCCTTGTCCAGCTGATAGCCCTGATATTCGACGTGAAATTCGACTTGCTTGCTTCCGGGAGAGGTGGTGATGCGCACGCTGCCGTCATTGGTGTCGACGCGGACTTGCGGGCGGCCGGTGATCGTGAAGGTCTTGACGACTTCTTCGGCGGAGGCCGAGGGCGCGAGCAGTACCAGGCTTAAGAGACCCGCGCTTAAGCTCAACATTCCGATGCGTGTCATGCGCCTAGAAATGCTGTTCATTACTACACACTCCTCGTAGCTGCGATTTCGATTGCGCGTTCTCAGTAGAAGATACGCAAGGCCGGGTGAAAATGTTCCCGTGTCGGCGTTTGCTGGCGAGACCGCCGCGGCAACCGCTTGCTGTTCATTGACAGATAGCTATCTCCATTCCGTTCAATAGGATAACGAACGGCCCGGAGTCTCGATATTAATTCGTATCACGACCCCGCATAAAGTTGTTTATTTCGGTAAACGTCGCGCCGCCTTTGGCGAAGGAAAAGGTGCCGTGTTCCTTCATTTCTTGCGCGGCGCTTAAGAAAGCGCTGAGGGCCACGCGAGACAATCCCGAGCCTACGCTGATTCTGCGCGCGCCGGCGGCGGCGAGATCGGCGGCGGAGAGGCCGTTGGCGCCGATGAGCACGTTGACTGGTTTGGGGGCGACGGCAGCGCAGACCGCTTTGATTTCGTCGAGCGTGCGCAATGCGGGCGCGTAGAGAACGTCGGCGCCGGCTGATGCGAAGGTTTTGAGCCGGCGAATCGTGTCGTCCAGATTCGGGAGGCCGTGAAGGAAATTTTCCGCGCGGGCGGTGAGCGTAAAAGGGAAGGGCAAGGCGCGGGCGGACTCGACTGCGGCGGCAACACGCTCGACGGCGTGCGCGTGTTCGTAGATGGGGCGTTGCGGATCGCCGGTGGCGTCTTCGATGGAGCCGCCGACCAAACCAGCTTCTGCCGCTAAGCGGATGGTTTCGGCCACGGTTTTTGGATCGTGGCCGAAGCCATTTTCTAAATCTCCGGACACTGGTAAATCGGAGGCGGCCACGATGGCGCGGATGTGCTGCAGCACGTCGTCGCGCGAGACCAGACCTTCGCCGTCGCGCCGGCCTAGAGCAAATGCGAAACCCGCGCTGGTGGTGGCTAGGGCGGAGAAGCCCAGCGTCGTCAACATGCGCGCGGTACCCGCGTCCCAGGGATTCGGGATGATGAAGCCGCCGGGGCCTTCATGGAGGGCGCGAAATTTCTTGGCTTTTTCGATCTGCGTGGTGGTCACGGGTGACTCCTGGTTGGTTCGCAACGAAAGAAAAAACGCCGAGCAAGACGCGGTCAACATCGTGCCGAGCTGGAGCGCGCAGCATGCTGCGCCACTACAAATGCAGCGGAGGAGATTGTGTCATCGGGTCGCCTTGCGTGCGGATGATTTCTTCGATGCCGCGACTGGCGACGTGGCAATTTTGTTTGGCGCGGCGTTTGGCGCGGCTGTCGAACTGGGCTTTGGCCGTAGCGCTGCTAGAAATTGCGCTACGGGGCGCGTGTTGATGACCTCGGCGGCGGTCAGCCAGCCGCGACGCGCCATCGTTACGCCGTAGTGGATGTACGAGAGGGCGTGCGATTCGTGCGCGTCGGTGGAGATCACCACCTTAACGCCACGCTCCTTGCACATGCGCAAGTAGACGTCTTTCAGATCCAAGCGGTCGGGAAAGGAATTGCATTCCATTGCGACGCCATGCTTGGCGCAGGCATCGAGGATTTTTTCCATATCGTAGTCGAGTTCCTCGCGGCGCAGCAGCAAGCGGCCGGTGGGATGGCCGATGATTTGGGTGTAGGGATTTTCGATGGCGGCGAGCATGCGCTCGGTCATGGCGGCGCGGTCGAGGTTGAAATAGGAATGGATGGAGCAGACCACCACGTCGAGTTGCGCGAGAAGTTCATCGGAATAATCCAGGCTGCCGTCTTTCAGGATGTCGACTTCGGCGCCGGCGAGCACGCGGATGCCTAACTTTTTGTCGTTCGCGGCGTGCAGTGTGCGGATGTGCTCCGTCATGCGTGCTTCGCTCAAGCCGTTGGCAATGGTCACCGATTTCGAGTGATCGGTAATGGCAATGTATTCGTGGCCGAGTGCTTTCGCGGCCAGCGCCATTTCTTCGATAGTGTTTTTTCCGTCGCTCGCGGGGGTGTGCATCTGCAGGTCGCCCTTCATGTCGGACAATTCAATCAGTTTGGGCAACGCGTGCTTTTCCGCGGCTTCGATCTCGCCGGTGTTCTCGCGCATTTCGGGCGGGATAAAATCCAGCTTTAGTTTCGCGTAGATCTCTTCTTCGGTGGCGCCGGCCACGCGGCGTTCGCCCTCGAGCGTGGCTAGGTGGTATTCGTTCAGGGTAAAACCGAGGTCGTTGGCGCGGCCGCGCAGTTTTACGTTGTGTTCCTTGGAGCCGGTGAAGTAAAGGAGCGCGGCGCCGAAATTTTCTTTTTCGAGCAGGCGAACGTCGACCTGCAGACCATTCTCCAGGGTGAAGCTGACCTTGTTTCCGCCATGCGCCAACGTTTGATCGATACGCGGGAATTTTAAGATGTGCTCGGCGATGGCGTCGATTTTTTTCTGCGCGGTGTGGCCTTCCGCAAGGATCAACAGCAGATCCAGATCCCCCACGGTTTCCCGTCCACGTCGCAGGGATCCCGCTGGCGTGATGGAATCCACGCCCGCGCCAAACTTTTTGATGTACTCCATCAACTCAGCGGCCGCCGCCTGCACCTGGTCCGCGCGGAAGCGGCCGGTGGAACGCTTAAAAGTTTCCACGGCTTTCAAAATATTTTGTTCGGTCTTCTCGCCGAATCCCGGTACATCGCGCAATTTTCCTTCGCGGGCCAACTGTTCTACGTCCGCCACTGTCGCGGCCTTGAATTTCGACCACAGAAACGCCACCTTCTTTGGACCGAGCGATTGCAGGCTCATGACCTCCAAGAGCGTTGCCGGAAACTTTTTCAACAGTTTCTGCCGCAGACTGTAGTCGCCGGTTTTCAGAATTTCGATAATGTGCTCGGCCATGCGGTCGCCGATGCCGGGCAACTCCGTGAGCGCTTTGGGGTCTTGCGCGATTTGCTCGATGGATTCGTGCATGCCGCCGATCATTTCGGCGGACTTTTCATAGCTGCGATAGCGCCCGATCATGGCGCCATCGATTTGCAGTAGCTCAGCCGTTTCGCGCAGGATGCGGGAGACAGTTTTGTTGTCCATGCGGCACAGTATAAACCCGCCCGGCGGCTAAATAAAAAAGGCTGGCAGAGGGCGCTCTGCCAGCCTTGATAAATAGGAATAAATTGCTAAACGCTACTTAGTTAGCGCCTTTGGCGACGTTAGCCGCCTGGGGGCCTTTTGGTCCTTGAATTATTTCAAACTCTACGCGGTCTCCTTCCTGCAAACTTCGGTAGCCTTCACCACTGATGGCGGAATAATGGACAAATACGTCTGGACCATCATCGCGCCCGATGAAGCCATACCCTTTGGAATTATTGAACCACTTTACCGTTCCTTGCACGTAATAAGGGACCTCCAGCCCGGGGACTGCAGAATTTCCAATCCGCGAGGTGAGGAAAGAAGCTCACAACGCAGAAAGGATAAATCGCGCGGAGTGTACCAGAATGAAACAGCGAGTCAATAGGACAAACGATTGTGTAGCTTTAGGAATATGTCTGTTTTTGAAAGGACTGAATCGATTTAACGCGTTTTCGGTGGCGGTCACGCTTTATGACATAAATTTGAAGTAGTACAGGAGTCCGGCGATCGATTTTGCGTCGCGCAGTTTTCCGGTGCGGATCATTTGCTCCAATTCCTTGCGTCTGTAGGCCTTAGCTACAATTTTTTCGTCCTCTTCCGGGTGCGCCTCGCCTGCCGTTAAGCCCTCGGCCAGCAAAATATACATGCGCTCTTCGAGAAATCCGGGAGTGGGGAAGACGTCCAGGAAGATGGTGAACTTTTTCGCACGGTAGCCGGTTTCTTCCATCAACTCGCGCGCTGCGGCCTTCCGCGGCGCTTCTCCTTCGTCAATACGCCCGGCGACGAGTTCCCACAAATATTGTTTCGCGGCATGCCGGTACTGCCGGATCATCACGATGCGGCGATCCGGCAACACCGGCAAAACGACTACCGACCCGGGATGCGTGATCATTTCGCGGGTGGCGCGCACGCCACTGGGCTCGATCACCTCGTCACGCCGAATGCCAAATATTGCGCCCTTATAAATTATCTTGCTGGAGAGAACTTTCGCGGTGGTCAACTTTTTAGCAGGCATGGCTTCCTTAACAGCGTCTCCGCCATTTTAGACGATAAGCTGGCTGGTGGCACACCGACTTTGCGTCGGGTGCGTGGCAGATTGCTTGCGCGTGCTGCGACCGCCTATACTTGGTGTCACCAACTGAACTCATAACCTGCAACTTTGAAGGGAATTCGGCGCTGGCGATGGTGGGCCATTGCATGAATCTCGATATGCCGATCAATACTTTAATTGTCGATGATGAAAAGCCGGCGCGCGATGAGTTGGCTTTTCTGCTGAAGGCCTTTCCGGAGATTAATATTGTTGGACAGGGGCGAAACGGCGTGGAAGCCGTGGCGCTGATTAAGGAGCATGCGCCCGATCTGGTTTTCCTGGACGTGCAAATGCCGGGGCTGGACGGTTTTGGCGTGCTGAAAAAACTGGTCGAACGCAAAATGAAAGTGCCGCACGTAGTTTTTGCGACGGCTTTCGATCAGTATGCCGTGCAGGCGTTCGATGTGAACGCGGTGGACTACGTATTGAAGCCGTTTGACAAGGCGCGGATTTCCAAAGCCATCGCGCGGGCGCGCCGCGAGATTGAAGCGCAAGACAGTCCGGCGGACCGCCTCGAACAACTGGTGAATCAACTTGGAGCAGGGCAGCTCGGGGCCGGGAAGCCGGCCAGCACGCAGCCAGTGAAGCTGCTGGTGAAATCGCAACAGCGCATGCTGCTGGTGGACGCCACGGATTTTATTTTCGCCAGCATCGAAGACGGATTGATTTCCGTTACGGCCAAGGATTGCGAAGGCACTTCCAACTACCGCACGCTGGAAGAACTCAACGCGGCGGTGGACTCGGACTCCTTTTGGCGGCCGCACCGCTCGTACCTGGTCAACATTCATCACATCAAGGAAGTGGTGCCGTGGTTTAAGTCCAGCTACATGCTAAAAATGAGCGACAAGAAGCAGACGGAGATTCCTGTAAGTCGCGTGCAGACTAAGCGCCTGCGCGAACTTTTTAAACTATAGGAGTACTCACCTTATGGTAGCCACAAGTTCGGTCTCACGCGGCAAATTCGACCTCGCGTACTACGCGACGAAATTCATCCGAGCCTTCGGTATTATCTTTGGATTGAGCTTTGTATTGGATCGCTTGCTGTTCCCGGCTTCGAGCCGTCCTGCCATAGTTTTCACCATATTGCTCTCGTTGTATTTAGCATGGGCTGTAACTTGGGACTTTCGTAGCAGGTAGGAACGGTGCAGTGCCTCGCTAACGTGCTAGCATCGCGTATTGGACTTGATATCATTTAAACGATGGATTTTTCTTTTAACGACCAACAAAAACTAATCCGCGACACGGTGCGGCAGTTTGTCGAAAGCGAAGTGCGTCCGACCGTTAAGGAGCGCGACCGCGCGGAACGCTTTCCCGCGGAGGAGATTCGCAAAATCGCTGAACTGGGATGTTGCGGGATGCTGGTGCCTGAAGAGTGGGGCGGCGCCGGTCTCGATCACACCTCGTACGTCTTGATGCTGGAAGAAGTTGCGCGGGTGGACACTGCAATGTCCACCTCGCTGGGTGTGACGAATTCCGCGGTGCAAGTGCCGCTTTTGAAATTTGGCAGCGAAGCGCAAAAGAAAAAATATCTTCCGCGCTTGGCCAGCGGCGAAATTCTCGGTGCCTTTTGCTTGACCGAGCCGCAAGCTGGTTCGGACGCGGCGGGCATTCAGGCGCGAGCCACGCGGCACGGCGATGTTTACAAATTGCAAGGGACCAAGACCTGGGTGACCAACGGCAGCGTGGCGGGCATTTTCATTGTCTTCGCCAAGACCGATCCTGCCGCCGGCGGCAAAGGCATCAGCGCGTTTCTCGTGGAGCCGGGATTCGACGGGTTTCGCGTTGGGCGGCACGAAGAGAAAATGGGGCAGCGCTGTTCGCCGAGTGTCGAGATCGTTCTCGATGGGTGCGAAGTGCCTGCGGAAAATCGGCTGGGTGAAGAAGGACATGGACTAAAGATCGCGTTGAGCGCACTAGATGGTGGGCGCATTGGCATAGCCGCGCAAGGCGTTGGATTGGCGCAAGGCGCGCTCGATGAATCCGTGAAGTACGCGAAACAACGCCGCGCGTTTGGTAAAAATATTGCTGAGTTTCAAGCCATTCAATGGATGCTGGCGGACATGCAGACGGAAATTGAAGCGGCGCGCGGGCTGTTGCATTATGCCGCGTGGCTGGCGGACGCGCATCCGGGTAAAATGGGGGCGGCGGCGTCGAAGGCGAAGTTGTACGCCAGCGAAATGGTTAACCGCGTGGTGGCCAAAGCGGTGCAGATTCACGGGAGCGTGGGGTATTCGCGCGAGACCGATGTGGAGCGCATGTATCGCGACGCGCGGGTGATCACCATTTACGAGGGCACCAGCGAAATTCAGCGGACGATCATCGCGCGAGAGCTTTTGGGAGCTGGCGGGCGCTAGCGGCCACACCCGCCATTTAGGAAGTGCGGATTCTAAAGGACTTAGATTTAGGGTAAGTCGTTTGCTTTCTGCACTTACATAGAGTCTCGTAAGTGCGCATTCTAAAGGGGTTGCAGGTTTACAGAATGTGCCGGGAAGCTTGCTGGCGAGGCGTGATTGTACCAGTGGTAACGATAACGTATTCGATAGGGGACGTCAAGTAGAAAACGGTACAGTGGCCATTTTTGTGGCGCGCTGCCCGAACAGGAGCGGAATTGACGACGGGATCTGAGGTAAAGAGGATGCGGGTGGTTAGCGGGATGCGGCCTACGGGTCGGCTGCATATTGGGCATTACTTTGGGGCGCTGCAGAATTGGGTGCGGCTGCAGGACGATCCGGGGTACGACTGCTTTTACTTCATCGCGGATTGGCACGCGCTGACCAGCGACTACGCGGATACGTCCGCGGTGGCGCAGAACACCATAGAAATTACTACTGACTATCTCGCCTCTGGATTGGACCCTGAAAAAAGCGTTATTTTTCAGCAGTCGCAGGTGCCGGAACATGCGGAGTTGCATTTGTTGCTGTCGATGGTGACGCCGCTGGGATGGCTTGAGCGGGTGCCGACGTATAAAGAGCAAATTGAAAATGTGACGAACAAGGATCTGCATACGTACGGATTCCTTGGCTACCCATGCCTGCAGACCGCTGACATTGTGATTTACAGCGAAGAAGGTGTGTTGCTATTTGTGCCAGTCGGCGAAGACCAAGTCTCACATGTAGAACTGAGCCGCGAAATTGTTCGCAAATTCAATTTTCATTTTGGCCTGCAAATATCGCCTGATCTCTTCGTGGGCGGAAAAGCGGCGCCCGTAATTTCAGTTATGGTGAGCATTGGAGATGGCGCATTTGGCATCAAAGGACAGTCTAGTATTACCGATACCTTAATCGCTCAACTCAAGCCTAAGTTCGAAACTGTGATTCGTGATCACTCAATGGCGGTTGGAGTCGATAATTTTTTTAGCTCGATAGGGGAACTGCGGAGATTTTTTCGACATGGAGGTTTGAGTGAACCGCAAGTGATGCTCACGAAGACCCCGAGGATACCGGGTCTTGACGGGCGGAAAATGTCGAAGAGTTATGGGAATGCGATTACGTTGAGTGAAAGCGACGCTGACATTCGCGCGAAGACTAAGGTGATGAAGACGGATCCGGCGCGGCAGCGGAGGACGGATGCGGGAAATCCGGAGGTGTGTCCGGTGTATGACTGGCATAAACTGTTCTCGCCCGCGGAGACGCTGGAGTGGGCGGCGGCGGGGTGCCGGTCCGCGGGGATCGGGTGCATCGAGTGCAAGTCGAAGATGGCGGATCATTTGATTCAGTGGATCGCACCGGTGCGGGAGCGGCGGGTGGAGTACGAGAAGCATCCGCGGCGGGTGCTGGAAATTTTGGATGCGGGATCGAAGCGGGCGCGCACGCACGCGCAGCAGACTATGGAACGGGTGCGCGAGGCGGTGTTTGGGTGGAAACGGAAACGTGAGGAGATTCAGGGGGCGTTTACGGAAGTGCATGATACGCATGGGTGAGGGAATGCAGCAGAGAAGAGGACAAAGAACAAGAAACAAGAAAAGGATTTAACGCAGAGGACGCAGAGACACAGAGGACACAGAGAAGAGAAGAATGCCGGCAAAATGCCGGCGCTACCAAAGGGTTAGGGAAGCGGGCGGAACGTAGGGAATATATGGCTACGCCGGGAAACAAGATGACGAGTGGGGCTTACAACATACAGATACCGATGTATGAGGGCCCGCTCGATTTACTGCTGGATTTGATCAAGAAGCAGGAGATGAGCATCCACGATATTCAGATTGCGAAAATTACTTCGCAGTATCTCGATTATTTGCATCAGCTGGAAAAAATGGATGTGGATGTTTCGGCGGAATTTATTTACATGGCGGCCACGCTGATATACATCAAATCAAAGACGCTACTGCCGCCCGATCCCATGGCGGGGCCGGAGGATGCCGGCGGCGACCCGCGGGCGGAACTGGTGCAACGGTTGGTGGAGCACGAAAAATTCAAGAACGCGGCGCAGCTTTTGTACCAGAAGCAGCAAATTGAAGAGCATGTGTGGTCCAAGCCGGATAAATCGCTTTATCACGATGAAGGCACGGAAAGCGATTTAGTGGTCTCGCTGGTGGATTTGGTAAAAGTTTTTCAGCAGGTTTTAGATCGGCGCAAAGAAGTCTCGCGTATTGAGTTGCAGCACGAACAGTTCACCGTGGCACAGATGGTGGCGCAATTGCGCGCGCAAATCCTGGCCAGCGAAACCAGCACGGTAAACTTAATCGAATTTTTTGAAGCTTGTCCTTCGCGGCACGCCATGATCGTGGCCTTCCTGGCGGTGCTGGAAATGGTTAAGCTGCAAGCTGTTGCGTTGGCGCAGGACAAGCAGTTCGGCGATATAGTGGTGCGCAAATATAAAATGTTTGACACGGTGTTTGACGAAAAAGGCGAGATTCGCGCGATCGATGAAGAATATCGCTGAGCAAAAGAACGAAGCATCGAGGTAATGAAGTAATGAAAACGGCAGGGGTCGAAACAGCATGACCAACGAAGAACGCAAAGCTGCGCTGGAAGCGATTATTTATGCCGCGGACGAGCCGGCGACCATCGAGCAGCTGGCGGTGGCGCTGGATGAGGAGCGACTGGCGGTGCAATCTTCTCTCGATGAGTTGGTGGCCAGTTACGCCACCGAAGAGCGCGGCATAGAAATTCGCGCTGTGGCCGGTGGTTACAAGCTGTATACCAAACCGCAGCACCACGACGTGGTGCGGCGCTTCATCAAGAGCTTGCGGCCTCCTTTGCGCCTGACGATGCCCGCGCTGGAAACGCTGGCGGTGATTTCCTACAAGCAGCCGGTGACCGGTCCGGAGATTGCGGAGATTCGCGGAGTAAATACTTCCGGCGTGCTAAAAACGCTGCTGGACAAGCGACTGATTACCACGGCGGGGCGCAAAGAAGTGATGGGCCGGCCGATCTTGTACAGAACGTCTAAAGAATTCTTGATGCGTTTTGGCTTGAGCGATTTGCAGGAATTGCCCAGCTTGAAAGAGTTTGAAGCGTTGGCGCGCGAGGCTTTGGGCAGCGATGAGGGCATGGTGCAAGAGGAGACGTATTCGGGCGCGCTGCAAGAAAACGCAGCGGGTGAGCCGGCAACCGATGCCATCGCCGAAAGTGTCAACGAGCCTGTCGATAGCGCCGACGATCGCGGCCCTGCTACCGTGGGCAAGGATTTAATCGAAGAAGAAAAAGTGGCCACCAACGAAGGGATGCCCGCGGGCGAAACCGATGAATCGCCGAAGGCTGCCGTCGCGGGCGAGTAACGCCGAGCAATCCCGACATTCCGAGTGAGGCGAGGTAGTATTTTTCGTCGCGCGATGCTTGCCCGAGGGATTTCTCTTCGTTCTGCATACCGTCAGCACACAGAAAGAGACCATGGAAGAACGTTTGCAAAAAATAATCGCTCGCGCCGGGATTGCTTCTCGCCGTCATGCCGAACAACTTATCTCCAGCGGCCAAGTAAAGCTTAATGGGAAAGTGGTCACGGAGCTGGGAACCAAAGCGGATCCGGCGAAGGACCGCATCGAAGCCGCGGGCAGGGTGGTCAGCGCACAGGAACGCCAAGTTTATCTTGTGCTGAATAAGCCGCCGGAAGTTGTTGGCGCCATGGCCGATCCGGAAGGCCGCAAGACGTTGCGCAATTGTTTGCGCGGCTTGCCGGAGCGCGTCTATCCGGTAGGGAACCTGGAATACGCATCGAGCGGTTTGGTTTTTCTGACCAACGATGGCGACCTGGCCGCCAAAATGCTGAAGGACTGGGACTACGTGGAGCAGGTGTACCACGTAAAAGTAAAAGGCATGATGACCCTCGCGGACTTGGAGCGCCTCGGTAAAGAAATTGGGGCGCACATGAAAGTGGTGCGTCAGCCCGACGCGACGCGCGGCCGCGCGGCGAATTTCTGGTATGAAGTGCGCATCAACGCCGCGAAGATGGAAACCATGCGCCGCACGCTGATGAAGGCGCGCCACCCGATCGAAAAACTAAAACGCATCGGCTTGGGTCCGTTGAGCGTGGAAGGCATTCCACGCGGCCGCTATCGCCTGCTAAATACCAAGGAAGTGGAAGATTTTCGGCACATAAAAAAGACACCTAAAAAAGTGGCGGCAAAAGTTGCAGCGGCAACGTCAGAAAAAATAAAGGAACGGGTCTAAAGACCCGCCGCTACAACTTTGGCGCTTTTGCGGTGATCGTATTCGCTACCGGCCGCATGAGTTTTTATCCAAAGATTCCAAACAATGGCGCAAGAACGTCTGCAAAAAATAATGGCGCAAGCCGGCGTAGCGTCGCGACGTGCCAGCGAGGAAATTATCGCGGCGGGCCGCGTCACGCTAAACGGAAGAGTCGTCATCGAACAAGGGACGAAAGCGGATCCGTTGGTGGACGAAATTTGCGTTGACGGCAAGCCGCTGGTACAGGCAGAAAAACTCCGCTACTTCCTGCTCAACAAGCCGCTCGGATACGTGACCACGGTGAGCGATCCGGAAGGCCGCGCCACGGTGATGGAGCTGATGAAAAATTGCCCGGAGCGCGTCTATCCGGTGGGCCGGCTGGACTACAACAGCGAAGGCCTGCTGCTGATGACCAACGACGGCAGCCTGGCGCAAATGTTGATGAAGGCGGGCAATCACGTCGCCAAAACGTATCAAGTAAAAATCAGCGGCAAGCCCGACGAGCGAACCATCGCCAAGTTACGCGCAGGCGTAAACATTGAATTGGAAGACGGGCGAAAAGTAAAAACCTCTCCAGCGAAAATTCGCCTAATCGAAGATCGCCCCAACCCGTGGTATGAAGTGATTCTGATCGAAGGCCGCAACCGGCAAATTCGCCGGATGTTTCAATCGGTGGGTTTTTTGGTAGAAAAAATTAAACGTGTCGAATTCGGCCCGTTAAAACTGGATGTTCCGCCGGGGGAATTTCGCTCGCTGACGGTCAGAGAAGTGGCCCACCTGAAGAGTCTCGCAACCAATGCGAAACCATAATCTCGACGAAGCACTGAGACGAATGAACCTTTACATTGTCGCTGGACCCAACGGCGCCGGCAAAACGACCTTCGCCAAGAAATTCCTCCCGAACTACGCGGATTGTAAGAACTTCGTTAACGCCGATTTAATCGCGCAGGGTCTGGCGCCGTTTTCACCGGAAACAGTAGCCTTCCACGCCGGCCGCCTGATGCTTGAGGAAATCGATCTCTACGCCAAGCGCGGTGAAGACTTTGCTTTCGAGACCACCCTCTCAGGCCGCAGTTATCTGGGCTCGATTCGTCTAAAGAAACTGGGCTACAGGGTGCATTTCTTCTTCATCGCGCTGCCGACGATCGACCTTGCGCTATCCAGGGTCAGAGGACGCGTTGCCCGTGGCGGCCACGATATCCCCGAGCCTATCGTGCGTCGTCGTTTCGGCCGCGCCATCCGAAATTTCCTGACGCAGTATCGCGAGCTAGGAGATTCATGGTTCCTATTCGACAACTCAGGTGTTGCGCCAATTTTAATTGCATCCGAAGAGCAGGGAAGGCAGCGTATAATAAATCCAGAAGTATACAAGGCGATGATGTTGCAGCATGGAGAGCCATGACTAGACCGCCCGAGAACGTCACAGAACTGCCGCTCGAAGTTCGCGCCGAGATGGCTTTCAAATCAGCGGTCGAAGAAGTGTTGATCGAAAGTGCGCGCCAGGGCCTGCCCATGTACATCTGGCGTGACGGCCAAGTGATCGCCTTGCCCCAGAAAGAGTTAGAAGCCGAAGCCGCTCGCCTGCTCGCCGAGTGAGGCAGTTGGTTAGCCGCGTTTCGCCGTCCACTTTTCAAGAATCGTCAGCGCGTAAACGGAAACAACTGTAAGTTGCGCTTGCCCGGCGCGACCACCGCCAGATATTTGCCGTCCGGCGAAATTGCAAAATCGCGCAGCGCCAGCGCGTGCAGCACTGGATTTAGCGTAGGTTCGAGCACGGGAATGGGCTTGCCGGCCGCCGGAACTGTCAGCGATGGAACATTCAGGGAAACAATGTCGCCAGACTTTCTCTCCGGCGCGCGCTTCACCAGTATTTGCGTTTCGTCCGGCGACCACCGCACCATTCCCAGGCCCACGCGCATGCGGACGAAATGATCCGGCTCGGCCAAATCGCGGACTTCCAGCACTTCATTGTCGATGAAATAGGCAACTTTGTGGCCGCCGGGAGAGACGGTTAAGCCTCCCGCGTAGTTGTCCAGCGTCGCGAGTTCGCGATCCTCCTGTGCAAGTAAATCAAGATGCTGCAGCCGCGGCGGCCCCGTTTGTGCCCGGTCGCGCTCCACGGCGACCGCGGAATTGGTGCGCGGAATAGGATCGGAATCGAGAAACGTTCGCCCCTCGAAACATTGGCCCGCCGGTCCGGTCGCTGCGTTCGTGAAGCGAAACGAGTACATGGGCCGCGGCTGTTTCACAACCGGCGTGCTGTACACAATGGTGAGATTGTCGGGAAGAAACTCCGCGTTGCTGGCCGGATTGATAAAACTGTCGGTGCCACCCAGCTTTACTTCCTTGCCGTTTTCCTCCAGCACCAGGGTGGCCGTGGCGTCCTGCGTTTTCCCAAAGTCGTCCAGCAACGTGGTGGTGAAAAGCTGCGCGAGAATGATCCGCCCGTTAGGGGACCAGCGAAATCCATCGACCGCATACGTAAAGGGCCGGTCGCCGCGCGTGAATTTATCTCCCTGCAAAATGCGCCGGCGCTTGCCAGCGGAGTCCTGAATCCAGATGTCGTCGTGCTCGAGGTCAAACTTTTTGGTTTTGTAGGGGCGGCGTACGGAATACACGATTCGCCCGTCGGGCGCGAACGCGAACGCGGTAATTTCTTCGTCGATGGTTTGCACTGGCTTGTCGAGATCCTGCGCGCGTGCCGGAGGAATCGCGCAGCAGCCGAGGATGGCGCAAACCAAAGCGCAAAAACGCCGCAAGAGACGCAATCGGCTGACAGAACAGGGGCAGATCATCGTGTCGAGGGCATAGCCGGAGGTTTGGTCTGCGCGCCGGCAATCGGTCCAGGCGCGGATCCAACGATTGGCGAACAGCACGGTTTTTCTTTGGGTGTAAATTCCATGAATTCGATGCGTGTTTCGTCAGGATCGTACAGATTCAGTTGCCACTTTCCATCGCGCCCCATTTTTGGTTCTTCGGTGGGTTTCCAGCTATTGGCCACCAGCTGTTTGTAGGCGATTTGAATATCAGAAACGCCGAGCGAGATGTGATTCATCACACCGCGAGTATGCTGATCAGCGCTGGCGGAAACGTTGAGCATGTATTCCAGCCAGTCGGTGCCGTCGGGAACTTGCATTGCCACCCAGTCGTCGACGCCATCATCCTTCATTCCGCCATGCCAATAAAGGTGAAAGCCGAGAATGTCTTTGTAAAAATGATCTTCAGCAGCGCGATTGCGAACGATAAAGCCGGCGTGAATCAGGCGATTGCTGACCTGATTCTCAGGGTGGCTGTCCGGACGCAGGCCGGCGAATTGTATGAATCCGATGTGATGGCCGTCGGGATCGAGCAAAGAAAACCGAAAATTCGGAGAGGTCTGAATTTTGTCACAGGCGACGCCGCGGGACGTGAGGTAATTTCGCATCTGCGCAACGCTTGATGTTTCAAAGAGAATTTCTGGCATGTAGTTACCGTCTCGAGGGGTGATGGGAACCAGCAAGTTGATGCGTTGGTGCGCGTTCACGCTCAGACAATTCGGGAAAGGCACCTCGCAGGCATTCGTAGATGGGGCAAGACCGAGCTGGCGAACATAGAAATTTAGCGGGGTGTGAGCGTCCGATACGTCGATGTCGACGCTGCCTATTCCAAGAATCGCGGGACGCCCCGGTGTGTCATCCGAAAACGCAGAGTTCGCGGACAGCAAAAAAATCAACGCCAGAAATAAACTTTTCATTCGTTGGCCCCTGACGAAGCTGGTGGCCGCGATTTGATTTTGCGAATGTCCGAGAGGCGCTGGCGGAGGCGCTGCTCGAAGCCTTGGTCAGTCGGATGGTAATAAGTGCGGCCCGCGAGATTGTCCGGCAGACAAGACATGTCCGTAACTTTATCCTCGTAATCGTGCGCGTATTTGTAGCCCTGGCCGTAGCCCACATTTTTCATTAAGCCGGTGACGGCGTTGCGCAAATGCAGCGGGACGGGGTCCGCTTCGGTCTTCGCCACATCATCGCGAACTTCGCCCGCCGCGGTGTAAAGCGCATTCGATTTTGGCGCGAGGGAAAGATAAACCGCGGCCTGTGCGAGCGCCAGATGACCTTCTGGCGCGCCAAGAAAATCGAACGCATCGCGCGCAGCGAGGGTAACCGCCAACGCTCCTGGTTCGGCAAGTCCGATATCTTCGCTAGCCATGCGCACCATCCGCCGCGCGAGATACAGCGGATCCTCGCCAGACTCCAGCATGCGCGTTAACCAATAGAGCGCTGCGTCGGGATCGGAATTGCGCACGGATTTGTGCAGCGCGGAAATTAAATTGAAATGTTCTTCGCCGGATTTGTCGTAACGCAAGAGTTTGCGTTGCAGTACATCTTCGAGCAGTGCTTGCGTGATGATGCGCTTCTCAGGTTCGTCAGAGTGAGCCTCGTCGGAAGCTTTGCCGGCGCCGACTGCCTCCGGTTGCGCTGTACGTGCGGCCAAGTCCAGCGTGTTGTACGCGGCCCGCGCGTCGCCATTCGCGAAAGATGCTATGCGGAAAAGCACGTCGTCGTTGGCATAAATGTTTTGTCCGCCGAGCCCTCGTTCCGTGTCGTTTAGCGCGCGGCGTAATAGCTCCACAATCAGTGGTGTCGGCAGAGCGTCGAGAATATAAACCTTGGTGCGCGAAAGCAGTGGCGAGATCACTTCAAACGACGGATTCTCCGTGGTCGCGCCGATAAAGGTAATGTGCCCGGCCTCCACATGCGGAAGAAACGCGTCCTGTTGCGATTTGTTAAAGCGGTGGACCTCGTCGACAAAAACAATGGTGCGATGGCCAGTACGCGATTTCTGTTCCGCTTCGGCCATTACTACCTTAATTTCTTTTATTCCCGCCAAGACCGCGCTGAAGGAGATGAACTCGGAGCGCGTTAGCCGCGCGATCACTCGCGCCAAGGTAGTTTTTCCGCAGCCTGGCGGTCCCCAAAGCAGCATCGACGAAACATTGTCGTTCTCAATTTGCACCCGCAGCGGTTTTCCGGGGCCGAGCAGTTTTTCCTGGCCGATAAATTCGTCTAGCGTGCGCGGACGCATGCGCTCGGCAAGCGGCTGCGGGACGCCGCTAGACTCCGGCCCGACGGAATCTTTCGGCGTTCCTGGCTGCGCAATTCGCAAATCGGGGAAAAGGCTCATTCGTCATTCTTCGGGAAATCGTCGGGCGCCGGAGAATCGCCGGGAGCAGCCGCGCCAGAGCGTCGGATGTTCGCTACCCCCAAGGCGTTTCTTTGCCGCGCCGCTTCATAGAACAGCACCGCCGCGGCCGCGGCAGCATTCAGCGATTCAATGCCGCTGGCCATGGGAATGCGAATGCGCGCGTCCGCGTTGCGCTCAACCTCAATGGGCAGCCCGGCGCCTTCGTTGCCCACCAGGAGCGCCACCGGCGCGCACCAGTCCACCTGCCAGGGCGCCAGTAGCGGGGAATCGGCGTCCGCGGACTCGTGTACGCTGGATGCCAGCGTGCTGATCCCGCCCACGCGCAGTTGCGCCAGCAAAATCGGCAACGACATCCCGGGCAGCAGCGGCAGATGCAACGCCGCGCCCGCTGAAGCACGCAGCGCTTTAGGCGAAAATGGGCTCGCCGTCCCACTTTGTCCGGACGCGGCGGTCGCCGCTCCAGTCGCGCCAAAAGCCGCGGCAGTTCGCAGAATCGTGCCCACATTTCCGGGGTCTTGCACGCCGGCCAGCACCACCAACAGCGGCGAGCATGCACCCTCCGGAGTGCGCACCAGTTCGTCGAACGACGCAGTGCGGGGAACGACCAGCGCGGCCACGCCTTGCGGATGCTCGGTGTCCGCCAGCCCCTCGAAAAGCCGATCAGTGGTGTGCAGCACGGGGAAAGCAATTTCCGGACGCGCGATGTAGGGCGCCAGCCGCTCGCGATGGCGCTCGCCACTTTCGCTAAAGAGCACTGCGTCGATGCGGCAGCCGGAGCGCAGGGCCTCTTCGGTTAGGCGCACGCCTTCGACGCCAACCGCGCCGGTTTCGGTCGGCAGCCCACCGCGCAGCGCGATGCGAAACGCCTTCAGCCAGCGATTGTCGCGGCTGGTAAGCAGACCCGCGGCGCCACTAACTTTCGCAGCGCCGCCAGCGCCCGCGGCGTTTCCTGGGCGCACGGCCTTGGATGCAGAGCCCATATACCGGGCAGCGTAGCACGGTTGCGGCATACCCTCCCATCGTCCATTGGCCTTGCGCGGCCGTGTCCTGCACCTCAGACCAGTAGGCTGGGTCATCGCGTTACGCTACGCTGTGCGAGCTTGCCATTCTCAGTGGGACCCTTCTCGTTGGGGGAACCACGCGAGGTTGCCGTGTACTGCGAGCATTGCGGACTAAAAATCTTCCCAGAGCGCCCCCTGTGTACCCGTTGTGGCGCAGCTCCGTCTCACGATTGGCTACAACTCATCAGCCTCGTTGTGCTACTCCTCGCCACCATTGGCAATTCCGTCGCCGCCATGTTTCTGCTGCCCAAGCTGTCCGCCGCGCACCCGTCCACGCTCTTCTTCCGCTGCTGGCTCTGGCTTGACCGCCAGAGCGCCGTGTACGGATGGATTCCCTTGGCCGCCACCCTGCTGCTGTGGGAATTTTTTGTGTGGCGCAAATTTCGCCGCGCCAAGCGCGAGACGAAAATCAAAGGGTGGATCAGTCGCAAGATTCTAGCCTTCGTTCTGGCCGCCGGTTTTGCGCCTATCCTCCCGTGGTGGGTCCCCGCCAATCAACCGTCAGAGAAAACGCTGGCCGCGCTGGCGCAATACCCCGGGTTACCTTGCGCCATCTCCTGGGGCGGCGTGCTGATCGTGGCGATCGTTCTCTGCGTTAAAGCCGAGACCCGCAATTGCCTCCTCGGCAAAGGCAAAGCCCTCTCGCTGGTAAGCCTCGGCGCGCTGGCTTTGTTCCTGATGTTCACCCTGCTAGGCTGGTCGCTGAGCTAGCGAGAGCCGCCATTCGCATCGTTCTTCTTTGACGCTCCACGCTGTGCCATTCCGTTCTCCTGCAAGTTGGTGAGTGCTGCATGCCCGTGTTTTACAAAATCGATAAGGAACATCGGCTGGTGATGACCATGGGTTCGGGCGTTTTTGGTTTGGCAGCGATGCTTGCACACCAAGACCAACTCCTCGCCGATCCTGATTTCGATCCTAGCTATTCTCAACTACTGGATTTCACGCACGTCACCAAGGTAGATATTGACGCGGAGGATGTCCGCAAACTCGCGGCGCGTTCTGTATTCTGGCCCTGTGCTCGCCGCGCCATTCTTGTGAACACCGATATCGAATATGGCTTTGCCCGAATGTTTGAGATGCTTCGGGAGAATGCTGGCGAAAAAGGCATAAGGGTTTTCCGCAATCTCGATGACGCCCTGGCATGGGTCTTCCTCGCGGATACCTCTAGCCAAAGCACCGCTTCCGAGTAGACGCTATGGTCCAACTATTGGAAAGGCTTCGATGAAAACGCTTGGTCGAATACTCTTGTTGCCGCTATTGTTATCTTTCGGCGTCAGCGGGGAAGTTCCCGCAGGGTACAAAGGTCAGCCGTTTCAGGATGCCACGCACAACGGCGGCCCGCAGACCATTCCCGGCCGACTGCAGGCGGCCTTCTACGACCTCGGCGGTGAAGGAATTGCCTATCACGACGTCGACCCCATCAATCACGGTAGCGGAGAGTTAAACCACCAGCCAGAGCACTGTGAAGCGGGCGTTCCGGTGTCCATCTGCCGCTTTCGCGAAAACGAGGGCGTCGACATTTCCTACGTGAAGAAGGGGGCCGACCTCAACCATCCCAACCTCGTCACGCCGGAGTGGCAGCAGTTGTATATCGGCTGGACGGAAGATGGTGAGTGGACCAACTACACGGTAGACGTGCGGAAGCCCGGCAGCTACCGAATTGTGGCCATGTATTCCCACGTCGCGCAGACCATAAATTTCTCGCTAAACAACCAGCCCGCGGCCGAGTGCAAGTTACCGCTCGATCCCACAACACAAATCGCCATGCAGAATTATCCCCTGTGGATGGTCTGGCACGTCTGGAACCGGGCCGATTGTGGGGAAATAAATTTTCCGCAAGCCGGCCGACAGCTGCTTACGCTGCACTACAAGCAAGGCAACAATCTCGCGTATTTTGATTTTGTACCTAAGATGTGAAAGCCCGGCGTGCCGCAAAGAGCAATGCAAAATCCATAGCCCTAAAAGAACGCGATTCTTCGAAGATTATACGAGGGCCAGCCGCAGGTTAGGTTATGTCCGCTCGACCGCGGTAACTCGTATTGGTACTGATTGCGTAAATCGTTTTGACCATTCCGCCGCGCAGGATTTGTGCAGCGACACCGCGATGTCCGTCTTGCCGGTGGATTCGTATCTCACGATGACCCCGTTCGCCTCCGTGATCGGGGCGGATGCTCGACAATACGCACAAATTTTCGTGCGAGTCTTCGCTTCATTCATCGCGTCCGCCTATTCAACGATTCAAGAATTTAAGAGCATTCAATGCGTCTTGGATGGCCTGACGCTCTTCAGGTCCTGTCTTGCTGCTCATCATACGACTCCGAATCGCATCTTCGGCGGTGGCAATTTTGGCGTGCTTTTCCGCTGAATTCATTTCCAGTATTGCGGCAAGATAAGGTCCCTGCCAGCCGGGGTAGCGCAGTGTGTTGGCCATGAGAACCTCCACAGAAGCAATACCATTAACCCTGTAGGAGTGTCTGTTCTGTTTGGCACACCGGACGATCGGCATGAAATTGCCGTCCCATCCACCGCTGAAAGCACGCTTGTCGGTGAAGTTGCGGTCAAAACTGTGCAAAAGTGAACAGCGAACAGGATCCAACTCAGATAGCATCAGCCAACTTCGGGTAGCTATAAGCCGCCGAAGATATCGAGGGAGACGCGCTGATGGTCGCAGGTTCCCGGGTCTTCCGGATAGTCCTGTTTTCGGTGGTTTCCCCCTTCTCCGCGCCCGCTAGCGACTCGTTCCCCGCGGATCCGCAATCCGAATACGTCGGTCGAGGGGCCTGCGAGAGCTGCCAGCAAGACATGCCGAGCACAGGTTCCGTCGAACATTTCGAGTTCTCCCGGCACTCTGTTAGCACGCACCAGGAACAACGATGCGCGGCTGGCGATTCCGTTTTGAATTCCCATTGGCGCGCCGAGTACCAGGGTGGCACTCAAGAATGCCGCATGGAGTCCACTGAATTGCTGAAAAAACATCGCGCTATCTGCTGTGATACCCGTCACAGCATTGGAAGGGCTCGTGCTAATAGGCTGGGCGCATTTATGGTCGTCTCGGCTCAGTTTTGCGAAGGGAGTTAGCCATGAGCGAGTTCGTGCAGGCAAAACGCATGTTCGTCTTGCTGATCGGTCTCGCGCTTTCGTTACTCTCTCCTGCACGTTCGTTCGGGGGGCAATCCTCCTCGCAACCCGCCAAGACTAACTCCCATCAAGACACCTATTCGCAGCCCACCGATCCATCGCTGTACGTCGGTGAGGAGACTTGCAAGACCTGCCACGAAGATATGCCCAGCAAGGGTTTCGTCGAGCACTTCGAGACTTCGCGGCATTTCGTCACCACACTCGATAACAAGAGGGGGCCGCAGTGGCAAGGCTGCGAGGCTTGCCACGGTCCAGGCAAGGCCCACGTTGATGGCGGCGGCGACAAAACAAAGATCTTCAAGTTCGAGAACGCTTCCACGAAAGAAATCAACGCGCGCTGCCTCACGTGTCATGCCGGCGGTCCGCAGCACATGAATACCATCACTTCGGAGCATTCGCGGAATGACGTGAGTTGCATCTCCTGCCATTCGCCGCACCACGGCAACGAATCGGATTTCTTGCTGGTAAAGTCCCAGCCCGAACTTTGCTACACATGCCATCTCCAGCAAAAAGCCCAGTTCGACATGCCGTTCCACCATCGCGTGAACGAAGGGCTGGTCCAGTGCAGCGATTGCCACAACGTGCACGGTACGGTGGGTCCCAAACAGGTGCGCACTTCCTCCACGCAAGATGCAGTTTGCTTCAAATGCCACACCGACAAGCAGGGGCCTTTTGTTTTCGAACACCAGACTGTGAAGGTTGATGGATGCCAGGCCTGTCATTTGACGCATGGCGGACCTAATCCGCACATGTTGAAACTGAGCAACGTCAATCTGCTCTGCCTGCAATGCCACACGATGTCAAGCTTCAGCGGGGCGCCCGGGGCTCCTTCGTTTCACAATCAGGCGAGCTTCTTTCAGTCTTGCACGCTATGCCACGTCCAGATTCATGGCTCGAACTTCGACCCGACCTTTTTCAAGTAGGACGAATGCTCCTTCTGCTAACGAGAAGATTGGCAAGCCCAGAGTGAATTTAAGGCCATCGAAAGGGAAAAATCTATGAAAGGCCGACTGGAGGTTTACTGGATTCCTTCTATTGTCTTTGTGGCGGCACTTCTCCTTTCGCCTGTGGCGCATGCTCAGGATGACGCGGAACAATCGCCAGGTATTAATTCCGGCGATTACAACATCCACCAGAGCATCGAATTCGGCTATCGCTCGAGCAATATCAGCGGCAACCTGAGTACCTACAATACCTTCGAGAATCTCGGCTCCGGCCTTCGTCTATTCGATTCCAACTTTCAGATGCGCTCGCTGGACCACAAAGGATTGCTGTTCGACACGCTGACTTTCAGCAACTTTGGATATGGCGGCGATCCCAACAACGTCTCGCGGATGCGCATCGAAAAAAATAAGTGGTACGACTTTCGCCTGCTGTTCCGGCGCGACAAGAACTATTGGGACTACAACCTCTTCGCGAACCCGTTGAACCCGGCCGCCTTGAACGCTCCGGGGTCTTTAACCACGGGTTGTTACGTGGGCCCGCCGACCACCGCTTTCCCACAAGGTGCTCCGGCTTTTTGCTCGAACCCCGCGGTGCCGCAAGATAGTTCTCTCCATTCTCTATATCTCACGCGCCGCATGCAGGACTACGACCTCACATTGCTGCCCACTTCCAAAGTGCGCTTTCGATTGGGATATTCCCGCAACCGCAATGAGGGTCCGAGTCTATTCACCACGGACTCTGGCACGATATCGGCCTTTGATCAGGTTGAAAGCTATACCACCAACGCGTACCGCGCCGGAATCGATGTCAGGGTCCTGCCGCGAACGACCATTTCGTTCGACGAATTCCTCACTTATTTCAAGCAGGACAACACCGTAACCGACAACCCCACAGTCAATCCGGGCAATTTCGGATTCGTCCTCGGAACCGTCCCAGGACAGGGTACGCCGGCCGGTACACCAGTGGATCTGGGAAACATTTGGAGTACTCAAACAACGGCCGAAGCTCTCCCCTGCGCCACTCCGATCGTCAAGGGTACGACCAACACCGCCACGCCAACTTGCAATGGATTCCTGTCCTATAGCCAGGTCGGCAATCCGCGGAACTTTATGCCCACGGAACGGCTGCGCTTCCAATCCAGCTATTTTAAGAATTTCGAAATGTCCGGTTCAGTAGGGTACAGCACTAGCGACAACGTAATTTCAGATTTCCTGGAGACCGTCAACGGATACACGGCCCGCAGCGCCGAGCGCGGCAGCACCACCGGAGGGCCGGCGGTGGCCAAGCGCATCTCTGTAAACGCGGATTGGTCGGGCGTGTATGCCATCACCGACAAGCTCCGCATCCTCGATACCTTCCGATATGACAACTGGCGCATACCAGGGACGTGGAATACGCTCGACACCGCAGTGTACGGAACCCCCTCGCCGGCGCCGGGGGTTGTCGGTCTGTTGCTGTCACCCGGAACGTTCAACTCTACGACTTGCACGCAGGCCCTAAACTACAACCAGCCAACCTGTCCGCAACATACGGCGAGCTCCGCCGCCGATATAACCAATGAGATCGCCTCGCAATTCCTTGCGCAGAACATCAAATCGAATACCCTCGAGCTGCAATACGATTTTAACCGGCGATACAACGCTCACGTCGGCTACCTGTACACCAACCGGACGATCGCCAGTATGGCCACCGCCTTTGATGTCGGGGAGTTTACCTTTCCGGGTGGGCCCACGGGGACGGCGGCGAACGATTTTCTCGCGGCGCGTGGTGACTGCGCCCCCGTGCCACCCCCTGCCGGGACGCCTCCGACGGTGCCCGCAGTACTCCCTGCTGGCTGCATGCTGATAACTACCGGTCCTTTGGCGGGAGCCGTAGAAGAAGGTTCGCCAACGAACATTATTCCGGAGGCGGGGAACGACACCTCGCGCAATATCACTACCATCAACGAAAACGCGCTGTTGCTAGGCTTTGCCGCGCGTCCGATTGATGCTCTACGGATTACCAGCGATTTTGCGTTCGGCTACAATGATGAATCCTTTACGCGGATCGATCCCCGGCAAGTGCAGTCCTACAAGATTCATGCCAATTACAAACCGCGCCCGTGGGCAACATTAGACGGCGCTGTGGAGATTCATGAAAATCGCGACAACGTTGCAACCGTAAACAACCTGGAGCACGACCGCTCCTACAGCTTTGCCGCCATCTTGACCGCCAATTCGCGCCTGACCGTCGATTTCGGATACAACTACTGGGACGTCTATACCCAATCGTTGATCTGTTTTGCGTACTCCCAGACTTCCGCAAATCCCGCTCCCCCGCCCGCTACCGTGGTGGCCTCGGCGTTCCCGCCAGGGGTGCCGATGCTGCCGACCGGACCGGGGTGCCCAATCGCGGGGTCACCTTCGCCGTTAGGAGCGCTGTCTACCTATACCAGCACGGATCATTTTGCTCACGCTGCCATGGTCTGGAAGCCCTTCAAGCGTGTGACCACGATAGTGGGTTATGGCGGAAGCTTTGTCCGCGGCAACACCATTTTCCTGAACCCCCTCACACCTTCGGGCACCCTCAATTACAACTACCAGCGGCCCTACGCCTCCATTGCCATCGATATCGCTCGCGGTTTCACCTACAAGATGGCTTGGAATTATTATGGGTTCAGCGAGGCGGGAACCACGAATCCATTTGGACTAGCGACGATTCAGTCGCAGGACTTTAACGGCAGCAATGCCACATTCTCGATAAGGTATTCGTTTTGATGCGAACATTGCAGTGGACCCGAGACGAATAGTCGTAGGAGTATCCTTGGTGCGATTTGGTGGCACGGCCTCAAGCGAACCATGTATTTATTTGGAAGTTACGATAACCCATACTGAAAAAGTCTATTTTGGAGGACTCTATGGACGCAAAACGGAACTGGACCAGCATCGCGGCGCCATCGCTCATTTGCTTCGCTAGTTTGACTCTCTTCGCCTTGCCGGCGCGCCCGCAAACCGGCGGCGCAGCGCTTTTCAAGACGAAGTGCTCGGTGTGTCACGGCGCTGATGGCAAGGGCGCCACCGCGGTGGGAAAGGCAGACAAGGTTCGCGACCTGGGCTCCGCCGATGTGCAGAAGCAAAGCGACGCGGATTTGAGCGCCGTCATCACCAATGGAAAAGACAAGATGCCGGCCTATGGTAAGAGCCTGAAGCCGGATCAGGTCAAGGATCTAGTGGCGTATATTCGCTCGCTGGCAGCGAAATAGCCAGCCTGCGACCATCACGGACCAGCTGTGCGCGCTAAGGACTTGAACCGATGCCTCCAGTCACAACTTTGATTGTCAGCCTAGCCCTGCTCACTGCCGCGCTGATTGGCGTCGTCGTGGCGCGCCCCAGCATCACCACCACGCGCGGCGGAAAAATTCTGGCCTTTCTGCTCCTCTTCTTTTTGCCGATCTTCTGCGGCGCCATGGGGGTTTCCAGCAAAATGGCGCAGTCGGAGACCACTGCTTTCTGTTTGTCCTGCCACACCATGGCGGATTATGGAAAAAGTCTTTACATCGACGACCCCAATCATATTCCTGCGGCTCATTTTCAGAACCATCGCGTGCCGCCGCAGGAGGCTTGTTACACCTGCCACACGGACTACGCCATGTTTGGCACGCTAAAGGTCAAGCTGAGTGGCCTGCGGCATGTGTATATCTATTATTTGGGAACGCCGCCGGCGCCGCAAAACATCAAGCTGTATCAGCCGTTTAATAATCGCGAATGCTTGCACTGCCATCTCGGCGCGCGATCGTTTGAAGAGGGCGTGGTGCACACCGCCGACCCCGCCACTCTGCCAGCCATCAAAGCCAATAAACTTTCCTGCGTCTCCAGCGGTTGTCACGACGTTGTACACGATATTGCGCACCTGAACGACGCTAAATTCTGGAAGGAGGCCAACTGATGGCCAGCACGAATCCGCTGGAAAGGCGTCTGCAAATTGCCGGGATGTTGCTGATTGTTGGGCTGCTGATTGAGGCGGTCTGCTTGCTGTGGAAAGCTCCGATTGCGTTCATCATCTTCGTGGCGCTCGGAGGCTTGTTGCTCGGCGTTGGAGTGGTGGTCTATTTACTGTCACTAGTTTCGGCGCCGGCTAAATCTGGCTGAAGCCCCTGCGTCACAGCTATTCAGTACCGTCCAGAAGTCGCCACCCGGAAGTCGTGACAACAAAAGTCGTGATATAAATTGAGTATGAAAATCACCGAAAAATGGCTGCTCTTTGAATATATCGCTGGCGAACTCACCCCGCTTTCCAAGCCCTTCAAGACTCGCGCGGAGGCGGAGAAGGCCCGGCTGAAGTTCCCGGAGCGCCAACGCAAATCCATCGGGCTGGGCGTGGTTCGCACCAGGGGTTAGCCGAGCGCTCAGCCCGCCAACGTTCGAGGGCACGGAAAAAGTTGCGGGGTTTGTCGCTCGGAGCTGTATCCGCGGTATAAACGTCGCCGGGCGCGAGTGATGCTACGCAATGCATCCGAGGGCCCTGGCGATTGATGCAGAGGAGAAGACCGATGCGACGCAATTTTTTGTGTCTTGTAGCAGCGGGGATTTTTATTTCGCTCGCCACGCTGGCGCTGCCCGTTTCCGTCCGCGCGCAGAGCGACGGGGAGAAACTCTTTAGTGCCCGCTGCACACTCTGCCACGCCGCCGATGGCAGCGGGAGTTCGCCTACGGGCAAGGCGCTGAAGGCCAAGGACCTGAAGTCCGACGAAGTGCAAAAGGCCTCGGACGAGGACCTTACTACCATCATAACGAACGGCAAAGGCAAAATGCCCGCCTTCGGCAAGAAGCTCAAGCCGGAGGAAATCCAGGCACTGGTGGTCTACGTTCGCACCCTAGCAAAGAAATAATTCCGCAAATTTCGACGAATTAAAATCGCGCGGTGTTGGTCAGAATCTCCATTTTGCTCTCAGGAGAACTCGATGTGTGCATGGCGGCGAGAGTCGGCAATTATGCCCGTCAAAACTGAGGCGGATGGTTCGCCCATTCAAAACCGGCGCTCGTTTCTCGAGGTGTGGGCGGTACTCGGTTCGGCGCTGATCGGTTCGCTGCTCGCCGTGCCGCTCATTCGCTTTGCGGTGTTCCCGCTGCTGCACCGCACCACGGAACTGAAGAGTTCGCCGCTTGGAGCGCTCTCCGAGTTTTCTTCCATCACCGAGCCGGTCATGCGCACCATTCAAATCGAGCAAGTGGACGGCTGGCGCAAAGCCATTTCCGAAAAAGCCGTGTACATAACGAAAGACCGACAAGGCCAGCTGCGCGTGCTCACGTCCGTCTGCCCACATCTCGGCTGTACCGTGCCGTGGAATAAGGAACGCATGCAATTTGTGTGCCCATGCCATGGCGGCACGTACATGCCGGATGGTGGATACATCAGCGGCCCGGCACTGCGGGGCATGGACACCTTGGAGACCTCCGTAGAGGACGGGCAGCTCATGGTGCGCTTCCAATATTTTCGCCAACTCGTTTCTGACAAAGAAGTCATCGGCTGAGGAAGGACAGTTTACGGGATGCAGTCCTCGCACCAAGAGCAAAACGCGCACGCGACCATTCCGAAGACGGGAATATGGAAGTGGATCGATCATCGCACGGGAATCGACGGCGTCCTGCGCACCGCGCTCTATGAACCGATTCCCGGCGGCGCGCGCTTTGCTTATATTTTCGGCTCCGGGTTGCTGTTTATTTTTATTTCCCAGGTCATCACCGGAGTTTTTCTGGCGCTCTACTACGTACCGTCCGCCGATCACGCCCACACCACCGTCGCGTACATCACCAAGGCCGTCACCGCCGGTTCGTTCTTGCGCAGTTTGCATGCCTATGGCGCCAGCGCCATGGTCGTGGTTTTGCTCATGCACCTTTCGCAAACCTATATCTACGGGGCCTACAAAGGACGGCGCGAGCTGTTGTGGCTTTCCGGTTGCGCGCTCTTCGCCTTGATCCTGGGGATGGCCTTCACCGGTTATTTGCTCCCTTGGGATCAGCGCGCTTATTTCGCCACTGCGGTGGGAACCAACGCCGCCAGCGAGGTGCCGCTGATCGGCGAAACCATCAAGCGCATGATGCGCGGCGGCACGGAGATGGGCACGCTGACCATCTCGCGCTTTTTTGTCGCGCACGTTTTTCTGATTCCCGCGTGCATTTTTTCGTTGCTGGCTTCGCACGTTTTTCTTTTTCGCAAAGCCGGCGCCGCGGGACCCACGGATGAAGATCCCTACGAACCGCAACAGAAGGTCGAACTCTTTTATCCTCGCCAGGTGTTGATGGATCTGTCGCTGACCGCGCTGCTCATTGTCGCCTTGGGATTGCTCTGTTTCTTCGTTCCCGTGAAACTGGGTCCGCCCGCCAATCCGGCGGACGCGCAATATGTGCCGCGCCCGGAGTGGTATTACCTGCCGATCTTTCAATGGTTGAAATATTGGCATGGCTCGCTGTCGGTGCTCGGAATCATGGTAATTCCCGGCGTTCTGGTGGCGGCCGTCATCGCGCTGCCATTTCTCGATCGCGGCGCCGAGCGCCGCCCATGGAAGCGTCCCATCGCCATGACCTCGTACGGCTTCGTGATGCTGATGCTGGTGGGGCTGGCGCTGCGCAGCCAATATCTGGACAAGCACGATGTCGGCGTAGCCCAGCAACTCGCAAAGCAGAAGACCGAGGAAGATGCGTATATGAGTAAACCATTTGAGCCGGAACTTTCTTCCGCTTCGCTGGCCGCCGTCAACACCAAGCTCGCCGACCCGGTAGCCGCGCAGGGCAAAACGATTTTTGAAGACCATTCCTGCAACGCCTGCCACGGTGATGGAGGCGTCGGAACCGCCGCCGCCCCTGCGCTGATCGGCGAAAGCGCCAAGCGGTCGACCGTACAACTGCAAGAATTGTTCGCACACCCTACGGCGAAAATGACCGCCGGCGGCATGCCGGCAATTGATTTGCCGCCGGACGATCTAAAGGCGTTGATCGCGTACGTGGAAAGTTTGCAGTGACGGCGTGCTGACGCGCTGCGTCAACGAAAGCAAAGATTTCCCACCAACGAACCCGCGATAGCGGCGTTCGCTGCAAGAGTGGCACGAAACCTGGCACCGGTTTTGCTCTGGAAATTGTGACAGTAGTTTCGCTCTTGCCAATGTTTTCGACTTGTCGTTTATTTCAATGGTTGGCTCTCCGCGGATTCAGAGGCTTTTCCAGCGGGGCCGGGGGATGATTTTGTTGGTAATGGGGAGGTGGAGAGCCACCAATTCTCGCCGGCGCACCACGCCGTGGCGTTGGGCTGGGTATGGCGATGCAGGGAGCGGACCTCGCGCGTATTGCCCCGTTTGAAGGCTTCGGATAGTTTTGCGGCGGTGGCGTCGTCGCGAGCGCCGACGCAAGGAATGAACATGGCGGGGCTGAGGAAGCGCGCGGAAAATATCTCGTCGGTGCCCGCGGACCTAGCGGGCACGTCCGAAGCGTTCGGAGCGGACGCCAGGGGCGGCCGCGTGATGAGCAGCATCGCGCCGACTCCAGGGGCGCCGCCAGGCCCGTCGGCCGGCGTTAGCGGGAAAAGCAGGCGGCCGCCGGGCCGGAGAGCATCGAGCCAGTTGTCCAGCGGAGCTGTCGCTGCGGCGCTGACGTAGATGATGTCGCAGGACGGGAGCGGCCCCTCTGCGGCGTTGCGGGTGCGCACGATGACGTTCGGCTCTTCGGCTAGATTGTGCGCGGCGCGTTCGGCCAAGTCGCTTTCGATTTCGTACGCCTCGACCGAGCCAGGCGGACCAGCGAGTTTGGCTAGGATAGCGGTGTAGTACCCCGTGCCGGCGCCGAGATGCAATATCTTCTCGCCCGGCTGAACATTCAGGGCCGCGAGGCACATCGCATGCAGCACCGGCTGGCCGTTGTTAATGCGACGGTCCGGCGCAAGGGCCACGACAACGTCCTGGTAAAGGAATGCAGGATCGTTCGTGGGCGTGTCGATCAGGCTGCCGCCGGCGAAGATTTTCCAGGGCCCGGGGCCGAGATACTTTTCGCGCGGCGTAGTTGCGAAGGCCTCGACCAGGCGTTCATTCTTGGCCGCGCCTGCCGCCGAAGTGACCAGTTGGGCGAAAAAGCTGCGGTGGGATGCTAGCGGGTCCATTCGACGCTCCCGTTGCCGTGCTGCTGCGCCGGCGACAAAAATGCGCCAGCTACAGAAAACAGCTTAGACTTTTATTCTATTCGATTTTAATTGCATTACACTCTCACACGTCGGGCCGTCGACTTTAGGAGACGTCGGGGCAAACCTTATGACCAACCCAATTGTGCGTGAACCACGCTGGCCGGCATTTGTCGCCATGCTGGCGGCAGCGCTTTTATACCTGGCGTTACCGGAACCGATGTCGCTGGGGCCCAGTTGGGGCTTGCTGGCGATCATTTTTGTGTTGCTGATTCCGCTGGTGGTGTCTACGCGCCGCAAACGGTTTGACGTGGCGCGGGTCTTAACGTTCACTGCCAATGGCGTGATTACCGCGGCCATGATCGTCTCGCTGGCGATTTTGATTTACGGGATACCGCGGCACACCGAGACACCGCAGGCGCTGCTGCGATCGGCCACTGCGCTATGGTTCACCAACGTTTTGGTCTTTGCGCTGTGGTACTGGAAGCTGGATGCCGGCGGCCCGTTGGGACGCGATAGTTCGCGTGGCCGGCTGAATAGCTCGTTCTTATTCCCGCAGATGATGGCGCAAGCCGACGAAGTCACCGGGTGGTCGCCGCATTTCATGGACTATCTATTTTTGGCGTTCAATACCAGCACGGCATTTTCGCCCACTGATACCGCGGCACTCTCGCGCTGGGCAAAAATCGGTATGATGCTGCAGTCGCTAATCTCCTTGACGATTGTGGCACTGCTGGCAGCCCGCGCCGTGAATATTTTGTAGAGGCTGCGAATTCTCAGGGAACGCGGAGGCCTTCGGCGGCGGCTAGCTGCGATTGCCGCTCGTCGAACGTGAAATATAATTCAGCCTTCAGGGCGATCGCTGCGGCGATGTGCAGTACGTCTAGGCTGCGGGTTCCCAGAACTGCGGTGTGCTGCGCGGCCATCCGTATCGCGTGCTCAGAAGTCCCGGCGGGTAGCGGCACAATGCGCAGGAGGCCGGCTTCAGCATCCTCTCGGAAGGCGCGGCGGATGTCTTTGAGTTGCCAAGGCAACAGTTGTTTACGAAAGACGCGCAGATTTATGGCGTTGACGAATTCCAATTCCACCAGGTCCGTAAGCAGCAGCGGAGCTCGGATGCGCCTGAATTTTCTGGTCGCGGCAGGGGAGTTGACGTCGGGGACATACAGCGAACAGACAAAGCTTGTATCCGCGCTAGACGTCAAGAGCGCTCCTCGCGGTCCTCTGAAATCAGCCGAGCGTTGGAAACCTTCATTCGCTTGTTGCCAAAGGTCTTTTTCATGCGCGCCATAAAGTCCGGTATTTTCACCGAGGCTGGCGGACTCGGGGGCAGCAGGCGGCCAATGACCCGTTTGCGTTTGGTGATGAGAATTTCTTCGCCGGCCCGCAGTTGTTTTTCGACGACGGAGAATCGGTAACGGAGGTCGCGGACAGATGCAGTCTTCATGTGATACATAATAGCATCACAAAGCTAGAGGGCTACAGGAAAGGCATAAACCAGTAAATAGCAAGATACCCTTTCGCACTGCACGGGAGGGTTAACGGTGAATATTCTCTAGGCGCGCGGCCGGACGCGATATATCTTGCCGTATGGCATTGCTGTGCCGCTGCGGCTGGTGGCTAAGGTGACGAATTGTCGGCAGAACTGCTGAAAATCGATCCACGAACTCCGGAACCGGAGGCGCTGCGCTATGTGGCGCGTTTTCTGGAGCGTGGGTGCGTCGTGGCCATTCCCACCGACACGGTCTATGGACTGGCGGCCGACCCTTTTAATTTGTCGGCGGTGGATGAGATTTTTCGCGTCAAAGGGCGCCACGAACAATTGGGCTTGCCGCTGCTGGTGAATGCCCTGGAGCAGGCGGAACTGCTGACGCGCAGCGTGCCGCCCAATTTCTCGCGGCTGGCGAAGGCGTTTTGGCCCGGAGCTTTGACGCTGGTGGTGGCCGCGTCGCATCGCGTGCCGCTGAAAGTCACCGCGAATACCGGGCGCATCGCAGTCCGCTGGCCGCGCAGCGCGGTGGTGGAAGGCTTGATTGCGGAATTTGGCGGTCCGCTCACGGGCACCAGCGCGAATATTTCCGGCCATCCAGCGTGCGCCAGTGCCGACGACGTTTTTCTGCAACTAGGCGATCGCCTGCCACTGGTGCTCGATGCCGGTGAGACTGGCGCGGCGCGTCCTTCGACCATAGTACGATTGGACGGCGACGAGTGGAAAATTACCCGGGTTGGTGGAATTTCTGAGGCGGAAATTGCGGGTGCGCTGAGTTAGTTTTGTTTCAATGAAAAAAGTCGGTCGAAAGTCTGTCGACTTTGCTTGTCGAGATTACTCGTCGAGTTGCAACACATTCTCGCTACCGAGAACGTTTCTGGCGATGGCTTGCTTGGGCGAAAGCGTAGCCAGAAAGTCAAAGTCTCCGGCCGAGGAAATATTCAGCTCTCCAAGATCGCGGCGGTGCACGGAGACCACGTCGACGAACCACAGCGGAAATACCGGCAAGTCCCTGGCAACGATTTTCTGCACCTCGCCGCACAAAGCTTTCCGCTTTTCCTGATCCATCTCCACTTGAATCTCCGCGGTGAGCTTGTCGACTTCCGCGTTGCGATAACGCGCGCGGTTTGCGCCGTCCGGCGGAATGCGCGCCGACGAGTACACAAAACCGAAAATGTCCGGGTCGTTGTTGGCCCCGACCCAGCGAAGCAGGTTGATTTGAAAATTTCCCTTGATGGAGTCGCTCAGTAACGTGGCAAATTCCAGCGGGCGAATTTCCAGCTCGATGCCCACCTTGCGCCACTGTTGCTGCAGCGCGGCGGCGATCAGCCGGGCCGGTTCTTCCGTGGAGGTTTTCAGCAGCAGGTGAATGCGCACGCCGTTTTTCTGCGCGCGAAATCCCGCGGCATCCAAAAGCTGCTCCGCGCGTGCGGCGTCCAGCGCGTAGTGCGTCACGTCGCCTTCGTAAGCCCAGTGGCCGGGCGGCAGAAGTCCCTCGGCAATGCGCGCCTGCCCGTGCAGCAGATAGCGAATCAGCGCCTCGCGGTCCGTGGAGTACGCCAACGCTTGGCGGACTTCGCGCCGCCCCATCAGCGGATCGTTCAGATTGAAGCCCAGATACATCACATTGGTGCCAGGACGCTCGGTCACCGCCAAATCGCGTTGCTTGGCAAGCACCGGAATCATGTCCGACGACAGGGAGCTGATCTCGACGTCGGCGGAGCCTTTGCGAAGTTCCAGCGCCCTCACGATAGCGTCGGGCACCACGCGGACGTGCACGTTTTCGATCGTTGGTGCGCCGCCAAAGTAGTTTTCGTAGCGCGCCAGCATCACGTCGTCATCCTGCGCCTGGCTTACAAAACGAAAAGGACCTGTGCCGATCGGATGCTGCGCGAAATTTGCCGCCGCGTGAACTGGCACAATTCCCAGCGCCGGGCGGCACAAATTCCAAAGCAGTGACGCGTCCGGCGACGTCAGCCGAATAATTACTGTTGCGGGATCAGGCGCCTCGATGGTGCTGACCAGGCGATAGGTGCCGCGTTTCGGGGAATGATTCGCGGGGTCGCGAATGAAATCCAGCGTGGACTTCACGTCCGCGGATGTGAGCGCGCTGCCATCATGAAACGTAACGCCAGGTTTCAAATGAAAAATGTACGTCAGCGGGTCGGGAGTTTCCCAGGACTCGGCGAGGTCGCCTTGCAAAACCATTTTGTCGTCGCGTTCCACCAGGCTGCTGAAGAGCAAGCCGTCCAGGTGCTGCGATTGCCCATCCGTGGCAAAACGCGGATCGAGATTTGCAGGGTTGGACTCGATCAATAAAGTGACGGCATCGGAATTCTTGCGTCCGGAGTTCGCGCAAGCAACCAACACAAGCGAAGTTACGACGCAACGAAGTACGGACAATACGATACGCTGCGACTGGCGCGGCCTTTGATTAACGCGGCGGAGCATAACTAATTTTACCCAAAATTGCGGGGCGGTGTGCGCCCGTTGCGCTGGGAATGTTCGAGGCCCGCTGGTGGAAAGTTTCGTACGCCAGCAACGCGAAGGCGTAGGCCTCTTTGGCGTCTTCGGGCACGCCGAGCTTAGACGAAGGCATAACTTCGATTCCGCCAAGCGCTGCGGAAAGTTGTGCAAGAATCAGGGGATTTTGCGCGCCACCCCCGGAAACGATCAATTGCGCAATCTTGTGTTTCGACAGAACGAAACGGTTCAGCGCATCGACAATCGAAAGCGCGGTAGAAATTGTCGCAGCGCGAATCAAATCATTTGGCTCCGCTTGGTGTCGCCGGCCGAGAGCGATAAGTCGTGCAGCGTAATCGCGACCGTAGTATTCGCGCCCGGTGGATTTGGGTGGCGAAAGTTGCAGATACGGATCGCGCAGAAGTTCGTCCAGGATCGCGGGATTGCTGCGCCCCTGCGCCGCGAAACGCGCATTCTTGTCAAAGCGCTGGCGGCCTTTGGTGAAGTGCGCGACCAGCGCATCGATGACCATGTTGGCCGGACCAGTATCAAACGCGAAAACGTCCGCGGGTTTCGCTGCTGCCGGAATTACCGTGATGTTCGCAATGCCGCCGAGGTTGAGCGCCACGCGGCCGCGTTTTGCGTCCCGATATAGCAGGTAGTCAGCGTAAGGAACCAGCGGCGCGCCCTGCCCACCAACGGCGATATCGGCAGGACGAAAATCGGACACGGTGGTAATTCCGGTTCTCGCGGCAATGATGCTAGCTTCGCCAATTTGCAGCGTCGACGCGGTCGCAGCACCCAAATATTTTACCGGTCGACCTTGGTGGAAAATCGTCTGCCCATGGCTGCCAATGAGCGCAACACTTTTTGGCGCGACGCGGAACTTGCGGCACGCGGCGGCCACGGCGTCGGCGAAAACCCCGCCTAAACGAAAATTGAGCTGGCTCAGTTCCCCAGCGGTGACGGACCGCTGCTCAGCCACACGCAGGGTCTCTTCGCGTATCGCAGAAGGAAAGTTCACTGCCGTATGCGCAAGTAATCGTGCTTGCAGTTTCGGCGGCGCGCCTGAGATGCGTGCCAGCGCCACGTCAATACCATCGGCGGAGGTGCCGGACATTAAGCCGAGAACGAGAATGGGATCGTTTCTCACAAGTGGTGATAATCACTTCGCTCCGACCGCAGGCGTCACGCGAAAGCAGCGCGAGCTTTCGTTCCAATATACCCGGTCTTTATTTTTCTTCCAGGCGGCAAGCCACGCATCCTGAATAAACTTTCTTCCGTGTTTTTTCACAAACTGGTTCCAGCAATCCTCGGCGTAGCTATGGCAGTTGCTATCATCGAGGGGCTCCAGCCCTGGCATGTTGAAAGTTTTCCAATCGGAATCCGTAAAGAGGTCGTTGAGTATAAAGTAAGCGACGTCGCCAGAGGTGGTCACCGCCCAATAATCGTAGACCGGTTCTTTAGTCGGGCGCGTCTCCGTAAGCTGAGAAATCAGGATCGGTATGGCGTCTTTTCCGTCGGCGACAATCCGGTCCATTAGATGCGATCCGCAATAGTCGCGATCTTGCAGGCGTCCCTTAGCGCGGCACGTATGGCCTATCTCGTCGAAATCCCAAAGCGGATAAGTCTTTTGCTGCTTGACAATGGATTGAGAGCCCGCTGGCGCACAGCAAACTACGCCCAAGAGAAAAATGGCGACGAAACCAAGGACTCTCACGGGAGTCATTCCCATACATTAGCATCGCGGACCCGCGAAAAGCGGTCAGTTACAAAATCTGTTTCTTAAGCTCCGACAGCAAATTTAGCGCATCGATGGGCTTCAATTGATCCAGATCGGCGTCGCGCAGTTTATCCAGAATCAGGCGGTCCAGTGCGGTGAACAAAACTTCCTGATGCCCGTTTCCGTTGGTGGACAAAGCCGCCCCAGGCGTCAGCGTTTCGCTCAGCTCATGCTCGCTCTGTTCGTGCTTGAGCAACACCTCGCGCGCCCGCTCGATCACGCTGCGCGGCAACCCCGCGAGCCGCGCGACTTCAATGCCATAACTTTTGTTCGCGCTGCCTGGCTCGACATGCCGCAAAAAAATGATTTCGCTGGGCGTCTCTTTCACCGCGACGTGCACATTCTTCACCGCCGGCAGCAGCTCAGCCAGCTCCGTGAGCTCGTGATAGTGCGTGGCGAACAAAGTTCGCGCGCGCGTATGTTTTTGCAGATGTTCAACAACCGCCCAGGCGATGGACAGCCCGTCAAACGTCGCCGTGCCGCGGCCCACTTCATCGAGCAGCACCAAACTCGACGGCGTGGCGTGATGCAAAATCGCCGCAACTTCGCTCATCTCCACTAGAAATGTCGACCGCCCGCGCGCCAAATTGTCGCTCGCGCCGATGCGCGTAAAAATACGATCGGTAATCGGCAATTTCGCTTGCCGCGCCGGCACGTACGAGCCAATCTGCGCGAGAATGACGATCAGCGCGCTTTGCCGCAAATATGTGGATTTACCGCCCATGTTCGGGCCAGTAATCAACAGCAGTTGCTGGCGTCCCGGCTCAAAAAACAAATCATTGGGAACAAAGCGCTCGCCCTTTTGGCGCAGCAACTCTTCAATCACCGGATGCCGCCCGCCAATAATCAGCAGTTCGCCGGTACCATTAAATTCCGGCCGCGTGTAACCGCGATCGGCGGCCAGCTTTGCGAAGGAAGTAAGCACATCCAGCTGCGCCACCGCACCGGCCGTGCGACGCAAGCGCAGCGCCTTGGCCGCAATGTCCGCGCGAATCTCCACAAAAAGCTGCGTCTCGATTTCGCAGATGCGTTCGTCGGCAGCAAGAATCTTGCGTTCGTATTCCTTTAATTCCTCGGAGGTAAACCGTTCGGCATTGACCAGCGTCTGCTTTCGTTCGTAATCCGCGGGAGCCAGGTGTAAATTGCTTTTGGAAATTTCAATGTAGTAGCCAAAAATGTGGTTGAAGCGAATCTTCAGCGACGCAATGCCGGTGCGTTTGCGCTCGCGGTCTTCCATCGCGGCAATAATCTGTTTGCTGTGCTGACTTAAATTGCGCAGTTCATCGAGTTCGCCGCTGAATCCGCTACGGATAATGCCGGGATCGGTCGCCACCGCGGGAGGCTCGTCGGAAATGGCGCGCTCCAGCCGTTCGCGAATGTCGCCCAGATCGTCCAGTTCGTTGTGCAGGAAGCGCAGCAAGTCGCTGCCGCCCAGCGGCGGCGGAGTCAAAAAATTCTTCAGCACCGGAAGTTGCGTCAACGATTTGCGTAGTGCCACCAATTCGCGCGGGCCGGCCAGTCCCAGAGTGATGCGGCTGGTCAGGCGTTCTAGGTCGAGGATGCCCTTCAATTCCTTGCGAATCTCGCCGCGCACCACGGTTTGCTGCAGCAAATGCGCGACCGCGCCTAGTCTCCCTTCGATGGCGTCGTGATCGATCAGCGGTCGCAAAATCCAGGCACGCAGGAGGCGCGCGCCCATGCCCGTAACGGTAACGTCCATGGCGGCAATAAAAGTCGTTGGACCGCTGCGGCCAGCCTCCTCGGTGAAAATTGGCGCGACAATTTCGAGGTTGCGCACCGATACGGGATCGAGAATCAGCGCGTCGTGCTGTTCGTAATAGCGCACGCGGTCAAGATGCCGCAGCGCATCGACTTTCGGCGCGTCGTTACCATGCGCCGAATTTTCACGCAGATAATGCACCACCGCGCCGGCCGCGCACAGCGCCTGCGCATGGCCATCAAGCCCGAAACCGGTCAGCTCGGCGACGCCAAACTGCTCACGTAGAATGCGCTCGGCATAGTCATACTGAAAAATCCATTCATCGAGCCGCGATTCTACGCCGCCGCCGCCCTCCAGCAAGGAAGTTTTCGCGGTGTCAAAGAGCTGCTGCGGACGAGGCAACAAAGTTTCGCGCGGACGTAGTAGCTGCAACTCGTCGCGCATAGAGTCCACGGCGTCCGGCCCCACAAATTCCGTGGCTTGAAACTCTCCGGTAGAAAGATCCACGTACGCCAGTCCCACGGGCGAGCCCGATGGATGTTTCGCCACCGCCGCGAGGAAATTATTTTCTTTAATGTCCAGCACCGCGACGTCGGTCGCCGTCCCCGGCGTAATCACGCGGACCACTTCGCGCCGCACCAGTTTCTTGCCAGGCCCGGGCTGTTCCATCTGGTCGCAGATGGCGATCTTGAAACCCGCGCGGATCAAGCGCGCAATGTAACCTTCCGCGGCGTGGTACGGCACGCCGCACATCGGAATGGGCTGGCCCTTTTCCCGGTTGCGCGAGGTCAGCGTAATTTGAAGTTCTCGCGCGGCAATGATGGCGTCTTCATAAAAAAGCTCGTAGAAATCGCCCAACCGAAACAGCAGCAGCGCGTGCGGATACCGCGCCTTCACGCCTTGATACTGCTGCATTAACGGTGTAGTGGCCTCAATCATGAAGCTCTTCTCTGCGCCTCTTCTGAACTTTGCGACCTCTGTGAACTCTGTGTTGCGATCCCGTCATCGTTATCGCAGACGATCGCGTCACGACGCGATCCCCAATTGCGTCAACAAAAACGCATAATCCAACGCAATTTCCCGCAAATAATCGTAGCGCCCGGAAGCTCCACCATGCCCCGCGCCCATATTGGTTTTCAGCAGCAGGAGGTTCGTATCAATTTTCAACGTGCGAAGTTTCGCCACATATTTCGCGGGCTCCCAATACATCACCTGACTGTCGTTCACTCCAGTCTTCAGCAGCATCACCGGATAATCGCGCGCCTCAAGATTCGTGTATGGGCAATAGCTCTTCATGTAAAAATAGTCTTCCGCAATTTGCGGATTGCCCCATTCCTCATACTCGCCGACGGTCAGTGGCAGCGAAGCATCCAGCATGGTGTTGAGCACATCGACGAACGGCACATGACTAATCACCACGCGGAAAAGATCCGGCCGCATATTCGTCACCGCACCCATCAACAACCCACCGGCGCTCCCGCCTTCGATCACAAGTTGCTGCGGCGAAGTGAAACCCTCGGCAATCAAAAATTCCGCCGCGGCGATAAAGTCGGTGAAGGTATTCCGTTTTTTGTGCATGCGCCCGGCGTCGTGCCAGGGCTTGCCAAGTTCGCCGCCGCCGCGAATGTGCGCGACCGCGAAGGTGACGCCGCGATCGAGCAGGCTTAACCGATTGGAATTGAAGCCGATGGGCATGGAGATGCCATAACTTCCGTAACCGTAGAGCAACAGCGGCGCTGAGCGGTCGCGATTGCCACTAGGATAAACGAGCGAGATGGGAATTTGCGTGCCGTCTTCGGCGGTGGCGTGGATGCGTTCGTTGGCGTACCTAGAGGGATCGTAGCCCCCGAGCACCGGCTGCTGTTTGCGCAAGCTGCGCTCTCGCGTGTGTAAGTCAAAATCAAAGACCGAACGCGGTGTGATAAACGACTCGTACGTGAAGCGCAGATGTCCGGTGCGGAATTCCGGGTTTGCGCCACACGAGGCGTTGTACGCGGGCTCCGAAAATTCCAGCCGGTACGAATTCTTGAGCAAGTCCGTCGTGGGCAAAGTGACGATGCGCAGATGGGGCAAGCCGTGCTCGCGCTCCAGCAGCGCCAGGTGCGTGGCGAATACATCTACCGCGGCGATCATCACGGCCGGCCGATTGGGAATCAATTCGCGCCAACTTTCGCGAGACGGATCTTCCACCGAAGCTTCCATCAGTCGAAACGTGCGGCCGCCTGAATTGGTGCGGATGTAAAACACTCCGCCGCGCGAGTTGCGCGATCCGACGGGATGATGATCCACGTAGTATTCGTGGTCGTCCTCGCGCGGCGCGATCAGCCGGAAAATGCCAGAGGGGGCATCCGCCGTAAGAAAGCGCGCTTCGCTGGTGGTGTGGCTGGCGCACGTCAAAATCAGGAAGGCGCCGCTGCGCGTGCGTTCGATTTCGATGCGAAAGCGTTCGTCCTTTTCTTCGTACAGAAGAACGTCGGGTTCGCCGGCCGCCACCAAGTGCCGGTACAAGCGATGCGAGCGCTTGGTGGTTTCGTCTTCCACGGTATAGAAAAGCGTATGGTTGTCCGCGGCCCAAGCGGTGCTGGTGACGCGCTCGATGCGGTCCGGCAGAGTTTCTCCTGTGCGGAGGCTCTTGATCTGCAGCGTGTATTGCCGGAAGCCGGTGACGTCGAGCGAATAGGCCAGCAAATGGTTGTCGTCGCTCACGTCAAACGAACCCAGTCCAAGGAACGAATGCCCCTCAGCGAGAGCATTCAGATCCAACAGGATCTCTTCGCGCACCGCCGCAACCTCTACCTCCTTAACTTCCTGTACCTCCTTTACCTCTTTTCGCGCATGCAAAGGATACTGCTTGCCTTCCTCCGTGCGCGTGAAATAGTCATAGCCCCGCAAACGATACGGCACCGAAAGGTCGGTCTGCAAAATTCTTCCCAGCATCTCTTGATACAATTTCTCCTGAAGTTTGTCCGTGGACCGCAGCACCGCGTCAGTGTAAGCATTTTCTTCGTGCAGATATGCCAGAACCGCCGGATCGCTCTTTTCGCGCAGCCAGCCGTAATTGTCGATGCGCGAGTCTCCGTGAATCACGTGGTCAACGGGTTTCCGCGCGGCGATTGGCGGCCGAGGGTCCGCCGCGTCAACGTGTAATGCACTCCCTGGTGCGATGAATTTGGCGTCTTGATTGGTCATGAAATTTGGTCGGAGCGCTGCGGCCCCGCTGCTGCAAGTCCCATCTCGCGCTGGACGGCCGGGGCGCGCAGTGAAATGCGCGCGTTCGCTATACTAACGGAAGTCGCGAGCGGGACAAAGCCGTCCGCGGCGGAACATCGAATGAACATCGCTGGAAGACAGGGAGATACCGTGGCGCAAGAGATCGAGATCAAGCTCCAGGTTACGGATCAAAGAGCGTTGCAGCGCGCGCTGCAGCGGCTCAAGGCTAAACCGCTCGTCACCGGTTCTCCTCGGGTGCACGAGCTAAACGTCATTTTCGACACTACCGACGGCTCGCTCGCCAAGCGCGGCCAGTTGCTGCGCATCCGCACCGAGACGGCCGAGCCGAAAGGCAAGAAAGGTCCGGCCAGAGGGAAGCCCACAGCGTGGAAGCAGCGCGTGCTGGTTACTTTCAAACGGCCGACTGGGGAAGACGAAGTGTCGCCGGCCGGCCGCCCGGCCAGCAAGTACAAGGTGCGCGAAGAGATTGAGCTGGAGATCAGCGACGGCGGCACGCTGACGAAAATATTTGAGGCGCTCAGTTTGGACGGCTGGTTTCGCTACGAGAAATATCGCACCACCTACAAGCTGAGTAAGGGCCACGCCTGGGCGCGGGGTCTTTTGATCGAGTTGGACGAAACTCCCGTCGGCACCTTTCTGGAGCTGGAAGGACCGGGTGAGGCCATCGATCGCGCGGCGCTAGAGTTGGGATACACGAAGAAGGACTACATCACGATGAGTTATCTGGCGGTCTATGTCGAAGAATGCCGCCGCCGCGGTGAAGAGCCGCGCAACATGCTGTTTGCCGCGGCGAAAACCGTTCGCAAGTGACCGTACGCAGGCGTTTTGTAAGTTCAGAACGAAAAAAAACGCTTTGCGCGCCGATTATGAGCATTCTTTTCTTGACTTTACTTGGCACTGGGCTTATCACTGACGGCGGAGTAATTTTTTTTCTCCATGATTGCAACGAGCGAACACGAACCTGGGCCTAGAGGCGCATTTTACGGCGGAGCAAGCCTGGTGGAACCCGTGGCGAATGCCTTGGTGAAGACCTTGATGCTGCGAAATGCGCAACCGCAATCCTGCAATGCGCGTCGCGCGTTTGTGCTGGCGCAGTCCGTAGGGTGGATCGGGTTCGCGACCGGCTAGAGGTAAGTCCATCTGTTTGTGGTGCTTACCCGCAGCCAGATTTCTGGCGGCGGGTTTTTTGTTTTGTACCCGTAACGCAGGACTGAGGGCCCAGAGTTCTGCGGCCGTTTCCCGTTCTGCCGAAACGCAAAGAATCGCAGGCGCTTTCTACCAGCGCCGGAAGGGAGTGCGCCATGGAACTGTACGCCACGGAATTGATGGGATCGGCGGCATACGATGTGGACGGCCACTTTGTGGGGCGCGTACGCGAATTCTTTATCGAACCCGCGGAGCAATCTAACCGGCTTTCGCACTACTTATTGTCGCGGGGGCGTTTTCAGCCGCTGATTGCCAAGCACGATCAGGTGGCTTCCGTAGAACCCGGCACCATGAAGCTTAACGTCAGCGAACGCGCACTGGAGGCCTACCGGCCAAACGAGGGTTGGCTGGCGGTGCGCAAGGATCTGATGGACCAGCAAATCATCGATACCAGCGGCCGCAAAGTGGTGCGCGTCAACGATGTGGATCTTTCCGAGCTGCGCAACAACGGCAACATGGAATTGCGCGTTACCCAGGTGGACGTGGGCTTGCCGGGAGCGGTGCGGCGTCTGCTGCAAGGCGTGGTTTCACCCGCGATGATTCGCAAACTGCAGCGCGGGCTGCCGCACAGCACCATTCGCTGGGAATTTGTGAACTTGATCGAGCCCGATCCGCTGCGTCGCGTGAAGCTGCGCATCACGCATGAAAAGCTGGAGAATCTACATCCGGCGGACCTGGCCGAATTGATGGAATACCTTTCGGCGGCAGAGCGGCAGGGAATCATCGCTTCGCTGGACGAGGAGACCGCGGCTGCCGTATTGGCCGAACTTGACGAGCGGCTGACCACGCAAATCGTGGAGAAACTCGAGCCCGGCAAAGCGGCGGACATTCTAGAAGAGATGGCTCCAGATGCGGCCGCCGATTTGCTGGCGGATTTGCCGAAGGAAACCTCCGAAGAGCTCCTCGACGAAATGCCCGGGCAGGAGGCCGATGAGGTGCGCGAGCTCATGGCCTTCGAGCCTTCGACCGCGGGCAGCATGATGAATACGGAGTTTGTTTATGTGAGTGAAGCTTCAACGCGCGATGAAGTGCTGACCTTTCTGCGTGGACAGGATTTGAACCTGGACCAACTGGACACTATCGTGCTGCTCGACAATGCTGCGCAATATTGCGGCACGGTGACGATTGCGCGCTTGCTGCTGGCCACGCCGGAACAAGCGATGAAGCAGCTCAAGACCGAACCATTGTTGAGTTTGAATCCAACGGCAGACGATGAAGAGGTCTTCGAGTTGTTCGACAAGTACAACTTGCGGATGCTGACCATCATCGACGGCGAGAATCGTCCGATCGGCACGATCACCGTGGACGACGTGGTTTCGCGGCTAGTGAAAAAGTAGCTACGCGTTAGTCATCGTCGACGCGTTAAATAAACAAACATTTTTGTTGGACGAAAGGGTTTTGCAAACGGCATGAACTGGCGAGCCATCGCGGCGAGGTACGAGAGCGTCCAAGGCAGGGGCAATGACCTGCTGAAGAACATCCGCGGCTTGCGGCGGCGGCTGACGCTGTTGCTGGCAGTGGTGGGCCCGGGATTGATCACCTCCAACGTGGACAACGATGCGGGCGGAATTTCCACGTATACGCAGGCTGGTGCGCAGTACGGATACGCGCTGCTGTGGTCGCTGATTCCCATGACCATCGCGCTGTACGTCACGGAAGAGATGTGCGCGCGCATGGGAGTGATCACCGGCAAGGGCCTGTCGGATTTGATTCGCGAAGAGTTTGGGTTCCGTTCGACATTTTTTGTGATGTTCACGGGATTTTTTGTGGACCTCGCCAACGTGGTGGCGGAGTTTGCTGGCGTAGCTGCTTCGATGCAGATTTTTGGCGTGAGCAAATATATTGCCGTGCCGCTGGCGGCGATTCTGGTTTGGGCGCTGGTGATGCGCGGAACGTATAAGCAGGTGGAGATTATTTTTCTGGTGGCCTGTGGTTTTTACCTGACGTATGTGATTTCTGCGATTCTGGCCAAGCCGGACTGGATTTTGGCCGCCAAAGGCGTGGTCATTCCGAATTTGCATTTTGAATCCGGCTATTTGCTGACGCTTACCGCGCTGGTGGGCACCACCATTGCGCCTTGGCAGTTTTTCTATCTGCAGGCGGGATTCGTGGAGAAGAAAGTCGGTCCGCGGCAGTACCGGCAGGCGCGCGCGGACGTGCTGGTGGGCAGCATCAGCTGCATGGTGATCGTGTTTTTTATTATTGTGTGCACCGCGGCCACGCTGCACGCGCACGGGCAAGTCAATATTACGGATGCTTCAGAAGCCGCCAAGGCGCTGATACCGCTGGCGGGGAAGTGGGCCGGGCTGTGCTTCGCGTTCGGATTGCTGAATGCTTCGCTCTTTGCGGCGACGATTCTGCCGCTTTCTACGGCGCATGTGATTTGCGAAGGGCTGGGATTTGAGGCCGGCATCGATCACAAGTTCAGCGAAGCGCGCATTTTTTATGGTCTGTATACCGTGCTCATTGGCGTGGGAGCCGGCATTATTTTGATCCCCAATGTGCCGCTGTGGAAGATTTTGATTTTTTCGCAGGTTGGCAATGGTATCTGGTTGCCGGTGGTGGTGATTTTTATTTTGCTGCTGGTGAATCGCCGGGATTTGATGGGCGAGCATGTGAACACATTGACCTTCAATATCGTGGCGTGGGTGACGGCCATTGCCATGATCGTCCTGACGCTAGTGCTGGTGTATACCTCTATATTTGTCTCCAGTCCGCCAGTCGGCTGACCAGTAGGCGACAGCGCTCAAGGCCAGGTACTTCAGCGGCTAAAGCCGATTTTGCGCCGCTGCAAATGTCGTGGCTAAAGCCACGCACCACCCACAAGGATTACCGTGCCGCTGCAAATGTGGATAAATCCGCGACCTATAGGGATTAGCGCGCCGAGGGACCGCGCGTCATGTTGTAGGGAAGAGAACATGGGATTGCGCACGCGGTTCGGCGTGTGTTAACTTTGCGGCATAAAGGAGAATGGCTGGGAAGCTACCTTGGCGACGCAATCTCACAAAACGCTGGAAGTACCCGCATTGGCATCGCTGGGTCCGGTGACGCCGGAAGAGGCGCGGCTGCTTGAGGTGCTCGATTTGCAGCGCCTGCCGCGGCATTTGGCGGTGATCATGGACGGCAACGGGCGCTGGGCGCAAAAACGGCACCTGCCGCGCATCGCCGGGCACCGCGCGGGCACGCAAACGGCGCGAACGACCATTGAAACGTGCGCGCGGCTACACCTCGAGGCTTTGACCCTATATGCCTTCTCCGTGGAGAACTGGCGCCGCCCGAAAGCGGAGATCGATTTCCTGATGCAGCTCTTGCGCGAGTATCTGCGCCAGGAGATGCCGCTGATTCAGAAAAACAACATTCGCATGCGCTTCCTTGGACGGCTGGACGAACTTCCTGCGGGCGTGCAGAACGACGTGCGCGACTCGATGGAGAAGACGGCAGGGAATCAGGGCATGGTGCTGTGCGTGGCGCTGAACTACGGGGGCCGCGCGGAAATCGTCGATGCCGTGAACGCTATCCTGGCGGCGGAGCGCAAGTCGCTAGCGGCCAGCGCCGCGCGGCCCGTTACTGAAGAAGAGCTGTCGCGGCATTTGTATACGGACGGCTTGCCCGATCCGGACCTGCTGATTCGCACCAGCGGGGAGATGCGCGTCAGTAACTTTTTGCTTTGGCAGATTGCTTACGCCGAGATTCTGGTTACCGAGACGCTGTGGCCCGATTTCAACCGCACGCGGCTGCTGGAAGCGCTGGTGGAGTTCCAGAAGCGCGAACGGCGGTATGGCGGGATACGCGAGGGCGGGTCGGCGGAGCCCAAGCCAGCGCGCGTGGCCGGCGAGTAAGCTTTGCGGTCGGTGCCACCGGAAATCCTCAGCGGAAAGTTCTTCGACTTCTTCGACTTCTTCAACTTCTTCAACTTCTTCAACTTCTTCAACTTCTTCAACTTCTTCAACTTCTTTTACAAAGGTGCGCCACGGATGCTTTTTTTGTAAGTGTTGATTCCAGAGAGCTTTAAGTCCTTTAGACTCCGCAGTTACGTAAGTGTTCATTCTGCACAAGTTACATTCACTGCACCTGGGCGTTCGATTCACTAGATAGGCTTTGTTGGGTAGAACGTGCCGCTGGCGGGGCGCACTTCTGTACTTGCCTACAGTATCAAATCAACAACTATCTTGTCAAGACATATTTTGTGCCAGGTTTTTCCCAAATTGGGAATCGGTTGGGACAAGTCGCAGCATTCACCCGGCGTGGGTTTGGGAACCGGTCGGTCGGATGTGCCGTAACGGAAAATGTGGCCAGCAGCTGTCACTACTGGGCGGGCAGCAAGGCGGCCGAGAAGTTTTTGCTGCTGAATAGCCCTGCAGGAATGCCCCCCACCTTAGCTGGTATGATGACGTCGTATCGGACGTTGCATCGTGACAATACCTATACGTGCGTCTGATGATTTTCAGCAGACGATTGCCCACGCAATGGCAATTCAGTGGATATCCATGAGTGAGATACCCAGGTGGTTTGAGCGCAGGTTCGAGTTTTCGTTTCCCGTGGAGCTGTGGTCGAATTTATGCGCGCGGCTGCGGGGGACTCCGGCGCGGCTGGAAGAGGTGGTGCGTGGGCGGAACCGCGAGTTGCTGGTTCGGAAAGAGGGAATCGCGTGGTCGGCGCAAGAGCATGCCGGGCACTTGGCGGACCTGGAGGAGTTGTGGCTGGCGCGGGTGGGGGATTACGTGGCGGGACGCGATTCGCTTACCGTGGCCGATTTGCGGAATCGGAAGACGGATAAAGCGGGGCATAACGGGCGCGCTCTGGAGGAGATTTTGGCGGAGTTTCGCGCGGCCCGAGAACGGCTGCTGACGCGGGTGGAAGAAGTGGATAAGGGGCTATTCCCGCGAGCCATTCCGCACCCCCGTTTGAAGACGCCGATGCGGCTGGTGGATCATTTGTATTTTGTGGCGGAGCACGACGATCATCATTTGGCACGGATTTGGGAGATGGTCAGCGCAGTGCGATAGCGGGGTCGCCGGGGAAGGACGCGGCCGCCTTGGAGAAGTAAGGAAAAGCATGGTAAAGTAAGGAATGAGGCACGTCATGAAGAAGCAGGCGCGGATTACCAGCAAAGGACAAATTACGATTCCTCTGGAAGTGCGGCGAGCGCTGGGCGTGGGACCAGGAGACCAGTTGCTGTTTGAGAAGGGCGAAGAGGGCATGAGTGTGCGGCCGGTGCGGACGGAGAGCCCGTTTGCGAAGTACCGGGGGATTGGGCACGGCGGAAGAACTACGGGCAAACAAGGCATTCTGAGGCGGATCCGCGAGCTGCGCGGCGAGTAGCCTGATCTGTTAACACGCTTCGGAACGCCATGATCACTGCGATCGATAGCAACATATTGGTCTCGCTCTGGGATGCGGATAACGCCCTCAACCTGGAAGCGCAACGCTGCCTCGACGAAGCACAGAGTCGCGGGGAATTAGTGATTTCAGCGCCGGTGTTCGCCGAGTTGCTGGCTTTTCCGGCGCGCGGTGCTGGTTTCGTGGATCGATTCTTGAGCGACAGCGGAATCGTGGTGGAATGGAATCTCGACGAGGGGATTTGGAGACTGGCGGCGGAGGCGTTTCAGGGTTATGCGCGGAGGCAGAAGGTGCGCCAAGGTGCGCGGCGGATTTTGGCAGACTTTGTGATTGGCGCGCACGCACAAAAGCGCGGCTATCGGCTGCTAACTTTTGATAAAAGATTGTATGAGGCGGCGTTTCCGCGGCTGGTGCTGGTTAGAGGTTGAACGGAAAGAGCGGTTGGAAACGTCCCTTCCCGGGTCCAGGAGAAACTTCGCGGTAACTATCGGTTCAGGTTCTTCTGCTTTCTGAGGAAGATTGCTTCATTCTCGGCCAACAGTTTGTCCACCTGTATCCCACGTTCCCGAATCCCCGCCGCACGTTGCTGTGCATCCAGAATGAGACGCATCTCTGGGCTTCCTACTTCAGACTGTTTTTTGCCGAGCCACTTTCCGTAGTCGGGCGGGGCAATATCGATACGCGCGGGTACGTGGTCCTTTATCCACGTGACTGAAATCAGGACCAGGCCCAAAAGAAGCACTTTCAACCAGAACCAAAATTTTGGGTCAAAACCTAAGCCCGCAGAATCGCGATGCCACCATCGTATTGAATAAGCCAAAAGGAGGATGAGGCCAAGCCCGCCAATCCAATTGAAGATTATGTCTACCGCAAGATAAGTTCTGGAACCTTCTAGCTTTTCAAGTCGATAATCGCTCATTGATTCCACGCTATCTATTTTCAGGCCGAGAACCCCTCTTCGCTTCCTTTCCTCCACCATCAGTCTCCACTCGATTACGGACACCAGGCGCTTTTCATCAGGCGGCCATATTAATGACGAATTCGGAGATGATGCCCTGAAGGGCATCGCTACTTCGATACGCGAAATCGGGGGAGCTCGCTACTCCCAGCGAAAAACTTTTGTGGAGAGCGCGGTGCAGACGGCGAATACCAGGGCTAAGGCGGCTACGTCGCCCAGGTGGGCGGACCAGGCGTCGCCGTCCCAGATGCCTTGGAGTAGGCGGACGGCGTAGGTTAGCGGGAGGACGCGGGCCAGGGCCTGAAGTGCTGGCGGAAGCGAGGCGATGGGGACGAAGAGTCCGGAGAGCGCGAACATGGGGTAGAGGATGATGGCGCCGATGGGTTGCGCGAAGCGGGCGGTGGGCACGATGCTGGCGATTACGAAGCCAATGGAGAGAATGCTCCAGGTGGTGATGAGCAGGGCGATGGTGAACGAAACGAATGGGACGTGGACGCCGACTGGGTAGTAGCGCTTGCCGGCGAGGACCAGCAAGGTTAGCGTGGCTGCGGTGAGCAGTAGCTTGACGATTACGTGTGCGGTGAGGATGGTCTGCGGGCGCAACGGGGTGGCGCGCAGGCGCTTGAGGATGCCGCCTTCGCGGTAGATGGAAATTATCGTGACCAGCGATAGGACCGAGCTGACGGCGATGAGCAGGGACGCTAGGACCGGGAGGCCTACGCGGATGAAAGTGTTGGCGGCTAGCGCGGGTTGCGGGAGTTTGCCGCCGATTGCGCGGCCGAGCACAAGGAAAACTATAACTGGAATGACGATCGTGCCGATTGCGCCTAGTGGTTCGCGCAGGAAGATTTTGATTTCGATCCAGGTTAGTTTAAAGAGTCCGCGAAGCATCATTTTTTTAGCCGTTCGTTTTAGGCATTCGCTTCAGCCATTCTGTTTTCCAGTCATTCCGTTGAACGATTCTGTTGAGCCAACCTCTCGAACCTGTTTTCGCGCGTAGTCCCCAATTCCCAATCTCGAATCACTAGTCTCTAATCGAACGACCCGTGAGTTTCAGAAAGACGTCCTCAAGATTCGGGAGAACGGTGCGGAAATCCGTAACACGGATGTGATTCTCGGACAAACTGTGAATCACCTCGGTGACGAGATCGTCTCCGCGGCCGCGAATGGTGAATTCCGCGTGGTTGCAGACGACTTCCTGAACGCCGGGAATCGCGCGAAAGCGCTCCGCGGCGCTGGGATCATTGGTGGCCAGCACGACGGTGCGTTCAGGGCAGTGGCGTTTCACCAGGCTGAGCGGCGTGTCGATGTCGATGATGCGGCCGTGCTCGATGATGGCCACGCGGTCGCACAGACGCTCGGCCTCCTCCATAAGATGAGTAGTCAGAAAAACGGTTTTGCCGCGCTCGCGAATGCCGCGCACCAACTCCCAGATGGCGCGGCGGGCTTGTGGATCGAGACCGGTGGTTAATTCGTCGAGAAATACAACTTCGGGATCGTTGATAAGAGCGAGAGCGATGAACAGGCGCTGCTTCTGGCCTCCGGAAAGGTTCATGAACCAGGCGTTGCGCTTCTCGGTGAGGCCTAGCTGCTCGAGCAAACGTTCGGCGTCGACCGTTTTCTTTTGGTAGAGCGAAGCCCAGAGGTCGACGGCCTCCCACACCTTGATGCGCTTTTGCAGCTGCGCTTGCTGGAGCTGGACGCCGATGCGGTCTTGCAGCTTGTAGACGTCGCGGACGGGGTCGAGGCCGAGGACGGAAATGGTGCCGCGGTCGGGCGTGCGGAGGCCTTCGATGCACTCCATGGTGGTGGTTTTGCCGGCGCCGTTGGGTCCGATCAGGCCGAAAATTTCGCCGTCGCGCACGTCGAAGGACACTTCTTCGACGGCTACCGTTGCGCCGTAAGTTTTGCGGACTCCGGAGGCTTGGATGACTGGGGGCATGATGGTCGGTGTGACTGTTGATACGCGAGGGATGGAAAGTTTATATCACGGAGTGGGGTTAAGTTTTGAAGAGTCGCGCTGGCAATAGCCGCATCGCGGAACCGCCCGCCGCGCGTGATTGCTCGGTGGGTCTCGAATCGCTTATACTTAAGATTGATTAACGTTGATGAATGCTGAGAACTGATACGGACGGGGTGGGCAATGAGAAAAACTCTACATAGGATGGCGATTACCAAGGCACGGATTAATCTGGGGCAAGTGGCGCGGCGGGCGCACGTAAACCGGGAATACTTTATTTTGGAGAAGGATGGGATTCCCGTGGCGGGGATTCTGAGCGCGGACGAATTGGAAGATTATTTGGAGACGCAGGATCCGGGAATTAAGGCGCAGATCCGCAAGAGCAACGAGAACTATCGCCAGGGGAAGAGCCGTGACGCGCGCAAATTCCTTGCGGAACTTCGGCGTGGCGCGCGTAAAAACAAGAAATAACGCGAGGAGCGCGGATGAACGGCGCGTTTCGAGTGGTCAGCACGGCGGCGTTTGAACGCGAGTTTCGCAAGATTTCACGCGGAGACGCCCGCCTTGTCCAGGGCTTAGAAGAATTGATCGCAGTGCTCGCTACGGATCCGCACAATCGGAGCGGCGAGTATCAAATCAAAAAACTGGCAGGACAGAAGGCCGGAGAAGGCCAATGGCGAATTCGCTTGCGCGAGTATCGACTGCGCCACGACATCGTTGGGAATGAGGTTGTTCTGCATTCGTTCCGGCATCGCAAAGAAGCTTACTGACGAAGGCGACGGCGGGAGCTTTGCTATGATGGCGTGGTCGAAACTGGCGGTCGCCGAAAGGGGAGCATGAGTAGATTGCTGGTGCGGAGCTTCGGGATTTCTATCGATGGATTTGGCGCTGGGCCCAATCAGGACTTGGCCAACCCTTTGGGTGTCGGGGGCGCGGCAATTTTTCAATGGTTTTTTGACACGCCGACGTTTAAACGAATGCACGGCCAGGAGGGAGGGAACTCCGGCGTCGATGAGAATTTTGCGGCGCGCGGTTTTGCGAATGTTGGAGCTTGGATTTTGGGGCGCAACATGTTTGGGCCCGTGCGTGGGCCTTGGCCGGACGAGAGCTGGAAGGGCTGGTGGGGCAACAACCCGCCGTACCATGTGCCGGTGTTTGTGCTCACTAATCATCCTCGAGCGTCCATCGTGATGGAAGGCGGAACGGTGTTTCATTTTGTTGCGGATGGCATTCACGCCGCACTGAAGCGCGCGACGGAAGCCGCGGGTGGGAAAGACGTGCGACTCGGGGGCGGAGTTGCCACGCTTCGGCAGTACCTTAGCGCGGGGCTGATCGATGAGCTGCACCTGGCGATATCGCCTGTGCTGCTGGGCTCAGGAGAGAACCTGTTCGCCGGGATTGACGCAGCGCAACTGGGCTACCAATGCAGCGAACACGTTGCGTCGGCGAACGCCATGCACGTGGTTCTAACGCGGCGGGGGTAGTCGGCATCGAATCGCGACCGTTCACCACGATTCGCCACCGTTCTCGACTCTTTACCACGACACGATAATCTACAAGAGACGCGAGGTTAGCGTGCGATAGTATTTGCACGACTGGATCGAAGTGCGCATCATGCGTATCTTGGCGAGCGAAAGACACGAGGACAGTGGCGGATGACTTGGAAGAGAGTGGTTACAGCGGTGGTGTTGATACCGTTTGTGGTGGCACTGGTGCTGTATGGCTCGACGCTACTGGTGGCCATTGGGACCGGCGTGTTTATGGTGTTGGCGCTGCTGGAATATTTTGCATTGGGGGAGGCGATTGGTTGGCGGGCGCATCGGGTTTGGACAATCGTGTGCGCGCTGGTGCTGCTGTTTTTGCAGTGGCTGCCGTCGGTGGTGCGGGCCGGGGATTTTGGCGGGTATAGCGTGCCGGCGGGGCTGGAGTGGGTGGTGTCGCGATTTTTCCCGCGTCCGGAAGATGCGTTTTTGCTTTTTGCGTTAGGCGTTGCGGTAATTGTGATGTTTACGCGGCGGCCGCTGGTGGAAACGCTGCCCGCGGCGGGGATTAGCGCTAGTGGGTTGCTGCTCGTGGCGTTTCCGCTGACGTATGCGGTGCGGTTGCACGGGTGGGGCGAATTTGGGCCTTGGCTTTTATTGTTCGCGCTGGTGATTACGTGGGCGGGCGACACCGCAGCGTACTTTGCGGGGCGCGCATTTGGTCGGCATCCGCTGGCGCCGCATCTTTCGCCAAAGAAAACCTGGGAGGGGAGCTTAGCGGGACTCGCGGCTTCGATTGTTGTGGCGGTGATTTTCCAGCGCTGGCTGCGCGCGCCTTTGGCGTATTTGATCGGGATGGCGGTAATCGGGAATGTGGCGGGGCAAGTGGGGGATTTGCTGGAGTCGGCGTACAAGCGCAGCGCTGGAGTAAAGGATTCGGGGGCCATGTTGCCGGGACATGGCGGGGTGCTGGACCGGATTGACGCGTTGATACTGGCGTTTCCGGTTGTCTGGTATTATTGGGTGTTGACGTATTCGCCGAGGCCGTAGGGCAGTATTTTTCCCAATTGCGCAGGTAGGCAGCGCTCGACTACACATGGTGCTGGCGAGGCATTGTGCCGCGCCCCCGGCGTTCAGCGAGATAAATCGTTCGTGAAAAAGTTAGCCATATTGGGTTCGACGGGGTCGATCGGGCGGCAGACCTTGGCCGTGGTCGAGTCCATGCCCGAGCGATTCGCGATTGTGGCGCTGGCGGCTGGCGGAAACCTCGAGGAGCTTGCGGGACAAATTGCACGGCACCGGCCAGAGGTGGTTTCCGTCGCGGATTCCGCCAAGGCGGATGCGCTGGCCGCTCGATTGCGAGATTCGGGGCTGAGCCCGCTCCCCGCGATTCATCACGGCGCTGAGGGGATGCTGGCGGTCGGAACGCACGCTGAGGCGGATATTGTGGTTTCCGCAGCCGTGGGCGTGGTGGGATTGGCCGCCACGTATGCGGCGGTGCAGCTTGGCAAGACCGTAGCGCTATCGAACAAGGAAGTTTTGGTGGCGGCGGGCGAATTGGTGATGGCGGCGGTGAATCATGCGGGGCAGGAGTTGCTGCCGGTCGATAGCGAGCACAACGCGGTGCATCAATGTTTGCGCGGTGGAATACGCGGGGAAGTGCGACGGTTAGTGCTTACAGCGAGCGGCGGGCCCTTTCGCAAAGCGCCGTTAGCATCGCTTGCATCGGTGACGCCGGAGCAAGCGCTGGCGCATCCGAACTGGCGAATGGGAAATCGCATCAGCATCGATTCCGCCACGATGATGAACAAGGGCTTTGAAGTGATTGAGGCGAGGTGGCTGTTTGGCGTGCGCCCAGAGCAGATCGATGTGGTGGTGCACGCGCAGTCCACAGTGCATTCCATGGTGGAGTTTGTGGACGGTTCAGTTCTGGCACAGCTCGGACCAACGGATATGCGCATGCCGATTCAGTATGCGTTAACCTATCCAGAGCGGGTCGCATCGAACCAAGTAGCTCTAGATTGGACCAAGCTGAAACGCCTGGACTTTGAAAAGGTGTCGACGAGGCGTTTCCCGTGCCTGCGATTGGCGCGGCAAGCGATGAAGAAGGGCGGGGCATTGCCTTGCGCGTTGAATGCCGCCGACGAAATTGCGGTGGCGGCGTTTCTGGAGCGGCGGTTGCCGTTCTTGGGGATCCCGGAAGTGATTGAGTACGTTTTGGGACGTACGCCGCGGACGAAATTTGCGAGCATGGATGACGTGATCGCGGCGGATGGCGAGGCGCGGCGGATGGCGAAGGAAGAAGTGGCGAAACTGGCGGCCAAGGCTGCAGCGGCTTCGTAATCCGAGCGAACGCGGCACCCGTAATAGGATTTGAGTACTTGCGGATTTAGGAGAAACGGAAAAGATGGCGTTCCTTCACTACGTGGTAGGGATTGGGCTGGTTCTGGGCGTGATGATTCTGGTCCACGAGTGGGGACATTTCGCCATGGCGCGTCTTTTCAAGGTGCGCGTGGATGTGTTCTCGATTGGGTTTGGGCCGCGGTTGTTTGGTTGGAAGCGCGGGGATACCGATTATCGCGTCAGCGCGCTGCCGTTTGGCGGATATGTGCGCATGGCAGGACAGGACCCTTCCGAGATAGATTCCGCGGATCGCGAGTGGTTCTCCAAGAACACCGACGACAAGCCGAAGTCCGATGCCACGCTAACGCGTGAGGCTGCGGAATTTCGCGGCGTCGATCAATTGCTGAAGACCGGAGATGCGGCGGGTGAGTTGATGAGCAAGCCGCGCTGGCAACGGGCGTTGATTTCGTTTGCTGGTCCGGCGGTGAACCTGGTGTTCCCGATTTTGCTGCTGAGCGGATTTTTTCTGATTAACGGCGAGCCCTATCCGTCGTACGCAAATCAGCCGGCGCAAATTGTGTCGTTATCGTCGGATAAAGACGCTCCGAAAAGTGATCTTCGGGTGGGCGAAACGGTCCGAGCGATCAATGGCGTAGCGGTGAATACCTGGGACGAAGCTTTTAAAGCCATTGATACCGCCAATCTTTCCGAGCCGCTGCGCGTGGAAGTGCTAGACAACGGAGCTTCGCGAACCGTGAGCATTCCGGTGAAAAATATTACTTCGGCGTCTTTGGCGCTTGGTGACGCGCCGATACCCGCGGTGCTCGATGAAGTGGCGGCGGGCTACCCGGCGGATCGCGCAGGATTGCGGGAAGGCGACGTCATCAAGGCTATCGATGGCCAGCCGATTCGTTATTGGGGACAGTTTGTCGATGGCGTGCGCAATTCCGGAGGGAAAAGCCTGGCGCTGGAAGTAGAGCGTCAGGGACAGACGGTCCACACGAACGTCACCCCGCTACTGAAGACCAACGACTCCGGTGAACCCACGTACCAAGTGGGCGTGGCGGCGAAGGACGACACTTTGTATCAGAAGGTGACCGTCGCGCAGGCCGTGAAGGACGGCGTTTCGCGGACCGGATTCATCATCGAAAAAACTGCGGGAACGGTTGGACTTTTGTTTAGTGGAAAAGTATCGATCAATCAGCTCCAGGGTCCGGTTGGGATTTCACATCTTGCCAAGCAGGCTGTGGAACATGGCGCAGGGCCGACGATTTCGCTGATGGCGCTGATCAGCGTGAACCTGGGCATTCTAAATTTGTTGCCGATTCCTATCCTGGACGGCGGAAATATTTTGTTGCTGGCCGTTGAAGGGGTCATGCGGCGCGACCTGAGCATGAATTTTAAAGAGCGCTTTGTGCAGGTCGGGCTGGTGTTTCTTTTGGTGCTCTTCGCCATTGTTATGTATCATGACGTTTTGCGGCGGATTGCGGCGCATTCCTGAAGCTGAATGCCGCCGCGCTTCTTGGAGAGAGCGACGAGCATGGCTGCTAGCGTAACGCATCGCGAGTCGCAACAAGTGTCACGCCAGGCGTCGCACCGGGCGTCCACCGGCGAGCGCATCAACACCGCGGAAACCACCGGGAAATTATTGAAGACGGTGGCGGAGCGCGGGCTGCGCATGACGCGGCAGCGCCGCGTGATTCTGCAAGTGATGGACGACGCCGAGCAGCATCTGGACGTGGATCAGATTCTGGAGCGCGCGCGGAAGATTGATTCGGACGTACACCTCGTTACCGTTTACCGCACCATTGATCTGCTCAAAAAACAGGGCCTGATTGATGAGCTGGACCTGCTGCATCTGCGCGGGGACAGGCACTACTACGAGAGTCACGGACCGCGGGATCATATCCATGTGGCGTGCTTGCGTTGCGGCAAAGTGCGCGAGTTTGAGTCGCGCCTTTACGAGCAGCTGAAGGAACAGATTGCGCGCGATTTTGGAATGAAGGTTACGATCTCGCGCACGGAAGTCGGCGGGTATTGCGCGGAATGCCTGAAAACGGAAAGCCTGCCTCGAAGTAATTCCTAGGAACATATAGTGCTGGGTCTGGTAGTAGCGGCCGCGGTCTGCGGCGGATGCCTGTTTATCGCCCGCGACGCAAAATCGTCCGCGTCAGAAGGCGTCCACTACAAATTCAAAACAACAGAGCGGCTAAGGTTGTGGCATTAACGGCAGGCTTGCCGCGGCCATGGATTGGTGTGTGCGCATGCGACGCAGCAGCGAGAAAAAGCGGGCGGCTTGGTCGATATCCTTGGCGATTTGCGCGCGCAACTCGTCGGCGTCGGCGAATTTTCTCTCTTGGCGAAGGCGCTTCCAGAAACGCACCTCGATGCGCTCTGGTGTGGTTTCAGGCGCAAAATCGATCAGGTGAGTTTCGACGGTTAAGGCGGTGCCATTGAACGTAGGGCGCATGCCTATGTTGGTGACCGAGCGGACGCTACGCAGCAGTCCGGAGAAGTAGGTTCGCGTGATGTATACGCCGCGTCCTGGCAGGAGTTCCTGGTCGGGCGCAAGATTTAGCGTTGGGAAAGTGAAGCGCGTGCCTGTGCCGGTGCCTTTAACGACCTCGCCGGAGAGTACGAATGGGCGGCCAAGCAACCGTCCCGCGTGCGAGACGTCGCCTTCAGAAATTTCCCTGCGGATGATGGTGCTGGAGACGATTTCGCCGTGGTACATCACCGGCGGAATGATGGCCACTTCGAAATTGTGGCGCGCGCCGAGTTCGCGGAGGAGTTGCACGTCGCCCGCCTGGCGATGGCCGAAGCGGAAATTTTCTCCCACCAGAACGGTTTTCAAACCCAAATCGCGGACCAGGATTTGCTCGACAAAATCCGTTGGCGAGAGTCGCGAAAGTTCCAGGGTGAAAGGCAAGACTACCGCGGCTTCCAGGCCGACGGCGCCAAACCACTCCATACGCTGCTGATTCGTGGAGAGGCGGAGCGGCGCGGCTTCCGGACGCAAAAGTTTTAGCGGAGGCGGATCGAAGGTCAAAGCGGTGGCCACGGCGCCGGTTTCGTGGGCGCGCTCGACGTCGGCGCGGAGGATAGCCTGGTGGCCCAGGTGGATGCCGTCGTAATTGCCGATGGCCAGAACGCTGCCGCGGCCGGTGTGTGCGTAAGCCTGATGCCACGCGCTCGCTGACTCAAATACCTTTACTTTGGGTTGTTCGGGATTTTCCAGGCCCACGGCCGGCGGCGCGGCGCCTTGTCGCGCCGAGGTGGCGAGGCGTTCCACGGCAACTTCGAGTTCCAGGCCGTCATAGGCCAGATGAACATTCAGGAAACCCATCTTGCGCAGGCGATCGTTGGTTTCCGCGTGATTTAAATCATGTGCGATGTGCGTGAACCACGCGCGCTTGGGATTTAGTTTCTGCACCAGCGCCAGGGCTTGCTCGACGGTCTGATGCATGGGGTGGGGCATGTCGCGCAGGGCGTCGATGATCAGTTCGTCGAGATTTTCGAGCAGCGCCATGGAAGACGCGCTGATACTGCTGAAATCGGTGAGATATGCGGCATTGCCGAAGCGGAAGCCCAGCACTTCCATCGGACCGTGCCTGAGCGGCACGGGGATGAATGGCACGCCAAGCAACTCGAAAGGCTCCTTGACCACATTCAGCCGCACGCTAGGAATGGTGCTGAGCGTCGGTTTATTGTCGAAAACGTAGGAGAACGCGCGGCGCAGCGTTTCGAAGGTTTCTTCGTTGCTGTAGACGGGTAGCGCGGATTTTTGCCGCAGGTTGTAGGGGCGAATATCGTCGAAGCCGAGGATGTGGTCGGCGTGGCCGTGCGTGAGCACGATGGCGTCCAACCGGTCGACGCCGGCGCGCAGGGCTTGCTGGCGAAAGTCCGGCGTGGTGTCGATGACCACGTTTTGCCCGTGACGCGAGAGCAGCAGGGAAGGGCGCAGGCGATTGTCGCGCGGGTCTTTGGAACTGCAAACGCGGCAGTGGCAGCCAAGCGTGGGGACGCCCATGGAGGTGCCGGAGCCGAGCACGGTAATTTTGATGGGAGCGGCGGGCATCGGTTTTCCTGGGAACGCCAATCTCCCGATTGGCGGGGTTTCGGCGTCACACCGGCAAGTCGCCAATCGGGAGATTGGCGTTCCCAGGGTTTACGGACGCGCTTTGGCTTTGCCGAGCGCGGCCTGTTGCGCTTGCTTAGCCAGGGCTTGATTGACCTCCAGATAGGTCATCTTCAGCTTGCCCAGCAGGTCGATCAGCAGGCTGTCGTCCTCGGGCGCAAGATTGCCGGCCGTTTTTTCGTGCAGCGCGTCGAGCATGTCAATGAGCTCGCGGGCGGCTTCTGGATCGATCATCGGCTGGCCGGTACGTGGGTCCGTATAGCCGCCCAGGACCATGGCCGCGTTGCTGCCCAGCATGCGGACCAGGTTTTCAAATGCGGGCGAAGGCTTGGGAGCGTCGGCAGGCGGCAGCGGCGGCACAACCTGCGGGCCTGACGCGGCGGGCGACGGCATCTTAGCCACTTCACGCTGCGCTTCTAGCTTGGCTTCGCGAACTTCCTGCTCCACGATTTCCGGGCGCAGTTCGCCTTCGCTGGTGAACGGGCGGCGGTCGATGACGCGGAAACCTTCTTCCTGCTTCGGTTCGTTGTGTTTATCGTCAGACAAGGGACATTCCTCGGCTTTCTAAGTGAACTCAAGTTTATCACGGGTGGGGGATTCTGTTGGCGCTGGGGCGACATCGGTCGGCGATCACCGGATTTCGACGTAAGGCTCTTCCCGCGATCAAAGAGCTTGCGGCAAACCAGCTATCGTAGTCTGATGAGCTGTCATGTACGAATACATAGTACAGATCGGCCGGTTCGTAGACGCCGATCAGCCTGGATGGGTGGAGTGCGAACTCGTAGATGCTAACGGCCGCCATCACATTATCCGGGAAAAGGTCCCCGTACTCACGGCCGAACGTTTGGACGCCAACAGCGAATATCCGATCCCGTGCGGCATTCTCTGCGAAGTGTTGGAGCGATACAACGACGAAAAAGGGCACGAATTGGCCCTTATTACTACCAAGAAGCCATGGTGGATCGAGTCGGTTGAAGGGTTGACCGAATTTGTAGTTCCCGCCGCCCTCGTAACCTTGTCAACATGGTCTCCGCAATGACGCAACCTTCGTACCGAACGCTTCGCGCGCTTCTCCTAGTAAGCATTCTTACTTCCGGGGTGGTTTCTCTAGCCGTCAGCAATTACCGAAAGTCCCTCGCGAGAGCACACGACGCCGTACTGCGGGAGGGCTTTGCCGAGGTTTGTCAGGCAATCACCACCTACACGCGCGACGAGCAACATGCGCCGCGATCGCTGCAAGATTTGGTAGCTTCGAAGTATTTACACGAGATTCCCACGGATTCCATGACGTTGAAGAAAGACTGGGTGCTGACGATCCGCGACATCAGTATTGGCATTGATCAAGAAAGCGTCAGACTCATCGAAGTGCGCTCTGCCTCCGATAAAATTGGCAATGAAGGCGTAACTTGCAGAATGCGGTGACCGGCGGTTAGGAAACTAGAGCTCCCGTCGTTGTTCGTTCCTGAGCCTGGACACCAGTTATCTAATTCGGGATTACGTCCGTGATGCGATTCGCCAAATGCAAAAGGGCGTCTCCGTATTCGCCCTTTCGTAGCATTGGTACCATCTCCTTTCCCAGAGCAGCGCACTTTTCGTCGGTGAGGATTGATTCTAGTCCCAAGCCTGTTGCGATTCGGTATTGGTGGTCTTCCTTCGAGAGAAGAATTAGAACGCCACGGTTAGTCTCCTTATCGCCGATGCCCCAGCGATTGAACAATTGCGTCGCGAAGTCTTTGATGGACGTTCCATCGAGCGTCTCTACAGTTACGATCGCCAGTTGCGCGCACTTCTCCCGATCCAGTTTCTCGGCTAGCGCTTCGAGCTTGGCCTGTGATTGTGCACTGATAATTCCCGCAAAATCGTTTACATATCCACGTGGTTTGTATTGGTCCAGCGGACTTGATTTGGTCTCTTGGGGCGGGCTTGCAGACTGTGGTGCCGACCGCAGAATTGCGGGCGTCCATACGCACAGCAAGCCGCACAACAGCAGGAATACACGAACGCTCGAGCGTCGGAACGTAACCCGGCGCGAATTATACCAACGGTGGCCAACGGCCAGGTTTCCGGCGCTACACTCCTTGCGCAAAATGCCGTCCGCCGTTGAACACCCGCAACCGCGAGAGCACCACTTCTTTTACTGCGTCCACCGCGGGGGGCAAAATCTTGTATGGCACCACTTCTTCTGGATGCTTGGCCAAGCCCTGTTCCAAGCCGTGTCGCCACGCGACGCGTAGCTCTGTGTTTACGTGAACGATGTTGATGCCGCCGGCGATGGCTTTGTGCAGGTCGCCATCATCGGTGCCTGAGCCGCCGTGAAGCGTCATGAAGACGCCCGCCGCCTTCTTGATCGCGCCAATCCGTTCGATATCCAGGTGCTTCTTCGTCTCGCCCTCAACCATGCTCATCAGCATGCCGTGCATATTGCCCACCGCAGGAGCCAGGATGTCCACCCCGGTGCCATCCACAAATTGCTTTGCTTCTGCCGGCGTTGAAAGCCCCTTCTTCAGGTCGGGGGCGTGATCGTGAATCTCAGAGCCGGTGCCGATGTCGCCGATTTCTCCCTCCACGAGCATCGAAGGATTAATGGCCTTCAGCGCTTCCACGGCCTGCTTGGTTTGCCGTATATTTTCTTCAAAGGGCAAAGCCGACAGGTCGAATACAATCGAATCGAATCCGGCCTTCGCCGCCTCGACGCCCTTCGCGAGCGAATGCGTGTGATCGGCGTTCAGAAAAATGGGGTAGTCGAATTCTTCGCGCAAACTTTTCACCAGCGCCGCAATCTGACGAACGCCCACAAACTCGCGCTCGCCCTCGGACAACCCAACCAGCACCGGAAGTTTCAATTCCTGCGCGCCGGCGAACACCGCTTTCAACAGTACCAGGTCGGAAATGTTAAAGTGGCCGATGGCCACGCCATTTTTTTGCGCTTCTTGCAAGAGATCCCGTAAAGATTGCATGTGATAACCATCCTTTCGTCCACGCTCTGGCGGTGTCCGGGCGTCGCTCTCGGCCGCCACTGAGCACCGTCTTACAGCCGTGAGTATACCGCTCAATGAGCAAAATGCCGACTGCTGAGGCAATCGAAAACCGGCTGCAGCCCGCACCTACGACCTACTTGTCAAACTGGTGGAGGGCAACGTAAAGTGGAGCGTCGGCGGAAAAGTTTGTGCCGCTGCACCTCCATGCCTGCGACCCGCGCGAAACTACCCAAACGCAAAAAACGTAAGTCTGGCAGGTTACGCGGAACCGTTTCCAAGAGTGCGGGCGCGAAGCCGCTGGTACCAGCGGGGACCGCGGAATGGTTCGAGAAGTTGGCGGCGGTGCAGGCGCGGCTGCGCGCACCCGAGGGCTGTCCTTGGGACCGCGAGCAAACGCATGAATCCTTGCGCACCTACTTGATCGAGGAAGCTTATGAAGTGCTGGAGGCGATGGAGTCCGGCGACGATAAAAAGTTTGCCGATGAGCTGGGCGATTTGCTGCTGCAAGTTTTGTTTCATGCGGACATTGCGCGTGAGGATGGACGCTTCGATGTGATGGACGTGATTCGCGCAATTCACGACAAGATGATCCGGCGGCATCCGCACGTTTTTGCCGATGGCACCGCCAAAAATTCGGCGGAGGTGTTGCGCAATTGGGATCGCATAAAGGCGGAGGAGCGTCGCGTCGCTGCGCAATCAGCTGGCGCGTTATCCACTAGCTCGGGCGCTGGATCAGCGGCTGCGGCCGGTGGCGCAGCAAAATCCGTAGCGTCGCTGCTCGACGGCGTGACGCGCGGCTTGCCCGCCACACTCGAAGGCTTTCAATTGACGCGCAAGGCCTCGCGTATCGGCTTCGATTGGGACAACGCGCAAGGCGTACTGGAAAAAGTGCGCGAGGAGAGCGCAGAACTTGCCGGAGCGTTGGCGTCGGAAAACCGAGCACGGCTCGAAGAGGAGATGGGCGATCTGCTCTTCGCGGCGGTAAACCTGGCGCGGTTCTTGAAGATCGATCCGGAGATTGCCCTCAAGCGTGCCAACGGGAAGTTTTCTTCGCGATTCCGCGCCATGGAGGCCATGGCCCGCGACGGCGGCAGGGAATTGGCCAGCGTGTCTCGCGACGAGATGGAAAGCTTTTGGGACTGCGCCAAACAGCGCGAGAAGCGCGACGGCCGCCACGCCATTCCTGGTAGCGCCGGCATCTTGCCGGCGGAGTTGCAGCTTGCGGAAAAAGATGCCGGCAAGATGCCGGCGCTACCCGGAAAACGTCAGCCCGGCAAGCGCCGCGGCGCAACGCCATGAACGCTCCCGTGGTCATCCGCAGCTGTCACACGCGCGATGAATTTCATGCCTGCGTGGCCCTGCAGCGCGAAATCTGGGGCGAAGAGCCGCTCGAAGTCGAGCCGGCGACCATGTTCGTGGTGGCGGCACACACGGGCGGGCAGGTCATCGGCGCGTTCGCCGGAGATGCGCTCGTCGGCTTTCTGCTGGCGGTTGCGGGCGTCCGCGACGGGGTGCCGTATCTGCACTCGCATATGACCGGGATTAAGGACGGCCATCGCGACCAAGGTATCGGGAGAAAATTGAAACTGTTTCAGCGCGAAGAGGCGTTGCGGCGCGGCATCAAGCTAATTGAGTGGACGTTTGATCCGCTAGAATTGCGCAACGCGCATTTCAATCTGAATCGGCTGGGCGCGATTTGTCGCAAATATCTGCCCAATCTCTATGGCGTGACGACTAGCCCCTTGCACCGCGGCCTTCGCACCGACCGCTTGCTGGCCGAATGGCATCTGGAATGTCCCAGCGTTATTGCCAGGATAGACGGCGCCAGGGGCGAAACCCAGAAAGCGGAAGTCGCGGAGAGAGAAAGCTTTCCAGGAGGAGATGTTCCGGGAACGCGCATCTCCGTGCCGGCTAGCGCGCCTGACAGTGCTGGCGATGACGCCCCGAACGCTATCGCGTTGCAGGACCGCCTGCGGGACGAGTTCACCAAACGATTCGCTGAAGGATTCCACGCCGTGGCGATCGACACCAGCGCGGAGCCATCCTACATTCTGATAAGAATGCAGCGTACGTTGTAGCGCGGCTCTTAGGGAGAAGCATGCGTATCCACGAAATAAAGCTTCGCGAAATCCATATGCAGCTGGTCGCTCCTTTTGAGACCAGCATGGGCTTGACGCATGCGCGGCGCATTTTGCTTCTGGAAGTAAACCTGGATGGCACCATCGGCTGGGGCGAATGCGTGGCGGGAGAGAATCCGTTCTACAGTCCGGAGACGGTGGAGACCGCGTGGGAGATTCTCACCACGTATTTATGGCCGATGGTGAAGGGCAAAGAATTTGTGTCGGCCGCCGACATTTGGCCCATGCTCGAACACGTTCGCGGGCACAACATGGCTAAAGGAGCGCTTGAAGCTGCGGTCTGGGAAGCCGAAGCGCGGCAAAAAAATGTGTCGCTTGCACAGCTCATCGGCGGAATTCAGAAGCACATCGCTTGCGGCGTTTCCATCGGCATTAAAGCAACGGTTGAAGAGTTGGTGGAAGCCGTAAAGAAGGAACTAGCCGCGGGCTATCAACGCATCAAGATTAAGATTAAGCCGGGGCGCGATCTGGAAGAAGTTAAAGCTTTACGTAAAGAATTTCCGCAAATTAAACTAATGGTTGATGCCAACTCCGCCTATCGCCTGGAGGACTGGCGCACCCTTAAACGATTGGATGAGTTTTACTTGATGATGATCGAGCAGCCGCTGGGTTGGGACGATCTCTTCAGTCATATCGAGTTGCAACGCCGACTCGATACGCCGATTTGCCTCGACGAGTGCATTCATTCTGAAGAGCAAGCCAAAGCCGCCATCGATTTCGACGCCTGCAAAATTATCAATATCAAGTTGGGTCGTGTGGGCGGCTTCACCGTGGCCAAGAGCATCCACGACCTAGCGCAGCAGGCGGGCATCCCGGTGTGGTGCGGCGGCATGCTGGAAAGCGGCATCGGCCGTGCGCACAATATTGCGCTGTCCACGCTGCCCAATTTCAGCTTGCCGGGTGACGTCACTGCCAGCAATCGATACTGGGTGGAAGATATTATCGAGCCGGAAGTCACCGTTACGCGCCAAGGTGTGATTCACGTGCCGACGGGTCCGGGCATAGGATTTGAGCCGCGCGTCGATTTGATCGATAAGCTCACGGTGCGCTCGGAGCATTTGTATTAGCGACGACTGCTTCGATTCGAGTTGGCGCTGGCGCGACCGAACGAGCGGAAAGCAAGAAAAAGCAGATTCCTCGCTTCGCTCGGAATGACCAGTGAGCGTTTCGAGTGCGAGAGTTTTTTGGGGGAGGGCTTTCTTGGTGGCAATTCCGTTGAGAGATGGTGGGCCGGCTGCGCGCATCGCCGTAATCCCTGGCGACGGCATCGGGAAAGAGGTCACGCCGGAAGCCGTGAAGGTAATCAAAGCGGTCTGCGCGCCGACAAAACGCGGCACGGGGCGCAACATGGAATTCGTAGAATTCGATTGGGGCGCCGATAAATATCTAAAGGAAAAGGTTAGTTTGCCGCCCGGCGCGGTAGAAATGCTGCGCGACGAATTCGACGCCATCCTCTTCGGCGCGCTTGGCGATCCGCGCGTTCCGTCCAATCAACACGCCGCGGATATTTTGCTCGGCCTACGATTTAAACTAGATCTTTATGTAAACGCTCGCCCCGTCGAACTCTACCACCAAAAATTCACGCCGCTGCGCGACCGCCGGGAAGAAGACATCCGCATGATGGTCTTCCGCGAAAACACCGAAGGCCTTTACGTTGGCGTCGGCGGCTTCTTCAAAAAGGATACCCCCGACGAGATCGCCTTCCAGGAAGACGTGAACTCCCGCAAAGGCGTCGAACGCATCATTCGTTATGCGTTCGAGTACGCGCGGGCCAAAGGGCTAAAGCGCGTCTGCATGAGCGACAAATCCAACGCCATGACCTTCGCTCACGACCTGTGGCAGCGCGTCTTCAAACAGGTTCGCGCCGAGTACGCCGACATCGATTCGCGCCACCTATATATTGATACGCTGGCCATGGAGATGATCCGCGATCCGCGCCAGTTCGACGTCATCGTCACTAACAATCTCTTCGGCGACATCATCAGCGATCTCGGCGCACAGCTAGCCGGCGGCCTGGGCCTGGCGCCGTCCGGCAACATTCACCCCGGCCGCACCTCGCTCTTCGAGCCGGTCCACGGCTCCGCCCCAAACATCGCCGGAAAGGGCATCGCCAACCCGCTAGGCTCGGTCCTGGCGTCCGCCATGATGCTCGAATTCCTAGGCTGGCACCCGGAGGCGCAATCCCTGCGCGCCGCCGTAAAAGCCGCCGTCCACGAAAATTTCGTGACGGCAGACCTCGGCGGCGACAAGAGCACGATTCAGGTAGGCGATTGGCTTGCGGCCAGCGTTGCGAAAAATCTCTCAGATTAGGACGGCTGCACCAAGGTCGCTTGGATCAACACGATCTCCCAGTCAGCGCCCGTCACGGTCATGACGATGCTCATGCGGTGCAGCCAGGCGCGCTGTTCGCTAGCCAAGAGAGCGTTTTTCCATAGAACGGTCGCGACGAACGTTGCTTGGGTATTGGTGAGAGTCGATTCGATGATGTATGTGGAGTTGCGTTTGGCGTACGGCGCAAACAGCGCGTCGAACTTCCGCCAAATTTCTTCGCGATTCCATAGTTTCCCCGCCACATCGATGAATTCTGCATTCATTGCAAAAAAGGAAATCAAGCCGTCGGCGCCCAGTGACTTGAGCCCGTCGAGAAATCCGTTGAGCATCGGTAGCGGGCTCGGCGGGGCACCGGCCGGAAATTGTGGACTTTGCGCTTTTGCAAGTCGCTCCTGAACCGCGGGAGCCGCTAGACCGTGCTCGGCCAGAATCTGCGCGGCCATCGACGTGTTCACTTGCAAAAGGCCGAGCAGCACGTGTTCTGTGTCGACCCTGCGGTGTTTAAGACGGTCAGCCGCGCCCGCAGCGAGGGTCAGCACTTTTTTGCTTTCAGCGGAAAGCGGCATCTCGACCGAAGTCGAGATACGCTCTGCTATCGTGATCCGCCGCTCGATCTCGGCGCGAATATTTGCGGCAAGGGCAGCCTCTTCGGGAAGACACTTCCGCACGGTCGCATAATCTTCCCGCAACAGTCCGAGGAGCAGATGTTCCGTCTGGATGTAGGCGTTGCCGTACTGGCTGGCCTCGTACCGCGCAAAGAAAACGACGCGGCGGGCTCGCTCGGTGTATCGCTCAAACATGGCTTCGCGTTACCACGCAGGCAAGAGTCTATGTCCAAATCGCAATGACGGGCAATCCCTATCGCTTGCTCCCACCCGCGCTGCGCGCCAAGCCCGTGATCAGCATGCCCAGCAGGAAGCCGCCCACGTGCGCCCACACGGCGACGCCTCCATTCTGCGGCAACGCCGAGCTGCCCACCGTGGTGACGGCTTCCGCGAACTGAATCACAAACCAATACACCAGAATGAACACCGCGGGAATGGGCACGATAAAGATGAACACCAGCGTCAGGATGCGTTCGCGGGGAAAGAGCATCAGGTAGGCGCCCATCACGCCGGAGATGGCGCCGCTCGCGCCCAGCGCTGGGATGGTCGAACCCCAATTGAAGGCCACGTGCAGCAGTCCGGAGCCCACGCCACAGAAAAGGTAGAACAGCAGATACGGCAAATGGCCGAAGTAGTCCTCCACGTTGTCGCCAAAAATCCACAGGAACAGCATGTTGCCCGCGATGTGCAGTAGGCCGCCGTGCAGGAACATGCTGGTGACCAGCGGCAGAAATGCGGTTTCAAAGCCGGCGTGCCCGGAGAGAAACGCGGAGATCCGCGACGGAATGGTGGCGTCCGCCAGCACGAAGGCCTTGTACGCGCGCGGTCCCAAGGTCAGCTGGTACACGAAGACGGCAATATTGGTGAGGATGAGCAAGATATTGATGAAAGGGAAGGTGCGGCTGGGCGTTTCGTCTTTGAGGGGAATGAACACGTTGAGAGGTCTTTGGCAGAGTAGCGAAAAGGCTCAAGCTTGGGAAGTGCAGCCTCGGCGCCGTTGATTTTGTAGCGGCCGCCTTCTGAGGCGGTCGCCTTGTCCGGGAAAGGGAAACTAAGCCAAATGCGTGTCCGATAATAATCTGTCGAGCGGTACCGTGGTTAACAGAACATGTTCCGCGGCGAATTGATGCGAAATCAGGGCTCTTGGTGCGATTTCGCCGAAAAGATCTTCGCCTGTAACATTCCTTAGGGTTGGAATCCCGTGCCCTGTTCTTATCGTGGCGCGGCCAACAAAAGCGACCGCCTCAGAAGGCGGCCGCTACAAAAACGCGGCGCGCTTCATGGTGGCGACCGAGGTTACTCGCGTAAAATAATCGTTCCGCTGAAACGATTTTGTTCTGGTAAACATTGCGTGCAAGCGCCGCGTGTGTTAAAAATTTTATTCGGCTTTTTGCAGGCGAACCGGACGGCAGCGGGTAAACGTTTCCCACGCAGTGGCGTTCCAAGGTTGCGTCGGCCCGCCGACTGCCCACATGCCCGCCAGGGAAACGGAAGCCATCATCCTTAGAACCTTCCCGCTCGGCGAAGCCGACCGGCTGGTGAGCTTCTTCGGGCGCGCCTCCGGCAGGATGCGCGGCGTGGCGGCGGGCGCGCGCAGCGTCAAGAATCGCTACGGGTCGACGCTCAGCGTCATGTCCCACGTGCAGCTTTGGTACGTTGAGAAAGAGACGCGCGAGCTGGTGCGTATCCAGCAGTGCGAGCTGCTCGAGTCGCTGAACAAGTCGCAGAGCGACTACGAACTCAGCACCGGCCTGGCGATCGTCAGCGAAATCTCCGAACTGGTCTTGCCGGACCACGAAGTCTCGGAGCCCATGTTCCGGCTGATGCTGCTCACCGCCAGGGAAGTGGAGCGTACGGCGGACTGGACCTTGCCGGTCAGCTACTTCGCTTTCTGGACCGTGCGACTCGGCGGCTGGCTGCCGCGCTTTGATCGTTGCGCGAAGTGCGGCAAGCCGTTTGGCAGCGCGCCCGCGTTCTACGCGGCGTGGAGCGAAGGGCTATTTTGCGAGAATGAGCGCAGCTCTGGAATGCGCTCGCTGAGCTTCGGCGCACGCCAACTTGCGGAACGCTTTGCGGGCACCGGCCTCGATCGCTTGGCAGATCTTGGCCACGCGAATCGCGAAGCTAAAGAATTACGTGAAACTTGCCTGGACTGGATTGAGCACCACACAGAGAAGAAGCTGGGAACCCGGCGGATGTTGGAGACGACTTGAAATCTCAAGTAAAACTTGACAGCAAGCTGCAAAGCAAAGGACTCACCTTCCAGGATTTGATTCTTAAGCTTTCACATTTTTGGGTGAAGCAGGGATGCGTGCTCCAGCAACCTTACGACGTTGAGGTCGGCGCCGGCACCATGCACCCGGAAACTTTTTTGCGTGTGCTCGGGCCGCAACCGTATCGCGTGGCCTTCGTGCAGCCGAGCCGGCGTCCCGCAGACGGGCGTTACGGAGAAAATCCCAACCGTCTTTACAAGCATTCACAATTTCAAGTAATACTTAAACCTTCACCCGTCGACGTGCAGGAAATTTACCTGCAGAGCTTGCAGGCCATCGGCATCGACCTCAAGGTCCACGACGTGCGCTTTGAAGAAGACAACTGGGAATCGCCCACGCTCGGTGCCTGGGGCATCGGTTGGCAAGTGCTGCTCGACGGGTTGGAGATTACCCAGTTCACCTATTTCCAGCAGAGCGGCGGCATCGATCTGGATCCCATTTCCGTGGAGCTGACCTACGGCCTCGAACGCATCTGCTCGTTCCTGCAAGGCGTCGAAAGCGTGTACGACATGCGCTGGTCCGCGGACAAAACTTACGGCGACATTCGGCTCATGGAAGAGCAGCAGTTCTCCGAGTACAGTTTCGATCGCAGCGACGCCGTGGCCTTGCGCACCGAATTTGAGTTGCACGAGAAGCAAGCCAAGGAATTGCTGGAAGGTTACAAAGCCGCGGAAGGCGCGGACCGTTCTCGGTACCCACTCCTCGCTGCCTACGATCACTGCCTGAAGTGTTCGCACCTTTTTAATTTGATGGACGCGCGCGGGGTGATCTCTACCACAGAGCGCGCCGCACTGATGGCGAGGGTGCGCAGCGTGGCCTGCCGCACGGCGGCGAACTATCTGGAACAGATTGGTGGGCCGATTGTGCGCCGCGAAGTGCGTGCAGAGGTGCGGGCATGAGCGCCGCTGCGAAGAAACCTGCCGCGAAGCTCGGTGTAGGGAAGTCCGGTGCAGGGAAGTCCGCTTCTGGCAAAGCCGCTGCCGAGAAGCGCGTTGAGTTGCTGTTCGAGATTGGCTGCGAAGAGATACCCGCCGGGATGCTGCCCAAGGCGGAAGAAGAGCTAAAGGCCAATCTGGTCAAGTTGCTGACCGCGGAAAACTTCGTCGACGGCGTGGCCGTGGAAACGTTCAGCGCCCCACGCCGTCTAGTGGCCTGGGTGCGTAGTCTGCAAGCCAAGCAAGCAGATGTGGAGAGCGAAGTAACGGGGCCGCCCAAGTCCGTGGCCTACGATGCTGTCGGCGCGCCGACACGCGCTGCGTTGAGCTTTGCCGAAAAGCACGGCCTGCCCCTCGCCGACATCTACACCATCCAAACTCCCAAGGGTGAATACCTCGCCGCCAAGAACATCAAACGCGGCCGAACCGCCGAACAAATACTAAACGAGATTCTGCCGCGCGTGATTCACGACCTTACCTGGCCGCGCTCCATGACCTGGACAGGACTCGATGGCGCGCGCTTCATCCGGCCCATTCGCTGGATCGTGGCGATACTCGACGGCAAGCCACTGAAGTTTTCGTATGGTGGCGTGGTGGCTGGAACGAAAACACGTGGGCATCGCTTCCTCGGTTCGAGCGACATCACTGTGCGCGATTTCACCGACTACGAGAAGAAGCTGAAAGCCAACGGCGTGATTGTGCGCCCGTCCTTGCGCGCTGCCAAGATCGAGTCCGAGTTGGCGGCACATGCCAAGAAGAGCGGGCTGAAGATTCATGAGGACGCGCACCTGCGCCGCATGGTCACCTACCTCAACGAATTTCCCAGCGTGATCGCCGGCGACTTTGACCCGGCGTTCCTAGCGTTGCCGGACGAAATCCTGGTCACCGTGATGCGCGACCATCAGAAATATTTCGCGCTGGAAAAACGCAACGGGGAACTGGCGCCCACCTTTCTGGCGGTCATCAATTTGGCGAAGGATGGCAAGGGCGTGGTGCGCGCCGGGCACGAACGAGTGCTGCGAGCGCGCTTCGCGGATGCGCAATTCTTCTGGCACGCCGACCAGAAATGTCGGCTCGCCGACTATTTGCCCAAGCTCGAAAAGGTGACCTACGAATCCCGCCTGGGCAGCTATCTAGACAAAGTGGAACGCGTGCGTGCCATCGCGCGCTGGCTGGCTGAAGACTGGTCCAATCGCGGCATCGCGCAAGCGCACGTGCTCGATGCCGATCGCGCCGCGGAGCTTTCCAAATGCGATCTGGCCACCGACATGGTGCGCGAACTTACTGAACTGCAGGGTATCGTCGGCGGCCTCTACGCCCGCGCACAAGGCGAGCCGGATGAAGTGAGCGATGCGGTTTACGATCACTATCGTCCCGTCGGCCTCGAAGATCCCATCCCCCGAAACCTTACCGGCTGTACCGTAGCGCTTGCGGACAAGCTCGATTCCATCGTTGGGTGCTTTGCTGTCGGCGTGATTCCGACTGGGTCCAGCGATCCTTACGCGCTGCGTCGTGCGGCGCTTGGCGTTGTGAAAATTATTCTTGAGCGCAAGCTGCCGCTCTCGCTGTCTCTGGCTGTCGGCGCGGCGGCGAAAGCGTTGCTGACCCACAAGCCTAAGAAGAGCATGACGCCTGAACAGGAGACGCAGGTTTTGGACTTCCTACTCGACCGCGCCAAGTTTGTGTTCAAGGAGCGGGAAGGCTTCGCCTACGATGAGGTCAACGCCGTCTTCCGCGCCGGCGGCGACGATCTGGTGGACGCCCACAAACGTCTCGTGGCGCTGAAAGCCATTCGCAAGTCTAAGAACTTTGAACCGCTGGCGGTATCCTTCAAGCGCATCCGCAAGATTCTGGAGAAGGCCAATTTTTCCGGCGGCGACGGAGAGGCGGGCGCGCCGGAACTTTTCGAGAATGACGCCGAAAGGGAACTGCACCACGCCGTTCGCGACGCCGCCAAGAAGGTGCAGGCGGACAAAATCGCCGGGCGTTACTCCGAGGCATTGGAGACTATTGCGGGACTGCGTAAAGCCATCGACCGGTTCTTTGAGGAAGTGATGGTGATGTCCGAAGATATTCGCGTACGCAACAATCGGCTCACGCTGCTTTCGGAAGTGTTGAAGGAGTTCACTACCGTGGCCGATTTTTCGGAGATCGCCGCGGAAGAGCGGCGGTCGTAAGACTTAAAGTTGTGCATGAAGTACGCGGCATGCGCAATTTGTCGGCGAGCCGACCTTTGTAGCCGATCATTTTATTGGAAGCGTCTATTTAAGCAGTTCAAATTTCGCGCAGTTCAAATCGCAAACGAGGCAAAACGTGAAAAAGTGGATCTATTCTTTTGGCGCAGGTAAAGCAGAAGGCGAAGGAACGTGGAAAGCTTTGTTGGGCGGCAAGGGCTCTGGCTTGGCGGAGATGTCTCGCATCGGCCTCCCCGTGCCCCCGGGATTCACCATCACCACCGAAGTCTGCACGCACTACTATCAGAACAAAAAGTCCTACCCGAAGGACCTCGACGGTCAAGTCAAGCAGGCCGTCGGCCGCGTAGAAAAAATCATGGGCAGCAAATTTGGCGAGAAAGCCAAGATGCCCCTGCTGGTCTCGGTGCGTTCTGGAGCACGCGATTCCATGCCCGGCATGATGGATACCATCCTCAACCTCGGTCTCAACGACGAAACTGTGGTCACCTTCGCGCGTGCCACGAGCAACGAACGCCTGGCCTGGGATTGCTACCGCCGCTTCATTCAGATGTACGGCGACGTGGTCATGAATGTCCAGAAACGCGCGCACGAAGATCACGAGCCGTTTGAAGTGGTCATCCACGAACTGAAACACGAGCGCTACCACGCCGACATCGACGATCCCAAGCTAACCGTAGCGGACCTGCAGGAAATGGTCGTCCGCTTCAAGAAACTCATCAAAGAGCGCACCGGCTCGGACTTTCCGCAGGATCCTTGGAAGCAACTCTGGGGAGCCGTCGGCGCCGTGTTCGGATCGTGGATGAATGACCGCGCCATCGTCTATCGGCGCAAGTACAACATTCCTGCCGAGTGGGGCACCGCCGTCAACGTGCAAGCCATGGTCTACGGCAACACCGGTGATAAATCGGGCTCCGGCGTGGCTTTCACACGCGACCCGGCTACGGGCGAAAAAGTTTTTTACGGCGAATTTCTGATCAACGCCCAAGGTGAAGACGTCGTCGCTGGCGTACGCACTCCCGAACCGGTCGCCAATCTCCACAACTACATGCCGAAGGCTTTTAAGGAACTCGAAGGCATCCGCACGAAGCTCGAGAAACACTTTAAGGATGTTCAGGATTTTGAGTTCACCATTCAGGACAACAAAGTCTTCATGCTGCAGACGCGCAGCGGCAAGCGCACCGGTCTTGCAGCCGTCCGCTTCGCCATTGAGATGGAAAAGGAAAAACTCATCGACTGGCAGACCGCGATCCGCCGCGTTCCCGCCGATCAGTTGGACCAGGTGCTCGCCCCGGTGTTCGATCGCAAAGCCGTCGCCGCGGCAAAGGTCATCGCCAAAGGCCTTCCTGCCGGCCCGGGCGCCGCTGCTGGTCGAATGTATCTCAACGCGGATCGCGCGGTACAGGCCGCCGAGAAGGGCGAAAAAGCCCTGCTCGTCCGCAATGAAACCTCACCGGAGGACCTGCGCGGTATGATCGCCGCCGAAGGTATTCTCACCGCGAAAGGTGGCGTCAGCTCTCACGCTGCCTTGGTCGCCCGCCAAATGGGAAAGGTTTGCGTCTGCGGCGCTGCCGCGCTGCAAATCGACTACGCCGCTAAAACCATGACCGTCGATGGAGTCACTTACAAGGAAGGCGACTTCCTCTCCATCAACGGCACCGCCGGAGAAGTCTATGCCGGACAGATTCCCACCGCGGCCTCGGAAATCGTCCAGGTGCTCATCGAGAAATCGCTGGCGCCAGGGAAGAGCCAGACCTACCAAAACTTCCAGAAGCTCATGGACTGGTGCGCCAAAGCGACCCGCATGAGCGTGCGCACCAATGCCGACACGCCGGAACAGACCGCTCACGCCGTCGCGTTTGGCGCGAACGGCATCGGACTGTGCCGCACCGAGCACATGTTCTTTGAAGGCAATCGCATCGACGCCATGCGCGAGATGATCCTTGCCGACACCAAGGAACACCGCGTCGCCGCCCTCGCGAAAATCCTCCCCTATCAACGTGAGGACTTCATCGGCATGTTCAAGGAGCTCGCTGGACGTCCCGCGACCATCCGCTTCCTCGATCCGCCGCTGCACGAGTTTCTTCCGCACGAAGGCGCGGCGCAGCAGGACCTCGCTAAAAAGATGGGCGTGCCGGTCGAAAAGATTAAGCAGCGAGTTAAAGAACTACATGAGTTTAACCCGATGCTGGGTTTCCGCGGCTGCCGACTCGGCATCGTGTACGAAGAGATCTCCGAAATGCAATCTCGAGCAATACTTGAAGCTGCTGCGGAGGTGCAAAAATCCGGAGCTAAAGTTTTGCCTGAAATCATGATTCCACTCGTCGGCTTTAAACGTGAACTGGATCTTCAAGTTGAAGTAGTCCATCGCGTCGCCAGCCAAGTCATGAAAGAAAAGAACGTCAAGCTTAACTATCTAGTCGGCACGATGATCGAGGTGCCACGCGGCGCCCTCACTGCCGACGAAATCGCCCAAACCGCCGAGTTCTTCAGCTTCGGTACCAACGATCTCACCCAGACTGCCCTCGGCATGAGCCGTGACGATTCCGGCTCCTTCCTCGGCCCTTATCAGGAGCTGGAGATCGTCAAGAAGAATCCCTTCGCCACCATCGATCAGGCCGGCGTGGGCCAGTTGATGGAAATCGCGGTGACCAAGGGCCGACAAACGCGACCCGACATCAAGCTGGGCATCTGCGGAGAGCACGGCGGAGACCCGGAAAGCGTAAAGTTCTGCCACCGCCTGGGCTTAACCTACGTGAGCTGTTCGCCATTCCGCGTTCCGGTAGCTCGGCTGGCCGCCGCGCAAGCCGCCATCGAGGAAAAAGTCGGGGGCAAGAAAAAGTCCAAGTAGGGCGAATGTTCGAGGGGCTGGGTACCGCCGGGCCTCAGACGGCGTGAGGTTGCAGGGGATAGCGGGCGCTCCCTACCGCGGAACTGAGGGGGTAGGAGACCACGCGAATCGCGTATCATACTGAGCGGAAGGCACTTTAAGTCTATTGCGCTCAGTATGATGCGCAAGTGTTCATTCTAATGAGGTTACGGCCGAAAAGTGTTGCACAGTTGGTAACGATTTGGCGCCCTCGGAATCGCAAATGGGAATCCAGTCAGTCGTATGCGGGCGCGAGGATGAAAGCTTAATTTTGTGAGGAATTGATGCTGGGTCGACGTAGTTGTCTACAAGGGTAAGTGTACAGCATTTGGAGAGATTGTCAAGAGGTTTTTTGAACGCTTAAGTGAGCTATGTGTGCGTCGCTCGCTCGCGGCGAAAGACATCCCCACGAAGAGATTTTGCGCTAGTTTGGGCTGCGCAAGTTATAGACGATTTACGTGGGCATTTTTAGGAAGAAGTAGAGGCCCAGGAAGAAGAAGATGATGTCCGGGGACCAGCCGGCCAGTAACGGGGGGAGTTGGCCGATGCTGCCCATGGCCTGCAGTAACTCGGCGAGCGACCAGTAGATGATGCCGATGGCCACGCCGATGGCTACGCCGCCTACGGCGCCGCGGGTGCCCACGAAAAACGCAAAGGGAATTGCCAGCAGCATGCTGATCGGGGCGATCAGCGGAAAGGCTAGCTTGCGGTGCCATTGCACCGTGAGCGCAGAAACGTCGTAGCCGGCTTGCTGCAGGCCGATGATGTAGTTGCGCAGGTCGCGCCAACTCATTTGGAAGGCCTGCAGAAATTCGCGGTTGAAGTAGGACGGCGGTTCGGTGAGTTCGGCAAGGTCGCGCACGCGGAACTGCTCGTAGTTGGTGATGGTGCCGCCGCTGAAATCGCGGATCCAGCCGCCTTCCAGAATCCACGTTTTCTGGGAAGCGGACCATTCCGCGCGAGAGGCGAACACGCGGCGCCGCACTTGAAATGTTGCAGGGTCGAGTTCGAGGACGGTGAGGCCGCCGAAAAGATTTTGCGAGGGCTCGAAGACGTCGTAGTTATAAATTTTTGAGGATTCGCCGAAGATCCAGCGCTCCGGGCGCTTGTAGGTTTGCGGCGGGCGGCCTTTGATCTGGTTGCGCAGCGCGTCCTGGCGCTGGTTGGCGTACGGCAGGTACACGTCGTCGAGGATCACCATGGCAGCGGCGAGCATAACGCCGGCCAGGAGCAGCGGCACGGCCAGTCGATATAGGCTGACGCCGCTGGCTTTGATGGCCACGATTTCATTGTTTTTGCTCATGATGCCGAGCGTTACCAGCACGGCGACGAGCGCCGCGAGTGGGCCGAGATTGTAGAGCAAATAGGGCGTGAGATAGCGGAAATAGTCGACCACCACGATGAAGGGAATGCGGTGGCGGGCGATGTCGTCGAGTAATTCAAAGAACGTAAAGGCCTCGAAAAGAAAGACGAACGCCCCGGTCAATAAAGCGAAGTAGAAGAAAAAACGCCGGAGCAGGTAGATATCCATCAGGCGCGGGAAGCTGCTGCCGGCGACCTCATCCGATTCTTGTGCGAGCGCATCGTCAGAGGTTGGGAGTGGTTCCGGGACGACACGCGTCGCAGGGGAATTGCGCGCCGCTGCGCGAGCGCGCGCGAGAGCCTTGCGGCGCTTTCTGATTTTCAGCCAGGTTCTAAACCTGGTGAAACGCGTCATCCAGGCGCTTTCTCCGCGAAATTGCTCCATGCGCGGCAGCAGGGAAATGCCCACGACCGCAAACAGCACGTTGGCGAACCAGATGCCCACCGCCGGAGGCACCGTGCCGCCACGCGACATTCCCGCGCCCACGATAAATAAAAGATAGTACGCGGCGATGAGCACCACGGCGATCAACGAACCGGCAGCACGTCCGCCGCGACGTGGCTGCGCGCCGATGGGCACGGCGATCAGCGCAAAAACAAAACAGGCCACTGGAAACGCCAGCCGACGGTGGAGTTCGACGCGCGCCTCGCGCCACCCGGGGCCGCGGTCGTACAGCAAATCGCGCCAGCCGCGTTCCGGGTTACTCAGCTGGCGCTCTTGCCCAGTATCGAAACCGCTGATCTCGATGGGTAAGTCGCTTTGTCCGAAGGCGGTGACGGAGTAATGGTCGGGATCGCTGCGCAGAAATTCGTGGGTGGTGCCGCCGTGCATGTGTAGTTCGAGGGTCCCCTCGGCGGGATCGGCGACCACCACTGCGCCCTCAGCCATGGTGAGGCGCGAGCCTTTTTCGTCATTAGCTTCGGCAAGAAAAACGCCATGCCATTGCATTCCGCTGGCGGAGACGTCGTTAACGTACAGCACCAGGTGGGGAAAGCGCTCGTCAAAAACGCGCGGCTGGACGACGAAGGAAATTTGCGATGTGAGCAGTTGCGTTTCAATTTGTCGTAAAGTACGCAACGCTTTGGGGGCTAGCCAGAGGGTGAAGACCAGCGTCAGAGCGAAGCCGGTCAGCGCCAGCACGCCCACAGGAAGAAGAATGCGGCGGCGGCCGATGCCCAGCGCGGTGAGGGCGATGATTTCGCTGTCCGCGGACATGCGGCCGAGACCGAGGAGCACGCCGATGAGGATGGCCATGGGCACGGTGAAGGTGAAAAGGCCCGGGAAAACACAGAGGAATAGCTCAAGGATTTGGCTGCCATTGCCGGTGTGGCGGACGAACAACTCCATCAGGCGGACCATTTGCGGCACGAACAGGACGAACGTGAAGACGATCAGGCCCAGGAGTGCGTGGCGGAAAACTTCGCGGACGATATAGCGGTCCAGAATGCGCATGGCGGAATTGGTGAGTGTAGCACGGCTGCGGAGAGTGGCGGGCGACTGCGCGAGTGAGCACGTGGTGGCACAGGTTTCGATTCCGCTGCGCCAGTTGTTATTTGACAGGCCCTCGAGCCAATTCAGCGATGGTGGACAAATTACCCTTTCCGGGCCAGCATAAAAGACATGCTGCCTCCAGAGGATGAGATTCCCGCCATTGAAGCACCCCTGGTCTTGCTCCTTCTGTTCCTGGTGGCAGCTCCACTAATTTTCTTTGGTGTCCGCTACGAGTGGAAAGTTAGAACGGCAAACGAGGCCCGGGCAAAACGAGAGATCACTTATCAAGAGGTCTTGCGCTCCCACGCTCAAGTCCTCAAACCCGGCATGAAGCGAGGGGAAGTCGAGCGCTATCTTCGGGCCAAAAACGTCGAATTCCAGCGATGGTCACTCGATGACGTAATAAAGATTGGCGAGGGGGAAGCTCCAGGTTGGTTTTGCGGAGCGCCGACGGTGAATTTGGAGTTCCAGTTTACTGCAGCAGCACAAAGTGACGGGCACCCAGACGAAGCGAGTAACAGCGACACGTTAGGCGAAATTAAAATGCTCCGTATGGAGGACGGCTGCACTTGAGGGCCGCCTAGCGGGAGTTTGAATTTGAAGCCGCCGGAGAGACGGGCGCTTCCGGGTACAGCCGCTGAAACTCTGGATCGCCGTGCAAGGGAGCGAGGTCTGGATCGCGGCGCGCCCATACCGAATCACGGAAGCCCGCTTCCCACGCTTTGCGCAGGGCGTCCATGGCTTCGGCCTTGCGGAACAGGCCGCAATAGGTACAAGCGGCGTTGTAGAGAATGGAGGGTTCATTGGCACGCAAGGTGAGCGCCATGTTGAGTTGTTGCAAGGCGTCTTCCGCGCGTCCCAGATCGGCGTAATCGCCAGCCACCAGAACGCGTGCCCGCGCGTCTTCGGGAACCTGTTTCAAGTGGTTTTCCAGAGCCGCCATCCGGCGCTGCGACATGTTGCGTTTGGCTTCGTCTTTGCCCATGGCGCCGAGCGAGTTCAGGATGGGGACGTAAACGTTGTAGTCTTCACCACTGGCTTCGATGGCGGCTTCCACCACGTCCACGACTTCCTGATAACGTCCCGCGGCGAACAGGGAGCGACAGAGCAGATAGTAGGCACCCTCGCAATCGCGCTTGCGTTCGATGGCTTTCTTGACCATGCGCACGGCTTCGTCATGCAGCTCGGCGGCGTAAAGAACCCAGGCCTGACTGACCTGGACTTCGGAGAGATCCCAGCGCAGCGCCACGGCTCTGCCGCTCGCTTCCCGCGCACGTTCGACCCACACCTGCTCGCGGCTGTAGTTGCAATAGAACATGGCGCAAGCATTGGCGCAGGCGGCGTAGGCCAGGGCGAAACTGCTGTCCAGCGCAACGGCATTTTCGAACATTTGCAAAGCGAACTCGAGGTCCTGGCGCGTTTGACGCCGCGCGTAGCGTTTGCCGCGCAGGTACAGGTCGTAGGCCTGCAAGTTTTCCGTGGGCTTGATGGCCAGGGCTTCGAGTTCCTGCGGAGAGAGCGTAATACGCAAGGCCTCGGCGATTTTGCGCGCCATTTCATCCTGCACTTCGAAAACGTCTTTCATCTCGCGGTCAAAACGCTCCGACCAGAGCGGAAAATCGGTGCGCGTATCCACAAGTTGCACATTGATGCGCAAGCGTGCGCCGGAGCGGCGCAGCGTGCCGGTAAGCACGTAGGCGGCTCCAAGCTGCTGGCCAATCTGCGCTGGGGTTACGGGCTTATCGCGGAAGGCCAGAATCGTGGGGCGGGAAAAAGTGTTGAGTCCGCGAATTTTGGAGAGTTCGGTGATGACGTCCTCGGTAATGCCGTCGCGCAGGTATTCGTCTTCCTTGGCGCCGCTTAGATTTTCGAAGTACAAAACGGCCACGGACTTTCCACTCGGTCTTGAAACGCCAGAATCCGAATCGGATTTTTCCTTGGTGCGCCGCTTGCTCGATTCCAAATCGCGCTTCAGACGGCTGAGGTCGGTTTTCAATTCGGTGGCGGTTTGGCAGCGCAAGGTGCGATCTTTTTCGAGGCTTTTATCGAGGATGCGCACAAAGTCTGGTGGCAAAGAGGGATTAAGCTCCGCTGCGGGCTTGGGCTCGCGGTTCAGGATTGCGTCGAAGATCACCGCGGACGTATCTCCCTGAAATGGCAGAGAGCCGGTGGCCATCTGGTAGAGCACGGTGCCCGCGGAAAAAATGTCCGTGCGGGCGTCCACGAGTTGCCCGCGAGCTTGTTCTGGGGACATATAAGAGATGGTGCCCACGGCGGCTCCCGGCGTGGTCAGTTCGTTCGCCGCGGTCTCTCCTTGCGCGCCAGAACTGCCCGGGGCGATCTCACCCTGCCGCATTTTGGCCAAACCGAAGTCCAGAATCTTCAACTCGCCGCGTTCAGTAAGAAAGAGATTCGCGGGCTTGATGTCTCGATGAACGATGCCCTTGGCGTGCGCGGATTCGAGAGCGTCGGCGATCTGGATGGCGAGGGGGAGCAGCTTTTCCATCTCCACGGGCTTGCCGGTCATGCCCTGCGCGAGGGTTTCGCCGGCGAGTAATTCCATGACAATAAAGTGGCGAAGTTCGTGGCGCTCGATCGCGTGAATGGTGCAGATATTGGGGTGATTCAGGGATGAGGCAGCGCGAGCCTCGCGCTGAAAGCGCTCGAGAGACTGGCTGTCTTGCGCCGTTTCCGGCGGGAGAAACTTGAGGGCTACGCGGCGTCCGAGTTGCGAATCTTCGGCTTCATACACCACCCCCATGCCGCCAGAGCCGACCTTTTTGAGAATGTGATAGTGCGAGAAAGTCTGTCCGACCAAAGAAGCTGCTGGGTCCGCCATGAGGCGGACATGTTAGATGGTCGGAGAGGGCGAGTCAATAACGGCAGACGTTTTGCCGTGCTTCGCACTCGCGTGAACTACTTTTCGGGAAGGGTGGCGGAAAGTTGTCGGGTATTCGCGAGAGGCTGATTGCCTGCGGCGAGCCCATTCTGTTGCAGTAGGTAGGCGAGAATATCGAGGGATTGCTGGGTGGTGAAAGTTTTGCCGGCGTATTGCGCCATCGGGCCTTTGATTTCTCCCCAGACGGTTAGGAGTTTTGCGCCGCCGAAGTGTTGTTGCCAGGTAACGCCGATGAGCGCCGGTCCACCGCCACCTTCCAGTTTTGCGCCATGGCACATGGCGCAGGAATCCGCGAAAAGTTTCGCGCCGGCCGCCGCTTGCTCGACGGAGTACCAACCGCCGACCATTTTTGCGGATGGGTCCTCGTAGACATGCCCTATGTTGGCGTGGCACTGGAGGCAATCGTAGGCGTCAGCTTTCGCCTGGCCCTGGTGGATGACCAGCTTCATGTGGCTGCGAGGACCTCCGAAAGACTCGAGGGAATGGCAGCCGCGGCAGGTGATGTAGTTGTGTTGGGTTAGATAGGTTTCAAACGTATTGCTAAGCGCGGGGCGGCGTTCCTCCCATTCCTCTCTGGTGGCAATGGTCTTGTGAGCTTCGCCCCAGATATCCTTGGCGCCGCGATCCGCCTTGAACAAGAGCAGCTTCACGTAGTCCGCAGCGGTGGCGTGGCCGGCGTCGTAGGGGATGTGGCATGCGCCGCAGGCAGCGCGGACGCCGACGAGATTCATATAGTGCGGGCTCCGCTGATACGCTGCAGCGGCCCAGGTCATGGAGTGGCAGGCCGTTCCGCAGTAATTGTTCGAGCTGGACCAAATAACCGCGTGGTTGGTGAGGGCCACGAACACGACGCCGAGGAACACGAAACCCAAAGCCCAGAAAAAAATCCAAAGCAGGCGACGCAGGCCGGCGCGGTTTTGCGTTCCGCGTTGGTTCGGAGCTGGCAAGTCGTCTGAAGGCATAAGCAAAGTCCGAACAGTTCGCGGAACTGAGGTGACCAACTATTTTGCTGGAAGCACTTTGGACAGATCAGCCGTATCGTCGAGCGGCGTGCTGCCCGCGGGTACGCCGTTCTGCTGCAACAGAAACGCCATGATATTGGTTGAGTTTCTGGCCGAGACGGAGCCGGGCGCCATCATGGGCATCTCCGTGTGCACCGCGGACCAAAGCGTCGAGACTTTCTTGCCGCCGTACGTGACCCAAAATTGTTTGCCCACCAGCGCGGGACCCATGGCGCCTTGCAGTTTGGCGCCATGGCAACTGGCACACGCGTTCTGATAGGCCTTGGCGCCGTTTGCCGCTTGCGCGGTGGTGTACCAACCGGGCGAAGCCGACGCATATTGCGCCAACGCCAGGGCGCCGGCAAATGAAAATGTGGCGCTCAGCAGCAACGACAAGGAAACTTTGGAGGATCTCTTCACCGACCACCCCTTTCTGCTCACCTCGCGGACAAACGAACAGCCGCCGCGAGGAAGTTCGTCCAATGAGTACGCGAATCGAAGAATGTCGCCTATTGGCAGAATTTACAGTCTAGGGAAGGGCGAGGTGGGGGCATCATCTTGGGATTTTGGCGGTGCCTTGCGATGGCACTGATTGGTTCTCGGCCGGTCTGGAATCTTCGGGCCTTGCCATTCGCTGCCAGAGGGAATACGTTGTGAGCCTCGGCCTTTCTCCCACGGATTGCCCCACTGTGACGATCAGCGTCGCATTCGGGCCACTGTCGCATTGCAGGATTTCACGAGTTGTGGCGAGAGGTTTTCATGGTCCTTAGCACCACTACCAGTACGATAAGCGGGACCATCGTGGTGTATCTCAGCGGCGCGGTTTTTTTTGGCAAAGAGTCCGCGGCGCTGCGTGTGCTGGTGAAAGAGTTGTTGAACAAGTCTCTGCAAATTGTGTTTGACCTCGGCAAGGTAACGCACATCGATAGCGGCGGCGTGGGCGCGCTGGTGGCGGTGTACGCATCGGCGAAAAAAGTGGGCGGCAACATAAAGTTTGCCAACCTGGGCGAGCACACGCGAGAGGTGCTGCAGATTACCAAGTTGTCGAAAGTGTTTGAGATTTTCGAGAAGACGGAGGACGCGGTCGCATCCTTTAACAGCTGAGACGGGTGGCAGCTGAGACGGGCAGCGCCGTGGAATGTCAGCATGTGGAAGCGGGAAAACTATTTCTGGCTCAGAAGATATAACTCGGCGTGGCCACCGGGGCGCGCGTAAACAATCGTGGAAAGATCCCGGGAAACATCGTAGGCGTTACCGGTGGCGTACCCCAGCGGAAACGTGAAGGGGAGCTTCAACGCGACTTGGGAGGTTCCAATGATTTTTCCGTCTTTCCAAGGCTGACGATAGATGGTGACCTCGCCTCGGGATGCCATGGCGTACACGAACGACTTGCCATCGCGAGAAAAGAGGGAAGTGAAGGTGGCCGTGCCGGGTAGCAAGGGGATGCATTTCTTTTCGGGCAGGGACACTTCGTAGACGCCGGTCTTTTCGCCATTCAATATCACGCTGAGTAGATACTGCCCGCTGGGGTCGATTCCTTGAATGAGGCCGCAGTCATCCACGATTTTCTCAACGTTCGAACCGGCCATGTCCCATTTCCAGATGTTGAATTTCGGCGCCGTCTTCTCCGCCGCGCTTACGTAAAGGGTTTTCTCGTCCGGGCTCCATACCGAGGTATAAGGCGTATCATCCGTAGCGGGAAGCTGGCGAAGATCGCTGCCGTCGGCTCCGACGACGTAGTCTTTATAGATCTGGTCGGCTCCGGACTCAATAAACGACAAGCGGGAACTTGCAAACGACCAGCCCCCGGTGCCTAGATTTTCCCCCGTGGCGATTTTTACTTTATTGCTGCCATCGATGTTGGAGACCCAGAGTTCGTTCTTCTGTGCCGAGGGCAGCGTAATGTACATCACACGCTTGGCGTCCGGCGAGATGGCGGGCTGCGTGACGTTGGCGGCCACAATGTCCGTAGATTCCTTGGATTGCACGTGGTACGCGGTCAGAAACCCGGAGGCTTTGCCATTCACATAGTAAATTCCGCTGCCCGCGGGGTCCGGCATCGGTGAGAAGTCGGGTCCGGTTCCGAAAGTAATCTGCGTGAGGCCGCGGTCCTGCAAATTGTACTTCCAGATGTTGGTGAGTCCGTTTACCGTGCGGCTGAATAGCAAGGATTTGCCGGGCTCGGCCCAGACAGCATCGTGATTTCCTTTGCCTATGTCCCCTAAATCCAATACATCATGGCTGGCCAGATTTATTTTGTAAAAATGCGTGTCGGAAGCGTCCGGCCGAATATTAGCGATAACCAGTTCGTTGCCGTCCGGAAAAACCAGCAGCGGGATCACCCGGAGGCCCTCCTTAGAGGATTTGTAAACGAATTCTTCGTTCAGGCCGGATTTATCGGCGCGAAAAACTCCGACAACATCATTCTTCATGTAATAAATGAAGGCGCCGTCGGGAGAGGAAATCACGTATGCGGCCGATGCCACGCGCCGGGGAGCTCCACCGAGCGTCGGCACGGCCCAGACTTCGTCCCGGCCGAACGACCTTCGGTAGTAGACCTCTTTGCCGTCCGGAGAAAAATTGTCTACTTCTTTCTCGCCTTCGTCGCTCGTGAGTTGCAGAGGCTCGCCGCCGGAAGTGAGCATGAGGAACACTTGGGCGACGCCGCCCACGGGCGAGACGAACGCCACCGCGTGGCCGTCGGGAGAAAGTGTCGCGAAGTCGATCGGCTTGTTCCACTGGCTGATTTGCGTAATTTTTGCGGGACCAACGGGAGCGCTCGAGCGAGGCCAAAAGTGGTAGGTCGCAAGGGCTGCCGCTAGCAATACTACAGCGCAGGCCGCGAGGAGATATTTCGTGTGCGCGGGTTTCGCGGAAGTCGGAATAGCGACCGCGGAGGGGGAGCTTCCCTTGGTCTCTGAAGCCAAGCCCTGAATCGCGGAGCTGCCCGAGGACAAAATTCGGCCGGAGTCCGTGTCTCTTCGCAGGCGCTTCAGGTCCGTGCGCATGTCCGAAGCGTGCTGGAAACGTAAGTCGCGATCCTTTTCCAGAGACTTGTTGATGATGCGTTCCAGCTCTGGCGGAGTATCCGGATTCAGCCGCACTGGAGCGACTGGAGCACGATTTAGAATGGCTTCGGTGATCACGCCGGACGTGTCTCCGCGAAAGGGAAGGACGCCGGTCACCATCTCGTACAACACCACGCCGAACGAAAAGAGGTCGGTGCGTACGTCGAGGTCTTTGCCGCGCACCTGCTCCGGCGACATATAGGCCACGGTGCCAACGGCGCTGCCGGGACTGGTGAGGAATTCTTGCGAGGCGGCGGTGGGCATCGAGGAAACGCCGGTCCCCTGCGCCAGGCGAGGCGATTGCGTGAGCTTGGCCAAGCCGAAGTCGAGAACCTTGGCGTGCCCGCGCTCGGTGACAAAAATGTTGGCGGGCTTGATGTCGCGATGGACGATGCCTTGGGCGTGGGCGGCTTCGAGCGCATCGGCAATTTCCACGCCCCAGTCCAGCACATGCTCTAACGATAGGGGCCGACCCTCAATGCGGTGCTTCAGGGTCGCGCCGTCCAGAAACTCCATGACGATGAAGGCCTGGCCATCTACCTCGTCAATCTCGTGAATGGTGCAGATATTGGCGTGGTTCAGCGCGGAGGCGGACTGCGCCTCGCGTTGAAAGCGGGCCAGCACCTGGGGGTCTTTGGCTACGTCATCGGGAAGAAACTTTAGGGCGACGAAGCGGTTGAGCTTGACGTCCTCGGCCTTGTAGACCACGCCCATGCCGCCGCCGCCGAGCTTTTCAATGATGCGGTAGTGCGAGATGGTTTGGTCGATGCGAGAGTCGGAGCTGGGCATGCGCAGCACATGTTAGGTTGGGGCAGAAGGCAAGTCAACGCAGACGAATCGAGCTTGAGTCCGGCGGTTCCGGCTAGGGCGCTTGAAGCGGCGGGGTCTGGCAACGCCATTAATGTCCAGCAACGCGACACAGGAGTCCCAAGAGCGGACATTTCTCTCGAACCTCGGGGTGACCGGCTGCCGCAACCCGCTATTTTTCTGTAATTTATGCATGCGCGGGGAAGGTCGTGGAATTGCTGCTTACAGCGCGGGGTTTACTTCGTCTACTTGCAGCAGCACATTCTGGAGGCGCGTCCGTGAAAAAGATCGATCGCATTCGCGAGAAGCTCAGCATTCTGCCGACTTCTCTGTACTTGTCGAAGATGCACGATGCGGGGTGGAGTCTGGTGGCGCTGGAATGGGAGCGCGAGGTGGAAGTGGCCGGCGAGGAATTGCCGGAGCCGGCCGCCGAACGCGCCTCCGAGGAGATCCCATTCGGCCTGCGCATCTCTTCAGATTGCCGGCATCTGGAAGACGACCCGCTTGAGATGCAAACGCTCCGATTTCTCGCCGAACTGATCGTGCAAGACGTCTCGTTCAAGAGCATGGCCGACGCGCTGAATGTGCGCGAATATCGCACGCGTGACGGCCGCCCGTGGAACGCCGCGAGCGTTTTCGTGCTGACTCCGCGGCTGATGGAGGTGGCGCCACGCATTCTATTCGGTGCTGAGTGGGAGTCGCGGAAGAAGCAGCTTGCGCGGGTGGCTTGGAACTCGTAAACCAACGCAGCTTGAGAAGTTCGAACCCGGCAGATTTGGGCGACGGAAGTTCAAAGACTCTCTTATTGCTTGTAAACCTCGATGAACACTTCCACGTATCGCGGAGTGTTTGTGGAGTTCAGAACGCTCTCCGCAATAACGGCGATCCCTTTCTCTTTGTAAATTCTTTTGATCTCGTTTTTGATTAATTCCAGCTTCGCCTGATCGTAAGGTTGTTCGACGACGGGAAAGAGTCCCTTCTGCGTCAGCCGTTGCGTTATTTCATCAGCTGAAACTTTTTTGAACGAGCCGGTATAATGCAGCGCAAACCTGCGAACCATCAGGCTGCTGCTGCTCTTGTTCGAGGATTGAGAATCGGCATCCTGGGCGGCGGGAAACGAAGGGCCTGACAGGGTCGTAAGGGCCAGGGCTAGCGCGAGAAGAAAGCGTTTCGAGGAGACCATCGTTCCTCCCCAAGCAACATCGAGCAAAATCGTACGCTGACGAACCAACTCACGCAAGTATGTTCGGCGCTCAAAAGCCAAACTGCTTCTTGTGCTTCGCCGCAGCTGGGCTATCAGGTGGGATATTTGGCCGAGATGTAGTTGTGCAGGTGCTCGATCGTCTCTTCCTGCTCGGAGACAACCCACTTCACCAGATCCCCGAGCGAGACAACGCCAAGCACCTTCTCGTTTTCCACAATCGGAAGATGCCGTATGCGGCTTTTCGTCATAAGCGCCATACACTCGTCCACGGCTTGGCCCGACGTCACGGAAATTACCGGGCTCGCCATGATCTCATTGACCAGAGTGGTCTTCGATGATCTTCCCTTGAGAATGACTTTCCGGGCGTAATCGCGCTCCGAGATAATTCCTACAAGCTTGCCCGCGGCGATCACCAGCAATGCTCCCACGCCCTTGTCCGCCATTTTTTCAATGGCGTCGTAGACCGTCTCATCGGGTGCGACAAAGCAGACTTCGTTCCCCTTGCGATGCAAGACCGAACCGACCGTGCCGCTCATTTTGATCATCGTTGACGCTCTTGGAGGAAGTTTGCGAACCGGGGGAAATGTAATGCCGCGATCATATCGCCGCACGTAGAGCTAAGTCAAACTTGAGTTTTACGCCGGTGGCGATCGGACGCGGCTTCGCGCATTGGACATCGCAGAGGCGCGGCGGATTCCGTGGCCGCATGCATTCTTGCGCCAGAGCAATGAACGCCGTGCCTACGGCGAGCTACTATGGGATTCGCTTCGCTGCGATGCGATGGGTTCTGTGGTCAAGGTACGGAAACTGATCCGCTACGCGACATGAAGAAGCACGCTGCGGAATTAGAAATGCAAGGTAGAATTTCTTAGGGGTGACGGCTGCAGCCCCGCAGCTCGTTACGGTAGCAAGCAAAAGGGAACCAACAGGCCAACGATGAGTCGAGTGAATTTAGTGGTGCTGTGGCACATGCACCAGCCGCAGTATCGTGACCCGGAAAATGGACGCTACGTTTTGCCGTGGACGCGCTTACACGCCTTGAAAGATTATTGGGGCATGGTCGAGGTGTTGAAGGAATTCCCCGACGTGCATGCCACCTTCAACGTGGTGCCCTCGCTGGGAATTCAGCTCGAAGAATACGCCAGCGGAGAATTCAACGAGCCGTGGTTTGCGCTGGCGTTTAAAGATAGCGCGGAGCTCACGCGCGAAGACAAAGCTGAAATTCTGCTGCGCGCCTTCCAGGTAAATCACGAGCGCTTGATGGCGCGCTGGCCCCGTTTCGTGGAATTGTATGAGTGGTCGCGGCCGGCGGGTGGCGCGCAGGCGGTGGTGACGTTTACCTCGCGAGACTGGCGCGACGTGCAGGTGCTCTCGCAACTGGCCTGGATGGACGAAGTTTGGCTGGAGCGCGATGAGGTGGTCAGTAAGTTGTCGCGTAAGGGCAAGGATTTTACTGAGAGCGACAAGGCCGCGCTAAAAGCCAAGCAACTGGAATTCTTGAAATTGGTGCTGCCGGCGTACCGCGAAGCGGCGTTGCGGGGACAAATCGAGCTGAGCACCACGCCGTTTTATCACCCCATTCTCCCGCTGGTGTGCGATTCGGATATCGCGCGCGTGGCCAATCCCAGCACGCCACTGCCCCGCCGCGCCTATCGCCGCCCGGAGGATGCGCGGGAGCAGCTGCGTCGCGCCCGCGACTATCACGAGCGCACGTTTGGCGTGCGTCCCGTGGGCTTGTGGCCTTCGGAAGGCTCGGTTTCCGACCAGACGCTGGCCATCGCCGCGGAGGAAGGCTTTCAATGGTTCGGGACCGACGAAGGCGTTTTGGGCCGGACGCTGAACGTGGCGTTTTTCCGCGATGCCAACGGAATTCCCGCAAACGCTGATCGTTTATATAAGCCCTGGCGAGTACAAATGGGTGAGAACGGCATTACCGGGCTTTTCCGCGACCATCATCTCTCGGACCTGATCGGATTTGTTTATAGCCGCATGGACGCGCGTGCCGCTGCCGTCGATCTGCATGGCAGGTTGCGTTATCTTGCGGAGCGGACGGGGAGTGCGCAGCCGATTACCATCTGCCTATTTTTGGACGGCGAAAACGCCTGGGAATATTACGCCGGTAATGGCCGGCAATTTCTCCGCGAGTTCTACGGCCTGATACAAAGCGATCCGGAGTTCAAGGCCCTGACCGCCAGCGAAGCTATTGCTGCCGCGACGGATGTGCCCACCACTGGAGGAATTTTCCCCGCATCCTGGATCAATGCCAACTTCGATGTGTGGATTGGCCATCCCGAGGACGTGGCGGCGTGGGAACTGCTTTGGGATGCCAGGGAAGCGTACGCTCGTGCCGCGATTGCGCACGCCGAAGGCCGCGCGGATGCCCCGACGGCGACGGGTTTAGCAACCGCGATGGAGTCGCTTTTGGCCGCCGAGGGCAGTGACTGGACCTGGTGGTACGGCCCGGAACACAGCACTGCGAACGACATGGAGTTCGACGCCCTCTTTCGCAAACACCTGACCGCCATTTATCTGGCCATCGGCATGGAGGCTCCCGACGAACTGGCCAAGCCCATCAAGCGGCAGGCGGAGCACGCTTTGCAGATCGCCCCCGCCGACCTGCTGAACATCAAAGTCGATGGCCGTGACACTTCTTACTTTGAGTGGCTCAGTTCCGGCCTATATTCTCCCGAGCGCCGCGGCGGTTCCATGCATGGCCGCGTTTTCTATTTACACGAATTGCGTTTTGGGTTCGAGGAACAGCGATTTTGCCTGCGCGTGGATCCTTTTCCCGATGCCATAGCGGAGGTCGAGGATCCGGAGTTTCGTATTACGATTTGGGCTGCCGAAGAGATTACGGTAGTGGTGCGCGTGACGCGCGGACGCATCATTGAGTTCGCCATTGAACAGGGGCGCGCCTGCCTGCTCAACCCCAAGGATTTTGCCGAAGTGGCCTTCGATAACATTCTGGAGGTGGCCATCCGCAAAGATAAACTAAAACTTGAAGGTGTCGCCAAGTTGAAAGTGGGAGTAGCGCTGTGGCACGGCGGGCTTCCGGTAGATGTATTGCCATCAGAAGCTTTACTTGAGATTCCTCTGGGTGAGGATAACGCCGCGTGGCAGCTTGAGCCGACGCAAACCTAATGTCTTAGATTAACGTCCGAACGTTTGAGACTCCCGGCCAATCGTTTAACAATTCGCTGACTCGCCTTCACAAAGATTTAGCAGCACAGGCAAGAATGCTTGTGCTGCGTAGCGGCAATTGCAGGAACATAAGTGTTACTGGAAGAGCTTAACAACGACCTCTTTAGGCGAGTCCCCGACGGGGATCATGGTAAGTAATCCAGGATTATCCGTGCTGATGCGAATCACCGCCAAATCCCCCGAACCTTGGTTCACCGCCAAGAGCAGGCTGGGGCGCTCGTTCGAATCGAAGGTCAGCGCTCCCGGCGACCGCCCGGTCATGATCGGACGATAAACCTTGCGATTGGTGATATCCACCGGCGCGACGCGGTCCGCGGCATTGTCGGAAACGAATAGCTCGCTGGCGTCGGGCGACAACGCGCCGTACACCGGCGTGGCTCCTAGCAGGACGTAATCGCCAACCTCATGCGTCCAGGTATTGATCACTTGCAGGCCATGCGCCTCCGGCGAAATTATGTATAGCTCGCCGCCATCCGGCTTCAGGATGAATTGCGACGGCTTGCCGGCCAGTTGTAGGTTCGTGAGCAGCAGGCCGCGCCGCAAATCCACCACCGAAACGCGGTCCTCTGTGCGGCTTAGTACGAAGGCCACGGTGCCGTCGGGAAGGATCGCGACGTCCTCGGGCTGCGCGACCACGGGAACGCGCGCCCTTTCTTGGAGCGTGGCGGCGTCATGAATGCCCAATGAGCCTTCGCCGCGATTTACCACCAGCAAAGTCTTTCCATCCGGTGTCACTTTTACAAGCGTAGGATACGCGCCGGTTTTGGCGCGGCCCAGGACGGCGTGCGATTCGCAGTCCACCGCCAGCAACGTGTCGTTTCCTGACGCGGTCGTATACGCGCGCCGGCCGTCCTTCGAAAAATCCACCGCATACGGCCCCGGCCCCACCGCGATTCGTACGCTGACTTGATTCGTGCGCGTGCTCACCACCCACAAATATCCGCCATCGGCACTGGCGCCCCAAATCTCGGCGCGCGTAGGATGCGCCCGCAAGCCTGAGGGATGCGGCCCAACGTCGATCCGACCCACGGCGCGTAGTTTCACCAGATCGACCACGGCGAGGGAACCGCCGACCGTGGTCACATACGCATACAATTTCAATCCCGGCCGTAAAAACGACGGCCGGTGCTCGCGGAGCAATTCCGCAATGCCCGCCGCGAGCAGCACCACCACCAAAAAAATTACGCGAAAGTTACGGAAGGCTTTCATCCGCAGGGGATTCTAATTCACAACGCGGTGCAACACGCCGGCAATCTGCCGCACTTCGCTCATCAACTCGGCAAATTCTTCCGGCAGAATCGACTGCACGCCATCGGACCACGCCTTGTCCGGCTCGTGGTGTACTTCCACGAGCAAACCATCCGCGCCCACGGCCACCGCCGCGCGCGACAGCGGCAGCACCTTGCTGCGCTTCCCGGTCCCGTGGCTCGGGTCGACCATGATCGGCAGATGGCTGCGCCGCTGCACCGCAGGCACCACCGCCAAATCCAGCGTATTGCGCGAAAAATCAGAGAACGTTCGCACGCCGCGCTCGCACAGCATCACGCGATAATTTCCCTCCGACAAAATATATTCCGCGGCCATCAAAAATTCATCCAAAGTCGCCGACATCCCGCGCTTCAGCAAGACGGGTTTCTTCGCTTTGCCGGCCCGCTTGAGCAACGAAAAATTCTGCATATTGCGCGCGCCAATCTGGATCACGTCGGCGTACTCCTCCACCAGATCCAGCGACTCGTTGTCCACCGCTTCGGTAATAATCCCAAAGCCAAATTTCTTTCGCACGTTGGCTAGAATTTTCAAACCATCCTCGCCGTGCCCCTGAAAACTATAAGGCGAAGTCCTCGGCTTATAAGCGCCGCCGCGAAACAATTTCACTCCCGTACCCGCCACGCGTTCCGCAATCGCAAAGCACTGCTCCTCGGTTTCCACAGCGCAAGGCCCCGCTACCATGGCAACATGCCCGCCGCCCACCAGCACATCGCCGGCCGGCGTAGCAATCGTGACGACAGTATCTTCCGCCTTCACGTCGCGGCTCACCAGTTTGTAAGGCTTGCTGACCGGAATACACTCGATCACGCCCGGCAGCGACTCCAGCACCCCCAAATCCAACGATCCCTTGTTCCCAGTAATCCCAATCGCCGTCCGTGCAGCCCCGGGAATCGGATGCGCCTTTAGTCCCAGCGCCTCAATCCGCTCACACACGTCCCGCACCTGCTGCTCCGTAGCCGCCGCTCCCATCACCACCAGCATCCATCTCTCCTAGTAAAAGCGCGCAACGTCACGCGGAAATCCACGCTGACTGAACACACCACTCTACGGCATTGCCAACACAAGCCGCAAACCGCAAGCCATATCTCAATCGTAATGGACCTATCGAAGAGTTCGGAACGAATTTCGACACCCGACTATGCGGGCGGTTTAGGGCGCGCCGGGTGCCGTTCCGGGCCCAACGGACTAGTCTTTCGCAGGCCCGTCCGTTTCTGCATCCGCGCCTTTGGGTCGCGATATTTTCTGTTTATCGTCCACGGAAAATAACAAATAGTTCCCGAAGTTGTGACGGCGATGAAACCGCCGTCCATTCCAGTCAAAATACACTTCTGCCACGTGCGGTAGCCAAAGATCCGTTGCGTGTTGGCTAAAATGCACCGGGCCGTAGTCGATGATTACATGGTCCGCAAGAAGATGAATCTCGGGCATTGTAGCGACTAAATCCGTTTCTAGCCGCACCACCTGATAACTATCCGCGGCAATCCACGCACGTCCTTTCATTGCCACTGGGTGGCTCGGGCCATCTAGTCCCACCTTGTATTCCCGCATATTGTTGGGCTTGTCGGGCCGCTGCCGAAAGTGAATCTGCCACACGGCCATTCCGTCCCACCGCGTCAGCCCCTCGCAAAGCATCGCGAAATTTCCCGAATTGTGTGGATGAAACACCAAAGCAATCGTGGGTAAACCGAGCGTTGCAATGCCGTCGGGGAATTCCGCCGCATGTCCATGCGCGTCGCGATACTCCTGGACATCAAAAATCCCTGATCTGATCTCCGTAACGGAAACCAGATAATTGAACTTGCTGTTTTGAGGCGGAGACGCCATTCCCCACTTGTTAATCGATTCATGAAACAGCGATTCGGTGGCAGTGTAGCGGTCCACGTTAGCCACGAACTCCTGCATCCGCATTCCGGCCCCTTCGACAACCTTTCCGACGTCACAGCTCGCCGCACCCGATTCGACTGGCGGCATTTTCTCGTCTATATCCGGCGGGAGCCAATGAACGGCCAGAGGCAGCGTGGTTGCGATCTCCGCGACGGTGGCCTCCGTCACAGCGGCATCCACCGCTTTCGGTGTATCGGCAATGGCGATAGCTCCGTCGGTCTCCAGATTCGCCAACTGTTTCTTCGCCGCTTCGTCTGCGGCGTGATCGGCCACATACGCCGTCATCAGCTCCAGCGCTCGCTTCTTGTTGCCATTACGTGCCAGCAAACTCGCCAGCATCGGCTCCATAAGCGTCGCCTGTCCGTGGCCAAGCTCCAGTGCGCGCTCCGAGTGCTGTATGGCCTCGGCAAGACTGTTCTTCTCCGCGTACACCCCCGCCAAAACCGCGTACGCCCGCCACGATGACGGATCCGCCTCCACCGCTCGTTGCCCGAGCGCCTGCGCCTCATCCAACTTCTTTTCTTGAAGCTCGACCTGGCTCAATGAAAGCAGCGCTCGTACATGCTTGGGGTTCAACTCCAAGGTTCGTGTCCAGTCAGCCTTCGCATGCTCCTCGTCGCTGGTCTTTGCCGCATACACGCCTTGTAAGTACATCACCTCCGCATGATCCGGCGCCAACCGCTGCAACGCGTCCAGGTGGCTGCGAGCTTTCGCATAATTCTTTTCCTGCAGCGCCAGGGTGGCCTTGCCCATTTCCTTCTGCGCTTTCGGCGGCAGGCTGGCGAACTGCGAAGCCTCCTCCGTATCTTCGGCTGATGTTGGCCGTAGTTCGAACACCAGTTTCATCGTCGTCTTTCCCGCGGTATCCAGCTTCTGTGTAGCCGTTTCAAAACCCGGGGCACTCACTCGCACCGTGTATTCGGTAGGCGCAAGATCGTCGACGCGGACATAATTCTTTTCCACTGGTACCTGCCGGTAACGCTGCCCGCTGAGATTCATGATCGTCACTACCGCGCCCTTAATCACATTTCCGTCCAGAGCTTTCAGGTAGATATTCACTGTAACGATCTCGCCCAGACGCTTGACGCCGCTGGCCGCCTCGGTCGGGGTCGGACCTATTCCGGTTCCTGGGGCAATCCGCGTCTGGGCAAACGCGTGCGTCGACAGGAAAGACCATACGATGAATATGGCGATCGAATACGTGCGCGCAATGCGGCGAAAGCACATGGTCAACCCCGTCGGGGCCCGTGGCGATTAATGACCGCCATCGTAGCACTTGGCGTGGCGGGCGTCACGACTGCGATTCGTCTCTCTCATTCAAGCGGGCTTCGTCAGTCGATTGCTTAACGCCATCCAATTGCATAATTTCCCCGAGCCCTCGTCACTGATTTTGCGGACCGCCCTATTGCACTGTCTGTGGTATAATCAGTAGTTTAAGACAAGGACAAATTTCTTGGCAGCCACAACCATACAACCCATAGCAGTCCTCTCCGAGTTCGACCCCGAAGACGAATACCGCCCGGAGCCCGAACCCGAGCCGCAAGCCCCCTCCTGGATGGACGGCAGCCTGCGCTTGGGCATCCACACGTCCATCGCCGGAAGCTACCTAAACGCCCTGGAATCAGCAAGAAAGCTCGGCGCCAACGCACTGCAAATCTTCTCTGCCAGCCCGCGCATGTGGCAGGGCGGCGTAACCCGCATCGCCGAAGTAGACGCCGCGGCCTTCCGTGCCAAGCGTGCCGAATACGGCCTGGGGCCGCTGGTCATTCACGCGAATTACCTGATCAATCTTGCCAGCGCCCAGCAAATGCTCCGCGTCCGCAGCATTCAGGCTTTTCATGACGAACTCGTCCGCGGCGTAGCCCTCGGCGCCGATTTTCTGGTCGTCCATCCCGGCGCGTGCGGCGAATGCAGCATGCCCCAGGCCATTTCCAACATCATCGAGTCCGTCAAGCAAGCCAGCCGCCGCAATCCGCTGGGCAATCTACGCATCCTCATCGAAAACACCGCCGGCATGGGCACCGCGGTCGGCTCGCGCCTCGAAGAAGTCGCCGAAATCCTCCACGGAACACGTGATCTCCCGGTAGCCGCCTGCCTGGACACTGCGCACCTCTTCGCCGCCGGCTACGACATCAAGACCGCCAGCGGCCTCTCCGCCACCCTGGGCCAGATCGAAAACACCATCGGCCTCGACAACGTCCCCGTCATCCACATCAACGACTCCAAAATCCCGCTGGGCGGCCGCGTCGATCGCCACGACCACATCGGCCACGGCAAAATTGGCGCAGAGGCCTTCGAGCGCATCCTGAAGCACCCGCGCCTTAGCTCCACGCTGCCCGAAGGTCTGGCAGGTCGCGCCTTCATCCTCGAAACTCCCATTGACGATCCCGGCGACGACCGCCGCAATATCGCCGCGCTCTGGGACTTGGCCGGTCTGAACGACGTAGCCCCCGAAGCCGAAAAAGGCTTCTCCATGCTCACCGCCAAGCTAAAAGTAAAAATGGATGCGCAGCGCAAGCAGCAAGCCAGCGCAAAAAGGAAAATCGCTAACGCGCTCGAAGCCCGCGACGAAGACCGCAAGCCCGAGCCCAAAGCGGTCATCAAAGCCCCATTCAAAAAGCCCGCGGAAATCCTGACGGCCAAGGTCGCCACCCCGGCCGCCAGCAAATTGGCGCCGAAAAAGGCGTCCGGCAAAGCCGCGGCGAAAAAAACAACGCGCAAGAAGGGATAATCCGGCGTGACGGAGCACACTCCCCAGCCCACCTACAACCCGCGAGAGATTGAAGCCAAGTGGCAAAAGCGCTGGGAAACCGCGCGCGCGTTTGAAACCGAAGCAGACCCAAGCAAACCCAAGTATTACGTCCTCGAAATGCTCCCGTACCCCAGCGGGACCATGCACATGGGACACATGCGCAACTACACCATCGGCGACGTCGTCGCCCGTGTAAAGCGCATGCGCGGTTTCAACGTCCTGCATCCCATGGGCTGGGACGCTTTCGGCCTGCCCGCGGAAAATGCCGCCATAAAAAATAAAACCCATCCGCGCGAGTGGACCAACAAAAACATCGCCGAGTTTCAACGCACCCTGCGCCGCTTCGGCTTCAGTTTCGACTGGCGCCGCGAAATTTCCACCTGCGAACCGGAATATTACCGCTGGAACCAATGGTTCTTTCTGCGCATGCTCGAAAAGGGTTTGGCGTACAAAAAAAAGAGCCGCGTCAATTGGTGCCCAAAATGTTGCACCGTACTGGCCAACGAACAGGTCATCAACGGCTTCTGTTGGCGCCACGAAGACACACAGGTAGAAGTCCGCGAAATCGAACAGTGGTTTTTGAAAACCACCGCCTACTCGGAACAACTCCTCGACGATCTAAAACTACTCGAAGGCACCTGGCCCGAACGCGTCATCACCATGCAGCGCAACTGGATCGGCAAATCCCAGGGCGCCCGCGTGCAGTTCGCAGTGAGCGACACAGGTGGCGGTGAATCGATAGAAGTTTTTACCACGCGCATCGACACCATCTTCGGCGCCAGCGCCATAATCCTGGCGCCCACGCACCCTCTGGTGGCAAAACTCTTAAGAGATTCTCCGGTGAAAGCCGAAGCAGAAACGAAGCTGGCACAAATTCGCAAAATGTCCGTAAAAGCGGAAGATCTGGCTACCGCAGAAAAAGAGGGCTTCTTTACCGGACGTCACGCCGTCAACCCGTTCAATAACGCGCGGATTCCCATCTGGGTCGGCAACTTCGTCCTGATGGAATACGGTACCGGCGCGATCATGGCTGTTCCCGCGCACGACGAGCGCGATTTCGAGTTCGCTACCAAATACCATCTGCCCAAACCGGTCGTGGTCATCAAAGAGTTTTCGCCGCACGCGGAAAAAGAGATCGCCAAAGCGGAGCACGCGGAGAAAGAAGTTCCTCCGGCCGCTCCGACCGAACCTTTCACCGAATATGGCGTGAGCGTAAATTCCGGTCCGTACTCCGGCCTCGAATCCGCTGTCGCCATCGATAAAATGGCCGCCGACGCCCAAGCCCAGGGCTTCGGAAAAAAGGAAACCGTCTTTCGCCTCAGAGATTGGGGCATCTCCAGACAGCGTTACTGGGGCACGCCCATCCCGGTGATCTACTGCGAAAAAGACGGCATGGTCGCCGTCCCGGACAAAGATCTCCCGGTGCTCCTGCCACCAAATCCCAAGCTAACCGGAGAAGGCGAATCCCCGTTAGCCGCCACGCCAGAATTCGTAAACACCACTTGCCCGAAATGTGGCGGCTCCGCGAAACGCGAAACCGACACCATGGACACTTTCGTAGACTCGTCCTGGTATTTCTATCGCTACTGCGACCCGCACAACTCTCAAGCACCCTTCGACAGCGCCAAAGTTAAATACTGGTTTCCCATCGACCAGTACATCGGCGGCATCACCCACGCCATTCTCCACCTCCTCTATTCGCGCTTCTGGTGCAAAGTCATGTGCGACCTGGGCCTCATCGATCACGTCGAGCCCATCGCTCGCCTCTTCACCCAAGGCATGGTGCAAAAAGGCGGCGTGGCCATGAGCAAGAGCCGCGGCAACGTCGTGGGCGCCGAAGAAATGGCCGAAAAATACGGCGCCGACACCGGCCGCCTGTACACCCTCTTCGCCGCTCCACCAGAGAAAGATCTGGAGTGGAGCGAAGAAAGCATCGAAGGCTCCTGGCGCTTTCTAAACCGCGTCTTCCGCCTAGTCGCCAAACACGCCGCCACCGTCAGTAGCACAGGCACTCTTGCCTGTGCACCGGCCACCAACGCGCCGCAAAATGTGCCATTCGGCATCACTTCGGCCGCCCTAACGAATCTGACCGCCCGCGAACAATCTCTGCTGCGCAAAACGCACCAAACCTTGCGCCGCGTGACGCAAGACTTCGAAACGCGCTGGCATTTCAACTCCGCCATCGCGTTAATCATGGAACTAACCAACGAAATCTACGCCCAAGAGCCACTCGAAGGAAATATCCGTCCCGAAATCACAAGGGAAGCGTTAGAAAAGTTAACGCTGATGCTGGCCCCCATGACCCCGCACCTTGCCGAAGAACTTTGGGAAATGCTAGGCCACAAAGAAGGCCTATCCGCCGAAGCCTGGCCGCAATTCAGCGAAGACCTGGCCCGCGAAAACGAAGTAGAAGTAGTAGTCCAAATAAACGGCCGGGTCCGTGGCAAAGTAAAAGTCTCGGCCGGTGCAGATCAAGACGAAGTTGTGGCGCAAGCGAAAGCGGATGCATCGATCGCCACCCACCTGGCTGGCAAGCAAATAAAAAAAATCATCTTCGTTCCGGATAAATTAGTAAACCTGGTGGCCCAATGACCCGCTCCGCCCCACCTGCAACGCAGGGGGAGTCTTCGGAGCCCAGCGGCTTTTTCCGCGCCCAGAAATCAGCAATTCGAGAGGGCACCTGTAGGCGCCGCTCTTTAGACCGGCCTGGGATTTTGCATTTGGAATTTGCATTTGGGAGGGCCCGACTTTAGTCGAGCCATAAACGAAGCACGAGAAAGGGGCTTTAGCCCCTGCGGTTCGAGACTCAGGAGCTACAATGTCCAGCACACCAACCATGCAGCCACGACAACCCAGACCCCAATCCGAACGCGGCGGCATAGTCGTCCTAGACTTCGGCGGCCAGTACACCCAGCTCATCGCCCGCCGCATCCGCGAGCAACAAGTTTTCTCCGCCGTCCTCCCGTGCAACTCCTCGCTGGAAAAAATAAAAGCATTCGAGCCCGCAGGCATCGTCCTAAGCGGCGGCCCCAGCTCCGTCTACGATCCGCAGGCCCCCAAGTGCGATCCCAATGTTTTGTCCATCGGCGTCCCTGTCCTGGGCATCTGTTACGGTATGCAGTGGATCACCCACACCCTGGGCGGAAAGGTTGTAAACGCCGGCCGCCAGGAATACGGCCGCGCCAGCCTGGACCGTAGTTGTGGCACTGCCCGCCCTGAATCCGAAATCTTTGCCGGCGTCCCGCAGTCCCTGCGCATCTGGAACAATCACGGCGACCACGTTCACACTCTCCCCGAAGGTTTTCACGCCACCGCGATGACCGAGAACGCCATCGCCGCCGTCGAGCACGCCGGCAAAAAAATCTACGCCGTGCAATTCCACCCCGAAGTTAACCACACTGAAAACGGCACACAGATCCTGCGCAATTTTCTCTTCCGCGTCTGCCACGCCGAACCCAAGTGGAGCGGCGCGGCCTTTATCGAAGAAACCACGCAAGCGATTAAAGAAAAAGTTGGCGAGAAGTGGGCCATCTGTGCGCTTAGCGGCGGCGTTGACTCCACGGTTGCCGCGGTCCTGGTCCATCGCGTCATGGGCGAGAAGCTCACGAACATTTTCGTTAACACCGGCATGCTCCGCAAAAATGAGTTCGCCGATACGCTCGAAATGCTGCGCGACCGGTTGCACCTCAAGGTCATCGGCGTGGACGCTTCCGATCGTTTCCTTGAGAAATTAAAGGGCGTCAGTGATCCCGAACGAAAACGCAAAATCATCGGCGGGGAATTCATCGCCGTGTTCGCCGAAGAAGCGCAAAAACTCCAGAAGGGCGACGCCCACGGCGAAATCGGCTTCCTCGTGCAGGGCACCTTGTACCCGGACGTCATCGAATCCGTCTCCGTGAAAGGCCCCAGCGCCACCATCAAGACGCACCACAATGTCGGCGGTCTGCCGGAAAACATGCCTTTCGCGTTGATCGAACCGCTGCGCGACCTGTTCAAAGACGAAGTCCGCCGTATTGGAAAAGACCTGGGATTGCCCAGCGAGATCTTGCTGAAACACCCGTTCCCCGGCCCGGGCCTGGCCGTTCGCCTTTTAGGCGAGATTTCCCGCGAACCGCTCGTAACCCTGCAAGATGCCGACGCCATCGTTACCGAAGAGATTCGCAGCGCCGGCCTGTATGAAAAGGTCTGGCAAGCCTTTGCCGTACTGCTCCCCGTACGCAGCGTCGGCGTCATGGGCGACGACCGCACCTACGGCCTCACCGTAGCTGTCCGCGTGGTGCAAAGCGACGACGCTATGACCGCCGACTGGGTGCGCCTGCCAGGAGACGTACTGGAACGCATCTCCACCCGTATCGTCAACGAAGTGCGCGGCGTCACCCGCGTGGTTTACGATATCAGTTCAAAACCGCCAAGTACGATAGAGTGGGAATAATGCCGGGCAGGGAATTCGCGGCTACGGAAGAGGCAGTCTGCCGGATTTGTTCGTCTAGAAACAGCAAGGCCGCGCGGCTAGGGGAGTTGCGCGGCCCGTTTATGATTGCAATAGAAAATGACTAACCCTCGCCTAGCGGTTAGCCATTTTCTGAGCCATATAAAGGATCAGCTTGCGGTCTTCTTCGTTCGACTTGCTCAGCAAGCGGCGAAGCTTGTTGAGGAAGCGAGCGTCTTTACCGGCGCTGCCCCAGGCGATGTCGTCAGACGACTTCCGCTTGGGAAGGTTGGGTAGTTGCGGCGGCTCTTCGCCGTCGTAGAAGAGTTGATAGAGTGGGCTTTCGAGCGCGCGTGCCAGCTTCTCAAGCGTCTCGATGGCCGGTACAGTGTGGCCATTCTCAACGCGCGAGATGTAACAGCGAAGCAAGCCGGTACGCTTCTCGATGTCGCCCTGGGAGAGTTTCTTTTCTTCGCGCATAGCGCGAAGACGGTCGCCAATAATCATGCGGGCATTATTCCATGTTGCTACGGGATGAGCAAGTATAAAGTAGGCGAGTATCGTATAAAACAAACGGCGTCCCCAGCGGGTACCACGGGGGAACGTTTGGGCTCCACGGCCGTAACCAAATGCCTATGGCACACGTCCCAAAACTAGCGGTCCCCCAGGCCCCGGCCCAGCCGGCGGGCGGACCCGCGCACCCTGGGTCACCGGGTGGCGCTCTGGACGACCGGGAGCTCGTCAGCCGGGCGCAACGCGAGGACAAGGAGGCCTTCGAAGAGCTCATTCGCAGGCACCAGCAGCGGGTTTTCGCCGTGGCCGCCAGGATTCTGCGCAAGCGGGAGGATATTGAGGACATCTCCCAGCAGGTTTTTGTAAAGGCGTACTTTTCGCTCAAGCGCTTCGATCAGCGCGCGGCTTTCAGCACCTGGCTGTATAAGATTACCGTGAACGAGTGCTGGGACCTGCTCCGGAAGAAAAAAGTTCGCCCGCTGCTCTACGAGTCGGATTTGAGCGAGGAACAGAGCCAGCAGGTCACCGCGCTGGAGGGTTCGCGAAGCACCGAGCCGGACGTTTTGGAACGCCTCGCGGCGCGGGAACGAGTGGAGAACTTGCTAGCCGGGCTGGACGAGCGAGACCGCTTGATGCTGATCCTGAAAGAAGTGGAAGGGCTGTCCATTGAGGAAATTGGCGAGACCATGGACATGAACGCCAATACCGTTAAGGTACGGCTGTTCCGGGCGCGCAGAAAAATTATTGTCACCGCGCGCCAGAAGGATAAAGATAAATAAGTGTTCTCTAATTTTTGTTACGTACTCGGTACCCATCGGTCAAAAGGAGGCTGGCGATGAGCAGCCTGCTTGGGAATGAACAGAGTCGCTGTGATCGCTTCCAGGAATGGCTGGAAGATTCGCAGGCCTCGCAAAGCGCTTTGCAAAGCTACGAAATCCTGCTGGACGAGGCCCCTGCCGAGCATCGCGCGCACGCCGAGATCTGCTCGGACTGCCGCGATGCCGCGGCGGACATGGTCTCCTTGCGGAATCTATTGCGCGAGGCGTGGGATGCACCCGTGCCCGGACCGTGGTTTGCCCCGCGCGTGATGGCTACTATCGCCGCGCAAGAGGCGGAGCTGTCTCGCCAATCGTCTCGTGGTATGGCCATCTGGCTCGCCGTGCCGCGTTTCGCTTCGCGGCTATCCTGGGCCGCGGCCGCGCTGCTGATCTGCACCTGCACGTGGCTATACGAACGGCCCGCGGCCGCGCCTCCAGCCCAGACGGCGGCGGCGTTTACTACCGAGCACTTGTTTGATCCGCCGCCGGCGCCGCCAAATCACGACGACGTCCTCGTTAGTCTGAACGAGAAGGATCAATGAACGCGCGAATGATTGGACGAACGACCGAGCGAATGACCGGACGAACGACCGGGCCAACGTTTGGTAACGAGAGAAATCCATGACCACAACCGCCATGACGGAAAACTCGGTAACTCCGGCAGCCGCTTCCGCGACGCGCAAGGCCGCGTTGTGGATCGCCGCTGTGTTTATGCTGGGTATCGCGCTGGGAGGCGTGAGCGGGTACTTTTTTGCGCACCGCGTATTGGCGGCCGCGCCGCAACTGAGCGACGAAGCCAAGCGTCACCAAAAAGTCGCGGTACTGACGACCACTCTGGGATTAACGACCGAACAGCAAACGCAGATCGATGCTATCTTTAGCGATACGTCCGGGCAGTTCCAGGCAGTGCACAAGGCGTCGGATGCGCAGATTGAAGTGTTGCGGCAAAAAGCCCGAGATCGCATCCGCGCGGTGCTGACTCCGGAACAGTTGCCGAAGTTCGAGGAATTTCTGCGCAAGATGGACGAAGAACGCAAGAATCATCAACAAAACCACTAGCCGTTCTTATTTCTTTTTCTTTCTTCCCCAATATTTTCCGCTGTTACTTGGTCCCGCGTTTATTGTAGTGCGAGCGTCTTCGTTTACGCGACTTTTACAATTAACTTGCCGGTGTTCGCGCCGGCGAAAAGCATGTTGATGGCTTCGGGAACTTTTTCCAGGCCTTCGAGCATGGTTTCGCGATCCTTGATTTTCCCGAACATTTTCCATTTGCCGAGCTGCGTCGCGGCGTCCATGAATCTTGCGCTGAAGTCGATGACGAGAAATCCCTGCACGCGCAAGCGTTTTACGATGATGGTGGCAAAATTTTCGAGCGCGGGGTTTTCGCTGGTGTAGCCGGAGATCAGTCCGCAAAGCACCACGCGGCCGTGCAAATTCATGCGGTCGAGCACGGCGTGCATGATTTCACCGCCCACGTTTTCAAAATCGATGTCGATGCCCTGAGGCGTGGCGGCGGCCAGTTTTTCTTTCCAGTCGGGATGTTTGTAATTGGTGGCGGCGTCGAAGCCCAAGTCTTCGGTGAGCCATTTACATTTGTCGTCGGTGCCGGCGATGCCGACCACGCGGCAGCCGTGGATTTTGCCGATTTGCCCGGCGATGCTGCCGGTGGCGCCGGCGGCGGCGGAGACGACCAAGGTTTCGCCTTTTTCCGGTTTGGCGATTTCGGTCATGCCGAAATAGGCGGTCAGGCCGGTGATTCCGAGCACGCCGAGAAAGGCGCTATCCGAGATGAACGGGATAGCGGGAACTTTCTGGAAAGAGCGCGATTCATTGCCGGTGATGATGACGTATTCCTGCAAGCCAACCAGTCCGATGACCTTGTCACCTTTTTTGAAGTCAGGATTTTTCGATTCCGCGATCTCGGCGAGGCCAAAGCCGCGCATGACGTTTCCGAGCGGAATCTTGGGAAGATAGTTGTCGCGGTCGGCCATCCAGACGCGCATGGTGGGGTCGATGGAAAGAAATTTCACGCGCGCCAGCGCCTGACCCTGTTGCAGTTCCGGCAGCGGCGATTCGGTAAGTTGGAGGTCGCCGGGAGCGAGAAGTCCCGCCGGTCGCGCTTGGAGAAGAAGTTGTCGATTCGTCGTAGGCATAGTGGTTTTTGGCCAAAAGGCCGCTATTAAAAGGGAATATCCTCGTCGGAAATTTCCGGGCCGCTGCCGCCGCCGCTGGGATGACCACCACCACCAAAGTCGTCTCCACCGCCGCTGCCCTCGACGTCGTCGTGACCGCCACCGCCGCCGCGTGATGCGCCGCCACCACCGCCGGCGTTGTCACCGCGTCCGCCGAGCATGCGGAAGTTGCTGGCGACAATTTCAAAGCTGGTGCGCTTCTGACCTTCCTTGTCCTGCCATTCGCGAGACTGGATGCGGCCTTCGATAAAAATCAGAGAACCCTTTTTGAGGTATTGCTGGGCGATTTCAGCTTGTTTGCCCCATACGACGATCTTGTGCCATTCGGTGCGTTTTTGGCGTTCACCGTTTTTGTCTTTGTAGGTTTCGTCGGTGGCGACGGAGAAATTGGCAACGGCCTGGCCTCCGCCGGTAAAGCGCGTCTCTGGATCGCGGCCAAGGCGGCCGACCAGAATGACTTTATTTACAGACATCGAAAGTTTTCCCCCTGCGACGGCGACGATAGCAGAAAGCCGGGTGAAGCGCAAAAGCCGTCCGGAAAGCGAAGCAATGCGGCGGCGATGAAGGGAAGTAACGAAACGAACCGGAGCCGCGTTGAGAGCCACGAGCCGGTGCGATCCGGCGACGCAGCAGTAGTGAGGGATCCAGCGAAGTTGGCTTGTCCACGCGTAGGTAGGTGCGAAAGAGATTTGGAGGAGCTTGCCACCCCCACCTCACCCCCGGTTTTGTGAAAGAGTAAGATTCTAAAGAGGTTGGCGGGTGAGTGTTCTGAAAGAGGTAGAGTCCATTGGAGTTACGGGGGAAGCTGAGGAAAGAGATTGATTTTGTGGGAGCTAGCGGTGCGCAGGGATTTTTGGCTGCAGACGCTAGCCTCACCCCCGGGTGTTTTTCGCAAACAGTGCGCAACGCTAAGAAAATGCTCGAGATATCGCAATATGTGAATTGAGAAGCGTGCGCAAGTGATTGAAAAGAAAGGGAGGCGATTTTGTGGCTTCTGCTAGAGAGCGAAAACAGAGTTGCGCGGGAAGGTTGGTTGATCGGAGCGACGGAGAAGGAACCGCAATCTATCACAGGACATGGTAGCATGGCAGGATTTACTTTGTCGATAGTAAACTTATAGGTACAGCGTTCGAACGATGCGCGCCTGGAGGGTCAGATGTCTGCGAGGCGACGGATCGATGGCAAACGGGCAAATGGCAAAGCAGCTTCAGATTGACGCTACATCCCAACTCTAGGATAGTCATGAGCCGCAGGATGGCTCTTAGCTCGAAGGAACGTCGGAGCGCTTGGCCGTTCGCCTTGCGCCGTGGCGGATGGTGATCACCCAGACAGTTTGTGCGGGCTCGTCGATTTCATAGATGACGCGATAAATGTGGGGCGTGTTGCCATAGAGCAGGTGTCGCAATGCGCGCCTCAGTCTGCGAGATTCCGGCGCGATGGGGCAGCGATGGGAATGGGTTGCGAGCGCGTTAACGGCATTCTCCAACCCGTTGTACCAGCGCGAGGCCGCTGAAGACTCAGCGGCGTTTTTCTCCAAATAGAGAGCTTCTGTATCACGGGAAGCGCGATCGGAAAACTCAACGCGATATGCCATGTTTGCGGCGTATTTCGTCGAATACTTCTTTGGCGGGGCGGGTGCGGCCGTGGGCTACGTCCGCGAGGCCCTGACGGATACCTTCTTCTATGTCTGCTTGGGCGGCTATGTCCAGCAATCGCTGATAGGCTTGGGCGTCTTGCACGATCGCTGCCGCCTTACCCTTTACAGTGAGCACTACAGGACGTTTGCTTTTCTTAAGCTGCTTCATGAAGTCGCCGGAACGACGGCGAAACGTCGTCAGTGACTGGATATCCTTTGTGATATCGAGCATGCGCAACTCCCTGGGGAGCACCTTTTTAGGTGCTACTTAGGGCAATACATTTGTGCGAATGGTGGTGGTCAAAAAAAACAAGCGCGGAGCACTGTGCGGTCGCCGTCGCCCAGCGTTTTGCAATAGAACGACGTACTGCGGACATAGCCTTTCATCGGAGTTTACGTGGGTGGCGACGCCAGTTGATGCCCAGCAATCCCACCCTTGCGTAGCGATTGCCGCCCGCATTCACATTGTTTATCCTGAGGGCATTCTTCGAGCGGCGTTTGTTGGAGAAGCGCCGCGGCCGGCGAGTATTGGCGTGAAACAATCAGGAGATTAGAGATGAGCAAGGTGAGGGTTCTGGTGGGCACGCGTAAGGGCGCGTTTATCCTAAGCGCGGATGGCAAGCGCGAGAAGTGGGACGTCAGCGGCCCGCATTTTGCGGGCTGGGAGCTTTACCATCTGAAAGGGTCGCCGGTTGATCCGAATCGCATCTACGCGTCGCAATCCAGCGGGTGGTTCGGCCAGATCGTGCAGCATTCGAATGACGGCGGGAAGACGTGGGAGGCGGTGGGCAACAAGTTTGTCTACGACGGTGTTCCCGGCACGCACCAGTGGTACGACGGCACGGCGCACCCTTGGGAATTCAAACGAGTATGGCATCTGGAACCATCGCTAACCGATCCGGATACGGTTTACGCCGGGGTGGAAGATGCCGCGCTATTCCTTTCGAAAGATGGCGGACAAAATTGGCAGGAACTTTCCGGACTGCGCGGGCACGGATCCGGACCGCACTGGCAGCCGGGCGCCGGTGGAATGTGCCTGCACAGCATCATTCAAGATCCGGGGAATTCCGAGCGGATGTTTATTGCCATTTCGGCGGCGGGCGCATTTCGCACCGACGACGCGGGCAAAACCTGGCAACCGATCAACCGCGGGCTAAACTCACCGCATATCCCCGATCCCACCGCCGAGGTTGGCCACTGTGTGCACCACCTCGCCATGCATTCTTCGCGCCCTAACGTGTTGTTCATGCAAAAACATTGGGACGTCCTGCGCACGGACAATGCGGGAGACTCTTGGCAAGAGATCAGTGGAAACTTGCCGAGCGACTTCGGCTTTGTAATCGACGTTCACGCTCACGAGCCGGAAACCATCTACGTGGTTCCGATCAAGAGCGACTCCGAGCACTTTACGCCGGACGGCAAACTGCGCGTGTACCGTAGCCGCACCTGCGGAAACGAATGGGAGGCGTTGACCAAAGGGCTACCGCAAGCGGACTGTTACGTGAACGTGTTGCGCGATGCCATGGCGGTGGACTCGCTGGATGAATGCGGCGTGTATTTCGGCACCACGGGCGGGCAGGTTTACGCATCGGCCGATGCCGGAGATACTTGGGCTGCTATTGTGCGCGATTTCCCGGCGGTGTTGAGCGTCGAGGTGCAGACACTGCAATGATGCGAGTTTGGAATGATTAGAGTCGAACTCCCGCCACACTTGCGCGGCCTGGCGCGCATTAGCGGCGAAGTGCAACTAGAAATTCCAGGTCGGGCTACGCCACGTTCCGTCCTCGACGCGCTTGAGGCCCGCTATCCTATGCTGCGCGGCGCGATCCGCGATCATGTCACGCAGGAACGGCGTCCATTCCTGCGATTTTTCGCTTGCGGGGAAGATCTTTCCCATGAGCATCTGGACACGCCATTGCCGGAAGCCGTCACCTCCGGAAAGGAACCGCTGCTCATCGTCGGAGCCATCGCTGGCGGCTGATGCCACGGCAGCGGGTGGCGTGCGATAGGGATTTGCACGCCACCCGGGATGCATTCGAAGCGCCGGTCAAGCCTGTCGCGCAAAGTGCTCAAGGTAAACCGGCGCACTCCCAAAAAAAGCGAAAGCTACGGTAGAGGGAACGTCGACTCAAGCCTACGGATTTTCTGATTTGCCCGAGTTGCTCTGCGCTGCGTTCGCGTCGGAATTAGTCGGCTTCATGGCGACTACCTGATAGGTCAGCGCTTTATTGTCCTGGTCTACGACTTTCAGATACATGCGGTCCTTCTTGATCTTGAATTCGATTTCGCGACCGACGGGCAGAACCACTGGGTGTTTCGTGTCGGTGGGGCGAATGTGATATTCCATTTCGTCGGATAAGACCAGGTATTGCGGACATAGTTTCTCATCGGAGTTCACGTGGGTGATGCCAGCTGACGCCCATACCGTACCAAAGCCGGTTACACCTTTTTCTTTTGCGCCGCAGGGGACCGCTTCCATTTTTTCGAGGGTAGCGCGCTCGGCTTGATCTTTCTTTTTGGGTCCGGCGTTGACGGGGATGGCCGTCGCGATGGCGAAAGCTAAAACGAGTGAAGTCTTCAGCAGGTTCATGGTTTCTCCTTAGGGAAAGTTTGGGGGCTAGGGGAACTTGGGGCAGGCCAGGAGCAAGGTTTTGCGTCGCATCGGAGAATCAAGAACTATGGGTTAGGGGCCGGTTAACCGGCCCTAACCCACAGAACGATCGGTGCTACTGGTTTGGCTTAGGGTTGGCCGTCGGATTTACCGTAGGAGTCTTCACGGATGGAACCGGTGGCTGACCATTCGGCTGACCAGGGTTGGCATTGTTGCTGAAACGCTGCGCGGAGCTGACGAAGCTTTGAGGATTGTCCATCAGCTGCTGCCGCGCGTCAGGATGCGCATTCAGATAGTCCCGAAGTTCAGGATGGTTGGCGAGGAATTCTTGGTTCTTGGCCAGGGAAGGATCGCTCGAAAGCTGCTGCGCTATGGCTGAATGACCGTCCAGGAATTCTCCGAACTGACGGTGCATGGCGTCACGGTCCGTACCATCATCGCGATGGTCGAAACGAGATGCCTGCTGTCTGAGGAGGTTCGGATTCTGCTCAAGTTCTTCGCGGATTCCCGGATGGTCCTGCAAATAAGCCTGCAGCTCGGGATGCCCCTTTACAAACTGGGGGTTATCCACGAGTGCGGGATCTCTGCGAAGCTGCTCGGCGGTTTCACGGTGGTTATCCAAGAATTGATCGAAGTGCGCCAGTTCCTGACGGTCGCGGTCATCCTGACGGCGGTCGAAGCGAGCGTCGGCCTGCATGAAGGCATTCGGATCGTCCTTAATTCGTTGACGGATTCCAGGATGATCGTGCAGATAGGCTTGTAACTCAGGATGGCTCTGCAAGAACTGCTGATTATCCACGAGCGAGGGATCCTTGCGAAGTTGCTCGGCGGTTTCGCGGTGGCTGTCCAAGAATTGGTTGAATCGTGCCAGCTCCTGAGGGTCGCGCTCGTCCTGACGGCGATCGAAACGCTCGTCTGCTTGCATGAAGGCGCTCGGATCGCCCTTAATTCGTTGACGAATTCCAGGATGATCGTGCAGATAGGCTTGTAACTCAGGATGGCTCTGCAGGAACTGTTGATTGTCTACGAGCGACGGATCTTTGCGGAGTTGTTCGGCGGTCTCGCGGTGGCTGTCCAAGAACTGATTGAAGCGCGCCAGTTCCTGAGGGTCGCGCTCATCTTGACGGCGATCGAAACGATCGTCCGCCTGCATGAAGGCATTCGGATTGTTTTTCAATTGCTCGCGGATTCGCGGATGATCCTGCAGATACGTCTGCAATTCGGGATGGCCGCTCACAAACTTCGGGTTGTCGACGAGTGAGGGATCCTTGCGAAGTTGCTCGGCGGTTTCGCGGTGGCTATCCAAAAACTGATTGAAGCGTGCCAGCTCTCCGCGATTGATGTCGTGATCGCGATCACGGTCGTCGTCGCGACGATCGAAGCGTTCCTCGCGACGCATGAAAGCGTTCGGGTCGGCTTTGATTTGCTCGCGGACGCGTGGGTGGTCTTGTAGATAAGTTTGGAGATCCGGATGATCGTGGATAAATTCGCGATCGTCCACTAGCGACGGATCGTTGCGAAGCCGCTCGGCGATCTCGCGATGACTATCCAAGAATTGATCGAAGCGGACCATTTCTTGACGGTCGATGTCTTGGGCGGGCCGAGCATTGTCAGTGGGCTCATTGGGCAGGGTTTGGGCTTTTGCGGTCGAACCGATACAGAAGCAAGCTGTCATGACTGACAGCGTCGTACACGTTCGAAAATACGACTTGCTGTTTGTCTTCATTCCACGGCCTTCCTGCGGTGAATGTGTCACCGCGAATGGAAGGTGCAACCGTGGTGCCAAGCGGCGTGCGGAAAACAAAAGTTGCGACGGCTCAAGAGCTTGGAGGAAACACAAAAAATCCCGAACGCAAAATCGCTAGAAAATTCTACATACGGCGGGAAATTTGTTATACGGGGAAGACCTTAATGAACGATAAACTAAAAGATACAGCAAACAATTTAGAAAGTGACGCGTCGAGGAAACACCGCAAGCGGGGTTATTGCCGCGAAAAATACGCAGTGTAAAACGAACTTCTGGTTATGGGTGGGATGAGCATGCTTCATGAAATCGTGGGGCGCAAAGAAGAGAGTGCGCAGCCTTTTGCTAAGAGCGCAAAGGGCCGCCCATGCCGGGCTGAAGCCCGACACCTGCATAAACCAACCGCCATAGCGTGATTAGACTTCGGGGGTGGTGGCTTTTTTGATTTGCGACAAGGCTTCGATGGCGTGGCCTAGGTCGACTAGTTCGTCTGTGGGGACAGGGGCAAGCTCCAGTTGCAGATAGCGATCCATGATGGCGCGCTCTGCCGCAGCGATTAGATAGGGGAGATTGGACGGGTCAGTCTCCAGCAGGGCTTCTGCGTAGGGACGATGCCAGCTCTGCGTGACGAACAGATCTTCGAGCTTGATGCTCTTGGGGAGGGCGCGGCGCGCGGCTAGCGACACGGCGTCCGTTGCGAGAAGAGTTGCGATGGGAACGGAAGGTATTTCGAGTGCGAGATCGTCAACAGAAACAGGAGTTGCGGGTTGATAAGTGGGAGCATGCCTTGAGAAGGATGCTCTGAGTTTGCGGAATTTTTCGTCGAAAAGCATGAGAGCCTCCGCGTAAGCAATACCATGGTTGCTGTAGGCTGTCTGTGCGATTTAGGACAGGTGGAAAGAAAATCGTGGCGCGGAAGGAAGGCGGTGTCCGGGGCGGGTTGGGTACGAAAAGGGGCTGGTAGCGAATTTCTGAAGCAGGGTGCGCAGACGGTGAGCGACTATTCGTGCAGGACCACGTTTAACAGAGAGCTGTGGATTTGCATGGTGCCGTTGTAGTGGATGAACCCGAGTTTGCGGAATTTGTTCATGAAAAAGTTGATACGGCTGCGGGTGGTGCCGACCATTTCGGCGAGGGTTTCCTGGGAGATGCTGGAAATTACGGTGTCGGGCTTGCCTTCCTTGCCGTATTGCGCCAAAAGCAGCAGAGAACGGGCCAGGCGTTTCTCCGTGGAATTGAAAAGTTGGTCGACGAGGTCGGCTTCAACGCGCAGATTGCGCTTGAGCATGTAGGCGATGAAGCGCTCGGCGAAGTCTTTATCCTCATGCAAGGCGCGGAGCATTTCTTTCTTTTGAATGACGAGAAGTGTGGCGGGCTCCATGGCCGAAGCGGTGGTCATGCGCAGCGGTGATCCGTTGCTGATGCAGCCCTCGCCCACGAAGTCGCCGGCTTCGAGGAGGGCGATGACCGCTTCCTTGCCCTGTTTGTTGGTGATGGTGATTTTTACGGTGCCGGACTGAATCAAGGAGACGGAGTCGGCGGGGTCGCCTTGGCTGAAGATGGTTTGTGATTTGTTGAACTGAGCGGTGGTTCTGGCAACGGCGGGCATGCTTACGGATTTACCGCGAGGCGGAGACTTGGATGATCGTTTCGTTGGCATAAAACGTGACAAGATATTAGCACGTCTGAGGACGGCGCAGGGAAATAGTTGTGATGGCAGCAAGACGGCGCGGATCAGATGTAAATAATGGCTAAATTGCAGGCTGGTGTGCAGTATTGAACTTCATTATTTTGCGCTTTGCGTCAACATAGCGAGATGGCGAAGCGCAAGAAGCGTGAAAAGCGAGAGACGCAAGCGCTCCTGCGTGTGGAGATGGCGGAGCCGCGGAAGACGGAGTCGGTACGGGTGCGCGAGGCGGAGTTAGAAGCGGCTAAGGCGAAGGTGGCGCGCGCGTGAGCGGTGTGCGAAACGGAACAGACAGAACTTGAGGCCGGGCAACAGAATTACGGGGAGATTGGTGAATCGTGCCCGGCCCGGGAGCAGCGCTATGACGCATTGTCCGCTATGTGGTAGTGAACGAATCCATCAATCAAAGCGCAAGGGGATGCTGGAGAGAATGGTGCTGGCGATGATGTTTGTGCGGCCATTTCGTTGCGAAAGATGCGACAACCGGTTCTTCCGCTGGTCCCTGAGTCACAATCCCAATGCGTCGCGGGAAGCTACGACGTATTAGGCAGCGGCGAGTTCCTCGCGCGGGCCTGCAGGCAAAACAAAAGTGGGTCGCCGTGTGGCGACCCATTTTCTTTTGGCGTACATTGTGGGCGGAGCAGCGAAGCGGGTCTTAGTTGCCGCTGCGCTGCGCGACCTTCACCACCTCATTGACGAAGTTGAGGCCGTTGGGAGTGCCGAGGCCGGTGACGTTGTCCCAGCCGGGACAGGTGGCCAGGGACCAGTCCGTGCCAAAGGTGAAGACGGCCCAAGCAGTGGATCAGCTTTGGAATAGTGCGCTGATAAATCCAAAAGACGAAGTGTTCTCAAGCGGCTGCGCCAAAAACGGCGAGTTTTCAAAAGTTGGGGGACTTGGCGGATTGACGACGATCCCGGTCACGTTGAGAAGTGTGGATAGCGGGTTCAGCAAGCCCGCAGGATAGCGTGGTGAAACAAAAGAAGTGGGGAATAGCTAAAAATTGTCTTCGGCTACCGCGACTGCTACTGCGACGGGGGCAAGCTCGCGTATTCCGCTTTGGCCGCGACAAATATAGGAATATCAGGGTCGGCGTCTTTCCAGAGTGCAAGGAAATCCTGATAGGCGGCCCTGGCCTTGGCAGTTTCGCCATTCATAGTGTAAGCGCGGGCCAAACCCACACGGGCTAGCGCGCCGAGCGGAGAATTGATGACCATTGTTCGATGATCCGCGAACTTCTGGTACTCATCGGCGGCCGCCTTTCCTTGATGCAGCATCAGCTCTGCCTGGGCGCGTAGGTAGGCTGGGTAGAGCAATACGCCAATTCCGGGCTGCGGGCCAGGGACGCCCAACTCCAAGGGATCCGCCGCGTGCAGAATATCGATGGCCTTAGAAGGATTCTTGCGGCTGATTTGTATAGCCGCTCGAATGCAAGGAAGCCAGTAGAGATTGATCCTGGTGTTGAGCGGATTTTGCCTTTGCAACTCGTCTGCAATCTTCTGCGCGCGCGCGGTATCTCCAGTCCGCGCCAAGACCAGCGCCGCCAGAACCTGTGGACTCCGAGCTGAGGACAAGGCTAATGCAGCGGAGGTTCGGAGCCGTGCCTCGCGGATATTGCCGAACTCCGCTTCCCTCAGCGCCGCGTTCAGCTCGCGCTTCGCAGCGGTTTCTTTCTCGCCGGCGCGATCAGCAGACTCGACCGCGCGCTGCGACAATTCCCGCGCACTCCGGAGATGCCCCGAGAAGGCTAGCGTGTCTGACTGATAAGAGAGCAGAACATCTTCGAGGCCTGGCTTGTTATTGGCCCAGTCGATCTGGTGCTGCATTTCCATCCCATCGCCTTCGAGGAAGGCTATGCCATAGCGGAAGGAGTGAAGGTCCGGTACATCCAGGTTCCGAGCCATGGCCCGTTGGTAGCTGGCCTTGCCCTCTTCAAAACGGTTCAAACGGCAATAGCATTCGACGAGATTTCCGTAGGGAATGCCATTGTCGGGGCTTAATCGGTTCGCCTCTAAGGTTTCGGTAAGGGCCTTGTCCCATTGACCGAGCGCCGCATAGTTGCCACCCAGGTTGTTGTGAGCTGGCCAATTTCGCGGGTAAGCTTGCGAGAAGAGTTGGTAAGTTTGGTTGGCTTTCTCGGTCTCCCCGGTGACATCGTTGTAGTAGTAGGCGGAAATCGCATACTCTTCCCTGGCCGTCACATGATTGCGCAGATCATACGCTTTCTGGTAGCTCGCTCTGGCGGAGTCGGATTCCCGCAAGTTTCCGTAAGCCACACCGAGGCCGGTATACGCCAGGGCAAAGTTAGGGTCGAGATCTACGGAGCGCTTGAAAAATGGAATCGCTGCGGTGTCGCCGTTTTCCGCTAATGCCTTGATCCCCAGCGAATAGGCCTTCAAGGCTTCGAGGGAAGGCGTGGTGGCCTCGGCCATCGGGACGTCAAACTTCTGCACGGTGGCCAGCGATTCACCCAGTTCGCCGCGCAGCTCGGACGCCGCACCATCCAGTGCGTCCAGCACTTTCTCCTTGGAGGCCGCGGTCACTTGCTCCTGCGCCAGCGTGTCCCCGTTCTGGCAATTTATGGCCTTGAGCCCCAGCACATATTCACTGCCCAGAGTGCCGATAGCTCCGGCAAGGTAAACTTTGCTGCCCGTGCGCTGGCAAAGCTCGCGGCTCACTTCAGGGATGAGCTTGGTATCCGGTGAGCGGGTCATCTGTTGCAAGGTGGCGGTTACCTTGCTATCGGAGAGCAGATTCAAGAAAGGCGATTGCCGCAGGGAAACTTCGACCGCGGTCTTTAGGGTGTCGTCGAACACGGCATCGCCGGTGCTGTTCGCAAAATCGCCGACCACGATGGTGTCCTTCTCGGTCAGGGGATGGGCATGAACTTGCGACGGATAGAAGTGCCGGCTCGCGAAGATTAAGGCGAGGGCCAGAATTAGAACTGGAACCGCAAATTCCCAGAGGTTTCGCTTCACGGCCGCACGAGCCTGAGGGGTTGGCGCCGTGCGCGAGCTGACAGCTGCAAAGTTGCCGCTTTCGGTCTCGCGCTTCAGGCGGCGCAAGTCGGCGCGGATCTGCGGCGCCGTCTGGTAGCGGAGCTCACGGTCTTTCTCCAGAGCCTTGTTGATGATCGCTTCAAGCTTTGACGGTATTTGGGGATTGATGCGAACAATGGGAACCGGGGGATGCTCCAGAATGGCGCTGAAGACGACCCCGGAAGTTTCGCCCGGGAAGGGCAACGCGCCGGTGGCCATCTCATAGAGCACTGCGCCGAAAGAGAACAAGTCCGTGCGGCCATCGAGTTCCTTGGCGCGCACTTGCTCTGGCGACATGTACGCGATGGTGCCAAAGGTGGTACCAGGGGCAGTGGCATGCGATTCTTCGACGAAGCCCGTCAGCGTGCGTTCCGGGTCGAATTGGCTTAGGGAGTCCGCTCTGGGTGCAATCTTCGCCAGCCCGAAGTCCAAAATTTTGGCGTCGCCGCGTTTGGTGACAAAAATATTTGCCGGTTTAATGTCCCGGTGGACGATTCCCCGGGTGTGCGCGGCGTCAAGGCCGTCGGCAATCTGAATGGCCAGACTCAGCAGAGTAGGGAGCTCGACCGGCTGTTCGGAGATGCGCTGTTTCAGGGTCACGCCATCGAGAAACTCCATGACGATAAACCAGTGGCCGTTGTGCTGCGCAATCTCATAAATGGTACAGATGTTCGGATGGTTTAGTGCCGAGACGGCGCGCGCTTCGCGACGGAAGCGTTCCAAGACTTGCGGGTCTCGAGCAACGATGTCGGGGAGAAACTTCAGGGCGACGAATCGATGAAGAATGGTGTCCTGGGCCTTATAGACCACGCCCATGCCACCGCTGCCAATCTGTTCGAGGACGCGGTAATGGGATACTCTGCGGCCGATTCGTTTCGAGTCGCTGTCTGCGACGCGCGAATCGCGGGCCACCATGCCGCCGAGGACTTCGATAGCAGGAGACTCGATGAATTGCTCGGCGGGCTTTTCGTGAGCCAGCAACGATTCCACTTCGCTGCGAAGTACTTGGTCGTCGCCGCAGGAGCGATCGAGAAATTCGGCGCGGCGAGCCTCATCCAACTCCAAGGCGCGATGAAATAGATCTTCGATGCGACGCCAGAGTTCAGGCTCCAAGCTCATTCCCCTCGTTCAATTCGCGCAGGAGCCAAATCTTGGACAATTTCCAGTCGCGCACCACGGTTTCGGGAGAAACTTTCAGGACCTCAGCAGTTTCTTCGATGCTCAAGCCCCCAAAGAATCGGAGTTCTACCACCTTGCTTTTTCGCTCGTCAAAGGCGGCCAAGGCGCGCAAGGCATCATCGAGGGCGACCAGGTTGGCATCGGGTTCGTAGCTGACCGATGGCGCCTCGTCCAGGGAGATTGGAACTGCGCCTGCGCCTCTTTTCTGGTAGCCGCGGGAGCGGTAAAAATCGATCAAAATGCGTCGCATCAGCTGCGCGGACATGGCAAAAAAATGCGCACGATCCTGCCAGTTCATTTTTCCGCAGTCGACCAGCTTTAGATAGACCTCATTGACAAGCGCGGTGGTTTGCAGCAAGTGGCCGGGACGCTCGCCGCCCATGCAGCGCTGTGCCACGAGGTGCAACTGCCGATACACCAGAGGGGTGAGCTTTTCAAGGGCCCGCTCGTCGCCCGTGGTCCAGGCCTTGAGCAATAGGGTGACGTCGTTGACCGATGGCGCTGCCACGCAAGCCTCCGTAGATTCAATACATTACACCCGGAATGGGAATAAACATACCTGCGGGTCGGCTGTGCTTCGGGCGGTAATTTAGCTTTGTTGAAGTTTTTATAGCCACGGTTGCGCTTTTGTCCCTCTTTTCGCGCCTCTCTACATAGGAGCATCTGCGGCCTGGAGAATGCAGCAAAAACGGGGAGGGATAGGTATGGCAGCACCATTGGGTGGGAAGTGCGGAGCGGTTGAATCTTGTCCGGTCTGCGCGTCAGGTAATCAGGTGGAGTTTGCTTCAGAGATGATCATCCACTTCAGCGGGCGCAGGCATCTTGACCATCCCGGCGTGCCACAAAGTCCCAGAATTTTGATTTGTTCGGATTGTGGCTATGCGCGGCTTACTCTTCCGGAGGACGCCCGGGCCCAATTGGTACGTGCTCTTCGAACAAACGGACCCGCGACCGCGCGCGTCCAACCTGCCCGTGACGCTGGCGGCTTCTTTCCGTCGGATGTGCTCCAGTGAAACGGCGACGCGTATTGCTGGCCGATGACCACACCCTGCTACTGGAAGCCTTTCAAGCGCTCCTCGAGCCCAGCTACGAGATCGTCGCAACAGTTACTGATGGCCAGGCTCTGTTGGTGTCCGCACCGTTGTTTCAGCCCGACGTAGTGGTACTGGATATTGCAATGCCGCTGCTGAACGGATTAGATGCGGGCCGGCGACTGAAACAGAAGATGCCGGGGGTCAAGCTTGTCTACCTGACCATGAACTCCGATCCCGATTTGGCGAGCGAGGCCATCCGAGCGGGGGCATCCGCATATTTGCTGAAGAGTTCGGCAAGCTCAGAATTGTTTCATGCCATTGAGGAAGCGCTGAAGGGGAAGTCGTACGTAACGATGCAGATCGCCCGCGCGATGCAGGAATCATTCATCCGCGATCCTCGGTCAAGAGAGCATGCCAAGGTTCCCACCTTTCGCCAGCGCGAAGTGATTCAACTCGTGGCCGAGGGTAAATCCATGAAACAGGTTGCGGATGTGCTCAACCTGACGCCACGGACCGTGGCTTTCCACAAATACCGCGCCATGGAATGCATGGGTTGCAAAAGTACAGCGGAGCTCATCCAGTTTGCAGTTAAGAACAATATTGTCGGCATGGGTTAGTGCGGTAGCTTTACCCTGTAGCATCCTGTTGGCCCAGGAATTCAAAAGACAAAACGGCGTAAAATGGCGCTCCTTAGATTTGGCTGCAACGATATAGGAGGCTCGATGGTTTACGCGATTGCGCAATTGTGGATTCACGATGCCGCGACCTATGGACGATATGTGGAACGCTTCATGGAGGTATTTCGGAAATACAAGGGACATGTGTTGGTGGCGGACGAAAGTCCGGTGGTGCTGGAAGGAGCGTGGGACGGCACTAAAGTGGTAGTGCTGTCATTTCCGGACGAAGAGTCGCTGCGAGCATGGGCAGAGTCGCCGGAGTACCTGGAAATTGCGCAAGACCGGAAGGCCGGCGCGAAATCGGTGATCGTGATGGTGCAGGGCATCGCGAGCCGCGCCGGGGTGGCTCAGGAGGTTGCGAAAACGTGACGAGTCGGACCGTGCGGCGCCTTATGTATGCGTGATTTTGCGGCGGTCACGATAAATGTTGGAAGGTAGCCGGACGGGTCATTTTGACCAGTACGACCGGACTATTGTGCCCAACGAACGCGTCCGTCACCCTTCATGGTAGCGCTATCGGGCTGAGTTGCGTGGCGCTGCTGCACTGGGGGAAGTTCATGATGTTCGAGAAACTGGCGGCCGCCGTTAGTGGCGCGCTGCAAAGCCTGGTAACAACTAAGCCCCCTCTTTCCATGTACTTACTGGACCGCTTGAAATTTTGATGGGATGCTAATGCTGGGTAGTTGGGCGAATGGCGGGATGCCGTAGGGAGTTGACAGTGGACACGAGTGCTACATCTTCGGTGCAATGGTTCGCGAGGGCGGACCGGACCTTGGCCAGTTCGCCTGCGGCGCTCGAAGTGGGCGTGGAGGTCAGCGGAACGCACGCCAAGAGCGGCGCGGGGACACGCGAGCTATTCAGTGAAAACACGCTGACGACGCTGGTGTTCGAAGATGGCGTGGTGGTACGGCTGACGGCCGCGGTGGAAGATGGCCAACTGTTATTCCTGAAGCATCTTGCGACCCAGAAAGAAATTGTGACTCGCGTGCTGCGCCAGCGCAGCCTGGGTGCGGCCAGCCCATATGTGGAGCTGGAATTTACGGAAGCGGCACCAGATTTCTGGGGCACGGATCTTGATGTGGCGCGTTGCGAGGCCCTGACGAGTTCCGCAACAGAGGCGGTGGCCGAAGCCAGGGAGTTCTTGGCGAGCGAAAAGCCGGAGCACGAGTCGCAGACGGCCGCGGGGATGCCCGACGACGAGGAAGTAGCCCTTCTGCGCGAAGAGATTGCCGCATTGCGGTCGCAGATGGGAGAGTTACTGGAAGCCGGCACGGCTGCGCGACCGGTTGCCGCGGCGCCGGCGGTGGCGGCTGCGGACATGGGCAGCGTGATCACCACGTTGTTGGGCGCGCCGCCGTTGGAGGCGAAAGCGCGCGAGGCTAAGGAAAACCTGGGTGACGGCGAAGCGGCGGTGACGGAGAAAAGTTTCGAGGCGCTGCCGGGAAATCGCGTGACGATGCCGTGGCGACTGGTGGCGGCCATTGTGGCGCTGGCTTTTCTCAGTGGCATCGCCTCGCAAAAAGGGCTGCTGACGGAGTGGTTTGGGAAAGGGCGGGGAACGGTTACCGCTGCGGGAACGGTCGACGCGTCACGCGGTAATCCCCATGTGCCGCTGCGGCCGGCAACCACAACGGCGAAGACGGCTGGCGCGGCATCCGGGGCTACTTCTGGCGCAGCAACTGGAGCGGCGGGAGCGACGAAAACGGCGGAATCCGATGCGGCGGTTTCCGAGACGGCTTCGACGACAAATGGCCGCGACTCCGGCACAAGCACGGCTTCGCTCCGCGAAGTGGCGGCGAGAGAATTAGCGGCGCTGATGCCGAAGCGAAATGCAGCATCAAGCGGGAAAGCTGATCATCCTGTCGCGAGTAGTCCCGCGGCAGATAGCAATTCAGCGCCTGCACCGGACGTCGCGCAAGATGTATACGAGGCGCCGAGTCTGGTCAAAGCTGTAAACGCGGTTCCGCCACCGGACGCGGTAAGAGGTTTTGTGACCGGTGACGTGAAATTCGATGCTTTGATTGATGCCAAAGGAAAAGTGGCGTCTGCGGAAGTAATTTCTGGTCCCACGGCGTTGCGCTCTGCCGCGCTCGACGCTTTAAAGGGCTACCAATACAAACCCGCAACCAAGAACGGGCAAGCAATTTCCGCCCACGTCACCGTGGCGGTGAAATTCTGGTACGAGCCGTAGAGCGTGTGGATCGGATGGCGGTCGCTTCGATGTTGCGTCGACATGGCGCTCCAGGTTCGCTCCAGGGATCCCAGATTCCAAAAAAAATCAGTTCCGATAATCATCGAAGCGAAACCTCCTCGCTCGTTCTGCCACCTTCGATGAAAATTGCGCAGCATCTGTCTGGTATGGCGACGTGTTCACGAAAACTTGAGTCTCTGAAAAACGAACCGGCTTGAGATTGGATCTCATGGCGACTTGGCGCGTAATTGCGATGAGTGTTAAAAAACCCTTAGAACACCGCAAAAAATACTGTAGTTGCGCGAATTAAATTGCTGCAATTCCTTTCCGACCGCCTCGTTCCGTAGCACAGCGCATCTATTCTACAGCTGTGCTAGGAGACTGAATTATGCTCAAAGACCAAAAGCAGATTTTGTTAAATGGATTTTCCCAGCTGCGCGCTCGATCAATCGGAGTGGCTCTTCTGACCCTCACGGGGGTCGTTTTCTTTTCTTTGCCGGGTCGCGCACAGGTTGTAACGCAAGATAATCCAGGGGTGACGATTGACCGTTCCGGAACCATCCACGTGGTGGTGGTCCAGCGGACCACCAAAGCCATTAGCTACTTGCACCACCGCGGACCCACTGAAGTGGATTTTCGCGGCACGGATTTAATGCCGCAAGCCACCGGCCACATCAACGTGAACGGCAAAGAGGGACGCATCGAGATCAAGGTGCGGATGGATAAACTCACGCCCGCGACGCAGTTTGGGCCGCAGTTTCTGACCTACGTGCTGTGGGCCGTGACGCCGCAAGGGCGACCGAAAAATCTGGGCGAAGTCTTGTTGAATGGCGATAACAACAGTCATATGGAGGTGACTACCGATCTGCAAACCTTCGGGTTGATCGTAACGGCGGAGCCATACTTCGCGGTTACGCAGCCGAGCGACGTGGTGGTGATGGAAAACGTGGTCAGCGACAAGACCAGCGGAACCGTCGAGTGGATTGATGCGCATTATGAGCTGTTGCAGCGTGGACAGTACGTCTTGAACGCCAGCGCAGCGGACCTGCAACCTTATGTGATGGTGCGGAGAACGCCGCTGGAGTTGTACGAAGCGCGCAATGCCGTGCGTATCGCCCGCTGGACGGGAGCGGGTAAGTATGCCCCGGAGACCCTGCAGAAGGCCGAAGTCAGCCTGCAAAATGCGGAAGATGAATATGCCGGGAAAGCCGGCGCGAAGACGGTGGTACAGAACGCCCGCGACGCCGCGCAAACTGCGGAAGACGCGCGGCTGATCACCATGCGGCGCATCGAAGATGAACAGCACGCCAACGAGCAGGCTGCGGCAGCGCAGCGAGAAGCGGACGCCGCAGCGCAAGTTTCCCAGGCGCAAGCGGACCGGATCGCTGCGGAACAGGCCAGGAGGGAAGCCGAGCGTGCCAAAGAGGCGGCCGATGCGGCAGCGCAACAAGCCATACAGGAAAGAAACGCGGCGGAAGCGGCGCGCAACGCCGCTGCGGCGCAGGCCCAGCAGACGGTGGCGCAGGCTGAGCAAGACAAGGCGCGGCTTCGCGAAGAGCTTCGCGAGCAGCTGAACGCCATTCTGGAGACGCGAGAAACGGCGCGCGGGTTGATTGTCAACATGTCGGACGTGTTGTTTGATACCGGCCAATTCACGTTGAAACCCGGAGCCAAGGAGAAACTGGCGAAGATTTCGGGAATTTTGCTGGCGCATCCAGGACTGCAGTTGTCGGTGGAAGGTTACACGGACAGCGTGGGCAGCGATAACTTCAATCAAACGCTTTCCGAGCAACGAGCCTCTACGGTTCGCACTTATTTGGTAGGGCAAGGCGTGCCACCCGACGCCGTCTCGGCGCAGGGTTTTGGCAAGAGCGAGCCCGTGGCGTCGAATGACACCGCGGCGGGCCGGCAGCAGAATCGGCGCGTCGAGTTAGTGGTGTCTGGAGCGTTGATCGGCAATGTCGCCGCGCTGATACCGGGGCGTTGAAGGATCGCGACTCTCGGGCAGTTTATTTGGAGATGCCGCAAGCGAAATGAATGCGACGGACGTTAGTAGCGTCCGCCGCATTTTTTTTTGATGAAGCTGGAAGTTATGCATGTGGCGAATTCCGGTCGATGACCATGGCCGGAAAACCCATCGCCGTGATTTTCACACAGCTGTAATACGAGGCGTTCTAATACGAGCCTTTTCTGCTTCCACAGGGGGTTGCACCTGCAATATACTGCTGCTCGAATCGCTCCAACTAGCTTGTCCTCGCCGAGGAGTCCTCTATGCAGGTGGTCCATTCCTTTGCTCGCATTGCTGTAACTGCCGCCGCGTTTGGCGCGATGGCGCTTCTGCCGCAATTTATGATGGCACAGGATTATCCCGTGGTGGGTTCGCAGAATACCGTCACGGCCGATCCGCCGGTTTCGCGTCCACACGGAAAACCATGCGTAGTGCAGCTTTACTCCGGCGTGCAATTCGCGGACTTTACCCCCAAAACCTATTCGTACGCGCCGCCCAGCGAGTGCGCGGGTCCATGGGAAAAGGTCGTCTTTACCGCGGACTTCAGCGTTAGCGCCGGCGTGCAATACGATCGCACCGCGCAGGTTTTCCTGGGCCACGTAAATATTTATTACGGAACGACCGCGGAGCCGGGCAGCACACTCGCGCCCGCGTGGCACGTGGAGCGCGACCTGACGGACTATAGCGCGCTGTTCAAGAGCGCGCAGACCGGCGAAGTGGACCTGGGCAACCTGGTCAACAGTATGTACACGGGCGTAATCACCGGCAGCGCGGCGCTGGAGTTTTATCCCGCGCAGAAAGGCCGCGATGGTGCTGCGCAGACCGCCGACGCCCTGTATCCGTTGCCCAATGCCGCCGGAGGCGCGGCAACGCTATCGCAAACCACCGACCAATTGGCGGAAACCTTCACTCTGCCGGCCAACGTGGAGCGCGCGTATCTCGACGTAATCACGCAGAGCCAATCTAACGATGAATTCTGGTACACGTGCGTACCGAACGACGTTGCCGGCGAATTGCAAAGTTGCGGCAACACGGGTTTTCGCGAAGCGGAAATCAGCGTGGACGGTCAACCCGCGGGCGTGGCTCCCGTATATCCCTGGATTTACACCGGGGGCATCGATCCTTTTCTGTGGGCGCCGCTGCCGGGCGTGCAGACGCTGAACTTTGTGCCGTATCGCGTCGACTTGACGCCGTTCGCGGGACTCTTGAGCAACGGGCAGCCGCACACCGTGGCCGTCAGCGTATTTAATGCCGACAGTTATTTTCTGGCCACGGCCACCTTGCTGGTATTTCAAGATCACGACTCTGCGCACGTGACCGGCGCGGTGACCGCCAATACCATCGGCGCCGGACCCGCGCCCAACGTGGTGGAAAATCTGCAAACCGACTCTTCCGGTGACATCACCGGCTCGGTGACAGTGACCTCCATGCGCGAATTTCATGTTTCCGGGTACGTGAAAACCTCGCATGGCCGCGTCGATACCGACGTGCATCAGAACGTAAATTTCAGCAACGCGGAAAGCTTCATCATCAATGCCACCAGCTACATTCAAGACATCACGCAAAAAACCACCGTCGATTCGCGCACCATCACGCGCAGCGGAGACCAGATCTTCGCCACGCTACAGACGTATCAGTATCCGTTGACGCTGGATATCAGCGAGGTCTTCGCCTCCGACGGCTCGCTGAATCTGCAGACCACCGCCACGCAGGAGTTTAAGTACGACGCGCTCGAACCGTTTTTCGCCAGCACCGTGGACAATAAAGTGAACAGCACGGACACGCTGCAATTCGATTCGTCGTTCAATTTGTTGGGTCACACCGGACAGCAAAGCTCGCAGAAATATACTTACCTGGATTCGCGCGGCAACGAATACTCCTGCAAGCTGGCGGCGGCAAATAGCGTGCTGACATCCGTCAGCGACGGCTGTCCGGGTCAAAAATAAATCTGTGGTTGGTTGTAAATCCGGGCGGTATAGCAGAGCAGGGCGGGGCAGCGAGCGCCAAGTGCGCCCACGCCTGACGTTTAGCGCGTAGCCGTAATCGGCGCGCCCAATTCCTTCAACTTGGCGCGGGCGCGGCGATCTTCATCAGAATTGGGAAAATTTTTCACCACCTCGCGCAGCTCTTTCACTCCCGCTTGCTTTTGCCCCAATTCGATCAGCGCCAGCCCTTTTCTCAAATGCGCCGGGCCAAGCTTGAAACTCTTCGGATAGTTGGTCAGCACTTTGTCGAATTCCACGACGGACTGCTCATACTGCTTTTGCGAGTATGCAATTTCGCCCAGATAAAACTGCGCGTTAGAGGCCAAATCAGTGTCCCCATAGAACCGCAGATAATCCTGAAATTCGGAACGCGCCAGATCGTATTTTCCGCTGGTAATGTCGCGCAGCCCATTTGAATACAGCGTGTCCGCGGACGGCGCGGGGCCCCCGGGTGCCACAGAGCTGCCTCCCGCACCGCCAAAGGATCCACCAGGCCCCGCTGCGGAACCAGTCGGCCCCGCCGGCGAACCGCCAGATATCTTCGCATCCAAACTCTGCACGGTATTCTGCAAATCCACCAGCTGCTGATTCAGCTTTCCCAGCCGCGACTTAATCTCTTCCAAATTGTCCGATAGCCCCTGCACTTGCGTGGACATCGTATCCAGCCGCGCCCCAGAATTAGCCTGCACATCTTGCACGGACTTCTGCACCGAGCTCATCGTAGCGTTCAGCTTGCCAACGTTATCGCTGGATTGCTCGATCAGCGTCTTCATCACCGTATGGTCCTGGGTGATCTGCGTGGCCATGTCCTTCTGACCTTGCAGCAGCGTGGTGACGTCGTGCTGCAAGTCGATCATTTCACGAGAAACAGCGCTGGCGGGGCCTGGTCCGAGGGCGCTTCCTGCAAAAATAGCGGCGACCACCGCCGCGGCGAAGATTGCTAGATTACGTGCGCGCATTCAACTTCCTCCTCGAAGAGCCGGTTTGGGGCTCGGGGCGGTCGCTCCGCCACTGCAGCGGTACAACCAATGTGTGGGCTGAGTCCTAATTCTACTGTAACGGCAGAGCGCCGGGCGAGCAAGAGTGATTGGCGTCGCATGGGAAAAACGCAATCTCCGCCCCGCTCAACAAAATCGCCTCGACACTTCACACGAAGCGCCGAGGCGACTCTTGTACCGACCGCTTTCTTGACACGATCTAGTTAGCCTTGACGAAGTGCCCGCGGCGATTCTGCTGCCAGCACTCTTCGGTGCTTTCCGTGCAGAAGGGTTTTTCCTTGCCGAAACTGACGGTGTTAATTCGGTCCGCCGAAATGCCCTGCGAGACCAGGTACTGTTTGACGGCCGCGGCGCGGCGATCGCCGAGTCCCAGGTTGTACTCGGTAGAGCCGCGTTCGTCGCAATGTCCTTCGATGGTCACCTTCAGCTGCGGGTAGTTGCGCAGAAATTCCGCGTCGTGTGACAGCGCGGTGCGCGCGTCGGCACGGATATCCGCCTTATCCAGATCGAAATACGCGTCGCGCACTTCCTTCAGGAATAGTGCGTCGGTCAGGTCCGAGCTCGTGCCGGTGTCTGGCGGGGGCGGCTGCGCCACGCTCACACGAGCGCTCGCATTCGCCGAGCCTCCCGGACCGGTAGCCGTAATGGAATAGGTGACCGAACTCGTGGGTGTGACTTTCGTCGTGCCTTGGGCGGTCACTTGCCCGACGTCCGGCGTAATCGTCAATTGCGTGGCGTTCGTGGATGACCAGCTCAACGCCGCGCTGTCCCCAGGATTGATGGAAGTCGGATTCGCTTGCAGCGTGACCGTGGGCGTGGCCGGAGGAGGTGTGTATGGCGCCGGCGGCGGTGGCGTTTGGGCTACCGGCTTCTTCGAGCAACCAAAGCTAAACATTGCGGCGGCGAGCGTCAGGCAAAACAGGGCCCGATAGTGCGGTCGCATGAACTGATTCATTGCAGTTCTCCTCGAGATTAGGATCTCTTTCACAAGCTTGCGGGTGGCTTGATGCTACCACCTGCGGGGTCGGTCCGGGGGATATCTCGTATCACGATATATTATACATCGTACCCACACATTATTGATGCTGAAATTTCGCAAACGGTGCCAACCCGCTTGCGAAAAATCAACGCGGCGACCAGTTTGGCGATTCGTTGTGCCCCGCGGTGGTGAGCTGGTGGGCTTGCGAACCGTCCGCCAGCATCACCCAAATCTGCCGGCTGCCTCCCCGTGTCGATTCGAAAACGATGTGCCGCCCATCCGGCGCCCAACTGGGGCGCTCGTTGCGCCCGGCGTCCCGGGTGATTTCCACAATTTGGCGCGTGGCCACGTCCATGACGTAGATGTCATAGTTACCCGTGGGTCGCCGCCAACTGAAGGCTAAAAGCTGGCCATTCGGCGCCCATGCCGGGTCCACCAAATACCCCTTGTCGGGGACATCCAGTTCCGCAGTGTCCGTGCCGTCGGCGCTGGTCAGATACAGCTTGGGAACGCCGCCGCGATCCCCCACGTACACGATGCTTTGCCCGGTCTTCGGATTCCATGCCGGAGAAGTGGAGACCGCGTTGGAAAAGGTCAGTCGCTTGGGATGGCCGCCGTTGGCATCCGTAACGTAAAGCTCCGGATTGCCATTGCCCTGCATGGACGACGAGAAAATGACTTGTGAACCATCCGGAGACCATGCCGGGGCGCTATTACTGCCAGGAAAGCGTGGAAACGAAACTACTTTGCCGGAGTCCATCGAATACATGCAGATTTGCGGGCCCACAGGTTTTGCGTAGCATGTGAACGCGATGCGCGAGGCGTCTGGCGACCAGCGCGGGGTTAGCGAAATGGAATGCAGGGAAGTCAGCGGGTGCTGATTGGCGCCATCGTAATCCATCGTCCAAATCTCTTTCGCGCCGCTTCGCATGCTCACAAAAGCGATCTGCGTGCCGGCCACGCTGGGCAGCCCACCCGATAACTTGCTGATGATTTCATCGGCGAATTGGTGCGCGAACTTGCGCACCTGCGTATCCGAGGGCGTCCCGCGATAAATCTTGCCCACAACGGCTTGCGCCGAAGGATTGCGCACGTCGTAAAGCCACGCCTGGATAGCCACCTCTGTGGGGTTTTCCACCACGTTTCCGAACGCCACCATATTGGAATTTGCCGGGGCGTTGGTCCAATCCAGGTTCCGCAGTTCCGAGGGCACCGTGGGCATCGTGGTTGGGTACATGCTGGGGCTCACGAATTCCAGGATGCCGCTGAATTGCAGGTCGTCACGCACCACCTGCGTGAAGAGGTCCGCGTGTGGTTTGGCTGTATCCGCGCGCGGGCCGAAATTGGCTACGGCCACGCGTGGCTTGTTCGTGTCGCCAAGACCCGTGCCGGCACGGAACCAGTCTTGCGCGCGAGCGACTTGGCCGGGTGCCAGCGTCAGAGCAGCAATGACGAATATTGCAAAAAGCTTCAACGATAACTTCAAGACGACCTCCGGTGAAACTGCAACATACATTTCTGCGAATCTGACTCGCGACGTCATTGGCGGCGCTCCGGAAAATCCCACGTTACGTCCACGCTGCTGCCAGAATAATCATTCGGCAACGGCGGTAGCGGGGTCGAGGAATCAATCGCGCGCAGACCCGCGTTGTCCCAAGAACGATTCCCGCTCGTCTCTGTCACGCGAGCGTTGTGGATTGAGCCGTCGCGCGTCACGGTAAACGAAATGGCACAATGAAGAGTTCGAGAAGCACGAACGGAAGGGTCAATCGACAGTGGATCCCAGTTAGGCTGGATGCGGCGTCGGACCGCAGCAACGTACCAACCATAGCGGGTAGCGAAATCGCCACCGCCCTGGCCTAGAATCGCTACGCCCGAGGAGCCGCCGGGATTTTGCGTATATCCGGTAGGAATGTCAGGGCTGCCTCCACCACCATAGGGCACCGCGTTTGGCGGAGGCGGCGTCTTCTTGTCAAAGATCTTCGATTTGTGCGAAGGCGGCAGCGGTTTTTCCTTGTCAAATGTCGGCAGTTTGGTGACGTCGGGAGCCGGCTGGTCGAGCTTGGGCGGTTCTATTTGATTCAGTCCTTGCGAAGGGTCCACAACTTGGCTCTCGGTAGGAATAATAGGACGCGGCATGGGAATACCCGCGGAACTGACCAGATTTACCTTGGTGCCGCCAAGGTCTCCGCCCTCGCCGGCCCACTGGTTGCCGTGGAATTGAAAATAGATGGAGGCTGCGATCGCCAGCGCCGCGAGCCCATGCAGCGCGCCGGAGTAAACGATGAATTTAGTCAGACTGAATTCTTCGTCGTCGGCGGCGAACTGCGAATTGGCAATTGCGTTATTCATGATTCGCGAATCGTTCAGCGCGCGCGGGCGCGTTCGGTAATCGGCTGCGTCACGATGCTGATGTTGTTGATGCCGGACTGCCGCAGTGAATCCACCACCGTGGCAAACGCTCCGAAGGGCACCGCCTCGTCGCAGCGCAGATACACCGTATCTTCCGGCTTCTTCTGTTGCGCGTGAATTTTGTCGCCCAAATCGTGAATGTTCACTGGATCGTTGCCCAGGTAAATCCGCTGGGCCTTGTCCACGGTGATCACCACGTGCTGCTCGGTGATCTGGTGCACCGTTTTGGTCTTCGGCACGTCCACTTCAATGCCGGACTGCAGAATCGGCGCGGTAATCATGAAAATAATCAGCAGCACCAGCACCACGTCGATGAACGGGACCATGTTGATCTCCGAAAGCGACGTCTGCGTTTGTTTAATCTGCGACATAAGAGCCAATCTCTCCGCACCCGCGGCTAGTCCGTGCCACTCTCTCTCCGCGCCTTCCGCGCCTTCCGCGTCTCTGCGTCCTCTGCGTTAATCTTTTTCTTCGCGTCGCCGAAAGCTCGTTCACGAAAACGTCTTCTCAATCTGCGCCGCCACTTCCATCGCAAAACTATCCAACCGCTGCCCTAAGTCCCGAATATTCTGCAAAAAGTGATTATAGAAGATCACCGCCGGAATGGCGGTAAAAAGCCCCGCAGCGGTGGTGAACAGCGCTTCAGAAATGCCCGGAGCCACTGCCCGCAGCGTGGCGGAGCCGGCATCGCCCAGCCCAGCGAAGGCGTCGATAATGCCCCAAACCGTTCCAAAGAGCCCGATGAACGGCGAAACGGAAGCAGTAGTGGCCAGCCAGGACATGCCTTTTTCCGCGCGTCGCACTTCTTCCGCGGACGCTAGCTGCATGCTCACGCTCACCGCCGTCAAACTTTTCAATCGCCCATCGTTCGCCGGATTTCCCGTGCCTGTCCCGATCTGGCTTTGCAGTTCGCGAAAGCCGGAGGCGTACACCGAAGCAAACGGCGAACCCGCCGACGCCAGCGCCTGCGGATTGGCCACGCCTCGAGTAGCGCGGAAAATGCGCAGGAATTGGCTACTCTCGCGGCGAATGCGGCTGAACAGACCCAGCTTTTGAAAAATCATGGCCCAGGAAACCACGGAGAAAACCAGCAGGAGAACCAGAACCACGCGGGCCACCCAGCCCGTCTGGCCCAAAATACTTCCGATGTCGGTTATGAGTATCGCGGAGAACAGGAGAATGATGTACCCCTCAGTGAAACTATGGAATAAAAGATGTTTGGCCGGCTAACGTATTTTTCCGGGTAAAGCGCCACAGCGCCAGTCTGCTACATATCGACAATCTCTGTGGGCTCGTGTCGAGAATCTTTGTGGGTCGTGGCTTTAGCCACGACATTAGCGCCGCACTATCGCACCCGGCTTTAGCCGCTGAAGTCAGGGCTGAGCGCCGCCCACGGAGACTCTGTGCTCACAAAGCGACGATTCCATACAAATTTCTGTAGCTTCAGAAACGTAACATACGCACGCAGGCGACGCAACGAAACCACGAACTAATGTTGTGCATGCTGACCCTTGCTTGATGATGAGAAAACTACAATTCCATCAGCCATTCGCCGCCGCACACACTCTATCTGATGCCATAAGCAGGGCAAGAAGGTGCCGTCAGCTGTGTTAAACTGCGCGATAGATGGAAAAAACGATTCATGTCGCGCTCGAAACGCTGATCGGCACGCCTTCGCAGCGCCAAGCGCGTCCAGAGGTGCATGCAAAGCCGCATCCGAGTTCGCGTTCGCCGCGTAGTAATGAACGTGACGCGGGAACTTTTTTTCTTGAAACCTTTGGCTGCCAGATGAACGACCACGATTCCGAAAAAGTTGCCGGCGTGCTCGTTTCGCGCGGCTACACGCAAGTACAGACTCCCGCCGACGCTTCAGTGATTCTTTACAACACCTGCAGCATTCGGGAAAAGGCCGCACAGAAGGTGTTTTCCCGCTTGGGCGAATTTCGTGGCACCTCCGATGCCGGCAAAATCATCGGCGTGCTCGGCTGCGTGGCCCAGCAGGAAGGCGAAAACATCTTCAACCGCGCGCCGTGGGTCAGCCTGGTGTGCGGCTCCGCCAGCTATCGCAAACTTCCGGAAATGCTGGATAAGCTCGAAGCCGGAGACCGGCGCGTCACCGGACTGGACAACGACACCGACGAGACCTTCGAGACCGAGATCACCCGCCGCGACAACCCATTCCGCGCGTTTCTTACCATTATTGAAGGCTGTGACAAGGCCTGCTCCTATTGCGTCGTGCCTTTTACCCGCGGGCCCGAACGCAGCCGCGCCAGCGATTCGATTTTACGCGAAGTCCGGGAGCTCGCCGAATTGGGCTATTCCGAAGTGCAACTCCTCGGTCAGACCGTGAATTCCTACAAGGACCCCACGTCGAGCAAGATGAAATTTTCCGAGCTACTGCTGGCCGTTGCCGACGTTCCGGGAATTCGCCGCGTGCGCTTCACCACTTCGCATCCGCGCGATTTTACTCCGGACATCGTGGCGGCCATCGATGCACAGCCGAAACTTTGTGATCACGTTCATTTGCCGGTGCAGTCCGGTTCGTCTGAAGTGTTGCGCGCGATGGCGCGAACATACACCCGCGAAGAGTATCTCGAAAGAATTGCCCTGATTCGCGCGGTCAAGCGCGAGATCAGCATCACCACCGACATCATCGTGGGCTTTCCCGGCGAAACCGAAGAGCACTTTCAGGAAACCCTGCGCTTGCTTGAGGAAGTTCGTTTCGACGCGCTGTTCGCTTTCAAATATTCGCCCCGTCCGAACACGCCTTCCTTGGCCATGAATGATCCGATTCCGGAAGAAGAAAAAAGCCGGCGTCTGGCGGTCTTGCAAAAGGTGCAAAGCGAAATACAGTCCGCCCGGCACGCAAAAATGATTGGCCAAACCATGGAAGTCCTGGTCAGCGGAAAATCGCGGCGCGAGAATCGCTGGTCGGGACACGCTTCGTCGAACCGCGTGCTGAATTTCACGTCTCCGCATCAGGATTTATTGGGAACATATGTAAATGTGCTGGTGACGGATGCCGGCCCGGCAAGTTTGATCGGTGAACACGTTCTCTGATTCTTTCTGTACGGTTGGCAATTTACGGGAGGCCCCATGGAAGTCGAGATGAAAATTCGCGGGCTGATGATGGATCCTGTTACCAATATGCCGATCGTCGTGCTGAAGGATGTGCAAGGCCAGGCCATTCTTCCGATTTGGGTGGGCGTGTACGAAGCCAACGCCATTGCTCTCGAAATTGAAAAAGTAGAAACGCCGCGGCCCATGACCCACGATTTGCTCAAGAATGTTTTTCTCGGCCTCGATGTGCGGGTGCAAAAAATCGTCGTCAACGATCTGAAGGACGACACCTTCTACGCCATCATCTGGGTCGAGCGCGAAGGCCAGATGATGACCATCGATTCGCGCCCCAGCGACGCCCTGGCATTGGCGCTGCGCATGGATTGCCCGATTTTTGTCGACGAGCGCGTGCTGAAAAACGCCAAAGTTTCGACCGCGCTCACGGAACGCAACACCAGTGACCAATTGCGCGGCTGGCTCGAAGGCCTCTCCGACGACGACCTCGGCCGCTACAAGATGTAAATCAGTTCCGCCGGCGCGCATTGGGTTTGTGTAGGCGCCGGGCTTTAGCCCGGCACTTTTGGTCCTGCGCGGAACGCGCCGCTGCAGAACGCCGCACTTCAGACCACGGCTACCACGCCTGATGGTTGCGCTTGCGGCGCTTCGATTAACGATTGCACCTTTTGGCGCCACACCAGCAGCAAAACAATCCCGATCAAAATCAGCGCCAGACTGAGACCAGACCACAATCCGAATGCGCCCCAATGACGGCGGAAACACAGCCACGATCCCAGCGGCAATCCTAAAATCCAGTAAGCGAAAAAATGGCACAGCATCGGCGTGCGCGTGTCGCCCGCGCCGCGCAGCGCGCCGGTGGCTACCGTCTGCAGACCGTCGAAAAGTTGGAACGCCGCACCCGCGGCCAGCAACAACGTGGCGCTGTGAATGATGAGTTCGTTCGGCGTGTAGATCAGCGCGATCCAGCGCGGAAAAATCAGCAACGCAGCGCTGGCGCAAACCATAAATGCGGCGCCCAGAAAAATCGCCGTGCCTCCGGCTTCGCCCGCACCCACGGGATCTTTGCGGCCGATGGCCTGACCAACGCGTACCGCTGCCGCGGAAGAAATGCCCAGCGGAACCATGTACGTGGTCGCAACGGTGTTCAGCGCCACCTGATGACTCGCCAGCGGCACCGCGCCCAGTCGTGCGATCAGCGCCGTAGCCAACGCGAACACGCCGCTTTCCAAAGCGAATTGCACCGCGGCGGGATATCCGAGCGTGATCAGACGCTTGATGCGCCGAAGATCCACGTCGACGGGAGTTTTCAATAGTTCGGTGCGATGGCGATGGTCGTACCACAGAAGATAGACGACTAACACTCCGGCCATGTAGCTGCGCGAAAACGCCGTGGACCATCCTGATCCAACCGCGCCCATCGCGTGGAACCCGAAATGTCCGTACACCAGCCCGTAATTTCCCAGGGCGTTCACGATGTTTGCGGTGACCAGCGCGAATGCTACGGGCTTGACCATGTCCATGGCTTGCAGGCAGCGGCGCACCGCGAAGTACAGTAGTAGCGGCAGGAGTCCGACGGTTAACGCTTTGGTGTAGGGAATGGTGAGCGCCAGAACGTCGCGATCGATGTGCATTCCGGAGAGCAAGCGCGGAAGCAGCCACACCGGAGCGGCAAGAAGCGGTGTGAGCGCAATGCTCATGTAAATTCCGTTGACCAGTGAGCGGTGACAATCTTCGCGTTCGCCTGCGCCGAAAGCCTGCGCGACAAGCGTGTCGAGTCCCATCAACAATCCGCCGCCGAACAGCGCCAGCACCGAGAAAAGCGTGGAGCCAAGACTGACCGCGCCGATCGCGGTCGCGCTGTTGGGCAAGTGGCCGACCATAACGGTGTCGACGATGGCCATGCTCATCCAGCCGAGTTCGGCGAGCACCAGCGGAAGCGCCAGGCGAAACGTGGGGCGGAGTTCTTTGCGCAGCGTGGAAATTGTGATCATGACGGGACGATTCAGAAAGTGTATGCGGAGCGGAACGAACTCGCAATTGAATCTGCTGTTTACTGGTGGAGTGAAGAGCGGCGGAAGTTCCATTGACGTTCACGGGTGCGAAATCTACGCTCGAAACGCGCTGAAAACTCGGCAAAACGGCGATGGGAAAAAGTTGTGAGTGGTGCAGAGTTTGCCGGCGTTGGTAACGAATCGGGGGAATACCGTGCCGTTTGTGGATACTGAAAATTTTGAAGAGCGCATGAAATATACGCGCGCGGTATCGCGGATAAATTCGCGCGTGAACCTGGCGGTGGAGTGGCGCGAAGACGGCCGCGACTTGCACGCGGAAGGTTTCTCCGTGGACGTGAGCGCGCAGGGGTGTTTGGCGATTGTGCCGCAGGGATTTGCGGTGGGGCAGAAGTTGCGCGTGGTGAATCTGCTGAACAATAAGATGTCGGATGCGGTGTTGATCTGGCGCGGGCACGAAGGACGGCAAGGTTGGGAATTGGGTTTGCAATTGGTGAGTCCGCCGGAAGGATTTTGGGGGATTGAGTTGTAGCTTGGAAGAATGGACGCGCCGCGCGGAGTGCGAACGTAACGAGGTAATGAGGTAGGGAAGCGACGGAACGGAAGAGACGCGCTGAAGACAAGACGCGCGGATGCTGTAGCGAGTTGCGTGGAAATTTGAGTGGTGAAACTTCTGCAATCCTCCTGTGGTGCCCCTGCCTGTTTGTGAAAGCGACGGATTCTGAATGGTTTGGATGGGTGTGTTTGGAGGAGATAGCATCCATCGTAGTGATGAGAGTCGAGGTTTCTTCAACAAGAACTTGAAGGATGCTACCACTGGACCCCCCACCCCGGGGGTCATGATGAAAGAGTAGGATTCCATTGGGTTTAGGGGCGAATCGTGCGAAAGAGTAAGATTCTATTGGGTTTAGAGTGATTCGCGTGAAAGAGACAGATTTTGTTGGAGTTAGATGGATGTTAGGAATTTCACCAGGAATTTGGTTGGAGAGACCGACCCTACCCCCGGGTGTTTTTGGCAAAGAGTGCGCAGCCTTAACAAAACACGAGGGATGCGAGGAATTGCGAATTAAGAAGAGTGCGCAAGCTGTTGAAAATAAAGGATCGTGTTTTTGCGGTGGCGCGCAAGAGTGAAACGATGTTGAAACACGGCGATGAGGGTTGGAGGGCGAGGCTTTGGGGGTGGGGGGAAGCGGGGAGGTTGGGGCGGAGATGGGTCCTGCGGGAGACATGGTACACGATAGCAAAGCCGTAATCGCATGTCAATAGTACTTTATAGTATTGCGTTCGAACGCTGGTGGTCAACGCCTCGTCTGCCCCCGTCGGTCTAGCGACAAATTCGCTATTTGGGGCACTTGCATAACTTATCGAAGTAACCGTTCTTGTAGAGATAGACAACCGCGGTTAAAACAACTGCCAGTGGAACCGGATGCCAGGTAATTACCCCCGCCATTATGAGAAGCCCCGCTATGTCGCGCAGCAATTTCAGCAACTCATGGCCTTTTCTGTCGCAATATCTGAGGTCGATGCAAATCCTCTGTTTAAGGGCATTCTCTCCTTTGTCGAGAACCCTTTTGAGGGCTGCCATCATTTCTTGAATTTGCTTCTTGGGGTTGAGACTTGCGAGGTAATTTCTGAACTGCTCGGGCGTCATTGGCGGCTCAGTTTGGGGCATCGCGAGCTGCAAAAAAGCCTGGTCTTGAGCCAGCATGCCGGCCAGTTGCGTTGCCAGTTGTTCCGAACTAAGTCCCAAGAGGGTTTGGATTTGATCTTCTTCGTTCTGGTTGTTCGCCATGTCGGGGTGACCTCCAATAGCCCAGTATTCTACGCCATTCTTGTGGGAACCGGGCGAGGCTCGGAAGAATGAAAGGCAACTTACGTCGGGGTTAAAGAAACCGCGAGGGTAGGCCAGCCACAGAAAAGGCTAACGTCAAAACCGTTTGCCCCATTTTTAAAGGATGTCCCACCCGCCCTGCGTTCTCGATTCTCGGGGTAAAGGCGCGGGGTTTTCCGCGCCTTTACGATTGTGACTTTCTGAGAAAGCGCGCGTAGAATCGGGTCCGGCATCTGAAGGCCGATAACTCGTGGACGTAATCCTAGATACGAATATTCTTTATTCGCCGCTCCAGGCACAAGGCGGTGACTTCACGAACTTCAACGCCTTCGTTGAACTCGTGACCTACCTTCGTCGCACCAAATCGGACCTTGTCCTACCCAAGTTAGTCATCGACGAACTATGCGCTCGTTACGAAGACTTACTATCCGGTGCTATAAAACAGGCTGAGGACGCTCGCCAAACTCTTCAGCGCAAGACATTCACGAAGTTGATCGATGTCCCAAAGGTCAGCGTCTCAACTGAAGTTCGATCATTGCGTGAGCGTTTACTAAACCCCGCCCAAGGCTTTCAGTCTCGCCCATTTGATGATTACGCCGGGATCTCTGTGGCAGAGGTTGTCAGGCGTGGCATTCAACGCATCCCGCCGGCGAATAGTAAAGGTGAAGAACTCCGCGATGTCGTGCTATGGCTTCTCGTTTTGGCCTACGCTAAAACCGCTAATCGTGACGTGGCCTTCATCAGCGGCGACAGCACGTTTCAAAACGGCGACGGCGCTCTCAAAGAACAATTAGCGAACGACGTTACACAGGCGGGCGTGAAGATTGCATACTATGAATCCATTCGGAGTTTCATCACGGCCAACTCGTTGCTCGCCAACTCTTTGAACGAACAAGACCTCGATAAGATCGTCTTTCTAGAAGAACTGTCGCGACTCGCAGCCAACTACCTTTTCAACGCAACCATCGGTTACGGCGTTATAGTTGACGTCCAACCCGTCGACATACAATTTCGCAAAGCCCAAAAATACCAAGTTGGCTCTGATTCTTTCTATGTTGAATCTGAATATGCTGTCGTGGCCCGACTAAAAATCTTTGAGCCGAACAATGTATTTCTGAATTACGCTGTTATTGATCCACAGCCTACTAGCTGGCAGGGATCAGGCGACACTTTCTACGATCTTCCTGTTGTAGCCAATTTTCAACCGCCGCCTCCAAGTTTAGTGACGAACATAGTTTCGTCCGATTCTCCCTCTCCCTATCGGACTCAACAAGCCCCAACACGTCTGAGTTACAACGCCACCCTTACGATGCAAATATCGCTTCGCGTCACCGACAGCAAACGAGAGTCGTTGGAGCTTGACGGTTTGACCCTGGATAGCAAAACCCTCATTCAGGAATCGGAGGCATAACCTCCTAAGCGAACTCGAACGTTACCCACACTCATAACCTAGCGCGTTTCTGTCCGTTTGCTTTAATGAATCTGTGGCTGAAAACCGACGTTCGCTTATGCCACAAGACCCTTTTCACATCGTCTTGTCCCTAACTCGCAAGGACGGAGACTGGGAAACCCTTGGATTGACGGGACGTTCACCACGATTCGGTGAGTGCGTCGAGACGTTAAAGTGAAGATTGCAGGAAGCGTCCCGTTTGTCCCCCGCACCCCACGTTTCCTACAAAGCTCTCCTCGTCGTTCTACAAGCTAATGCCGATGGAGTTGGGCGACGCCTCGGCGCAAAGTGGCACCAGGCTTGCTTTACGTTTCGCAATCCGGCTGCTAAAGGAGAGAAATGAGACTAACTAGGCTGCTGCTGGGAATATTTGCATTGGTTCTAATTCAAGCTGGCTGCTCGGAGACAGCCAAGTCGCCGGATGTCGCGGATGCCGTCCGCAAGTCTCTCGACCAAGCCGGATATAAAGATGTGAGCGTGAGTCAGGACCGGGATAAAGGGGTGGTCACCTTGGGCGGGACCGTGGCATCCGATGGGGACAAAGCACAAGCGGAAGCAATCGCAAGGAGCGCCGTTGGCGCGCAAGTGCTAGCGGACCAAATTGCCGTGCGGCCCCCCGGTGGTGAAAGCGACGCGAAATCGGTGCAATCCGATATCGATAAGGGGATTGAGAGCAACCTGGACGCCGTGCTGATTCAAAACAAGCTAAAGCACGACGTAAAGTATGACGTAAAGAACGGCGTGGTGACACTCACGGGAGAAGTTCATTCGCAATCTAGACGCGCACAGGCGGAAAAACTGGCCGCTGAGGTACCCAACACCAAGCAGGTCGTGAATGAATTGCAGGTCAAGGATCAGAAGGCTAGCTCTAGTCTTTAGGATCGCTTTTCGCAAACCGAAATCCCGAGGCGAAAAAGGGCGGCGATGTTGCCGTCCTTTTTCTTGCCGAACTTCAACCGATGGTCATGTAGTATTTCGCTATCAATGCGATTTCGTAGGCGGTGGCGAAGATCGCGAAGGTTGCGTGAAATCGTTCATTCTTAACCTTGATCGCAGCCGCGCTCAACAAAATACATAAACCTGTTCGCCCATAATATACGGGGCCCAATGCGTGCAAGTAAGCGCCGCCTTTGATCAACGTGTCGACGATATCGGCGATGAAGAGGATGGTCATCAAACTAAAAATCCATTGGCGGCGAGAATAGAAATACTCTTTGAAGCCGGCGTAGTCAGCCATCTCTTCCGGGAACAGCAGCACGCAGAGCAGATACTGGATCACGGCGTACATGGAGATAAAGAAATAGAGGGGAAAGGTCCACTGCTGGACGGCCTGCAAACGAAACTCCCACCACCAAAAATGGATCAAATAGAGAAAAAGAAACAAGGACCATACGAGATGCACCGAGTAGACCTTGTACTCTTTGGGATGTTGGACGATTTTTGCCACGCCGCTGAGCAGGCGTGAAACTCCCAGGCCCAAGATGATAGTGAATAGAACGCGTACGTGGAGATACATGTCCATAAATGAAATGTCCCCGTGCTTGGCGTTGGCCTTCGGCTGGAGGCGATCTTGAACAATCTAGCTGGGCGATCGTCCGGCCGCAACCTGAGTGTACGTGCCCCCGTTCTGAGTTACTTTTCGTGTCCGTTGATGCAACTTGTCTCGCGTGCAGTCCGCTGTCGTTCTTGTGGCACGTCGGAAGCCACCTGTCAGAAGTGACAGGTGCTTTGAGCGATGAACGTGGCTAAGTTCAAGATAACCTTGCCCTGGGCACTAGATCCCTGCCGTTGAGGGGATCCGTGGTTATAGTGTTGCCTAAACGGTTCGCTAGAGCACCAGCGAAAAGATGGGTGACGCGGCGTTGTAGAGCTGTTTGTATTCGGGAAAGGAACCCATGCGATTGTCTGTTCTGTGCCTTTTAGGTGTAGCAGTGCTGCTGCCGTCGCTAGCGCAGGCGCAAGGTCCGGTGTATGAGATTACGCCGGTGCAAAGCACGGTTAAGTTCGATGTGGAAGCGTCCGTGGCGATCAAGGGCACGTTCAGCAAATGGGACGCAACTCTAACGTTCCCGTCCACGGATGTGACCACCGGCGTTTTGGACCTGAAGATTCAGGCCGCGTCTGTGGATACGGGAAGCGGCATGAAGAACGGCAAGCTAAAAGGGAAGGACTTTTTCAACGTAGAGCACGATCCGCTGATCACCTTTCACTCGACGAAGATTGTGCAGACCAGTCATAACACCTTCGAGGTGGACGGCGACTTTACGATCCGCGGAGTTACGAAACCCGAAAAGCTCACGCTGACGGTATCCGGCGTAGGGACCGGCAACGGCACGATCACGGGAATAATGGCGTTCGACCGCAAGGACTACGGGATGAACAAAGGCATTCCGTTCGTCACGATCGCCAACCGCGTTGAAGTGAACGTCTCCCTCAAGGGGAAGCGCATTAGCGGGCCACCGCTGGTCTTCAAGCAATAATTTCGGCAGCAATTTCTCAGCAACAATTTAACCAATAATTTAACCGACAAAGGGGAAGCACTCTATGAAATCGCACGCTAGGTCAGTAATCGCAGCCTGGTTCGTGGCAGTTCTTTGTGCCTTCGTTGGCGTTTCCGTCTCGAGTGCGCAAGAGTCTTTGCCGTTTCCTCCCCAGCCGTCGGGCAGCACGGCTGGCCGGACAATGCAGGAGTCGATCTACAGTCCGGCGCCGAAGGTGAGCCATGTGCCGAAGAATGCGCCGAACATCATTATTGTCTTGATCGATGATGTCGGTCCCGGCCTTCCAGACACGTACGGCGGAGAGATCCACACGCCGGCGTTAAGCCGCATCGCGAATGAAGGCATCTCATACAACCGGTTCCACACCACCGCGATGTGCTCTCCGACGCGCGGCGCGCTGCTGACCGGAAGAAATCACCACCGAATTAGCGCCGGGCAGATCGCGGAACTGGCGAACGACTGGGACGGATACTCCGGCATCCAGCCGAAGAGCAGCGCGATGGTGGCCGAAGTACTGAAGGACTACGGATACAGCACCGCCGCGTTCGGAAAGTGGCACAACACGCCCGCAGAGCAGACCACCGCAGCCGGGCCATTCGATTACTGGCCCACTGGGTATGGCTTTGAATACTTCTACGGTTTCCTGGCGGGCGAAGCTTCGCAGTACGAACCCAACCTCGTCCGCAATATCGACACCGTTCATCCTCCAAAAACTTCTGGCGGCCACGACTACTACCATCTGAGCGAAGATCTGGCCGACGATGCTATTGGGTGGATGCAAAACCACAAATCTTTCGCGCCAGACAAACCCTATTTTATTTACTGGGCTAGCGGCGCTTCCCACGGGCCTCATCAGGTGCCACCGGAATGGACCGCGAAATACAAAGGCAAGTTTGATGACGGCTGGGATAAGTACCGCGAGCGCGTTTTCGCCCGGCAAAAAGCCATGGGCTACATTCCGCAAGATGCGCAGCTCACGCCGCGCCCCGCGACCATGGCCTCATGGGACTCGATTCCAGAATCCGAGAAGCCCTTTCAGCGCCGGCTCATGGAGGTGTTTGCTGGGTTTACGGAACATGTGGACGCGCAGGTTGGGCGTTTGGTAGACGAAGTAGAGCGCGAGGGCGACAAGGACAATACGCTGATCCTGTACATCTGGGGCGATAATGGTTCATCCGCGGAGGGGCAATTCGGTTCGATCAGCGAGTTGCTGGCACAGAACGGCATTCCCACCACCACCGCGCAGCAGATCAAGGTGCTGGACACCCTTGGCGGACTCGATGCGTTGGGGTCGCCGAAGGTTGAAAACATGTATCACGCAGGATGGGCGTGGGCGGGGAGTTCGCCGTATAAATCGACCAAGCTGGTAGCCGCGCATTTTGGTGGCACACGCAACCCGATGGCGATTCGCTGGCCTGCCAAAATCACCCCCGATAAAACGCCGCGCCCGCAATTCTTGCATGTGATCGATGTGGTCCCGACGCTTTATGACGTGGTCGGGATTACTCCACCCAGAGTAGTGAACGGTATTCAGCAGGACCCAATGGACGGGGTCAGCTTTGCAACCACGTTAAATGATCCCAAGGCCAAGGAAGTACGACACACGCAGTATTTCGAGATCATGGGCAGCCGCGGGATTTACCACGATGGTTGGTTTGCCGACACGATTGGTCCACGCCTTCCATGGCTCCCCGGTTTACCAAAAGGCGTCTTGGGTCCCAAGGGCGAACTGCTGTGGAATCCGGACAAAGATCCCTGGGAGCTTTATAACTTGGACGAAGACTGGACGCAGTCGAATGACTTGGCGGCAAAGATGCCGGACAAACTTGCTGCGATGAAAGAGCTCTTCACCATGGAATTTGCCAAAAACCAGGGATTTCCAGTCGGTGGCGGATTGTGGGTTCCGGTGGTACGTCCGGATCTGAGAATCGCGCCTCCTTACACGGAGTGGACGTTCGCGGGAAACATGACGCGCATGCCGGAGTTCACCGCACCGGCGTTGGGTAATAAGGAGAATGTGGCCACGGTTGACGCGGAAATTCCCGCCAATGCTAATGGCGTGCTTTACGCGCTTGGAGCGTTTTCTGGCGGACTGTCCCTATACGTACAGGATGGTGTGCTTTCCTACGAGTACAACCTGTTCGAGATGCAGCGCACGCATATTCGGGCGAAGGACAAGCTGCCTACGGGAAAGGTGAAGATCGAAGTTGAAACCAGGTACGCAGTGAAGAAGCCCGCCGGTCCGCTCGATGTGATCTTGAAAGTGAACGGCCAGCAGGTCGCAACCGGCCAGGTGCCGGTCAGCGCGCCGCTGATGTTCACCGCCAACGACTGCCTCGATATCGGCACCGATCTCGGCTCACCCGTGTCTCTGGATTACTTCGAGAAAGCGCCTTTCGCTTTCAACGGAAAGATCAGCCAAGTCCACGTGAAATATCTTGGTACGCCAACGCAGGTGCAGGAAGAGAAAAAACAGACGGACGCACAGATTCCGGACACGGAGTGAAGCAGGCAGCCGATGGTCTTCGGGCAATCGAGTGCAGGCAACGTTGTCGTCGTGCCGGGCCAGAAAGCGAAACGAGAATTTGTCAGTTTGACGAGGAGAACAACTCATGAACCAAAAGTGCCTCCCAGAATTGACGATCGTCGTTGTTTTCATGCTCGGGTGCGCCCTGGCGCTATCGTCAAGCGCGCCGGCTACGGACGATTTGTCGCCCGCCGAGGCCCGCGCTATCGCCAAGGAAGCGTACATCTACGGTTTCCCGATGGTGGATAGCTACCGCATTCAATACGACTATTTCACCGACACCAAAAATCCAGAATTTAAAGCCCCGTGGAACCACATCGCGAATATTCCCCGAGTCACCACGCCTGCCGACACCACGGCCCAAACGCCGAATGCCGACACTCCTTATTCATGGTTGGGCCTCGACCTTCGCGCCGAGCCTATCGTGCTCACCATGCCGGTGATTCCGAAAGAGCGCTACTTCACCGTGCAACTCATCGATGCCTACACTTTTAATTTTGATTACATCGGCAGCCGCGTCACCGGCAACGACGGTGGAGTTTTTCTGATAGCAGGCCCCGGCTGGAAGGGCGCGACGCCCAACGGAGTAACGAAAGTAATTCACGCGGACACCGACTTCATTTTCGCTTTCTACCGCGTACAACTTTTCAATCCTAACGATCTGGACAACGTCAAGAAAGTGCAAGCGGGTTTCAAGGTTCAGACTCTTTCGTCGTTCGCGGGTACGCCGGCAGTCACTACGCAGGCGGTTAACTTCATCAAGCCGATCAGCCGCGCGGATCAGAAGACTTCGCTCCAATTCTTCAACATTCTGAATTTCGTTCTCCAGTACTGCCCAACCGATCCTTCCGAAGTCGATTTGATGGCTCGCTTCGCAAAGATTGGCGTGGGAGCAGGAAAGACTTTGGATGTCAGCAAACTATCTCCAGAAATGCGCACGGCGATGGAACAAGGTATGGCCGATGGCTGGGCGGATTTTAACGGTGTCTTCGCTCTATTCAATCAGGGCAAAGTCCAATCCGGGGATGTCTTCGGAACCCGCGCGTACATGAAGAACAACTATTCGTACAGGATGGCCGCTGCCGTCCTTGGCATCTACGGCAATTCAAAAGAAGAAGCGATGTACCCACTCTATGGTGTCGATTCCACTGGCCAGAAACTCTCCGGTGCCAACAAATACACCCTGCACTTTGCCAACGGACAGTTGCCGCCGGTGAACGCCTTCTGGTCACTGACGATGTACAAAATGCCCGAGAGCCTTCTCGTCGCGAATCCGATCAACCGTTACCTCATCAACTCGCCGATGCTGCCTGAGCTGAAGAAAGATGCCGACGGTGGGCTGACGATTTACATTCAGAATGATTCTCCAGGCAAAGAGAAGGAAGCCAACTGGCTGCCAGCGCCGGTCGGCCCGTTTATGATGTATTTGCGTCTCTACTGGCCCAAAGATTCCGCGTTAGAAGGTCAGTGGACTGCACCGAAGGTTGACCGTGTCCAGTAACCGACAGATCGAACGTGTAAGCAACGTCGCCAGATAAAGGAGCTTTGAATGAGATCCACAAAGTGCGTTGTCGCTGCCCTGTTTGCATTCGCCTGCGCCGGAGTTACAGCTCGCGCGCAGACCGCGGCGAAGACGGACATACCGCAGTCAACCTTTAAGTCGATCTCTACCCCCGACAAACTGGATACACCCATTGGCAAGCTGACTTTTTCTGACGGCGTGCCGACCGGAGACACCGTCAAAACCCTCTACGACAATCTCGACCGCACGCGCGGCGTCACGGTGTATCTCGATAACCTCGGTGCCGTGGCGATACGCGCTTTTCTGTCGGCGCTTGCCGCGCAGGGTGCCGACGCGCCCAACCATGTCGCCATTTTCGCGCAGCTGATGGACTCACAGGCTGTCGTTCTAACAGCGAACACATCCACGCTTTACGCCTTCTCCCGGACCGACCTTTCAAAAGACGGCCCGACCGTCATCGAAATCCCTCAGGGGATGCTCGGCTTTCTCGACGATGATTGGGAGCGCTTCGTCGGAGATCTCGGCGTCACGGGTCCCGACAAGGGCAAAGGCGGCAAGTATCTCGTTTTGCCTGCGGGCTACGACGGCCAGATTCCCGACGGATATTTCCTGCTGAAGCCGCGCACCAACAAAAATTTTCTTTTCTTGCGCGGCGGGATTGCCAACGGTCTCGAAGCTGGCGCCAAGAACATGACTTCGGGGATTAAGATTTACCCGCTGAAAGACGCAGCGAGTCCCGCTCCGACGACCTTCATCAGTCTGTCCGGCAAATCCGTCAACACACTTTTCCCAAACACGCTGGACTACTTCGAGTACCTGAACGCAGTGGTTCAGGACGAGCCCATCGACGCGATTGACTCGTCGCAGCGTGGCGCCATCGCCACCATCGGCATCGTCAAGGGCCAGCCGTTCGCGCCCGACGACCGGATGAAGAAACTGCTCACGGAATCCGCCGCGCTCGGAAGCGCCACCTCCCGCGCCATCACTTTTGAGCCGCGCATAAGCGGTGTGTATCTCTACCCCGGCACCGATAGCGTCTGGTCGGCGTTCTTCGCGAACAGGAACGCTACGTTTGAGTTGGATGGCACGATGCAACTTGAAGCGGCTGCGCTGTACTACTTCAATGCCGGCGGCGTCACGCCAGCCATGGCGAACACGGCCGTAGGCGTCGGATCCGATTACGCCGGGGCCTATCTTGACGCCAGGAAACAGCCGTTCGATGGTTCCAAAACCTACCAGCTCCATCTGCCGCCCAACGTGCCGGTAAACAACTTCTGGGCGGTCACGATTTACGACACGCAGTCGCGCTCGATGTTGCAAACGGGCCAAAAATTCCCGACAGTCGGAAGCCAGACCAAGGGAATCGAGAAGAACGCGGACGGCTCGTATGACGTTTACTTTGCGCCGAAAGCGCCGGCAGGCAAAGAGAACAACTGGCTGCAGACCGTTCCAGGCAAGAGCTGGTTTGTGATACTGCGCATGTACGGTCCACTGGAGCCCTGGCTCAACAAGACCTGGCGGCCGAGTGAGATCGCGCTGGTGAAGTGAATGGGACAGGCAATCCGCGGAGGAGACAGAAAGTGAAAATCAAAACTTACCTAGCCGTAGTCGCGCTTTCTGGCATTTTGGGTTTGACCGTAGCCAAGGCACAGACGCCGCCAAAGATGAAGATGACCACACCAATCCCGGCGTCCATCACGACGCCGGATTCTGTTGACACGCCCATCGGCACCCTAAAGTTCTTTGACGGCTTCCCGGACGACGCGACGGTTGAGAAGGTGTACGACAATCTCGACTTTCAGCGTGGTGTGCAAGCGTTTTTGAGTGGCATGCCTGGTGCGTCGCTCGTCGGTATGCGCACGGGATTTCGCAAGCTGGGTGCTCTCAACAACAATGTTTTGCTTTTCGGAAACCGTCTGGATTCCAAGTCACTTTTCCTCACAGGTAACACGGACTCCGCCTACTTCAGCACCTGGATTAATTTGAAAGACGGCCCGATGGTGCTTGAAACGCCTCCCAAGGTGCTGGCGTTTCTCGACGACTCTTGGTTTCAGTACGTTACGGATATCGGCAACGCCGGACGTGACAAAGGGCAGGGCGGCAAGTACCTCGTGCTTCCGCCGGGCTACGACGGCCCAGTGCCAGAGGGCTACTTTGTCGCCCGTTCGCGCACTTATAATCTGTGGCTCATGGGCCGGGGATTCAAGGTGAATGGCGACCTTACGCCTGCCGTAGAGGGCATCAAGAAAAACCTGCGCATTTATCCGCTGGCGCAGGCGAAGAACCCTCCGCCAACGAACTTCATTAATGGTTCGGGCGTTGAGCTGAATACAGTCCACTCCAATGATTTCAGCTACTTCGAAGAACTGGACGAGGTGGTACAGGAAGAGCCGAGCGAGGCGCTGGACCCCGAGAGGCTCGGCTTGTTCGCTTCCATCGGGATTGAGAAAGGCAAGCCGTTTGCCCCCGATGCGCGGATGAAGAAAATTCTCACCAACTCAGCCGCAGTCGGTAATGCCACCGCTAGGGCCCTCTTGTTCCGCACGCGCATGAAGGACGCCTACTACTTTCCGAACAGCGCTTGGTTCACGACATTTTCTGGCGGATACGAGTTCTTATCGCAACCCGGCGTGCGCAATCTCGACGCCCGCACCATGTTCTTCTACTACGCAACGGGGATTACACCCGCGATGGCTATGAAGATGGTGGGTATCGGTTCGCAATATGCGGCGGCGTTCGTGGATTCCACGGGGAAACCGCTAGACGGGAGCAAGACCTACAAGATTCACTTGCCGCCAAACATTCCCGCAAAGGACTTTTGGTCGTTCGTCGTTTATGACAACCAAACTCGTTCGATGCTGCAAACCGACGAGCAATTTCCGAGCATCGGCAGTGAAGACAAAACCGTCGTCGTCAATCCAGATACATCGGTAGACGTTTATTTCGGACCGAAAGCACCAGCGGGGCACGAAACCAACTGGGTTCAAACCGTACCCGGTAAGGGTTGGAACGTTTTACTTCGGCTCTACGGTCCGCTGCAACCGTGGTTTGACAAGACGTGGAAGCCCGGCGAGTTTGAGCTGGTGAAGTGAGGTAACGGCGGGGTATTTTTGAAGACCTAAGGGGTGGGTTCTGTGTAGGCCGAGTCAAGCAAATCGAAACTAGGAGAAGAATCAATCCGTTGGAGGAGAGCAATGAAAAGCTACAAGCTAGTCCGTGGAATGCTGATGGTGAGTGGTCTATTGGTGTTTATGGCCGGAACCGCGTTTGCACAGGAGAAGGCGGCTGCTGGCGCCGTGCAGGTTCACGTAGTCATCACCGCCGAAGCCCAGCGGGCGGACACTGAGCTACCGGTGTTGAAACAGGGCGACGTCTCGGTGAAGCAAGGGAAGACGGTCCTGCAAGTGGCGCAATTAATTCCGGCCAGGGGAGACAACAACGCGCTGCAGTTATTCATTCTGATCGACGACACGCTCGACACGCAGGTGGGAAACAATCTCACCGACCTGCGGGAGTTTATCAGCGCGCAACCTGCGACGACGCTCATCGGTATCGGCTACATGTCCAACGCGGGCGTGAACATCGCGCAGAATTTCACACCCGATCATGCGCTCGCCGCCAAGGCGCTGCGCCTGCCACGCGGAAGTCTATCGAGCATGGACAGCCCGTACTTGTCGCTGATCAACCTGGTGAAGGGTTGGCCGCAACAGAACGTCCGCCGTGAAGTGGTGATGGTGACCGATGGCATCGACCGACTGCGCGGGGAACAACCCACGGCTTCTCAGTTAGGCCCCCGGTTCGGGCCGGCTTACCACAGCATGCCGAGCATGAGCCCGGACGTGAACTCCGCTAGCGAAATCAGCCAGCGCTACAACGTCATTGTTAGCTCGCTCTACGCAGTTGGCGTGGGCCGTGTAGCGCGAAGTTCCTGGGACCTGCAGCTTGGCCTCTCGGGACTTTCGAAGCTGGCAGACGAGACGGGCGGAGAATGTTTTTCGCTGGGAACGTCCAACGCGGTTAGTTTTAAGCCCTATTTGGACCGCTTGCAGAAGATTCTCGACAATCAATATTACCTGGTCTTCCTGGCCACGCCGGGTAAGAAGCCCGGGCTTCAGCGCGTCAAGATCGCCACTGAAGTGTCAAACGTCGAGATAGCGGCGCCGGACAACGTCTGGGTTGCGGCTGGAAAATGAAATTGCTGGTGTGAATAAGATCTCCGCTGATCGTCAGACAATAGCAAATTACAGAACTCGCGCGGATGAGTAGGAAAGCTTGTCACAAGGAGCGGTTATGAAGAGTTTGGCAGCAATTCTTCTTAGTTTTTTCCTGGTCAGCGCGAGCTTTGCGGAAGACATTGGCTGGCCACGAGAAAAGACCAGCGCCGAGGGCACGCTGATTTATTACCAGCCACAGCTGGACGAGTGGACCAACTTCCGGGAACTCACCGCGCGCATGGCCGTTTCCGTCAGGGCGAAGACTGGGCAGCCTACCGTCGGAATCGTTTATCTTCACGCCCGCACCGATGCCAATCTGGATACGCGCAACGTGGTGCTCAGCCAGCTGGAAATCACTTCCACGAAATTCCCTTCCTTGGATGAGACCGGCGCCGCCGCGACGGATAAGCTGGTCCGGACCTTCCTGTCGCCCCCAAACACGTTGAGCATTTCTCTGGACCGCTTGCTGGCGGAACTCGAAGAAAAGAAGCCGGAGTCCGAGCCCGTAGTGCCGGTGAAGAACGATCCACCGAAGATATTTGTCTCCTATTCCTCAAACGCGGTTCTGCTGCTGGTGGATGGCGAAGGCGTGCGGGCTCCGATCGCGAACACCAATCTGGAGTACGTGGTCAACACCAACTGGGATCTGTTTTTCGATAAAACGACTTCGAAGTTCTTCATGCTGTACAAGAAAATGTGGCTCACCGCGGCCGCCCTGGAAGGCCCCTGGAGCGCCACCACGAAGTTGCCCGCGGATCTCTCCAAGATACCGGATCAACCGAACTGGGCGGATGTGAAAAAGGCCGTTCCGCCGCCTGCCAACGCTGGCGGACCTGCGCCCAAAGTTTTTTACAGCACCGCCCCCGCGGAGATCATCACGTTCAATGGCTCGCCGGTATACGCCAAAATCCCCGACACGCAACTTTCTTACGCAACAAATACGGAGAGCAATGTTTTCCAGCAGAGCGGCGAGAACCAATACTATTATTTGGTCGCCGGGCGGTGGTTCCGCGCCCAGAGCCTCGACGGGCCGTGGACCTTCACCACCGACAATTTGCCTGCGGACTTTGCCAAAATTCCTAAGGACAGCGCCGCGGCCCGCGTGTTGATTTCGGTTCCGGGTACGGACGCGGCCAACGATGCGGTGCTGCTGGCGCAGGTACCAAACACCGTAATCGTAGACCCCGTCAAAGCCGCGGCCGAGGTCCAGGTTTCCTACGACGGCGAGCCCAAGTTTGAGCCCATTGAGCCAACATCCCTCTCCTACGCTGTGAACACGCAAGACAAGGTTATCAAGGTTGGGGACTTGTACTACCTGTGTTTCCAGGCCGTATGGTTCATGTCCACCACGCCGACCGGCCCGTGGAAGACCGCGGACTCCGTGCCGAAAGAGATTTACACGATTCCATCGAGCTCGCCGGTCTATAACATCACCTATGTGACGCAGACCACCACGCCAAGCGGCGAGGTCGAAGCCAGTAGCACGGCCGGTTATTTTGGGATGTTCATCATCGGAGCGGCGGTGGGAGCCGCGATTGTTTACGGGAGCGGTTACTACTACCCGCCATACTATTATTACGGGCCGTATCCTTATCCGATCTATCGGCCCTATCCGATCACCTATGGAGTTGGCGCTTACTACAATCCACACACCGGCGCGTACGGCGTAGCGCGCGGGGCGTACGGTCCGTATGGCGGGGTTGCCGGGGCCGCCTGGTATAACCCATCAACGGGAACTGGCGGGCGGGCGGTTGGTGGCTGCGGGGTGTATGGCTGCGCCGGTGCGGCCCGCGCCTACAATCCGTACACAGGCACTTACGCGGCCACGCGGCAAGGTTCAAATGCCTATAGTCAATGGGGCAGTTCGGTCGTCACTAACGGCGACAGGTGGGCGCAGACAGGCCATTACACGGATTCACGCGGCACGGTGGCGGGCGCACGTGGCTCGGAAGGCGGCAGAGTGATTGCCGGAAGCGGCCAAAACGGCAGCGGATTTGTTGGGCAAAGCGGCAACGGCGATATTTACGCAGGCAAAGACGGCAACGCTTACAAGAAAACCGATAATGGTTGGCAGCAGTACGAAAATGGCTCGTGGAACCCGGTGAATGGCGGCGCCAGCCCGAAGGCGACCGCACAAGGCGCGAACACGCAGGGCCAGCGAGCTACGGCCGGCCAGACTCCGGCAAACTCTTCAGCCACGCAACGCGATCGCACCGCCGCGCAGACGGGCTCCTTACCGCAAGCTGGAGGACAACGAGTCGGCGCTGGAGATTCGAGTCAACTGCAAAGCCTGGATCGCGACGCCAAGGCCCGGCAACAAGGGGCGGAGCGCACTCGGAACTATGACCGGCAAAGCCGCAGCAGTGAAGGACGTTCGACCCGTTCGCGAACGCGCACCAGAAGAAACTAAACGCGAGCAATAATTCTCCAAATCAGGGTTAGGCGCAGAGGATGTCTTTTGCTCGCCGCGGAACGGGCTCGCACGGGGCTCGAAGAGGACTTGCAGACGCTGGGGCAAATGCGAAGTTACAATCTGAAACTTTCTTCATCTAAGCCTACGCAAGCACGATTTACCAGCGTGCGGAGCATACAACAGGAGCGACAAAGTGACGAAGCAGCAGAGTCTTGACGGCAGCTTCACGCTTCGCGGCACCGACATGACCGTGCGGCGGATGGGCTATGGCGCGATGCAACTGGCGGGTCCGCAGGTGTGGGGACCGCCGCGGGATGTGGACGAGGCCGTGGCGGTGTTGCGCGAGGCGGTGGCGGCGGGCGTGAATCATATCGATACGAGCGATTTTTACGGGCCGCATGTGACGAATCAGATCATCAAGAGGGCGCTGCATCCTTACCCGAAGGGGCTGGTGATTGTTACCAAGGTGGGAGCGCGGCGGGGCGAGGACAAATCCTGGATTCATGCGCGTTCACGGCAGGAGGTGATCGATGGCGTGCATGACAATCTGCGCAATCTGGGCCTGGAAAGGCTGGATGTGGTCAATCTGCGGGTGGGAGGGTTTACGGAGCCGGAGGAGGGATCCATTGAGGAACCCTTGACGGCGCTCGCGGAACTCCAGGAGCAAGGATTGGTGCAGCACATTGGATTGAGTACCGTCAGCTCGCAGCAGCTGGAGCAAGGGCAGAAGATCACGGAGATTGTCTGCGTGCAGAATTTTTATAATGTGGCTAATCGAAAGGACGATGCTTTCGTGGAGGATTTGGCGGAGCAAGGCATCGCCTATGTGCCGTATTTTCCGCTAGGAGGATTTACTCCGCTGCAGTCGACGAAGTTAGATGAAGCGGCCGCGGAGCTAAAGGTTACGCCGATGCAGGTTGCGCTGGCATGGCTGCTGCAGCGCTCGCCGAACATTCTGTTGATCCCGGGCACGTCCTCCCTTGGGCATCTTCGGGAGAATCTGAATGCTGCGACGCTGCAACTTCCGGCGGAGATGGTCGCCGAGCTTGACGCGATCGGCGGAGCTGCAAAACAGCGAGCGGCGCAATAGGTTTAGGCGAGCAATGCCCTCGACGAGTCGCGTCGAGACGTGAAAGTGAAATTATCGGAGACGTCTCGTCTGTCCGTCTCGGTCATAGGCTAACGAAGCTTCTGAAGCTAGTGGTTTTCCGGGGAAAGGCGCAAATCGATCCTCGGTGGCCGCACACCATTCGCCCTGGAGGGTAGGTATATATACAGTGAATCCGCCTCGGGGGAATGTCGGATGGTGGCGGCTGGACTTCTTAGAGTTTTAGGATTGCCCGGAAGCTCAGAATACCCGATACCTTCGTGCTCCTCGGGAGTCAAGATATCTTCCAAGCTCGTCTCGATGTAAGCCGTGTATCTGGGCATGTTCGAGAATCTTCGTCCAAGCAGTCCAAAGAGAATCCGCAGATTCGCCTCCGAAAACTCAGACGGTTCCATCAAAATAAATAAGTTTCGACCCGAGTTTCCGACTGGGGGGTCGTTGTAAATGATGGCATACCGGAAGGAAGCTTCAAAAATCGGCCGCGTAGAGTTGAGCTTGGTCCGGGCCGCATAGACAGGGGCGTAAATCACCACAAGTGTCGCCAGAATCGCGGGGGCAATGAGACAGCGCGTAGATGCTTGCATGGTGCAGTTTGCTTTTTTCACGGTCGAACCACCTCGTGACTGCTAAATGAAGTGTGATGCGGCCGCGGAGATGTAGGCCGCTCCATTCGGCTGCAACATAGCGGTTGTTGAATAGTAGCGCAAAGGGACAACAAGGCGGCATCCTGGCGACCAGGAAGTCTCTAGCGGTGGCGGGCTGGGACGCGGTTTTAGCGGGAAAACGGCGTTACTCCCATCAGGTGTAGCGCTCAGCGTAAACCGCCGCGCTCCAAAATGGTGGGCTAGGTGCCGAGGAGGTTGGGGCGGGGGCGGGAGTAGGCGTGTTCGTGGGCCCAGAGGGAGAGCGGGAGGGCGGCGAGGTCGTCGACGATGGGGATGGCGTGGCCGTTTTTGGTGAGGTCGACGGTGCGGAGGAAGGATTTGCAGGTGTCGCAGGCTTCGACGCGGAGGTGGGGGAATTGTTCGGGGACGTAGACGGGAAGCTTGGGCTCGGCGTTTTCACCGCAGGTGGGGCAGAGGATGCGGCGGAACTCCCATTCTTGCGAGCAGAAGGAGCAGACGAGGAAGCGCTTGCCGCTGTCGCCTTCCTGGCGCAGGACGCCCATGTAGGGTTGGCCGGAGCACAGCGGGCAGACGGTGGCGGTAACTAACAGGGTGGGCTTGGTGAATTGTTGGCCGAGAAATTCGGCGTAGGGCTGCAGGAAGGCGCGGGGGAAGAATTGCGCGAAGGCTTCGGCGTGTTCGTCGGTGAGGCCTGCGGCGCGCCAGTAATTCGTGAGTTGGGTGATCCAGGATTCGGGCGGCTGCTGAGAGAGTTCGCGCGCGGCGGTGGCCAGCGGGGCTGGAGCATGGGTCTCGGCTACGTTCAGGAAGGTGCGGAAATGCGGGAGGACTAAGGTGATGTCGAGTTTATCGCGGAGCGGCGAGTTGGCGGCTGCGGCCGCTTGTACCCCGCGATCGGCGGCGATGTGGGAATACAGGCTTTTTTGAAACCGCGCTATGGCGGAGTAGAAATTCAGAATTTCCGCAGCGAAGGGCTGGCTCTTGGCTAGAGCTTCGGCGCGCTGGAGGCGTTGCTCGTACTCGCCGCTTACGGATTGGAAGAGGTTCATTTCGGCGGGTTGGTGGAGTCGCCCACGACCTCTTTGTACCAGATGGGATGGTAGCGCTTGGCGAATTCGACGGAGACGTCACCGCGAATCACCGAACCGAACGCACCGCGCTCGGCAAAGACGCTCATGTAAATGTGAATCATGAATAAGCCGATGCTCAGTAGTGCGGCCCCGGGATGCACGATGACCGCGGCGTACCGGAGTAGGCGCAGGTTCCATGGTATATATTCCGGAAACCACAGAACCACGCCGCTCGCAAGCAATAGCAGCCCGCAGAACACAAATCCCCAAAACAACAGCTTTTGACCCGGGTTGTAACGGCCTACCGGGGGCATCCGGTCGTCTTCGTTCTTAGTGTAGTGCTCGATGTTCTTCCACCACTCCTTGTCGTTTTCCGTGCTGTACATCTGCGCGGACCACATCGCGTACATGTAAGAGACGGCGAAGAAGAAGACCAGCCCAGCCCACGGGTGTAACGTGCGTGAAATTTGCGGCCCACCAAACACGAGCGCAAGCCAGAACAGCCACGGGGACCAGAAGGCAAGCCCGGTGAGCATGAGATAGATGAAGGAGCCTGCCGCAACCCAGTGCGTTAGGCGCTCGTGAAAGTGGTAACGAAGGATGCGGCCGTGGGGAAGCAGCAGGTCGGGTTGGCTCACGGGTGCTCCTCTTCGTTCTTTTCTTTTGCGGCCTTAGCGGCTTTTTCCTGAGCTAGGGCGATCTGTTCGCGGATGTCCTGGTCCTCGCGGTCTTTGGGACCGAAACGCAAATAATGAATGAAGAGACCGATCAGTCCGCCGATCATGGCGATGTTGCCGAGCCACTTGATCGGACCTTTCCAGAGCTTCACCATCAACGGAATTTGCGGATCTTTCGGGAGGCCACCGTAGAGTTCGGGCTTGGTGGCGTCGTGGAGGATATACATCACGCCGGTGCCGCCGACGCCCGCGGGATCGTAGACGCCGGCGTTGGGAAAATTGTAGTGGTCGCGGAGTTGCGTGGCGCGCTTTTCGGCGAGGTCTTTCATGTCGTCCTTGCTGCCGAAATGCAGACAGCCGGTGGGGCAGGCTTTGATGCAGGCGGGCTCGAGGCCTTCGCCGACGCGGTCGGCGCACAGCGTGCATTTATAAACGCGCTTGGTTTGCGGATTGAACTTGGGAATGTTGAAGGGGCAGCCGGTGATGCAATAGCCGCAGCCGATGCAGTTGGCTTGCTGGAAGTCCACGATGCCGTTGGCGTACTGGATGATGGCGCCGTCGGAAGGGCAGGCGGCGAGGCAACCGGGGTCGGCGCAGTGCATGCACTGATTTTTGCGCATCAGCCATTGCAGGGAACCGTCTTCGCGTTCGTGCTCGTTGAAGAGGATCAGGTTCCAGTAATTCCAGCGCGTCTCCGGCATGGTTTGGTAAGTGTTGTCGAAGACGGTCTCGCCGAAGGGCAGATCGTTCCACTCCATGCAGGCGACTTCGCAGGCTTTGCAGCCGATGCAGGTGGTGGTGTCGATGAGCTTGGAGACGACGTAGGTGCGCTGGGTGTCCTCGCCGGGGATGGCTCCGGCGTGCGCGGACATCTTCTGAATGCGCATGGTTTCCTGGCTCATGGCTACACCTTCTCCACTTTCACGAGGAAGCCTTTGAACTCCGGCGTGTGCGCATTGGGATCGGTAGCGGTATGCGTGAGCTGATTGGCGAGATCGCGCGCGGTTTTGCCTTCATCTTCGGCGATGCCGCGGTAGCCCCAGTGGAAGGGGATGCCGATCTGATAGGTTTTCTTGCCGTCGATCAGCATGGATTTGATGCGCTTGGTAACCATGGCTTTGGCGATGTACTCGCCGCGCGCGCTGGAGACTTTTACCTTTTCGCCGCCGCGAATGCCCATTTCGTCGGCCATTTCCGCAGCCATTTCGATGAACGGTTCAGGGACCAGTTGGACGTTCATGGGATTGTTTTTGGTCCAATAGTGATAGTGCTCGGTGAGGCGGAAGGTGGTGCAGATAATCGGGAAGTCTTTGACCGTGCCGAATTTGTCGTCGGTATCTTTGAATTTGGTGACCACGGGATTCGTGGAGCGCTCCGGGTGCAACAGATTCGCAAGCGGGCTTTCAATGGGCTCGTAAAATTCCGGGAATGGACCATCGGCAAAGGCGGAGAGGGGCGCAAAAATCCTGCCCACACCTTCCGCGTTCATAATGAACGGACCCATGTGATCCTTGGGCGGGGAATCGGCTTTGAAATCCGGCACGTCATTGCCCACCCACTTCTTTGAGTCTTCATTCCACCAAACTTGTTTGCGAGAAGGATCCCAGGGCTTGCCTGCGACGTCGCAAGACGCGCGATTGTAAAGCACACGCCGATTCGCGGGCCAGGACCAGCCCCAGCCGGGATGCACGCCCATGCCGGAGGGATCGGAAGGGTCGCGCCGGGCGGTTTGGTTTCCGGCTTCGGTGTACGCGCCGGAATAGATCCAAATACCGCAGGACGTGGTGCCGTCATCCTTCAACCAGGCAAATCCGGGCAACTGCTGTCCGGCCTTGATCTGCTGTTTGGTGGCGGGGTCTTCCAGATCGGCCAGCGCCTTGCCGTTCATCTCCTTCAGAACTTCAAAGAGCGGCGGATTCTGCGGCTCGCTGTAAGCCCAGGTGAGATTCAGAATTGGATCAGGGAACTTGCCGCCTTCTTTATTGTACAGTTCGCGAACCTTCAAGAAAATCTGCGCGACGATTCCGTGATCCAGGCGGCAATCTCCGGGGAGAGGAACAGCAGTGTTTTTCCAGAGTAGCCAGCGCGCGGAATTGCTGAACGAGCCATCTTTTTCCGCGAACCCGGCGCACGGCAAACGGTAAACCGTGGTCTGAATCTGGTTTTGGTCGCCCTGAGCGAGTACCCGCGGGGATCTCCAGAATTCACTGGTCTCGTCGGGATAGATTTCGCCAACCACCAGCCACTCCGCTTTCTTCAACGCGTCGATATTCTTGTTAGTGTCCGGGCCGATAGCGACACCGTTCATGCCGAAGGCCAACATGCCTTTGACCTTGCCGTCGTACATGTCGTTCCACAGATAGGTCCAGGAATAGTCGCGATCCACTTTTGGAAGGTAGTCGAAGGCCCAGTCGTTCTGTTTCGTGGCGGCGTCGCCGTAGAAGGCCTTCATCAGGCTCACGGTAAATTTTGAGGTGTTGCTGTAGTAGTTCCAAGACTGCCAGGGCGCGGGCTGCGAGCTGGTGGGTGTGGCGCGCTTCATCCACGCGTCGAAGTTGGCGTCGGCTGGCGTGGGAACTTTCAGGTAGCCGGGCAAAGTGTCGTAGAGGCCGGCCATGTCCGTGGCGCCCTGAATGTTGGAGTGGCCGCGCAATGCGTTGACGCCGCCGCCGGCGCGTCCCACGTTACCGAGAAGCAATTGCAGCATCGCGGCGGTGCGGATGATTTGTGTGCCGAAGCTGTGATGCGTCCATCCGACGGCGTAGATGACGGTGCCGACTTGCTTCATGTCGCCATCTTTGCGGATGGACGTGTAGGTGTCAGCGGCTTTCAGGAATTGCGCCTTGGGGATGCCGGTGATGCGCTCCACCATTTCCGGGGTGTAGCGCGAATAGTGCTTCTTCAAAAGTTGAAAGACGCAATTTGGGTTTTGCAGCGTGAGATCGTAATCGACGTTCGCCGGCATGGGCGGCAAGGCGCCGGGAGCGGCACCGGCTGGAACGGCGGCGCCTGGGCCAGCATAGTTCCACGTGGAGCGGTCGTAGGTGAACTTGCCAGCGTCAAAGCCGGAGAAAACGCCGTCGGTGTCACCGGGCAGTTTGAAGGCGTTGTTCACCGCGAATGCGGCGTTGGTGAAGTTGACCAAGTATTCGTGGGCGATGCGATTGTTTTCGATGGCGTAATTGATTACGCCGCCGAGGAAAGCGATGTCCGACCCGGCCCGAATCTGGCAGAACAGGTCGGCGACCGCGGAAGTACGGGTGAAGCGCGGATCGACGGAAATTATTTTGGCGTTGCGGTTGCGCTTGGCCTCAATGGCCCACTTGAAACCGCACGGGTGGTTCTCGGCTGGATTCCCGCCCATGATGAGCATCATGTCGGTGTTCTTGATGTCCACCCAACCGTTCGTCATTGCGCCCCGGCCAAACGTTGGTCCCAAACTTGAGACCGTGGGGCCGTGTCAAACTCTGGCCTGGTTTTCTAAATGCACCACCCCGAGGGCGCGCATGGCTTTGACGACGAGATAGTTGAATTCGTTGGTGTCGGTACAGCCGCCAATCCAGGAAATGGCTTCGGTGCGATTCACCGTGCGGCCAGCGGCGTCCTTCTCAATGAAGCTGTCGTCGCGGGTTTTCTTGATGCGGGCGGCGATCTCATTCAGGGCATTTTCCCAGGAAATGTCTTCCCACTGAGAGCCGCCCGGACGGCGCACCTGCGGCTTGAGCAGGCGGCGATCGTTCAAAATGTCTTGCGCGAGCGAAGAGCCCTTGGGGCACAGCGTGCCGCGGTTGGTGGGATGGTCGGGGTCGCCTTCGACGTGTACCACCTGGGCCGTCACGTTCTTAGCCTTGTCGCCGAGGGTATAGATGATTGTGCCGCAGCCTACGGCGCAGTACGGGCAGGTGGAGCGCGTCTCACTGGCGCGCGCAATCTTGAGCTGAGCCATTTCGGCGTAGGCGGGCTTTACGTCGAAGCCGAAGACGGCTGCTGCGGCGCCGCCTACTGCGGCTATCTTGAGGAAGTCTCTGCGATTCGTCTCCATTGCGGGGCTTCTCCTTATATGGAAAATGCCTTGCGTGCAGCAAAAATGAAGCCGGACAAAACTTTAGATGCCATGGAAGAGAATCGGGCGACAACCATTTTGAATGGACTTATAGCGGGTTTGTCGGTGAACTCAAGAAACTTCGGCAGCGCGTTCGCGGCGGGACCGGACACGAGCACATTATGTTTTTTGCGGTTCGCGATGTCAACTACCTCTTAGAAGAACACCCCTCGTCATTTGCCCGCGACGAAGCGCTGGAGGCTTTGCTGCGCGAAGAGCGATCGGAGGCAGGAAACGTGTCGGCGCGGAAGCTGGAAGCCCTTGGTGATATAAGCTAAACTTTTGTTGAGTATAGGTAAAACTTAAATCGGCGGAGCTTACGTGGACTTTCATTATAGCGATGAACAGAAAGCGTTGCGCAAAACGGTGCGGGAATTCGCGGAGGGAGAGATCCTGCCGCACGTCATGGAGTGGGACGAGGCTTCACATTTTCCGGCGGAACTTTTTCCGAAAATGGCGGAGATGGGGTTGCTAGGGGTGATTTTTCCCGAGGAGTACGGTGGGGCGGGGCTGGGGTACGTTGAATACGCGCTGGTGATTGAGGAGTTGTCGCGCGTGGATGGCTCGGTGGGGATTATTTTGGCGGCGCACAATTCCTTGTGCAGCAACCATATTTTCAAGTTTGGCACGGAGGCGCAGAAGAAGAAGTATTTGACGGGTTTGGCGTCTGGGAAGAAGATCGGGGCATGGTCTTTGACGGAGCCGGAGGCCGGGTCCGATGCGGGTGGAACGAAGACTACGGCGGTGCGCGAGGGCAATTTCTGGGTCTTGAATGGGGCGAAAACCTTTACCACCAACGGGCACTATGCAGATTACTGCGTGGCTATGGCGGTTACGGATAAATCGAAAGGCTCGCACGGCATTAGCGCATTTATTTTGGAGAAGGGGACGCCGGGATTCCGTCCCGGAAAGAAAGAGAACAAGCTGGGTTTGCGGGCTAGCGATACCTCCGAGGTGATTTTTACGGATTGCCGTGTGCCGGCGGAGAACCTGCTGGGTCAGGAAGGCGAGGGATTTACCGGAAGTTTGAAGATTCTGGATGGCGGGCGGATCTCCATTGCGGCTTTGGCGTTGGGCATGGCGCAAGGCGCGCTGGATGCCGCTGTGAAATACGCCAAGCAGCGGAAACAGTTTGGTCAGGCGATCAGCGAGTTTCAAGCCATTCAGTTTAAGTTGGCGGAAATGGCAACCGAGGTGGAAGCGGCGCGCCTGCTGGTCTATCAGGCGGCGTGGTTGGCGGATCGCGGAGACGTGCGGTTCACGCGGGAATCGAGCATGGCGAAGCTGTTTGCATCGGAAGTAGCGGTGCGCGTTGCCAATGAGTGCGTGCAGGTTCACGGGGGCTACGGCTTCATTAAGGATTATCCCGCGGAGAAGTTTTACCGCGATGTTAAGCTGTGCACGATCGGTGAAGGCACCAGCGAGATCCAAAAGTTGGTGATCGCGCGGCAACTACTGGGGAAGAAGTAGCGCCGATTAATGCGAATCGGCGTCTCGGAGCACTGTCGAATTGGAAGTGTGAACGCCTTAAGACTCATCGGCGCGCTGTATCCCGGAAAAGCGGCGTCAAGCCGCCGCAGTCCAAAAAACACGGCTTCAGATGGTGGGGCATTTGGCGATGATCAAGGTGATGTCGTCGTGCTGTTCGCGCAGGCTGAATTGGCGAACTTCGTCGACCACCGCGGTAAGCATCGATTGCGGGCAGAGCGCGCGGTGACGGAGAAGCGCCGCGGCGAGGCGGTCCTCGCCAAACTGTTCGTCGGCGTCATTGAAAGATTCCGTGATGCCGTCCGTGTAAAGCGCCAGGGCATCGCCGGGTAAAAGCCGGGTTTCGCCAACTTCGCAATCCCAAGCTTTGAACATGCCAAGCACGGTAGCGGTAGCGTGCAGATGTTCGATGGTGTCGTCGGGGCGAAGGATGAGCGCCGGGAGATGACCGCAATTGACGTAGCGAAGACGGCCGTGCGCGTCGTCGTACTCGGCGAAGAAGAGCGTGGCAAAGGCGCTGTCGGCGGTGTTCTCGCAGAACAGGCGATTCACGGATTGCAACAGTAACTGCGGTTGATCCACGGCGAGGGCGCACTGGCTGCGAAGGTTGGCCTGTAGATTGGCCATCAGCAGCGCCGCGGCAATCCCTTTGCCGGAAATGTCGCCGATAACCAGGCCGAGGCGCCCGCCGCCAAGATGCAGAAAGTCGAAATAGTCGCCGCCCACGGCGCGCGCCTGATGGCAGGCGCCGGCGTAATCCAAGGTTTTCAGAACTGGCTGGGACTGCGGGAAGAACCGGGATTGCACTTCTTTGGCGATTTCCAATTCGTGCGCGGCGCGACGTTCCGCGTGTAACCTTTCGGCGGCGGCGCGGCGTTGTGCTTCCACCGCGTGCGTCACCTCGTCGAAGCTGACCAGGGAAAATGAATTGCCGTCCGGATCTTTGAAGCGGGTGAAGACGCCGCCCCAGATCGGTGCAGGTTCTTCGGCAGGTGGCGCCCCGGCGTCGCCCGGTGAGACGTGCTGAATCGCCTGCGGGGACAAACCCCGAACTTCATTCTTGAGGCGCTTCAGGCGCGGGGTAAAATTGAAGCGCACGCCGCGCTTGGTCCATTCAAGATATTTCGCGAGCACATCTTCAGTGACAAACGAGACGTGCGTGGACCGGCCGATGAGCTTGTACTCCGGCGAGTCCGGCTCCGGCGCGACGAGCGAGAGGTTGGCGGTACCGTCGGGCGGCGCGACGGCTACCCATCGGCGGCCCGGCTTCGTGTAACCATCAAAAATGAGGTGGAAGCCCAGTTGGTCCAGGTAGAAGCGCAGGCTGGATTCCAATTCGCGCACAAAGATAGTCACCGACTGAATGCACAGAAAGGGCTGCTGGCGATCCAGGCGAATGGACGCCGCACCAGCATTGGCGCGAGGCGAGATTCCCATGCGCTGCATTATAAAGGCAACGGCCAAACGTCGCTGTGGTAATAATGTGTAGTCTGGTGCGGCGCGAAGCATTTCAAACGATGATGGCGATTCCTGTTGAAGAGTGGGCTGGGTTGGTGCGCGCAGGAGAGGTGCGCGCGCTTTCGCGGGCGATTACCGCCGTGGAGAATCATGAGCCGGCGGCGGAGGAGTTGCTGCGGCGGCTGTTTCCGTTTACGGGCAAGGCGTATTTGTCCGGCATGACTGGGGCGCCGGGGACGGGGAAGAGCACGCTGGTGGATCGTTTGGCGGCGTTTTATCGCAAGCGCGAGGAGCGCGTGGGCGTGATTGCGGTAGATCCCACCAGTCCCTACACGGGTGGGGCGATTCTGGGCGATCGCATTCGCATGCAGGGGCACGCTGGGGACGCGGACATGTTTATCCGCTCGATGGCCACGCGGGGATTTTTGGGTGGCTTGGCGCGGACCACGGCGGAAGTGGCGCTGCTTCTGGATGCCGCCGGGAAACAGCAACTGATCATTGAGACCGTCGGCGTTGGCCAGGATGAGATTGATATTGTGCGGCTGGCGGATTGCGTGATGGTGGTGATGGTGCCGGGCCTCGGCGACGATATCCAGAATATGAAGGCCGGCTTGATGGAGATTGCGGATATTTTTGTGCTGAATAAGTCCGACCGCGAAGGCGCGGATCGCTTGCAGCAGCAGCTCGATGCCATGCTTTCTCTGGTGATGCCGCGCGACGGGTGGCATCCGTTGGTGGTGCGCACGGTAGCTTCGGAGAATCGCGGCATTGATGTGCTGGCAGCGACGATCGATAAATTTCGTGAACATTTTGCAGCACGCGGTGAGCGCGAGCTGAAACATGTGGAGTATTGGAAGAAGCGGCTGGTGGAGTTGCTCGAAGCGCGCGTGCTGGACAAATTTCTTGGCGGAGCGGCGGGCGATGAGCTGCTTACTCAATTGGCGAAAGAAGTCGCCGGCCGGCGGATGGATCCGTTCACGGCGGTGAATCAGATCGTGGCAAAGAGTCCGATCTGAGCCAGCGTTGCGACTACATTGGCCGCTCGCGGCGCAATTTGGAGTGCAGCGGTCTATCCTGAGCGCTTTGCGTGAAGGGCTTGACGCCGCTTTTGGGCAGCAAGCCCCGACCGTGACGAACGATACCTGCAACTTGCGGTACAGTGGAGTAAGGATCCGTAGATTTGAAATGCGCAACAATTGCAGCGACGATTAGCTTGGGAGAGCTGAATGGCGGCGGAGAAAATAAAGCCCGTTAAGGGCAAAAAAGAAGAAGGCAAGCCGACGATTGGGATTATCGGTGGAAGCGGCTTGTACGGAATGCCCGGACTGACCGATACAAAAGAAGTGCGGGTGAAAACCCCGTTCGGAGATCCGTCCGAAGTGTTTGTGATCGGCACGCTGGAAGGGAAGCGCGTAGCGTTTTTGGCGCGGCACGGGCGCGGGCACCGGATTTTGCCAGGAGAGATTAACTATCGCGCAAATGTCTACGCGATGAAAGCGCTCGGCGTCGAGCGCATTATTTCGGTCAGCGCCGTTGGCTCGCTCCAAGAAGATTTGCGGCCTGGAGAATTTTTGGTCGCCGACCAATTTGTGGACCGCACGCGGCATCGCGTATCCACTTTTTTTGGCGAGGGTTTGGTGGCGCACGTATCGTTCGCGCACCCCACGTGCGGCGAACTTTCCGCGATCTTGGCCGATGCCAGCGTGCATTGCGGCGTTCCCGTGCACCGCAAAGGAACGTACATCTGCATGGAAGGACCGCAATTTTCGACTTATGCGGAAGCCACCATGCACCGGCAACTGCATTTTGAAGTGATTGGCATGACCAATGCGACCGAAGCGAAGCTGGCGCGCGAAGCGGAGATTTGCTACGGCACCATCGCCATGATCACGGATTACGATTGCTGGCATCCGGAGCACGAGTCGGTAACCGGAGCGCAGATTCTGGCGACCTTGCAGCAGAACGCCGGCAACGCGCAAAACGTTTTGCGGCAGGCGGTACGTTCGCTGCATGTGGAGCGCACTTGCAAATGCCAGTCCGCGTTGGAGCACGCCTTAATCACCGATTTAAAGATTGCGCCGAAGGCCACCAAGAAAAAGCTCGCGGCGATTCTCGAGAAATACATCAAAAACTAAAAATTCACGGAGAACACATTGTCCTTACTTGTGGTGGGATCGGTGGCGTTTGATGCAATCGAAAGTCCTTATGGAAAGGTGGACCGCGCGGTGGGCGGAGCGGCGACATATTTTGCCGTGGCGGCGAGCTTTTTTACGCCAGTGAACCTGGTGGGCATCGTGGGCGACGATTTTACGTCGAAGGATGTGGCCATCTTCAAGGGTCGCTCGATCGACATCGAAGGACTGGAACACGCGGAAGGCAAGACGTTTTTCTGGGCCGGCAAGTATTCCCAGAACCTGAACGAACGCGTGACCCTCGCGACAGAACTGAACGTGTTCGCTGGCTTTAAGCCCAAGCTTCCGGATAAGTATAAGAAATCGCAATTCGTCTTTCTGGCGAATATCGCGCCAGAGTTGCAGCGCGACGTGCTGCACCAGGTGAAAGTGCGTCCGAAGGTGGCGGCGCTGGACACCATGAATTACTGGATTTCCGGAAGCAACGGCGAGCTGCGGGAGACGCTGAAGCACGTGGACATCCTGATGATCAATGATTCCGAGACGCGGGAACTCTCCAACGAGCACAACTTGCTGCGCGCCGCCAAACACATTTTCAAGATGGGCCCTTCCACGTTGATTGTGAAGCGCGGCGAGTATGGCGCGATGATGGTGGACAAGCGCGGCGTGTTTTGCGTACCCGCGTTTCCGCTAGAAGAGCCCCACGATCCGACCGGAGCGGGAGACAGCTTCGCCGGCGGGTTCATGGGCTACCTGGCCAGCGTGGGTAAGAAAAACGATCTGGCACTGCGGCGGGCCATGGTTTACGGCTCGGTGCTGGGGAGTTTTACGGTGGAGAAATTCGGATTGGACCGGCTGCGGAGTTTGAAGCATAAAGAGATACACGCCAGGGCACGGCACTTCGCGAAACTCACGCAGTTCAAACTGTAGTCGCTTAAAATTCAGCGAGGCGTTCACTTTAAGCGCGGGAAAACATGCTGCCATTGAGCACCATTGTGTTGCGGCTGCTGTGGGGCGGATTGCTGGGCGCGGCCATCGGCGTGGAGCGCAGCTACCGGCGGCGTCCCGCGGGGATGCGCACGGGATTTTGCGTGTGCATGGCGTCGGCGCTATTCACCGTTTGTTCCGTTGAAATCGCGCGGCGAACCGGTGACACCTCGACCACGCGCATCGCGTCCAATATTGTGCAGGGCATCGGATTTCTGGGCGCGGGAGTAATTCTGCGCGAGCGCGGCAGCGTGGTCGGATTGACTACGGCGGCGACGATCTTCGCCATGGCCGCGATGGGTATGGCGGCGGGCGGCGGATTATACGCGGTGTCCGGCATCGTGTGCGTGATGACGATCGCAGCGCTGGTGATCTTTTTTTACCTCGAGAACTGGTTCAACCTGAAGCCGCGGTACATGCTGTTCCGCATTTCGAGTGATCCGGGCCTGGATATGGTTTCGCAGGTGCATCGCGTTTTTTCCGACTGCGATATCACGCTGGATAATTTTCAGGTGTCCATGAGCGGCGGGCCGGGGACGACTTCCGCGGGCAAGAATGTAATTCAGTTTGACGCTGAAGTGAGCCACCGGCAGCAGGAAAAGCTGGTGGTAACGCTGGCGCAGCCGGGAGTGACTTGCGAAGTGTATCCGGTGGAGAGGCAGAACGGATGAAGGCCAGTGCCCCAATGCAGACGGAAAGCGCCTTCGCGGCGCGCAAGCCTCGCGAGCTGCGTGCGAACAGTGCGGTGCTGCCATTTGGGCCGGCTTCGCCGGCCGCGCCAGAGAAAGTTGAACAAGGGTTGCGCGAGTTGCAGTCTTTTGGTTTGCGGACGCTGGATCACGCGGTGCGCGAGCCGCAGGGATTTGTGGCTGGTTCCACGGAGCAGCGGCGGAACGATTTTCTGCAGGGACTTGCGCGTAACGATGTCGACGCCTTGGTGGCCATTCGCGGCGGATATGGCTCCAACTACCTGCTGGATGGGTTGGCGATTCCGAACCCCGAGCAAGCAAAACTTCTTTTGGGTTACAGCGACTTGACCTCCTTGCAGATTTTCGTGTGGCAGCGTTATCGCTGGGTGACGCTTTATGGACCGATGATTGCCGCCGGGCTGGATAACGGCGCGGGGAACGCCAAGGGATACGATAGAGAGTCGCTCGAGGCTGCGTTGTTTACGAACAACGAAGGGTGGGCGATTCCGTTGCGCGGCGAGACGATGATTGCCGGCGAGGCTGAGGGAAGAGTTCTTGGCGGCTGCATGACGTTGGTGGAGACCACGCTCGGCACGCCTTGGGAGCTGGAAACGCGAGGGGCGATCTTGCTGCTGGAAGATCGTGGGATGAAGCCGTGGCAAGTGGATCGCGCGCTAATGCATCTGCTGCAGGCGGGAAAATTTGCCGAGGTGCGCGGGATATTGCTGGGCGATTTCCCGGAGACGCCTGCAACTGTTCCGGGCAGTCCTACGGTGCGGGAAGTTTGCGAGCGCATTTTGCGGCCGCTCGGCGTTCCGGTGGTGTTCGGAGCGCCGGTGGGCCATACCATGCGACCGATGTTGACGGTACCGCTGGGCGTGCGCGGACGGTTGATTGCAGAAGGAGAAGGCGTTTTGCAGATTCTGGAGCCGGCGGTGAGTGCATGACCAGCGCGAAACGCGTTCATGTGATTGGCATTGGCGGATCGGCAATGGCGCCGCTTGCGGGCATGTTGCGCGAAAGCGGATACACCGTGACCGGATCGGATTCGGGAGTGTATCCGCCGGCGTCGACGCTGCTGGAGAAATTGGGGATTCCGTTTTTCGATTTGTTTGACGCGGCGCATTTGGCGGAAGCTCCGGACCTGGTGGTGGTGGGAAACATTATTGCGCGCGGGAATCCCGAGCTTGAAGAAGTGCTCGACCGCAAGATTCCGTATCGCTCATTGCCGGAGATGCTGGAAGAAGTGTTTTTGCCGGGGCGGCACTCGATCGTGGTCAGCGGTACGCACGGAAAGACCACCACCACGGCGATGCTGGCGTGGATTTTCGAGACTGCCGGGCGTAAGCCCAATTTTCTGGTCGGTGGCGTAGCCGAAAATTTTAGTAAGAGTTATGGCTTGGGCGGTGGGGAAGAGTTTATTTTGGAAGGCGACGAGTACGAGACGGCCATCTGGGATCGCGGGCCGAAGTTTTTTCACTATCACCCGGACGATCTGATCATCACTTCGTTGGAGTACGATCACGCGGATATTTACGCGGATTTTGCAGCTTACGAACTGGCGTTTCAACGGTTGGTGAATCTGGTTCCACGCAAAGGTCGTCTCGTGACTTGGGGCGATACCGAGGCGTCCGGGCCGGCGCTGCGGCGGGCGGCAGGGAAGGCGTTGTGCAAGGTGGAAACCTTTGGCTTTTCCCCGGAGAACGATTGGGTGGCGACGGAAGTTGTGCCGCATCGCGATGGAATGAAGTTTTCCGTGAGTCATGGTGGTCAGCCTTTTGGCGAATTTGTCTTAGCCGCGACCGGGCGGCATAACGTGTTGAATGCGCTGGCGGCGATGGCGGTGGCGCATGGACGTGGAATATCCGCCGCGACGATCGGCGAAGCCCTTTCGACATTTCGCAGTGTGAAGCGGCGCATGGACGTGAAGGGCGAAGTCGGCGGCGTGCTGGTGGTCGACGATTTTGCGCATCATCCGACGGCTGTCCGCGTGACCATCGAAGCGGCGCGCGGGCGTTGGCCGGGCCGCAGGCTGTGGGCTATTCTCGAGCCGCGCTCCAATTCCATGCGGCGAAAAATCTTTGAGGAAACTCTGCCGCAGTCGCTGGCGCTCGCGGATCGCGTGGTGTTGGGCGGCGTTTTTCGCGCGCAACAACTGGGCGACGAGGACCGCATGAAGCCGGAGGCCGTGGCGGAGTCGGTGAGGGCGCTTGGGAAAGACGCACGGGTGCTGGACAGTTCCGCGGAGATAGCCGAATTTGTCGCTGGTGAGGCGGCGACTGGAGATGTGGTGCTCGTGATGTCCAACGGCAGCTTCGATGGCCTGTGCGAAAAACTTGTGAAGCAACTGGAGAGCAGTGCTGCAGTGCCGTCTGAGGCGCGCCGCGGGTAATGCCACTTTCTCGCCGGATGCATCGCATTACTTTTAAGCTTGCAACGCTGATAGCGGTTTTGTTCTATGCCGCGACTGCGCGCGCGACGATTCGCTACGAGGTCTCACTTGCGCATCCTGAACAACATCTGTTCCACGTGAGCATGACGATTCCCGATGTGGCGGGCGAAGTGACGGTGGCGTTGCCGGCTTGGAACGCGCTGTATCAAATCCGTGATTTCAGCGCGCACCTGCAGGCAGTTGAAGCGTTGGCCGGAACCGCCCCGACCAAAATTGAAAAACTCGACAAACAAACTTGGCGGATCATCGGTACGGGAACGATCACCGTACAGTACGCGGCGTATTGGGACGAGGCCGGGCCGTTTGCAACGCAACTCAACGGCGAACACGCGTTCATCAATCCCGCGATGATCCTGATGTACGTTCCGGAGCGCCGACAGGAAGGCGCGCAATGGTGCTTAAAAGACCTGTCCGCCGGATGGACCTCGAGCATGGATTCGGCGGCGGGCTCGCCGGGTGCGCACCTGGCGTGCAGCGACGCGGCCAACTATGATGCGCTGGCGGACGCGCCGGTAGAAGTCGGCAAGTTTGACGAATTCTCGCTCCCAGGGATTCAGCCGGAGATTCGCGTGGTGATTCACGGCGACAACTGGAAGAAAAAGCGCGTGGAAGAGGAACTGACGCGAATCTGTAGATACGAGCTGCAGGTTATGGGTGGAGCGCCATTTGAACAGTACACATTTATTTTGCACATCGGTAAGGCCGCTTTGGGTGCTGGCGGGGGAATGGAGCATGCCAATTCCACGGCCATTTCGGTGCCGTCGGATGAATATCTGGAGGGCGTGGCAGCGCATGAATTTTTTCATCTATGGAACGTGAAGCGGATTCGGCCGGTGACGCTAGACCCGATCGACTACAGTAAGGAGCAATACACGCGGGCGCTGTGGTTCGCCGAGGGCGTTACCAGCACGTATGGATCGTATACGCTGCTGCGCGCCGGTTTGTGGAACAAGCAGCAGTTCTACGAGGACTTGAGCGAGCAGATCACCGATTTGGAAACACGTCCAGCGGAGCACTGGCAGAGCGCGGAGCAATCCAGCCTGGATGCCTGGCTGGAGAAATATGCACTGTACAATCGGCCGGACGAGAGCGTCTCTTACTATACGAAGGGCCAGATACTGGGCGCGCTGCTGGACCTTTTGATTCGCGAGCGCACGGAAAATCGCAAGAGCCTGGACGACGTGATGCGGCTGATGAATGTCGAATTTGCCAAAGCCGGGAAAACGTATCGCGACAGCCTGGACGTGCGACTGAGCGCCGAAAAAGTGGCGGGCGGCTCGTTCGAGGACTTTTTCGCGCGATATGTTGCTGGGGCAGAGGCGTTACCGTATCGCGAGGTGCTGGAATCTGCGGGGCTCGAGTTGCGCACCGTCGAATCCAAGCGCGCGACGCTGGGATTTTTTGTGGAGCGTGACGCGAGTGGCGCGGCGCTGGTACGCGGGGTGGATGCCGATAGTCCCGCGGCGCAAGCGGGTTTGCGAACGGATGACATTATCCTCTCCTGGAACGGCGGGGAAGCTCCGCGGCGGCTGGAGCGCTGGGTGACGGAGCAAAAGCCCGGAAGCACGCTGCATTTGCGGATTCGCCGGGAACAGAAAGAGTTCGACCTTGAAACGCGGCTTGGCGAGATCAAGGAAGTGCGGTTCGAGGTGTCCGAGATAGCGCATGCCAGCGACGCCGCTCGCCGCATTCGCGATGGCTGGCTGCACGGGAGCACCACTGCGGCCGCGGCGCCGTAGACTGCGATGCTGCGCACGCTCTTCATTTCTGTTTTCCTTTCGATCTACATCCTGATTGTTGGTCCGCCACTGATTCTGTACACGTTGATCACCAACAATCCCGACCCCATTTACTGGGCGGGGATTAATGGCGTGATGTTTTTCGTGCGGCTTGCCGGCGTGAAAGTGCGCGTGGCGGGCACGGAGCGCATTCCGCCAGGCACGTGTCTTTTTGTGGCGAATCACACCAGTGCGATCGACGCACCCGCCGTGGTGGGGGCGATTCCCCGGCGCATCGCCATTCTTTTGAAGGAGTCGCTGTTTCGCTGGCCGGTGGTGGGGCGGTCCTTTCTTGCGGCGCGCTTTATTCCTGTGAATCGGGAGTCGCGAGAGTCCGCGATTGCCAGCGTGGACAAGGCCACCGTCGCGATGCGCAATGGGCAGTCCTTTCTGATTTACCCCGAAGGGACGCGAAGCCCAGATGGGCGGCTGCAGGCGTTCAAGAAGGGCGCGGTCACAATGGCCATCAACGCTGGAGTGCAGATTGTGCCGGTGGCTTGTTCTGGAGCGCATCTGGTGATGGTGAAAAACTCCTTGGTGCTGCGGCCGGGGGAGATCCTGGTGGAGTTTCTGGAGCCGATTGATGCGGCGAAGTATTCTTTGGCGCAGCGCGGGGAGTTGAATGATTTGGTGCATGATACGCTTGCGGCGGGGTTGCCGGAGGGGCAGCGGCCGGCGGGATTTGTTGCTGCGGGCGCGGACTAAGACTTTGCTGGCTTCAATTCTTCCAGGTCGCGCTCCAGCTGGTTGACGCGTTTTTGCAGCTCGGGGAGGCGATTTAGGGCGGCGCTGACCTTTAACCAGAGGCGATTGTCGATGGCGGGGGTGCCGGAGCGGACGCCGCCAGGTTCGACGTCGCCGTGCAGGCCGGTCTGGGCGGTGATAATGGCGCCGTGGCCGATGTTGAGATGCCCGGAGCTGGCGGATTGGCCGGCGAAGATGCAGTTGTCGCCAACCACGGTAGAGCCGGCGAGTCCGACCTGGCCGCACAGCAGGGTGTTTTCGCCGATTTTTGAGGCGTGGCCGACGAGGACCAGGTCGTCAAGCTTGGCGCCGCGGCCGATGCGCGTCTCGCCGATGGTGGCGCGGTCGACGCAGGCGTTGGCTTGGACTTCGACGTCGTCTTCCAAGATGGCGGGGCCGGTCTGCAACATTTTGTACCAGCGGCCGTCCGGCTGCTTGGCGAAACCAAAGCCATCCCCACCGATGATGGCGCCGTTTTGCAGGATCACGCGATTGCCAATGCGGCAGTGTTCGCGAACCACGGCGTGGGAATGGGCGAAGAAATGGTCGCCAAGTTTTGCGCCGTTATAGATGGAAACGAAGCTGTGCAACACAGCGCACGCGCCAATTTCCACTTGCTCATCGATAAAGCAATAGGGACCGATGTGCGCACCTTCGCCGATGCGTGCCGTGGTGGCGATTACCGCGGTGGGATGGATGCCCGGTTTGTAGCTGGGCGAATGATGGAAAAGTTCGAGGGCTTTGGCGAAGCAGAGGTAGGGATTGGGCGAGCGCAAGGCGGCGAGGGGCGGAGCGGCTGGGTCGCGGTCGAGTGGCATGCGATCGTCGATAAAGACGGCCGAGGCGCGGGTGGTTTTCAGTTGGGGCGCGTAGCGGCGATTGGCCAGGAAGGTTAGCTGGCCGGGCGCGGCGGTTTCGATGCCGGCCACGCCGGTGATTTCGAGGTCGGGGTCGCCTTCGAGGCGGCATCCCAGGGTTGCGGCGACTTGCGACAGTTTCATGTGGCGCTCCTCGGCGGTTTGTTGCCGTTGCGGTGCAAAAACATTAACGCAGAGATACCAGAGTACACAGAGTGCGCAGAGAAGAAAAAGCGGGGTATAGGCAAGATTACTCGTTGAAGAGGCGGGGTTGCGCGGCGACAGGGGCGGCGGCGGGCTTGCGACGGGCGATGCCGACTACGCCGAGGACCGTTATTTCGCTTAGGGCAGTGCGCGGGATGAAGATGCGGTCGGTGGTGGAGTTGACGTCGGGCGGGGTGATTTGCACGCCGTTATCGAGCAGGGAGAGGAGGTCGTTAGGGACCACGCCTTCGAGCGTTTCGCCGTCCAGGTACCGCAGGCGCAGCCAGAGGCCGTCTAGTTTGGGCCGGCTGAGGAAGGCTTTGCGCTCTGGCTCAAAATCGTCGGAAAAGTCTCGCACGAAATAGACGGAGCGGATGGTGGCAAGGGAGAGTTCCTGATGCTCGCCGTCGGGGGTGAGAAGGTCGACGGGGTCAATCTGCCCGAGGCGGGAAGGGTTTAGATAGCCGCGGACGGGCTTCTTGTTAGCCAGGACGATGACGACCTTTTTGTGCGTTGAAGCTGGGGCGCGATTTTTCAATTTTCGGATAAGTCCAAGAGTGAAACGTGCAAAATTTGCCAATCGTCGAAAATCATGTTATGTTAAGCCCGCTGAGCTTGTCAACTTATTGTTTCCATTAGGGTTAGGCCCTGGAGTGCCGCCCGTTGACCGAAAAGAAGCAGATCCTGAAGTCGGCTTCGATCATTACCCTTGTAACGATGGTCAGCCGCACTCTCGGCTACGTGCGGGATCAACGAATCACCTTTCTTCTCGGGACGTCTTTGGCGGCCAATTCCTTCGTGTTGGCTTACCGTATCCCCAATCTTTTCAGGCGCTTAGTCGGGGAAGGGTCGATGACGTCGTCGTTTATCCCGGTGTTTACGAAGTACATGCGGGAGAAGACACGCGAGGAGGTTTGGGATTTCGCCAACCGTCTGTTTTGGACGCTGGCGTTTCTGGTGGCGATCATCACCGTGATGGGGATGGTGTTTTCGCCCGCGGTGATTCACACGTTCACGTTTTCGTCGGGGAACAGCGTGTCTTACGAGCAGGCCATCACGCTGAACCGGATTATTTTCCCATACCTGTTTTTTGTGGCGCTGGCCGCGCTGGCCATGGGGATTTTGAACTGTTTCAACATGTTTGGGTTGCCGGCGGCGACGTCGGTGTTCCTAAACTTTTCGATTATTTTGTTTTCGATAGGCGCGGTGTGGAGGTACTTCAAGGATCCGGCAGTCTCGCTGGCGGTGGGAGTTTTGGTTGGCGGGGCGCTGCAGTTTCTGATTCAGGTTCCGGCGCTGGTGCGCAAGGGCATGACGTTCAAGTTTGGATTGTCGTTCATGCATCCCGGAATTCGCGATGTTGCGCGGCTGATGCTGCCGAGATTTTTTGGGATAGGAATCGGGCAGATTAATTTTTTTGTGGACACGTATTTCGCGACCGCGGCACGGATGCCGCAAGGGAGCCTGGCGGCGTTGTACGTGGCGGATCGCGTGATGGAGCTGGTGCTGGGCGGATATGCGATTGCGGTGGCGACGGCGATTTTGCCGATGATGTCGCATCAGGCGGCGGCGAAGGATTTTGAGTCGTTAAAGAAGACGCTGACGTTTGCGGTGCGGATTGTGGCGTTTATCACCGTGCCCGCGGCGATTGGCCTGGTGATTCTGCGCGAGCCGATTATTCGCGTGCTTTTTCAACACGGCCAGTTCGTGGCGGAGTCCACACGGCTGACGGCCCGGGCACTGCTGTATTACGCGTTGGGATTGCCGGCGCTGGCCAGCGTAAAGCTGATCGTGCCGGCATTTTACTCGGCGAACGATACCAAGACCCCGGTGATAGTGGCCTCGATTTCGCTGGTGATGAATATTATTTTGAACATCGTGTTCCTGGATTTCTTTTTCAAGCGGGTGCAGAACGGCGGACCGGCGCTGGCCACGGCGATTGCCTGCTATTTTGATTTTTTTGCGCTGTTTATTGTTTTCCGGCTGCGGTATGGAGCGTTGGGGACGATTCAGATTTTCAAGTCGTTTGGAAAGATTGCGTTGTGCTCCGGGATCATGGGCGTGGCGTGCTGGTTTGGCGCGCGCTATACGGAGTTCACGATTCATTCGGCGTTTTATGTGCAGCTGCTGGTGTTCGGGGCGATGATTTCGGGGGCCACGATTTTGTATTTGGCGATGGCGTGGATTTTTAAGTGTCACGAAATGGAAGAGGTTTATGGCATCGCGCTGCGTAACCGGCCCGCGGCGGGAGAAGGGTTTTCGGGATCCTGATGGAACTTTCGGCGGCGATATCGTCGTTTTTGACGCACGTTCGGGTGGAGAAGGGGCTTTCTCCGAACACCGTGATGGCCTACCGGCAGGATTTGGCGAAGTTCGCGCTGTTTGCGCAGAAGCGGAAACTGGCGCTGGCGGCGGTCAGCAAGGATGATTTGGTGGATTTTCTGGCGGCGCTGTACCGGCAGAAGCTGGAGAGCAAGAGCGTTGCGCGCAACCTGGTGACGTTGCGAAATTTCTTCCGTTTTGCGCAAATGAACGAGCTGATTGCCGAAGATCCATCGATCAATCTGGAGTCTCCGAAAATTCGCCGGTCGCTGCCGGGGTATTTGCGGCTGGAAGAAGTGGACAAGCTTTTACAGCAACCCGACGCCAAGACCGCGCTGGGGTTGCGTGACCGGGCCATGCTGGAGGTTTTGTATTCCACGGGCCTGCGCGTTTCGGAATTGGTGAGCCTGCGCGTGAACGATCTGGATACCAAGGTCGGATGCGTGCGCTGCATCGGCAAGGGCGACAAAGAGCGGCTGGTACCGGTAGGGAAGAAGGCGCTGGCGATGGTGGACAAGTATCTGGTGGAGGCGCGGGCGGAGTTGCTTGCGAAAGCGCCAGTGGTTCCGACATTGTTCTTAAACCGGCGAGGGCGCGGATTGAGCCGCGTGGGCGTATGGAAGATTCTTTCTGGGTACGGGCGGCGGGCCGGATTGCGCATGGCGCTGACGCCGCACATGTTGCGGCACAGTTTTGCCACGCATCTGCTGGAGCGCGGGGCGGATTTGCGTTCCGTGCAGCTGATGCTGGGACATGCGGATATTTCCACCACGCAGATTTATACGCATGTGGTGGAAGAGCGGTTGAAGCAGATTTACAAAGCGCATCACCCGCGCGCGTAAGGCGCGGTCGGCCAGGAAATTATCGTGGGTGCCGTCGCGAGCTTGCGGCGTGAGGTTACGGCGCAAAGTAGCTCTGCGAAACTGCGGGGCAAAGTTGCCGCGCGATGGTGCAAAAGTCGAGGGAGCGTAATGCCAGACTATATGTTTTTGCTGGAAAGCCGTCTTTCACCGGATCAGCGGGCGGCCATGATGCGCGTGCAGGAGCTGGCCTCCGCACTGGGCTTCAATCTTTACTTGACGGGCGGGACGGTGCGCGACCTGGTAACCGGCGCGACGCTGCGCGATCTGGATTTTACGGTCGAAGGCAACCCGTCGAAGCTGGCGCGCGAACTGGAAAAAGGCGGCGCGGAGATTCTGCTGGAAGACGAGAAGCTGCGGCACGTCGAGATTCTGTTTGCCGGCGAGGTCGAAGGAAGCATCTCGGCGGCGCGCGATGACCACTATGTGCGCCCGGGAACTCGGCCCGAGGTGCGCTGGTCGACGATCATGGAAGATTTGCGGCGGCGGGATTTTTCACTGAACGCCATCGCGATTTCGTTGAATCCGGCGTCGCGAGGATTGCTGCTGGATCCGACGAATGGCCTTTCGGATATCGAGCGCGGCGAAGTGCGGGCGCTGACGATTCACAGCTTTACGAATCAACCGGTACGGCTGTTGCGCGTGCTGCGTTTTGCCGCGCGCATGGGCTTCAAGGTGGAAGCGCGCACGCAGGAGTGGTTTGACCTGGCGATTGAACGCGAGCTGCACAAGACCATTGCGCCGGAAGACGGCGGCTCCGAATTGCGCGAGGCGGCGCGCGAAGAGCGGCCCAGCGTGGCGCTCAAGGCTTGGGAAGAGCACGACTTGATGGAAGCGGTGAGTCTGTTGCTGGCGAAGAAGCATCCCGATTATGAAGCCATCGGGCGATTGATGAAGGTGCGAGAAGACTTGATGATGGCGGGATTCCGTCCGCGGCTGGCCTCGCCCATGCTGCTGGCGATTTTGGGGCGCATGAAAGATCGCGAGCTCAGCGGGGCGCTTACAAAAGCTGGATTCAAGAGTGCTGAAGCCGATACCGTCATGAATTTTGAAGAGAAAGCAATGGCGGTGCAGAAAGAGCTGATGGGGCGCAAGCTGGAGGCGCCCATCGACGCGTACAAGTTTATCGAGAAGATGTCCACGGAGACGGTGGCGTACTTGCTGGCGGAGTCCAACAATTCCTCGGCGGTGTCGAAGATCAAGGCGTACCTGAACAAGTGGAGGCCGATGCGCTCGGCGCTGCCACAGGTAGGAATGGAATTGCAAACACTTGGCATGGAGCATGGGGCGAAATTTGACGAAGTGGTGGAGCAGGTGTTTGCCATGCAGCTGACGGGGCGCGGCAAGACTCCCGAGGAGCGCGAAAAGATTTTGCGCAAGCTCTCGGGAATCCGCGAAGTTCCGAAGAAAAAAGAAAAAGAAAAGAAGCCGGCCAAGGCTGACGTAAAGGCTCAGGCGGTGGCCAGCGCGGAAGCCAAACAGAAGCATTCCGCGGGGATGGCGGCGCGCCGTTCACAGACGGCGGCGAAGCCCGATGGTGGCAAGGCGCCCGCGAAGCCCGCGGCGAAACCCGGGAAGAAAGCGGCGCCAGCGAAGAAAGCCGGAAAGAAATAGCGGCGCGCGTGGGAGAAAAAATTCCTGAGGAAAACGTGAGATTGCGAGTCGCAATTCTCGCGCAGGAGTTTTAGAATTGGGATCCATGGGGCAACCGCAGTTCGTTCACCTGCACGTTCATACCGATTTCAGTTTACTCGACGGGGCTTGCGAAACCAGCGAGCTGCTCGACGAAGCGTCGCGGCAGAAAATGCCGGCGGTGGCGATTACGGATCACGGCAACCTGTTCGCTGCGGCGAATTTTTTCTACGAAGCCAGCAAGCGCGACGTGAAGGCCATCATCGGCTGCGAAGTGTACGTGGCCAAGGGCAGCCGCCACGAGCGCGGAGAGAAAAATGGTCCGCCGAGCGGCAAACAGAATGGCGAAGATCCGGAGACCGGGGGACGCGGCAACAATCATCTGGTGCTGTTGAGCGAAAACCTTGAAGGCTATCACAATCTCATCAAGCTGGTGTCCGCGGGATTTCTGGAAGGTTTTTATTACAAGCCGCGTATCGATTACGACTTGCTGGCCAAACACAGCAAAGGATTGATTGCGCTTTCCGCGTGCCTGAAAGGCCCCGTCACGGAAGCGGTGGTGGATCAGAAATACGATCTGGCCAAAGAGAACGCTTACCGGCTGCGCGATATTTTCGGGAAGAATAATTTCTTTCTGGAAATTCAGGATCAGGGACTGGTGATCGAAAAGGCTGTGAACCCGGACCTGGTGCGGCTGTCGAAGGAATCCGGTATTCCGTTGGTGGCTACGAACGATTGCCACTATCTGCATCACGAAGACGCCCACGCGCAAGAAGTCCTGCTGTGCATTCAGACTGGCAAGACTATGAGCGATGAGCGGCGCATGAAGTTTGCGACGGATCAGTTTTATTTCAAGACCGCGGGGGAGATGGCGAAGGTGTTCGGCGAACTTCCCGATGCTCTCAGTCGCACCGTGGAGATCGCCAGCCGCTGCAACGTAAAGATCGCGCCGATTCCGAATCCTTTTCCGACCTTTGCGGTTCCCCAGGGGCACACGCCGGGAAGTTATTTTGAGAAGGTGGCGCGCGAGGGTTTCGCCAGCCGCGTGCCGTTTCTTGAGGCGCTTGCGAAACAGGGCGCGCTGAGCAATCCACTTTCCGAGTACGAACGGCGGCTCACTTCTGAAATTCAAATGATCAAGAAGATGCGCTATGAAGGCTACTTCTTGATCGTGTGGGATTTTATTCATTACGCCAAGGCGCAGGGCGTGCCAGTAGGGCCGGGGCGCGGTTCGGCGGCGGGCAGCCTGGTTAGCTACGCGCTGAGGATTACCGACGTCGATCCGCTGCAATACAACTTGCTGTTTGAGCGCTTCTTGAATCCTGAGCGCGTGTCGATGCCGGATATCGATATCGACTTCTGCATGCGGCGGCGCGGCGAATTGATCGAGTATGTGACGCAGAAGTATGGCCGAGAGAACGTGGCTCAGATCATTACGTTCGGCACCATGGCAGCGAAAGCGGCGGTGAAGGACGTGGGCCGCGCCATGGATATCCCTTACGGGGAAGTGGACCGGCTGGCGAAGCTCATCCCGACGACGCTTGGTATCGAGCTTGCGGACGCGTTGAAAGAGGCGCCACAACTCAAAGCGGCGGTGGACGGCGACGAGCGTTTGAAAGATTTGATGAAGGTGGCGCTGCGGCTGGAGGGATTGTCGCGGCATGCTTCGACGCATGCGGCGGGCGTGGTGATTTCGCCGCAGCTGCTCACCGACCTCGTTCCCATTTACAAGACCAGCCGGGATGAAATCACCACGCAGTACGACATGAACGGCTTGGAGCGTATCGGCCTGCTAAAGATGGATTTTCTCGGGCTGACTACACTGACGGTGCTGCACGACGCGGTGAAGATGGTGGAGCAGAGCCGCGGTACGCATCTGGAAATTGACAAATTGCCGCTGGATGATGCCGATACCTACAAACTTTTCGCGAAGGGCGATACCACCGCGATCTTTCAGTTTGAATCGCACGGCATGCGGGACATTTTGCGCCGTTACCAGCCCACGAAAATCGAAGACCTGACCGCGCTGAACGCGCTGTATCGTCCCGGTCCGATACAAGGCGGGATGATCGACGATTTCATCAATCGCAAGCATGGCAAAACGAAAGTGACTTACGAGCTTCCGCAGATGGAAGAGATTCTGCAGGAAACTTATGGCGTGATTCTGTATCAGGAACAGGTAATGCAGATTGCCAACCGTCTGGCGAGTTTTTCGCTCGGTGAAGCCGATATTTTGCGCCGCGCGATGGGCAAGAAAAAGAAGGAAGAGATGGCCGCGCAACGCGCCAAGTTCATGACCGGGTGCCAGGCCAATAAGATCTCCGATAAAAAGGCCGAGCGCATCTTTAATTTGATGGAAGAGTTCGCGGGCTACGGATTCAATAAGTCACATTCGTGCGCCTACGCACTGCTGGCCTATCAGACCGCCTACCTGAAGACGCACTACCCGGTGGAGTTCATGGCCGCGCTGCTGACTTCCGAAGCCGGCAACTCCGACAAAACCGTGAAGTACATCAACGAAGCGCGGGGTATGAGCATTCCGATCCTGCCGCCGGACGTGAACGAAAGCGATTTGTATTTCACGCCGATTGGCGAAGCCATTCGCTTCGGTATGGCCGCCATCAAAAACGTGGGAGAAAACACCGCCAAGGCCATTCGCGAGTCGCGACTGAGCTCCGGTGAATTCCGCACGCTGTATGATTTTTGCGAACGCATTGAATCGCGCTTCCTGAATAAGCGCGTGTTTGAAAGCTTGATCAAGTCCGGCGCGCTGGATTCCCTGGGCGGGCGCGAGAGCATGATGGCGTCGGTGGACGACGCGGTGAACGCGCTGCAACGCGCCTCGCGCTCGCGAGAATCCGGCCAGCACGGGTTATTTGGCGGTGGCGGCTCGACGCCGGAGCCGACACTCTTCGAACTGCGCGACGCTCCGCAGTGGAGCGAAGAAGAGCGCCTGACCAGCGAGTACGCCATGTTGGGCTTTTACGTTTCCGGGCACCCACTGGAAAAATACGCTTCGCGTCTGGCGGAATTGAAAGTAGTTTCGTTGAGCGAGGTGGAAGGGCAGCGCAACGGCAAAGAGATAGCCGTGGCCGCGCTGATTGTTGGCACGCGGCCGATGCGCTCCAAGAAAGGCGCGCGCTGGGCTATCTACACCATTCAAGATATGACGGGCGTGCAGGAATTGCTGGCGTTCCCGGAAAGCTTTACGCGCCTGGAGGCAGCGCTGAGGCCTGGCTATCCCCTACTGTTGAAAGTCAAAATCCAGGTGGAAGAAGCGGGTACGCGGCTTTCGCTACAAGAGGCGAAGCGGCTCGATCAAATCACGGAGAAAGCCGTCGCGCAGGAATTTCGGGTACGCTTGGATGTCAGCAGCCTCAGCGAAGCGCTGTTCGCCGATTTGGAGCGTTTATTTGCGGCGTTCGAGGGAACAACGCCAGTCGTTTTTGAATTGGTTTCGGATGACGGCTCGGTGGCTCTGCTTCCTTCGCGGCAACTGGTGCGCATGACCCCGGAACTGATCGACGGCGTGGCCCGCGCGCGCGGCGATCAGGCCGCAGCTTAGGATCCCTCTCAGAAATTTTAGGAACTTGATGAGCGCTAAAGATAAGAACAAAACGAGTGCGCCGGGTGGCGACCGCCAGCAGGAAATCGATCGCCTCGAAAAAGAGGTGGAGGAACTGCGCGGCCTGGCAAAAACCGCAGGCGCGGACGCCGAAGTGGAACGCATCCGGCAACAAGTGGCCGAGTTGCGCCACGAGTTCTACACACACCTCGGGCCCTGGCAGCGCGCGCAGATCGCGCGCCATCAGCAACGCCCGTACACCCTCGATTACATTGGACTGCTATTCACCGACTTTATCGAGCTGCACGGCGACCGCGCCTTTGGCGACGACAAAGCGCTGATTGCCGGACTGGCGAAGTTTCATGGGCGGCCTGTAGCGGTGATTGGCCACCAAAAAGGCCGCGACACCAAGCAGCGGCTGCAGCGGAATTTTGGTCAGCCCAAGCCGGAAGGGTATCGCAAAGCGCTACGCGTGATGCAGTTGGCTGCCAAGTTTGGGCGGCCGATTATCACGTTTATCGATACGCCGGGCGCGTATCCGGGCATCGACGCGGAGGAGCGCGGCCAGGGCGAAGCCATCGCGCGCAATCTGCGGGAGATGGCGCGGCTACCCGTACCGATTATCGTTACGGTGACAGGCGAAGGCGGCTCGGGTGGCGCGCTGGCCATTGCCGTCGGCGACCGTGTGAATATTCTGGAGAATAGCTTTTACTCGGTGATTTCGCCGGAAGGTTGCGCGTCGATTATCTGGCGCGATTCCACCATGGCGGAAACCGCGGCCATCGCCATGAAGATCACCGCGAAAGATTTGAAAGAATTGGGCATTGTGGACGATATCGTTCCCGAGCCCGAGGGCGGCGCGCACACCGATTTCGACGCGGCCGCAAGCTTTCTCGATGAAGTTCTCGATCGCCAGCTCACCGCGCTTTCCAATCAACCGTTGAAGGAAATTCTCGACGCGCGCTACGACAAGTTCCGCAAGATGGGGCAGTTTTTCGACTTCGTCGCCAGATAAGCCGCCGCACTGCAAAACGCCTCCGCCAGCACCCCGTAGCACATTCGCCACGCCGTCGAATAGCGAGCATTGTTGCCGCGCAATCCGGTGTCTATCCTGATAGAGCAATCGTGATAGGCATCAGCTCAAGTGCGGCCCCCTGGGCCGTAGGCACGCTGAGGAAAGCGCTCACAATGTCGGAACCCTTTCGTCCGTACGAAAAACTCGTGGAGATCACCATCTACGGGAAGAAATTTCAGGTGCCGGAGCGCAATTCGCTGCTGCGTTGCTTCCAGTTCATCAGCCCGGAAACCATTCCGTACGGCCGATTCTGCTGGAATCAGGAGTGTCAATATTGCCGCGTGACTTGCCAACTGCCGGACGACGACGAGCCGCGTGAAATGTTGAGCTGCAAATTCATCGTTATGCCGGGCATGGACATCTCGGAATTGAGCCAGGAGCTGCGCTGGTGTTTGCGGGCAAAATTGCCTGCCGATTCGCCGGTTTCTTCGTAACCATCATCCATTCTCGCGCTGCCGAGAAACGTGAATTTCGCGGCAATTCCTCGACCGTTTAGACCATGCGGAGAGTAGGCAACTTTATGAGCCGCCGCGGGTTTGCGTTGGTACGTACAACCGCGCGGTGGCGATGGTCTTACGCTAGAAACCCATCATCATCCCCGGCGAACGACGGCCACCGCGCGATTTTAGCGTTCCCCACTGGTTTGCACTCTGGCGGCAGGTAAACTACATTCAAATGATGGGCACTTCACAAGTAATGGTGTGTGACGGGTGTGGGCAAAACGCGTCTCCGGAGCATCTTGCGGCCAGGTTCCGGCGGCTGGAATGGTCCACGCGGTATCGCCCGCTGCACATCAATGCGCTATTGCTCGGCGCCGTAGCGCCGGCGAATGATGCGGAATTCATTTACTCGGACGCTGGGGTGTTTAGCGGGGAAGCCGCGGCATTGCTGCAGGCCGCCGGAGTTGCGGCCGCCGATAAAACGCCCGAAGCCATTCATCACGAGTTCCAACGCGCCGGCTTGTTCGTGGCCTATGTTTTGGATTGCCCCCTTGAGGCGGCCGGCGAGAGCGCCGCCGGTTTACAACCTATATTGGCTAAACGCATTCCCACTATGCTGACGCGCATTCGCCGGTCGATCAAACCCAAGCGTGTGGCGCTGATTGCGCCGGAGCTCGATTCGTTTATCGATAAATTCACCGCTGGTGTGCTCGATTGCATGGTGCTCCTCGACGACGCGGGAGCGTTCAACTTAGCGGAATCCAGCGAAGCTGTTGCACGTTTGCGAGGCGCTTTGTCGGCGCAGGCGGCAGCGCTCCGGTGAGCTAACAGCTCAGGGCAGGGCAGAGGGTTTTGCGCATGTTGCCTGTGGCCCTCCGGATGAGACTTAGACAGGAACTTCGACTGTACCTTTAGCTGGCATTTCGTAGCTCGCAGGTGTGGTAGACTGCGGCTCTTGGGGCTGCGAAGCCACGGGAGAAGTCCCGGGAGATGTTGCATGCAAAAACGGGCAAAATTCGGCGTGGGCATCGCGGTCATCGTGGTGTCTCTCGTGTTCCTGGCTTGGCTGGGCTATGGTGAGAGCAAGACGTACTATCACACCATTGCGGAGCTTCCCAATTTGCACGGCGCGGCAGCGACACATCGCATGCGAGTTGGCGGCACCGTGGAACCAGGAACGATTCGCCGCTTTTCCGGCCGCGTGGATTTTGTGCTGGCCGGGGAGGGGAAGACCCTGCCCGTCAGTTACACCGGAAGCGATCCGTTGCCCGATACTTTTGTGGATAAATCGCAGGCTTTAGTGGAAGGCAATCTGGCGCCCGACGGACGCTTTGTTGCCGAACGTGTGCAGGCCAAGTGCGCCTCCAAGTACGAAGCCGCACCTGGTGGAACGACGGCGCCCGCAGCAGCGCCCGCGGGAACTGTCCAGAAAAGCGGCATGTAATCGCCTTACGAGCGGTTCGCCAAAGAAGTTCGGCACGTAATGGCGGGCTGTAGCTGAGAGAGGCTGGTTGTTTTGGATCTCTTCGGATCATTCGCATTAATCCTCGCGTTTATCTGCGCTGTGTATGCATTCATCGGCGGAATTTTCGCCATTCGTACGCGCCATCCGCTGCTGGTTAAGAGCACCAGGCAGGCAGGCATCGCCACCTGCATGCTGATTTTTGTCGGAACCTTCAGCCTGGAATATCTTTTCTTCAACGATGATTTTTCCAGCGCTTACGTGGTGGCGCACAGCAATCGCGATCTCGCCCCATTTTATAAGGTTGCCGCGCTGTGGTCCGGACAGGAAGGCTCGCTGCTGTTCTGGAGCTTTCTGCTGGCCATCTACGTTTTCTCCACGCTGATGGTGTACCGCAATAAAAATGGCGAGCTTATGCCCTATGTGGGCGTAGTGCTGGCCGGAGTACAGATTTTCTTCCTCACACTGAATAACTTCGTGGCTAGCCCGTTCAAGGCGCTGGCCACGCCGGCTGCGCACGGCGCCATGAACCTGGTGACGCGCGCCGACGGCAACGGCCTTAACGGACTGTTGCAGTATCCGGAGATGGTGATTCATCCGCCGAATCTTTATGCGGGCTATACCGGATTCACCATTCCGTTTGCGTTTGCGCTGGGCGCGCTGTTGGCGCGCTATCCCGGCGAAAAATGGATTCATCTGACGCGCCGCTGGACGATGATCGCGTGGGGATTTCAGTCCTGCGGCATTTTGCTGGGCGCACACTGGGCCTACGCCGTCTTGGGCTGGGGCGGCTACTGGGCGTGGGATCCGGTGGAAAACGCTTCGCTGCTGCCGTGGCTGACCGGCACCGCCTTTCTGCACTCCGTGATGATGCAGGAAAAGCGCGGCATGATGAAGGTATGGAACGTTTGGCTGGTGTTCATCACCTTTCTCTTGTGCATCACGGGAACGTTCCTAACGCGCAGCGGAATCGTGGCTTCCGTGCATGCCTTTGCGCAATCCAGCATCGGCAATTGGTTTCTGGGCTTTATCGTCGTGATCCTGCTGGTTTGCCTGGTGGCGTACTTCAAAAATCGCGATTATCTGGCGAGCGAGAATCAGCTGGACGCCATGGTCTCCCGCGAATCGAGCTTTCTGTTTAACAATTTGATCTTGCTGGTGTCCTGCATCGCGGTGCTATCCGGCACGCTGTTCCCGGTTTTTTCCGAGTGGCTTTCCAGTTCGCGTATCAGCGTGGGCGCGCCGTTTTTCAATAAGGTGAATATCCCGATCGGGTTGCTGCTGCTGTTTCTGACCGGCGTGGGTCCGCTGCTCGCGTGGCGCAAGACTTCCGCGGAAAGTTTGCGGCGCAATTTTGCCTGGCCGCTGGCCATCGGACTTACCGGCGGAGTAGTGGCCTTTGCGCTGGGCTACCGGCAGTTCTACTCGCTCGTCTGCTTTACGCTGTGCGCTTTTGTGGCGGCCACCATTATTTCGGAGTTTTATCGCGGGGCCAAAGTGATTCGCGCGCGCTCCGGCGCTTCGTTTCTGGCTTCCGGCATCGACTTAACCATGCGCAATACCCGCCGCTACGGCGGTTACATCGTGCACATGGGCATGGTGCTGATCTTTGTGGGGCTGGCGGGCGTGGCATTCAATAAGGACGTGCAAAAAGACATGCAGCCCGGCTCGACCATGCAAATCGGCTCGTACACGCTGCTGTTGCAAAGCATGGACAGCAAGCCCGAAAAAAATTACACCGCCGAACGCATGAACGTGGAAGTGTTACGCAATAACAAGCAGCTCATGATGCTGTACCCGGAGCGCCGGATATTTAAGACCGATCAGCCGTCCGGTACCATGGTGGCGATTTACTCCACGCTAAAAGAAGATTTGTACGTGGTGTATGCGGGGCAAAGTCCGGAAACGCAAATGCCGGTGATTCACGCGTATCTTAATCCACTGGTGAAGTGGATTTGGTTTGGCGGCGCGGTGGTGGTTCTGGGCACTTTGGTCGCGTTGTTGCCCAACCGCAAAGCGGTTCTGGTGCTTTCCGCGGTGCGCGAGACTGCGCCGCAAGCGCTACCCGGCCAGACGCTGGTGCAGCCATTCCAGCCCAAGCCCGCCATGCGAGAAGGCCATGACTAAAGCGCGACAGCAGCGGCTGTGGGCGGCGCTGGCGATACTCGAAGCGGTGCTGGCGTTGGGCTTTTTGGCGGCGACGTTGCACGCGCAGCAAAGCGATCGCGCCAAAGAGATCGGTGGCAAGCTGCTCTGCGGCGTGGGAACTCCGAAGTGCGACTGCAAACAAATTCTCACGCAGTGCAATCACGTGGGCTGCCCGAATTCCGCGGGTATGCTGAAAACGCTTGATGCCGGGGTGGCCAAGGGCGATTCAGAGACCACCATCATTCAGGGCTTCGTCGAGGAATTTGGCACGGCGGTGCTTTCTGAGCCGCCCAAGTCTGGATTGAACCTGGTGGCGTGGTATCTCCCTAGCGTGACGCTGTTCGCGGGCGCGCTATTGGTTGTTTTTGTGATTTCGCGGTGGCGCAAGCGGCCCGTTGCGGCCCTGGCTGGCCCCGCGGCTGGCGCGGGAATATCGCCTGAATTATTGGCTCGTGCGCGCGCGCAAGCATCGCGGGAGACGCAGGATTGATGTCCCTCCTCGGAGTGTTCGTAATGTTGCAGGCAGCGACCGCCGTCGCGGGCAGCGATTGGGCGGTTCTTGGCGCATGCCTGGCCCTGGCCGCGGCCACGCTGCTGTTCATTTTCTACATTCAGCCAGACGCGTCCGATCTGGCGCCACACCGCACCAAGCTCGATCAACTGATGGAACGCCGCGATACCATCTACGACAATATTCGCGACTTGCGCTTTGAATATCGTTCGGGAAAATATTCGGAAAGCGACTACGAAGCCATGAAAGTTTCTCTGGAGAATGAAGCCGCGCTGATCCTGGCGGAAATCGATCAGGTGACGGAGGCGCAAACGCGCCGCCCGCGCGGCACGCGGCCGACCCCAGCGGCTGGGGGACGATCCTGATGGTCGCGGCGAGGTTGCGACGTTTTCGATTTTTACGAACGACGGCGAGCGCAGTCGCCTTCGCGAGTTTGTTTATTGTGCCATTCATTCTGCCCGGTGCGGCGAACGCCGGAACACTAAAAGGCTTCGCGAAGAATGGCACGTCCGGCAAACCCGCGGCCGGCGTGGAGATCATCCTGATTCAGTTGCAGGGCGGCATGCAGCCAGTGGCAAATACCAAAACTGATGCGCAGGGGCACTTCACCTTTGACAATCCTGGCATAGGCACCGCGCCCATGCTGGTGCGCGCGGTTTATAACGGGATCAATTTTCACGAGCCGGTGCCGCCGAACAAGACGGACGTCGAAGTCGATGTATTCGAGCCTTCCAAGGATCCCAAGACCATCACCGTTCCTTCGCGCGTAGTTTTTTTTCAACCGAATGGCGCGACGCTGATTGTTGGCGAGGAATATTCCATCCAGAATAGTTCCGCGCCGCCGCAGGCCTACTTCCGCGCGGATGGCAACTTTGAATTTGCTCTGCCGCCGCAGGCCAAGCTGCAGCAAGTGGCGGCGGCCGGCCCTGCGGGAATGCCGGTGGTGCAGGCGCCCATCGAAAAGAAAGACAATCATTACGCCATTGCGTACGCGTTTCGCCCGGGCTCGAGTACCGTGCGCTTTTCCTACGAGATTCCGTACCCGAATAATTCCGCCACGGTAAATGTGCCGACGTCCTATCTGACTGGCAGGCTGCTCGTGGTTGCGCCTCCCACGATGCAGGTCAGCGGCGGGGAACTGCAACTTGGCGGGCAAGACCAGGGCATGAATATTTACGGACGCGAAAATGTTGCGGTTGGCACCGTGCTAGCGATAAATGTCTCGGGAACCGCGCCACCGCCGCAAGATGCGAACAGTGGGGCGGAAACTCCGAAGGAAGCCGCCGACGCGCGTTCCAGCGAACCGCAAGCTGGCGCAAACATTCAACAGGTTCCCGGGCGGCTCGATGTGCTGAAATGGCCGCTGGTCGGCGGATTCGTCATGGTTTTCGCGTTATTGGCTTTCCTGATCGCGCGCAAGCCTATGGCGGTGACCACCGTCGCGAGCTTGCCGAACGCTGCGGCATATGACAGCGCTGCTCCGGTCCCGGCGAAGGTGAAATCGGCGCTGGCGAACGTAGACGCCGAAGTGGGCAACAGCCTCGATGGTTTAAAGGAAAGATTGTTTCGCCTGGAATTGCGCCACCAGGCAGGCACCATTTCCGAGGAAGACTACGCCGCCGAACGTGCGCGCGCGGAGAAAGTGCTGCGCGACCTGGTACGCGGCTGAGATTAGTCGCGCGGCTGAGACTACTTGCGAGGCTGAAACGTGATTTTCCGTTGTGTTGTGCCCGCGCGTGAGGGTGCTAGGTGACGGCCACTGATCCTCTGCAGATAGATGGGGCCGGGATTCGTTTTAAAAATATAGAAAAACGGTATGGCGGTCTTTTCGCGCTGCGACACGTTTCTTTGGACGTTGCCGAGGGCGAATGCGTCGCGCTTGCCGGTCGCAACGGCTCGGGAAAAACCACCCTGCTGCGCATCGCCGCAAAACTGGTGCGACCTTCTTCTGGAGAGATGCAATTCACCTGGCAGGGCGATCAGGACTGCGCGACACCGCGCACGGGATTTGTGGCGCATGCCACGATGGTCTACGACGAACTTACCGCCGAAGAAAATCTACTTTTGTTTGCGCGGTTACAGAGGCTGAGCGATCCCGCACCCATGACCGAAAGATTGCTTTCGGAAGTTGGGCTAAGCGAGCGGCGTGGCTCGTTGGTGCGCACGTTTTCTCGCGGCATGCGGCAGCGCGTGGCTATCGCGCGAGCGCTGCTGCAGCAGCCACAAATACTGTTGCTCGATGAGCCGGCGACAGGCCTCGATCCCGAAGGCGTAGCGTGGCTCGCCGGAACGCTGCGTAAGCTGCGTGACGCTGGCTGCACCTTGCTAATGAGTCTGCACGGTGAATCGCCGATCTCCGCGCTGGCCACGCGCGCCGTGCGCTTGGATGCCGGATCGATCGTCGCCGATACGCAACAGGGCGCCGAGATGCACGGCATCCTGGAATTTGTGGGCGGCTGACATGAGCCTGCTTTCTAATACCGGAGCGCTGCTCGGCAAAGAGTTGCGGACGGAGTTTCGTTCGCGCGAATTGCTCATGACCACGGTCATTTTTATTTTGATGGTGATCGTACTGTTCAGCTTTACCTTCGATCCGACTTCGGCGGAGTCGCGAAGGTTTGGCGCAGGGCTACTCTGGTTGGCGTTTCTGTTTGCCGCTTCGCTGATGCTGCAGCCGTGTTTTTTGCGCGAGCAAACCAACGACACGCTGAGCGCGCTGCGTCTTTCGGTCAGCGATCCTTTTTCCATCTTGCTTGCCAAGCTGGCGGCCAACACGGTTTTTCTTCTGGTTACCGAACTGCTGATGCTTCCGGTCTTCGCCATTTTGTACAACGTGCCGGTTGTTCGCGTGTTCGGCCAGTTGCTGCTGGTGCTCTTTCTCGGGAGCCTTGGCGTATCGATTGCCGGCACGGCGCTTTCGGCAATTTCCGCGCAAGCGCGTATGCGCGAACTGTTGCTGCCGGTGTTGCTGCTGCCGCTGCTTACCCCAGTGCTGGTGGCGAGCACGCAAGTCACCGCTGGATTGCTGGATGTCGAACCATTTCTGCAATGGAAGGGCGTGGGCTTTCTGGCGGTCTTCGACGTGGTTTTTTTGACGGCGCTATGGCTTTTCGGCGAGTATCTTCTGGAGGAATAGCGGCATGAAGAAGCAGGCAGTGTTTGCCGCCGTGGTGGTGCTCTTGATGGCGGCGGCGGCGTACGCGGCATTTTTTATCGCGCCGACGGATTCGCGACAAGGTTTGATCTATCGCATTATTTTTCTGCATGTGCCGTGTGCTGAAACTGGCTTGGTGTCTTTCTTCGTTTGTTTTGTCGCCAACGTCGCCTACGTGCTCAAGAGGAATCCCCAGTGGGACTGGCTCGGGGTGTCCGCCGCGGAAGTGGGGCTGGTGTTTACCTCCGCTTGCCTGGTGACCGGGCCGATCTGGGCCAAGCCGGTGTGGGGCATTTATTGGACGTGGGACGCGCGGCTGACGTCTACCGCCGTACTCTGGCTGCTGTATGTTGCGTATCTGATGCTGCGCACGCTGATTGAAGAGCCGGACCGCCGCGCGTTGCTGAGTGCGCTGTTTGGAATCTTTGCGTTCATCGATGTGCCGCTGGTGTTTGGTTCGATTCGCTGGTGGCGCACGCAGCATCCGCAGCCGGTGATTATGGGCGGACCGGACTCGGGACTCGATCCGCTGATATTCAAAGTATTGTTTTTTTGCTGGGTGCCCATGCTGGCGTTGATGGTTCTGTTGATGCAGTCGCGTTATCAGCTGGAAGCAATGCGCGGCGATTTTGAAATGGTGCGGCGCGAATCGGAGGCAGCGTGAAAAATCTGAACAGTGTGTTCGCGGCATATTTGATCGCCTGGGGAATTTTCTTTGCTTATTTCGTGAGTGTGGGCATTCGCGCCGCGACTCTGCGGAAGGATCTGGAACGGCTGAAGAATTCGCTGCAGCGGAACAAATAACATGGCAGGGAAGAAGCGCGTCGGAATCGTGTTGTTTCAGCTGGGCGGGCCGGACTCGCTGGCGGCCGTTGAGCCTTTTCTGATGAACCTGTTTCTGGACCCGGACATTATTCCGCTGGGTGCGGTGGGATTCTTGCAGTGGCCGATCGCGAAATTGATCTCTTCGCGGCGCTCGATTCCGGTGGCGAAGAAATACTCAGAGATTGGGCGGCGTTCGCCGATCAGCACGCTGACGGAGCGGCAACGCGTGCGGCTCACCGCGGCGCTGGCTCCGTACATCGATCCGGTTGCGGTAGTTGCGATGCGCTACTGGCACCCCAATACCCAGGACGCCGTGGAGGCGTTGCGCAAGGCTGGCCGCCTCGATGAGTTGGTGCTCCTGCCGCTGTACCCGCAATATTCCTATGCTACTACTTTGAGCAGCACGAAAGAGTGGCGGCGCGTTTACGGTCCGGTGAAGGCTGAGTTGCCCGAACGTGCGGTAACTTCGTTCCACGATCATCCGCTGTACATTCAGGCGCTGGTGCAGCGCATCGGTTCGGTGCTGCGGCAATTTCCGGATAGCTCGCGCATCCATCTGGTGTTTAGCGCGCATGGCTTGCCGATGAGTTTGGTGGAAAAGGGCGATCCGTATCCGAAGCAGATCGAAGAGACGGTGCGGCTGACGTGCGAATCGGGAGCGCGGCAATATCCCGGGTGGCCGAAGACGCACCTGCTGTGCTACCAGAGCCGCGTGGGTCCGGCGAAGTGGCTGCAACCGCCGTTCACGGGAACCATCGAACGACTGGGGCACGAGGGCGTGAAAGAGATGCTGGTGGTGCCCATTTCGTTTGTGACCGAGCATATCGAGACGCTGCACGAGATAAATATCGAGGGCCGCCTGGATGCCAAGAAATTCGGAGTCGAGACGTTTCGCATGATGCCGGCGGTGGGGGATTCGCGATTCTTTATTGCCGCGCTGAAAGATCTGGTGCTGCGCGCCGTGGGTATCGAAGAAAGCCCTGAACCCGTCCCTTTGATTGCGCCATCGGTCGCCAGTCCTGCGGGCGTGTAGTCAGGTAGCACAGGCACTCTTGCCTGTGCAACTTCAACCTTGGCGACGCCTACGGGCACAGGCAAGAGTGCCTGTGCTACGGGATGTCCAATTGCGAACGCGCAATGCGGTGAAGATTTCGCAGAATTCAATTGCAGAGACGGGCTGCATTTTGCGAGCAAGCGATATTTGCTTGGGGTATAATCCGCGACTGGGACACAGGTTATGACCGCTACCTACCATCCGGGTGTGCACCGCTTTTCCGTGTTCGTGGTGTGCTGGACCGTTTTCCTGTTCGTTGCTGGCGCGCTAGTTACCTCCAATGACGCAGCGCTAGCCGTTCCAGACTGGCCGCTTTCTTTTCATCGGTATTTTCCAACAATGACTGGTGGCGTGTTTTACGAGCATGGGCACCGCATGGTGGCCGGCGGGCTCGCGATATTTACGCTGATTCTGGCGATTGCTATCTGGGTCAAAGAGGAGCGCCGTTGGCTGCGCTGGTTTGCCGCCATCGCCGTTGGCGGAGTGGTGGTGCAGGCAATTTTGGGCGGCCAGGTGGTGATTCAGTTGCTGCATTATTGGCTGCCGGTGATTCACGCGTGCTTTGCACAGATTGTTTTTGCGGCGGTGCTGAGTATCGCGGTGTTCACGAGTAAATGGTGGGTGTCAGAACGGCCGCAAATTGAGGATGCCGGTTCGCCCTCGATCCATGCCGTGGCGATTGTGAATGCGGCGGTGATTTATTTACAGGTGATTTTTGGAGCAGGTTTCCGGCATCAGTATCTGCCTATCTGGCCGCACATGGCCGGGGCGCTGCTGGTGCTGGGCGTGGTGATCTGGACGGCAGTGGTGTCGCGCAAGCGATTTGGCAATTCTCCGGAACTATCGAAAGCCCGCGTATTGTTGCACGCGATTGTAGGCACGCAGATTCTGCTTGGTCTGGCGGCGTATTGGTCGCGGCTGACGACTGTGGATGCGCCGCAGCCGATGCCGGTGATGATCTGGCTCACGGTGATTCATACTGTGTTCGGGGCGATTTTGTTCGCCTTCTCCGTTCTGATCGTGTTGTTGTGCTACCGCATCATTCCGCGGCGTGGGCAGCAGCACGCGACGACGCAAGCTTCGCTAGGTAAGAAGCCGGTGACCATCGGATGAGCACTGCGCGCACCGCCGAATTGACTCTTTCTTCGCGCGCTGGCGCGTACGTGGCGCTGACCAAGCCGGACGTTTCGTTCCTGGTGCTGATGACCACCGCCGCGGGCTACTACATGGGCGTGCGTGGCCCGGTCAATTGGCTGCACATGATCCACACCGTTTTCGGCACCATGTTGATCGCCGCTGGGACGGCCGCGCTGAATCACTACATCGAGCGCGATTCCGATCGCTATATGCGGCGCACGGCGTCGCGACCGCTGCCGAGCGGCGCTATGCACCCGCGCGAGGCGCAGCTGTTTGGATTGGCGCTGTGCGTCGCGGGTGCGCTGGATCTGTATTTCAGCGCGGGAATACTTGCGAGCGGGCTCGGCGTGGCTACATCCGTGAGCTATTTGCTGGCGTATACGCCGCTGAAGCGCAAGACCGTGTGGGCCACGTTTGTCGGCGCGTTTCCGGGAGCGATTCCTCCGATGATCGGGTGGGTGGCGGCGACGGGTTCGCTGGACCGCGGGGCGTGGCTGTTGTTCGCGATTTTGTTTCTGTGGCAGTTTCCGCACTTTCACGCCATTGCGTGGATGTATCGCGAGGATTATGCGCGCGCGGGGATTCTGATGCTTCCGGTGGTCGATCCGCAGGGGACGCGAACGTTTCGGCAAATTATTTTGTTTGCCGTGGCGCTTGTGGGCGTGAGTCTTTTGCCCGCGATGATGGGCTTGGCCGGAATCCTGTATTTCTTTGGCGCGCTGGTTACCAGTACCGCGCTGGTGCAAGTTTGCCTCTGGGCCGCGCATAATCGCACCAATTCACGGGCGAAATGGCTGATGCACGCTACCGTGTTGCACATCCCGCTGCTGCTTGGGTTGATGGTGTTCGATAAGATTCCGCGTTGAATTTACAATTTGCGTAAAACAGTAGGTGCGCGAGCAAGCCGGGGTGTTGACGTTGGCCGGACTAAAGTCCGGCACCTACATGAGACGGAGAGGACCGTTCCTTGCTTCTATTTTCGCAAGCTGCGCTGAATGCCTCGCTTAACGGCCTGAGCGGCATTTTGTTGGTGGGCGGGTACGCGGCGATTCGCGCGCGGAAGATTGATGTGCACAAGCGGTTCATGGTTTCGGCTTTTATTGTTTCGTGCGCGTTTCTCATTTCCTATTTGATTTACCACTATCGCGTGGGGCATGTGGCCTTTCAGGGGCAGGGATGGATTCGTCCGGTTTATTTTGTTTTGCTGACGTCGCACACGATACTGGCGATTGTGATTGTGCCGCTGATACTGATTACCTTGCGTCGGGCGTGGCTGCAGAAATTTGACAAGCACAAGATCATCGCCAAGTGGACGCTGCCTTTGTGGTTCTACGTTTGTGTGACCGGTGTGATCGTTTATTTGATGGTGTATCAGATTTACGTTCCGGCAAAAGTTACCAGGGTCAGAATTCAGATGATTTTACCTGCGTCGGACTCGTTGAAGGATCTTCCGCCTGAGCAACGGTAGGCGGACTTCCCAGGCCGGACTAAAGTCCGGCACCTACACAAACCTATTTGGGCTGTAGCGCGGCGATTACGGCGTCGGTGAAGGCGTTGGTGCTGGTGGTGCCGCCGAGGTCGCGGGTGTGGTGGTTGCCTTCGCGATAGACCTTGTCCAGCGCGGCTTCGACGCGTCTGGCGGCGCTGCGTTCGCCTAAGTGGTCGAGCATCAGGATGCTGCTCATCAGCAGGGCAGTGGGATTTGCCAAACCCTTGCCCGCTATATCGGGTGCCGTGCCGTGGACCGCCTCGAACATGGCGGACTCGTCGCCCATGTTGGCGCTAGGGACTACGCCGAGGCCGCCGACCAAACCAGCGCACAAGTCGCTCATCACGTCGCCGTAGAGATTGGGCAGGAGCAGCATGTCAAATTGCTGCGGGTTCAGGACCATTTGCATGCACGCGTTGTCGACGATCATTTCTTTGTATTCGATGTCCTTGTGATGCTCGGCTACGGCGCGGATGGAATGCAGGAACAGGCCATCGGAAAGCTTCATGATGTTAGCTTTGTGAATGGCGTGAATTTTTTTGCGGCCGTATTTGCGGGCGTACTCGAAGGCGAAGCGGGCGATGCGCGTGGAGGCCCGTTCGGTGATGATCTTCAGGCTTTCGACTACGCCGGGAACTACTTCGTGTTCGAGGCCGGAATATAAGTCTTCGGTGTTTTCTCGGATCAGAACGATGTCGACGTTCTCGAAGCGCGATTTCACGCCTGGGAGATTTTTTACGGGCCGGACGTTGGCGTAGAGGTTGAGGGTGCGGCGCAGCGCTACGTTGACGCTGGGGGCGCCACCGGCGATGGCGGTGGCCATGGGACCTTTTAGCGCCACGTGATTGCGGCGGACGGCTTCGATCGCGGCTTCGTTGATGACTTGGCCTTGGTCCTGTGAGCTGTCGGTGCGGCCTTCGATCTCTTCCCAGTCGATCAGGACGCCGGAGGCTGCGAGGATGCGACGAACGGCGGTGGCTACTTCTGGGCCGATGCCTTCACCGGCGATTAGCGTGACTTTGTGTCTCATGACGCATCCTATTGTAGGTGAGGCGGCGCAGCTTGTCGAAAGACCTGCCAGCGGCAGTTGCTTCTTGGAAACCGGTTAGCGAGCACGACGAATCGGGTTTTGCTATACTGAATCAGTAGTTAGCGTCGCGGCGATAGCTGCGAGCGGAGGCCAGTGGAATTATGATTAGCTTAACTCCTGTAGCCAGCACGAAGGTGAAGGAAATCATGAGCATGCAGACACCGGTGCCCGTGGCGTTGCGCGTGGCGGTGGTGGGCGGCGGTTGTTCTGGTTTCCAGTACCACATGGCGTTTGAGAATGCGACCAGCGAAGCCGACGAAGTTGTGGACTTCAATGGGTTGAAGGTGGCCGTGGACCAGATGAGTTCCATGTACCTCGATGGCGTGGAGATCGATTACATCGAGACCGTGGAAGGCGCGGGCTTCAAGTTTAATAATCCGAACGTGAAGAGCACTTGCGGGTGCGGCAGCTCGTTCAGCGTTTAGTTTTGTAAGGCGCGGTTTTTCTCGCGCTTGGTGCAAGGACTGTCGAGGCTCTTGAGCGTATCGTTCAAGAGCCTTTGTTTTGTTGGGCGCTAAACGGGGTGGTTGGTGTGTACACCGGTGACGCCCTGAAGGGCGTCGCTACAGAAGAGCCACCGTGTTTTGTTTGGCGGCTGGTATGGCCACGGTGGTGCTTTTTTGTAAGTGTTCATTGCAAAGGGGATAAAGTCCTTTGTTTTGATACAGTTCGCAAGTGTTCATTCTAATAGGTTTAGACTTTTGTTTTTTGGTAGTTGGTCATAACGGAACTGAGGCTTTGAGCCGTTGGCTGCGGTGCTGGAAAACCCTCTCATGGCGCGCATTGCATTGTGTTTACTCCCTTCGTATGCTGTTGAACGAGCATGAAGATAGCCCTCGCGCAGTTTAATCCCACCATTGGCGATTTCTCTGGCAACGCGGCTTCCATTTTGAAACTGGCGGCAGAGGCGCAGGCGCGTGGCGCAGAGCTGGCGGTGTTTACGGAGCTTTGTCTATGCGGATATCCGCCGCAGGATTTGCTGGAACGCCCTTCCTTTGTGGACCGCAATCGCGACGAATTGCAAAAGTTGGCTAAGGCGCTGCCGCTGCCGTCGATTGTGGGCTACGCCGGCGCAGTAAAGAATGGCCGCGGAAAGTCGGTGGCTAACAAGGCGGCGCTGGTGCGCGATGGGGCCGTGGTGTTCGAGCAGAGCAAAATGCTGCTGCCAACGTACGACGTTTTCGATGAGTCGCGCTATTTTCACGCCGCGGAAAGCCAGTTCACATTTGCGTTTGGGCCGGAGACGCTGGGCATCACGATCTGCGAAGACGCCTGGAACGACGTGGGATTTTGGCCCAAGCAGCTTTACGAACGCGACCCGATTACGGAAATCGTGGAAAAGGGAAGCAGCGTCATTATTAATATTTCTGCGTCGCCGTACAATTTGGACAAACGGGCGCTGCGGGTGGACATGTTGCGGTCGATCGCGTTGCGCCACCGGCGGCCGGTGGTCTACGTGAACCAATTCGGCGGAAACGATAGTTTAATTTTTGATGGCGCGAGCCTGGCGCTGACGGCGGAGGGGAAAATCGCCGCGCAAGGATTGGCGTTTGAGCAGGACCTGGTGCTGTTCGATACGGTTACGGGCAAGGGCGAAATTCACGAGCAGCCCAGCGAAGAGATTGCCTACGCGTATGCCGCACTGGTCACCGGAGCGCGGGATTACGTGCGCAAATGCGGCTTCAGCAAAGTGCTGATTGGCCTGAGCGGCGGGATTGACTCCGCGGTGGTGGCCGCGATTGCCGTGGATGCGCTGGGCGCGGAGAACGTTTTGGGCGTTTCGATGCCGGGGCCGTTCTCGTCGGAAGGCAGCAAGACGGACGCGCAGGCGGTGGCAAAGCATCTGGGGATTAAATGTTTGACGTTGGCGATCAGCGATGTGTTTGACGCGTATCGCAAGGCGCTGGCTCCGGCGTTTGGCGAGCGCGGGGCCGATGTTACCGAAGAAAATTTGCAGGCGCGCGTGCGTGGGAATTATTTGATGGCGCTATCGAATAAATTTGGCTCCATGGTGCTCAGCACGGGAAATAAATCCGAGTTGGCGGTAGGTTACTGCACATTGTACGGCGATATGGCCGGCGGGCTGGCGGTGATTTCCGACGTGCCGAAGCAGATGGTTTATGAGTTGGCGCGGTGGATTAATCGGGAGAGGGAAGTCATCCCTCAGGCGACAATCGACAAGCCGCCTTCGGCGGAACTGCGTCCCAATCAAAAGGATGAGGACAGCCTGCCTCCCTATCCGGTGCTGGATTGTGTGCTAAAGGCCTATATCGAGGATTTGCTGTGCCCGGAGCAGATTGCCGAGAAATATGGATTTGAGTTGAAACTGGTACGCGACATTGCCCTGCTGGTGGATCGCAATGAATATAAACGTAAGCAGGCGGCGCCCGGATTGAAGATTACTTCACGGGCGTTTGGGTTTGGGCGGCCGTTTCCGATTGCGCAGCGGTTTGTGCCGTAAAACAAAGCTTTATCATAGAGTTCGCTGAGACACAGAGTTCACCAGAAGAACCGGAGGGAACGAGTGAAGGCATCCTTATATTGGGCTCGGGTCATGCTGGGCATAGCTCTGGCTCTCGGATTTATCGCGGGCGTTGCTGCCGCCCAACAAAGTGCGGCTCCGGCGCCTCCTAGTGTTACGTCCGGCGGCACGGCAAGCCAGATACAGAAGACCATCGAGACTTATTTACGGCACCTGTATGCGTTCGGGCCGGATGTCGAGGTGCATGTGAGCGAGCCTAAGGATACGCCGGTAGCTGGGCTGCTGGTTTGCGACGTTAAAGTAAAGGTTGAGGGCAACGAAGAGACCGGCAAATTCTATGTGAGCAAGGATGGCAAATATCTGTTTCGCGGCGAGCTTTCGGATTTGACGAAAGATCCGCTGGCCGAGAATCGCGCAGCGATGCGGACCAAGAACGCGCCGTCGATGGGGGACAGCAAGGCTACGATTACCGTTGTGGAATACTCGGATTTTGAATGTCCGGTGTGCCGCAGTCTGCATGACGTGATGCGCGGGATGCTTCCGAACTACCCGCAGGTGCGGTTGGTGTTCATGGACTACCCGCTGGAGCAGATCCACCCCTGGGCCCGGACCGCGGCGTTGGCCGGGCGGTGCGCCTACGACCAGAGCCCGCAGACGTTCTGGAAAATGTATGACCTGATCTACGACAACCAGGATTTGATCGCCGCCGGGAACGCCTACGAAAAAATGACCGACTACGCTGGCCAGGCGGGTCTCAACCTCGAGACGTTTAAGAGCTGCATGGCTGGGCCCGACGCAGCTGCGGCGGTGGACGCCAGCGTTGCAAATGGGCGCGAACTTGAGGTGGCCAGCACACCGACGATTTTCGTGAATGGGCGGCGGATTGTTGGCGCGGACCCGCATGCGCTGGAGCAATACATTAAGTACGAATTGGCGCAGCAAAAGTCCACCGGGAAGTAATTTCAAAGCCACAGGATTGAACAAGAGAGAAGTGGTGGGCGAAGCCGAGAGGTAATCCACAGGGCTTCCACAGCGTGGATTCCCAGGCCCATTTCTTAGTTAACATAATATTACTTATCAGACGCCATGTCAAGGACTTTCTTTGCTGGAACTGCTGGGCTGTGGATATTCGCTTTCTTTGACCTTGCTTCTCTCTTTGTTCGTCTCTCTTGCCGTTGCTTCTCTCTTGGGTTGATCCTTTTTTTGTTTTGTTTGTGAAGCTGGAGGCTGGCGCGGGGGGTGCGCCAGCCTCCAGCTTTGGCGGGGCCCTGTGCGTTCCTTCGTGTGACAACCTTCTTGCGGCAACCTTCGCATGTCGCAAACGGTGCGGGGCGCTGCAGAAAAAGGCGACCGCCTCAGAAGGCGGCCGCTACAACGAACAGTGTGCGATCGGTGTCGGTTCACCTACTGGTTTTGGCGGCGATGGCTCCGGCGGCGGCGCCTATGGCAAACCATTTTAGGGCGCGGGCGGTGCGTTTCCAGATGCTGCCGCCTTTTGCGGCGCGGATGGCATCGTCACGTGATTTCGTAAGCGTGGCGGTTTTGGATTTTTCGTCTGCCAGATCGCTCTGGGAGGCGGATAGTTTGGCCTGGCAGGCTTTGCAGTCCAGCAGATAGTCGTAGAGAGGCTTTAGATCGGCGGCAGGGATTTTGGCATCGGGCGCCGTGGGGAGCTGGGCTGAGTTGGCTGATGTGCCTGGAATGCCTACCAGCGCTCCAGGTTGCGGGGGATTGCCGGGTGGCGAATTCCCTGCCGCGTTTGCAGTGACGGTTGCGGGTGAGGCTGGCGCGGGCTGCAGGGTTAGCGGCGCTGGCAACCCGATCTCCTGGGCGATGCCGGCGAGGAGTTGAGCTGGCGTGGTGGCGGCTTTCTTTTCTGCGGCGATGTTGGTGAGGACGTCGCTTAGTTTGGCGTCGCGGTCTTGCTGGCGGGTAGTGGCGGCCGCTAAGGCTTGGTTTGCGGCGGCTAGCTGGGTTTGGAGCTGGGCGCGGTCGGCGCGGGCTTCGCGCCAAGCTAGGATAATTGTGGCGGCTAGCAAGACGACGAGGGCCAGCTCGACTAGGCGAATGTAGAAGCGTGGGTTCATGTAAGGCCTCAGTGCTTTGTGCAATTGGTGGCAATCGAGTCAATGATCGAGTGTTTGCGCGGTAGAGCCTCCCGGCAAACAGCCCGGCGCGGAAAAAGCCGCGGGGCTCAAACCCAAGCGCCCCGCGCTACAGGTGCGCCGCAGATTCGATGGCGCCGATCAACCTTGCCGAGATGGGGCGCAGCATGCTGCGCCCCTACAACTTCTTCGCAGGCGGTGAGAGGGCACGGACTTGTGCGTGGGGATTTCGCGCTCTTGCGCTTGCTAGATGGTGACCGTGATGGTCATGGTGTCGGCGTCGGTCTGCGTCACTACTGGGTGCACTGAGGAGGCTCTTCCGGCGATCGCGGAGACCGCGGAGGCTAGAGCGGTGCGCGGCGTTGGGTCTCCGGCGCGGCCGGTGGCTTCGAGTTGAAAGACGGCGGTTAGGGTGACGGTGCCGGAGGAGATTTCGTTCCAACTTGCGTTGTGGGTGAGGAGCGGCATTTTTTGTTTTTCCTTTTTTTAGTTTTTGCGGTGCGATGGAGTTTGATTGAGCCGAGCTGAATTGGGGCCTAGATTGTTACGGTGATCAGCATTGTGGCTGGATCTGGATTGGTAACGGTGATGGTGGCGCTGGACTTTCTTGCGGTGACGGCGGTGGTCAGCGCGGTGATGGAGGGGGTGGCTTGCTGGTCTTGGGCGTCGCAGGTGAAGGAGGCGGTTAGGGTGATGGGGTCGACCGGGGTTCCGTCGATTAGTGCGGTTGATGTTGTTAGTGGCATGGAGAATCCTTTCTTTTTCTTGATGGATGGGGATTGTCGAGTTTTTTTATTTGGGCCTAGAGAGAACGACGACGGCAAAAGATAGCGGCAATGAACGTCAACGGAAAAACCGCAACGAAGACGAATGCTCGGACGAAACGGAAACATAGGGACGGCTAGCGGGGACGGCTGCTAGGCCGGACTGAAGTCCGGCACCTACACAGGCCAAGTCAAAAGCAACGTCGAAGGCGGCCGCTACAGGTAGTGGGCGCGGCGGGCTAGGACTTGGACGGGATAGGCGAGGTTGGCGCCGCCGTTCCAGGCTAGTAAGGCGCGCGTGGTGTCTCCGCTTACGGCATCGAATTTTCTGCGCAGGACTTTGCAGCCGATGGCCAGGCCTTGCGCGGGATCGCACAGGGAGGAAAGGAACGGGGCATCGCAGCCCGCTTCGCGGGCTACCTGGCCCATGACCTGCATAAGTCCCCAAGAGAATCCGCGGGCGTAGGCTTCGCTCGCGGTGACCTTATTATTTGTATATAAGGACGCGACATATTTGGCGAAGAACGCGGGCTCGTAACGCATGGCCCAGGTGTTCCAGGCGGACTCTTGCTCGACGACAGCGCAGACGAGAGCTGGATCGAGCGCGTAGGAGATGGCGCTGCGTTTGGCCAGCGCGAGGATGTCTGGTGCTAAGCTCATGACCTGCGACGGCTTCCGTTGGCGCCGTGTAAATCGACGAAGCGCACTGCGGGAGCTGCGCGGACGGTAATTCCCTGCTGCTCGCAGATGCTTTGTAGCGCGCCGTAGATGTGCGGGATGTGGATGAGCGCGAGGTCGCGGATGAAGGCGCGATTGATTTCGTCGTCGCGCATGCGGCGGTGCAGCCAGCGCAGAAACAATACGAACTGTACGGCCGCGGTTGCCACGGCGGTGAACATGCCGATCCAATGCATGTGAGGCCTCGCGATTCTGTGGTGCGGGCAATACGTGCGGGCAATATCCGTGACGCTGTGCTACGCGCGGCGCGCGCGCGTACCGATACGCGTAATTTGCGATGCGGGCTGCGCTGCTGCACAGGCAGGAGTGCCTGTGCTACCAAAGCGTTTTACAAAATGGCGCCGGCTAGTGCGCCGAGGGTTCCGCCTGCGGAAGAAGCCAGCGAGGGGAAGAAACCGGTGCTGCGCGAGGAGTTGGCGGCGGTGTTGAGCAGTTGCGATGGGATGCCGAGAGTGCGGCCGAGCAGGTTGCTGTCGACGCCATAGACGCCGGAAAGGCCTTGCAGCGCGGCCATTTGGCGGTTGAAGGCGGTGTTGTCAAAATTAAATTGATTTTGCGCGGCTTGGTTGCCCACGGCGATGCCCTTCTGGCGGGCGAGTTCGTCGGTGAGGTCCGAGAAGCCCGCGGAATTATTTGTGGCGGCCACGCGATTTTGCGCGGATTGCTGGAGCGAATCGAAGGCGCTGGCTAACGCGCCTTGGGATTGTCCGGTGACCGCGGCTTGATCGGCGGAGCTTAGGCCAGGATTGGCAAGGATGCTTTGGTATTGCGAATTTAGCGTGTTGCCGGTTTGCTGCTGCTGATTTAGGAATTGCTGATTTAGGGCATTGGTGTTGGCTAGCTGCTGATCGGTGAGCTGCAGGGTTTGTTGCTGTGCGCCTCGTCCCATGGGTTGTTCTCCTGAAAAATTTGTTTTTGTTGCAGAAATCGATGCAGATTATTTGTCGCTCGGATTGCTCGTTAATTTTTTGCAGTACGGGGTCCAAGTGTCGTCGCGGATCCAGCCTAATTGCTGGATGCGCTTGCCGAAGGTCTTGGCGATCGGCGGCGGAAGCCACGCGTGGACGTCTTCGAGGCCGCGGCGCCAGGCGTCGCGTTCGGCGGCGGCGTGGAGGGTGAGCAGCGCCCGCCAGCGGTCGTGTGGGGTGCCGGCTTTGGGATCGAGGAGCAAGTAAGCTTCGGCCGTGAGGCGCAGGAATACTGCGCCGAGAATCCGATCGCTTCCCTGCTCCGGCGCGACGCCGATAGAGAGGTGCATCCCGCCGGACTCGCAGGATGGAGCAGGATTGGCGTTTCCTGATTTTGGCGCGTCGGCGGTTAACACGATTTTTGTTACGAATAGCGGGGCGCGCAGATCTGGTAACGCGTAGTCGAAGCCTTGCGCGGCGTGGATGGCGCGCAGGGCTTGCAGATCGGTTTCATGATATTCGCGGATGGGCATTTTTGTGGCACAGGCTTCAGCCTGTGCGGTGTACATTTTTTGTTTTTGCGGAACGAAAAGGCGCACAGGCTGAAGCCTGTGCCACTCGAATCTCACTTGCAGAAAACCCGAGATGATTAGAGTACGGTGGGACGGGTGATACGGGCGCCGGTGTTGATGCCGAAGCCGTTGCCGCCGCGGAGTAAACCGTTGGGTAGGGTGCCGCTGCCGGTTGACGGCAGTGGCGTTGGTCCGGTGGTGCCACCGCCGACTACGGCTGTGGGCGGCGAACCGAAACTGATCGGGGCCGAGGGCGTCGAGCCGATGTATTGCGAATAGGCGCGCCAGTAGAGCGTCTGATTGCCAAGTTGCGTGTAGAGATTTCGCGTGGCGCCCATGAAGTATACGCGCGGGGTGTTGAATGATGGCGCGGTGTCGGACTCCGCGAAATAGAAAAGGCCGGGGCGCGACGCGGACGGGTCGGTGATGGAGATGTCGAACCAGCCGTTTGCTGCCTGGACCGTCACGGAGGCGATCGGAGATGGCGCGGGCGAGGGCGTGCTGGAGTCGACGCCGGCGCTTTGGCTGGTGGCGTTCACGGCGGCCACAATTTTCGTGAGTGTTTCGTAGAGGTACGGGTCGCGGTCTTTTAGTGGAGCGATTTGGGCTACGGTTAGCATAATTTCGGTGAGGTTCTGCGCCTGTGTTGTTAGTGCAACAAAATTCCGGCGCGGCTCACGGTCTTTGCGGAGTTCAAGGACGTCGAGCAGAACCTTACGTAAGTGTGGTCAGTTTGAAATCAAAACACGACAGTTGCTAGTTCTAACGGAAGGGATTTCGCTTAATCTCACTCTCAAACTCTTCAAGCAGAGAGATGTGCGTTTCTGTCGGTAACGGTGCTTCCGAAAAGTATTTATTCTCAGAAAATTTCGCTTCTGCTCTCCGCGTTATCGAAAATGGAGCAATTCCGTATTTTCGCGCCATTGGATCGTGGCCAATAGTTAAATTGACCGACTCATAGGAAACGGGTTCCTGCCACAGCTCGCTCAACAAGCGACTAGTCTTTTCAGCCAATTTCGTCAAAGCCGGGCTAACGGAAAGTATTGGAGCATCGCTATAGAAACTCAAATCACTCACGTACGCAAACCGCTTTATCATGCCGGGGCGATAATTTAGACCGAATTTCTCCGCGCCCCACAGCAATATCTCTTCGAGAATCTCTCTTGAATCTTCTGTGCTGGAACGTGTCTCGAGAACCAAAATCGTATTCCAGATTCCTAGTTTTTGTATGGTTCTTTTTCCGATTTTCCCTTCGAGAAACTCGACACCTTTAGACTCGTCGAATTCCTCTAAGGTCTTGGGGAATTTTTGAAAATCAAAACGCCGTACGATTTCGCGAACAAGCTCCGGAAAAAAGATTTTACCTCGCGGGCTGAGGTCGAATGTCTCGATATAGCCGATTGCTCTAGCAAGAATAACAGCCGACAGTTGCAAAATTGCCTCACAGGAACAGACTCACGGTTAATTCTTAGTGCCGCCAGCCGCCATCTCCATGGCTTCGGGATTAGCTTTATTGCCGCCGGATTCGCGCGCCTTACTTTTATTTTCAGCAGTCTTACGTAGAATATCGTCCTTGAACTGTTTTGATTTGCTCTCCGCATTGGCAATTAGCGCGGATTTAAGTCCTAAACCGAATATTAAGGCCGTCGCCAGAAGCGTCATCACGATGGCTAGCAGCATGGTTTAATCCCCTGAAAATCTTGAAAGTATACCTGCTAAAAACAAAAACAAAATTGCCCAACAAAGGCTACCAAAAATTAAAGGCCCGGTTAATTTCTTCGTACCAAATTGAACGACCGTATCAATCACAGGAAACACGAAAACTAGGACAGCCGCGTCTGTAAAAAAGTCTACAGCGATCTTAAGAAAACGAGGGTGTAAAAAAGCTCTCCCGAATAATTCCCACATCTCAATAATTAATCGCAAACCGCTTCTGCACCCGGCGATCAATCCTGAGATCACGGGCGCTGATCTTATCCCATGACAAGCTTAATTATAAGGCGGGATAAAGCAAGTCCTACACAGGGCTGTACAGCTAATTAGTAAGGTATTGGAAACAACCGAGTTACTCGTAGAGAATTATGTTTCTCAGCATATTTTGGCGGCATTCGAGGCGATCCGTTCTGCCGCTTTGCCCCACAGTCAGTGTCATGGGGCTAGCAAAGGTGACTCAGGCCGAAAACGCCCAGGATTCAAACCGACCGACTACTGATTCCCCGTCCGACTGCGTCAATATCGTGCAGCCATCTTACTTAGTTGCCGCCGCGGACTGGGGCCCAGGGGTCTACGCGGACGGAGGGGCAGAATTTTTGCAGGCGGAACCAGGCGCCGGATTGGCTGGTGCCGATCTGGAAGGCTACGCGTTCGCCGAGCACGTTTATTGGGAGCTCGAGATCCTCGAAGGATGGGGAGCTTAGCGGTAACGGTTGCTGGGCTTGCGGGTTGCTTTCGGTGTTGACGAAGGTGGTTAGCGCTAAGTTCCCTGCCCCTTCTACGTACATCGTTAGGTAGCTGAAAAGTTTTCTGTGTGCGCCGAGGCTCAGGGACTGTTCTACGGCGCGCTCTGGGAAGAAATGCGTGGTGTAGTAACACGGGATGGCGGCGCCGTCGTCGGAAAATTGCGTGCTGGAGAGTTGGTAGATTTTTCCGGTGGCGCCCGCGCCGCCGACTCCGGGTGTGCCGCCGCCCATGGCTACGACTGCGGTACCGTTGACGCGCTCGATGATGGCGCAGGAGTTGGCGGCGATGGTCCACGGGGACCATTTGCGAGTTTTGTCCGTGGCGGTTTTGCGGCCCGTGTAGGTGATGTTGATGGGAGGACGAGTGGTGAGATCGGAGACAGTGTCAAGGTCGCGATAGTCGAGCATTAGAATTTTGTTCGGCGTGGTGGCGGTGCCGATTGGGGCGCCGACGAAAATGCGGCGTTCTTTGGTGTCTACCGTTACCCATAACGTTTGGCCGTACTGCCAATTGATCTGATTCCAGGTGGGCTGGATCTCTTGAGAGATTTTTATGGGTTCGCCGCCACTGAAAAGGTAGAGGCCGGTGCGGTGCGCGATGACTACCCAATCTTCTCCGATGCCTACGCCGTGCACGGAAGGCGTGCCGACGGCGTGCGAGACCTCGGCGATGGACCATAGTGCCGGCTCGTTGGTACCGTCGTCTTGCGTGACGTGCAAGGAATGCTCTTTCACGAAGTAGAGGCGCTCGCGCAGAGTGAACGCGGCGCAGATGGCCTGGCCGTTGTTTTCCGCCACGCTGAGCAGCCCGTCGATGCCGTCGTAGCTTTCGGGATCTTCCACGCGGCTGGCGCGAACCAGAGAAGCATTGGCGGGTTGGTTGGTCGGGAAAATCTCGATGTTGTCGATGTAAAACTGTCCGCTGGAGTTGGGTGTGCCGTCGGCGTAGACGCGCAAGACGAGATCCGCGGGGATGGTGGTAAGCGGCGCGGTGAGTTCCGCGGTGTATTCGACGTAATTGGTGGTGAGCTGCGCGGCGGTGAGCTGCAGCCCTGTGGTGTTGATGCCGGCGCTGGTGCTGAAGAGGTGCACGTGCAGCGTGCCGGTGGATAGCGCGGCGTTGCAGGCGCAGCGAGCGCGCACGGTGTAGTCGGTATTGGCCTGGATGATTTGCGCGCCGAGCGCGTCGGCCGCGGCGGATTGCGTCATCAAGCCGCGCGTGGGCGTGGCGCCATTGCCGACGATGGAATAGGCGGCGCCCCAGACCACGAAATTTTCTTCGTCGGTTCCGCCGGGGGCGAAGACGGGGTCGGGAGTCCAGCCGAGTGGATAATGTGGCAGAGATGGTCCGGTGAAGCCGCCGTCGAAACCTAGATTGACTAAATTGACGAGACGGTTGCGTTCGCCCCACCAGAAGAGGCGCTCGGAGTAGTCGATTACGCCGGCGCATTCGCTTAGTTCGATCAGGCGAGATTGATTGTCCACGTTGGTTCCGGCGAGCAGGATGGCGTCAGAAAAATCCACGACGAAGGATGTGGTGGTGTTATCGCCGATGACCATATTGCCGGTGAAGAGCGTTCCGCCGGCGCTGGTGTAAAAGAAGCTTGCGCCGCCGGAGCCGGTGAAGCAGAGAACGCGGCCGATGATGTTGCTGGGCCCGGTGGGAATGTCGGTGACGACCGCGCGCTTGCCGCCGCTGGCGGTCCAACTGGTTGCGGGACTCGGCTTGGTGAAGTAGCCCTGGCGCGTTTGAAACATTACCGAGACTTGGTGCACGCCGGCGACGACGTTGCCCGCGGCGGCTGCGGTGCCTCCGCCAGAGACGGCGAGACCACCGGTGGGCGCGATGAACGCGAAATGCGTGGAGTCCGGCACGGCAGTGACGGGGAAGGTGCCGTTGTAGCTGGCGACGGCGATACCTGCGGTGGTTACGAGTTGTCCCACGACGAATCCGTGCGCGGCGGTGGTTTGAACGGTGGCGGTGGCGGATGCGGCGGTGCCACCGCCGCTGGCGGCCAATCCGGAAGCGCCGGCGATGTAAGTGAATTGCGTGCTGCTGGGCGCGGCCACCACGGGGAATGTGCCGTTGTAGCCGGTTACGGCGACGCCTGCGACGGTTACGGATTGTCGGGCGGAAAGTCCGTGCGCTGCGCTGGTGGTGATGGTTACGAGGAAGCCGTTTTCGGTTGCGCCGGTGGGAGACGCGGCAATGGTGACGGCTGCGGGTTGCGTTGCGCCTATGGGACTGGCGGCGACGGCGACGATTACGTTTTCGTCGACGACGGTTGGGCCTGCGCCGGGGCCGCTTTGGCTGACGCGATCGAAATTGGTGTCGTCATACTGGCGCGGTAGATCGTTGCCGGTGCGTCCCTCACTGATGGCCAGATATTCCCTGCCGAAGAGCGTGGTGGAGTTGGCGTAGGAATTTGCGGCGAGACCGGTGGCGATGCTGCTTAGCGTTCCCGGCGTGGTTTCTTTGTAGAGGATGCCGTTGGCGTCGAGGGCTAACGTGCGCAGTGTGGCGTTGAGGGTTTCGTAGGTTTTCAGATAGTTGATGGTGGGATTGCCAGTGAGCGGTCCGAACATTGATTGCAATCCCGGGCGCGTTTCTACGCCGCTATTGCTGAAGACTACGTCCTGGCAATCGGGCGAGACGCCGTGTGGGAGGTCGGCGGGAGACATATCAGTGATCAGGCCACCGAAGATTTCGATGGGGGCGTCGAGTGATCCTGCTGTGGTCATTTCTTGTATTGTCCATTCACCATGTGATATATACATACCGCGCAGGCGGGTTTTGGAGAGTGCTTCCAGTGGGGGGTACTGGACACGCCTGAGAAGCGTTGAGGGGTTGCCATGCAGCCCCGGGAGTTCGAGTCTCCCACTCTCCGCACTGTTCCTCAACGCGCCGGAACTAACGAACAAACTAACTACGATATTGACAACCTCTAAAAATATGCGACAATGAGTATGCTTCTCAGGCGTGTCCAGTACACGTTTTCGGGGCGGCGATTTATCGCCGCCCTTTTTGTTTGCGTGCTGCCCTGCTCCCCAATTCCTTGCCAGTGCTACTTCCCTGCTTCGTGATTTTCTTGCTTCTTCTTCGCGTGGACGATGGGCCGATCCGCGGTGGTGAAGCCGTATTGGGCGGCTTTAGCGGGGTCGAGGATGGCGCCGCAGGATTTGCAGACGGCTACGCCGGGTTTGATTTTTTCGGCGCAGACGGGGCAATCGTCCATGGGCTTGGAATTGTAGAGCCACGGTTTGTCGAGGCCCAGGAGGCGCGCGGCGCGGCGTTCCAGATCGGTGATGAACATGGGGTTCTTGGTGCGTTCCCACTCGAGGTCGGCGGCATCGACTAGGCGACGGTGAAAGTTGTCAAGGCGGTTGCGCGCGTCGTCCAGTTCGGCGGTGGTTGGCGTGTCGCCGGCGGCTACGAATACGCCGTGAAAGCTGCCTTCGCCGGAATCGCTGTTTAGTTCGCGGGCGAGGTCTTCGGCGATTTCGTGCGCGGTGATGGAGATGGGGTGAGTGCGCTTGTCGCCCAAATCCATAATGCTGACGCACGAGCGCACGGGAGTTAGCGCGAATGATTCGCCGGGCTGCGGAGAACGGATTACGAGCGAGCCGAAATAGGTGCGATGGCGCGGCGGCCACTGTTCGGGGGAGATGTTCACGAGGACCGCGGTTTCTGTTGCTGTTGCTGACGGCATGTTGTTGACCGACCTTTCGTTTGCGGGGCGAATTCGTTTCCGTTTTTCGGAGGAATAAAAACAAAAGCGACCGCCTCAGAAGGCGGCCGCTACAAAAGACGAAGGCTGCGGCTACTGCATGCGGTACTGGACTACTACGTTGGCGTCCGCGGGGCTGGTGGTGCAGCCGGCGGCGGCGGTTTGCACGCTGATGGTTACGGCGGCGCCTGCGGCGTAGTTTTGCGTGATGGGGCCGCTATCGTTGGCGGCCGCGGCGATGGTGACGTTCACCGGGGAAGTGCCGTCGGTCAAACGCACGATCGCATTTGTGGAGCATCCCGAGGGCGCGGTTTTGGCCTGCACTTGCACGCGCGTGACGGTCACGGCTTTGTCGGTGGTCCACGTGGAGCCGGTCCAGGTGGAGGTCAGTGCGCCGGACAGAAAAACGTCCTGCTCGCCGCGCGGGCTAGCGGTAAAGGTTTCCGTGCCGATGCCTACTCCGGCATTGAGGTGCTGCACCTTGGTGTAATCCGCTTCGATGTCCAGCTGGCCGAGCGGATGCAGATTGCCGCCGCTCCAATTTTTTGAGGTGGCCACGTTATTGAACATATCGAGTCCGGGCGAGCCGCTGGTGAACGACGTGTCGTTCGCGGTCAGCACCGAAGCGCCGTTGCGGTAGCACGTCAACGCACCGCCGGGCTCGACGATCTCCAGGCGCAGTACATCGCCCGCGGCTCCGGTGATGGTGCCGCTGGTGAGATTCGTTCCCGTTCCGCCGTTATATTTTTGGATGAAGATGCTGGTGGAGTCTTCGATGCAGGTATAGCCGGTGTTGCCGGAGACCATGACCATCGGACCGATGAAGTCGCTGGTGCCGTTCAGGGTCACTACGGTTACTTCGGCGAACTGTCCGAAATTTGAAAAGGTATTCGCCGACCAGTACTGCACGTTGTGCGCGCCGGCGGTGCCACCGACAAAAGCGTTGCCGGAAATGTTGATGCTGTCCTGGCCAACGGCCCAGTTCGCGCCGATGGTGCCGTTGGCGCGCGTGGCGTTGTCGTACGCGGTGTTCACGTATCCGGTTACGGGAAAAACTCCGCTGACATCGGGCAGGGTCTGCGCACGCGGCGTGCTGAACGATCCGCTGATGACGTCCTTTGAGCCACCGCCCGGAATGCTGAGTGTGGAAGCGCTCAAGCCGTTGGCACCCAGCGACGCTGCGGCCCCCGTGGCAACCTGCGGCAAACTATTGTTGGGGAAGACCGTCGGTCCATCGAGGTAACTAGTTCCCGTCACCTGAAAGCCGCTACCGACCGAAATGCACGTAATATTGATCGCCGAAAGTCCGCGGCAGATGGTCGTGGAGACCTGGCCCGGGACCAGCGTCCAGCTGACCAGCACACCTTGCGAGCCGTTCACGGTGATGGAGCTGGAGACCGGAGACGCGGCGGAAGTATTGCCGTTGGCATCGTTGGCCAGGATGCGATAGAAGTACGTGCCGGCGCTAGGTCCGGTGGTACCGCTGATAGACACCGCGGGCGCGGCAGGGGTGGAAAGCGTGTAATACACCTGGCCGGTGCCGTTAAATTGGATGGAAGCGTTGTTGTAAGTGTCGGAGAGAATCGTGCCCGCCCAGTTGTGCACGATGGCGGTGTTGGTTCCGATGGTGCCGCAGCCCTCCGACCCGTTGACCACTTCGATGCCGCCCGGATTGGCGGAGGCAAAAAGCGGCTGCGAACCGCTGAAACAGAACGGGTCGATGACGCGAAAAGCGCTCAAGGCGTTTGCATTGGTCAAATCGATCAGCGGAACAACGGCGCCGCCGCCGAGCGGGTCGGAGTAGCTGGTCTTAATAATATCGACGGCGAAGATGGTATTGTTCCCGGTATTAAAACGGAAGCTCGGGTAGAAACCGCTTTCGTTGAGGATTTCGTTGAAGGTGGCGTGGCCGGGGCCGGCACCAAGGGGAAAAACTCCGGCGGCGTCGAACAGCAACTCCCCGCCACCGATGACGGTTTTGTCCATGCTGATGATACCGCCGAGCTGCTGATTGTTAGCGCCAAAACCCTGGTCCACGACATCGAGAAATTCCGGCAGAAAACCCCAACTGGTGGCGCCACCGAGCAGCAGCGCGCCGCGGTCCCAGTAAAATCCGAAACCTCCGCCCATGCGAAAAGGCTGACTACCCGGATATCCCTGACTGTAGACGTTGCGGAAATACATGTTGGTGACGTTGTTTCCGGTGTTGTCTTGATCGAGAAAAATGCCGGACTGGTAGGGATCGTGGGTGACCAGCACGAGATTGGTCAGCGTGTCATCCGCGGCGACGCCGGGCGTGAACAGCAGCAAGGGATAGGCGTTGCCGGTGATCTGCGCGACGTGGTCGGTGACAAACGGCGGCGTGTTGCCGCCGTTGCCCTGATTTAGTCCTTCGATCTCGTCAAGGCCGCGGATTAGCCACGGCTGATTCACGGCTACCTGCGTAGCGATTTGCAGTTTGGTGTACACCGGGCAGTTTTTCAGCGGCAACGGCGAATTGAAAATGTACACGCCGCCTTGCGCGCCACCTTGCGAGAGAAAAATCGTGCCGCCCAGTCCGTTGTTGGCAGTGGAGGTGCACGCGGCCAGGACGTTGGGAGTGTTGTCGTGCTGCACCGTAGCGCCGGAGACGGAGGCTACCGCGCTGGCCGCTAGTGTTATCTGCGTGCCGTTGATCGCGGTGATGGTGGTGGAAAAAATGCCGTTGGTGGTGGTGCTGGGCGGATTGGCTGGGAGGTAGGCGGGGAGTTGTCCCACGTTGAAGGTCAATCCCCAATCGGTGAAGGAGCTGTCCATGCCCTGGGAAATTCCCGCGAGCGTGTAATTGGTGTTCGTGCCGCAGCTGGTGGTGCAGCGATAGATGAGGTGCTGCATCACCACCGACGGCTGCATCACCCACTGCACCAGATTTTTGGCGATGACCTGTACGTTGTCGTTGATGGTCACCGAGCCGGTGGTGTTGGCCAAGCCGGTCTGCAAAATGGTGAAGGTGGTGCTGTTCGGCACGGAACTGATGACGAGCGCGCCTTCCACGGACGTATCGCGCGCGCCCGAGCCCGCGTAGGCCACGTTGATTTCCGCGTTGTTCTGCAGATTGCAGTTGGCGGCGCAGGTGAATGTCGTCACACCGCTGGTGCGCGAATAGGAGGTGACCGAGACGTTGGTCAAGCCCAGTGCGGAGGCGCCCACGGTGGTGGTGAAGGCCTGGCTGGCGGCGGAGAGTCCGCCGTTGAAGTCCACGGCGACTACCTTGTAGTTGTAGGTGGATGTGCCGTTGAGAATGCCTTGCGGCGTGACTGCGCCAGGAGTATTGGCGACCACCGTGGCGCTGCCGCCAATAGTACAGGGGCTGCAATTCGCGTGGGTCACGGGTATGGTGAAGAGGTCGTAGCCGACTTCTTGCGCCACGGCGAAGGTGCCGTTGAAGGCGGAGTCGCTGGAGCCGGAAATGGTGATGTTCGAGCTGTTGGTGAAACTGACGGCGCCGGAGGTAACGACCGTGGCGACGTTGCCGCTTACGTTGATGGTGGTGATGCCGACCGCGGCGGCAGGGGTAAGCACCGCGGCGGCGGGACCGGCAGTGGCAATGGCCACGCCGTGGCCTACGGCAAAATCGCTGATGCCTCCCGAACAGGTGAGCGTGGCGCTGCCGCCGGTTACGTTGCAGCTGATGGTGGGCGGCGTGAACGAGGAGGCGATGTAGCCGCCGTACAACTGGAGATCGAAGGAAGGATTCGGCCCTTTGGTGTGAAAGTCCGACGCGATATTTTGTGGCGCGGTGAAAGTGTTGGCGACGTTGGTTTGCGCGCCACTGGCCGAGCCTAGTGGGCCGACTTCGGTGCCGGTTTCATCTTTGTAATAGAGGCGCTTGTCGGCGGTTTTGGTGTAGAGATTTACCGTGCCCGTGCCGGCAGCGCCTGGCGGCGTGGATTGATTGGAAAGATTGATGGTGCCGCTGGCGAAATTTCCGATGACCGTGGTGTTTCCGGTGACGCTGAGATTGCCGCTAAGATTTAAGGAGAAGGCGCTGACGGCACCGGAAAATGTTGGCGAGCTCGGGTTGCTCGGCAAGATCACGTCCGGGATTTGCTTGGTGGAGATTTGCGGGCCGGAGATTTCCACTTCGTAGGTACCGGGCGCCGCGTAGAAGAAATAGTTGCCCATGCCGTCCGTGGTAGTGGGGTTGGCGAGGGCTTGCGAGAGCAATGGATCGGAGTAGATGTTCGCCAGGGGCGTGCAAGGCTGGCCGGTGGTGGGTTGCGCGCAGATGCGGACGGAGGCTCCGGCCAGGGGGACGCCGCGCGAATTGAATACGATGTCGTCCTTGCGCGTGCCTTGCGCGTGCACGGGCGCGACCGCACCGGGAAGGAGGTGCAGCGCCAGCATCAGCCATGCCCAGAAAATCCCCATCGCCTTTTTTGATCGTATCATTGCTGTCCTTCGGAGCATCAAGATTGCGCTGCGTGTATCGGGTTTGAGCCCACCTCGAGCACTATGCTAGGCTGCTGCCCGCATATGCCCAACGAGCGTGCCGTCGAAGTCTCTTTTGCGCCCAACAAGCGGGATCTCTTTCGCAGCGGATTGCTGGTGTGGCGCAGGCACTTTCGATGGCAATATCGAATCGCGATCGGCGTTTCATCACTGCTGGCATTATTCGTACTACTCATGAATCTCGTCGCTGAGCCGGGAGAGCGGTCAATGCTGTACGGTCTCGATGTGGTCTTTATCGTGCCGTTCGTTGTCTATTTCTTTCCCCATATCATTCTGGACGCGGTCATACGGACAATGTTTCGTGATAACCCGCGGCTCGCGCAGCCGTCGCGATATGTCTTTTCGGCTTCAGGGGTAGTTGTCGAGTCATCCGCAGGCCGGTCAGATCTGAATTGGTCTATCTACCAGCGGGTGTGGGAAACACCAGACTACTTCTTGCTTTACACCGGCCAGAGAACGGCCGGCGCTTTGCCAAAGCGCTATTTTTCGTCAGAAGAAGACATTCGAGCTTTCAGAGAGCTATTGCGTTCTTCGGTCAGCGGACGAGTGGAGCTTCAATCCTAGATAACTTTTACTGCGGTTGCGGTCGGTGACGGATTGGCTGGACCATGTCGATGACCGCAAGGTTTTTACGCTGTGAACTGGTCAAAGCTTGTCGATTTGCTTAGAATCCGTGTCCGAGAGGGACCGTGGAAAACCAGAGTGAAATCGTTGTGGAATATCGACTGCAGCCAAATGACGTATACACACCGTTTCAGGCGTCGCGCGAGAACATCATTCGCTGGGTGATGGCCGTTCTGCTGTGCGGCGCTTTTTATTTGGGATACCCGGAATTATTGGAGATGGCGCAGTCGACGGGCAACGGTGGGTCGATCATGGCCATCGTAGCCGTGCTGACTGTTTTCATACTGCTAGCGTTGGTGGTGTTTCCGTATTTGCGGGTGCGGGCACGATTCCGGAATTCTCCGCGGTTGCACGAGACCATGCGCTACGAGCTGCGCGACCAAGGCATTCACTTTGTCTCCGAGCACGTGACCAGCGACAGTAAATGGTCGTTATTCGTCAGCGCCCGGGAAACGAAAACGAAGTTCGCGCTGGGCTCGAGCGATTTTCGCGCGCTGTATATTCCCAAGCGCTGTTTGACGCTCGAGAACGTGAAACTGATGCGGCAGATGATCCGCGAAAACGTAAAAGGCAAAATTCAATTGCTAGCTGATTGAACTTTTGCATGAACTACTGCATGAACTACTGCAGCTTGCGGGCGGTGATGGTTAGTTGGACCACGTCGGTGGCAACGAAGGTGGTGGAGTACGCTTCGGCGGTTAGTTCGGTGCCGCCGCCGGTGAAGGCTTTCAACTTCCAATTGTTCAGCGCGGTGCCGGCTACGGGGACGTAGTAGCCGGAGCCGCCGTTTTGACTGTCGGCGAAAGCCTGGATGATCTGGGCGCTGGGGAGTTTGTCGGCGATCGTGGTGAAATCGATGGTGTCGCCGCCGACTACGTAGTTTCCTGAGAAGGTTAGCGTGCCGATGGCGTAGTAGAGATTGCTGCCGGAGCCGTCTTCGTTCTGCGGTAAAAGCGTGATTTGGATGGACATGATTAATTCCTCCCGTGTATTTCGCTGCTTGGTGGCATTTTCTAAACGCGTGATCGGCGCGGCGCGGAGTTAACCGGTAGTGGTCGCGCCGAGAATCTTCCGGATCGGGCACGGCATGCCGTGCACCTGCGGCGAGTGAGTGACGTTGCCGCACAATTCAAAGCGCACAGGCAAGGGTGCCTGTGCTACTAAAAACGACCACGAAAACCTGATACTAAAACGGGGTGTAGCCGCTGCGCGAACTGAAGGGACGGCGGCGGCGCTGGGTTTGCTGTTCGCGGCGGACTGCGGCGTTGACCAGATCTTCGATGGCGTCGGCTGCGGCGTCATCCCACTTTTCTGCTAGTGGACTGCCGCGTGCCCAGCCTGCCAGCGCGGCGGTGGCGTAGGCGATGGCTTCTTGCGAATTGCGCACCAGGACTGGCGAAGTGGAATCCGTGAAATCCGGATAGGCTTTCGCATAGCGCAGGCGGACTTGCGTGTCTTGCGTGGCGCCCAGGAAATAGATGCCGTCGGCGCGCCATTCCCAAACGCTTAGCGTTACGTCTTGCACACGCGACGGCAGGCCACCGTGCTGCGAAAGGTCGACCATTTCCACGAAATCGTCGGTGGAAAGATTGGGGCGCTCCCATATTTTTACGGGCACCAACAAATCCGTGGGCAATTGATTGGGCGGCGCGGTGGCGTCGGTGATGGAAACTTGCAGGCTGGTGTCGGTTTCCGTTACCGCGGTGACTACCAGAAGCGCGTCGTCCTGGATGAACCCGCCGCCGCCCGCGTTGCCGATGGCGCGCTGCAGCTTGCGATACGCGGAGTTGGCGTAGGGCAGCAGCACCGTGTCGGTGAAAAGATTGCCCGCGGCGTCGTTGAGCAGCGAGCGGACCAGCGAGGTGATCTGGCCTGCGGTGTTGTAGGCGCTTGAGCCGACTACTGGCATGGTTTCCTCGTCGTGAGTTGCGAACTGTAGCGCAGGGCGCTTGGGTCTAAGCCCTGCGGGTTTTGACGTTTAAAGGAGCTGGCAAAAGCAAATGTAAAATCCAAAACCGAAGTCAAAAACTAATTCAGAAACTAAGTTCAAGAACTAAGTGAAGCTAAATTCACAAACCGCAGGGCTCAGATTCAAGCGCCCTGCGCTACAGGTTATTCCGGCAGTGGAGATTTCTGCAGATAGGCGGCTACGCCGATCGCTGCGTTAATCAGGGCCGCCGCTGCGCCGATATGTAACGTCGCGCTCAGGCCGGTTTGCAAATTGAAATGTTGCGGGTCGATGCCCAGGGCGGCGAAGCCGGTTAGGACGCCGCCCGCGGCTCCGCTGATGGCCGCGGCCAGGATGCCCTTGAGCCAAATTTCTGTGTGCGTCAGGTGCATCGATTGGGAGCCTCTGTGGCACAGGCATTCTTGCCTGCGCGCGACTTGCACTGTGCCATGGCAGTTGAGTGCCTGTGCTACAAAAGACGACCGCCTCGGAAGGCGGCCGCTACAGAATCACGCACAGGCAAGAGCGCCGGTGCTACTCAAACCACGGTTACGAAGGGCTGGTGGTGAAACGCTGGGACCGAGTCGTCCAGGACGTCGTAGGCGTATTGATCGTAGTTGCGTTCTTCGCGCGAGAGGCGATCGGTTATGCTGCACTTCCCTGCTGCGCGCGGGGCTTTGCGTGACCACTGGATGGCGTACGCGATGTGCTCGGCGGCGGCGGGCGTTAGCTGGACAAATTCGCCGCGTGGATCTTGCAGCATGAAGCAATGTTCGTACTCGCCGCGATATGGGTATGGGCCTAACGCTGGGATGCTGACGCCATTTTCGCGTTCAACTGTTTGCGCGTACCACTGTCTGGGCGAGCCGTAGGTTTCTGGCGGCATCCAACGTTCGATGTGCCAACGGTTGACCGCGGGGTATTTTGGTTCGCGGCGAAGTTCGACTACTTCGCGCAGGAGGTCGCCGTGATCGTCGCGGTCTTCAAATTTTCCGCCGATCCAGGTTAGGCGGTTCCAGCCCCAGACGGCACGGTAGTTTGCTTCGCCGTAGCGATTTGTGCCGCCGGCTTGCGTGAGGCGTTGCGCCACCAGCGCCGGCGTTTCGTGTGTCTCCCGAAGGACTTCAACGCGTGGCCCAGCCACGAGGGCACGGCATGCCGTGCCCCTACGGTTGTGCGACATGAGCGTTGCGACGCGGATTTCCCGCGTCGCGATTCCGGGCAGCGGGTCGCTGAGCGACGCGCTGCGAACGGAAGAGCCGCGACGGCGGGGCCGTCGCGGCTGGTTTTGCGGATTGTGCGGAACAGCCACGGAAGTTCTAGTAGCCCGAGGGGCGAGCCAGCGTGTCGATGTACGCGCCGGTGCGCGGACTGTCGTCCCACACCTGGAACGCGGTGTCGAAATAAAAGATGTACGACGCCGCGATGCCGCCGCTGGCGCCGTAAATCGGGAACACCGTGTTGCCATTGACTTCGTAGAAGTCGATGTCTTTGAGCACGGCGCGGCCCCAGTGGGAGAGGTCGAGAAAGTCCACGCGGGTCTGATCGGCGTTGACGCTGGCTTTGATGGGAATGCCGCTCATGGTCTTGCGACCGCTGAAGAGCAGATCCAGATCGTTGCCGGATTTGTCTCCGCCTTCCTTGATGATTTGGCTGACGGTGATGCCGAGATTTTCCCAGGCGTGTTCCTGCTCGACGGCCATGTAGGCAATTAATTTGCCGAGATGGTTGATGCCCAGAGATTTGCGGACCTTGTTGATCGCGAGCCGCACGTTGCTTGGCGTGAGCGCGGCGTTGCCGGCGTTCACGCGGGGCGTGGCGAGCTGCACGGGATAGGTGGCGCGATTGAGGTTGAGCCAGGTGCCGGTGGTGGCGTTGTTCTGGTGATATTTGATGCCGTAGAGCGAGACGGGCTGCGCGCCGCTGAGGCCATCGTGCACGATCACGTCCGTGGCGACGGTTCCTGTGGGAACGTTGTCCACGGTGATGGTTTGCGTGGTGATGGGATCGGCGCTGAGCACCGTGGTGGTGACGCTGGCAGCGACGTTGCGGTTGGTGGTCAGCGTGGTGTCATAAATCTGGATGACTTGGCCGGGATAAACCAGCGCCGCGCCATTGGGGACCGTCATGGTGAAGGTGGCGCCGGAAACGCTGCTGATGGTGCCCAGCACGCCGTTGCCGGCGGTCTGCATCAGCTTGTCGAGAAAGGCGCGGAACTGTTTCATGCCCTGCGCCACTTCGCGCTTGGCGGCGTTTTCGATGGCGCGCTCGCGGCCGGTGGTGGCGTACTCGACGAGCTTGGTGATTTCAATCGCGAAGCGGAAGAAAATCGGCGAGACTTGCGCGACGTCGTACGCCGTGCCGGAGCCGCGTCCCATGTCGCCGCCGTCGGCGTTGTAGCTGCCGGCTTTGCCGCCGGGATTGACCTGCAAGGGCAGGCGCATGTTGCGGCTGGAGACTTTTTCGACGTCGCCGCGCTGCTGGATCATGGTGAGTAAAATGTCGTCGCGCTCGTAAAGCAGTGGCACCTTGTCGCGTACCTTTTCGAGCTGCAACGCGATGACATTCGCGTTTGCTTGTGCTGGCATCTGATTTTCTCCTTAGGATGATTGCGTTTCTGAAAAGTGTTGACTGCTCCGGGTTGACGAAAGACTTGGTGGCACAGGCACTCCTGCCTGTGCGGTTTGTTGCAGAGGCGGTATTTTGCGATAGATGCGCCCGCGACGGTTGCAATTGCAAAGACGGCCTTCAATCGCGCACAGGCAGGAGTGCCTGGGCCACCGAGAGTCAAGAATCGAGAATGTCTTCGTCGCTGATGCGGCGGTAGTCGATCTTGCGCGCGGAGCGGGTGGTTGCGGCTTCGCGTATGGAGCTGCGCTGGGTCTCACGGGCGCGATCTTGGGCGGCAACCGTGTTCTTTTGCGCCGAACTGGCGTTCGCGCGGTTTACGCCGGCATTTGTTGCCGCATTTGTCGCAACGTTTGCGGCGGCGCTCCCGGCATACTGCGGCCGCGCAGCGTCGTTGCGATTCGCTCGGGCCCCGTGCGCGGAGAGCGTGGTCTGCGTCCAATCCGCCAGCACGCGCCGGGTTGCACTGGGTACCAGTTGTCGCGCGCGATCGGCAATCAAGCGCACTACTTGCGCGCGTGTAGCGTTGTCCAGCCGTTGCCCGGATAGCACTCGCGCCACCTGCTCGCCGAGATCGCGATCTCTTTGCAGGGCTTTTTCAACGTCCTGACGAATCGCGCCGTACAATCGCTCTTTTAGCGCTGCGCCGTTTTCCGTTCTTGCGGCGTGCGGCAGGGCGTCCTGCAGCGTGCGCGAAATCGCGCCGCCTACGGTGCGTTCCAAATCTTCATTGGCGGCTCGTTCAAATGATGCGTACGCGGCCAGGCGGGCTTCTTGTTGTCGCTGCGCGTCGTGCTGCTGTTGCATGGCTTCGTGCTGTTGCTGTGTCGCGTGTGACGACTGATCGTTCGGCTGGCCTGATAGAGATTGGGAGGCCGGCGACGATTGCGCCGCGAGTGGGTTCGCTGTTGAAGATGCCGCCCTGAAGGGCGGCGCTACGGTTTCGGCGGCGGAGTTTTCTGATTGTGGCGCAAACGCTGTCGCCGAGCTTGGTGCATGAGAGGCGCTTCCCTGCTTTGGTGCGCTTTGTCCCGCTGCTTCGAGGGCGCGGAGACCGGCGAAGACCATTTCGCGGAAGGCCGCGGGATCTTCGCGCATCATCACGGCGGCGAGTTGTGCGCGCGAAGCGCTAGTTTGTTCCGGCGCGTTCCCCGCCGAGCCAAAATAGGCGCGATCGATTTCGTCGAGTGTTCGGGCGCGCTGCGCGGCGGCGCGGGCGTCTTCGGGTTTGGCAAAGACTTCGCGAAAAGCCGAAGCTTCTTGGCGCGCCAGTTGCACGCCATCCCACAACGCGCGAGCGTCTGCGCCGTGCTGCGGATCGTTCATGCGCTCCGCCAGCCATTGCGGGACCTCGCCGTTGGGATTGGCCGCGCTGTTGGCCACAGCGTGTGCCGACTGCGAAACTTTCGCGCTCGTGGTTGCGTTTGTAGCGACGGCCTTCAGGCCGTCATCCGGCCCTTTGTCATTGCTCCGCGCTGCGCCATCCGCGCTGAGGTTCGATGCATCCGAAGCCAGCAACTCCAAATCCTCGCGCAAGGGATCCATGCGATCCGAGCGCTCGCCGGCAAAGTTTTCGAGATCCTGCGCGTCCGGCTCGATCTGCAGAATCTGCTCGTCGGTTAAAGCGAACAAATCGCGTGCCGCCGTGCCGTTCGCATAGATTGTTGCAGCGTCTGCCTTGCCTTGTGAATTCATTACGGGTCCCAAGAAGAAATGCCCCAATTCCTTGGGGCTTTCAAGCGTATTCAACGTGAGGAAGACTGAGTATTAGCGACGAAAGTACAAGATCAAATTAAGATCGAAATCCGCTATGCGACGGAGTGTCTCAGGCGTGATTAAAGGTCCGATGCAATCGCTTTGCGGGTGTGGTTGCCACTCACAGCCAAGATCGATCTGACAATTCTTCTCTCTCTTGAGGAAGTCGATCTCTGCTTTCTTACTTGCGACCTGATCGAGAATCCAATGAATGTGGCGCTCCGCATTCGTAGACGCAACACTAGAAGCCGAACTAATCTGCCAACAGCTGCAGTCGCCAGCCTTGCCCGCCTCGGTCGGCGTCAGGGCGAATCTTCTGGTGAACTCATCGATTTCGATGTTATCGCCCGACACTAGGAGCATTGCAAATGTGCTCTCGCAACTCGGGTCATCCGCTCCATCAAATTGCATAGGACCTCTCAGGTTTTAATAGGCCCCATTGTACTTCCGATGCTCATGGCGCGAAGGTGCGCTTCGGCGTGGGCGCGGACGTTGGCGAAGCCGGCGGGGTTGGTCATGTGTGCGGACTGGCCGGCTTCGGAGTTGGCCCAACGCTTGCACTCCTCGAATTCCACGGCGTGATTGTCCAGCAATTGGTCTACTGGGAGCGACGGCAAGACCAGCGTGTGTGTGCCAAGGTCCGTGATCCGTGACCCGTGGTCCGTGACTCGTGGGTGAAGATCTGTGGCAGAGGAGGGGTCGGACGCCGTGCCATTTTGTGGGCTGCCGGATGCCGCCCTGAAGGGCGGCGCTACGGATCCCGCAGGTTGCGTGCCGCCGCTTGCTGCGGAGAGGATTTGACCCGGCGCTAGCGTCGCTGCGGTGTGCGCGTGCATCGGCACTTCAACCAAAATCGGTGCGCTGGCTAACAACAGCTGGATCTCGCGCAACTGTTTGTTGCGCGAATCTTCGCCGGGCACGACCAATTCCGTCAGACCCAGAACATTTTTGATGTAGCCGATATTTGCCGGCTCGCTCAGCGCTTCCTGAATCAGCGGATCCTTCAGGCCGAAGAGTTGTTGCAACACGCCGCGTTGTTGCGATTTGAGGCGGGGAAAAGTCTCGTCCGCTTCGGGATGCACGCAGATGTTGCCCTTTAGATCCGCGATGCGGATGGTGCGCGCGTCGAGCACGCCATCGGGGCCGAGCAGCGGGATTTCGACGTCGGCTGGGCGATTCTGGCGGAAACAATCCACGCCAAGAAAAATTACGTCGGCGTAGAACTGCTTCATGCGGCGCCACACCAGTCCGAGGCGGCCGAGGGCTTGATCGCGCGCGAGGGCGTAGCCGGAGGCGGTCTTAACGTCCTCCATGTTGCCGCCGAAGACTGCGGGGAAAAGTCCGGTGAGAAATTGCGCAATCGGGCCAATCAAATCCTGTTGATGCTCGACCATGTCCGGAGGCACACGCGAGGGCGCAGGCTGAAAAAATCCCGCCGCGAGCGGCTGCCCGGGGCGTGCGCGCGCGGGATAATGCACGCCCGGTTCGGCAGTTTGATTGCCGATGGCGTCGAAATCCAGAACCTGCGGATCGGCGTAAATCGGCGGCATGCCGTATTCGTAGGTTTCCGTCTGCAGATTGCTGAGCACGTTGTAGCGCTCTTGCACCTGCACCAGCGAATCGCCGACACTGGGGCGATTTTGTCCGTCGCCGGGAAGTGCGTGCAGCACGCGCCAGTGGTCGTCCATGGATTCGTTGCGCGATTCGCAGTAGACGTCGCCGGCGAAACCCACGTAGCAGCCGTCGGGAAAGAGCGCGAGCAGTTCGTTGCGTACCGCTTCGTTTTCCACGGAATAAAAGGCCCACGGGCGCAGCCAGGAGCGATCGAAGGTGATTAGGTCCATCAACGCATCACCGGGATGGATGGTGGGCAGGCCCTGCTCGACGCTGAGCCGCGAAACGCGCGCATAGACGTCCTCCGCGCCTTGCGACGGTGAGGTTTCGATTTTGTTGGCCACGTGCGGATAGGTGGCCTTTAATTTTGCGCGATGCACTTCCGCCTGCCATTGCAAGTACGGAAATTCGTGCATTTCGTTGGCCCACACCGGCGTATTTAGTTCGAGGCCGCCGGCAATGGTGATGACTTCCTGGCCGTTGGGTACGCGGCGCGCGCCGACCACGCGGGGCACGGTGACGCGTTCGGCTTTGCGCAAATGCTCGGAGCTGAGTTGCGCGCCGCATGCGGAACAGTTCGTTGGTTCGGCGGCGATGCCGTTCAGGCCGAGGCCGCCACTGGAGAAGCCGTTGGCTTCGTCGATGTAGCCACCGGAGTCGTCTTGCGAGTAGCCGCCGGAGTTGCTTTCGGTAGTTGCGGAGGTGGGGATATCGGATGCTGCCGATTGCGCCGATGCTTCCTTGCCGCACCCGGGGCAAACATATTTATCCTCGCCGAGTGGAACCTCTAGCGCGGCGACCAGCGTTTCTTCATGCGTGCCGAAGCGTTGCGCGTCGGCGACATAGCGGACGTAGGCGCCGAGCTTACCATCGGTCCACAGGAAATAGCCGATGGCGGTAAGCAGCTTCTCGACTTGATTGTTTTGCTCGATCAGGTCGGCGACGTCGCTGGCGGCGCGTGCCGTGGCAATATCGTGTAACGATTGCGCAGATTGCGGATAAAAGCGCACGCTCGGCACGTCCTGCGAAAGCACCGCCACGAAGGACAGGCCAAATCCCTGATAAAAATTCGTGACGAACTGGTAGCGCGGCATCTCCTCGAGCTGACGGTCATCGCTGGAACGCGACTCGTACGGCAAATGCCAATTCATGTCGTTGGGATTCCACCAGCCGTACTGCTGGCCTTGCCAGAAGAGGCGCGCCTGACGGATGCGACGAATTTCGTGGCGGCGGGCGGTGACGCCTTCGGCGCGATATTGCCGCACCAGGTCGCGCAGGGCGTTGACCAGTTCGGGCTTCGCGTCGTCGAGCAGTTCGTTGTTCGGGCCGATGCCGAGAGACGCGGCGCCGGGATTAGTGGCGGGCACGGTGCGATAGTTGCCGTCCGCTGGGGCGACGGAGCCGCGCGACGCGGCAACGCCACTCGATCCAACTGCCCCGCTGGTTCCGGGCAAATCATCCGTTATCGGATATAGGTCCATGCGACTCTCTCTGAAAAGTCCTCATGCGTTGGGTACGCATGAAAAATATGGTTCATGGCGCTGTGGGCGCATACTGAAGGTGGTTTTCGCCCGCGTCCAATACGCGTTGCCGAGGCGGCACTTTAGTGGGCCGCCTCGATTGTTTCGCCCCGGCGATTGCGTAGCCCGAGGATGCGGCCCGGAAGGGCCGCGCTACAAAACCAGTTACAAACCCGCTGCAAACCTGAAGTGATGCGCTGGCCGGAATACCTAACGGTTCAGGCTTGCCGCTGCTTCGACTGAATGAGCCGCGTCCGATTCGCGTCGCGCTTGCATTTGCGGCCAGGAGCGCCGGCGGACGCGCGACAGAGGCACTGGATTCGGCGCCTCTTGCGGAAATTCCACCGGGGGAAAACCAGCCGTACCCAACAGCGAATTGGTCAGTGCACGATTTTCCGCGCGCAGACGGGTCAGTTCGCCTTCCAACAGACCGACGTATCCGCTATTCAGCACCCTCTGAAGAAACTCCTTCATGTTGTTTGTCTCCTTAGTGATGACAGGTCGTCTCACGTTTACGCGATCACGTTCGCTTGGCCGCAACGGCAAATGCGCACAGGCAGGAGTGCCTGTGCTACTAGAAGCGGCGCCGAAATCTTTTCGGGGCGAATTGTTTGCGCGCTTCGGCTTCGAGGCGCTGAGATTGTATGGCTCGCGACGTCGGATCCGTTGCGATGACTTGGCGCGCGATCTGTTCGTCGAGCGGCATGCCGTGTACGAAGCGCGGGGTGCTCGCGCCGGCAAATGACGAGCCGGCGGACGGTGCGCCGGCGTTGCCTCGCGAACCGCCGGAGACGTTACCGGATAGACTGCCGGACAAATAGCCAGACAGATTTCCGTAAGGGCCAAAATTATAGGGCGGGGATTGTCCCGCCCTGGGTGGCGCATAGCCCGCCCCAACACCGGCTAACCTGCCGCCGGAGACCAAGCCGTACCGCGCGGCATCCGCGGGATCGTCGCCGTCCACCTTGCGAATGTCTTCCGTGCGGCCTTCGTCGCGCACCAGGTGCGGCAAACACTCAATTAACTTTCGGCAATTGTCGGTGATGACCCAGGAATCCGACTCGAGCAGCTGATACATCAATTGCCAGCCGCCGATGCGGTCGTCATCGGCCGGCGACGGCCGCGGCAAGCCGTTCATGGCAAAGATTTCGCCCAGCTGCTCTGCGATGGAAGCTTCTGCGGTGCGATGCGCGAAGGCGTCCGGGGACAAAAATATTTCGCTGATGCGTTCGCGGCCGCAGCGTTCAGCGATGGCCTGGCCGAGCATGCGGGGAGACAGGCCAGGCTGCACGAATTCGCGATAGGTGACGATGCGGCCGGCGTCGCCCTCGCGCGGTGGCGCGGCGAAAGCGGGATCGTTTGGCGCGAAGCTGTGTTCTGGTGGCGCGCCGGGTAAAGCGCCCGCGCCTGTGCGGCCCGGAATTGCGCAATGCCAGTACACCGCGCTGGGATGCTGAAAGCCCCAGTCAATGGAAATCCAGCGCGGCCACCAGCTTTCCAGACGGACGGCTTCCGGCCGCACAGTGTGCCGATCAATTTCAAAGAGATCAAAATATTGCCCGGCAAAAACGTTCCAGTCGCCATCGAGGAAGGCGCGGCGGAGATTCTCCGGCAAAGTTTCCAAGGTGCGGCGATAGGAATCGTCGTTGGCGAAGATGGAATTATCTTCCATCCGCGCGCGAATGAAGTCGTATTGGCTGGGGTCGTACAGTTCGGGGCGGTCGTAGCCCGCCGGCGGAACTTTATCCACCCACAGTGCTTTGACCCAGGCGTGGCCAATGTTCCCCGGGTTCGTGGCGCCGGCCATGCTGCAGACGCTGCCCGGCACGGGGCAGCGATTGCGCGAGGTGAGGAATTGCCACTGTTTCAGTGTGAAATGCGTTAGCTCGTCGACGCCGATAAAAAGAAACTCAGCGCCTTGATACTGGTAGACGTCACTCTCGTTACGGCAGTAGCCGAAGCGCGTGGTCGAGCCGTTCTTCCACGTCACTAAATGTTTTGCTTCGTTGTAGCTTTTGTATTCGCTGCTCGGCACGTCGCGCCGGAACTGCGAAAGTAGTGACGCCTCGAGTTCGGGATAGGTGCGGCGCAGTAGCAGCGTGTCCGAACCTTTAACCTCGCCGGCTTGGAGAATCGCTTCCCAAAGTAGCGCCTTGGTTTTGCCGGGGCCCGCAGCGCCGCCGAACAAACGATACTTTGCAGGCGACTCGTGAAACTGCTTTTGCCTGGCATACGCGTTGTAAAGGTCTGTGAGGTGCATCGGTACACACGGCGTTACGAATCGGCTATCCGGAGCAACAGTGTTCGCCTAAGAAGGCGGCCACTACATGGCGCGGAGTTTCTTGCCGATGAAGTACGCCGTACCACCGCCGATTAGGGCTGCGGCTGCGGGCCAGTGGTGCAGGCTGAGCACCAAGCCTCCGACGACCGCGGCGACACCGGCGATCTCGACGATCATCCCGATGAATTCCAGGTGCGCGGTGGATGTTGTAGTCGGTGGTGTGGTCATTGCGATGTCTCCTGTTTTGCGAAATTTGCGTACGGTTTGACTGGAGCAAAAAATCAGGGCCGGGACTAAAGGGCTGCGGAAAAAAAACAAAGGCAGTTCCTCAGGCGCTAAAGCGCATTGGTAGCCAAGCACTTAATGTCGGAGCTAAAGCTCCGACCCACAAAACATAGTGTTTTTTCGCAGACTGTAAAGCCCGACCGCTACGAACTCGTTGCTGGCGGTGTGTTGCGGATGGGACGCGGGGCTCCGGTCATGTCGATGCCTCCAGAATCGGCCTCGGGCGTCTGATCGGCGCCGAATTTCAGGTCGACGAGGCGGTCCCAGACGGCTTTCACGATTTTTTCGTCGGAGGAGTTTAGGAGCATGCGGCCGACTTCCAGGATGTCGGCCTTTTCGTGTACCGCGTTGACGAACGACGCGCCGTCCTTTGGAAGCGGAAATGCTCCCGGAGGCACCGGCAGCTTTGCGCTTTGCTGTTCCGAGGAGTTGCCTGGCCTGCCACTGCTTGGATTTTTGGCCACGTGCTCCTCCGCGGAATTTTCGTTCGAGACGCAAGCCGCGGCAGCGCACGCGTCATGGGTCGTGCTGGCCGCAGCAGGGGGCGCTGGGGCTGGAGCATGGGAGGTTCCTTGCGCGTCGACAGGCGCAGCCTGCGCTCGAATTCGTTTTGGCGATGCGCGGCGAGATTTGGCGCTCGTCGCGGATTTTTCGGCAGATCCGTTGACCTGCGTGGCGAGCTTTCCGTTCGTCAGCTGCGGAGTATCGCCGTGCAAAGTGTCGCCCTGCGTGACGCGATTCGTGGTGCTCATCTCAGCGCCCGATCCTGGGCGGCGCGTTTGGCTTGGCGGCCACCGGTCGATTCGTGCGCGCAAGCGTTCCCGGCTGCCGCAGTGTCCGAGTTTTGCGGGCGCGTGACTTTTGGCGCGTCGGGTCCGCCATCGAGAAAGCCGTTCACGCACAAACCCAGCATCACGCCGGCCATGACCTCGGTGTGCCGGCCGCAAAAGGCGGAGCCGGGCACGGCGCGGCGCGAGCACGGTCTCCAGGCGTCTCGTGAGCCCACGAGCGCGGAGAATGCCAGACAGCGTTTCATTTTTTGTTTTTCTTCGTAGCACAGGCACTCTTGCCTGTGCGTCTTTTGGTGATCTAGCAGCGCTACGCAATCTAATGGAATCCTGATGCAAAACGCAGACGCGATTCGCAACGACTCCGAGTAGGCCCACTTGCGAGCCACGACTCGTGGCGATCGTGCCGCAACTACACGGCACAGGCAAGAGTGCCTGTGCTACGAAAGAAAGTGCCTGCTACCGCCGCCTAGTTCACCGTCAGGCTAAAGCTGACAGGTGAACTGGGGAGAACCGTGGCAGTAGCAGTAGATGCGTTTGGGCTGGACTCCGTGCCATCGGCCATTTGCGCGGTGGCGCCGAAGGTGTGGACGCCGGATTTGAGCGGCAGCAGCGCGCTGGTACCGGTGATCCCGGTGACAGCGCTGCTGGCTCCCGAGGGCGCCGGCACGGAAAATAATTTTACCGGCGTGCCGGTGGTGACATCGTAGATATTGAATTGCTGCAAGCAGGCCTTGGTGACCGTCGTGCTGCACGCGTTGTCGGTGGTGAAGTCGTAGTTAAAGGTCACCGTCAGGGTGTGCTGCCCGGTGGTCGCCGCCGTCGCGATGGCCGCCACTATCACGGCCATCGCGACGGACACTGCCCTTTTCAGAAATGCCGTAAGTCTGTCGTTCATGATGGGCTCTCCTTCGCCGCAGCGATGATTTCTGCCGCTGTTCCGGTCACTACTACGCGGTGAGCTTTCCCGTCACCGTCACGGCGTTCGTCAGCGTGACGACGCGGATGCGCGCAAAGTTGGCCGCCAGGTTCGATAGCTCGATGCGCGGCACCGAGGTAGTCACCGTTCCTTCGATGGAATAGTTGGAGTCGATGTCGGTGTCCGCGGTTTCCACCTGCCAGGTGTACGCGCCCGGCGTGCCGGAAAATTGCAGCTCGGCCGAGAGGTGCTGCGGTGTAGTGTTGTTGCCGCGCAGCAGCGCTACCCTTTCACTTTTAAACGGTAGCGCGCCTTGTACGTTGTCTGTGGAGACGATCGGGGTGGCGCTTTCTCCTGGCGCGATGGAATACGGTAGCGCGACGTTTTCGTAAATGGGCATGTGGATGGTTTCCTTCCTCGGGTTGCGGCTGGTTGCATGCCGTCGACATCTGAAAATTCGCGATTGTTTACAGCGCTCCGCCTAAGCTCTTGCTAGCGAGCTGAAGAGCGGCGGAACTCGATCATTTTATTTTTTTGGACTTAGGTGCCGACCTGCGAGAATTTGCGAGTCCGGAACGGCGCACAGCCCCTTCGTTCCTAAGGGTGAACAGAATTGGCTGGTGCGACGAAAACAAAGGCCAGCGCGAAATGCGCATCTGCGGTGGCCTAAAAAGCAAAACGCCCCGGCTTTTACCGAGGCGTAGTTCTCTACGTGTTAAAGTATATCACATCTTCAATTGATGTCAAGAGAAATCTGCATAAGAGCGCAACTTTTTTTCGCCAATTTACAAAGTGAACAAAAATCAGCTCTTACGAAAACCGCCTACTGACAACAAATTGTAAAAAAGTGCTAATTTAGCTGATTCACCTCGCGAGAGGCCATCGTCAGACTGTTGAAAATGCCAGTTCAAGCGGCGAAAGACTCTCGCTAGGGGTGGCAGAAGACAGTTCCTTACATTGAGAGGGAGTCGCCGGAATGGGGCACAAGCAGGATTGGCTGTGCCACAAAACCAAAGTGCAGTGTCCCTAAAAGCAAAACGCCCCGGCTTTTGCCGAGGCGTAGTTCTCTACGTGTGCGAGTATATCAGTTCCGCATATGTTGTCAAGTGAAATCTGCAAAACTCGTAAAATATTTTTGGAATTGCGTCGTTCCCTGCTCTCACCAGCGGGTAAAATCGTCGTTCTCTTCGATCAAATTCGGAGGTTAACTTCTTCGTTTCAGAGGGGTTGCCAAAAAATGTTTCGATTACCGTAGCTTCCCGATGTGCTCACCGGTCGCGGTCATAATTTTTTGTGCGACGGCCCGCTCAGCCCAAGGAAACGTCTCAAATAGCACAAATACCTGCCGATTGTTCGCGGGATGAGCTCGGAAGCCTCACCACCCACGCCTATGTAAGGAAGACCCGAACGGCAGGCGTGCATTCACGTTAAACTAGCGGCGTGAGCGACATTGCCCCGCGCCTCGCGCGCATCCGCATTCATCCGATCAAGTCGCTGGACCCTATCGAGGTCGCTGCGGCACGCGTGGGCCCGAGCGGCGGCCTGGAGCATGATCGCGCCTGGGCGCTGTACTCCGTCGACGGCCGGTGGGTCAATGCCAAACGTACCGCCGCCATGCATCTGATTCGCGCGTCGTTCGCGCCGGACCTGAGCACCGTGACGCTGGCGGTCCCCGGCGACCGCCGCAACATGTTTACCGCCGAGCTCGCCTTCCCTGCCGATACCGAACGCGCCGCGCAATGGTTCAGCGCGTACTTTGAGCAGCAAATCCTGGTGCGCCATTCCGTGGACGGTTTTCCGGATGATGCGCTAGCCAGCGGTCCGACCATCGTCTCGACCGCCAGCCTGGACGCGGTGGCGGAGTGGTTCGCGCTGAGCACCGAAGAGGTGCGCCTGCGTTTTCGCGCAAACCTGGAGATTGACGGCGTCCCAGCGTTCTGGGAAGACCACCTCTTTAGCGATGACCCGCGCGGCACGGTGCGCTTCCAAATTGGCGCGGTAAACTTTGAAGGCAGCAACCCTTGCGCGCGCTGCCCCGTCCCCGCGCGCGACGCGTACACTGGCGCCGACCTCATCGGCTTCCAAAGGCACTTCGCCGAGCAGCGCCACGCGAACCTGCCCGCCACATCGCCCGCCGCCCGCTTCGACCATTTTTATCGCCTGGCGACCAACACGCGCGTGCCCAGCGCCGAAGCCGGGAAGATCCTGCGAGTGGGCGATGAGCTATCTTTAGCGTAATTGCAACCTAGCGCCCACCCGTCAGCACAAAGATCGTCGAGGTGCCATGCGCCAGAACGCGGCCGTCCGGTCCGAAGATTTGCCCGTGCGCGGAGATAATCTGCTTCCCCTGCGAGATGACGCGCCCCTCGGCGCGCACGCGGCCGGTGTCTTGCTTGATCGGCCGCGAAAAGTTGGCGTTGGTTTCGATCGAGGTTGAGCCAACGCCCGCGGGCAGCAGTGAGTGCGCGGCGCAGCCCGTGACGGTGTCGATCAGCGTGAGCGCCCAGCCGCCATGCACGATGCCCATGGGATTCAGCAAGTGCGGCCCCGGGTCGCCCTCGAAGGCCGCAAATCCCTCGCCAACCTCGACGATCCGGAATGACAACGTCTGCGATATCGGCGGCCGCGGCAGGCGACCTTCGATCATCGCCTGCAGAAATTCCCTGCCGGTCATGCCAGAGACAATTTGCGGATCCGGCAGGCCGTAGTGGTCAGTCGGCATGTGCGCGTCACTCCGATCGTTGGCCGCGATGTTCGCTAGCCGCGCTGCGGATCAAGGAAGCTTCGCGCCCAGAACTTCCAGCTGCGCGATTTCCGGGGCCTTGGACAAAAGCTCGGGCGCGTTGGCCATCAACGCCTTGGCAATTGGACCATTCAGATGCGCTTGACGTCCACTCTCGTCGGCAAACGCGTCGAATATACCAAATGTCGTCGGCCCGAGCCGCAGCGCGAACCATACGGGGGTAGTGGTCTCCTGATTGGCCATTGCCAGTCCTGCTTGCAAAAACTTCGCCACCTCGTTTTCTTTTCCCGCTTTGGCTTCCAAACGCACAAACAACGCAACTTTAGGCATCGGCTTTCTCCTTGGGCCGCATCACTCTCGGCCACGAGAAAGATAGCGCTCATCCGATAAGAATACCATTGGCAAGATCGCCAAAGTTGATATCATATTTGCCATGAGAATCCACGTGCTCGCATTAGATGGAGTTTTTGACACCGGTTTGGCGACTGTCCTGGATGCATTTCAGACGGCCAACGAACTCGCCGAAATGTCTGGGCTGACTGCGCCGCGTTTCGACGTCTCGATCGTCGCCGTGCGTAAGGCGGTCAAAACCTCGCAAGGTCTGACCGTTCCTGTTGTTCCTGCCTTACTGCGGGCCGCGCCTGATTGGGTTGTCGTTCCAGCCATCGGATTCAAGATGCCTGGTCCGCTGCAAGCAGCTCTCGGCAGATCCGATGTGCGCGACGCCGTCACGATGCTGCGCGCCTGGGCGGATCACGGGGCACGCACCGCGGCCGCGTGCATCGGGACCTTTGTCCTGGCTGAATCTGGATTGCTCGACAACCAGGACGCCACCACTACCTGGTGGCTCGCTCCACTATTTCGCCAAAGGTACCCGAAGGTGCGTCTCAACGAATCGCAGATGATCGTAAAATCCGGAAAATTCGTTACTGCTGGGGCCGCGCTGAGTCATATGGACCTGGCCTTGTGGCTCATCCGGCAAAAAAGCCCCAGGCTTGCGGCCTTGACGGCAAAATATCTGGTGGTGGACTCTCGACCTGCGCAGTCCGTCTATGTTCTCGTCGATCATCTAGCGCACTCCGATCCACTCGTTGAGCGATTTGAGCGCTGGGCGCGCGGAAGTCTGGAGCGGGGATTTTCGCTCTACGACGCTGCGGCAACCACCGGATCGAGCAGAAGGACGCTGGCTCGCCGCATGCAAGCGGTCCTCGGAAAGTCGCCCTTGTCGTATTTCCAGGAGCTACGCGTGGAGCGCGCGGTGCACCTCTTGAAGACCACGGATGACAGCGTGGAAGAGATCGCTGGACGAGTCGGATATGCCGATGGCGTAACCCTCAGAACTCTTTTGCGGCGGCACCTTGGGCATGGCGTCCGGGAAATCCGAAAAAGTTTGTAGCGCGACAACAGTGGTTCACTACGCGGCAGTCTGAAAATATTTTCGCGGCGGAAACATGCCGCGCGCAAGCAGCTCTTTGCCGACGCGCCGCCGAATCTCCTCCGTCCAATTCACCCAGCCCATTTCGCTAAGACCCAGGAATTGCCGCGCCCGCTCGTATGGCGCCATGCCCAAATAAAACATGCGGAACAGCACCATGCGCGAAGCAAAATCGGAGCCAGCCAGGGCTTTTTCGCCGGCCAGCGCAAAGTCCGCCACCCATTCGTTCAGGCGTGGACGAATATCCGGCTTCCACAAAAATTTCCCGGTATCTTTCAAATTCAGCGCGGAGATCCCCCGTTTCGTCTCCAGCACTTCGCGCGCCGAGCGATACACTTTCCAGCACACATCAAACGCCAGCTCCGGCTTAACCCCCATCCCATCCCCCCGTTCACGCGAACGACCCGTCGCACCATTCCCGCGAGTTTGTTGGCCTCCGCCTGTTTCCTCTACTTCCTTTACGTCCTCTATCTCCTCTACTCTTCCGGCCTCGGGCTCCGTTCTTCACACCATCCTGACCACCAGCCCGCCATTTCTTTTGATCAGTCCCACTCCCGTCCACGCCATGCGCAAGCCACGCTGCAGGCGATACTCCCACACCGGCCCCAGTTCCCCGCGTACCACTTCCCCGCGCGCCACTTCGTCCACCGCGCGGCGTTGCTTGTCCACGACGAAGCCGCCATACTCCGGCTTGCGCAAATGGCGCAACTGCGCCGAGACACTGGCTTCGCCGTAACCGGTCAACCGCGCCAGTTCGTGCAGCGTCAACCACGTCTCGCATTGCCCCGCCGCCAGCATCACGTCGCACAATACATCGCGCTGCCTGCGCAGACTTCTGGGTTTTCCTTCTCTCCTCCGCAACTTTCCCATCACATCCCCCTCTCTCCGGCCCCGATCGCATTCTTCCCGGGCCGTGAAGCTCTCTCGTGCCATCAATTCGCAAGATCATCGTCGCGCGCATCGTTTTCATTCGCGGGCGACGGCGTATCGTCGCGTTCAAATGCGCTTTCCGACTGACCTCCCAGTTGACCTTCCAACTCCACTTCGTATTCGTCGGCATCATCTTCGCCTTCAGGCTCGTCGGGTCCTGCCGTTCGCCCCGGGTCCTCGTAATCCCCCGCGCAGCCACTGCACGCGCGCATGGCGATTGCGGGTATTCGCGACTCCGAAAACGGCCGCGCCGTCCAGCAAAGTTTTCCACATTTTTCCACAGCCGCTCACCTTACAGTAATACTTGACTTAATATACTTAACTGTTAACGTCTCAATCCTGTCCCGCCTGTCCCCACAGGAGGATTCCCGTGACCCGTTACCATCCCCAGCCCCCCTGGGAGTTCTTGCTTACTGCTTCGCGCAACAGCCTGCAGAGTTATGAATTGACGCGCCTCAGTCACGCTGCCAACCTCCGCAAGGAGATCACCGCGCTGATGGACCAGTGGCTCGAAGAAAATTCCTCGGCCGCCGTGGCGCGCTGGCTCATCGCCCAGCGCGAACGCCCCGCGGATGCGAGCGATACCTCATCCAGCGCCAACGGGCAGTTCGTAAACGGCAGTGCGTCCGATAATTTTTTCGCCGACGCCACCCTGGGACCGCCGGGAAATCGCCCGTAGATCGCTTGTACCTCCGAAGTGGTCAGGCACTTCGCGCTTTTTGTCGGCCACGCCCAACAATTTGCCCAGCTTCGCCGCGCCACCAACGCAGCCACTAGACGCGCGCCGCAGTGTGGGCACGCCGCGCGGTACAACCCACCCATCACGCGTCGCCAAACATCGCCACGCCGCACCATCGCACCACCGCGTATCCATGACCATGCTTATGACCACGCTCATCAACCTCGTCCCGTCCGCCGCCATCGCCCGCCCCACAACATTCTGTGTTGTATGCTTTATATACGTTATAAGACTCGGCATTAGCCGGGACCGCGGCACGACAACAAGCGCAGCGCACGCTGTGCACTAAAAGCAAAAAACGGACAGGCGAAAACGCCTATCCGTTCACTGCTCAATAGAATTCTCGGTAGTTAGGGTTCTACGGAAATGGCCGCTACGTAAGAAATCCGCTTACTTGGCGGCGGGAACCGCTTCCTTCTCCAACAACTGTTCCTTGCGATACACCAGCGAATTGATGTCGTAGGTCGCCAGTTCAAACCCATGGCCGTGCGTAATCGCATCGGTCGGGCACGCTTCCACGCAATACCCGCAAAAAATGCAGCGCGAATAATCAATGTTATAAACGCTGGCGTAACGCTCACCGGCGGAAATGCGGTTCACATCGGTATTTTCTGCCGCCTCGATATAAATACAATTCGCTGGGCAAGCCGCCGCGCACAAAAAGCAGCCCACGCATTTTTCCAAGCCGCTCTCGTCGCGATGCAGCACGTGGATGCCGCGGTAGCGCGGCTGAAAATGCACCTTTTCGTACGGATAGTTCTCCGTAACGGTCTTCGTGAACATATTGCGGAAAGTTACGCTGAAACCCTTCACCAGGGCGCCAAACGTCTCTCCCACTTCGCGAATGATCGATGGCATAGGATTAGGAGTCTAACAAACGCTCCTCCCTCCGGCAAATGTCGAGCCAAGCCGCCGCATTAACCAGCATTGCCCGAACCTGGCGCGCCTCCCAGAATTGCGCCCTGCTTCGCCCCCGCCCCGGAGCGTGCCCGCGAACCCGTCAACGCTTCAATAATCAGCTTCCCGTGAAATCGTCCATTCTCGATGAAAATTTCTCCGGTGTCCCGCCCGCCAATCACCACGCCGGCCAGATGAATTCCCGGGACATTACTTTCAAACGAGTGCATATCCAGCGCCGGCTTACGCGTCAACGGATCCAGTTGCACGCCAAGACTTTCGATGAATCGATAATCCGGATGATACCCCGTTAAGGCAAATACGTGCTTTGCGGCGATGCGGTGTTCACCATCCGGTGCAACCGCGATCACCGCGTCGCGCGTAAACTCCTTCACCGACGTCTTCAGCATCCCGGTGATCTCCCCGGCCTTGAGACGATTCTCAATATCCGGCTTGATCCAATACTTAATCGACGAGCTTAGCCGCTCTCCACGGTGCAACAGCGTCACGTTCGCGCCGTTGCGCCAAAGCTCCAGCGCGGCAATCGCCGCCGAGTTTTTCCCGCCCACCACCACCACGTCTTGCCGCCAGTACGCATACGGATCGGTGTAGTAGTGTTCCACGTGCGGCAAAGTTTCGCCCGGCACATGCATCTCGTTCGGCAAATCGTAATATCCCGTGGCAATGATGATGCGTTTCGCGAGGTGGCGATGCTCTTCGCCGTCGGGCGAAATCGTGGCCACCTCAAAATGCCCCACGTGACCGCTTACCCTAAGCACGCGCTCGAACATACGAATTTCCAGCGCGTAAAATTCCGCAGTCTTGCGATAATACTTCAGCGCTTCCACTCGCGTCGGCTTCTCGCCGTAACTGCTCATCGGCAAATCGCCGATCTCCAGCAGCTCCGGAGTCGTAAAAAACGTCATGTTCAGCGGATAGTGGTACAGCGAATTGCACACCGTGCCCTTGTCCACCACCAGCGCACGCAGGCCTGCGCGCTTCGCCTCAATCGCGCATGCCAGCCCCGTTGGACCCGCGCCGATGCACAGAATGTCGTAGGTGCTCATGAGCCACTTAGTTTGCAGGGAGTCCGCAGCAAGTGCAAATCGTCGCCGAGATTGGCGTTATATCGCGGCCGGTAACTCAAGAATTTCGTTTAGTTCCTTGCGGAAATTGTCCAACTCATGCAATCGTTCCGGCGTTGCCGGCAGTTTGGTCTGTTTCCAGACAAACACATCGCCGGCTGGCAGCCTTAAGCGGACCCCGAAATGCCCGTCGATCAAGATCGATGGCGGCGCGAGTATCTTCAACCCGCCCTTATCCACCTGCGCCAGCACCACGGCGCACTGGCCCCGATGCATGCACAAAGCGCTTTCAGAGGGCGGAATAGCGATCGGACGAAGTCCTGCTGCAACCAGCCGTTCCAGGACTTTCATCTGCTGCGGAGTGAACTCGAACATTCGGAAGATAATTTCTAATGCAACCGGCCGTATCTAAGCCGCGGTGGAATCCGCGCTGACTTCCGTCGAAGTGCCTTCCAGTTGCGCCAAAATATCCCGCAGCGTGTGAATCAACTCATCGCGCGAAACATGGCTCTTCTTAAATTGGATGCGAAACTTAAATGCATCATTCTGCGGTTCAAAATTAAATATAAACGGCTGCGGACGTTGCGGTCCAGCTTGCTCTTCCCTTCTTTCCCGCCGCGCTTCATCGCGCGTCAAGCCGCCCTGCAAAATCCGTTGAAACATCTCCAACATCTTTTTCTCGGTAGGCTGCCGCGCCACCTGCAACAGCAAAGACTTCGAAACCACACCATGCTCGATGCATTTCTTCCGCAGCGATTCAGGAATGTTTCGCAGTGACAGCGTTTCCGTCACCGACGACCGCGCCCGCCCGATCTTCCGAGCAATATCCTCGTGCGTGTATTCGAACTGCGTTCCCAGCCGGTGGAGTCCATCCGCCTCTTCAAACGCCGTCAAATCCTTGCGTTGAATATTCTCGATCAGTCCGATTTCCAAAGTCTCGGCATCATCGGCAGTCTTTTCGATGCACGGCACCTCTCGTAGGCCCGCCGCGCGTGAAGCGTGATAGCGTCGCTCACCGGAAATAATATAAAAGCAGTCTTCCCGCGGCACAAAGCGCACCAGCAGCGGCTCCAGCACACCCTTCTCGCGAATGGAGTCCGAAAGCTCTCGCAAATCTCCTAACGCCTTGCGGGGCTGATCCGGATTCGGCCGAATCTGATCCACCGGAATCATTCGCCCCACCGCCGCCCCGCTGTAGCTTGTCAGCGATTCGACGTAGTGCGCGTCATGCCGCATCTTCAGCGTGACGGGTAACCCTACTCTCTTCGACACGTTGGATAACCTCCAATGCCAGCTTCTTGTACTCGATCGCGCCCGGCGACTTCGGCGCAAACGTCAAAATCGTTTCCTTATACGCCGGACTCTCCTCCAGCCGCACATTCTTGGAAATCTTTGTCTTGAACAAAACCTCGCCGAACACCGTGCGAATCTGCCCGTGCGTGTCCCGCGATATATTCGTGCGCTTATCAAACAGCGTGATCACCACGCCCAATACTTTTAATCCCGGGTTCGGCCGCGCGCGAATTCGCTCGTACGTCTCCAGCAAATCGTCCGTTCCCTCAATCGCAAAGTACGCCGCCTGAATCGGCACCAGCAGGTGCGTTGAACTAACCAGCGCGTTCACCGTCAAAATTCCCAGCGACGGCGGGGTATCCAGCACGATGTAATCGAAATCCTTCAGAATCGGCGCCAGCGCATCCTTCAGCCGGTACGGCGCGTCGAACTGCCCCGCCAGCACTTGTTCCAATTTCGCCAGCGCCAGCCGCCCCGGTCCCAAAAACAGCAGCGGATCCTTCGTTGGCTTGACGATACTTTCCATCGTCGCGCGCGCATCACTCAGCACGTCGAACATGGACGTCGCAATTTCGCCCGAATGAAAAAACGCGATCGTGGAATTGGCCTGCGGGTCCAGATCGATCAGCAGCGTCTTCTTCCCGCGATTCGCTAGCGCCGCGGACAGATTTATCGCCGTGGTGGTCTTTCCCACCCCGCCCTTTTGATTGGCAACGGTAATGACGGCAGTCATTGGCAGCTGCCTCCGCCTTTGTGTGACGCGGCCGTGCGACGCGTTCCGGCAATCCCATCCGTATAGGTAGGTGCTCCCTGCAGAAGTCCCCCAATTACTAGGCCAACTTTACGTTCCTATCCCTTTCTATGTAAAGGGAAAAGTGCATCCCGTCGGCGCTCTACCGGTGGAAAACCCAAAAATAGCCGCACAAAAAAATATCTTAGAAACCGTTAGCGATTGGGATAGACTACCGCGCACCCGGGCCAATTCCCCTTTGGAACGGTGACGTTATTCCCCGCTCGTTCGCCGGCCGTCCCTCCGGTGGCTTACAAGAGAGGTGCCCGAATCGTGAAGGAAATTAGGCGCATCTGAGTTATCCCTGCTGTTCGGCCCCTGCTCATAAGTTCGCCCTTGGTCTAGTTGCTTGCAAGCATCGCCGATTCCGTTTGTTGGCGCTTGGGGGCGCTTTGGAAAGTGCATCGTTGTCGATGGTTTCGGCGCCGTATATCTCAGCGTTTTTGACACTTTCCGTCGCGCATTAGAAGAACTCACCAATCGTTAACATCCAATTGGCGTATGCCAGCGTATCTCCTAGTCACCGGGGGATGTATCTGGGTGGCGTTCCGGTCCAAACCGTCCCGCCGTCACACATTTAAAGTTAAGGAGAGGTTTGCACATGAAGACCAAGACTCGCGGCAATTCCCACTGGCATTCTTTCGGCCCTATCTCGTTGGTGCTGGTGGTTCTCGTCGTCCTGGGCTATGCGGTATGTTATTCGCCACCCAAGGCACTCGCTTCCGACCACCGGGAATCACCCACTGCCGACGCCAACGGGGAGGGCGACATCACCGACATGTTTGCATTCCTCGATCCGAATGAGCCTTCCCAACTCGTTCTCATCATGAACGTTAATCCCTTCGCCATCCCCGCCGAAACTCCTAGCTATCACTACTCAACCGATTTTCTCTACCAATTTAAGATTGCCCACGACCAGCACGCCACAGAGGACCTGGTCATTCAAGCGGTCTTCGCAAACGTCGCCACCACCGTTTGCACTTCCGGCCAAACCATCAGCGTATATGGGCCAGCGAGACCTATCATTACCGGTACTAGGAACGTAGTGCTGGAGGGCAAGCCCACTGTCACCGGCTGCACCGGCACCACCCTCTCCGAAGGCGGCATGCAAGTCTTCACTGGCCTGCGTGACGATCCTTTCGTTACCGACGTTGGCCAGCTCAACCGCATCCTCGCCAACAATCAAGACGTCTTCCGCGACTTCCCCGGCTTCGCACTGGGTGCCCTCCGCGGCAGAGCGGTTCGTTCCGATTTGACCAGCGGCGTTGACGGCTTTGGCGGCTTCAACGTTACCTCCATCGCTGTCGAACTGCCCAAGAGCGCCGTCGCCGGCCCAGGTTTTCTCGGCACCAAGGGCTTGGTCGGCATCTGGGCCACCACTAGCATGGAAGGAAAGAAAGCAGATCCGGACCATGATCACGATCGGGATCGCACCTTCGTACAATTCCAGCGTGTCGGGCAGCAGCTTTTCAAGACCATTTTTGTGCCCTCCACCATGCGCGACGCCTTCAACGAAACCAAACCTGAAGATGACGTGACGAATTTCTCTTCCTTGATCCCCGACGCCTTGACCACCACCGACAACGATGGAACAGGTAACACCATCGCCGGACGCGCCGGGCTTCTCACCGCTCTCGGCTTCACGGATGCCAGTGGTTCGCACCCTGGTGCCGGCCACGGCGCCCCGCTACTGCTGCCCGGAACCTTCAACAACACCAACAAGAACCTGCTCCGCGTCGCGTTGCTGCCAGACGTCCTGCGGCTAGATCTCAACCTTATTCCCGCAGGCGTCCTTCCCGGCGCAGCTGCCGTCGGGGGCAACGGTGATCCACAACTCGGTCTCGGCGCTTTCGGCCTCCAGAATGGCCGCCGCCCTGCCGATAACGTCACCGACATCCTCCTGCAGTTTGCGCGGCAGCTTGCCGACGTAAACTTCCCGCAGGGTCTCGGCGTACCGGGCAGCGGAGCACCGCGTCCCGGCGCTCTAACCTTCGCCACCGACCGTCGCGTCCTGGCCGTGCTCGACGGCACGGTTTGGATAAAAACGGACGCTCAGGTGGGAAATGTGTCCGGCAACGTTGCTCCCTACGGTGGAAACGACGAGCCACTCCTGACGCAGTTCCCCTTCCTGGCCGCGCCGCACCCGCTCCCCGGGGAAACGGGTACCATTAACTTCCCGGTGCAGCAGTAGGATCAGCAGCATAGGTTCAGCAGTAGCTTCCTAGGGCGGAAGGCCCGCGTGATGAAGCGCGGACCTTCCGCCTTGATTTCAAGATCATTTGCTTCCAGGGCCTGGAAAGAAGAAGATGCCGAAGAGTATCTCCCAAGAAATCATCGCCACGGTCGCAGCAGGGATTTTCCTCTTGTCGATTGCGGCGTACCCAGCGCAAGCGCAACAGCACGAGACCGACAATCAAATTAAATTTTTCCAGTGGAAAGTCTTTCAGGATCCAGACGACTTCTTTAATTACGATCGCCTCGGCGTTGCCTATATCCAGAAGGCCCGCGAAACCGGCGACGTCACCTATTACAATCTCGCCGCCAAAGCTCTCGAAAAGTCTCTCGATTTAGAATCCACGCATCCCGTAGCCGCTCCGGCCACCAAGCATCTCGCCACCGTCTACTACGCCGAGCACCGTTTCACCGAGACGCTCGCCCTGGTGCAAAAAGCCATCGCACTCAATCCCAGCGACGTCACTCCCTACGCCCTGCTGGGCGATGCGCGCAGCGAGATGGGCGAGTACGACCAAGCCTGGGCCGCCTACCGCCAGCTGCAAACCGCCGGCGACGCGCAATCCGCCGACGGCGGTGTCCAATACCTCGAACAAAGTCGCGCCTCCGTCCAAAGCTTCCTCACCGGCGATACCAAGTCCGCCATCGAGCACATGTGCCACGCCGTCGATATTTCCGTCACCTCGCGCATGGCCAAGGAAAGCATCGCCTGGAGCCAATTCACGCTCGGTGATTATTATTTTCAAGCCGGAGACTTCGCGGACGCCAAGGCCGCCTACAACGACGCCCTCAAAACCTATCCCGACTATCACCGCGCGCTGGCAGCATTGGCCAAAGTGGCCACCGCCGAAGGCCATCTCTCCGAGGCCATCGCGTTATATGAAAAAGCCATCAGCGTGATTCCGCTCCCCGCTTACGCCGCCGCTCTCGGCGACGTCCAGGCTAAAGCCGGTAACCTCGCCGCCGCGCAGAAGCAATATGATCTAGTAGAGTTCATCGCCAAGCTAAACGCCTTCAATCAAACCGTCTACAATCGCGAGCTAGCCGTCTTTTACGCCGACCACGATATTCATCTGCAACAATCGCTCGAACTGGCCCGCAAAGAGTTCGACATTCGCCACGACGTTTACACTTGGGACGCCCTCTCCTGGGCGTTCTATAAAAATTCTCAGCCTCAGCAAGCCGCCGCGGCCATCAAGGAAGCGCTGCGTCTCGAAACGAAAGACGCGCTCCTTTTATTTCACGCCGGCATGATCTACCAGCGTTTAGGCGAAAGCGAAAAGGCCCATGATTATCTGCACCGCGCCATCGCCTTGAACCCGCAATTCCACGTCTTCTACGCGGACGCCGCGCGAGCCGCTCTGCAGGTACAATCAAATGCCTCAGTAGCCGCGGCGCAAAATCCGCACGGATCGAGGACGCCTGAGGACGCCCAGAGGACTGATGCGCAACCATAAAATAACGCGTGTCCTGTTCGTCCTGCTCCTATTGTGTTCGTCGCTCGCCAATCCCCTGGCCATTGACGCCCATCCCATGGGCAATTTCAGCATCAGCCACTACGCAGGCATTCGCGTCTCGCCCGGTTTCATCGAACTGCGCTACATCATCGACGTAGCGGAGATTCCCACCTATCAGGAGATGCAGGCCACCGGCATCATCCCCAAAGAAGGCGATCCAACTCTCCCGCCCTATCTCGCCAACAAAGCAGCTCTGCTGGCTTCCGGCCTAACGCTCGATGTAAACGGCCAGTCACTTCCCTTGCAATTGATCTCGCAGGACGTAATCTTCCCCGCTGGCGCCGGCGGTTTGCCAACCATGAAACTCGGCTTCGTCTATCGCGCCGCACTCGACGATCTTTCGCCGGGCTCGCCGTACACCGTGCATTATCACGACAACAATTTCGCTGGCCACGCCGGCTGGAAAGAAATCATCGTCACTGCCGACCCTGCTCTCGTACTAACCGCCAGCTCTGCGCCCACCACCGACCGCAGCGCGCAACTCTCCAACTATCCCACCGACCTCCTCAGCAGCCCGCCACAGAATCTCGACGCCACCTTCACCTTCGTCCCACCGTTCGCAAGCGCAAAGAACTCCGCGCCCGTCGTCAGCGGAAATCATGCCAAGCTCGCAAACCCCGCGACCTCCAAGCAAACAACCGCCATCGCGCCACCGCTTCCTTCTGCAAAATCGTCACGCGCGCAACTTCCATCGTCCGCCCCAACACAATCGGAAACCCCTGCCACCGTCGCGCCTCCCGCAGCGACCTCGTCAACTCCAAAGATCCCCGCCCTTACCGCCGCACCGCCAACCCTGCAAGCCAATCAGCAGTCCACTCCCCGCGACAAGTTCACCGAACTGATCTCCGCCCGCAATCTAAGTTTCTGGTTCCTCTTCACCGCTGCCCTAATCGCCGCAGGACTAGGCGCCTTGCATGCCCTCGAACCCGGCCATGGCAAAACCATCGTCGCAGCCTACCTGGTCGGCTCGCGCGGCACCGCCAAGCACGCCGTCTTCCTCGGCATCATCGTCACTGCCGCCCATACCGCCGGCGTCTATCTTCTCGGCGCCATCACTCTCTACGCCTCAAAATATATTCTTCCGGAACAACTCTATCCCTGGCTCGGCATGATCTCCGGAATCATCATCGCAGTCCTCGCCGCCTATCTCATGATTCGCGCATGGACCGGCGAGACCGCCGACCACTCCCACGAACCCGGCAGCAATCACAGCCATTGGTTTTCTTCCCTGGGAAGCCTCAGCACCGCGGCGCAAAATGATCCCCAGCGCGAACCGAGAGACGCAGAACCCGCATCCGTGCCAGCGAAAAAAAACGTCTCTCTCACTCAGTTATTCACCCTAGGAATAACCGGTGGCATAGTCCCATGTCCCGCAGCGCTAGTAGTCCTCCTCGGCGCCCTCTCCCTGCACCGCGTCGCCCTCGGACTCTTCCTGATCGTAGCCTTCAGCCTCGGCCTCGCCGCCGTTTTAATCTCCATCGGCCTCTCGATGGTCTACGCCAGCCAATTCCTCGCCCGCTGGAAGAGCGACGGGCCCCTCGTCAAGCGCTGGCTCCCGGTCGCCTCCGCCACTTGCATGATGCTCCTCGGCCTGGCCATCGCCGTCCGCGCCTTCTTAACCACCGGCCTTGGCTCCGACTTCCTCGCCCAAGCCAAGCTCCCATCCTTCGTCGGCATCGTCCTACTAGGCCTATTCCTCGGCATGCGCCACTCCACCGATCCCGACCACGTCGTCGCCGTCTCCACCATCGCCAGCCGCGAACGTTCCATCAGCCAGGGCGCGCTAATCGGCATGCTCTGGGGCGTCGGCCACACGCTAACCATCTTCCTCGTCGGATCCGGCATCATCCTTTTCGGCTTGGTAATTCCGCCCAGAGTCGGCCTCTCGATGGAGTTCTCAGTAGCCCTGATGCTCATCCTCCTCGGCGTTCTAAACCTCACCGGCGCGCTCCGCTGGCTCAACAATCGCTTCGCCCCAGCCAATCGCAACACCGCGCACGACATGTCAGCTCCCGCCAATTCCGCAACCGCCTCCGCAACGCCTCAAGACAGCCCGCTCGACGGACGCCTAAACAAACTAATGAAGCGCTACGGCCGCTACCAAATCTTCCGCCCCCTAGTCATCGGACTAGTCCACGGCCTGGCCGGCTCCGCAGCCGTAGCCCTATTGGTGCTCTCCACCATCCGCAGCCCGCTCTGGGCCATCGCCTACCTCCTAGTCTTCGGCTTCGGCACCGTCCTCGGCATGATGCTCATGACCTCTGCCATGGCCATCCCCGTCGCCATCACCGGCAAACATTTCGAAACCGCCGGCCGCTACCTCTCTCCAATCTCCGGGGTCGTCAGCACCGCTTTCGGCCTCTTCCTCGTCTATCAAATCGGTTTCGTTGACGGCCTTTTCCGCTCTACCGTCCACTGGACCCCGCAGTAGCCCCATCGAACTAAATTTCTACGCCGCCGCAGAAATTTATATCCCGCGCTCGCAGAAAAACATCCATACCGTGTGGCTTCACAAGCGCCACAAATAATTGTTGCGCAGGAGTTGTTGCGCCGGAGGAAGTAGCATGCGCGTATTACGAATCATCCCCCAGTTCCTCTTCGTCCCACTATTGCTCTTGGCCTGCGCCGCCCTTTCCGCGCAAAACGAACCCTCCCGCGTTAAAAATATCGTCCTGGTCCACGGCGCCTGGGCCGACGCCTCCGGCTGGAAATCCGTCTTCGACATCCTCACCAAAGACGGCTACAACGTCACCATGGTCCAGGAACCCGAGACCACCTTTAAAGATGACGTCGCCGCCACCAAGCGCATCCTGGACCTCCAGGACGGACCCACTATCCTCGTCGCCCACAGCTACGGCGGCGCGGTAATCACCGAAGCCGGCATTCACCCTTCCGTAGTCGGCCTCGTCTACATCGCCGCGCACATGCCAGACGCCGGCGAAACCGAATCCGCCGACGGCAAACGCTTCCCCAGCGACCTCGCCAAATCCGACGCCATCAAGAAAACCCCCGACGGCTTCACCTACATCGACCCCGCCCAGTTCCACGAATACTTCGCCGCCGACCTCCCCGCCGAGCAAGCCGCCTTCATGGCCCGCTCCCAGGTCTTCAACCTCGGCGACAATTTTTCCGCACCCATTACCGTCGCCGCCTGGCGCACCAAGCCCAGCTGGATGCTCGTCGCCGGCTCCGACCGCACCATCAATCCCGACCTCGAACGCTGGTACGCCACCCGCGCCGGCAGCCACAAAGTAGAAGCCCCCGGCGCCAGCCACTGCGTCTACATCTCCCACGCCAAAGAAGCCGCCGCCCTAATCGAAGAAGCCTCCACCCACACCAAAAACTAGCGCACCAATCGTTAAGACACGATTTTATTCGCAAAATCCGCAGCCATGGCGCTTACATCTCCGAACACTCGTGCGGTGAACAGCGAATCGCTCCCCGCCTGTGCCAGCACCGGCGGGAGCGCTTTGCGCAATTTCCGATAGATTCGCCACATCTGCTGCACGGTAGGTTGTCTGCCGGGCCTGCGAAACATGCTGCACAGCTCCCGAAACAGGCCCGCGACCGTTCCGTCATGAATGAATGGATCCGTCCCGTTCAAGTCGCTAAGAGATTTCGCGAGCCTGAATCTTCTCGATTCACACACGAACCACCGGTGATTCTTGCCGGGCCTGCTCTTCTCGTGTGCCACGGAAAGCCCCAGCTCAAATGGCATGTTGAATCTGGGCGTGCGTGGCGACTTGCCGTCCAGTTCGACTCTGGAGAGATCGTGGATGGAATACCGGCATTCGCGGATTAAATCAAGAATGCGGTCTAGCCGTCGCGAGCTGGTGGCAATCTCCAGCGTGGCGCGCGGCACAAATCCAAACGCACAAATGCCGCTGATAAATGCCAGGAAGAGGCTCTCAAACTTCTCGTCGTACGGTATGTTCAGGAAAACTCTATCGGCTGGCTTTGGCGAGCTTGCCACGAGCGTGCCTCTTGCGCGACGGGGATTTCTTGGCGGCTCCGGATTGCTTCTCGAAGTTCAACTGCACCTTATACGATTTGTTTCTGCGCTTTGCGGTATGGCCGTTCGCTCCCGGCGCACCGTCGCCGTTCAGGATTGAACGCGTAATAGTCAGCAGCTTCTTCAAACGAGAACGCGGCACACCCAGCGTCTCAGCTGTTTCTTCCGGCGTGGCAAATCGTCCATCGATGATGGTTTGCATATCGTTCTGCTCTTTATTTTACTCCCAGTACGGCTCCGTTTCTATCGCTAAGTCGGCTCGCGGCTTTTCCGAATCCGTCTTCGATAATACCTGCCACGCGCAGCCGCCTTCACCGGCGCGAAAACTCCACCCCACACCTCCACACCCCGCTACTCTGCTCCCGCACATCCGCAATCCTCGCCCCCACAAACATCGGCGCCACCCGCTCTCCTTCCCCGCAAACGGCACCGCAATCCGCACCTCCATATCCTTCGGTCTATGCACTTAATGTGCGAGCATTTACAAAGCCGGTGAGTGGTGCGGGGCATCGCGAAATTGTGGCATGCGGGTCTCCTCAACCCGGCGCCTACAGGATTTCCCGTATTCACCGCCTGCCGCCAAGAAATCCAAAATATCTCTTCGTAGCCTAGAAGCCCCTCTCTCTCCGAAAGCGCGGACCTCGAATCCGCGCTCCTTTAATTTCACCGACGCTCTTGTGAAAGCGATGAGCAGGAGCGTCCTCGAAGAGAGGGCTTAGTGATTCCACACATTTACCGCCTACTGAAGCAGGCTCTTTTAGAAATGCCGCCGATTATGTCAAGCAATTGGGTGCCGGTTTTAATGGCTGTAGGAGTGTTCTTTTTGACTCTGTTGTTCATGTATTTGCACGGGCGGAACTCCAAGAAGAGCCAGTCGAAGGCGGACCTTTTCATTGGTCTCGCGGTGGCAGTCGGTGGTTCGTGTTTCCTCTATGTTTGCAGCATCGTACTTACCATCTACAACGACCATCAACAACTCGTTCTCGCAAACACTTCACAGCAAAACGAGATATCTGAACTAAAGAATCGACTTACGGAAGCAGCAAAGAATGCAGCGACGCAGCCTGTAACAGCGACTCACCTTATAACAACGACAGAATCCGGCAATTCTCTTCGTAGAAGGATCTTGCGTATTGCAAACGAGACAGAAGCATTTGAAACGCAAAGAAATCTTGACCGGGCCGGAATTGACATGACCAGAGACGCACGAGGCACAATTCCTGCGTTAATCAAGTTCGACGACGACACCGCGGGGATGTACATCAGCAGCGGTTTGAAAGAAAAGACCATCAGGATTATTCAAGAGTTAAAAACTAGAGGCATTGATGTCAGGAATTTGGAATTCTACGCACAGCAAGGCGCATTGAAGGGGCCGGGGTACGGCGAGCTACAACGATTTAGAGAATTGGCTTATCGCTTGGACGCTAGCGGTAGCGTCATCAAAACCGCGTATCATTCTGGCCGCCCTTGACGCCGTCGCTGACCAAATTTCTAGGGCCTCTCTAACCCCAACAGAATCTCTCTCTTTCGCACGAATCACCGTAACCCCAACAGAATCTTACTCTTTCGCACGCATCACCCCTAAACCCAATGGAATCTTACTCTTTCAAGTTGCCCCCCGGGGGTGGGATCGACCTGGTAACTCTGATCAAAATTCCGTTGAACAAACGTCGGCGCCTTCAACAAAAACAAAAGGGGCGATCTGAACTTCCAGAACGCCCCTTCCACTCTGCCTCTGCCTGCGGCAGCCGAACGGCTCAGCCTAGAAAATGAACCGGCCGCTCAGCTGGAACGCACGCGCATTGTTCGCCGTGCTGGTGTAGGTGTTGAATTGCGGACTCCCGAACTGGTTGATGTAACCCGCGAAATTCGGGTGGTTGAGAATGTTGAACGCTTCCCAGCGCAACTGGAAATACTTGCTTTCCGTGAAATGGAAGGTCTTGCTGAATTCGGAGTCGAGGTCCGTAAATCCGGCCAGCCGCAACTGATTGCGTCCGCTCGTTCCGTTTTGTTCCAGCAAGGGCTCGGACACAGGAAAGCTGGTCGGCTCGGCAAACGCCGTGGAAAACGGCACAGGATGCAGCATCGTGGCGGTGCCGTTCACCAAAGTATTGGTGACGTTGCCGCCGTTGTTGGTTCCGTTCAGCAGCAGATCGTTGATCGAAACCTGATCCGCCGCCGGGCAACTGGCGAGCGGTACGCCTCCCGGCAAATTGCACAAGGTAACAGGTGCAGCCAGAATGGAAGCAGGCAGCCCCGATTGCGTCGTGAAAATGCCGCTTTGGCTCCAGCCATCGAGCACATATTTCTTCCAGCCGTGGAAACCTTTCGCAAACGGAATCTCATACGTGTAGCTCAACACGAAGCGATTCCGGATATCGAACTCGGAATTAGCACGCTGGAAGGATATGGGTTGCGCGGCATCCAGCGGCAGCGCGCTGTCGTTGATCAACACTCCCAAAGCATCGGAAATGTCATCGATGGTGTGCGCCAAGGTGTAGTTCGCCTGGAACGTAAGTCCGTTCTTGAACCGGCGGATACCCTCCACCTGCAGCGAGTTGTAAGTGGAGGTCCCGGTGCTCTGCACTTGGGTGACGGCATCAAATCGCGGATCGATCAGGTTGTTCAGGCCATTTGGAGTGATGCCATTGCCGCCGACTTCGCTCAGCGAAGTATTGATGAACTGCTGCTGTCGCGCAGTCTGATCCGCAAAACTCGTTGGCGCGGCGGGGATGTTCGCCGGGTTCACCAAGTTAATCGGCTCGCTCACCTGCAGACGATCGCTGTGGCTACCGACGTAGGTGACTTTCAAAACTAGATCGTGTGGAAGCTGGTACTCCACGCCAAAGTCCCATTGTTGGTTGCGAGGGTTTTTGAGGTTTTGGTCCACTGGATCAAAACCTCCGAAATCCGCCACGGTTGGCGAAAACGTACCCAAACCGGCCAGGGCCGCCTGTTGGATGGGCGCGGTACCGGCAATCAAATTTGCCAGCGTATTGCCATTGATAAACGAGTTTGCCCCTACGGAAATCGCACTCGTAAATGGCGGCGCGAACCGCAGGTTGGTGATGGGATTCAGGTAGATGAAATCGTAAGCGATGCCGTAACCGCCGCGGAAAACAATCTTGCCGTTGCCGGGGTTCCAGGCGAAGCCGAGCCTCGGCGCGGGATTATAGTTGCGGTTGAACGCTGTGCCTCCCAGATCGACGCCGCCAAGCGCACCAACTCCGAGGAGGCCGATGGGCGTGTGATTGTTCGGGTCAAGGTTGGAGAGCAGATTAGCGCCTTCCGATACGCCGCCGGAAGTCTCAAAGCGGAATCCGAGATTGAGGGTCAGCGCCCGGGTCACGCGATAGTCGTCTTGCACGAATCCGAACGCGTCGAGTGAGAAGTTATGCCGATCGGTGGAACCCAGTATCTGCGTGAAAGAAGTCGGCGTTCCAGCCTGAAAAGCCGCGATGTTCGCATAGGAAATGCTTCCGAAGGCGTTGTTCTCGAACGTGCTCGGCGCCTGGTAACGGTCGATTTCGCCGCCAAACTTAAACGTGTGCTTTCCCTTGGTCCAGGACACTACGTCCAAGTACTGAAACGTGTTTTGCGTGCGCCCCTGCGGAAGAATGATGGTAGTGCCAAAGGAAGACGTGCCGTCGCCAAAAAAAACTTCCGGGCCAGTGGGGAACGGAGAATTTATCGGAAAGTCTGGATTGGACCGCCCGAAGCCGAAATGAAAGGAGTTGACCAAGTTGGTGGTAAATACCGATGTGTAGCCAACGGTGACGTCGCGGGGCTCCGAGGTTACGGAAGCGCCAAACCCCGGAAGATTGGAGAAAATAAACGTTAGACTGGGACTCACCTGCACCGACGGTGCTTGCCCGTATTTGACGAACAGCGTGTCTTTGCCGCCGCGCAAGATCTGGTCGACGCGGACTTCCCAAATATTTCCGCTCAAGGTGTTGGCGGACGACTCTGGCAAGCTGCCGGTAGGCGATGTGAATGCGCCATTGGAATTAAATAACGCCTTCGACGTGGGATCGGTAATGCCTGCTACCTGCGCGGGCGTTAAAACGTTGGCGATGACCGTCGCTCCCGAGCCAGCGGTTCGTTCAACTTCCCCCGAGCCGTAGAAAAATGTTTTGTCCTTGATGATCGGGCCGCCGAAATTTCCTCCGCCCTGATTTTGCACCACCTTCGCCACCGGTCCGCCCGCAGGCGTGAAGTAACCGCGCGCGTCTCCCAAGCCGCTGTTCTGGAAGTAGTCATACGCTTCGCCGTGATAGGAGTTGCTTCCGCTCTTGGTCAGGATCTGCACCTGCGAGCCGGAATTGCGGCCGAACTCCGCGTCGAAATTGTTGGTGATAACTTTTACTTCCGCAACGCTGTCCTGCACAAAGGCCGCGCCGGATTCACCCGTTACCGAGATGTCGGTGGCCGTGACTCCGTCCAGCGTAATGTTGTTCGATCGGCCGCGCGATCCGTTGGAGTTAAAGCTTCCTGCGCCAAGAAAGGGATTGTTGACCGACACCGGAACCGTCCCCGGCGATAACGTGGCAAAAACCACGGGGTCGCGGGCCTGATTCGGAAGCGCCAAGACTTCTTCCGCATTGAGGGAATCGCTCACTTGCGCGGTGGAAACATCCATGGTCGGAAGTGCGCTCGATTCCACGGTTACCGTCTCGCTTACGTTGCCAATTTGCATCTGCGCTTCGATGCGGGTCTTTTCACCGTTCCGCACCACCACGGTTTGCGTGAAGGTCTTAAAGCCATCCTTTTCGATGGTAACTTGATAGCTTCCAATGTCCATTTGCGAAGACGTAAATTCGCCGGCGTCGTTCGCTAGCACGGTTCTAATCGTGCCGGTTGCTATATTTTTTACGGTGATTTTAGCCTGAGGTATGCCAGCCCCGGCGGCATCCACCACGGTGCCTTGAATGTCCCCGGTGATATCCGCAAAAGTTGCGATCGCAAACAAGCAAGCGATGGCAACTGTAACTAGTAGTCTTACAGTGGACTTCCACATCGATTATTTCCCCTTTATGTGAATTCCTCGAAGAACGCACCAATAAATAGCCGTTTCAGTCGGCCCGCTTGACGCAAGGTTCCGCATAACCAAGTGCCGCGACGCACTTAGCTTGCAAGCCATCCACGAACTTGCACGCACCAAAACCAATGTCTGTTTTGAGGTTAGACGAGACTTACTTGAGGCCGGTTACTCAATTGAAATGTAAAAATCATTACAAAAGTTCGGTGAGAGAATGTAAAACTTATTACAAAACTGTGACACGCTGCGCGCGAACTGTTATTCCTGTGTAGCGCGTTCGAGCCGTTCGCGCTGCAGGATTCTTATCGTACGTCGTTCGATCTTGATAATGCCGGCCCGGCGTAATTCGCCCAGCGTGGCGGTGATGGATTCCCTATGGAGTCCAAGGCGGTCGGCCAGTTCTTTGTGGGTCATGCCAGCTACCACGTCGTTGTCGGCGTGCTCTAACAGCAATGTTGCCAGCCGAGGAATCAGCCCCTTGCGGGCGAACATTTCCATTTTTCGCAGGATGTAGAGGTATCGTTCGCTGACCAGGTCCAGCAGCTTGTACGTCAGCTGGGGAGCGCATTCCAGCAACGCTTCGATACTGTCCCGCGAAATCATGCGCACGCGCGACGCCTCAACAGCTTCGGCCGAGGAATAATACTTTCCCCGCCCAAAACATCCCAGAACGCCGAATATAGCGGGTGGGGCGAGCACTCGGAGGGTTATTTTTCTATCGCCAATCGTGCGGAATATGCGCACCGCGCCCTTTTCCAAAACGAACAGCACTCTGCCCGTTTCCTCCGGTTGAAAAAACAGATGCCCGGCGCTGCACTCCAATACGTTGCTATCTTTTTCCAGCGTGTCCAGGCAGGAATCGGGCAGCTGCTTGAAGAGATCGATTTCCGAAAGGAAACTTACATCGAGCATAGGAATATCTTCCAGGCACACCCATATTTGCTGAGTTCGCGGCGTATTTATCCTTGGAAATGTTCAGGACAAACATCCCGCGTGAACTCACGCACTGCTGAGTTAGACGTAGCGCCCGAGAGTTACGCCCGCCGAACCACCGCACCAACAAAAAACATGCAACCCCGTTACCATATGGACGTTTGCCAGGCCGTTTTCGTTGCCTCGAATTGCGGCGCGCGTTGTTCTGCCCGATACCCGTTGACGTTACAATTCCGATACAACTCTTTACGACTTTTTGTTCCGACCTATCCCCGCGCGCTCGAAAACGCAAATCCTCCGGTGCTATACTCCGGCCATGGCGGACCAGCAAGGACACGCGCAGCCACCCTCCGACGTACAAAATCACCAGGCATTTTCCTTTCGCCCCATTGGCATCGTCCGCTCGCCGATAAAATCTCCGCTGGACGATTGCTGGGCCAACGTCGTCTCGTGCATCGAGCTGGACCCGGAAGCCTTCACCCCGGAATGCACGCAAGGATTAAGTGAATTCTCGCATCTCGAAATCGTGTTTCTCTTCCACCTGGTCAACCCGGACTCCATTCATTGCGGCTCACGCCATCCCAGAGGCAACGCCGACTGGCCAAAAGTAGGGATCTTTGCACAACGCGCCAAAGATCGCCCCAATCGCCTGGGAATAAGCCTCTGCAAGATTGAAAGCGTAAGCGGCCTGCAGATTGAAGTCCGCGAACTTGACGCAATCGACGGAACGCCGGTTGTGGACATCAAGCCGTACATGGAAGAATTTGCACCACGCGAAGAAATCAGGCAGCCCAACTGGTCCAGGCAGCTAATGGCCGGCTATTTCAAGCCGCAACGGTAAAAACGGGCGCTTAAGCAGCTAAGCGAGTGCAACATAACGGTCCGCGACATTTTTTCCCACATCGATCAGCGGTTTTTCCACGAGGTGATAGAAGAAGACAGGGAGCGCCACTGCGAGCGCGAGGAAGACAGCGATTTTTTGCGACTCAGGCAAATGTCCGAGACGTTCGAAAGCAAACCAGATGGAGAAAAAGTGCGTCAAGTAGATGCCATACGAGTATTTCGCTATCCAATGAGATAGCGCGACGAGCCATCGCGAGGAGATGGGAGAGAACATCGGCAACGCGACACCCAGGAAAAGGCAGGTCGCCCATTTCTTAGTCCAATGTTCACCGGTCCCCCCGACCAGAAAAAGTCCGGCCAGTATGACAACGACGGGCGGCCACAGAAAACTAGGCAAGCGGGGACGCACCGATCGCTGGAGCTGGTAGGCGATCACGCCTGGCAAGAAGCAGGGGACAAAAAGGACGAGGTTGGGATTGGGCTGGTAGCGCAAGACCGTTAAAGCAACGCCGATCGACAGCGCCCATACCAGAACAACACGCCAGATGGAACGGCTGGGGATTAGCAGAAGGAATAGCCACGGCAAAAATAAATACATCTGCAGTTCGTACGGCAGGCTCCACATCGGGCCAAGCAGCGGAACGCGATGCGTGAGGTTTTGCACCAAGAACAGATTGGCGATGATGTCTCCACCGTCGGGCCGGACACCAAAAAAATGCCCAGGCTCGACAGACGCTTGCGGCAGGTGAAACGCGACGATCAGAACGACGATGGTGATGCTTAGCGGATAGATGCGAAACAGCCGGCGAATCATGAACTCCACGAAGAAAATTCTTTTGCTCCCACGCTTGTCTGCGGAAGCGGTAAAGAAGCTCTTCCACTGCCTTTCTAGCGAGAGCATCAAGACCAGGCAGGTGTGGACGAAGAACAGCAGGACCCCCAAAGCACCCATCAGAAGCAAATTCAGCGGGCCGAGAGCCAGCAGGCCGTGAAAACAAGTAAGGTGCCCAAACAGCACCAGGAGCACAGCAAATGCGCGCAGAAAATCCAGATTCGAGTTTTCCTGGCCAGCCTGAACCGCCGTCGGCGGAACGGAAGGAACGCTAGCGGGAAGCATTAGCGCCGGGAGAGTGTAGGTCGGCTGATTCATTCAGTGTGTGACGGCCTGCGATGGCCTCCGCATTCGTCGGCTCCATGAGCAAGCAGGCTGCAAACTCCTTTTGCGCCTCGGCGCGCTGCCCCTTCGCGAGATAGATGCGGGCCAGAGAAAGGTGCGCGCGAGGATCGAAAGGCTCGAACGTTAGTGCCTGACGCCAGGCGTTCTCGGCCTTGTCTGGCGCATTCTCGCGGTCGTAAATCTCTCCAAGTCCCCGCCAGGCTTCGAAATCGGGCGTGGCTTCCACCAAGGCCAGAAATTGCTCTTCCGCCTCCGGCAAGCGGCCCGCATTCAAATAGATCTGCCCCAGACCCTTTCGTGCGTCGGCATTTATGGGATAAAGATCAATGGCGCGCTGGAATTCAGTTACGGCGTCGGCATTTTTGCCCTGGGCGAGATAAACGCGAGCGAGATAAGAGTGCGGTGCGGAGAAACGAGGCTTGAGCTCCATCGCGCGCTGCAGATAGGCGATCGATTCGTCGTATCGCTGCTGTTCCAACCTGGCCATGCCCAGGTTGGCGAGAACCTCCACCGTGTCGGGCTTGTAACCTAAAGCGAGCTGCCAATTACGTTCCGCCTCGTCGCGATTCCCGGCGGCCCACTCCATCTTTCCAAGGTCGGATAGCATATTGGGCGAGTCCGGCCTGCTCTTAAGGCTGGCGACGATGAGGGCTTGGTCGCTTCGCCAATCGCGATTGCGCGTTACGATTTCAGCGGAAGCTGCGACAGCGATAAGCGTGCAGCCGGCTACGAGACCCCACTTTAGTATGTTCGCGCGCGGGACGGCTCGGTGGCAGCACCATAAAATGCCACCAGCCAGTAGCCAAGAGAAAGCCACGGAAGGCAAGTACAGGTAGCGATCCGCAAAGACGTTCGCCGCCATCCAGCGAGCATTTAGGGCCGGGGCAATCGTGAGCCCCATCCAAAATAACGCGAAAGCGTAGAGCCTGGCGTGCTTCCAGAACAGAACAAACAGGACGCTAACAGCGGCGACGACCGCGGTTCCGAATAGTACGTGCGGATCGGCTAACGACACGCTCTTTTGGAAAGGGCAAAAGGCGACGAGCGGCACGGGCCAAATCAGTGTTTGTGCATACTGGCCAATCAAAGCCAGTGCGCTGAAGAGCGCTTCACGCGAGTTAATATCCGGATGCATGGGAGGCGGAGCCAGCACCCCAACGGCGTTTGCGCGCACCGCCAGGTAGATGGCATGAGTGACCCAAATTCCGCCGTAACGGGATAGTTTTTGCGTCCAGCTGGTTGTAAGGCGCTCGGAGCGGAAGAAGTGCTCATAGACGGTCACAAGCACGGGAAACGTCATGGCCGTTTCTTTGGAAAACAACGCGAGGGCGAAGCTCGCGATCATTCCGGCGCGAACCCAAATGAGATGCGTGCGGTCCCAGCCTTGCCGCAAATAAAGCCAAAACGCCAACAGGTAAAAGACCGAGAATGCGGGATCGGACACTCCATCGATCCATGCGACGGGTTCGGTATGAACGGGATGCAGGGCGAAAGCGGCGGCGGCGATCAGCGCCAGCCATTCATTAGAAAAAAGCTCCGAGGTAACAACGAAGATAAGCATCACCACGGCGCAATTCAGGAAGATATTGATGAGGTGAAATCCGTAGGGAGAGAGGCCGAAAAGCTTGTAGCAAAGCAAAAAGCTAACATTTATCAGCGGACGATATGCGCTGGACCACGCTTGCTTTCCTTGTTGAGATGCGATCGAGCTGCCGAAAATCTTTCCGAGGTTAGCGAAGCTGTGGACGTTGGGATTGTGCTCAATTTGCGTATGGTCGTCGTAGACAAACCCGTTCAGAGCGGCATTGGCGTACAGCACGAAACTAAGCAGCAGCAGGCCGCCGAGCAGTAACTGGCGCTTTTGCAACGGGATTGTGACTCTCGTATCCATCTAGAACTCGCTGATTTCGGTTGATTCTTGATATTGCGGGGCGGAATCTAATCGGTCAATGCAACTGAAGTTTGCGAATGTCCGTTGCGACAACGGTAATCGATTGGCATACGAAAGCTTACGATTAGGTCCCCGCCTGAAATACACCCATCAGCGAGGTTCCCAGCCAATGCTGTGGCAGGTGTTCCATGGACGACACCATTCCCATCATTTTGTTCACGGTGTGCGACCGCGAATCGAATCCTGCGCTGATAATTTGCTGCTGATCGGTCTTTCCCAGTAGCCACAGTTTCCGTAACGCCAAAACCGGCACCAGTGGCAAGCCCCAATAACTCCATTCGTGTGCTTTCAGACCGTTACGCTCCATCGCGTCTTGGAGCGTTTCGAACGAATAGCGCCGCACGTGCCCCGCAGCCCGGTCGTAACCGGAAAACGCCCACTGCCCCGCTGGCACGTTTATCACTACTTTTCCGCCAGGGGCCAGATGGTAAAGCAAAGCGTCGAGGAAGGCATCCTCATCCGCTATGTGCTCCAGAACATCGAACAGGAAAATCACGTTAAATCGTCCGCGCAGCGCGGCATCGCGCTGAAAAATGTCGTAGCAACACACCCTGCTGCGCCGGCTCACGTTTCGCTGTAAAGCGAAATCATTCAAATCGAATCCCGTCACACTCAGGTTGTAAGCGTCTTCGATCTGCCGCTGCAATAGTCCATGGCCGCAACCGATTTCCGCCAGTTCCCCACCGCCGGCCAGCCACCCGCCGGACAATCCGCGCAATATTTCAAATCGTCGTCGCACCCAGAAATGTTCTGTAGATGCAATCTCAAACCACTGATCCGCCATGCTAACTTTCGCAGCGGGCGACAGATATTCGATGAGATGATCGTGTGAAGTATCGAAGCGAGACTCGATGGAGGACATTTGCGCGATTTCGTTCATCGGCGTGGTTGACAGGTGCTGTTCATGAGCGTCGCGATTCGCCACGCCGTGCCAAGGCTTCTTCTTCTCCGCGAAGGGCCCATGCGCGCGTGGAAAGATTCAGCGGATGATCCTTGCTACGAATGATTTGGCTGACGATGTACAACGGCCGCCCTTTCGACTCTTCGTAAATGCGGCCTACGTACTCGCCAATCACTCCGAGAAAAAACAGCAGCACGCCCGAGAGAAAGGTGATCAATAAAAGCAGCGCCGTAAAACCCTGTGGCGACTGGTGCATGACCACCTTGGCGATTACCGCGTACAATCCAAATAGCGTGGAAATCGCGATCGCCGCGAATCCCAGCAAAGCCGCTGCGCGAATCGGCACAATCGAAAACGCAAACAAACCATCCGCCGCCAGCTTTAGGAGACGCAAAAAACCATATTTACTTTTTCCAGAGTGGCGTTCCGAACGCTCCACGACCATTCCGGTTTGCCGGTAGCCGACCCAACTACGCATTCCGCGCAAATAGCGGTGATGCTCCGGCATGCGGCGCAGTTCATCCACCACGCGCCGCGACATTATTCCAAAATCACCGGAATCCAGCGGCATGCGAATATCCGAAAGCGTCGCCATCAGCCGGTAAAAGACAAAATAACAACCGCGCAGCAGCAGGGATTCTTTCCGCCCTGTGCGCCGCGCGTAAACCACGTCGTAGCCTTCATTAAATTTCGCCACGAGCTGCGGAATCACTTCTGGCGCATCTTGCAAATCTCCGTCCATCACCACCACGGCGTCGCCGGTGACGTGATCCAAAGCCGCGCTGAGTGCCGCCTGATGCCCGAAATTTCGCGACAGCTCCACCAGGACGATTCGCGCGTCCGCCATGCCGGCTTCTTCCACCATCACCGCGGAACGATCGCTGCTTCCGTCATCCACAAAGAGCAGCTCATGCGGGCCGCCTTCCAGGGCGTCCAGCATCGCCAGCGTCCGGCGCAGCAACTCCGGCAGCACACTTTGTTCGTTGTGCAGCGGGATGGCCACGGAAAGTCGAAAGCCGGCGCTCATCGTTTTACCCGCGCTTTGCAATAGACCATATTCCAGAAAGTCGTGCCCAATACGCGCATGGGGTAAGGCTCGAAAACAGCGATCTCCAGATGGGTTTCAAAAATTCGCTGCCATTCAGCGATCGGACGCACAAACTTACCGCGGTCCGCCCGCGCCATGAATTGCGCGAACGAGCGGTCCCCGGGCATCACCAACTCCAGCATGTGAACATATCCGTCGGTGCTCAACCAAGCCGATAGTCGCTGCAAAATCCGGGCGTTGTCCGCCGTATCCAGGTGATGCAAAAAACTGTTTACCAAAATAAAATCGTATCCGCTGGCAGGCGTTTCTTCGTAGAGACTTACATCCGCCACCACAAACGGGCGTTTGTATTTCGCCCTAGCGTGCGCAATATATTTCGGATTGATGTCCACGCCTAGATATTCGGCCTGCTCGAACAAGGAAGTATTTGTTCCGGGGCCGCAACCTACATCCAATACTCTTCGCGCTCGCGCAATATTGTTATGCGCGAGCAAGGGCGCCAACTTGGCGGTAACAAACGGGGCTTGCCACAAGCTGTAGACCGCGGTCTGCTCGAGCAAATAATTCAGGACATTCATAGTCGCCAATCGCCGCGCACAAACACACCAAGCAACCGTTCGTGGCGGATAGCGTATCAATTCCACCACTTTAACTGGGGTAAGAGAAGCGGTAGTGTCTAATGCTGTGCCCTACCGTGAATCGAGGCACATCCGTTACGGGCGACATGCCGTTTATTTTGGGGCGCGGGGACCGGTCTTTGCTCGGCCGTTCGGTCCGCTACCAGCCGACTGGGTAATGATTTGCCGCGTTCTGCTGGTCCAGCCACACTTTTAGCGGCGCGAAATAATCCGCCAGGGCCGAGGCGTCCATTTTTGTTTCCCCGGTCAGCGTTGCCAGCGCTTCCGGCCAGGGCTTGCTGGAGCCTAGCGCGAGCATGCTGTTCAACTTCGTGCCAGCCGCTTTGTTGCCGTAAATCGAGCAGCGATGCAGCGGGCCGGTATAGCCAATTTCTTTGCAGAGCGCGCGCTGGAACTGATACTGCAGAATTCGCGCGAGAAAATACCGGGCATAGGGAACATTTTGCGGCACGTGGGCCTTCGCGCCTGGATCGAAATCCGCCTCGGTCCGTGCCACCGGCGACACGATGCCTTGATATTTCAGCCGTAAGTCCCACCACGCTTTGTTGTAGTTCTCTGGCTTTATCGCGCCGGAGAAAACTTCCCAGCGCCACTTATCCACCAGCAATCCGAACGGCAGGAACGCCACTTTCTCGAGCGCTTGCTGCAACAAGTAATCGATGTCGCCAGACGCTGGGGGAACCGTATCAATCATTCCAATCTGCTTCAGATATTCCGGCGTTACGGAGAGAGCGATGGTATCGCCCACGGCTTCGTGAAATCCGTCGTTGGCGCTGTTGCGAAACAAGAATGGCTGGGTGTTGTAGGCACGCTGATAAAAGTTGTGCCCCAGTTCGTGGTGAATGGTGCGGAAATCTTCTTCGGTGATCTGAATGCACATTTTCACGCGCAAATCGTCTACGAAATCCACGTCCCAGGCGCTGGCGTGGCACACTACATCGCGGTCCGCGGGCTTGGTAAATAGCGAGCGCTCCCAAAAGGTCGGCGGCAGCGGGGCGAACCCCAGCGAAGTGAAAAATCCTTCGCCGTACCGCACCATGCCCTTGACGTCGGTTTTGCGCTCCTGGAGGATTTTCGTCAGATCAAAATTCTGCGGAGGCTTGGGCGAATCCATCAGCGGATATACGTTGTTCCACTCCTGACTCCAGATATTTCCGAGCAAGTGTGCGGGAATCGGCCCATTCGGCGGCACCACGTTCGGGCCATATTTCTTCGCCAGTTGCCCGCGCACATAGGCATGAAGCGACAAATACAGCGGCCTCAGTTGCTCCCACAGGCGATCCATTTCCGCGGTGAACTCATCGGCCGGCATATCGTACTGCCGACGCCAGATCGCGCCGGCGTCGTGGAAACCCAATTCGCGCGCGCCCTTGTCACCCAGGTCCACCATTTGCGCGTAGCGCACGCGCATCGGCGCGCCCACGGCGTGCCATCCGATCCACGCGCGTTTCAACTCTTCCGCATCGCGGCTGTTGGCCATTAATTTTCCGACGGCGGTCACGTCCAAACATTTGGGCTTCTCTCCGCTGGCGATAGCGCCGCCCGGGCACCACTGCCCTTTTCCGTAGTCACCGTCGAGCGAAGCCTCCACCTGAGCAAGTTCCTTCGACTCTTTCGGGTCGGCTGGTGCGGGAAAGCCAATCGCCAGCTCGAGCAGCAAAAGCTTTCGTGCGTTCACCGGAGAAAGATTTAGATGGTCGTAGCGATGTGCGGCTTTGGCCAGCTGTACGGTCAGCGCCGTCGCCGCTTCGCCAGCGTCCGCGGCCATCTGCTCGGTATCGTCGGTAATGAAATTCTCCTGCACCCAGGCCGCACGGGCCGCTTTGACGTTCAAATCGAAGAGCTTTTGTTCGGAATCCGCGATAAACGCATCGGCCTCCGCCACAGTTGGCTCGGCGAGCGGAGTTGTCGAAGAGCTAGCGGGTTCAGACGCAGTGCGCGCCGCGGCATCATTTGCCCAAAGCGGAACGGCTGCCAGCAGACCAACCATCATCATGCCAATTGTCACGACAACCGCCGCACACGAAATATTCCGCTTAGTCATTACGCTCCCACCGAAACAGTTTTTGCCACCACTTCGCGCAACACGGTAATCGCGCGATCGATTCCCGCGCGGTCCACATCGCAATGGGTGACAAAGCGCACCGAATATAGCGCGGTATCCTGCGCCAAAACGCCGTGAGCTGCAAGCGCGTCACAGAATTGGACGGCGGTCTTCCCCGTTTGCGAGCAATCAAAAATAAGAATATTGGTGCGCACCTTGGACGGATCGATACGCAATCCCGGGATGCTGGCGGCGGCTTTCGCCAACAGTTGCGCGTGCTCATGGTCGATATGCAGGCGCGCCGGGGATTTTTCCAGTGCCAGCAAACCCGCAGCGGCGAGCACACCTGCCTGGCGCATTCCTCCGCCAAACATTTTTCGGTATACGCGACCTTTGTCGATAAATTCCTGCGAGCCCACAATCATACTGCCCACCGGCGCGCCCAGGCCTTTCGACAGACAGAACATCACGGAATCGACTTTGCGACAGATCTCCGCGACGCTTTCGCCAAGCGCCACGGACGCATTAAAAACTCGTGCGCCGTCGAGGTGAACTTTTAACTTGACGGTGTGCGCGTGCTCACAAATCTTCGCGATTTGCGCGCTCGTGTATAGCATGCCTCCCGCCATGTTGTGCGAATTTTCCAGGCAGACGAGGGCGGTTTGCGAATCGTAATAAATCTTCGGGCGAATCGCGGCTTCGATCAGCTTCCAATTCAGAATGCCGTCTACTCCCTGCACCGGTCGCGGCATGCAGCCGGCGATCGCGGACATGGACGCCAGCTCATATAGATTCACATGTCCGAGGACGTCGCAAATCACTTCGTCGCCGTGATGCGTCCAGATTTTTATGGAAATAAGGTTGCCCATGCAGCCCGTGGGAACGAACAGCGCGGCTTCTTTGCCGAAGATTTCCGCGGCGCGCTTTTCGAGTTTGTTTACGGTCGGGTCTTCTCCGTAAACGTCGTCGCCTACTTCGGCGTTGGCCATGGCTTGGCGCATTTCTGGCGTGGGCCGCGTGAGGGTATCGCTGCGCAGGTCTACCGCATATCTCAAGACCTCTTGATCGAGTCCCTGCACGGTGTTGGTTTCCATTATTTTGCTGTTCATGCCATCCCCTGCTCCGGTGCGCGGACTTTGCGCGAGCCGCTCAACGCATTAATTCGACGAACACTTCGTTGGAGACGCTCAGCTTGCGCGGCGCTAGACGAACCACGTTTCCGCTGCGCTCCAGCCAACCCAATTTCGCCAATGGATCGAAGCGCGATGCCAACTGCACGCTGTATTCACGTTCGATTTTACTTACGTCGATGCCGTCGAGTTGCCGCAGGCCGAGGAATAATTCCTCTTCCAGCGCGCTTTCGGCGGACAGGATATCGTGCTGTTCGATCGGCAACCGCGAATCTTCAATTGCTTTCACGTATTCGGCAGCGTCGTGCGCGTTGGCCCAGCGATTCCCTCCCGCGAAGGAATGGGCTCCCGCGCCGAAACCCAGATACGGCTCGCGGCGCCAGTATTTTAAATTGTGGCGAGATTCGTATCCCGGCTGGGCCCAATTGGAGATTTCGTAGTGGTGATACCCCGCCGCTTGTAGGTGCTCTTGCGCCGCCTCATAAAATGTCGCCATGTCGTCTTCAGAGGGAATATCGCGGGCACTGTAGCGGCTTCCGCCTTGCAACACTTCCAGGCCCAGCCGGCTGCCTTCGTCAATTTCCAGCAGGTAAATCGAGACGTGTTCAGGCTGCAGATTCGCCAGTTCATCGAGCGATTGCCGCCAGCTCGCAGCGGTCTGGTGCGGCAAACCGGCGATGAGATCGAAGCTGATGTTACAAATCCCCGCTGCGCGCAAAATTGGCACGGCGCGATCAATGTCGGCGCGGCGATGCATGCGTCCGGAGGCAGCTAACTCCTTGTCGACGAACGACTGCAGGCCGAAGCTGACGCGATTCACGCCTGCGGCAAACCAGGCGCTGGCTTTTTCCGCTTCCACAGTTTCCGGATCGGCTTCCAGCGTGACCTCTGGAGCGCTTATGGCAAATGTTTCGCGCATGGCGCCGAGCAGATTGGCGATGTGTGCAGGGTCCAGCAGGCTTGGAGTCCCCCCGCCGATGTACACGCTATCGACGGTCAGAGCGCTCACCGCTTGCGAAACGGCCACACCCGCGCCTCCATACATCTCAACGTGCTCGCGAATTTCTCGGCACACGGCGTCAATGTAAGGAGCGAACCGCGAAGAGGAAACTACGCCGGTATGGAAATTACAATAGGTGCACTTCGTCTGACAAAACGGCACCTGTACGTAAATTCCGAGTGGTGGCATGGATAGAAAACTTTAGCATAACGACTGTGCTGCGGGACAGGCGACGGGCTTCGGGAAAGAAGTCAAGAGAACGGGTCTGAAGACCCGCCACCACAACCGCATGGCCGACGACGGTTGCTACTCCATGTCGGGGATTATTTTTACGTAGAGTTTGCGGTCGCGGGGGCCGTCGAATTCGCAGAAGAAGATGCCTTGCCAGCGGCCCATGGCTAGCTTGCCGTCAACAATGAAAATGGTTTGCGTGGGGCCCACGAGAATGGCTTTCATGTGCGAGTCGGAATTGCCTTCGGCGTGTTTGTAGGGGCCGCGCTCCGGAATTAGGCGATCGAAGATGCCTTCGACGTCGCGGGCGACGTCTGGGTCGGCGTGCTCGTTGATGGTGATAGCGGCGGTGGTGTGTGGGACGTACAAGTGGCAGACGCCGTTTTTTGTTGCGGATTTTGTGATTGCGGCTCGGATTTCGTTCGTGATGTCCACGAATTCGGTGCGACGATTCGTTTTTACCTGGAGCGTTTGCATTTTTTTCAGGCAGCCTTTTTGCAGCGAAGACGAGCGCCACTATGGCCATTGAATTATGAAATGGTGGGCTAGTTTTTTAGTGGCACAGCATTTTTGAAGTTCGTCTAGCGCGGTGCTGCCCCAGCGCGCCAAAAATGGCAGAAAGCCTAGTTCGCGGGATTGCAGGACGTGATGCGGGTAGAGCAAATGTTCCAGGAATTGCTGGTGCGCGGCGAGCACGGCGTTCTTTTGGTCTTGCGCACGGCCGGTTTTGCGGCGCAATTTGTCCAGTTGAAAAGCGATCTTGCGTTGCGCGGTGCCAACCGAGCCCTGCAGCGTGCTGTCCAGCGTTTCGATTTGTTTGCCCAATTGCGCCAGCGTGCGGGCAATCTGTTTTTGTTCTCGCTCAAATTTGGCGGCCAGAGTTTTTGGTACGGCGCCGCGTTCCATGCGGCGGCAAATTTCCTGCGAACCGAGCCAGATATCTTCAACGGTGAGTTTGTACTGTTTCAAAAGCTTGGCGGCTTTCACATCGACGAGCGTGAAGCCCGCGCGTGGGAGCATCACCGGCATGCGTCCCAGCAATTCGCGATAGATCACTTCCGACTGCGCGAAATAGGAAATCTCCGCCGCGCCGGCGATATACGCAACCGTCGGGAGCAAATAGTCTTGCACCACCGGGCGAAACAGCGCGTTGGGGCTAAAGTTTTCAGGTTCGGACGAAGCCATTTTTGCGAATTCTTCGCGCGACCAGGATTTCGTTCCGGCTTGAAAGCCGCTGGCATTGGCGCTCACCACCTGCCGCGTGCCATCGCCCATGTAAAACAACAAGGTGCTCTTGCCGGTCACCTTCACTTGCGCGGCAAAGCCGGCTTTCTCCAAATCCTTTCCGCGTTGCAACAGGGATTCGTTCAGGGCGTCGCGCTGTAAAGCAGCGCGTTCGTAAATCGGGGCGGCGACGCGGTGCAAGTCGGCATCGAGCGGATCCAGAAGAATCAGGCCGCGGCCCGCGAAAACCCTGGCGAACATTTTCGCAAACGCCGAGCCGTAAGTTTCTGTTGGGGCATAACTGTCCCGCAGAATATGCGCCAGCAGCGAGCTGCCTTGCTGATCGAGCACGTCGGAGGCTTCGCGCACGACTTCTGCGCTGGCGGCGCCGAGCGTGACGTGACCCACGGGTTTTCCGGCATCGGCAGGCGCCGGAAGTTCAAATCGTGTCGAGCGGCCATCGTGAAACCACGTGGCGTGACGCACCTCGTCAACGTCGTGATCTTCCGTGGCCATCCAGAAAACCGGGACGGCGTCGATGCCTTCGCGCGTAAGTTCGCCTGCGATTTGCACGGCCATTAATGCTTTGTAAATCGAGTACGACGGCCCGCCGAAGAGTCCCACTTGCTGACCGCTGACGATTGCTACGGCGCCATTGGCCAGACGATCCAGATTTTCCTGAGTCTTACTGTCGCTGCCAAACGCGGCGTTTTGTTTGCGCAGGATGGCGGCCACCGCGCTGGCGCGTTCAAGCGGAAAGCTCAGCGCTTTGGCTTCGCGCAGGACCGATTTCGCAGACGGCTCATGGCCGTAGAAAGCCTTTACGCGGACAAAATGGTCCAGGTAATCGAGAAAGAGTTTGGGTTGGTGCGGAAGCTGGCGAAAGGCAAGGGCGCGACAATCCATGGGCCGTTAGATGTTACGCGAGGCGAAACGTCTCATCAAATGGGGCAGGGCGGACAAGAAAGGAGAATCACCAAGCCGGACTGAACTCCGGCACTACAAAAGTCAACTGTCGTCAAAGACGTCAAATACCGTCAAAGACTACGACGGGCATGCGCCTACGGCGGCGGGTTCAACGCTGGCCAGGAGGCCGATCAGGCGCTTCTTGTGCCATTCCTCGAGGGGCAGGAGCGGGAGGCGGGGTTGGCCGCCACGGTAGCCGCGCTGGTCCATAACGAATTTGACGCCGGCGATGCCCATTTCCGAGACGATGCTTTTGGAGGCGCGCACCAGCACATTTTGCAGTTCGCGCGCCAGGTCCAGCTGGCCGTTGCGTTGCAGTTGGTACATCGCGCAGCATTTTTCCGGCAAAGCGCAGGCCAGCGCCAGGATTGCACCGCGCGCGCCAAGCGTTAACGAGGGAAAAACCGTGGCGGCAGCGCCGACCAGAATTTGAAATGTTTGCGGCGTGCTGGCGATCATTTCGGCCAGGCGTTGCACGTTTCCAGAGCTGTCTTTAATGCCGATGATGTTGGGATGCTCGCAAAGAGTGGCCACGTCGCTGGCCTCCAGCGCCACTCCGGTGAAGATCGGCACGGAGTACAGCATCACGGGAACGGGCGAAGCGTCGGCGACGCGGCGGTAATGCGCGATCTGCGCTTCCGCTTTGTAGTACGGCTTGTAGTAGTAGGGAGTTTTGACCAGCGCGGCGTCATAGCCCAGTTCTGCAGCGCGCTTCACGCGAGCGATGGTCTCGGCGGTGGACTCCGCGCCGCATCCCGCGATTACCTTTTTATCTTTGGCGGCGAATTCTTTTACCGTGATCAGCACGCCTTCCATTTCCGCCTGGCTGAGCAACACCGATTCACCGGTTGACCCTAGCACCACGAAACCGGCGAGATCGGTCTTGTTGTACAGCAGAATGTTGTGCTTCAAGTCGCTGAGTGATACCGAGCCATCGTCATCGTATGGCGTGGTGAGCGCCGGGAATATTCCGGAGAGATCCATGACTAGTCTCCTGATTTGGGGCTGTTGGACGCGGCGAGCTTTCCTTGATGCAAATCCTGGAGCGCGGCGACTTCCGTTCCCTGTTCGAGCAGCGCGCGTATTCCCAAAGAAGCCGCGTGGGCAGCCGCCAGTGTGGTGATGCACGGGATATTGTAGCGAATGGCGGCGCGGCGAATGGATTTTTCGTCGTAAAAGGATTCGCGGCCCAAGGGCGTGTTGATGACCAAATCGATTTTCGCGGTTTTTACCAGGTCGACGATATTGGGGCGGCCTTCGTTCACCTTGAAGACTTCTTCGCTTTCGACTCCGCTGGCTTCCAGCGCGGCGGCGGTGCCGCGGGTGGCCAACAGTTTAAAACCCAGCGCCGCGAGTTCTTTCCCTAGCGGGCCAACGTGTTTTTTGTCGCGGTCGTTGACGCTGAGAAAGATGGTGCCGCTGCGCGGGAGCTTTTGTCCTGCGGCGAGTTGCGCTTTAGCGAAGGCCAGGCCGTAGGAGGTCGAGGTGCCCATGACTTCTCCGGTGGAGCGCATTTCGGGGCCGAGAATGGTGTCCACGCCGCGAAATTTGTTGAACGGGAACACGGGAGACTTTACGGCGTAAAAATCGTGCACGGCGATTTCTGCTACGCCGTTGTGGCGGACCAGCGGAAGATTCATGTTGGCCAGTTTTTTCCCGGCCATCAACCGCGCGGCAACTTTCGCCAGCGGAACGCCGGTGGCTTTGCTGACATACGGAATGGTGCGCGAGGCGCGTGGATTTACTTCCAGGACGTAGACCGTGTCTCGTTGGATGGCGTATTGCACGTTCATCAGGCCGACTACTTTTAGCGCGATGGCGAGGCGTTTCGTGTACTCGCGAATCGTGGCGATAATTTGCGGGGAAAGGCTCACCGGCGGAAGCACGCAACTGGAATCACCGGAGTGTACGCCCGCTTCTTCAATGTGTTCCATGATGCCGCCGATGACCACGTCGGTGCCGTCGGCGAGAGCGTCGACGTCGACTTCGGTGGCTTCTTCCAAAAATTGGTCGATGAGCACGGGCTTTGCCGGGCCCATTAGCGCGGCCTGCGCCACATATTCCTGCACGGTGTTGACGTCGTAGGCGATGACCATGGCGCGGCCGCCGAGAACATAGCTGGGCCGCACGAGAACCGGCAAACCAATTTCGCCGGCTACGCGCGCGGCTTCTTCCGGGATTAGCGCGGTGCCGTTGCGCGGTTGCGGGATTTTTAGTTCGTCCAGCAGGCGTCCGAAGCGGCGGCGGTCTTCGGCGAGATCGATGGATTCAGGCGCGGTGCCTAAGATGGGCACGCCGTTGCGCTTCAGTTCGAGCGCGAGGTTTAGCGGAGTTTGACCGCCGAATTGCACGATCACGCCTTGCGGCTTTTCTTTTTCGAAAATGGCTAACACGTCTTCGAGCGTGAGCGGCTCGAAGTAGAGACGATCGGAAGTGTCGTAATCCGTGGAAACGGTTTCCGGATTGCAATTCACCATGATGGTTTCGAAGCCATCTTCTCTTAATGCGAACGAGGCGTGGCAGCAACAATAATCGAATTCGATTCCCTGCCCGATGCGGTTCGGGCCGCTGCCGAGGATCATCACTTTTGGTACGTTGCGCGGCTCAGATTCGTCCTCGTCTTCGTAGGTGGAGTACATATACGGAGTGAAGGACTCGAATTCGGCGGCGCAGGTGTCCACGCGCTTGAACACCGGCGCTACGGCGTAGCGCGCCCGCTGCAGGCGCACGGCCGCGGGCGTGGTTTTCCACATTTGCGCGAGATGCTCATCGCTGGCACCGTTTCTTTTCGCTTCGCGCAGCAAATCCTTGGAGGCAGTTTCCACCGTGACGCTGGCGGCGCGGCGATTCATGGCGGTTAGTTCTTCGATCTGGTGAATGAACCACGGATCGATTTTTGTAAGGTCGCAAATTTCTTCCGAGGGCAGGCCGCGTTCGACGGCGGTAAGGATCCAGTGAATGCGGTCGGGGCGCGGTGTTGCAAGTTTTTCGCGTAGAAGCGAGTCTGGCGTTTCGAGCGGCGCGCGCCACGGCGTGCTGGGTTCCAGCGAACGAATGCCCTTTTGCAGAGCTTCTTTGAACGTGCGGCCGATGGCCATCACTTCGCCGACGGATTTCATTTGCGTGCCAAGAGTGCTGTCCGCGCCGGGGAATTTCTCGAATTGCCATTTGGGAATTTTTACCACCACGTAGTCGATAGTGGGCTCGAAGCACGCCGGAGTTTTCTGCGTGATGTCGTTGGGAATTTCGTCGAGCGTCATGCCCACGGCCAGACGCGCGGCAATTTTGGCGATGGGAAAGCCGGTGGCTTTGCTGGCCAGCGCGCTGCTGCGGGAAACGCGCGGGTTCATTTCGATGACGGTCATTTTTCCGTTTTCGGGGTTCACCGCAAACTGCACATTCGATCCACCGGTTTCCACGCCGACTTCGCGGATGATGGCGGCCGCGGCGTCGCGCATGCGTTGATACTCTTTGTCGGTGAGCGTTTGCGCGGGGGCCACGGTGATGGAGTCGCCGGTGTGCACGCCCATGGGGTCGAAGTTTTCGATGCTGCAGATGACGACAAAATTGTCTTTCTTGTCGCGCATCACTTCGAGTTCGTACTCTTTCCAGCCAAGGACGGATTCTTCGACCAGCGCTTCGTGAACGGGACTCATGTCCAGCGCGTGATTGATGGCCTCGCCAAACTCTTCTTTGTTATAGGCAATCGATCCGCCGGCGCCGCCCATGGTGAAGCTGGGGCGGATCACTAGGGGAAAGCCGAGTTGATCGCAGAGGCGAAGAGCGTCTTGCGCGTTGTTGACTAGCGCGGAGTTGGGGACTTCGAGGCCGAGCTTTTTGCAAGCGTCTTTGAACCACAGGCGGTCTTCGGCAACTTTAATGGCGCGGAGGCTGGCGCCAATCATTTCTACTTTGTATTTTTCCAGAATGCCGCTTTCCGATAGTTCCACGGCAAGATTCAGCGCGGTTTGTCCGCCCACGGTCGGAAGCAACGCATCGGGCCTTTCGCGCGCGATGATCGCTTCCAGATATTCTTTCGTCAGCGGCTCGATATACGTGCGGTGCGCCAATTCCGGGTCGGTCATGATCGTTGCGGGATTGGAATTTACGAGCACAACTTCATAGCCTTCGGCGCGCAGGGCTTTGCAAGCTTGCGCGCCGGAATAATCAAACTCGCAGGCTTGCCCAATGATGATGGGCCCGGAGCCGATGATCAGAATCTTCTTGATGTCGGTGCGCTTCGGCATTTAGCTGGTCAGAATTCCTCTCGCATCGGTGGCGTTTCTATTCAACAGCTTGCTACTTTTAGAACTACCGATAGATCCTTGGCATCTCCGTCCTGCAGTATTTCAAACACCACGGGATACGGCTTGAATCCATCGCTGCGAACAATCGCGCGATACACTCCATACGGCAGCTTTGTGGAGAAACGTCCAGCTTCATCCACCGTCAAACTAACGGTGGTGCTGGCCTGCTTCCCATCGCCATCCCGGTAAATCTCGACCACAGCGTTCGCGATCCCCGCTCCAGACTGGTCTTGCACCGTGCCCGTAAACTCGCGAAGATGCTCGCTAACCGGCATTTTGCCGGCTAGCGCCATAGCCAAATGCCGGGCCGATTCAGCAGGGCCGAGCAGATTCAAGGAAAAGTAACTCACGCGTTTCTCCGCGGTCGCGGAAACATCGAGGAAGATGTCGGATTCAATGCCGTTCCGGCCCATTCCGATGACGTGATAGCGGCCTGGTTTCAAATCACTCAATCGAGCAACGCCATAAGCATCAGCCGAGGCCGAGAAAAGAAACTGTTCGCCATCTTTCGCAACGACACTGATGACCAAGTTGGCCAAGGGCAGCGGTTTTCCGTCGAGGTTCACGGTGATTTGTACGTTTGCGGCGGACAGCAGCGGATTGGATGGGCCCACCTCGACGCATTCCGCGAAAGCCGCGTGCGCGCACAGAAGGTAAAGCGCGGCAATCAGCAAGGGCTTCATTGGCGGTGCTCGTTCATCATTTTTACAAAATCCTGAAAGAGGTAGTGCGAATCGTGCGGGCCGGGCGAAGCTTCCGGGTGATATTGCACGCTGAACAGCGGCAAGGATTTGTGGCGCATGCCTTCGTTGGTACCGTCGTTGAGATTCACGTGCGTGATTTCCACGTCGCTGCTTGGCAGTGATTCCGGGTCGACCACAAAGCCGTGGTTTTGCGCGGTGATTTCCACTTTTCCCGTCAGCAGATTCTTCACCGGATGATTGCTGCCGTGGTGGCCGAATTTTAATTTGTAGGTCTTGCCGCCCAGCGCCAGGCCGCAGAGTTGGTGGCCCAGGCAAATCCCAAAGATCGGCGTCTTCCCCAGCAGCTTGCGAATATTTTCCACGGCGTAATTGATTGGCTCGGGGTCGCCGGGGCCATTGGAGAGGAACACCCCGTCGCCGCCCATGGCCAAAACTTCTTCGGCAGAAGTTTTTGCCGGCACCACCATCACTTCACACTGGTGGTCCACCAGCATGCGCAGAATGTTTTGCTTGATCCCGTAGTCGTACGCCACCACGCGGTGCTTGCGGGTTTCACCAGCGGGAACAGCCGCGCCCATCTGCTCGGTCCAGGGCGCGGTAGCCAATTCGATGGAGCCTTTGTCCCAGCTGTAAGATTTTTTGCAGGAAACGCGTCCGGCCAGCTCCTGCCCGGCCATGGTTGGAATTTGCTTGGCTTCAAAGACCAATTGATCCGCGGGAGTGCCGTCCGTGGCCACCACGCCGCGCAACGCACCAACCTTTCTAATATGGCGCACCAGCGCACGGGTATCGATATCCCAGATGGCGGGAATTTTATGGCGATTCAAATAGAGTTGCGCGGTTTCCGCAGAGCGCCAGTTAGAAGAAATCTGTGAAAACTCTCGCACGATCAGAGATTCGATATACGGTCGGGACGCCTCTTCATCATCAAGATTGGCGCCAACATTTCCAATGTGCGGATACGTGAGACAGACGATCTGGCCGGCGTAGCTGGGGTCGGTGAATACTTCCTGATATCCCGTAAGGCTGGTATTGAAAACGACTTCGCCGCCGCGGCGCGTGATCGCGCCGGCTGCACGGCCGTTAAATATGCGCCCGTCTTCGAGCGCAAGAATGGCAGGTCGGTGTTGAACTTCGTTCAGCGTGTCCTCCTTCGAGGGCCGTACGGGACATTCTAATGCCGGTCATTTGGATTGCGCATCCGTAATCGCCAGCGAACCGAAATGGTCGACCGGCCAATAGGCGAAAACCGCGCGCCCATAGATAAACTTATTTTCCACCGCGCCGAAAACGCGCGAATCGTTAGAACTGATGCGGTGATCGCCCATAACAAAATAACTGTCTTTGGGAACGCTCACCGGACCAAAATTACTGAAATCTTCGTAGCGCAGCGGCACGTACGGCTCGGGGACCACGTTGCCATTTACATACAGCGTGCCCTGGCGCATTTCCAAAGTGTCGCCGGGCAAGCCGATCACGCGCTTGATGAAAGACTTGGAACGATCTAAAGGATACCAGAAGACCACCACATCGCCGCGCTCGATGGACGTGAAGCGGTACACAAATTTATTGATGAAGATGCGCTCTTGATCGGAGAGCAGCGGCGCCATGCTGGTCCCTTCCACCTTCACCGGTTGGTAGAGAAATACGATGATGACCAGCGCTAGGCCAATGGCGATTAAAAGGTCGCGGGTCCACACGCGCACTTCGTTGCGCAGCGAATTGGAGGTGTGCCCTTCGGATGGCGGACGCGAAGCCGCGAGTTCCGCACCGGCAGCGTCGGTGCCGCACGAGCATGACGAAGATGCGGAAGCTTCAGGTGGGGTACTTTTGGCGACTTGGTCCTGCTTGGTGCTATCCATTGGGCGGCCTCGTATTTATAGCATGGCGGTCGCGGCGTGCGCCAGATTCGTTTTGCGTTTTGCAGCGTGCGGGAATCGCGGCGGCGGTATTTGCGGCACGCTAGTAAGATTCGCAGGCTTGGCCCTTCGTTGCCTAGTCCGTGCCCAGGGCATAATTCACAGCGGCCAGCGAGGCAATCACCGCGGTTTCAGTGCGCAGGATCAGCCTGCCCAGCGAGGCTTCTGCGAATCCGACGGTTTTTGCCGAGGCGAACTCAGCGTCAGTCCAGCCGCCTTCCGGGCCGATGGCCATCACCGCAGCCGCGGCGGGCTTTCCAGCCAGTGCGACACGCAGTGAGGGAGCCGTCGCCTGCTCGGACAAGATCAGCCGGATGCCATTCGCGTGCGCGGCGAAGGCTTGTTCTGGTTTAGCCGCCGTCTCGAGAGCTGGGACGTTTACGCGCCGCGACTGCTGCGAAGCCTCTAGCAGAATCTTGCGCCAACGCTCGGCGCGCTTTTCAGCGGCGGCCAGCAAACCTTTTTCGCTGCGCGTGGCGGCCAAGGGGACAATAGCGTTGACGCCCAGTTCAGTAGCTTTCTCGATGGCCCACTCGAACGCGTCGAATTTCACTATGGCCAGCAGCAGCGTGACGTGCAGCGCAGGTTTATGCGCTGGCACTTCTTCGAGCAATGCAAACTCCACGCGATCGCGCCCAGCTTTTTCAATACGCGCCAGCCAGACTTTTTCGCCGTCACTAAGCTCGTACAGCTGACCCTCTTGCGCGCGCAGCACCCGCCCCAGGTGGTGCGCCGCCTCGCCTTCCATCACCGCGTTCAGACCATCAAATTGTGGAACAAAGAATCGCCGGCGCACGGTCACTCTCATCTCTGGATTTAAGACGCAGACGTCTAGACTACGTCAGGATAGAGCGCTATACATCACTCTCTTAAAGTATTCTTCGTCCATGGGTCGAAAGAATGAGAACCGGGGCGACAATAAAGCGCTAAAATGCATCTCGCAGTCGCCACGCACGGGAGGACAAAATGGCGTCACCACGACCCGTACCCGGACAAACACCGAATATGCCGCAACCGCCAAAATTTGCGACCGCCGCGGAAGAGCGCAAGCACCGCAAACAAATGCTCGCGGCGGCGTTTCGGCTGTTCTCCCGCTTCGGCTTCGATGAAGGCGTGGCGGGACACATCACCGCGCGCGATCCGGAACGGCTCGACCACTTCTGGGTCAATCCCTTCGGCATGCACTTCGGGCAAATTCGCGCGTGCGACCTGATTCTGGTGAACCATCGCGGCGAAGTCGTGGAAGGCAAGCATCCGGTCAATGGCGCGGCGTTTGCCATACACTCGCAACTGCACGCTGCGCGTCCCGATGTGGTGGCTGCGGCCCACGCGCACTCCATTTACGGAAAATCTTGGGCGTCGCTCGGCCGGTTGCTCGATCCCATCACGCAGGATTCCTGCGCGTTTTATGAAGACCACGGACTCTTTGCGGACTTCACCGGCGTGGTCTACGAAACTTCCGAAGGCGAACGCATCGCGCAAGCTCTGGGACAGTACAAGGCTGCGATTCTGCGCAATCATGGATTGATCACTGTTGGGCACACCGTCGAAGAGGCCGCGTGGTGGTTCATCACCATGGAACGAAGCTGCCAGGCGCAACTGCTCGCCGAGGCGGCCGGCGTGCCGGTGAAAATCGATCACGCCAACGCCGCGGCAACCAAGCAGCAGGTGGGAAACCATCTCGCGGGATGGTTCCAGTTTCAACCGCTGCTGGCGCGCATCACCCGCGAACAGCCCGATTTACTCGAATAGGTCTAACCACACCAACGGCGGAACTTCATTGCTGCTCACTGCGCGGATTCGTGCGCGTCTAAGACGCTGAACCGAGGTGGGCCAGCAGTTGCGTGTTCAGCCTTAGAAGAATTCGCGCGCGAAGCGCATTGGCATAATTGCGCTTTGAAGGGAGATTCTGTGCATGTTTAGCGTCCGCGTATCGAAACCGTTTCTGCGTAAAACGGGGTTGCAAACTTTGTTGCTGTGCTTACTGTTCGCTGTTACGGCGCGAATCACGCCAGCGCAATCCTTCGTGCTGGATCTGCCGTTGCAGAGCCAGCATGCGGAGGTATCGCAAACTATCGGCATTACGAATATCACCATCAACTATCACCGGCCGCTGGCGAAGGACCGCGACGTCTGGGTCGGCCTGGTTCCCTACGGCAAAGTCTGGCGCGCCGGCGCGAACCAGAACACCACCATCACCTTCAGCGATCCGGTCACCATCGAGGGCCAGCCGCTGGCCAAGGGCACTTATGGGTTGCACATGATTCCGAACCCCGATGAATGGACGATTATTTTTTCGAAGAACTCCACGTCCTGGGGCGCTTTCACCTACGACCAGGCGGAAGATGCACTGCGCGTCACTGTGAAGCCCAAGCCCGCCGAAATGCGCAACGCGCTGATCTATGAGTTCGACCAACTACAGCCCGATTCCGCGGTGATTGAAATGGAGTGGGCCAAGCTTGCCGTGCCGTTTAAAGTCTCGGTAGACGTGCACGCCGTGGTGGAAGCCAGCCTCAAGAATCAACTGCGCGATCTTTCGCAATATACCTGGATGAGCTGGGACGACGCGGCCACTTATTTGCTGACCGAAAAAATCGACCTCGACCAAGCGCTAAAGTATGCGGACAAATCCATCGAGAACGAAGACCGCTTCGAGAATGAGCTCACCAAGTCCAAGGTATTAACCGCGCTGAATCGCAAAGACGACGCCTTGGCGGCACAGAAAAAGGCGCTCGCGCTCGCTTCCCCGCTGCAGGTACACGTATACGCTCGCGGCCTGCAAGCCGAAAAACACGACGAAGAAGCCTTCGTGATCTTCCGCGAAAATGCGGCAAAACATCCCGACCTGTGGTTCGTACACGCAGGATTGGCGCGCGTGGACTCCGCGCAAGGCAAATTTGACGACGCGGTAAAGGAAATGAAACTGGCCATGGCGGCAGCGCCGGACAATCAGAAGAGCTACCTGGATGGCTTGGTGAAGCAGCTCGAAGCCAAGAAGAACATAAATCCCTAGCCAGTAGACGCGCCCCGCTGACCGAATGGGTCGGTCAGCGGCCCCCGAACTCGCGTTCCCGACTACCCGAAAATATCTTTGACCTTGTCGAACAGCGTGGACCCGCGCTCCGCGGGCTTGTTTTCTATCTTCAGAGAAGCACCGAGTTGTTCCATCAGTTTACGTTGTTCGCGCGTGAGTTTGGTGGGCGTCAGCACGCGCACGTGATAGTACAAATCGCCTTTACCGCCGCCGCGCGGATCGGCCAAACCTTTGCCTTTGACGCGGAAGATCGCGCCGCTCTGCGTGCCCTCGGGAACCTTTAAGCGTTCCTCGCCATTCAGCCCGGGAACCGGTAATTCTGTGCCCAGCGCGGCTTGCGTGACGCTCAACGGAATCGTGCAGTAAAGATCCGCGCCGCGCCGCTCGAAGAAAGGGTGCTCTTTCACTTCGAGCACTACATAGAGATCGCCGGTCGGTCCGCCATTCGGTCCAGGCTCGCCCTCGCCCGTGACCCGCAAACGCGTCCCGGTATCCACTCCCGGTGGAATGCGCAGCTCGATTGTGCGTTCGCGTTCGATGCGCCCTTGCCCGCGGCAATCGAGGCAGCGTTCCTTAATAATTTGGCCCGCGCCCTGGCAGTTTGGGCACGTGCGCGTGATGGTGAAAAATCCCTGCTGGTACGCCACCTGGCCGCGGCCGCCGCACGCCTGGCAGGATTGCACGCCGGTGCCCTTCTTCGCTCCGGTGCCGTTGCAGGATTCGCAATATTCCTGGCGCGGAAGTTTGATTTTGGTGGTTACGCCGCCGGAGGCTTCTTCAAACGTCAGCGTCATGTCATAGCGCAAATCGGCGCCGCGTTGCGCGCGAGTTCGGCCGCCGCCGCGCCGTCCGCCAAATAGATCTTCAAAACCAAAAAAATCGCCGAAAATATCGTGGAAGTCTTGAAACACCGTGCCATCGAAGCCGCCGGTGCCGCCTGCGCTCGATAGGCCAGCGTGGCCGTATTGATCGTAAATCTGCCGCTTCTGCGGGTCGCTGAGCACGCTGTAGGCCTCCGTGCATTCGCGGAAGAGCACGTCGGCTTCCGCTTTATTTTCCGGATTGCGGTCCGGATGCCACTTCAGCGCGGCTTTGCGGTATGACGCTTTAATCTCATCCACTAGCGCGGTGCGTGAAACACTGAGCACTTCGTAATAATCGCGTTGCTTCCCTCGACTCATCGTTCTCCGGTCCTTCGTTCGGCGGTCACTGCGTTTTTGATTTTTGCTGCGGTGTTACTTAATTCGCTGCTTCTTTCGATGCGGCAGACGGGTGTACCGCTACACGCACCATCGCCGGACGCAGCACGCGGCCGTGAAACACGTAGCCCGGTTGGAAAACCTGCAATATTGTCCCATCTGGATATTCACTCGTTTCGGTGCGATCCATCGCCTGGTGGACATGCGGGTCGAACGGCTTGCCGATTGGCTCAACGCGTTCCGCGCCGAGTCGCGTCACGTTATCCACCAGTTGTTTGTAAATCAGCTCGAAGCCTTTTTGGTAGTTGGCGTATTCCGGTTCGCGATGCGCGGCCAGGGCCTGCTCAAAGCTGTCTATCACCGGAAGCAGCGCTTCGATCAATCGTCCGGTGGTGCGCTTGGAATCGTCGCCGCGTTCGCGCTCGATGCGCTTGCGATAGTTGTCGAAGTCGGCTTGGCGACGCAACAACGTCTGCCGCAACTCCTCTAAGTCGGTGGCTAATTTCGCAACTTCGGCGTCGGCCTTGGCGGCGTCCGCGGCGATTTCGGCGCCGTCGCTTCCCTGCTGCGCGTCGTCATTCATATCGGTTTGCGGTTTCTTCTCGTTCCAGTCCATGACTCCCACGATAAAACTCCCTTGAAGTAAAAAACTCTCGTATTGCGATTGGTGATACAAACCGCACTAGGAACACAACATCCCGCCCGAAGCCTAGTTCTTCAGACGACTGCTTCTACGGTTTGCTGAGCGCCTCGCTGAAGAGTTGCGCAACGTAGGCCACCGCGGTCATGGCACGCTCGTAATGCATGCGCGTCGGTCCCAGCACGCCCAGCGATCCCTGCACTTCATCATTGCGCATGTATGGCGCGCTGATCACCGCCAGATTTTCTCCCGACTCCGAAATCTCTTTGACGCCGATCTGTACGTGTACCGGCTCCGGAGTTTCGATGCAGGCGTTGAGCATGGTCACCAGTCGATGCTTTTCCTCAATGGCCGCCAACACGTCGCGCAACTGCGCCTGATTGGCGAATTCCGCCGTGCCCACAATCTGCGCTGTGCCTTCTACGTGAACGTGCAGCGCGGAGTCATCGCCCAGCGCCACCGGATCGCACAGCGTGAGCGCGCCGCTGATCAGACCCTCGTAGCGTTCGCGTTCCGATGCCAATTTCTGCAACAAATCGGCGCGAATCGCTTCCAGCGTCCAGCCAGAATAGTGGCGATTCAGAAAATCCGCCGTGGCATCCAGCTCAGGCTGTGAAAACCTGCGGTGGGGCCGCAAGATTTTATCCCGCGTGTTGCCGCCAGGCGAAACCAGCACCACCACCACGCGTCCGTCGGGCAGGAGCCACATCCGCGTATGCTCTAGTACCGTCTTGCCGAGCGGCTGCGACACGATTATGCCCAGACCGTTCGAGACTTCCGCGAGCACGTGCCCGGCGCGCTCAGTGATTTCCGCCGAAGTTTTCGCTCCGGCAAATTCGCGCGTGATCCAATCGCGATCGTTCACCGTGATGGTGGCCTGCGAGGCGATTTCCTGCGCAAAAAAGCGATACGCCGCCGCCGTTGGCACACGACCCGCCGAAGTGTGCGGCTGGTAGAGCAGTCCGCCGTCTTCCAGGTCCGCCATCACGTTGCGAATCGTCGCGGTGCTGAGAATTTCCTCGAAGCGTCGCGAGATAGCGCGCGAGGATACCGGTTCGCCCGTCTCAATGTACGTGCGCACGATGTCCGCCAGTATCTGGCGGTTTCGCCGTTCCTGTAGCGCGGCAGTCCTCATAGCAGCACTTTACTCCGTGAAGCAGCATTCTGCTAACGGTTCACCGAGCGACTATGGGTAAGCGTTAGCTTTTTGCGCTTTGACTCCGTTCTTCCCACTGCGAAAGCGTGATCTCTTCAGGCGCATCCGTGGGGCTCTCAAAATCCAGTTTGTATCCGTCGGGATCTGCGAGCACAGTGACCCACATATTGTTGCCGACGAAAGGCTCTTGCACCTGAAGTCCCCGCGACGTGAATTGGCGGTACAGTTCGAGTGCGTCGCGGCATTGGAAGCAAACGGATACGCCTACGCCGCGCTTCTCTGCCGGTGCGCGACCCGGCTTATAATCCTGCAGCATCAGTGCCGCGCCTCCAAGCTCCAGCCAACACCAGCGCAGCTTGCCCTCGTCGATCCATTCTTTGGTTTTCTCGAAGCCCAGTCCGTCGACGTAAAAGCGGAGCGAGCGTTCCATCTCCGAAACCATAAAAAATGGCACGGCCTGCTGGATGTTGGCCTTCGTCTCGGTTTCGGTCTTAGCGGCAGGTGGCACGAGCGACCTCAGACGGAAGATTCGGAGCAAACCTCTACTCTATTATTGTAGAAAGCGTGTCAAGACGCGTCAACGGTTTGGCGTCAACGCCGCGCCGGTTAGTGGTCATCAATCGGCGTTGTCGATTTGGGCGCGTTGCAGGGTGTCCGAGTAGTCGATATAGAGCGTTTTCCATTCGGTAAAGAAATCGATGGCGGAGATGGCGGCTTCGCGGTGACCGTTGCCGGTTTGCTTAGTGCCTCCGAACGGCAGGTGCGTTTCCGCGCCGATGGTTGGAGCATTTACATACACAATGCCGGTGTAGAGGTCGCGCATAGCCGCAAATGCCTGATTCACGTTCTTCGTGTAGATCGACGCGGACAATCCGTAGGGCACGCCGTTGGCGACTTCGATGGCTTCTTCAAAGCTGCCAATCGGGATGACCGAAACCACAGGTCCGAAGATTTCTTCCTGCGCGACGCGCATCTTCGGCGAGCAATCGCCGAACACCGTCGGCGCGTGGAACCAGCCCTTGGCAAGCGCACCAGTCTCCAAGCGATTGCCGCCGGTCAGCATCTTCGCGCCTTCGCCTTTGCCAATTTCGACGTAGGACATGACCGTCTTGAGTTGCTGCTCGTTGATGCACGGGCCCATTTCGATTTTGGGGTCGAGGCCGTCGCCCACCTTCAGCGCCTTCACGCATTCCACAAAGCGCTTGATGAACTCGGGGTAGACGCTCTTGTGCACGGCAACGCGGCTGGCGGCGGTACAGCGCTGGCCAGTGGTGCCGAAACCGCCCCAGATAGCGCCATCAATGGCCAGATCCAGATTGGCGTCGTCCATCACGATGATGATGTTCTTGCCGCCCATCTCCAGGCTTACGTGCTTGAAATCGGGCGCACCCGCTTCCGCGATGATGCGGCCCACGGCCGTCGAACCGGTAAAGCTAACCACCGGAACCTTCTTGTGCTTGGAGAGCGGCGCGCCGGCGTTGGGGCCGTCGCCGCTGACCAGGTTCACCACGCCACGCGGGATGCCCGCTTCGGTCAGCACCTGGACCAGGTGGTACGAGGATAGCGGTGTGTCTTCCGCAGGCTTCAGCACCACGGTATTGCCCGCCACCAGCGCGGGCATCATCTTCCACGACGGAATGGCCATGGGGAAATTCCACGGCGTGATCATGCCGCACACGCCGATGGATTGGCGCACGCTCATGGCGAACTTGTTTGGCAACTCGGAGGGCGTGGTTTGACCGAACAGGCGGCGGCCTTCGCCGGCCATGTAATAGGTCATGTCGATGGCTTCCTGGACGTCGCCGCGCGTCTCGGCCAGGACTTTGCCCATTTCGCGGGTCATGTCTTTCGAGAATTCTTCTTTGCGCTGCAGCAGCAATTCAGCCGCGCGGTACAGAATTTCCGCGCGCTTTGGCGCTGGAACCAGTCGCCACGTCTTGTATGCCTCGGTAGCGGCGTCGACGGCCGCATCAATGTCCGACGGGCCGGACGAGACAAACATGCCCACTAGCTCTTCGGTGTTTGCCGGATTACGATTCTCATAGGCTTCGCCGCCTCGTGGTTCGGCCCATTCACCGTTGATGAAATTCTTGTAAACGCGAGGCGCAACGCTCGTAGCCATACTTCCTCCTGACCTTCATGCCGCTGCCGTAAACCTTGTCATGCTTTCCGGCTTATCTGTGCGGGATCCAACGTGAACCGCAACGACGTGGAGACTACAGTTTACTGTGCGCGGCAAGAGCGGTCAAACTGTGCCGCTGCGCGATGAGGGCGCCGCTGCGCTAGAGCATCCGCGATCGAGATTATGGTAAAAGCGCACAGGCAGCCCGGCGAGTGTAAACAGGAGTATCTGTGCTACTAAACCAGGGCCACCATGGGGTGATTTTTGTAACTGTTCATTCTAAAGAACTTTAAGTGCTTTAGACTCCCTAGTTAGAAAGTGCTCATTCTGCACGGGATACGGGCAGTTCACGTTACGAAACACGTTTGACTATGAAAAGCGGGAGAAAGTAGACGAAAGAGAGCCGCCACTCAGAGAACGTAGTTTTCTACAAGAGATACGTTACCATACCGGCATAGAGATGTCAAGGACAAAATGATAGGTGGCGGTACTTTGTGAGGGAATGTGGGGAGGAAATGTGGACCTCGAACTAGCCTACAACCTGGCGCGCTGGTCGAGCTTCTTTTCGGCCCAAGTGGGTGCATCCGCGGCACTTACGGGATTATTGTTCGTGGCGATTTCGATCAATCTTTCGAAAATAGTTGCGAACCCGCAACTGGCTTGGCGGTCGGCGAAGGCGTTGGCCACGCTAGCCGGGGTGCTTTTAGCGTCCACGCTCTGCCTGGTGCCGGGAGTGTCGACGGCGGCTGCGGGGTGGGGTTTGGCGATTCTAGGCGCGTTCACCTGGCTGCTGATCAGCTTCTGGCAAATGAAGGCCTCGACGCACAACCCATACGCGACCTTCAGTCACAAGCTGTTGCACTGGATCCTGGCGGAGGCTTCTGCCCTGCCGCTGCTGATCTGCGGAATTTCGCTGCTGCTCATGCGTGGCGGCGGACTCTATTGGCTGGTGGTGGCAATTGTCGTGTCGTTCGTCGCGGCGCTGCTGGATGCCTGGGTGCTGCTGATCGAGATTCAGCGTTGAACTAGCGCGATGATGCTAGCTTGCCCGCGGGGACGGCTGGTGTTAGTGTTCCGTGCACGTACAACGTTCGGAATGGCGTTTCGTGGAGCTTTCCACAATGATCTTGCGCGCGGGCCGCGTTTTGGCGCTGATGGCCGCAAGCGGTTTAGGATTGGCTGCGAACTGCGCGGCGCAGCAGGGGTGTCCCATACCGCAGATTCCTGTCCCTGATCCCAAGGCAGATATGTTCAGCGATCGCCAGGAGATGGACCTGGGAGACGCGATCGCCGAACAGGTGCAGCGGGATTTTCTGGTCATTGACGACGATGAGCTTACAGCGTATGTACGGCGGATTGGCGAGAAGTTAATCGCGCAAGCGCCGCGCAGCGGCTTAAAAATTGAATTTTTTCTCTTTGACTTGCCGATTGCCAATGCGCTGACATTGCCCGGCGGGCGCATTTACGTTTCCCGAAAACTGATTGCGATGACGCGGAACGAGGATGAACTAGCCAGTGTGCTGGGCCACGAGCTGGGGCACGCGCTGACCCATCAGCCGGCGGTGGACGTATCGCAAATGTGGCGCGAGGCGCTGGGCGTGACGCAAGCGGGCACGCGCGAGGAGATCTTTCGCAGTTACGAAGTTCTGCAAGAGAGTATCGTTCGTAAAAGAAAGGCCTTCGGGCGGGCCGGAAGCGCCGAGAAACAAGAGGAGTTGGTCGCCGACCAGGTGGGACTGCAGCTGGTCACTCAAGCGGGGTATGCCCCACATGCCTTTCCTGATTTTTTCGACCGCTTGGCGGAGACCAAGGGCAAGACGGGGAGTTGGCTATCCGATTTGTTCGGCACGACGCGCCCGAGTGCGCGGCGGCTGCGCGAAATGCAGAAACAAGTGACGGTGGTGAAGGCGACCTGTAAGACCGCGACGACCACGACGAACTCCGCGGAGTTTCAGAAATGGCAGGCGGCGGTGGTGAGTTATACAGGCCTGGGGCACAAAGAGCAATTGCACGAAGTGCTCCGCAGGGCCAAGTTGGATCCGCCGCTGCAGTCGGATATGCACTACCTGCGGTTCAGTCCAGACGGAAAGTATTTGCTGGCGCAGGATGAATCGTCCATTTATGTGATAACACGCGAACCTTTGGCCGCGAAATTCACGATTTACGCTCCGGACGCGTATGCGGCGATGTTTACACAAGACTCGCAGAGCATCGTGTTTTATACCCCAACGCTGCGCGTCGAGACCTGGTCGGTGGCAGACGAAGCGCGCACGGGAATATCCGAGATGGTGATATCGAGTGGATGTCTGCAAAGCGAGCTTTCACGCGACGGAAAGTATCTGGCGTGTTACAGCGAGGATTCCAATCTTGCGCTGTACGATGTGGAAACGGGCGAGCAGAAGTTTTTGAAGAAGGACTTTTCCCAATTTACGTTCATGCAGTATTTCTGGATGCTTTTATCCAAGTCCCTGGACAGTGGCGATCTGGAGTATATTCACATGCATTTTTCGCCCGACAGCCGTTACTTCATCGCACACGGCGTGTCCGATACGGTTGTAGCTCTGGAACTCGATGGCTTTCGCCCGTTTTCGCTGTCCAAGGGGGTGCGCGAACTGATGTGGGGCAGCTTTACGTTTGTGGGACCCGACGAAATTGCGGGCTCCGATCACATCAATCCGAAAAATTCGGCGCTATTGAAATTCCCGAGCGGCGACGTGGTGCGCCGGATGGCATTTGGAAATACCAGCGTGGAGGCGGCCACGGATCGGCGGCACGTGATGGTTCGGCCGGTCAAAGGCCATGCGCTAGGCGTTCTGGATCTGGAAACCGGATTCGTGCCGATCACTTTGGACCGCACCGGCTTTGACGCGTATGGGGAAACGTTCGCGCATGAACGCACGGATGGGGATATCTCCATCAATGCATTAAAGGACGCCAAGGAAATTGCCCGGGTCAAACTGCCCATCGGGCAACTGGGCTATTTGCGAGCGGCTGGCGTGTCGCCGGATCTGCGGTGGCTGGCGATCTCCAAACGGTCACGTGGCGGTTTGTGGGATTTGTCGACGGGACAGCGGGTCTTTTATACGCGAGGTTTTAACGGTGCGGCAATCTCACCGCAAGGAATGGTGGATGCGGATTTTGCAAAATATGACGAGAGAAAGCGGCAGATAGCGCGGATGGATCCAGTACGCCACAGCGTCAGCCAAGGCAGGGAGATTGGCGACGACGAGGTCTGGCAATTTGGCGCGATACTGTTGCACACCACGCGGCGCGAGAAAGAGCATTGGAAATCGCGGAACCTGAGCATTGAGGCGATCGATGTGACCAGCAATCGCACGCTGTGGACGCGCGATTTCCCGAAAGAAGCGCCGCGGTTTCTGAGTACACGGGGCGAGGGCAATCTGGTGCTTTCCTGGCCGGCCAACAGCGACGGCGCAAAACTGGAGATTGGTACGGTTCCGCAGTTGAGCCAGCGCTGGCCTAAGCTGGATGCCGGGCCGGACGATTACTTTTTAGAGGTCGTCGAGCCGACTTCCGGAAAGTTGCTGGGCGCCACGGTGGTGCGAACGGCGAAGCGCGCGTTCCGACTCGAATCGGCGGAATCAAGCGGGAGCTGGCTGGTGGCCGAGGACTCCAGCAATCGCCTGCTGGTGTATTCGCTGAGTAGCGGAGAGCAAACCGGAATATTGTTTGGGCGACGGCCAGTGATATCGCCTGGGACTTCGCTGCTGGCGGCCGAGAACGAGCGTGGGCAGCTCTCGCTATTCGATTTGAATACTTTGGTCCGCAAGGAGAAGTACTTTTTTACAAGCCCGATTGTGTTTACGTATTTTGCGCCGGACAATCAAAGGCTGTTTGTGCTGACTGGCGATCAGACGGCGTATTTTCTGGCGCTGCCAAAAGGCGCGGGCGGGGCGCCCTTGGTGGAGATCAGCAGTAAAAACTGAATGTGTTTGACGAGACATAGCACAGATGCTATGTTGTGGAATAGGTCTTGGCGGGCGATTTCACCATCGAGTACGTCGAGCTTGCGGACCGGCATCGGCCGGCCAGGGACTTCATCGAGAATCTCGATGATGATGCGGCTGCGAAAGTGGACGCTCTAATTTCGCGGTTGCGGGCCCACGGCACACAGATGCGAGGCAAGTTCGTCACCAAGCTCACGAAGGATATTTTCGAACTAAGGGTCAAGCACTTCGACCGCATCTTTCGGGTGCTGTTCTTTTATCAGCCGGGGAGAATGATCGTGTTGACGTCCGGCTTCCAGAAGCAGACGCAGAGGACACCGCCGGGTGAAATCAAGACGGCCGAGCGGCTTCGCGATCTTTGGCTAAGATATCGGAATCACTATCCACAATCGGTAGAAGAGCGGCGGAAAATCCTGCGCCGGGAGTTCGAGGGACAATGAAACGAGATGCCCACCACGAAGCGGTCGAGGCGCGGAGCAAGAAGAGTGCGCGCTATCGCAGGGCCTACTCGCAAAGCCTTCGCCGAATTGACCTGGCAATGCTGGTGCGCGAAATGCGGGATGCGGCAAAACTTTCCCAGCTTCAACTTGCCGCGCGCGCCGGCACCACGCAATCCGCGATTGCCCGCCTGGAGGACGCCGAGTACACGAAGCATTCTCTGCAAACACTGGAGAAAATCGCCGCGGCTTGCGGCGTCACGCTGTCGCTGCGCGCGGAAAAGAAACCGCAGCTAGAGCTGGAAGTTTCGCTGGTGTGAAGCGCTACCAAGCGCGTAAGGGCCGCTGCGATGAATCGCGTTACCACTAGGGCAACCGGAAGGTTCGTGTTGCATTTGTGGGCAACCCGTGGTATTCTCTTTTTGCGCTTATCACTTCGGTTGTGTTGTGCGGTCCCTCTGGTGCAGTAGCTGCGTTAATCTGAGAATCCCCGCCTGCAGTCTTCTCCGTACGTCATACGCGTAATCTAAAATGAGCCTGGCACAACGTGCCGAGCGCCCTCGGAACTCCGTGTGCGCGCCGGCACAAGCCAGCAAGAAAGCAGCAAATGAACAGTTTTTCAGAATCAATGATTTCCCCCTATATGAAGGAACGCCTGGCGGCCATGAAGTTTGTTACGCCCACGCCAGTGCAGGCGGCCGCTATTCCCGTCGCGCTCGAAGGCAAGGATGTTTTGGCCACGGCGCAGACCGGAACCGGCAAAACGCTGGCCTTCATGATTCCAGTGATGGAAAAGCTTTTGAAGCAGACCACGCCCGGCATTGGAGCATTGGTGCTGGTGCCGACGCGCGAACTCGCCGTGCAAGTCGTGGACGTCTATAACTCGCTGCGCGGCCGGCAGTTGACGCAAGCCGCCGCCGTCGTTGGCGGACTTTCCGAAGGCGCGCAACTGCAAGCCGTCCGCAAAGGCGCACGCTTGATCGTGGCCACCCCGGGACGCCTCGAAGACTTTCTCGAGCGCAAACTGGTGAATTTCCGCAGCCTCAGCATTCTCGTGCTTGATGAAGCCGACCGCATGCTGGACATGGGCTTTCTTCCCGCGCTCAAGCGCATCGCATCGATCTTGCCGAAAGAGCGCCAGACGATGTGCTTCTCGGCCACCATGGAAGCCAGCGTGGCGCACCTGGTCAAAGACTATCTCCGTACGCCGGTTCGTTTGGCCTTCGGCTCCACGCTGAAGCCTTCGGAAAACGTGCGCATGCAAGCCTTTGAAGTATCCACCGACCGCAAGCAGGAATTGCTGCAGCGTTTGCTGAGCAAAGAAACCGGCCGCGTGCTGGTCTTCGCGCGCACCAAGCGCGGCACCGAACGCATCTGCAAGAATCTAAATCGCGATGGCGTATCCGCCTCCATGATTCACGGCGACCGTTCGCAATCGCAGCGCATGGCTGCCCTCGCGGCGTTTCAACAAGGCCGCATCAAAGTGCTGGTAGCCACCGATCTGGCGTCGCGCGGCATTCACGTGCAAGACATCGCGCACGTCATCAACTACGACCTGCCGGAAGTGGCGGAGAATTTCATTCACCGCGTCGGCCGTACCGGACGCAATGGCGGCAAAGGCGTCGCCTCCACGATGTTTTCGCGCGAACAACGCTCGGAGATTTTTCACATGGAGCGCACGCTGGGCATCAAAATGGAGCGCTTGCTGGCCAATGACGGCACCGCGGCGCCGCACAACATGAGCAACCCGACCTCGCACGCGGCAACGTCACCAAACGGAGGCGCGAGGCCGCCCTTCGTGCGACCCGACGTGCACCGCAGCGCGCCGCGCGACGATTCACGCGGCAATTCGTACGAGGGATCGCACTCTAGCTCGCACTCCGGTGCTCGGGATGGCTCGCGCAGTGGACCTCGCAGTGGATACGACCGAAATCGCAGCGGCCGCGGCGATTCGCGCCGTTCGTCATCTTATGGCGCCAGCTCGCGAGACAGTTTCTCGACCGCTGCCGACCCTAACGCGCGTCCCAGCATCGTGCGTTTGCCCGGGGAAGTTTTGCAGGCGCAAGCGGACTAACTGATTTTGGTAGCACAGAATTCATTCTGTGCTCTTTGATCACAAAACCGCACAGGTTGAAACCTGTGCTACAAAAGCCACGCAAACAAAACCACCGGCCGCCGAGAAGTGGCCGGTGGTTTTTAATTTGGATCAGCTGTCTACTGTTGAATATCCGCCGGCAAAGTTGCAGAAGATGTTCGCACTGTAGGCGCAGGCGGAGCCATGCCTGCCGTCGACGACCCCAGCCCCAGATGGTTCAGCGTTTGGGCATCCAGTTTTCCGGTGGGATTCAAACCGTGCGCGGCCTGAAATTTCCGCATGGCATCGGCGGTGGAGTCGTCCCACTTCCCCGACGGCGCGGCGCTCATCGCGCCATTTTTGGATAATGCTTCCTGAATTTCGGTGATGCGCTCTGGCGTGGGTGTCATCTGGCCGCGTTGACGACCGCCGGTTGATTTTTTCATGCCGTGCTTGCTGGAGGTGCTGCTCGCCGATTTTTTTGCGCCGGTTTTACCAGAGCTTGTCTTGCCCGCGCCGGCTTTGCCGGTGGCCGTGGTACCAGACTTTGGCGCACTCGAGGATTTGGAAGCGGTGGTGTTCGTAGCAGCGGTCGCGCTTTTGGGCTTAGCAGTGGTGGACTTCGTCGACGCCGAACTTTTCTTGTGTGCGGGGGTGGTGGATTGCGCGCCGCGGCCGGAGTGGGCACCTAGCCCCAGGGTGGCGGATACGAGCAGGGCTATTCGTAGCGGTGTGCGCGTCATCATTTAGTAAGGAAATCTTCGCCGCAAAAATGCAGCGAGGAACCTCCCTGTATTCTCAGGGAAATCCCTCGCTCGGTGCTGGAGATTCTACTTCTGATTTTCCGCCGGAACAATACCGGGCAAGAACACCGTCAGCACGCGATCGCTATCCTGCCGCCGGAGTACCTTGAACACCACGTTGCTGCCCGGCTTCAGTTGTGCCACGGCCTTCTGATACTCGTCGACAGTATTGACGCTCTGGCGATTCACCTCGGCAATCACGTCGCCGCGGCCGAAGCCCAGATCGTCGGCAAAGCTGGCGGGATCCACTTCAGACACCAGCACGCCTTTCGAGCCGTCCATGCCCAGTTGGCGGGCTCGGTCCGGGGTCAGATCCTTCACGTGCAAACCAAACTCCGGTGGCGCTTGCTCGCCGGGCTGCTCGCCCATGCGGCCGGCGGCATTCGGGAAGACCCGGACACGATCCTCGACCGTAGCAGTGGTTTCCTTCTGCGCCCGGTCACGCACGTAGCTGAGCTTTACCTTGCTGCCGATGGGGGCCATGGCAATGGGGTTCACCAGGTCGTTTCCGCTCTTTACTGGCTGTCCGTTTACTCCGGTAATCACGTCCCCGCCTTTCAATCCCGCCTTTTCCGCGGGGCTGCCCGGCTCGACGCCCATAATCACGACGCCATACGGCGCGCCCAGTTCCTTCAACGTGATGGAATTGGTGCCCAAGTCTTCCTGGAAGCTCACGCCGATGGATCCGCGGGTCACGCGGCCCTGCGCAATGATCTGGTTGTAAACGTTGATCGCAGCTGTGGATGGCAGCGCAAATCCTACACCCTCATAACCGCGACTGCCAGTGATGATGGCCGTGTTGATGCCCACCACTTCGCCCGCCAAATCCACTAGCGGCCCGCCGGAGTTGCCCGGATTAATCGCCGCGTCCGTCTGGATGAATTTCTGGAACTGCCGGCCGATTCCACCGCGATCTTTGGCGCTGATGATTCCGGCAGTGACCGTGGCTTGCAGGCCAAATGGGCTGCCAATAGCCAGCACCCAGTCGCCTACTTGCACGCCGTCGGAGTTGCCCAGCTTGGCGGTCGGCAAATCTTTGCCGGCGTCAATCTTGATCACGGCCAGGTCGGTGTCTTCGTCAATGCCCACCACCTTCGCGGTGTACTTCTGGGTTTCGCCGTTCAGCTGTACTTGAATCTTAGTGGCCTGATCGACCACGTGATTGTTGGTCAAAATATATCCGCGCTTATCAACGATCACGCCGGAGCCGAGGCTGCGTTCCGCTTGCGGAGGGGCGTCCTGCCCGCCCTGCCCCTGAAAGAAGCGATCGAAGAAATCCTGCATTGGATCATCTTGATCGTCGTTGGGCTGGGCATGCTTTTTGCCGCGTATGGCGGACTTGCGATCCATGACCTGCGTGGTGGCAATGTTGACCACCGCCGGTTCCACACGATTCACGATTCCCGAAAAGGAACTGGAAGACGGCACGGGATCCGGCACCACGAGGGGTGTGGCATTCGTGCCCGAGAAATTAAGCGCCTTCATGGCCGAAACGCGCCCGGATACTACAGTGCCGATCATAATGCCCGCGCCCAGCGTCAGAGCCACGAACACCGTTGCTAAAATCTTGCGCTTGCGCGCCCAACCGACCAATTCCTTTACTTGCTCGCCCATCGTAAGGCTCCTATCCTGTTGGGACCACAAACCCGGTTCCCGAAGTATAACACTCCAATTTGTACCCGGTTGCGCGACAAATATGATGCAGCGGGAGGATTACTGTACGCCTTGTCCGCTGCGAACTGTCCACTTGGCCGGGTCGTGCGCTTCCTTGTGCTTTCGTCGGTTCCGTAACGATCTACTTCCCTGCTCTCCTACCTTTGACGCGGCAAACCAAAATTGTGTTGTACCTTTTTTATGTTAGGCCGCGCAAGATACTGGCGTACAGCGACATAGCGTTGCCGCCGAACCGCTGGCGATGCTGTTCCGAGCGGCCGACCACCGCCCAACTCTACCGCCAGGGTCGCGCGACCTTATAAGGGAAACAAGGACTTCCAGGCGTCGAACAGACTTTCAGCTGCGCGGCGTTCCACGGCGGATTGAATTGCGGCGCGGATGCTTTCCGAGGGACGCTGTTCAGCCAGCGCGGACAGAACTTCCAAGGCCGTTCCGATCGGTGCGCTTCCAAGCAGGGTGAGAAGAAAGCGCAGCGCCTCTTCGTTGCGTGAAGTAGCGAGCGCGAAGAGCAGCACCTTCTTGATGGGGCCGCGCAGCGTGCGCTCCCACTTTTCCTTGAGCACCGGGATGGCGTGCGGCGCGCGCGAAGCTCCCAGCGCGAGAATTGCCGCTTCGGCAATCGCGGCCTCTTCCGCATCGACGTAGCGCGCCACGAACGCGACGCTGCTTGCCGATTGCGCCGCCAGCAATCCGGAAAAACATTCGGCCAGCACCTCTGGTTCACTATCTCCCGTAAGGACTCTTAGACGCAACGCGAGTGCCCCGGCTTCCCCGCCGTTGGTCGCCAGCGCGCGAACGGCCCCGATGCGCGCCGGCGGCTCCGGGTCCACGAGCAGCGCGACCACGTCGGCCAGGGCCTCGCGATCGCGCGTGCGCACCAAGCCCATGGCGCACAGCCCGCGAAGTTGCGCCGCAGCATCTACTGCGCCGCCAAACGACGGTTCCCTCTGCACGTGTGCCAATCCTTGGCGATAAACCTCCGGCTCGGCATGGTCCATCTCGTACAGCGCGGTCACGATCTCCGTGAGCGCGGCGCAGTGCTTGTCCAGCCGCGCCGCATCAACGATAAGCTTGTGGAAAGCCGCGACCAACTCAGGAATAAGCACCGTAACTCGGCGCGCGCCGGCAAGTTTTGCGGCTTTGGCGGCCACCAGATTGGAGCGATTGTTTAGAAGGGCGCGCAGTTCGTCGACAAAAGCTGCATCCACCTCCGCCGCTTTTAGCGCGGAGATGCGATTCAGCGCCTGTTCAATAGGATCGCGTTTCGCCACACAGAGATTCTATAAGAAGCGGCTCCCAAGCGGAGGGCTCACGCGACTGGCTCACGTAACTGGCTCACGTAACTGGGGCTCACGCAACTACCTGCGAATCAGGGACTGCACCGCATCGCGAAATTGCCGGCCGGTGGCCAGGCGCCGGCCACCGTGGAGTTCCAGTTCGTAAACGCCGTTCATCATTACGTGCGCGGCGCGAATGCGCGAGACGTTCACGATGCGGCCGCGATGGATGCGCACGAACTTGCGCGGATCCAGTTTTTTCTCCAGACCGGTCAAAGTTTCTAGCATCAGGTGGGTCTTAGCGCCGCAATGCAACTGTACATAGTTGTTAGCGGACTCTACCCAGTCCAACGACTCCACGGGAACAAACTCAAAGCGCTCCCCCTCGCGAACCACGAAACGCTCCGGCCAGGATTGCGCAGCGGCGGTGACCAACGCCTGTAATTGGCGGGAGAGTGCGCCCTCGCTCTGCGCCATCCAGCGATCCTGAGCCCGTGCGATACCTTGCCGCAGCCGCTCCTCATCAAACGGCTTCAGCAAGTAATCCACGGCATTTAGTTCGAAGGCTTTTACCGCGTACTCATCGTACGCGGTGATGAAAATCACCATGGGCATGCGTTCCGGGCCGACTTCGCGCACCACATCTAGTCCGCTGCAGTCGCCAAGTTGCACGTCGAGCAGCACCAAGTCCGGCTTCTTGGCCGCGATGGCGGCGATGGCGCTGCGGCCGTCTTCGCACTCGCCGGCGATTTCGATTTCCGCAATCTTCGCGAGTTCTCGGCGCAGGCCGCTGCGAATCAAAGGCTCGTCGTCAACAATGAGCAAGCGCAGCTTGGTCATGACGCTCCCTTGGCGCAGGCGCCGCCCGGAAGGGCAGCACTATGCGAACTTCCGTTCCGCTGTCACGCGATCCAGACATGGTGAGTTGGCTCTCGCCTGGGTAAAGGCGCGCGAGCCTCTGAGTTGTGGCGCCAAGCCCGATTCCGATATTTTTTTTCGCCGGGCTGTCCATGGCAAGTCCAATCCCGTTGTCTTTTACGCTTAGAAGCAGTTGGCTATTTTCTCTCGAAGCTCGCACGGCGATGAATCCTTCGCGGGACACACCTTGCAGTCCATGCTTGATGGCGTTTTCCAGCAAGGGTTGGAGCAACAGTGTAGGCACCATCGCGCCGAAAGTCTCGGGGGCAATTTTGAAATCGATATGCAGCCGTTCGCCAAAGCGCATTTTTTCCATTGACGCGTAGGCTTCCGTGAGGCGCACTTCGGTGGCCAGATCCGTTTCCTGCTCGGACCCGCTGCGAATGGCGGTGCGCAGAAGGTCGCCCAGGCGCGTCAGCATCTGGCTGGCGGTGCGCGGATCTTCTTGCGTCAATACGGAAATATTTTGCAGTGTGTTGAACAGGAAGTGCGGATTCAGCCGCATGCGCAAGGCTTCGAGTTCGGCGTGCTTCAGGCTGGCCTGCAAGCGCGATTTCTCTAGAAGCAGCTCCGTCTTTTCCCGTTCGCGGTTCTGCAATTGTAAAAAATGCCGGAACACGTAGCTGGCGCCAGCGACGATCCAGAACAGAAAAAACTGGATAGACAACTCCCCCTTCGATACGCCCCAGCCTGCCCACGAGAAAGCCGGCGGGAATCCATACAGATATTCGACGCCAGAACAAACGTGCGAGGCAATTTGGCATGCGACATACGCGAACAACACGCCCATAGCGGCGAGCACCGCGGTGTTCCTGGCCCAGCGCTGCCCGCCCAGCGGAAAGCGCTTTTCGCACTGAAAAATGAGCGCACCGAAAAGCGCCGCCGGCCAGAAACAGGACATCCACATCAACAGCTCCGGCCCAAGAATTTTCGCGGATACTACATCGCCGCATTGCAACACGTGGCGGCCATAGGCAAGCAAGCCGACGAGCGTCCACGCCAAAATGTGGACCAGCGGGCCGGGATAGCCGAGCGACCGCGTATTCTTCGGCGGGACGGCCTGCAGTTCGAGGATTGCTTCGGGCATTGGAATGGTTCTCCCTGCCACATTCTTGCACTGTAGAGCGTCAGGGAAAACCATTTTCGGGCCGGATGACCGTGCCGGCGGGTGAACCGCCTTCCCTGCTGGGTGAACGCCCACCGTCGGTTGAGCAGCCACCGAGTCACGCCGCGCGCTACCTCTTCAAGGAATCTTTAACGAAACTTTTCGCAGAACTGCGGCAGCTCTCGCGTTCATTCTTTCTTCCGCCGGACCGACTGCGCTAGAAAAACTTTCCCAAGTCTCCAGGTGCGTTCGCCGGGCAAAAAAGTGCGTTCGTCACATATCCGTTGAGCGCCCTGCGTAGTGGCCGCATACACGGAGGTGTAGAGCAAATCTTTTTATTTGGAGGCAATGCCATGAAAAACGCTTTCCTGAAACTTCATCTGGCACCCGTCAGACACATATTTCTGGCACTACCGTTCTTCGCCGCACTGCTTCTTACTGCTTGCACCGAACGCACCCCCGCCCAGCAGTACACCGCCAAACTCAACGTAGTCGAGATGTTCGTTTCAAAAGGCCAACGATTTTCCTGCAGCACCGATTTTCCGCAAGCAGAGTGCGTGCGCGAACTTTCGGCCATACGAGACGTACTGTCCCTCTACCATGCGGAAGAACTCGGCCCGTGGCATTGGATTCTCGTGGTCGCCGATGACTGGAAGCCGCTCTTGCGGACGCTCGGAGGCCACTCCACCAGCCCGGCCATGACGTCGTACATCGACCGCGAAACTTTGCTGGAGGGTTCCTTCTTCGTCCCCAGCGCGGCCCGCGCCTTCGAATTGCAGCGCGAGTTTCACCTTCCGCTCGAGGAGTTGCTCACCCGCACGTTGACGCATGAACTGGGCCACGCCTTCTGTGGAGATCCAGACGAGATCAGAACCGAACAGGCGGCTGCACAAATACGCCGTGGGCTCTATCCGGCGTGCGGCTTGGAGGCCATGCGTGGCGGCAAGAAGCCGGTGAGGGCTGATATTGCTAAGTGAAGCTTTGCATTTGAGACGTCACCCGCGACTTCGGCATAAGGCGGACATCGGTGGCTAAATCGGCCGCGCGATTTTCCCGTGACATGCGCAAAGCGAACAATGTGCTAAATTCTCCGTTCGCGAGGTGCGCCTAATGAGGCTTTTGGCCGGGACAATCTGCGTCGTTACCGCAACATTTCTTATAACCGCCGCGGCTTCCGCGCAGACGCCGACAACGTTTCCCCTGACCGTGACCGAGGGCGATTACGTCGCCCACAATTTCAAGTTCCACTCCGGCGAAGAACTTCCAGAGTTGCGCCTACACTACAGAACTTTGGGCAAGCCGGAACGTGATGCCCAGGGTCACATAAAGAACGCCATCCTGATCCTGCACGGCACCGGCGGCTCCGGCGCGCAGTTTCTTTCTCCACAATTCGCCGGCGAACTCTACGGCCCCGGCCAACTCCTCGATATCACGCGCTACTACATCATCCTGCCCGACGGCATCGGCCACGGAAAATCCTCCAGGCCCAGCGACGGCCTGCACGCGCATTTTCCGCAATACGACTACGACGACATGGTCGCCGCGCAGCACCTCCTCGTCACCGAGGGCCTTGGCATCCAACATTTACGACTGATCCTCGGCACCTCCATGGGCTGCATGCATTCCTTCGTCTGGGGCGAAACCTACCCCGGCTTTATGGACGCCCTCATGCCCATGGCCTGCCTCCCCGTGCAAATCGCCGGACGCAACCGCCTCTGGCGAAAAATGTTGATGGACGCCATCCGCAGCGACCCCGCATGGAACGCTGGCGACTACAAAGACGAACCTAAAGAAGGACTCCGTACCGCGCAAGACCTGCTAACAATTGCCGGCAGCGCGCCACTGGTCATGCAAAAGGCACTTCCCACTGGCGCCGCCGCCGATAAATATGAGGAAGGACTAGCACAGGCCGCCGCAAAACTCGACGCCAACGACCTTCTTTATCAAGTGAACGCCTCGCGTAATTACGATCCCTCGCCGCAACTCGAAAAGATCACCGCACCCGTAATGTGGATCAACTCCGCCGACGATTTCATCAACCCACCCGAGCTGGGCATCGCCGAAAAAGAGAGCCCCCGCCTCAAAAACGGCACGTTCGTCCTGCTCCCCATCAGCGAACAAACCCACGGCCACGGCACGCACACCTGGGCCATCGTCTGGCAGTCCTATCTAAAACAATTATTGGAAAAATCCGCCCACTAAACTGCCGCGTGATGCTTACGCCTAACAGCAGAGCTCTCGCTCTACCCATCGCGTCCACAAAACGATAAGATGCCCTGCAACACCCGCTAGCAGAACAGGGACCATGCAAAAATGGGCCGTAAGAGAGGCGTAACATGTTTGTCTATTTGCTGATGGCCTCGTTGCTGTTCGGCGCAAACAGTGGCGGCGAGCCGCAAACAGCGCCCGTAAACGTGAAAGTGCGCGTCGTGCTGGTGGACAAGGATTTAAATCAGAAGCCCGTTCCCTTCTACGTTATCGATCTTCGACCGGACGGCGCTGCCAACGCTCCGATAGCATTGAAGACCGATCTCGACGGTAAAGCAGAAAAACCGCTCGCGCCCGGCCACTACGCCATCTCTGCACTCAAGCCCATCGAGCTGGGCGGCAAACGCTACACCTGGAATTTCGAAATTCAAATCGCCGGCGCCGAGCAGAGCATTAACCTGACCAACGACAACGCCAAAATCGAAGACTTGGCCGCCAGCGCATCTTCCCCCGGGGAGAAAAAGACTTCTTCCGGCGGAGGCGATGGAGACTTGACGGCGCTTTTCGACAAGTTGAGAAATTCCGTTGTCGCCGTGCATTCTGAATTCGGTAGCGGCTCAGGATTCCTGGTGGATGCGCGCGGCCTGGTGGTCACCAACAACCACGTGGTGAACTCCTCCAGCTATCTGGCGGTGCAATTTGACGATAAGCACAAGGTTCCGGCGCGGCTGATCGCCTCGAACTCGGATAAGGACGTGGCGGTGATTTGGTTTGATCCCGCCGCGTTTCGCGAAGGCGTGGTGGCGCCGCTGTTGGTAAATGACGCGGCCTCTCACCTTGTCGTGGGCCAGCGCGTTTTTACCATTGGCAATCCCTTTGATCGCGAAAAAGCGTTGACCACCGGCGTGGTGAGCAAAATCGACAAAGACGCCATCAATAGCGACATCAACATCAATCCGGGAAATTCGGGCGGCCCGCTATTTACGCTGGATGGGCAAGTCGCGGGAATCACCACCAGTCTGCTGCGCAATCTGGCTTCCATCGTGCCCGTGGAAATCGTGCGGCCGGTGGTCGAACAAGCCAAGAAGGATATCGTGGGAAGCACGCCCCCAGCCCCGCTTCCACTTCCCGTGGAACCTGCCGACATGTTTCCCGCTGACGCACTGCGCCAACTCCTTGTACAAGAAAAGACCGTCGACATCAAACCGTATGAGTATGATGCCGGAGAGTTTCGCGTCTGGTTCACGACGCCGCCGGTGAACTATGTCCTGCGGCATGAACAGGAGATGGCGACGACGCGTAAGGCCGCCAAGCGCTCCGGAGGCGACAGCGCGAACGTGAAGCCGCCCGCCAGCGTGCTGGAAGACGCGCAGGATTACCGTCCGGTGTTGCTGATTCGCGTACGCCCCAAGTTCGGAGTGCTTTTTAAAGTTCGTTTTAAGAATGGTTTCGTGCGCATGCGCTTGTTGTGCAACGGGAAGGAACTAACGCCAATATTGCCCGGGCGCGCCGAATTCGATTTGTACGACCAGCGCGGGCGCAAGGTGGACACCACCTTTCAAGGTGCGTACGAGTACGCTCCCGATGCGCTAACACCAGCCTGCGGCAATGTGAGCGTGGAGATTTACTCGGAAAAAGATTCGACCACGCCGGTCAGCAGGTCCATCGACGCAACCACCGTCCAACGCGTGTGGGAAGATTTTGAACCGTTCCGCCAAGCGTTCCCCACCCCCGCGCCAGTTGCCAAACCATGATCTCTGCGAAGTGGCACAATTAGCGTATACAAGGGTAGTGTGACGAACGGGAGGACTGAAAAATGCGTCTGTTCCGAGTGCTCATGATCGCATCGCTTCTGATCACCGCCGTTCCACGCCCCGCCGACGCGCGCGTGGGCGCCAAATCTTTGCAGGGATTGTTCTCCGCAGACGAATGCGAAGTGGTACCCGAGCTTCTAGGATCGTGGTCCGTCCCCGGCGTCACTTACTCTGTGCAGAAAGGCGACCACAATAATTACTGGATGATTGATCGCGACGCGGACGCGAAGACGGGAAACAAGCTAGTCCTCGATATATGCGCCGCCCATATTAGCGGTCAGCTTTTTTACGATGCAACCTTCCAGATTCTGAGCCCGAGTGGTGAGCCCACCCTTCCACCCGATTTTGTTGTGGGTAGTGGCATCTTTGCCGTCGATATTCTCTCGGGATTCTGGACGCCCATGCACATTATCGGAAGGCTGGAAATTGAGAAAAATGCGTTGCACTTTCGCAACATAGATGACCAATGGCTGCAAGGCGCTTTGAAATCTCGACTCATCAACGTGACAAGCGCCCAGGATAATTCCGGTGAATATTTCCTCACCGCAAACAGCAAACAGTTGAAAGTATTTGTGGCTTCGCTTTCCAACATTCCCAAAGCATTTTCAAAGCAACAAAACTTGACACGCGGTCCCGAACCAACTCCCAAGTCAACGCCTTAATTATCTCGGACTGAAACCTGCCCCTCGCCAACTCCCGCCAGAGGCGGGCTAATCAGTCGTCTTCCTTTCGACGGACCACATATGAAAACAAAGCATTTTAACTCCCTTTATAATCACAACCTTTCTCGCATCCCCCACCCCCCCTGCACCCAAACGAATGCCTTCAGAATGCGTCTTAGGCGACAGGTTCCGGCCGGATGCCAGCGGCGACGGAACGAGTTAGCGCGCCTGGCTCTTCGCTCTTGACAACCGGCCCTTTCTCCGGCATAAATAAGAAGCTGCTGTTGCAGCACACGTGGCGATTTAGGGCAACTTGCTCCACGTAAAAAACTGCTAAAGAGCTGTAGAGTTTCCCAGAAAGAATTTCTGAGATTCCCTCCGAGCACTTTGGCGGAGGGTTTTTTGTTTCTCACCCTCCTCTCGCCCTGAATCCAACCCCAGCAGCAGTGGTCCGAAAGATGCTTTTAATTCTTGCTGGTTTAGGGGAAATGTATGGCTGACTGTTATGAGCTTCGTTGTCGTGAGTGCGGCAAGACCTGGGGCAACGCTCCGCGCTCGTTTTGTGACGATTGTTTCGCCTCGCTGGAAGTCTCCTTCGATTACGACGCCCTCAAAAAGACCGCCCACCGCGAAAATCTCGCTTCCCGACCCTTTGACATGTGGCGTTACAAGGAATTTCTGCCGCTTCCCGAAGACTTCACGCCCCCAAACTCCGTCGGCGGCACGCCGCTCGTGCGCGCCCGCCACCTCAGCGAGCGCTGGGGCGTGGACAATCTCTATGTCAAGAATGACGCGGTGTGTTTCCCGACGCTCTCTTTCAAAGACCGCGTCGTCGCCGTAGCTCTGGCCGCCGCGCGCCGCTTCAATTTTCAAACCGTGGGCTGCTCCTCCACCGGCAACCTCGCCAACGCCGTGGCCGCGCAATCCGCTCAGCAGGGTTTCGACGCCTGCGTCTTCATCCCCGCAGACCTCGAGCCCGCCAAAATTTTAAACACCGCGGTCTACGGCGCGCGCATCGTGCGCATCCTGGGCAACTACGACCACGTCAACCGCCTCTGCGCGCAAATCGCCGACCGCTTCCAGTGGGGCCTGGTCAACGTAAACCTACGCCCCTATTACGCCGAAGGCTCAAAAACGCACGGCTTCGAGATCGCCGAGCAACTCGGCTGGCGCTTGCCGGACAACGTGGTAGTACCGATGGCCGGCGGCTCGCTGATCGGCAAAATCGCCAAAGCTTTTCGCGAACTCGTCACGCTCGGCTGGGTCGAACCCAAGCCAGTAAAATTTTTCGGCGCGCAAGCCACCGGATGCTCGCCCATCTCCGATGGCGTCAAGCGCAACCTCGCTCGCTTCGAGCCGCAAAAGCCGCAAACCATCGCGCGTTCGCTGGCCATCGGCAATCCAGCTGACGGCCCCTACGCCATGAAATTAATCCGCGAGTCCGGCGGCTGGGCCGAAGACATCTCCGACCCGGAAATCATCGCCGCAATTAAAGAGCTGGCCGAAGCCGAAGGCATCTTCGCGGAAACCGCGGGTGGTGTCACTGCGGGCGTAACGCAAAAGCTCTTAACGCAAGGCCGCATTCAGAAGCATGAAACCACGGTGGTCTCAATCACCGGCAACGGCCTGAAAACCACCGACGCCCTAATCGCCGAGTACCCGCTCTCCGAACCCATTCCGCCGCGCCTCGAAGCCTTTGAAGCGCTGCTCGATCAACAACTCGCGGTGCCAACCGCTATAGGAAAAGGAGCCTGACCCATGTCCATCAGCATCGAAATCCCCACCGCCTTCCGCCGTTTCACCGAAGGCGCGCCAAGAATTGATTGCGCCGCAGCCACCGTCGCCGCCGCGCTCAACGAACTCACCACGCGCTTCCCCGCCCTGAGCCGCCACGTCCGCGACGACTCCGGCCAAATCCGCCAATTTTTAAATATCTATCTCAACGACGAAGACATCCGCTTCCTCAACGGCGAATCTTCCCTTCTCAAAGAAGGCGACCGCGTCCTGCTCGTTCCGTCGATTGCCGGCGGCTCTTCGAGTTAATTCCAGATTGGGCGTTGAATCACGCAAGGGTGAGATAGAATCCTCCCCTCGGAGGTGCGTAATGACCCCAACGACTAAGTCCCGCCTATTCGGCAATCGCAGGGACATTTTAAAAGCCGGTGCCTTGTCACTCGTTCCGCTAGCCATTCCAAGCGCCATGCATGCACTTGCGGATCAGGCTCCCATCGCCGCCAACGGCAGCGCCGATCCCTTTCCCATCCCCTGGCTGGACAAGAATGGCAGCCACAATCAGCCCGCGGGTCCGGACCTCGAGCCCTCGCACATTTACCATTTCAAAGGCCAGGTAGCCCGCTGCAGCACCTTCACTGGCATGGGCACCGACAACAATGGAAATCGCATCCCCTTCGGCTACCGCACCACCGACTACGGCGTGATGCGCGGCGAGTACTGGGCCAGCCGCACCACACAGCACGGCACCTACACCCACATATGACTCACTCTGTTCCAGGGACAGGTCGCCCCTGCCAACCAGATTCATGACTTTCATCCGCCGATTTCTCCCTCGGGACTTTACTGGGCGGTTCCCACTCCCGAGTCCGGCCTGATCATCAGTCCCGATGGCAGCAGCTTTACGCTGGAAATGCGCAACGTTGACGTCGTGGACCAGCCGCGCTGGCCTGCCCTCGACGCAACCACCACTCCTGCAAAAATGAGCTTTAAGATGGTCTGGAAATCGAGCGGCGAGCCCGCGAAGTATGAAGATGCCTCCAAACATTTCCGCTTTACCGGCACGCGCGCGATATGCCAAATGGAAGTGCAAGTCGATGTGCCTTCGATTGGCTTTTCCTGGAAGTCTGACCCGCTCGACACCTCTAAGTGCGACTTCGCAATCATGGGTGAAGAGGTCAACGGGCGCTATTACGATACTTAGCTACGGCAAGTGCAGCACGCCAATGCGCACGCGCGCCAGTGTGGTCACGTCCAGGACGTGGTTGCCGTTCAGGTTGCCGCCCTGGCTGTTCACGATGAAATAAAAATTGTCTCCATCTATGGCTCCGGTAGTTGGCTGATCCATGAACGCGCTACGATTTTCCAGCACCGTGGTTTTCACGACACGCGAGCCATCCGGAGACAGGCGAAACGCCGCAATCCGCGGCGACCCGATGCCATTTTGCACCGCAATCAGGCTGCCTTTATACCAGTACAGCCCGTCAGTTCCCGCCACGGTGTTATGCGCACCGGGATTCACCTCAACGCTTTTGTCGCTTTTCAAATCCACGTTCACCATGCCGAAATCATCAGCCACGAATAGCTGCTGTTGGTCGTCGCTCAGCGCAATGCCATTCGGCGCGGAAAGCTCTCTGTAAATGGGAATCGCGGCGAACATATGCGCACCGGGATCAAATCGGAAAACCTGATTGCTCACGCTGTCCGTCAAAAGCACAAAACCGTTCTTTGCCACCACCAGATCATTGAAGCCATGCTTCGCTGCGTCGCTCGGAGCAAATCGTCCCAGCAGATTTCCAAAGCCGTCAAAGTGCAACAACTCGGAGCGATCGCCATTCTCATTCCACGAATTCGCCCAAACCGTCCCATCATTCGGATCAACGCGGATACCCAGAACGGGCAGCAAGTGGTCGCGCCCAGCCGGCACAAAGTCCGACGCCTTTCCGTTCATGGGGATCTTGACGATCTTGTGCTGTAGCAGGCTTCCCAGGTAGAACACATTCTGCTGGGAGTCGAAGGCCAAGCCTTCTGGTATCAGATTCTTTTCTTCCGAAACAAACGCCCGCCGCGCTTGCGCTACCACGGGAAACTCTCGATGAACATCCTTGACCAGGTCGTCGAATTCTTTGTCGCCCTTCAGCACCTTTAGCACCGGGCTGCCTGACGGGTCAAAACCCTCCTGCAGCGCCAGGCATTCCTTGAGCAACTTCAACGCCTCCAGCGTTTCGCCCAAGTGTTGTTTGGAAGCCGCAAGAAAATACAGCGCGGCCGCCCGGTCGGGAATCTGCGGCAAGCGCTTTTCCACCGCCGCAATCCTTTCGCGGACTTCATCGGCATCGGCCGGAGCCCCGCGCGAGGTCTCGGGCTCCAGCAATTGCGCGGCGGCTCCGCTCACAAAAACGGTCGCAAACAATCCGCCGCCCCACAGTACGAAAACGAAAACGGACAGCAATCGGCGTAGTCTCATCGCAGTGAGCTTCTCAATTCGCATACTAGCTTAAAGTCTGGCAGGTTTCGATGTAAGCTCGTGTGACCAATTCCGGTAGGAGGAACTTATGGCAGAACCGACATACGACGAACTGAAGGCGCAACTCGAAGAACTAAAGAAACAGTCCCCCGGCAAGCGCAGCGGAGTTCTAGAATTTCGCGTGGGGGAAAAGGGCGGAGTAAGCGTCTACGGCCTGGGCCGCTTTCCCGTTACGCTTTATTACGAACAATGGATCCGCTTGCTCGATATTTCCGCCGACCTGCGCGCCTTCCTCGAAGAAAACAAATCCGCCGGCAAACTAAAACTAAAAGAAACGTAGGGGCACGGCATGCCGTGCCCGCTCCGTCCGCGCCATCAATGAAACTGACGCGCGACCGTCTATTCCCATCCAGCTTTCTTCACTGGCCGCGTTCCGCCTGCTCGCTGGCCAGCGCGCGCTCGCCTTGCGACGTCGTAATCACCACATCCGGCAACCGAATCGCATAGTAAAGTCCCGCTGCCACCGCCGCGCCGACCAGCGGCGCAACAATAAACAGCCACAATTGCTGCAGCGCCCAGCCGCCCACAAATATCGCGGGTCCAATGCTCCGCGCCGGATTCACGGAAAGATTGGTAATGGGAATTCCGACCAGGTGAATCAGCACCAAAACCAAACCGATCGCCAGCCCCGCAAAACCCACGGGCGCTTTCACATCCGTCGAACCCAATACCGTCAGCACCAGGAACATCGTCAAAATCACTTCGGCCAGAAAACACGCCGGCAGCGAAAATCCTGCCGGCGAATGCAGGCCAAATCCGTTCGCTCCCAGACCGCGCGCCACTGCGCTATAACCACCCGAAACGCTGTTGGCGATAAACAGAATCGCTCCCGAAGCAATAATCGCGCCGGCCACCTGCGCGAACACGTAGATCAGCGCATCTTTCACATCGATTTTTTTCGCCAGCAGCACCCCGAGCGTCACCGCCGGATTGACATGGCACCCGGAAATCGGACCAATGGTATACACCATGGCCAGCAGCGACAATCCAAACGCAAACGCCACGCCCGCAAAACCGATGTATCGTCCTGCCAGCACCGCGCTGCCCACTCCGCCAAACACCAGCACAAACGTTCCCAATAATTCGGCCAGATATTTTCGCATCGCTTTCCTCCTCGACCCGAGACGCGCGGAGTATACCGCAGGCATCCTCTATCTATGCCATCTATTGCGCTATTTTTTGACGGAACGAAATTGCTCTTTGCAACTTTTTTGCCCGTTGCGGTTTTAACTAGGTGTGGGCAAACTACAGAAGACCAAACAAACTGTAGTTCCCAGACCTGCAGCGCGCATCTAATGCAGTGAGGCTGCAGCAGGGCGCCAGATGGCGCCAGGAGATGGATTATGCGTTGCCTTAGATATTTAGTTTTGATCGGTGCTTGCCTGGGCTTAGCCCTTTTGGCTGCGCCGCATGCCAATGCGCAGTGGGGAGTAGCGGTCGGCGTCGGTCCTGGCTACTACGGTGCCGCTCCGGTATGCAGCTACGGCTACTACGGTTATTACCCTTACGCGTGCGCTCCTTACGGCTACTACGGCCCTAGCTACTTCGCAGGCGGCGTATTCATCGGCGCGGGACCCTGGTTCCGCGGTTGGGGCGGATACGGCGGTGGCTACTACGGACGTGGTGGCTACTACGGTCGCGGCGGTTATTATGGCGGCGGTCGTGGCGGATACAACGGCGGTCGCGGTGGATACAACGGCAACCGTCCCGGTTACGCTTCACGTGGCGGAAGCAACTTCCACGGCGGTAGCAGCAACTTCCACGGCGGCATGGGCGGCAGCGCTCACGTCAGCGGCGGAGGTGGATTTCACGGCGGAGGCGGTGGTGGCGGGTTCCATGGTGGTGGCGGAGGCGGTTTCCATGGCGGCGGTGGCGGCGGTCATCGCTAAAAACACTAAACTCAGGAACACAATTTGGAATGCAACGGCTGGCAGGTCATCCTGCCGGCCGTTTTATTTTCCACTGATTTTTCTGCCTCGCCGATATCTGAATTCGCGCCGGACATATTGCTGAGCGTACCCGACGGCTGACAGCAATCCGTCCCAACAGCAACGGTGCTATTCTCGACTACAGAATCCATTAAGAACGTTTTTCAATCGTGAAATCCAAACTCCTCGCCATCGCGTCATCGCTGCTCTTCATCGTAATCGTCGCTTTCGCCGCTCGCGTGGCCTTCGCATGGGTACAGGAACGCGAAATGCCCCGCGAAGCGCTGGAGATCGTCCCCCTGGCGCAGGAGACCGGCAACATCGCCTATTCTCTCGTCACGGGAAAAGGCTACAGCTCTCCGTTCCGCAGCAACACCGGACCCACCGCATGGCTCCCTCCGGTTTATCCGCTTCTGATCGCCGGTATTTTTCTGATCTGCGGGCCGCTGAGCATGGCCTCGTTGAACGCTTCTATCCTGCTAAATATCCTCTGTTCCGCCGGCACCTGCATCCCGATTTTCTTCATCGGCAAACGAGTCGGCGGCGTAACTTTAGCCGCAACGGCGGCGTGGCTCTGGGCGATTTTTCCGAACGCCATCATGCTGCCCTATGAATGGATATGGGATACGTCCATGTCCGCGCTGCTCGCCGCATTCCTTCTTTGGGCCGCGTTGCTCGTCGCGGATACCACCAAATTACGCGACTGGTGCGCGTACGGCGTGTTCTGGGGCTTCTCTCTGTTGACCAACCCCGCGCTCGGCTCCCTGCTCCCCCCGTTTCTCGGGTGGGCCGGCTACCGCGCCGCCAGACGCGACGAATCATCTTCGCAAAAAACTCCGCGCATATCTCGTTCCTGGCAGCGCCCCGCTCTCGCCGCCGCCATCGCCATTCTCTGTTGCGTTCCCTGGACCGTGCGCAACTACATCCACTTTCACAAATTCATCCCGGTGCGCTCAAACTTCGCCTTTGAACTATGGACCGGCAACAACAACATCTTCGATCCCCACACCGGCACCGCCATGTCTCGCATCAGCAAATACGGCGAGGTCCGCCAATTCACGCAGCTCGGCGAAATCGCCTTCATGGAAGACAAATGGCGCAAAGCCACCCTGTTCATGCGCGCCCATCCGCAGTTGGTCGTTAAGCTGGAGCTGGCCCGCATCGTCACCACCTGGATGGGCACGCAACACGTCGTCGCGGATTTCATGCACACCGATTTCTGGCTGGACCGTCTCGTCTTCGTGGTGAACGCCATCGTTCTCGTGGGCACGATTGCCGGAATCATCCTTCTTTATCGACGGCGCGATCCTTACGCCTTCCCTCTCGCCGCGGCGCCTATCCTCTTCCCGATCATTTATTACATCACGCACACCTCGCTGCGCTATCGTCATCCGCTCGATCCAGTTCTGATGCTTTTGACCGCGGTAACACTGACGGCCCCGTTTCGTAGCAAGACGCCAGCCGCGTAATCACAACCTTCATCGGATGTGCTGTGACAAATTCCACGACGCATTTCGCCAATTCCTCTGCGCGCTCCGTTCGCCAGCCATTCAGCGTGAAAGACCCATCTCTCCTGTCATGACGGCCCGCTATCCAAATTGGCACATCCCTCCGTACACATAAAGTCCTGTCCCGACCACTGTCCGCTTTCCATCCCTTAGAACAATTGTTTCTCCCCTCGCGCTTCTCTATTCTCGCTTTGTTCGCACAAGCAGGCCCCACCCCCGGCCCTCCTCGCTTGAATACTTGAACCACCGCAACAACTCATCTCGGGAGGATTACGCGTGCTCAATAAAGTTTCCAGGCTGGTCTCGTTGCTTGCACTCGCCTTACTGCCGATTGCCACACGGGCGCAGCAACAACCCATCCGCGTAAATTGCGGCGGACCCAGTTACACCGATACGAACGGGCAGGTCTGGCAGGCGGACACTGGTTACAACACCGGGGAGACCGCCAACATGCCGGCGGTCATCACGGGTACAACCAATCAAGCCCTATATCAGACCCAGCGTTTTAACGCTGACGCGAGCATGCCCTTGATTTACACCTTTAAAGTCCCCAACGGCGCGTATCACGTGAATCTTTATTTCGCCGAGACTTGGACTCCCGCAATGGCCACGGGCGTTCGCGTTTTCAATGTGAAGCTGCAAGGCAATCCCGCATTCACGGGCCTCGATGTGTTCGCCGAAGCCGGCGCCGACGCCCCGCTGATCAAAGGGTCGGACATCACCGTCACGAACGGCGCCGTCGCTATTGAGTTTGACAACGTCGTGCAGAACCCCGAAATCAACGCCATCGAAATTCTCCCCGGGAGTTCCGGTCCGCAACTCTCTCTGAACTTCAAGTATCCCGACGGCACCGTGGTGGCCGGCACGCTAAACTACACCATCTCTTCTACCTTGCTGAGCTTTCAGGGCAGCGAGCCGCTTGTCAACGGCCAGGTCACCTGCGCACTGTTTGCCAACCCCAGCACTCTCGGCATCAGCACGCAATTCACCATAACCGCCACTTTGACGGATAGCGCTGGTCACGTACTTTGGAATTTAAATATCGGCATGAATCCGTCCCAGGTAAATCTGGCCACGGTGCAAAATTCCGCTCTGTCGGTGGTGGTCCAGAAGCTGTAACGTTAAGTGCCAATCGCGACGGGCTCGCGAGTTTCCTCCGCCAGCCCGTCACGGCGTGAAACGCCGCGCTTGGCGCGTAACTCCCAAAGCGAGGATTGCAGCAATCCAGCCAATTTAGTTTTCTCAATACGTACGGAATATCCCTGTTGCGCCAGGGCCGCCGCGTAATTCGGTAATCGCGTTACGCGCAGTCCGGTGCTGACGCGAAAAGCCGCGTATAGTCCGCGAATGATTGCGCGAGTCCACACACGACCGAGCAGCGTTTCCGCTTCGCGAAACTCAGAGACTATCCACTGCGCTCCCGGCGCAGCCCACGAACCTATACGCGCAACAACTTCCGCGATTTCCGCTTGCGAAAAGCAGTCCAGGAAAAAATGTGTGGCGATCAAATCGTATCCTTTTGCCTGTGGCTGAAATTCTCGCACGTCGCCGGCAAAAAACCGCACGCGCTCGCGAAGACTTGGACCCATGTTCACGACTCTGCGCTCCGCAACTTCGATCATGCGTCCGCTTAAGTCCACAAAATCAACCTGCACACGCGTATTTGCGCGCAGCAGCGCGGCCAAGAACCGCCCGTCGCCGTCACCGCATAGGATCACGCGCTCAGCGCCCGCAACTTCCCCCAGAAACGCGAACCGCATCTGTTCCAGACAACTTCCAAAGGCTAGCCGCTCCAGCGTTTCGTAGTATGGCGCCAGGCGGTCGCAGTTCATCGGTGTGGTGCTACGACGCCTCACGCTCCCCACCCTTGCATCGCCAAGGCGAATCCTGCTGGAAGCAGCACCGCAACGTCCGCGAGCACGCGCAAAGCCGCCGGCGACAAGTGTCTCCTGCAGAGGTTCAACGCCAACAAAAGCAGCGCACCCAAACAAACCGCCATCCATTCATACCGCAAGGATCCACGCGCAGTCTGCGCAAGATAACCCACAAGCGTCAATCCCGTCAGCGCTGTCGCCCACGCCGTAATACGTACGCTGCCCACCGCGTCTGCGCGCGTGAAAAATCCGGTGGCGCGATGACGCCCGTTCCGTATCTGCCCTGAGTCATCGTGACGTTCCCAATCTTCGATCGCCAGGCAATTCAAGCAACACAGCAATGCAAAAAATGCCCACGGAATGCACTCCTGCCAGCGAAGCTCTCTGCCGTGCGACCAAATGGGCAACGTCACGCCGCCCGCAAAAACAATTCCAACAAAAATCTCCTTTGGCAATGCTCGGGAAAACCGCCCGCAAAACGCGTGGATTGCCGCGAGATACAGCACCAGAAGTAAACCCAGTCTCACGCCTGCGTCGCGTTCCGCCGCCGGCAGGGACTCCGCGGTCAACCAAAAAATCCCACCGCTCGCCGCCATTAACAGACTTACCAGCGCCACGCCATGCCGTTCGCAGAAAAAATGCCGCTCCCGCAAGGCCCCGCGATTCCCTGCCGTCCAGCCGTCCAGCAACCGGTCGCTCACATAAATGACCCACACCGCAAGAAACAGCACCGCAGCATCGACAACCGGCAACCTTCCGCCGCTGCCCCGCGCAAAAACCGCTGCCCACGCCACCGCCACTATCGGCGCATCGATGCTGAGAACATTCCACCAAAGCCACCAAGGAATTTCAGACGCAACGATAGACCCAACCACCGGCGCGACGCTTGGCACGATGCCCGACGCAACGGGCGCCTCGACTGCCAACTCCGAATACGGCTCCGGGTCGACCCATGGCGCCGTACGCACTACGTGGCTGTGCTGCAGACGCGCATCACCAGCGTCGACAACCGGATCAACCTTCGCCACCACCTTGGAGGATGCTGAGGAGGGATTCTCCCCAGTCTCGAAAACCGGAACCACCGCCGCCATACCGACAATCCTTTTCATGAGCCGCGCACGCAACGGGCAGCCTTTAAGGATTATCTCACGCGTCACCGCGCAACTCTTGCGCTATCCGATCTCCCGCACTTATCGTTTGCGTTGGATCACAACTTCGGTTGGCTTGAAATTTCCTTGAACCGACGACGTTGCTTGTCCTACAACTTCGCTTGCAACGCTTTCCGCAAATCCGGCCCGATCCGCTCCACAATGGAAACGCCCGGAGCCTCGCCCTCATACTGCCCGATGGTATTTCCGTCGCGCCCGAGCAAAATATAGTTCGGCAAAGCTGCGACACCATATTGATGCGCCAACGTGCCATTTCCATCGAATCGCTGCGCCCAGGTCATTTGATGCTCCGCGACGAACGCTTTCCACACTTGTTCATCGTCATCTTCGCTGACGCTGATCAGCGTGAATTCTTCGCTGCCGTAAACTGCTTGCAGCTGCCTCAACTTCGGCAGCGCTTGGCGGCATGGCCCGCACCACGACGCCCAGAAATCCAGCAGCACCACCTTGCCCTTTAATTCCGCTAACGGCAGCTCCTGCCCCGGCGTAGTTGCCGCGGCGGCATCCGTCCTCTTTTCGTGCAAGCTGGTCCGCTCAAAATTGTCGTCATCATAAATCTTGTGCGGTTTGGGCTGGTTTTGCTTGCTGGCACGCGCCAGCCGCGCGGCATCTGCCAGCGAGATCGCCTGGTCCGCCTGATTGCCATCGCTCGCCATGCTTATCGCAGCGGGCGAATTTTGCGTCGCATCATTCGGCGTCCCGTGCGCCGGTGCCGTCTTGGCTTGTGCGGAGTTGTTCTGCCTAGGGTCCTGTTGCGAACCGGCGCGTGGCGGCGCCACGCACACTGCAGCGCACGCCAATCCTAAACTTAACAGTATTCGCGCGCTACTCATCCGTTCACCTGTCTACTTCGGTGCCGATTCCGGCTTCAGAAAGATCGAGTCATCGATCGGCGCGTTCACATCCACCTGCACCAATCGGATGTTCAGCACCACGCCTTTTTCTACGCGCCTCATGCGGTATGGAATTTTCAGTCCCGCCACGTCACGGTAATCGTCCAAATCAAGTTTTACCGAATACGGTCCATCCTTTGTGCTGTACATGTCTTCCGTGTGCACGATATATCCACTGTCCACATCGAAATACATCCGCGAGACCACGTTTTTCTCCGGCATGTACTCCACCACGTAAGTGTTGTGACGCCCCACCTTTTCCTGGCCGGTGACTTTTCCCGTCGCCGCCAGTAGGAAGGCCTTCCCGCGGTCCGCAAAATCCGTATAACGCAACCGGCTGGCCAGCGCCGCGCCCTCATACTGGTGATAGCCGCCGGCCGCATCCTCGATCCACGCCGCTTGCCCGTCGCACACGTCGCGCACCACCACGCCGTTTGGCAAAGTTATTTTGAACAGCGACTTGTTCGGCGCTTTTTGAAAAATCTCGATAGAGAAAAATGACGAACCGTCTTCCGTCTGATACAGACCCTTCATCCTGCGCGAACTGGCCTTGGCGATCGCCGCCGCGCCGCCCATCACCTCATCGTTCCTGGCCAGCAACGCTTTCGTCGTCGGCAGCCCCGCAACCGGTGCGCTCTCGCCAGCCGCCGCAACCTTCTCCGTCGTGGTAACCGGAACCACCGCCGCCCCGGCGCTCCGCGCGGCACTTTCCTGCGCGCCACAATTCCCACCCAGCAATCCCGACAGGCCCGCGCCAAGCACAGCCACTGCCAGCAAGCGTTCGGTTCGCATGTCGACCTCCGTTTGCCTTCAGTATGTGGGGGATGACTGAGTGGGAAGGGTTTATCGTGGATTCCGTGCCGCATCGTCAACTGCCCAAAGGTTCAGGCAGCCACGGCGCAGCAGATTAGCGTCACCGACGGATTCAGGAGGCAGGGTCACGCAATGGCCCTTCGTCGAATCCGCCGGTGACGATCGCGATGCATAGGTTGTGCTTTGAGCCAGCAAGTCGTTTCACGCTCCGCTCATTTTTCTGCAAATCTATGCCGTCCGCCGTGCTTTCGTATGCCTTCTGTAGGTGCCGGACTTCAGTCCGGCCTGCCTCCCCGAGCGCAGTCAACCGGCCGGGACCGCCAGCCCTTGCGATGGCGCCGCCTCAATCGACGGAACAAGGTGCGCGGCAAACGCCGGCACCTTCCGAAACGCCATGTGGAAAACCTCGCTGAACGAAACAATCTGCATCCCATGCTTCTCAAACAAAATGGTCAGCCCGCGTTGTGAATACAACGAAACATGCCCATTGCGCGGCGCCACATACCACCACCGCAGCCCCAGCTCCGCAAAATTCGCAGGCTGCGTAAGCGTGGAAAACAAAATGACGCCTTCCGCGGCCAGCATCCCATTCATATCTGCCACGATTTTGTTGGGGAACGGCGCATGTTCCATAACCTCGAAACAGGTAATCAATTCAAAAGGGCCTTGCGGACGCGCCGAGAACGCCGAGAAAGGATCGTAAGTAGCAGCCCGGAAGCCGCGTTCTACGAGCAGCCGCGCGAACAAGCCAGAGCCGCCGCCGTAGTCGAGGATCGATAGCTCCGCGCGCGCACCCTCGAAAGCTTTGGCAACGACGCCGGCATTATTCGTCGGCCGCACCACCACGTAGTCGGGATCGACGAGCACGTAGTCATCGTTGTAGATATATTTCAACAATGCTTCAGGCGACCAATCATCAAATGCCTCGGTAAACAAAAACCCACACGCGTCACATCGCCGGTAGTAAATCGGCTTGCCCGAAACGTTCAAGCACTTCCCTTGCGCTTCGATGCAGCTCTTATGAAAGTCCACCACGCCAAACAGCGGACTCGCCCGGCCGCAAATCTTGCAGGCCGCGGGCCGCGGATCGATGACGTTAAGCACGCGAGCGCCGGGCGAGCACTGCCAATTCAGCGGCCACGCGTTCGAGCACGGAACCCCAATCGCCAGCCGTCAGCTGACGAAACAACCGCATCGTCGGATACCACGGACTATCTTCGCGTTCGAGCAGCCACCGCCAATCCGGCGCGAACGGCAGCAATATCCATACCGGCTTTCCCAGCGCGCCTGCCAGGTGCGCTACTGCGGTGTCCACTGTGATGACCAAATCAAGATTCGCGAGCAGCGCGGCCGTGTCGGAAAAATCCTTCAGCTCTCCGGCGATGTCGACCATCCTCATTCCCGACGCCGTCTGTTGCGCCGCCGCCGGACCTTTCTGCAATGAATAAAACTGCACATCTGCGCGGCTCAGCGGCGCGAACTGCGCCAGCCGAATCGAGCGTTGCAAATCGCGCACATGTTTCGGATTGCCCGCCCACACCAACGCCACGCGCAATCTATCTCCGCCGTCCTCCGCCAGCCGCAACCGCCATTTCTCCGCTTCGTCCAGATCCGCGCGCAGATACGGAATCTCCGCCGGAATCGTCGCCAATTCCGTACCGAAGGCCAGCGGCAAGCTGAGTAGCGGACAGTGCCACGCAAAGTCCGGAAGCGCGTCGCCCTGCGCCAGCACGCGCGTTGTTCCGGGCATTTCGCCCAGCAACCGATGCAATTCGCGCTGCACTTCCAGCACCACTTCTCCGCCGCGCCCCGCGACAATCGGCACGTAGCGCACGAATTGCAACGTGTCTCCCAAACCTTGCTCGGCATGCAACAAAATCCGCGCGCCGCTCAGCCGTTCACCGTGCCACAATTTCGCGCCAATCTTGGCCGTTCCAATCTTGCCGGCCACGATCGTCCCGCACGCAGTTTCGCTCGCCACAATTTCCACTGAGACGGATGCAGCCGCACCCGCCTCCGCTGATGCAAATTCTTCTCGCGCGAATTCTCGCTGCACCTTGCGCAGCGCCTTCGTATGCCAGCGATATTCGTAATTTTCCCAACCAAGAGAAAATTCCCCGCGCAGCAGGTGCGCGAGTCCCGCATAGTAAAGAAATTCGCGCGCCGCTGGTTTCAACTCCGATGCCCGCCGGTAACTTTCCAGCGCCGCAACCAAATCGCCTTGATGGGCCAGTATGTGACCCACATGCCCGTGCGCCTCCGCCAATTCCGGCTTCAGCTCCAGCGCGCGCTGGCACGCCTCCATTGCGCCGGCTAAATCTCCCTGCCTCCAGAGATTTCCGCCCAAATTGTTGTGTGCCTCCGCGAGCCCGGGCCGCAGCGCCACGGTCCGCTGGTAACAGTCCTGCGCCGCGCTCAGTTCGCCCTGCTCGGCAAATGCATAACCCAAATAGTTGTGTGCCGCCGCCAACTCCGGCTTCAACGCGATAGCGCGCCGGCTAGACTTCTCCGCCCCCGTAAAATCCCCTCGCCGCCAAAGACTTCCCGCCAAGCTGCTGTGCGCCTCGGCAAACTCCGGCTGCAGCGCAATGGCCCGCTGGTAACTCGCAAGCGCCCCATCCAAATCGCCTTGATCCGCGAGCACATGACCCAAGTGACTGTGCGCCTCCGCCAATTCCGGCTTCAGCGCAATCGCACGTCGACAGCAGACCAGCGCCTCCGCCAAATTTCCCGCGCGCCACAAATTTCCACCCAGATTGCTGTGCGCCTCCGCAAGTTCTGGGTTGATCGTGATGGCACGCTCCAGCGCCTCGGCCGCTCCAGAAAAATCCTCCTGCAGTTGCAGCACCGCTCCTAGATTGCTCAGCGCCTCCGCATAGTTCGGCCGCAGCAACAGCGCACCGCGCAACATCTCGGCCGCCGCAGCGAACTCGCCTGACTCCTGTAGCACAATCCCGAGGTTGTAAAGCGCTTCGGCGTCGCCAGGCGTCAGCCGCAACACTTCGTGATATTCGCGCGCAGCTTCTTCCATCGCGCCAGACTGATGCAACGCATGCCCCAAATTGTAGTGAAATCCCGCACACTCCGGTTTTAAGCACACCGCCAGGCGGTAGCAGCGGATGGCCGCATTCAGCTCACCGCATTTCCTTTTCAAATTTCCCAGATTGTAGTGCGCCTCGGCATGCTCCGGCTGCAATTCCAGCACGCGCCGAAAAAATCCCTCGGCCTCCGCAGATCCTTCAGTTTCCGCCAACACATTCGCCAAACCATGCAGCGCCGCCACATGCGTCGGCTCCAGCAAAATCGCGGCGCGATAACTCGCCACAGCCGCCGCCAACTCACCTTGCAGCAAAAAAGTATTTCCCAAATTGTATGGATAGTCGGCAGCCAACGGATTGACCTCGATCGCCGCGCGCAGCAGTCCAATCGCAATTTCATACTGCCCCGCTGTCTGCGCAAGCACCCCCAACAAATGCAGCGCATCCGCATCCCGCGGCTCACGCTGCAAAATCTCGCAGTAACAAGCCTCCGCCTCCGCCAGTCGCCCCGCCTGGTGGTGTTCCAGCCCAACCCGCAGCGTGTCCGCAGCAGTTCTCTCAGCAGCAGTTCTCTTCCGGGAAACTTCCGTCAGCACACAAAAATACCAAGCACGCCGCCTGCAAATCGCACCGTTAATCTATCGCCCAGCATGCGAGAAACATTACAAAACGCCAATGAAGCCTTTTCTTAGAATGTAGCGGCGGGTCTTCAGACCCGTGCTCTTGACTCTGTCCTTCGTAGCGTCCGGCCACCGCGACAGCCTGACCAGCACCGCGATCCTCGTTCATCTTCGCAATCGCAACAATACTGCAGCCGTCGAGCGACTAGATGCATCTAGTCCTCCATACGGAACTCTTCTGCTAGAGTGCTGATACAGACTTTAGCGCTGTGACCGACAGATATTCTAAAGTGCGCATCGAACTTGAGCGACGAAGGAGAATAGCCGTGAAGCAAGGACGACTCTCGCGTGTTCTGCTGGTGATGCTGGCCAGCGCTGCTTTTGCCGCCGCGCTCATGCTGGGATGCGGCAGCAGCTCGGCGCCGCGCGCCTCCGCACAAACGGAAACGCCCGCGAAGCCCGCCGGGCCGCCTCAACAACTCACCGCGGACGGGCAGACGCAGTTGCGCGCCATGGCGCAAAGCGGAACTCTTGCGGAGCTGCGCTGGCCGAATTTCAGCGATTACACCAGCCACGTGCAGAAATTCTACGACCTGTACGGATATTCACTGCCGTGGGTTCGCGACATGCAACCCACGCCACAAGCGCAGCAGATTATTGCCGTGCTGCTGAACGCGGAGCAGAAGGGATTGTCCGCTGACGATTACGATGGGCCGCGCTGGCAGGCGCGCCTCGCCAAACTGAAGCCCGCGGCGACGCAACCATCCGAGGCCGATGCGATCGCGTTTGACCTGGCGCTGACCGTGTGCGCGATGCGCTACATCTCGGATCTGCACATCGGCAAGGTGAATCCCGAACACTTCGATTTTCACTTGAATGTCGAAAGCAAGAAATACGATCTGCCAGAATTTTTAAAAACAAATGTTGTCGACGCTCCCGATGTTGCGGCAGCGCTAGCGCAAGTGGAGCCTCCCTACCCCGGTTATCAGCGCACGATTGTGGCGCTGCACCGCTATCTGGAACTAGCGAAACAGTCCGACGGCTTGCAGCTTCCTGCGCTCGCGCCTAAGGCGAAGCCGATCGCGCCCGGCGATAACTATCCGGAACTGCCGCAGCTGGCGCGATTCCTGCAATTGGTCGGCGACCTGCCGAGCACCGCTACCGTTTCCGACAGCACCGTTTACGCGGGCCCGCTGGTCGACGCGGTCAAGAATTTCCAGACCCGCCACGGGCGCACGCCGGACGGAAAACTCGACGCGCAAACGCTGACGGACTTGAATGTGCCGCTGTCCCGCCGAATACGCCAAATGCAACTGACGCTGGAGCGATGGCGATGGCTGCCGAACGAGTACCGCGCCGCGCCGATTGTGGCGAACATTCCCGAATTTCGCGTGCGCGCGTACGACGAAAATCTAAAAGTGGCGCTGTCCATGAATGTGGTGGTCGGCAAAGCCTACGGCCACAACACGCCAATCTTTGAAGACTCGATGGAGTACGTCGTTTTCCGCCCATACTGGAGCGTTCCCTTCTCGATCGCCAGGGCGGAAATGCTGCCGCGCCTCGCCAAAGATCCCGACTACTTGGCCAAGAAAAACTTCGCAGTCGTCGACAGCAAGCAGAACGTGGTGACCGCGGGAGCGGTGTCTGCCGATGTGCTCGCGCAGTTGCGTGCGGGCAAACTATTTATTCGCGAAAATCCTGGTCCGACCAACTCACTGGGCCTGGTGAAATTTATTTTTCCTAACAGCTACAACATCTACATGCACGATTCGCCGCAACGCCAACTGTTTTCGCAAGCGCGCCGCGATTTCAGCCATGGCTGCATTCGGCTGGAACGGCCGGCGGACATGGCCGTGTGGGTGCTCCGCAACAACCCCGGCAACTGGGACTTGGCCAAAGTGCAAGCCGCCATGAATGGCACCGGTATCTCGCAGCAGGTGAATCTCACGAAGCCGATTCCGGTGTTCATCGTTTACGGCACGGCGATCGTACCGGAAAGTCTGCAAGTGGAATTTTTTGACGACATTTATGGCCAGGACGCGGCGCTGGAAAAAGTTCTGGTGAAGGGCTATCCGTACCCCGGCTAGTCGGCTTTTTCAGGAACCTCGGTTGATACCTCCATGGGCGCTCCGGTTACTCATTCCCGGTTAGTCGCCGCCGATTAGGCTGGCGGGACAATCGAAGCACCACTGGCGCACGCGGCCGACGTCCACATGGATGAAGTCGGAGTGGGGATAGTAGCCCACGCCGCCGCGTTGCAAGGCCAGCGCGGCGCGGCGGAGCTTCAGGGTGTTGACGCCGGGCATGCGCAGGTCGATGGCTTCTGCTTGAATGTGCAGGCTGTTCTTGGCCACGCCGTTGGTGTGCGCGCGCAATGATTCGTTGGTGCCTGGCGTGCGATAGCCGCAGACAATGTCGAACTCGCCGCCAGGACGCCCGACGGACGTGGCGAGGTCCGAGAGAATGTCGTATAGGCGCGGATCGAAATGGCGAACTTCGTTGGTGTTATGGTCGCGCAGGAAGTAGTCCAGCTTGGCCAGTGCGCTGGGAATGAATTCCTCGCCGCGGCGGTAGACAATGTCAATGCGCTCGGCGGTGTGCGTGTTGTAGAGCACCAGGCGGTGCTCCTGCGCTGCCGGAGCGGAGACCTCCGTCGCGGTCCCGGCCGGCGGCCCATCGCCCGAGGCGCCATTCGATCGGGCCCCCGCGGCGGCGCCGGACAGCAGGATCGTCATGGCCGCAGCCACGGTGAGGAACAGCGAATTCTGTCGATATCTGGTCATAATGCCCCTAACTAGTTTACCAAAATAGGCCTATAAGTTCACCTTGCGACCCCTCCGAGTAACACACCCCGCCAATGCGTCCAAGGGTCGCACAACAGGCGCAAAGGGTACGTTGCGCCGGCGCAATTACGTGACGGCTTGGCAGCTGCCCCATGCTCCGCCAGAGTAAAGGCGGCTTCGGCGTGCTGTCGGCCTTCCTGCGTCGGGTTTGGGGAATGGTGGACGGTGGCGGGGACGCGGGATGCGGGATGCGAATCTGAAGATTCGCCACTACGAGGGCTAGGGTGTTCTTTTTGTGCGAGTTACGGGCGCACGGGGCGATCGAAGATGGCTGGGAATAGTAACTAGTCTGTTACGGGGAACCCCCGGGGGGTCGATGAAAGAGTAAGATTCCATTGGGTTTACGGGTGATTCTCGCGAAAGAGTAAGATTCTGTTGGGGTTACGGCGCTTCGACCGCAGGACGCGGCGTAAATGAACGGCGACGCGAGGAAGTGACGAGGTAAGGAAAGAACGGGAGGAATGTGAGTGGCGGTCCTTCGCCCGAAGGGCTCAGGGTAAAGCGGGAGGTTGGGGCGGCGAGCGCGAAGATCTGCGGGGCGGGCGACAAAGGCACAGACTGAAGTCTGTGCCACCGGGAGGTGTTTTGGTGCGGGCTTCATAGGGCATGGTAGCATTGGGCTGTGATGCTTGTCAAGAGATATTATCCTGTAGTACTACGTTCGAATGATGGAGATAGTACGTTCGAATGGAGAAGCGTAGTCTGGTTCCGTTTTGGAACTGGTGGAGCGACGGGGTTAGGCGATAAGGATTAGGCAACAAGGATTAGACAACAAGGGATAGGCAATAAGGGTTGCAACGAATTCAAAAGAAAGACCCACCCTCACAAAACGAGGATGGGGCACCCCGAATCGGTCTCCCGGCTTACGGCCGTGCCACCCGCCGTGCCACCGCGGCCATGATCAAGGCGGCACCCACATTTTATGATGCAGTGGGGCGTCCATTGGTAACGCAGAGCGTTTCACCTTCGTTCATTAAATTTCTTGAGCGTGTGGGATGCAAATCTGTGGTCGGTGGCGTCTACGTTCACAAAATTGTCACAGAAAAAAGCGGCTTAAATGTGTAACCGATATTCAGGATGTGGCGTCTGATTCAGTACGGCGTTTTAAGTGGAGGCGCTGGTAGATTTGGGCCAACGCCTCCGTCCAAAATTTTGTTTGAGCTTCATGATTCTCGATTGGCCGCGCGCGTGACAATCCCGGGAACTTCGTTCGGTTTCACCGCATGCACTTGCATCAGATGCTTGATGAAGGCCGACATGTCCTGCGACGCGTACACGCAGCGAGGGCACTGTAGGGTTGATTTGGTCCGCGCGGCCTTGGCTTTCGTACACATGGCCGACCCCATTTTTACCTCAAAAAACGAGGATGAGTCACGCGGAATCGTTCTTCTGCCTTACGTCCGGGCCACGCGCCAGCACTGCGGCGGTGGATGGCTGGTTGAGCGCGGTCATCGCGGCTAGGGAGTCCATGTAGTCGCGCCAATGGACGATCTTACGATCTGCGATCGTAACCACAGAGATGAAACGGTTGTCGTAGGCGGCGCCGGTCGAAAGTATTTCGCCGTGGACCTGGTATTCGATGATCACGATACGGGGGTCCTGCGAGCGGTGAATGACGAGGGCGTCCGCGCCATGCAGGACGATGTTGTTGCCGTAGGGTGCGTAGAGGGCCATGAGCGCCGCACGACCATGCACGGTTTGTGGCCAGCCTGGAAAAATATAGAGAAACTCGAAGACGGCATCGTCGGCGATGGTATCGAAATAGTGGTCGCCGTCGACGAGTCCGGCCAAGCCTTGCTGTGCTATTGCGAAGAATGGGTCGAGCGCGGTGAAGGCGGCGTATTTAGGATCGGTCACACGTTGACTCCTGTGGTGGTGAGAGAAGTTCGTAGTTACGCGGTCGGTCGAATGTTCTGATTTACCCGGAAGAAGTTCTTAGGGTCATACTTCTTCTTAATTTCGGCCAGACGATGATAGTTCTCTCGATAGCTCGCTTGGACGCGGTCTTGTCCCTCTTCCATCATGAAGTTTACGTACGCGCCACCCGCTGAGAACGGATGGAGGGCATCCCAATAGTCTTTGCACCATGCTGTGATTTTCTGGGCGTTCGCAGGGTCGGGGTCAACGCCCACAATCACCTCGACGAACAACGCCTCGCGGAAACTGTATGCCGTATCGTTCTTGGCAATGCGCTGCGCCGCCCCGTTGACGGGATAGAGATGCATGGTAGAGAGCATGGTCGGTACTTTGGATCCATGCTCAACGTGCCGAGCGATTGCTTCATCGCTCAATTCGGTGAAGTTGTCAGCCCGCCAATACCATTGGAGGCCAGGACCGAATAGCGGATCAAATAGGCTTTGCACGACCGGGAATGGCGCAGGGCCGACGTGATCGAGAAGGGGTTTGCCCAGCGATCGCATCGGCTTGAGGGCGTCTTCCGTCTGTTCCGGAGAGCCGGTGCTGCACCAAATAATGCCGCACACTTTCCTGAAGTGGAGATGCTCGGGAAACATGGGCGCGGGTGGCACGACGAGGAACGCGAAAAAGCCGCCAACATATTCCGGCGCCTTCTTAATAAAATCTCGATAAGCGCTGAGGACATTCGCGGCCTCTTCCATCGGCCAGAATGTCGGGCCGAATTGGACCATATTGATCGGATGGAGGCGAAACTCGAACGAAGTTATGACCCCGAAGTTGCCGCCGCCACCCCTTACAGCCCAAAACAGATCGGGATTGCATTCGCTGCTCGCGGTCACGAAACTGCCAGCGGCCAAAACCACATCCACCGCCAACAAATTGTCGATGGTAAGGCCAAATCTGCGGGTAAGGTAACCGATGCCTCCGCCCAGAGTGAGCCCGGCCACTCCGGTGCTCGAGACGAACCCGCAAGGCGCAGCCATGCCGAATGGATGCGTTGCATGATCGACGTCGCCCCAGACGCATCCCGCCTCAACGCGGACGGTTCTGTTTGCGGGGTCAACGCGAATGCCTTTCATTTTTGAAAGATCAATCACCAGACCATCGTCACAAGTTCCTAAGCCCGCTCCGTTATGGCCGCCGCCCCGAATTGCGGTCAACATTTCGTTGGCCACACCAAACTGCACCGCCGCTATTACGTCGGCAACGTCCGCGCAACGGGCAATAAGACGTGGACGTTTATCGATCATCCCGTTGTGGACTTTGCGAGCGGATTCATAGGCGGCATCCGAAGGCGCAATAAGCTCTCCGCGAAAGGAACTCTTCAACTGTTCGAAGGACAGTGTGATCACTATGTTCTCTCAATTGCCTTTGTATCGGCCCGTCGTCGGTCTGAATCTACCACGATTTTGCGCTGACCCCTGATTGGTCGGGTTACCGGAAATGTGCTTTTGAGCCGACCATCTGAACCGGCAGCGGTAATCAAGACTTGGCAGCCGCCAACTAATGCGGTGTGTTACTCTGCGTCTCAGTGCAGTTCCTTTGGAGTTCTTCGTGCGATTATCGATGTTTATATTTTTGTGCCTGCAAATAAGCGCGGTACCAGGCTCAGTATTTGGTCAAACCGTTGCATCCGGGGATTTTCGCGTTGGGGCGGCGAAGGTCGACATCACTCCTTCTCAGAGTGAGTTGCCGAAAGCATATTTGGGTGTGCTCGATCACGTATTTTCCAGGGCCATCGTCATCGACAATGGCCACACCAGTGCCGCGCTCGTCACCCTGGATGCCGGTGGGGTTCCAAACGAACTGTGGGCCGATTTGAGCGCGCGCGCCGAAAAAGAGCTGGCCATTCCCTCCAGCAATATTCTCTTCACTGCTACCCACAGCCACAGCGTTCCCATGGTTATTCCAATATTCGGCCACGAGCAGGTCGATAAAGCGCGCGTGGCGGACTACGAAGAGAAAGTGTTTCAGTCCATGAAGTCCGCGAAAGCGAACCTCCAGCCTGCGAAAATTGCGTATGGAACTGGTGTTTCTTACCTTAACGTTCAGCGTGACATCATTGATCCTGTGACACATCGTTGGTGGGAAGGGGCAAACTACGGTGGCGCGTCGGACAAGACCGTTGCAGTCATTGCGTTCGAGTCCTTGCAGGGGGATCCAATCGCGGTCTACTACAACTACGCGATGCACGCCGTGATCACGGGAACACTCGACCTCGTCAGTGGAGATATCCCTGGCTCGGCCTCACGATATATCGAGTCGCATTTCGACGACAAAGTAGTGGCCTTATGGTCTGAGGGCGCAGCCGGAGACCAGAACCCCATCTACTTCCAACAAACCTATGATTTAAGAGCGATTAGAACCCAAGACTTCGCCCAGAAAGGAGTCGACGTCAGCAACTCGATGCCCCCAGGAGGCCAAGGCCTCGACCGCAATAGTCCTAAAGTTCTCCACCTGATGAAAGAGCAGGAGGAGATGATTACATCCATGGGTCAGCTGCTGGGCGAAGAGGTCCTGCGCGTCATGCGCGGGTCTAATCGTTTCGTGTCTGACGGACGACTATTCGGAGACGCGAAGTCGATAACCTGTCCTGGGCGGGAGCGCACCAATGAAGGCCGCGGCGGATTTCCCGGCACATACAAGGATGGGCCTCCCGTAAACATACGGCTCGGTGTGTTGATGATTGACGATATCGCGATAGGGGCGGTAAACGGCGAAGTCTATAACCCGATTGCTGAACGGCTGAAGCGAGAGTCTCCCTATGCCAAGACCATCATGGCGACTCTGACGAACGGTTTTGCGAATTCAGGCTATATTCCAGACGATGCGTCGTTTGGCCACTACACATTCGAGGTTCTGTCATCGCGCCTTCAGCCTGGCTGCGCCGAGACGAGCATCGTAAACGGAATCATGGAAATGATGCCCAGAGTCAAATATTAGCGAGTCGCGTTACCGGCACATCTCAACTCCTGATAAGTCATTATCGGACAAGTGGATTTATTCGCCGGTCGGACTGGTTTCAGTCCACTCAACCATAACTCACTTCCATGCCTGCGCTATCTGGAGGGCAAGCTTAGCGTGATGGGTGTCCCAGGCTCCACACGTAGGCTGCGACGGCGGAGACTTGGTCTGGCGTGAGTTGTGCGCCGCCCATAGCCGGCATGGGGCTGCGGTATTGTTTGGGTTGCGGAACGCCGTCGGTGATGGTTTTCGTGATGCCCGCGAAGCTGCCATCGCTCCACAACCACTTCTTCCCTGTTAGATCCGGACCCAAAGGCCCGCCTTGGCCGTTGGCGCCGTGACAGCCAGTGCAGGCCGCGCCACCGACTTGGCCACGGTAGATGCGCTCGCCCAGCGCCACCATTTCACGCGTCGCTCCTTGGGGAACGGCTACGGCTGGGGATGCGGCCGCACCGGCATCTGGGTGCGTGCCCTCTGGTGGATTGGCCGGGGCTTCGACGATCGCGCCGGCGGACGCGGTGTCGCTGGGGCACGGAGTCACTTTTGCAGCAGCGCCAGCGCTAGCTGCTCCGCCGCGATAAACAACGCGGTAGATTCGTCCGCGGACATCGTCGGAGATATAGAGCGCGCCATCTGGTCCGACGGCGAGGCCGTCCGGGCGATGTTCGGCTTTATCTGGGGATTTCACGGCACCTGCGAAGCCATCGGCAAAAATTTCGCAGCCACCGGAGGCGTGGCCACCGGTCATCGGCTGAAACACCACGTTGTATCCGCCTTGCGGATAGGGCGCGCGATTCCACGAGCCGTGGAAGGCAATGAACACGCCGTTGCGATAACGCTCCGGGAATTCTTTCTGGTCGTAGCGCACCATTCCGTTTGGCGCCCAATGCGCGGGAAAGGCCGCGGCCGGAGCGAGCTTCTTCGCGCACACGCCGATGGTTTTGCCGCCGTCGCCACCGTACTCCGGAGCCAGGACCAACTTTCGCGCGAAGGAGTCGTAGTAGCACTCGGGCCAGCCGTAGTCGCCGCCCTGCGTCAGCAACAGGAGCTCTTCTGCGGGAAGCGTGGCCTCCTGATCGGGCTGGTAAAGATCGGGCCAATTGGAATGGAGCTGGTCGCGTCCGTGCTGGGTGACAAACAGGCGGCCGCCCGAGTCCATGGCAAAGCCTTCACCGTTGCGTATGCCGGTGGCAAAGCGGTCGGCCTTCGAAAAACTTTGGAGCGATTTATTCGCGTCGTAGCGCCAGATGCCGGCGCGCGTCTCGAGTTCCGTGCAGGGATCGGCTCCCGGGGATTTTAGCGTGCGATTTTTCAGTTGGCAGGAATTCGTGGCGCTGGCCACGTCCACATACAGGGAGCCTTGCGCATCGATGAAGAAGGGATGCATGGGATGGTCACCGGTAAGAGGCAATCCGGAGACGATGGTGACCGGAGCATCTTTTGGAACGATGGAGCCGGCAGCCAGCGGATAGCGCACGATGCGGTCGTTGATCTCGGCATAGATCGAGCCTTTATAGAGGCCGATGCCGGTGCCGCCGGCTCCGCCACTTTGCACGGTTTCGCCGAAGCGCTCGTTCACGTCGGCCTTGCCGGTGTTAGTTTTGTCTTGTAACGCGACCAGGAATCCGCCGGAATGCGGGGTTTCGTTGCCGTAATATTCGCCGGACCAGGTGTTTACATAGACGACGCCGCTGGGCGCAACGACGAGGTGTCGAGCGTGGCCGATTCCGTCGGCAAAAATCGTGGCGCAGAAGCCCGCGGGTAACTTCAGCCCGGTGTCATCGCTCGGGCAGCCCTGGTCCGCGACTGCAACGGCGGCGCGCGATGGATTGCGAGCCAGCAGTGAGGAACCAATCAGGTACAAGACGACGAGAGCCGCCAAAGCGGGCAACAGCTTCTTGAGTAAGTGGAAGAATTGCATCGGAGCCTCCCTCACGGCGACCGCGAACACGGTGAACGTGAATGCTGCGAAAATATATCATAGCGGTTGTTCGTAGGAATCTTGGCGACGCCCGACGTCGGCGCTCCAAAAGGGTGGCGAGGGGCCTGTCAATAATACGCAAGCTTGAACTGAAGGCGGCTGGATGGGTTAAAGTAGGCGGCGCAGGAGGTGCTGGCCATGAGAGTGGTGATTGTCGGTGGAGGATTTGCGGCGGTGGAGTTTGCGGCGACGCTGCGGAAGAAGCTGAAGGCGTCGGAGTGCGAGATCCTGGTGTTCAGCCGCGAGAACCACATGGTGTTTCATCCGCTGCTGGCGGATGTGGCGGGGGCGTCGATTAATCCGGACGCGGCGGCGGCGCCGCTGCGGCAAATGCTGAAAGGCGTGAACTGCCGCACCGATCGCGTGGAGCGGATTGATCTGGCGGCGAGCAAAATTGAGTATGACGACGGAAGCCCTGTGCCGGCGCGTCTGCCATACGATCACGTGGTGGTGGCGTGCGGGGCGGAAAGCAATCTGGGAATTATTCCGGGGATGACGGAGAACGCGTTTGCGTTCAAGGTGATGCGCGATGCCGTAGAGCTGCGGCAGCATATTGTGCGGCGCATGGAACAGGCGGAAGGCACGAACGATCCTGAAGTGCGAAAGCACAATTTGAGCTTTATCGTGGTGGGCGCGGGATTCAGCGGCGTGGAGGTGGCGGGGGAAGTCAACGAACTGGTGCGCAGCAGCACGCGATTTTATAGCAATTTTAAAGAGGAAGATGTGCGGGTGGTGCTGGTGCACTCGGAGGAGCAGATTTTACCGGAAGTGGCGCCGACGCTGAGAGAGTTCGCGCGAAAGAAGATGGAGAAGGCGGGTATCACCATGTTGCTGAAGACGCGCGCGGTGGCTGCGACCCGCGAAGGCGTGACGCTGGACAACGGCAGGTTGCTGCACGGGGCAACGATTATTTGCACGATTGGGACGGCGGTTTCTCCGCTGGTGAAGAGTCTGGAGGTGCCGAAAGAGCGGGGGCGGATTCGGACGACGGCCGACATGCGCATCGAGGGGACGACGAACGCGTGGACGCTGGGGGATTGCGCGTACATTATCAACGCGGAAAATAACAAGCCTTCGCCGACGACGGCACAATTCGCGGTGCGGCAGGGACGGCAGGCGGCGATGAATCTGGTGCGCGTGGCAAAGGGCGAAGCGACGCAACCGTTCCGATTCAAGGAGCTGGGGCAACTGTGCTCGATTGGGGGATATCAGGCGGTGGCGGAAATGTTTGGCATGCGGGTATCGGGATTTCCGGCGTGGTTCATGTGGCGCGGGGTGTATTTGCTGAAGCTGCCGACGTGGTCGCGGCGCGTGAAGGTGGCGGTCGATTGGGGCTGGGACCTGCTGTTTCCGCGGGACCTGAGCTTCTTGAACGTGGAAAACGCGCAAAGCGTGACGCACGCTTACTATCGCGCAGGGGATTTCATTCTGCGGCAAGGCGAAGTTGCACGCACGTTCAGCATCATCGAAGACGGCGAGGTGGAATCGCTCGAAATGACGGAGGAAGGCCGGGAGCCCAAAGTTTTGGCAGTGCTGGGTAAGGGAGACTTTTTCGGCGAGGCGGCGCTGATGGGGAATCCCATACACGATCACAGCGTGCGGGCGCGAACGTCGGTGCGGCTGTTGCAGATGGGCCGCGAACTTTTCACGCAGCTGGCGGAGGCGTCGCAACCGTTTCGCGATTTGCTGAGCAAGGCGATTTCGCGGCGCTCCGGAGACTCTTGGCGACGCTTGCCGCTAGCGAAAGAGCTACTCTCCGGCGAACCGCTGGAGACGTTTCTCGATCCCCTGCCGGCGAAACTGCTGACCAGCGACACGACGTTTGCAGATGCGGTGACGGCGCTGAACGAGAGTCCGACGGGGCAGCTGTTGATTGTGGACGAGCAGCAGCATTTGTGGGGCACGCTGGACCGTGAGGACCTGTACGACATGGTTGCGCGCGTCGCAGACGTCCCGTTAGAGAAGCGCGAGGACGTGCCAAAGCGCAAGCTGAGCGAGCTGCTGTATGGCAATCCCCTGTATGTGACGGCGACGGATTCGATCCTGGTGGCCACCATGACGATGCTTGATCACAGCGTTTCGTGGCTGCCGGTAGTGCGCAGTAAGGATGATTTGCATCCGGTGGGCTTCGTGCGAGGAGAAAAAATCGGCAGCCGGATGGTTGAAAAAATTAGCGCAGGGAAAAGCGGTCAAGCAAACACGGCGAGCTGAGGAGCGGTGAACCGAGCGGCGTTAGCCGAGTGCCACAAGCTGAGGTGCGGGAGTTGAGGCGCCGGAGGCCGAGGGTTAGTACGCTGGGCGGTGCCGACTCGGTGCTATCTTTTCACTCGACAATTTTTCGTTCTGCACGGTGGGCTACGCTAGCATATTTCGCGCGCGAGACTGGAGACTGATTTCGCACGACGGAGTTTGGGTGTTCACGGCTGGGCAAGAGCGGGCACGGCGTGCCGTGCCCCTACGAAGCAGTAGCTTTGCCGTGTAAGGAGCGCTCGATTTCTTCGAGGGTGCGGCCCTTGGTTTCTGGGACCAAGTAGTACGAGAAGATCCAGGCAGCAATGGCGAACAGCGCGTATAACCAGAACGTTCGCGTTGGCCCGAGGCTTTCCACCAGCGTGAGGAACGTCAACGAGACGACCAGGTTGGCGCTCCAGTTTGCGGCGGCAGCGGTGCCCTCCGCGAAGCCGCGAATTCTTAACGGATAAATTTCGGAGATCAGCAGCCAGAAGATCGGACCGAGGCTGATGGCGAACGAAGCGACGTACGCCATCAGCGTAACCACCGCCACCTCCGCGAGCGCGCCGCCGGGCCGAAGAAACGCAAAACCAAGGATGCCTAGAGTTATCGCGATGCCCGCCGTTCCGGTCAACAGCAAAGGCCGCCGGCCCATGCGGTCCACCAGCCACATGGACACCAGGGTCATGAGCACGTTCACTACCCCGATGCCCGCGGTGGCGAGAATGGCGCCGGAAGCCGAGGAGATTCCCGCGCGTTGAAGAATCGTTGGCGCGTAGTAGATCACGGTATTGATGCCGGTGATTTGCTGAAATACGGCGAGGCCGATGCCGACGATCAGTGCGGGACGCACGGCAGGACGGAAAAGATCGCTCCAGTGTCCCTGCTGGCCGGATGCCGCGAGAGATTCCTGGATTTCTTTGAGCTCGACGCTCACGTCGGAGTTTCCACGAATACGCGACAAAATCTTCAAAGCTTTTTCGTTGTGACCGTGCCCCGCGAGCCAGCGCGGGCTTTCCGGAAGGTACAACATGCCGAGGCCGAGCAGTAGGCCCGGAACAGCGGCTAGACCCAGCATCCAGCGCCAGCCGCCACTCGGGGCGAACGCGTAGTCCACCACATAGGCCACCAGAATTCCGATGGTGATGGCGAGTTGGAAAAGCGAAACCTGCCACCCACGGGCTTTTGGAGGCGCAACTTCTGAAATGTAAACTGGCACGGTGGTCGAAGCCAGCCCAATGCCGATACCGACGATGACGCGGCCGACAAGCAGCACGTTGAACGATCCCGCGAACGCGCAGATGAGGGCACCTGCAACAAAAATCACCGACGTGACAATCAGCGTAGCCCGGCGGCCCAGATAATCGGATAAGCGGCCGCCACCGAGCGCCGCCGTGGCCGCACCCACAAGGACCATGCTGACCGCCAACTCTTCGGGAAACGTGGAGAGGGAAAATTGCTGTTTGATGAAGATGATCGCGCCGGAGATGGCTGCAGTGTCGTAGCCAAACAGCAGGCCGCCGACGGCGGCGAAAATCGCGGCGAGAATAACGAAGCTGGAACTCGCGGCTTCGACTAGCGGCGCGTTGTGCTGCAAACTCTTCCCTGCTTCGGACGGCATCGGCATCCTCCTGAAAGTTCCGGCGCTATCGCTGTGTCCGCTACCACCAGGTTTCGGTTTGCACGCCGTAAGTGAGCCCGCTGGTGCGATCTTCGAACGGAATACCACCCACCAAGCCGCGGAAGCCGTTGGACCAGTTCGCGTAGGTGAGAAAAACGCGCAGGACTGGGCGGCTGAAGAATTTCCGACCAGCTCCGATTTCCGGCGCGATGGTGAATTTACGCAGCCAGCCGTCGAAGTTCGTATTGTTTCCGTTTTGCAGCGTGGCAAAACCCTCGGTGTGGTCGAACCCAGTCTCGAATGCCAGCGAAAGATACTTGGTGAAAAATAGCACCGGGCGGACGCCGAAAGAGGCCCAGTCGTTAAAACCGTGGCCGGGCAAACCGTCGCGCTGCCGCTGGAAAACAAAAATCGGCATGATGGCGAAACGGTCGTTGGCCTGAACCAGGAGATGCTCGGCGAGCAGCAAGCGTTCGGAGTCTGGTAGGAAGAAGCTGGGAGTGTCGAGAGAGGTGCTGTAATTGCTGGCAGCGCCTTTGCCGTACTGAAAGGAGAAGGCGTGATAGCCGCCGTGCCACTCGAGATCCTGGTGTCGGATACCGACGGCATAGCCCGTGCTCGTGGGGAAGATGGTGCCGGGTGGCAAGGCTCCCGCCACTGGAGTTCCGTTTTCGCCGACAACGGGCTGGACGGTTCCGCCTTTCGCCACCGAATAATCGAACCAAAAACCGAACAGCCCGAATGGCACCTTTAAATCGTAGAGCCGCACGTCGAGGTTGCTCTTCGCATAGTTGCCGTATTGCGTGGGAATGTCAGGTCGCGCGCCTCCAAGAAACGCCACGGCCATCTTGCCAATACCCACATTCAAATCCTCCACGCCCCCGCCATAACCGCTCATGTCCAGGGGGTAGAAGTCATCGATCTCGATGTGCTGGCGGCGGTAGTAGCGTTCGCCGGCCCAAAACTTGGCGTTGGGCTGGAAGTCAAAGAGGTGACCGCCCTGTACAAAGGCTTCGCGCAATCGGAATTGATCGTTGCCGACCCCGTTAGGGAAATTTGCGTAGCTTGCGGAATTCGTAGTGTTAGCCTCAATCATCACCTCGGTCTTGAACCACGCTTTGTCCGAGGCGCGTTCGGGATTCAGCCAATTGTTCACGAAAATAAACTCACCGTAGGTTTCTGCTTCGTTGCCGAGGCGATATTTTGCATCCGCGCCGGGCGCCTGGAAAGCGACCTGCTGGCCTCCCACACTGTTGAGTCCATATCCGGAGCGGAAGTAGCCGTGGAATTCAAAGGTTCCCACCTGCTCCTGCAGCTTGGCGATTTTTTCGTCCGCTTCATTCAGCAGGTCGTAGGTCGGCTCCGATGGCAGATCGCCTTGGTACTTTGCGCTTACCTGATCCTGATCGCGCAACGCCCTGACGGCGGCCTGTTCGGCGGCCGTTTCCAGGGACGCAAGGGTAGGCTCTTTTTTGGCCTCCTCCAGACTTATTGCTGTGTTCGTTTGCGCCTGCACCACTCTTTGTTTGACGATCTGTTCTTCGAGCGCCGCCATGCGCTGCTGCATCTCCTTCATGCTTTGTTCGTACTGTTGTTTTAGCTGATCGAGCTGCTTTTGCAGATCTTCAGGTTGAGAGGTGGGTTGAGAAGGTTGAGAAGAAGTCTGGGAGGTGGGTGGCGAAGGAGGTGCGGAGGGCGTTTGCTGACCCGTGGCGGGCAGGGCACCCGCGGAGAGAAATACGATGAACGAAAGCCATCGCTTACGGTGCGATGTTTTGCGCATATTACCCTTCCCTTCGGGCCAACGGCACTACCTCGTACAGCACTTCCCTACCGTTTGTCAAACGCGCGACGGAGAATCTAGGCGAACGAATCGAATGAATTGTTCGAGTGATTATGGCGGGCAAGAGCGGGCACGGCGTGCCGTGCCGCTACGAAGCGGTAAGATGCTTCGCAGTTCTAGTAGTGGGCTAACCTGATGAATGCCGCGCCCAGACTTGCGCCGATCAACGGAGCGATGATGGGAACGAGGGCGTAGCCCCAATCGGATTTGCCCTTATCGGGAATCGGTAGAACAAAATGAGCCAGGCGAGGACCGAAGTCGCGGGCCGGATTGATGGCGTATCCCGTGGGGCCACCGAGGCTGAGTCCGATGCCCCAAACCAGCATGCCCCAGAGATACGGGCCATAGCCAGGAATCAATCCAGTGGGGGAGACGGCCGTGGCTCCGAATGCAAAGCCGACGACGATCAGCGTGGCCGCGCCGATGGCCTCGGTCAGCATGTTCGCGGGAATATTACGGATCGCCGGAGCGGTGCAGAAAATTCCCAATTTGGCGCCTTGGTCGGGGGTCTCTTTCCAGTGCGGCAGGTAGGTTAGCCATACCAGAATCGCTCCAACAAAGGCACCGAGGACTTGTGCCGTCCAGAACGGGATGACATTTGTCCACTTGTTCGAGATGATCGCGACGGCGAGGGTAACCCCGGGGTTGAGATGGGCGCCTGGACTACCGCAGGCAATCGCGGTGAAGATCCCGGCGGTGACCGCCAATCCCCATGCCGTGGCGATGACCATCCAACCGGAGCCTTCTCCTTTGGACTTCTTGAGCAGAACGTTGGCCACAACGCCATCACCCAACAGGACCAGCATCATGGTTCCCATAAATTCGCCGAAGAATGGTGACGTCATCAAAATCCTCCTAATTTTGATTTAGCGTTCAGGGCCGATTTCACGCGCCGATTTCACGCGCCGATTTCACGCGTCATTTTCACGCGCGCTTTTCACGCATTATTTTCACGCACCCTGGGCGGACTTCGACGAGGGCTGAGTCTTGTCGTCTACCCAGTCAAAGGAGCGTGTCACCGCCCGCTTCCAAAGTTTGTACTTCTCTTCCCTTTCGGCCTCTTCCATGTGGGGAGTCCAGGTGTGATCAATGGCCCAATTCGCTTTCAGCTCTTCGAAGTCCTTGTAAAAACCGACCGCCAAACCCGCGGCGTAGGATGCGCCGAGCGCAGTGGTTTCTTTGACCACCGGCCGGACCACTGGGCGGTTTAGGATGTCCGATTGGAATTGCATGAGGAGTACGTTTTCGACCATGCCGCCATCGGTGCGCAGCACGTCCAGATTGATTTTCGAATCCAGCTGCATGGCCTCAACGACTTCGCGAGTTTGAAACGCGGTGGATTCGAGAACGGCGCGCGCCAGGTGGCCTTTGTTTGCATAACGCGTTAATCCCGCAATCACGCCACGCGCACTCGTCTTCCAATACGGCGCGTATAGGCCAGAGAACGCCGGAACGAAATAGACGCCGCCACTATCTTTTTCAGTGCGCGCCAGGGTTTCGATATCGGAACTCTTTTGAATGAGTCCCAGATTGTCGCGCATCCACTGCACGAGCGCGCCGGTTACCGCAATGCTTCCTTCGAGTGCGTACTGTGCGGGTTTATCGCCTAGCTTGTAAGCCAATGTGGTGATCAGCCCGTATTTGGAATGCACTGGTTCGCCGCCGGTGTTCATCAGCAAGAAGCAGCCGGTGCCGTAGGTGTTCTTCGCTTCGCCGGGTTTGAAGCAGGTTTGGCCAAACAGCGCCGCTTGCTGGTCTCCGAGAATGCCGGCGATGGGCACATCTTTCACGGTGGCGAGTTGCGCCGCTCCGTATACTTCGCTACTCGAACGGATCTGCGGCAGCATCTTCTCGGGAATGCCATACAAGGAGAGCATGCCCTTGTCCCATTGCAAGGTCTTAAGGTCCATCAACTGCGTGCGGCTGGCATTGGTGACGTCCGTGATATGGATTCCGCCCTGAATCCCTCCGGTCAACTTCCAGACCAGGAAGGATTCGATGTTTCCAAAAATGACCTCTCCTGCTTCCGCCTGCTCCCGCGCTCCCGGAACATTATTGAGAACCCAACGGATCTTGAGACCGCTGAAATAAGCGGCGAGTGGAAGTCCGGTTTTCTGGCGGAAGCGGTCCTGCCCACCGTCGCGCGCAAATTCCGCGACAGCGTCTTCCACGCGGGTATCTTGCCAGACCAGCGCGTTGTACACCGGCCTGCCCGTTTTGCGATTCCAAACGACGGTCGTTTCTCTTTGGTTGGTGATCCCGATGGCGGCAAGGTCCTTGGGACGAAGTCCGCGCTGCTCCATGGCTTCGGCGATGACTTCCTGCGTGCGACGCCAAATCTCCTCGGCGTCGTGTTCCACCCATCCGGGCTTGGGATAAATCTGTTCGTGTTCCTTTTGCGCCACGGACACAATTCTCCCGGACTTATCGAAGACCATGAACCGCGTGCTGGTGGTGCCCTGATCAATAGCCCCGATGTAGCTAGACATGATGGACCTCCTCGAACTGCAATGAATCGTTGAGATTGCTTACGTAATTCGGTCCGCGGCCCTGCGAAGCTATCAGACAATGGACGGAAGCGGGTAATTGTTTTGGCGGGGCGACGACGCTGTTCTTCAGCCTGTGCGCATCACTTTTCATCACGAATTTCTCCTCGACGCCAAATCAGAAGTTGACTTTCACCCGGAATCCCAGAACTGGCGCATTCGCCAGATGCGAATTACCGCCGACATCCGTGTAATACTGAAACGTTGGCTGCCACAGCAGGTACGGCGTTATCTGCATCGCGTAGTTGACTTCTAAGGCCTTCTCGGAACCGAGCGCGGGCAAACCCAGAAGTACGCCGGCCGCGCTAAAAGGATCGCTGATTTTGCTGTAGACAAAGGCAAACGCCAGGCCGTCCTGGTCGCGGTGCGGGATCAAGCCGTTATAGCGGAAACCCGTGGTGAGCTGGGTGTTCTGGCGGTTCAACTCTCCGGGGCTCCAGTCATAAGCGGTCAACACGTCCAGCCCGCGATTCGATCCGGCGTCTGGGCGATACACGGCCTGATTCACACCAAAATAAATCAAGTAGTTTCCGCTCGATTCAACTCCCTGGGCATTGGCAAATTTGCCCGCGTTGTAAGCTGCACCGAATTTGTAGTGGCCGGGATAGGTTTTCGTCGGGGTTGCGCCAGATGAGCTTGCTGAAGACGGGTCGGCAGGATCAACGAAGTACCCAATTTCAAAGACAAAGTCCGGACTGTCGCGAATCTGGAAGTTAGTTCCGGTGGGATCCTGTTGGTAGGGATTGCGGTTGCCGGACAGCACCGCCGACTTGACGTAAAAGTTAGGCAGCGGAAAGACTCGCACTTCCAAGGCGGGCGTTCCGGCGGGATTGAAAGACTCAAACGTCGTCGGGAAAAGATTCCCCAGCGCGTAGTCCAAAGGCTCAATCAAATACGAACCGCCGTATTCCTGCAGGCCATAAAAATCCAAGCCCGCAAACTGGCCCGCTTTAACGAACAGTCTGTCGTGGAAGAATGCTTGCTGCAGCCAAAAGGAATCCAGCCGCGTGGTATGTGCGCTTACCAAACCGCTGGGATTGGTGATGGTCCCGATGTCGGCGCCGAGGTTTCCGCCGAACTGCCACAGTCCGGTGGCATGAAAAGTCAAACCGTTAATTTCCGCGAGCCGTCCAAAGTCAATATCAACCGTTCCGCGGATTCTTCCCCAGCCAGCTTGCGTTTGTTCCAGGCCGCCACTTGGATTGGCTTGCAGATCCGAGACGTAGAAAAAATCGAAGGTGACGCCCTTAGCTGCGAGCGCGCTTCTGTCGCCTCCCCAATCGCCAAACAGATACTTCTGCGTGAAGAAATTGTGCTCGGGAGGATCGCTGTTCGCAGAACTCGTGGCGTTCTGCGCGACTAGAGAGGCGGCCGAGGCCATGAACAAAATCACCGACAGCGCGTACTTTAAGCAGTTGGTGCTTTGCGCCCGTCGCTCGCGATATTTTTGCTCCGGGTTGGAATGTCTGCGTAGCGTTTCAAAAGAGATACACTTCCCGTTTATGTTCTGCATCCCGCAACTCTTTCGGCCGGCACTTCAAGAAAACAACTGGCCTCCTGCCGCTCTGACGCCACACGCGAGAAATGGGTTACAAATTTTTTTGTGTATTTTTTTGCCCCCTAGTTCACGCTGTGAGCGGATTCGGCGGCGAGGCCCGCCACGCTGAAATACCTGTCGATTTTCTTTTCGTATTCGCGAATCCTGGACTCGGTCTGTTCCGCGGACCATCCGAGTTGCGGGCCGAGGATCGTGCCCACAACCGGCGCCGCCTCTCGCGAGGCGCTCCAACTGAAAAACTCCAAGCCGACGCGCCGCGCCAGGACGTCCTCGATAGAGACCGCCATTTCTCCGGCGCTGTAAACAATTTCCGCGCGGATGGGCGCAAAGCCTTCGACGATGGGTTTGGCGAGTTCGGGATTCTTAATGGCGAGGTCCATGACTTCCGGCGCGGTGGTGCCATATCTTTCCGACAGATGCTGCGCGACCTGCTCGGAGATGCCGTACTTCTTGATAAGGCTCATCCAATAGACCGGCGTAAAGCCGCTCGAACCGGTCAGCGGGTGACTGCGCGTCAGCGTCGGCGTTACCGGCGAGCCCAGCGATTTTTGCACGGCGTCGATGGTGTCTTCGGCCATGGCGCGATGCGTGGTCCACTTCCCTCCCATGATGCTGATCAATCCGCTCTGCGGATCGATTTCCAATTCGTCGTCTCGCGATAGCTTTTTAGTGTCGCCGCCGCCCCGGCTCACCAGCGGGCGCGCGCCTGCAAATCCCGCAACGATTTGACTGGCAACCACCGGCTTTTCGAGATATTTGTTGAGCTGGCGCAGCATGAACTCCACTTCGTCCGCGGTGAGCAATAGTTCGTCATCGACGCCGACTTCCTTTTCGGTCGTTCCAACGAGCAGCCGGCCCATCCACGGCACCGCAAAGAGCACGCGGCCGTCTTCTGTCTTGGGAATGAGCATGGCGTCATCGCTCGGGAGCACGTCCAGCGGCAGCAGGATATGACTGCCTTTGCTGAGGCGCATGCGCTTCGGGATCCCGGGACTGGCCATGTCCCGCATAATATCCGCCACCGGCCCCGTGGAATTCACGAAAGCCTTCGCCTGAATCACGAATTTCCGATGCGTCAGTTGATCTTCCACCTCCGCGGCAGCCAATTTGCCATTCGCGGACTTCTGCAGCCCGGTGACACGCAAATAGTTGGCGGCATCGCCGCCAGACTCCCAAAAAGTTTTCACCAGCGCGATGTTGTAGCGCGCGTCGTTGAACTGCCCGTCGGCATAGGCCACCGCGCCAACCAACTCTTCGCTCTTGAGCGTGGGCATGCGGCGCAGCGCTTCTTTCCGCGAAAGAAAATGGCTTGGAAATATGCTGGTCTCTCCGGCAATCCAATCGTAGAGCTTCAGCCCCACGTCGTAATAACCGGCATCCACCCAGTGATAACAAGGAATCAGGAATTCCAACGTCCGCGAAAGATATGGACCGTTCTTCAACATCAAGATGCGTTCGTGCAACGCGCGATTGACCACGTGATACTGCTCGGGATCCATGTCTTTGACTGCTTCTTCGAGGTAGCGCACGCCGCCATGAATTATTTTGGTGGCTTTGCTGGAGGTGGCGCCGGCGAAATCGCCAGCTTCCACCAATACGGTTTTCAGGCCGCGAAGTTGCGCATCGAGTGCGCAGCCCGCTCCCGTCGCGCCGCCGCCAATTATGCAAACGTCGAACGATTGGCTCTCGATATCGCGTAGCAATTCTTCACGGCTTTTCATGGCATCCCCTGCGCCGAACTTAGAAATGGCATCCGCGGAAGTTCGGCGACTTGCTTCGCTTCTGGCCACGAATACAGATGCAATGTGGACGGGTGAAGGCTACATCCGAATCACATTTTCTCAAAATAAGTTTGCAGGCATCTGTCGCAACGCGATGGCCACCTAGACGGATCTCCGGCGAGTTGGTCTGGACATCAGTGGCGATGGCTCGCCGTAGCCAGCGGCCGCTGTGAGGCTCATGCTGTTTATAAGGAAGGTTGGGCTACGCGATGGCCGTTTTGCGCGCGCGTCACTTCGCGTGTTTCTCGAGCCAGGTCCCCATGAGCGCGGCCGCGTGTTCACACAACTGGCGATCCTCGGCACCGAACGCCGCCGGGACGTGGCTATCAATGTCCAATTCCCCTACAACTTTTCCTCTTACGAAGATCGGCACGACGATCTCCGACTTGGTTTCGAGAGAGCACGCCAGATAGCGGGGATCTGCAGCGACATCATCGACAACCACCGTCTCTCCGCGCGAAGCTGCGGCTCCGCAGATGCCCTGGTTTAACGGGATGCGCGTGTGGGGCGTGGCGGCCCCGCGGAATGGTCCCAGCGCCAGCATGTCTTCGCCGGCATCCTTTTCCAACATGTAAAAGCCCACCCAATTGTAGTTGGGGAGTTTTTCGTGCAGCAGGTTGACGATAGCCGTCATGAGCCCGCTCGCGGTGGTTGCTTCGCCCGCCACGGAATCCAGCACGGATGCCAAATCCATAGGTATGGTTTTTGTGGCGGTCATCGATTCATTGGAACACAGGACTTGGAGGAGAGGAAATGAAGAATTCCGCAACTAGATTGAACGAATTCTGCCGCTCGTCCCCCTTGGGGCTTGCTGGTAACCATTTTCGCGGGCAACTTTCACGGCAACTTTTGCAGGAAAGTTGCGCGGGCCATTCACGAGGCGGCGGCGTTGCGCATCGGAACTGGCACGGTGGCCTGAAGGCGTTGATCAAAGACGATGAACCGGCCGGTGGTATTTTTTGCCAGCACTTCGATTCGCGCGGCGGCCACTTCGACCGTCGGCACAGCCTCAAGCCACAGGAACTCCCCAGGAGGTTCTTCTTTCAGGATATCAAAGCGTTCTTGCATGTTCGTACCCCGACTTTCACGCCTGCGGAGAGCACTGACCGGACGCCATTGCGGGGCCGGTCAGCAGGCGCGATATAACATTTACGTTATCCGGGTTTGGCTGTCAATCATCCGTTATTGCGTAGGGTAGACTACCTTCGTTAAAGCGCTAAGGTTTACCCCCACCGGCTTCTTTCGTGAGCGGCGCCGAGTTCAGCGTTTTCTCCGGACTTCCTAGGACATCCGTCGCCGCCACTCCGGTAATCAACCGCGCGCCCTTGCTAAAGGTGAGATATTCGAATCCCCATTGAATGAACACCTTCACGCGGCTTTGAAACTCCACGATGTAAATCAGGTGGATGAATAGCCAGATCAACCACGCCAGCAGCCCAGAGGTGTGCAGTCCAAAAATATTCGCCACCGCGGAGGCGCGACCGATCACTGCCATGTCGCCTTTGTTAAAATACTGAAAAGGCGCGATTTCGCGCTGCTCGGCCAGACGCGCGCGAATGGCCTTCGCGGCGTAGGCGCCGCCTTGGATCGCTACTTGGGCCACTCCTGGCAGCGCATCACCCTCTTTGTCGATGGAGTGCGCCAGGTCACCGACAATCCAAATGTCGGGGTAGTTTGGAACGGTCAGGTCTGGGCGCACGGTGATGCGGCCAGTCCTGTCGGTCTCCGCTTGGGTTCGTTCCGCCAGACGCTTACCGAGTGGTGTCGAAATGATTCCGCCGGCCCAGAGAACCGTCTTCGCGGCAACTTGCTCGCTTTGCTCGCCGCGTTTCAGGTTCACGCCACTGCCGTCAATATCGGTCACCATCACGTTTTTTATGACTTCGACGCCCAGGCGCGTCACCGACTTTTCCGCTTTTGCTGAGAGGTCCTCCGGGTAGGAGGCCAGCACCCTAGCGCCACCCTCCACAAGCAAAATTCGGGCGTGACGCGGATCGATATGCCGAAAGTCGTTTTTCAAGGTTTGATTGGCAATTTCGGCTAGAGCTCCGGCCAATTCCAATCCCGTGGCGCCGGCCCCAACAATTACGAAGGTGAGCCAGGCCTTGGCGTCGGCAGGGCTTTTTGCGCGTTCGGCTTCCTCAAAAGCATAGAGAATCTTGTGGCGGATGGCAGTAGCTTCCTCGACGGATTTCAAGCTCGGAGCCCAGCGCCGCCATTCGTCGCGGCCGTAGTAAGAGGTTTGCGAGCCGGTGGCCACGATCAGCGAATCGTATTCGAAGATACCTCCGTCCCGCAGCGTCACGCGTTTGGCGTTGGGATCGATGTCCGTGGCTTCGCCCAACAAAACTTGCACATTCTTCTGCTTGGACAGCACGCTCCGCAGCGGCGCGGCAATGTCTCCCGGCGAGAGAGAGCCCGTCGCCACCTGGTACATCAGCGGTTGGAACAGATGAAAATTGCGGCGATCAATCAGCGTCACATCCACAGGAGCGCTTTTCAGCTTTTGGGCGGCCACCAGCCCGCCAAACCCGCCTCCCAGGATCACCACTCTGTGCCGCGCCATTTTCGTTTCCCCTTTCGGTGTACCCAACTATCGGGAAAAATACTCCAATCTGATATGCTCTGGTACCTCACTCTGGTACTTCAGATGCCCGCCGTCCCCGGTCTGACACGTACCTTTTTTGCGAGACTATTGGGAATGCGTCCTGCCGCTCTGCTGCTATCGGTTCTAGCTCTCGCCTCGCCCCTGATGAGCCGAGCTCAGGCTTTGCCCGCAGCCGCTATTTCCGGCGGCGGACCTCCACAGACGATCGTGATCGGCTTCATGGGCGGAAAAGTTTCGCACGAAGATGTCACGCGCAACGAACTGATCATCTCCGAGCGCTTGCGTGCCGCATATCCGCGGGACGTGCACTTTGAGGTTTTTGAGAATCGCCGCCTGGAGGATGCGCACCAAAAAGTAGTGGAACTGTTGAGCAATTCCGCCGGCAACTCTTTATCGCAACTTTCGGCGCAGCCGTTAGCGCGGTCTTTGTCCGAACAGCAAAAACGCCGCGCACGCATAATTCTATTTGGGCACAGTTGGGGAGCTTCCGCGGTAGTGACGCTCGCCAACGAGTTGCAGAAAGACGGAATCCCGGTGTTGCTGACCATCCAGGTCGACAGCATTGAGAAGCACGGGCAGGATGACGCAGTCATTCCCGATAACGTCGCGCGGGCGGTGAATTTCTATCAGCCGGACGGTATGCTCCACGGTCGCCCGGAAATTCATGCCGCAAACCCGGCGCGCACGCAGATTCTGGGCAATTTTCGCTATTCGTATAAAGAAGCTCCCGCCGAGTGCAGCGTGTATCCGTGGTTCGAGCGCGTGTTCATTAAAACGCATATCGCTATCGAGTGCGACCCGGTACTCTGGCAGCGCATCGAAGGGCTGATTCGCGAGTCTCTGGGGCCGCCGCAAGAAACCGCGGCTCGCTAACGCCGCTTATCCCGCGAGTAACAGCTATATGTGATGCGGCACGCGAATCCCATGAACGAACAGCATCGTGAAAGTTACACCGATCGCCGGGACGCCGAGTGGTGCCTGCTTACCAGCCTGTGTGCGCCAAATCTTCCGGCGATGCTCCGCGCCGAATTTTGCGCAAAGCTGCACGCTGATGCTTTCACGGACTTCGCGCACCGAATCGTATTTCAAGAAATCTGCGCCATGAGCAAGGCGGACGGCGCTCGTTCCGCCGGCGATTTGTGCGAACATCTGCCTTCCCGCGTAACCGCCCGCGGCTTTCCGGACCTGGATTTTTCCGATCTTTTAGCTGGCGATGAACGTCCCGGCGAAGATCCGCTGACGAGACTAGAGCACGCCTACGAGCGCCTGACGAGTATCAAAGAAAAGCTATAATTTCTGATTGAAAGAGACACTTCGTACAGATTTGTTTGCTCGGCCGACGCGAGAATCTCAGGCGATGCCGTTCTTCCGGCGCTGCGCTCTTCGGCGCTCCGCCGCCCAATCCGCGAACCGCTGCATTCCCACGTGGTGCTTCCAAAACAGCGCAAAGAACTTGCCCGCGGTCATCTCCCCAGTTTGCGTTCCCAGGTAGGTTTCAAACCGCCAATTCAGGTAGGGACTTTTCCACGGCCGCAGCCGGTAGCCGCGAGCCGAAATCCAGTAATAGCGCAGCGAATTCAGCATGTAGGTGATGAAACCATGTGCGTAAAATCCAACGCAACCCTGTCAGGCTTTACTTCAAGCTCTACCACGTCTAGCGAGAACATGTTTGGCGCAAATAATTTTACCTTAACTGGCCGGCGCTCAATTCGCCGGCAGCGGCACCGACAGATGCTCATGCACCAGCAGCCAACTTGTCCCGTGCTTCTCCCAAATCCCAGTGTACCGAATATCCATTTCCGAGCTCTTTCCATTTTTTTCCGTAACTGACAGGTGCATCGGCACGGTAGTCCACGCGATCGTTCCGCGGCGCGAAACCCGCAAATCCTGTCCGGCCGTCAGCTTTATGCTGGCCGCGCCCTCCAAAAACTCCTTCTGCACGCCCAAGTGATATTCATCCCAGCTGTGATATGAAAATGGCGCCAGGTCGTAGAACACCAGACCTGCCGTCTTCTCGTAAAACTTCCCCGGTGCCTCGGCGTTTCCGCTGCTCCATGCCGCGCAATAATCGTCCGTCAATTTGCGAAAGGTGGCCTCGTCGCTGGCTTTCTGTTGCGCGCGTGCTCCAACAAATGTCAGCAGGCCGCCGAAAATTGCCAGCGCCACGTACAGTAACCAGTGTCCGCGTCCTCGCATAGGTACACCTACACCCTCACCACTCGCTGCCATGCTAGCCCTCCAGGACTCGCAGATCGCCGCTAACTTGTCGAACGCACCGCTTTATCTTGTGCGCCTACCCTAGTGCGAATCACGAATTTTTGCAACCTCGCCGGGTGACACGAACACCCTTGCCTTTGGTGGCGCGATGCATGGGTATATGTATATCAAAGATCGCCCGGGCCTTTCGTTGCTCAGGGTCAACAAGAGCGCCTCTGCGACTCGACCCTGTCGCGCGAATCCGTCCACCTGCCGCCAACCGCCGTTCGCCGGTAAAACCCGTGCGCTCGCCGAATCCCACGTGAGCCGTCGCCAGGCGTCCGCTACTCTGGCTGTGGGCAAAGCAATCCGCCCAAAGTTATCGCGAGAAAACACTATGACGCCTCTAGAAAACAAATCGCACTCCCTAAACAACAGTTTTGGCACCGGCTTGCTGCTCTTCGGAGCCACGCTTTCGTATCTGCGCATCGAGAACATCACGCAACACATCGCCAACACCGTCGCGGCCTATGGCTCCGAAGCGCTAGGATTGTTCCCTGCCATGGGACTGGCCGCGGCTCGCATCTTCCAGGAGTTGACCTTGAATCCTGCATCCGCGCTCTCCGCCTTTCTCCAGTTCTTGCTATCATTCTGGCCCGTGGCCATCATCTTTCTTGGAGCCTTGCTCCTGCGCAAAAGCATTTTCCCCATTGTGTCCCTACCCGTCTTCGCCGAGCAGGAATCGGACTCACGGCCGCAACCGGTGCGCGAATGACGGTCCGGGCCAATCGCGACGTGCAGGGCGGCCTCATCGGGGGCGCGGTAGTTATTGTGATTGGCCTGGCTTTTCTCCTGGACAACCTGGGAATAATTTCCGTCAGTCACCTGATTCATTTCTGGCCGATGATCATGGTGGTAGCGGGGCTCGCGGCGCTAACCACACAACAAGGCCGTGTCAAAGGTGTGGTTCTAATCGTACTTGGCGCGATCTTCGAACTCGACGCTCTCGGCATTGCGCACTTTCGCTGGAGTTCCCTCTGGCCTCTGGCCCTGATCGGCGCTGGCCTAGCAGTTATGTGGACCACCCTGGAAGCCCGCCGGATTCCTCCGAACGCCGATCGACGTAACACCCTCAACGAATTTGCGCTCTTCGGCGGCGTCGAACGCCGCATCACTTCTTTGGATTTCAAGGGCGGCGCGATCACCGCGATCTTCGGCGGCATCGAAATTGATCTGCGGCAGGCCGGCATGACCGAAGACACCGTCGAACTCACCATCAATGCTGTTTTTGGCGGGTGCGAAATCCGCGTTCCCGAAGCGTGGGAGGTCGTCGGCTACGGTCAGGGAATTTTCGGCGGCTATGTCGACAGCACCAAGCCGTGCGACTTTCAGGCCGAGGCGCTTACCGGAACAGTTGCCGGAAGCACGCGCAAAGCTCTGATCCTTCGCGGCGTTGCCCTCTTTGGCGGCGTGGAAATCAAGAACTGACTTGCCCATGCAGCCGCTTCTAGTTCGCAGCCATCGCTTGAGCATTTACGCAGTAGCGTGGGTTCCTATCGGCGTATTCGTCGCGTATCTCTTGCACGCCAGCGCGCACCTCAGCTGGAGCGACGCTCTCGCCATTGCCCTGCCGCTCTGCCTGGTCTACCAATTCATGTGCCTCTCGGCTTGGTACTCCTGCAAGAGCGCGCCGCTCGAACGCACCGATACGCTCCGTCTGGTGCTCACGCACGCCAGCGCCGCCGCGTTAGTAAGTCTTTTGTGGATCGAACTTGGCCGAGTAGTCGCCTTCGGCTTGTCGCGTCTCGCCACCTTCAGCGACCTCAGTTCGCTTTACGCCACTGCGCTACCCGTTCTGTTTGGCGCAGGCTTCTTGCTGTATCTGTTGGCCGTGGCATACTGCTACATCGTCTTGGCGCTGGAAGCGTCGCGTGAGGCGCAAGCCCGCGTGATGCAAAGCACCGTTTTTGCGCGCGACGCCGAACTCAAAGCTCTGAAAGCCCAAGTCAATCCGCATTTCTTGTTCAACAGCCTCAACTCTATCAGCGCCCTGACCAGCATCGACCCCGCCAAAGCTCGCGAAATGTGCATTCTGCTCGCGGAATTTCTTCGCATGACGCTTGGCCTGGGAGAAAAATCCAGCATCCCGCTGGGCGACGAACTTCACCTGCTGGAGCATTTCCTGGCCATCGAAAAAGTTCGCTTCGGGTCACGCCTGGATATGCGCGAAGATATTCAAGAGCAGTGCAAAACCGCGCTCATCCCCGCGCTGCTCTTGCAGCCGCTGGTCGAAAACGCGATTACGCATGGCATCGCGAATCTGCTCGACGGCGGCACGGTCAGCCTCACGGCGCGCAGCACTGGCGAGCGTCTCACCATTCTTGTGGAGAATACTTGTGACCTCGACGCCACGCTAATCCGTAGCGGCGGACGCGGGCTTGCCAATGTACGCGCCCGTCTCGAAGCGCGTTACGGCAAAGAGGCCGACATGCGCGTCACCGCCGACGCCGGCACCTTCAAGGTTCAACTATCATTGCCAATGGAAACCGCAATGGCCACCGCGCCCGGCGAAGCCCTCGAAGAGGAGCAAGCTCGATGAGCGAGACGAACTCCACGGGATCAACGGGCAAACCCATCGGAGCCATCATCGTCGACGATGAGCAGCTGGCGCGCCACGCGGTGCGTCAGCTGCTCGACGCGCATCCCGAAATTGCCGTCCTCGCGGAATGCGCCAACGGCATCGAAGCCGTCAAAGCCGTCGCCGAACACCTGCCATCGCTAATTTTTCTGGACGTGCAAATGCCCAAGCTCACCGGCTTCGACGTCCTGGAACTCATCAACACCGACGCCGCCGTAATCTTCACCACGGCCTTCGACCAATACGCCATGCGCGCCTTTGAAGTCCACGCCGTCGATTATCTTCTAAAACCCATCGGCCGCGAGCGCTTTGAAACCGCGCTGGATCATGCCAAGACCCGCATCGGCAAAAAATCTCCCAACCCGCGCGCCGAAGATTTGGCCGCCGCCGCGCGCCCGCCGCAAGAATTCCTCGAACGCGCCGTGGTAAAAGACGGAACCCGCGTGACCATCATCCCGATTGCAAAATTAGATTATGTGGAGGCGCAAGACGACTATGTAGCGTTAGCCAGCGCGGGAAAGAAACACTTGAAACAACAAACCATCGCCAGCCTGGAGGCTTGCCTGGACCCAAAATCCTTCGTCCGCATACACCGCTCGTACATCGTAAATCTCGAACGCGTTACGCGCATCGAGCCGTACGCCAAAGACAGCAAAATAGCCATTCTATCCGATGGAACTCGCCTGCCAGTAAGCCGCAGCGGCTACGCGAAGTTGCAGGAACTACTCGACCAACGCCCCGAACCCTAGCCGCGCCGGGACCACAATTACTTTGCCGGAGGGTTGGGATAGAATACGCCAGCTAAGAATGCGTTTTCTTTCGCCTGCGCGCCCGCAACCATCGCCGGATCGGGATCGAAAGGACCGTTCTCCTGTGCCCTTTGGTTCAGATTGCGCGTCAGCAAGTGCCCCACGCCGGCATAGACGAGAATTTGGTAATTCCCGCCAAACTCCTTAGCGCGCACGTAAAACTGCCGAACGCCAACCAATGGAGTCACGCTATCCTCGGCTCCCTCGACGATGATCATGGGCGGCAGCGGGCCGGCTACATTGTCCGCAGGGGAGATTTCCTTCACCGCGGCGCGGGAACCCAGCAGTGTCTGCGGCCAATGATCGTTGGCGATCGAAACGGCGGGCGAGAGCAGAATCAGCGCATCAGGCACGGCGCTGATTTTGCTTTCTTCCTCATGCGGAAAAACCGCCAAGGAGGCCGCCAGATGCCCTCCGGCAGAAATCCCGTAGACCGCGATGCGATGAGGATCTACCGCTAGTTCCACGGCGTGCTGGCGCACCCAACGAATTAAATCTCGCGCGTCCGCCATGGATTCGAGAGGCGTAATATTTTTTTGATCTGACAGCCGGTATTCCCCGGCAATCGCAACCAACCCTAGTGCCGCAAACCGCTTGGCGTCGTCATAACACCATTCCACACTGCCAGTGTTCCAGCCGCCGCCATGAAGCAGCATGATCGCGGGATGTAATTTTTCGCCGGTGTCGGCGGAAGGCATGAACACATGCGCCTTCAGTTCGGCGGTACCGACAGTTTTATACGTGTGAATGCTGGTGGGGTGCACGCCAGACTGTTGCGCGTTGGCAACCGGCGGCAATATTGCGAAGAAGCACAGCACTGCGACCAAGGCACGTTGCCGAGTCAATTCACGTACCCCCATTTGCGCAGATCGTGGTCAAATTTCTAGTTTAAAGACCTTTTACTTGGCCGAGCGCCGAACCCATATCCTGCTGGTCGCCGGCTTCCCCAAATGCATCAACTTCCCCGCCGCGCGCAATGTCATGGTCTCATCATACTCACGATTCAAAATCTCAAGCGTAGTAGCCGGCCGCAAGCGCAGGCCTTCTAAAAATTCCAGGAACTGCGCATCCTTCTCGTACACGCAAACAATCTCGGCTTTTTCCGCCGCGCGCAAATCCGCCAACAGCACCGCGCCGCTGCGCCGCAATTTCGCAATTCCGCCGCGCATGGGCACGCCATGCGGACAGGTTTTCTGGCTGCCGAAACGTTTCAACAAAAGCGCCTCGACTTCCGGCGAAATAGCGTGCTCCAGCCTCTCGGCTTCGTCGTGAGCCTTGGCCCAGGACAGCCCGATTACTTCCGTCAGCAACATTTCCGCCAGTTGATGCCGCAGCGCCAGGCGTTGCGCCACTGCGCGGCCTTTCGCCGTCAGCGCGATGCCGCCATCGCGCCCCACGCGCACGTGCCCATCGCGCGTCATGCGCTTTAGCGCGGCGGTTACCGCGGGTGGAGTCACGTTCAACTCTTCTGCCAGCCGCGCGCTGATCGGCACGTGGTCTTCCTCAAGCATTTCCCAGATAGCCTTCAAATAATCTTCCTGGGACACGCTGGTTTTATCGCGCTTCAATCCATCTCCTCAAAAAAACACCGCAGATCTCGCCTAAATCTTTGTAGGGGCACGGCATGCTGCGCCCTTGGCCCAGGCATCCAGCTTACGATGCTTTCGGCTCCAGAACTTCGTTCGACGACTTATCGCCAATTGCAGTAGATCTCTTCCCCGCATTTCTCTCGGTACCATCGCCAAGCATCTTCAAAAAATGCTCGTGCACCGTGGTATCCGTAGTCAGTTCCGGATGAAACGTAGCCGCCAAAATATTTCCATCCTGCACCAAAGCTGGCTTCCCAGCATACTGCGCCAACGTTTCCGCGCCATCACCAACGCGTTCGATGATTGGTGCGCGAATAAAAACCATCTCCAGCGGTTCATCCGACAGCTTCGAATCCCCAAAAAAAATATCGCTAGCCACCTGCCGCCCATACCCATTGCGGAACACGGTCATATCTAAGAGCCCAAGCGAATCCTGAGCTGGATGCAAAACCTTGGTGGCCAGAAGAATCGCTCCGGCGCAAGTTCCGAACACGCCGCGCCCCTCCGCAGCAAACTTCTTAATCGCTTCGTAAAGGCCCTCTTCCTGCAAAAATTGCAACTGCGTAGTGCTCTCACCTCCGGGCAAGATCAATCCTGCGCACCCGCTCAGGTCCGCAGCCGTCCGCACCTCGACGGGCTCCGCGCCCAGCCGCCGCAACATGTCCGCGTGCGCCGCAAAATCTCCCTGCACCGCAAGTATCCCAATCTTCAAAATTCGCTCCAAATCAAAACTTTCCCTTAGGCGCACGGCATGCCGTGCCCGTTTTCTTTCAGGCGCGCCGCGCACGCAACGCCCTACCACCCGCGCGTCGACAACATATCCTTCTGATCCATCTGCCGAATATCCAACCCCGGCATAGCCTCGCCCAACTCCTCGCAAGCCTCCAGCACCGCCGCGGCATCGGCAAAATGCGTCGTGGCCTTCACCACGGCCTTGGCGCGGGCCTCCGGATCGCTGGACTTGAATATCCCCGACCCCACAAACACCGCCTCCGCGCCCAGCGACCGCACCAACGCCGCATCCGCCGGTGTAGCGATCCCGCCCGCGGAAAAATTCGGCACCGGCAATTTCCCAGTCTTCGCCACTTCGCGAATCAATTCGAGCGGCGCGCCTAACTCCTTAGCCTCGCGCATCAACTCGTCATCGCGCATGGTGGTCAACTTTTTCATTTGCGAAACGATCGTGCGCATGTGCCGCACCGCCTCAACCACGTTGCCCGACCCGGCCTCACCCTTGGTGCGAATCATCGCTGCGCCCTCACCCACGCGCCGCAAAGCCTCGCCGAGATTGCGCGCGCCGCAAACAAACGGCACGCGATAGTCATGCTTCCAAATATGATTCTCTTCGTCCGCCGGCGTGAGCACTTCGCTCTCATCAATAAAATCCACTTCCAGCGCCTGCAAAACTTCGGCTTCAGAGAAATGTCCAATGCGCACCTTGGCCATCACCGGGATGGTAACAGTGGCCATGATTTCGCGAATCACTTTGATCGACGCCATCCGCGCCACGCCGCCCTCTTTGCGAATGTCCGAAGGCACGCGCTCCAGCGCCATCACCGCGCACGCCCCAGCCTTCTCCGCAATCTCCGCCTGCGCCGCATTCGTGACGTCCATGATCACGCCGCCCTTCAGCATCTCCGCCAGGCCAACCTTCACGCGCCACTCGTTCGATCCTTTGTTCCCATTCTTCGCCGCGTTGCCGTTCACTTTATTGCCGTCCATAAGTCATCTCCAGTCGTCTTAATCCTTTGGATCTTGTTGCCAACCTTGCTCCGTATAGCTCCTGCCGCGCTCTTGCTTTTGCTCGCCACTCGTCACTAGCCACTCGCCACTTCTTCCTTCGTAAAATAATTCCTTAGCACTAGCAAACCACCCCAACAATGCAACCTGCCTTCAACCCACCTTCTCTTTCGTACCCAACACCACAAACCGCGCCCGCCCTCGCGCCAAAACCTGCCCCGCCACATCCCGAATCTCGCACATGTGAAACAAATTCCGTCCCCGCTGCGCCGTCTCAAACGCCTCCACCACAATTTCCTGGTCCACCCGGATCGGCCGCAAATAATCGATGGTCATGTCCGCCGTGACCGCCTGCGCCGCGCGAAACCGGCAAACTTTCCCCATCGCTTCATCCAGCAGCATGGCAATAATCCCGCCATGCAGCATGCCCGCGCCGCCCTGATACCGTTCGCCCAGCACGAACCGTCCCATAATCCGCCGATTCACATTGTCCTGCTCAAACGTCAACAGCATCCCCGCATCCGCCGCACCGCCGCAGCCAAAACATTTATTCTCCGCGTTCGGCGTCAACGTAATCGTGTCACTAACCCGTGTCCCTGTCTCGCTCACGTATTCTCCCAGCAGTTCCTCACTCACTTCCTTATCTTCTTCTCAAACCAACGCCACCCTGCTCCGCTCCGCGCGCCGCACGCCGCGTTCGCGTTTCTTCATTTCCACGCGCAGCAACTCCGCCAGCGTCGCCACACCGCGCGCAATCTCTTTCTCGTTCAACCCCGCATACGCCAAGCGCAACGTATTCGGCAGCGGATTCTGCACATAAAAATATCTGCCCGGCGCGAACAGCACTCCGCGTTCCTTCGCGTGAATCAACAATTCGCTGGCGTCAAATCCCGGCGGCAACTCCAGCCACAGACACATGCCGCCGTCTGGCTTGGTCCAGCGCGTTCCGGCGGGCATGTGCTTTCGCAGAGCTTCATCCAGCGCCGCCAAACGCTGCGCATAGACCCTGCGCATTTTCGCCACATGCTTGGTAAACCATCCGCGGCGCAAAAATTCCGCCAGGCATCCCTGCGCCAGTTGGTCCGTGTGCAGGTCGGTATTCTGTTTCACCACGCGCAAACGCTCAATGGCCGCCGCAGGAGCCACAATCCATCCCACGCGCAAACCAGGAAACGCCACCTTCGCAAAACTGTCGATGTGAATCACCAGATTCGACCTGTCCAATTGCTTCAGTGACGGAACCCGTTCTTCCCGCTCATGCAGCCGCCCATAAATATGATCTTCCACCACCGGCACTTGATGCCGCGCCGCCAATTCCAGCAACTTGCGGCGCGATGTCAGCGGCAGCGACATGCCGGTCGGATTCTGAAAATCCGGCGTTACCACAATTAGTTTCACGCGGTTCGCCGCCAACGTCGCTTCCAGCGCCTCTATATCCATCCCCAGCGACGTGCCCGGCTCGGCATGCGTGCGCACCGGCACACCCAGGCACCGCGCCCGCGCTCCGTTGAAAATTGCCACCGACCCCGGATAGGCAGGATTCTCGAGAATCACCGAGTCCCCTGCCCGCACAAACGCTTTGCTGATCAGATCCAGCGACTGCTGGCATCCATCGGTAATCAATAAATTTTCGTCTTTCGCCGCGATTCCTTCCTTGTGCAAGAGCTCCAGAATCGCTTCCTTCAACGGTACGTATCCATCCGAAGGACCCAAATTCAAAACATCCACGGCCTCGCGCCGCAACACCGCATTGATACAAGTCTGTAATTCTTCGATGGGGAAAAACTCCTGCGCCGGCCGCGCCATCACAAAAGATAGCGCGTCTTCCGGCTCGCTCGCGGTTAGCCGGCTGAGCACTTCCTCGCCGCGTTCATCCGCAAACAGCAATTCCCAGCGAATCCCCTGCGCGCCATCCAGCACCGGCGGGGCGGGCGGCGTAATTTTCAGGCCGTTGCCATTCGCGCGAATAAATGTTCCGCGCCCCACGTGACCTTGAATCAGCCCCTCGGACTCCAGCTCAGCGTACGCATTCGCCACCGTCGTGCGATGCACACCCAGCGCCACCGCCAGCTCGCGGCTCGCCGGAATGCGGTCGCCCGGCCGCAAATCGCCGGCATGCACCAGCGCGCGCAGTTGGTCTCGCAATTGAACGTAAAGGGGAACGTGACTCTCAGGCTGTAAATGTACGGGCAACATTGTCTCTCACCCTGCCATCAATTCTAGCAGAACATGGCCTGGTGCAAGAGCCAATATGTCTTCCGTCGGAACCGTCATTTCGCCGAAAACCGTCTTTTCTTTGTAGTGGCGCCCCGACCGGGTCCGGGCGCGCCCTTAACGCCAGGACGTTCAATTTCAGGGACTAGCTTTCCCCGCGTTACTCCCATCCGCTCCAGCAACCGGCGGGCCGAACGTCTTCGCCTGATCCCCCACCGCCAACTCCCGCAAACAAATCTTCAGCAAATTGCTGCGATCGCACTGATAAATCTGCACCAGCGGCAGGTCGCTGGCCTGAAACACATACGTACCCCCTTCCATATTTACGGACTTGAAGTAAGAATCTGTCGCGATCGGACTTCCCGTCTGCGACCGCACGCGAAACTGTCCTGAGGGCGGCTCGTAATTGGAATACGTGAAGCAGTGCCCCACGCACGCGCGGTCCACCAGATGCCCCGCAAACTGAATCCGCCAGCCTGGTTGCGCCGTCAGCGTGGGAATCACCCGCGTACCGTATGGCAAGTTCCACAGCAACAGGTCCACGTTGCTCTCCACCTGGTTGAAATAAATCATGTCGTCGTTCAAGAAAACGAAGAACGCCAGCGCGATCAGCGCAAACCCCGCCAGATGCCACTTGCGCGGCGTAAGACACGCCAGCACCGCTAGCCCGAAAATAGCCGAAATGGTCGTCAGCCGCGTCACCAGCAGACCGATCCACGCCGACTCCGGAGAAATCTGCAAATTCTCTGGCAGCAGCGCCGTAACCACAAAAGCCACCGCGTACAGCTCCAGCGGAAACGCAAACGGTTTCCACGCGCTCCACGCGCGACGCCGCGCCGTGTCCGCCACCACGCAAATCACGCCAAACATCACCGCGATGCGCGCCAGGGCAGCATATTGTGCACCGTACAGCACGATTTGGTCCGACCCGTTGTACACATAAAACGGATCGTCCTTGCTCCAATCGACATCGAAATCCACTTTAGTCGCCAGCACCCAGTGCAACGCCACGAAGCCGCCTATCACCAGCACCGGCACCGCATATTTCCAAACGCCCGGAAGCATTCCTTGCAACGCCAAATACGCCATCGTTCCCACGGCAAACACGAACCCCAGAGGATGCGCCACGTAAATAATTGGCAGGAACGCCAGCGCCGTCAGCCGGTCACTGCGCCGTCCACCAAGAAAAATCGCCAGGCTCCAGCACGCCAGCCCCAGCGAAAAGTAATAATTGAAAAATCCCATGTTGAACGAATAGCCGTACGTCAACATCGCGATGCAGGGCGTCACGAACCACGGCGCCTGCCCACTCATCGCCGCCACCAGTGCAAACGCGCCCCAAAAGAAAATCAGCACCGCCAACGCAATCACAATTTTCTCGGCCGCAAGAAATCCCACCACGTTCGCCACATGCAGCAGCAAAAAATCGAAAAGCACGTTATGCCACTGATGCGCCAGATAAAGCCCGGGCGCCTCCCCCTTCCCGATCAGTTGCGCCAGCCAGGCGTTGTATACGTGACTCCCCAAATCCCCCGCCTCAACGTGCCGGTGCCACACGCACGGCACCAGCAGCAGCACGGAGATCGGCACAATTCGCAGCGCGTAGCGGCAAAAAAATTGCCATCCACGCACTACTGCGGACAGTTCGTTGGTCATTTGCTCCCAGAAAAATTGTGGAGTAGAGGTATCAAGCGCAGGAATTGTACTATTTTATGAAATTCCGCCAAGCCATTTCAGTGCTAACGGGGATGCTCGACTTTATCGCTGAGCTCCGCCTGCAGCGCTGCAAACCAAGTTTGCCGCCATCGCCACTCTATGCGAAACTAAGGCAGACGAGGCCACATGAGCGTTCCAACGAGCACTTCCTTAGGCAAACACGTCACCCTAACCAAGCCCGACGACTTCGGCAATCTGCTCGAAGACGAAGGCATCATCTTCACCACGCTCGACAAAGCCGTGAACTGGGCCCGCCGCAGCTCCATCTGGCCGCTAGGTTTCGGCCTCGCCTGCTGCGCAATCGAAATGATGTCGATGGCCGCCGCCCGCTTTGACGTGGCTCGCTTCGGCGCCGAAGTCTTCCGCCCATCTCCACGCCAAGCCGACCTGATGATCGTCGCTGGCCGCCTTTCGCAAAAAATGGCTCCCATCGTCCGCCAACTCTACGATCAAATGCCCGAACCCAAGTGGGTCATTTCCATGGGCGCTTGCGCCACCAGCGGCGGCGTTTTCAACAATTACGCCATCGTTCAGGGCTGCAACCAGGTCATCCCGGTCGATGTCTACGTCCCCGGCTGCCCTCCGCGCCCCGAAGCCCTGCTCTACTCCATCCTCCAACTACAAAAGAAAATCGACAACGAAAAAGGCTCCTTCAAGCGCGCCTTCAACCTCGACTAGCGCTGGCTCCTATCGCCGCGCCCCATAACGTTTCGCCGCCACTATCCTCATTTCTTACTGTCCGCTGATTCCTCGCCGCTCTCGCGGTGTATCGCCTTCAGCATCGCGGTGTAATAGGGCGCGATGAACTTTGCAATGGTCTCCGGTTCGGCATTGCCAAGCCTGGCGTGACTCATCACCAAATGTTGCATCGCCGGTTCTGCCGTAAACATCGTCTGCACCAGTATCGCCGCTGCTGTCTCTTTAGACATTTCGCTTCCTCCACGCTACATGGATGCCCGCCGCCATCCTTTTGTTTCGCAAGAGTTGTCTCGCGCGAGTGCGCGCGTCAACGCACGAAAACTCTCGTGACCGTAGTCCGTAAGAAACTGTATTGGCGTATTTTATCTGCGGCGGGAGATTTCGCGACGGCCACAAACATCGCTAGGACGTGGAGTTCCCCGACATTTGCGGCCGTCACGCGTTCCGAATGAAAGAATGCACTACTGCCGCAGGCAAATTGTCATGGAGATGTAAAGTGTTGGTCTGCAGATGGTAAGAAATAACCGGGTTTCCGGACGCTTCACCCGCCCCACTTGGGTCAGTCAAACTCCAGTTTCGGCGCAGGCTGCTCTCGCCCCACTTGCCCGGAAGCAATCGCCGCTTTGTGGTAGTTTTCCGCCTTAACCGGGTGCCCGGCCATTCGCCGCAACAGCGACAGCTGACCAACATGCGTCAGCACATCGGCAATCGGCCCCTGAAACAGCTTTTCCGGAGTCTCATGCAGCGGCTCCGCGGAAGCCAAATAGTCATCGAACGCTTTCAATCCGAGAAAAAAACGCGTCACCTCTGCAGACCATTCCTTCGGCGTCAAAGCACTCCACGCCGACTTCCCGCGCGCGAGGGAGAGCGCCCAATCAAATATGTCATTGATGTGTGCCAGTATCATCACCGGTGTCCGCGGGTACCCGCCAATTTCCGTGGTCCCGAAGCTGGCCGGCGCATCGCGCAGCGGTTTCGCGCCACGATACGCAATCGTTGCCAGCGTATGTCGCAAAAAACTCCGTTCCAGCTCCGGTCCGTTTGCCATAAATCCATCCTGAACAGTGTCGCGCTTGGCCGGAGGAGCCGTTATGCTCCCCGCCGTTCACGCGAAAGAAGATTAAAAGCTGCCATCTCAAACAGCAAGGGAAAATACCGCGGCGAAATCCTCCGTAGGGGCACGGCATGCCGTGCCCGCTCTGCCGCGCACACTCTTGTAGCGACGCCCTCTTGCCCTGAGCCGCGAAGGGTCAGGGCGTCATCGGTCCCACAATCGGGCCCTTAGTGCTCCTTCCAGCCAAAACTATTCCTTCGTTTTCGCAACACCCGTTTTGCCATACACCCGCACATAATCCACCAGCATCTGTTGCGGAAACACCGTAGCCCCATCCGGCGGCCCCGGCCAATCCCCACCCACCGCCAGATTCAAAATCACAAAAAATTTATGATCAAACGGCCAAGCCGCCCCAGCCGGCCACTGCTCCCGCTTAAACGTCGCGTAATTCGCAGCATCGATAAAAAATCGTATCGCATCCGCATCCCACTCCACCGCATACAAGTGAAAATCATCAGACAGCTTCGGATTCCCCGGCAAAGAAAATTTAGACGTCAAATCCGCCGTTCCGCCCGTAGCCCCCGCCCCATACAACGCTCCGTGCAGCGAACCGTGCACCGCCGCAGGCTCTTTCCCAATATTCTCCATGATGTCGATCTCCCCGCAGCGCGGCCAGCCCACCGTGGAAATGTCGTCGCCCAGCATCCAGAACGCTGGCCACATCCCTTCGCCGTGCGGAATCTTGATCCGTGCCTCAAACCTCCCGTACGTTTGCGAGAACAGAGTTTGCGTCTTTATCCGCGCGGATGTGTACAACCGCGTTTCCCCTTTCGGGGTTACGGTAGTTTCCTTCTGTGCCGTAATCACCAGGTTTCCCGACTTCATCTGCGCGTTCTGCGCATGATTGGTATAGAACTCCAGCTCGTGATTGCCCCAACCGTCGCCGCCAATGTCATACGTCCACTTGGCCGCATCGGGTACCGCGCCGTCCGGCCCGTCAAACTCATCGCTCCACACCAGCTGATAACCAGGCGCGGGCCCCGATTGCGCCGCGCCGTAACCCACCTTCAGTCGGCCGCTAAAAACAATCCCGATAAAAACGACCGTGGCGAAGAGTGCTTTCAATAGTTTTTTCATGATTACGCCGACGTGTGGCCCAGTTCGCGCAGACAAGCATAGGCCCATGCCGACGACCGGTCAAAAAAAAGGGCGCCAGACGGCTGCACGGGTTGATCCTTGGGGTGATATTTGCGTATTTGTTTATAAGCCACACACCGTTTACCGTTGCTCGGTAAGCGACTTTGTGAGAACGATTTCTGTCACTCTGGCGCTGCCTTCAGATGCCCAACACGGCGCGAATGTTTTTAGCCGCACGCTCGTAATTGACGATAATGACACCTTTCGAGGTGACGGTGCTTCCCGTCGCCTTGAAAACCGCCGGGATCGTGCCATCGGCAAACAATCGTTTTCCACCGCCCAACGTAATCGGAAATATCTTCAGCCAGAACGCATCGACCAAATCATGTTTGAGAAGCGTCTGAACGAGATTTGCGCTTCCATAAACGTGCAAATCCGGCCCTTCCTGTTGCTTAATTTTGGTGATTTTTTCCGCAATATCGCCGTTTAAAAACACGGACGGCTGCCATTCGTGAGAAGTTATGGTATTCGAGGCGACGTACTTGGTCGCTGTGTTGACGCTCGGCCAAATGTCGTTATGTTGCGGCCAGAATCGTGCCCAGATTTCAAAGGTTTTCCGACCTAGCAACAAGTCAAACGGCATGTTCATCTCTTTTCTTATGACCGTTGAAGAAACAGTGTCGGAATGTGGAATTATCCACCCGCCGTACGCGAAGCCGCCGCTGGTGTCTTCCTCTGGCCTGCCTGGGGCTTGTACGACTCCATCAAGGGAGACAAATTCAAGCACGTTAACCTTTCTCATGAGTGAGTTCCTTCGCGTCCTATCTGATTTTGTTTGATTTGCGGGGGTCCCCAGTCTTCGATGAGCTTCTTCCAGAAGTTAGGGACGTCGCTGCTCCAGAACACAAGCTTCCGAATCGCAGCGAGAATAACACGACTTCTGGTCAGGTCCTTTTGGCCGGAATTCTACTTGTCCGGGCGACGCATGCCGGTTCAATGGGTCCGTGCAACACCTTGCAATCGACTGATCCGACGGAACTTCTCTCGGAATACCGGCCGCAGTCGATTCAAACCTGGACAGGTAGTGCTTTGTTTGGATTGAACGATTTTAGCTCTTGGATCATCTACAATTTAGCGTCGGTTGAGTGTTGCACGGACCCATTGAATCCACCCGACTTACCGGGACTTAATGCTCCGGATCTTCGTTTTGTGTTAGGGTTTCTCAAAAAAGGAGGCATTATGAAGCTCACAGGGAAAAAGGCCCTTATCACCGGCGGCAACAGTGGCATCGGCCTTGCCACAGCCCGTCTTTTCGTCGCCGAGGGCGCGCAGGTCGCCATTACCGGGCGCGACCAGAAGAAACTCGACGAAGCGCTCGCCGAACTTGGATCGAGCGCGCGTGGCTATCGCGTTGACGTCACCGTTGCGGAAGATCGCAAGCAACTCTTTGCAGCCCTGACCAAAGATTTTGGGAAACTCGATATTGTCTTCGCCAATGCCGGCACCTCCGGCCGGACTCCTACCGGCTCGACCGACGAGGCCATTTTTGAGAACGTGATCCACACCAACCTTAATGCCGCTTTCTTTACCGTAAATTCCGCGGTCCCTCTGCTGAACGACAACGCCAGCATCATCTTTTGTGGGTCGGTACATAACTACCTTGGACAACCGGGCGTCGCCGCATATGCCGCCACCAAGGGTGGTCTCGTCTCGATGGCGCGTTCCATCGCCGCCGACTTGGCGCCGCGCAACATTCGCGCGAACGTCGTCGCACCAGGCGCGATCAAAACTCCCATTTGGAAGCGCGGAACCCGCGCCGCGATGTCCACAGACGAGTCCGACAAAGAAGCGAAGTTCTTCTCATCTTTAGTTCCGCTGGGCCGTTGGGGCGAGCCGGAAGAAATTGCCAAAGCCGTGCTGTTCCTTGCCTCGGAGGATTCCTCATACGTCAACGCGGCCGAGTTGGTGGTGGATGGCGGACTCACGGGTGCCCAGTTTGGAGCTCCCATTCTTCGGCACTGACAGCAGAGAGTTCCACCACAGTGAGGCATGGAGGAGAAGAACTTCAGTTGAACACAAAAGGAGGAAAGAACATGGCAAATCCGGCGCATGGAGTCCAGGCCAACGACGCCGCCAGCGTGGCGAAGGTCGACATGAAATTAGAAATCGTCGTTATCCCCGTCTCGGATGTCGATCGCGCGAAGGAGTTTTACGCGAGGCTCGGGTGGCGACTGGACGCCGACTACGACAACGGCAAAGACTATCGCGTGATTCAGTTCACGCCGCCTGGCTCCGGCTGCTCGGTCATCTTCGGCAAGAATGTAACTGGAGCGGCTCCCGGCTCGGCCCAAGGTCTTTATTTGATCGTTGATGATATCGAGGCGGCGCGCAAGAATCTGCTTGGTCACGGCGTTTCGGTCAGCGAAGTGTTCCACGGCGGCGGCGAGGTGTACGCTGGCTCGGACGAGCCCTACCTGTTTGGGCGGATCCGGGTCAACGGTGCTGATCCCGAACATCGCAGCTACCGCTCGTTCGCCTCGTTCCGCGATCCGGACGGGAATGGCTGGCTTTTCCAGGAAATCACGACGCGGCTTCCGGGTCGCATCGACGCGACGGCGACAACCTTCGCATCGGCGAACAATCTGGCGAGCGCGTTTCGGCGCGCGGAGGCGGCCCACGGCGAGCACGAGAAGCGCATCGGGCAGCGCGACGCGAACTGGCCCGACTGGTACGCCGCTTACATGGTGGCGGAGCAGGAGGGACGGGAGCTGCCGCAATGAACGACTCCGCATTCCTATGAGACGCGGCAACAACTGGTCGCAGCTGAACTTTTAATGAAATAGTACGAGGAACACATGTCACATCACTTCGACACCAAACTCGCAAGAGAAGAGCCAAGTCTCAATGTTAATGATCTTTATCTGTTTGAAGGATCTCCCGGGACGACCGTGATGTTGATGACGGTAAACCCTGATGTGGGGTTGTCTGCGCCAGACACTCTGCATGTCGAGGGACTCTATGCGTTTCGTTTCGATCTAAATGCGGATGCACGCGAAGAGGTTGCGTTTAAGTTTAGATTCGGTGAACCACGGCATGCCGAAGGCAACGAGGATGTGCATATACAAAAGTTTCAGGTACTTAGAGCGACGGGTAATTCGTTTGGCGGTCTCGCGGGTGAGGTTCTGCTCGAGGGCGAAACCGAAAAAATTAGCGGCACATCAGGCGTGCGGGCGTTTGCGGGAATCGCGGCGGATATGTTTGCCCCCAATGGCTCCGGGATGCACGCTTTTCTGACGGCGTTTTATGAAGAACATCGTTATGACGCTACCGTATTTCAGCATGGGCTGAACTCCTTTGCGAATCGCAACGTAACGGCAATCGTTCTGGAAGTGCCCAACGACATGATCGGGCGCGGCAGGGTCCATTGTTGGGCCACCGCGTCACTTGTCGGACACGCGCCTGAAGTGCAGATCCAGCGGTGGGGACTGCCTTTAATTACCCATTTCTTCCCGAACGATCCTGATGGCCAGGAGATGAAAGAGCGTTTCAACGCATCGCAACCATCAGACGACGTAGCTTCGTTTTCGAGGTTCTTCTTTGATTTTAGCGAAAAGATGACCACGTACGCGATGTCCGCCGTAAACCCCGCCGAATACGGAAAGCAAATCGCCGCTCGTTTATGTCCCGTTACATTGCCATACGAATTAGGAACGCCGGCCGCCTTCGATCGCGCGCGATTCAACGGACGGCCCTTGGCCGATGACGTCATGGACGTGATGCTGACATTGGTGTCGAATACGCCTATCGAGGACGGCGCCGTTCCTGACCGGAAACGCATTCGCAGCGAATTCCCCTACGTCGCACCTCCGTACACCAAGGAGGAACAGATGGGCGTCTCCCCAATACACCAGCCGCCGAAAAAATAAAAGACGCTTCGCCCTGCGATGAGAAGACTCGCCAGTAGGCGTGCTACGAAGGAGATAACAATGGTCAGATTGAGATGGGTTCCAGTAGAAAATGTTTCACAATTGACGTTTTAAGTGCTACACTCTTGGGTAAGTACAAGGGGGAAGAAAGACGTGCTCCGTGCCCTCTCGACTCGCCAGCGCAACGCAGCCTGCCATAACTCCCTCGCAAATATTCCCGTCCGTCGCTCGCCTTCGCCGACGTTTGCAACTTAGCTACCCTCTCTCGAAAGAGTATGATTACAAACAACTTATAACCCCTTTAGAATCCTACTCTTTCGCAAATGTCAGACGTAAACCCAATACTGCCTATCTCTTTCGCAAACACCCCGGGGGTGGGGGTAGGCCTCTTTCTCCACTCCTCTCACAACTGTCGCCGGCGCTTGGGGTTAATGCTAATGTGTGGCAAAGTATCTCAGCTTCATCCGCACCACGGGCGCACCAAAGGGTAAGTGGTCCACATCGAACCACCACCGCGCACCCGCTTCGCCTCAAAGGAGGCATCTCGATCATGCGTACAGCATTAGGCACCTCGCTTGTCTTTACCTTGGCCCTAGTCGTGGCCCTTACTCTGGCATTGGTGTCGCTGCCCGCATCCGCGGCCGCGCCCGCCGGTTCCTTCGCGCTGCAGCAACCGGACAATTCGCAGAACGCCCCGCAATATCCGTCGCAGGATAACTCGCAGCAGCAACAGCCGCAGGACAATTCCCAGCAAGGCAATCCGCCACCGCAGGATAATTCCCAAGGCTCTAGCGGCTACCAGGCCTTTTCTGCGGACCAGCTCGACAACCTGCTCTCCCCGATCGCGCTCTACCCGGATCCACTGCTCGCGCAGGTCTTCGTCGCCGCCACCTTCCCCGATCAGGTCGAAGAAGCCGCGCGCTTCGTTCGCGGCAACGGCACCACTGATGTGGACAACCAGAGTTGGGACGTCAGCGTCCGCGCCGTCGCGCACTACCCCACCGTTATCGAAATGATGGCGGACAAGATCGATTGGACCACTTCGCTGGGCCAGGCCTACGTAAATCAGTCCACGGACGTTTCCACCTCCGTGCAGCGCCTGCGCCATCAGGCCAAGAATGTGGGCAACCTGCAAACCAATCAGCAGCAGGAAGTCTTGGAAAACGACAACTACATCGCCATTAACCCGGCGCAGCCGCAATACATCTACGTTCCCGTCTACGACCCCGCCATCATTTACTATCGCCAACCCTATTGGGGACCGGCCATTACCTTCGGCTACGGCTATCCCATCGGCGGCTGGCTCAATCTAGGCTTCCATTGGGGCTATTGGGGCGGCGGATTCGGCGGCGTCTATTACACCGGATGGAATCCCTACGGTTGGGGCCGCGGTTGCTGGAATTGCGGCTGGATCGGCCGCAGCCGCGGGTACGTCAACTATCACAGCAACATTTACATCAACAATCGCTACTCCAACATCAACATCAATCGCACCGTGGTCAATCGCAGCGTCAACATCAACAACATCAATCACTACAATTACGTGCATAAGAACGTGAACTACAACAACGTGCGCGCGAACAACGATCGCATCAATCGCGCCACGAACACCGCTTACCGTCCCGGCAATAACAATCGTCCCGGTGAAAACGGCGGCGGCGTGCAGCGCCCCGGCAACAACGTAAGACCTGGCGAAAATGGTGGCGGCGTTCAGCGTCCCGCCAACGGCGACCGCCCCGGCAATAATGTAAGACCCGGCGAGAACGGTGGCGGCGTGCAACGTCCCGCCAACGGCAATGATTTTCGCGGCGGCGGTGGCAATCGCAATCTGGATAGCAACATCCACGACAAATCCCGCGTCAACGATTTCCGTGGACACGACGCCACCAATAACCGCCCGGGCAACCAGCCGCAACAGCGGCTCGCGCAGCAACAGAATCGTGGCCAACAGTCCCCGCACGCTTTCGGGACCGCTGAGGGCAACTTCAACGCCCGCCAATCTCAGCAACGCGGGCAAGCCAGCCGCCAGCAGGCGCAGCGTCCGCAACAGCAGCAGCGCGCGCCGCAGCAGCGTTCGGCGCCGCAAAATCGTGGTGGCGGTGGGAGGAGACCGTGATCCTCCTTCCCAATCTATTCCGTAACAGCAACTCCAGGAGCACAACCGGGGCGCAGCTTTCTTCTGCGCCCAGTTCTCATTTTTTCGTAGCGCAAGGTAAGGAGCATATGCACATCACTGATCGCCAGGCGTCTCACGCGGCCCCCATGAACAAGATCTGCTCAATGGCCCGCAAGTATTCACGCGTCCTCGCGGCGGCCTTCTTCGCCAGTGGAGCGTTCTTTGTCTCCGCCGCTTCCGCGCAGACCCCGGGGCAAGCCACCTTCAACACTCCCGAAGAAGCCGTGAAAGCTCTGGTCGCCGCGTCTAAAGACGAAAACCGTACAGCGCTGGAAAAAATCTTCGGTTCGGACTACACCCAATTGCTTTCCGGAGATCCCATCGAAGACAAACACGATCTGGACAATTTCACGGCCGCCGCGCAGGAAAATGCCCAGCTGCAGCAGGTAGACGCCACCACATACACTGTAACCCTTGGGCACTTTGAATGGCCCGCGCCGGTTCCGGTGGTTCAGAAAGACGGCAAATGGTTTTTTGACACCAAGAGCGGCGTGGAACAGATTCAGGATCGCCGCGTCGGCGAGAATGAACTCTCCGCCATAGAAACCTGCCGCGCCTACGCCATCGCGCAATGGGAATACTTCACCCAGGGCGATTGGGATCACGATGGCGTGCCGGAATATGCTCAGCACATCATCAGCACGCCCGGAAGACACGACGGTTTGTATTGGGAAACCGACGGTGACGAAAATCAAAGTCCACTGGGCATGAGCGTAGCCGCCGCACAGGTTAGAGCGGAAGCGAAAGCCGCCGCCAAGCCGGGCGTTGCGCCAAAACCGGCTGCGGGCAAAGCCGCCGCTGCCCAAACCGACCCGAAGGCGGAAGCCGCTGAACTGGAGAGGATCTCTCTCCCACGAACTCCCTATTTCGGATACTTCTTCAAAATCCTCACCGCGCAGGGCCCGCACGCCCCCGGCGGCAAATACAGCTACATCATCAATGGCAACATGATCGCGGGCTACGCGCTGGTCGCCTACCCCGCCAAATGGTCCGTCACCGGCATCATGACCTTCATCATCAATCAGCAAGGCCGCGTCTATCAAAAAAATCTCGGCCCCGAAACCGACAAACTAGCCGCCGCCATGACCGTCTACAACCCCGACACCACCTGGGAACTAGTTCAAGAACAACCGTAACCAACATATGCGAGTAGCGGTCGGGATCGGGGTTATGTAGGTGCCGGACTTTAGTCCGGCCTGGTGCGAATCTCTAGGTCGTAGGAAGGAGCGTCAAAAAACCGGGCCCGGATCGAATCGCGATTTCAGTGGCACAGGCGCACTTGCCTGTGCTCGATGGGCAGCGTTAGCGAAGCAGCACAACCAAGAGCGTCCGTGCTACTCGGGCAGAATCTCTTTAAGCAGGAGGATCACTCGGCAAGGGCAAATCGACGACGGCAACTTTTTCGCCGCCGCAATCGAGCACCGTCCCAAGCGCGCCGCCTTCTTTGCGCACGTAGCCCATGGCCAAAATCGCCGCGGGATCAAACAATCGCGCCGCACGCGTCACGAAACCAATCTCCGCGCCAGCGAGCGAGAGCGGTGCATCGGCAACCGGCACATTTTTTGCGTCGTCCGAAAATCGCAGCCCAACCCGCCGCCGGTTCACCTGCCCGCGCGAGCGTACGCGCTCCACAATTTCCTGGCCGGTGTAACAGCCTTTCGTGTAACTGATGTGACTGTCCTGCAATCCGGCCTCGTGGGGAATTTGCTTGTCGCCGAAATCATAGCCGAACCAGGGCACGCCCTGCGCCAGGCGAATCGCACTCAGCGCGGAATAGCCGATCGGTCCGCCGCCGGCGTTTTTCGCCGCATCCTGCAGAATTTTCCAAAGCGCGACTAGATCTTTTCGCGCGGCAATAAATTCCGCGCTGACGATTTTCGCGCCGCTGGCCGCGACTTCGGAGTTTGGTTTTTCGCTAATGTTTGTCGCGTTGGCGCTGCTCGCTACATCGACACTGGTAAGCAATACGCGGCGAACCATGCGGCAAGAAATAGCGCTGCGACCTCGTTCAGTATTGCGCACCGCAACATCCAGCGACGCGCCGTCCGCGATCGTGGCGAAATCAACGGCGGTGAGTTCGCGGACCAGTTCCGCAGTTTTCGGACCATCGAGCGCGAGCGTACCAAACGAGTCGGTGTCGTCCGTGAGTGTCACGTCGTCCATGATGATGAATTTTTCCAATACTTCGACCAGTCGCGCGCGAATCATCGCGTACGAAACACACAACAGTCGGTCGGGCAGCGCGTGCGTTTCGATCTCCGCAAGAATGCGCCCTTGCGGATTCAGCAGCAGCGAGATGTTGCTGTGGCGCAGCGCGAGGCCCTTGATGTCGTTAGTAAGAATCGCGTTCACATAACGCACGCGGTCCGGACCAGTGAACGTCAGATACGCGCGATAGGTTTTGTCGATAAGCGCGACGGTCTCGCGGGCGAAGCGTTGTTCCTCGCGGACGTCTCCGAAGTCGTCGGGCAACTCGCAGCCGAACCACGCGCCCATGCGCGCTCCCGCCGCGCGATGTATTTCCGCGAGCGGCACGGCAATAAGTTTGCTGGTATCGGTGATTTCCATAGGATCGACAGCTCTCAGTCTAGCAAACTGCCGCGCTGCGCGATGTCCTGCAACTCAACGGCATCGTTTGTCGGCAGGGTTCGTCGGCAACGCTCGGCGATGCTTTTCGGCGATGCTTCCAGAAGCCTTACACGGGTCGAAATCAGGCTTCGCGGCAATGCTACAATTCTTATGACTATGAATGAACCTTCTCGAGCATTTGACGCTGTTAGCCCGGAGCTGATCCACATCACCATTCCCGTGGGCGCGCTGCAGTGCAACTGCACGATCATCGCGGACCCCGTCACTCGCGAAGCTTTGGTGGTCGATCCCGGCGACGAAGTGACGCGCATCCTGGAACTGCTGGGCCGCCACAAGCTCACGGTAAAAGCCATCGTCAGCACGCACGCGCACATCGATCACGTCGGCGGACTCGCCAAACTGCGGAAATATACTGGCGCTCCGGTGCTGATGCACCGCGATGATTTGCCGCTGTACCACGCGCTGGACGTGCAAGCCGCCTTCCTCGGAATGGCCGCGCCGGAACTGACCGATATCGACCAACTGCTCAAAGAGGGAGACACACTGCACTGGGGCGGGTTCGAGGCTTCAGTGGTGCACACGCCGGGGCACACGCCGGGCAGCGTTTGCCTGTACCTGCCGAAAAATATTGTCAGCAAGAAAGTGGCGAACAAAATCAATGCGAGCGCAGGCGCGAAGTCAGCTGCAAACGCCGCCGGCACGATTTCAAAGCTTGCCTCGGAGCCCGTGGTGACGCTCGTGCCGAACGGGACGCTAACGGCGCCGCAGCTTTTTGCGGGAGATACGCTTTTTGCCGGCAGCATTGGGCGGACGGATTTGTGGGGCGGCTCGATGGAACAGATTATGGAATCGTTGCGCGGGAAATTAATGGAGTTGCCGGAGGATACGAAGGTTTATCCGGGACACGGCCCGGCGACGACCATTGCAAAAGAACGGCATACCAATCCGTTCCTGCGAAAAGATTGACCGAAAAGGAACAGGCCGGACCCTTCGTACCTCTGGGTAAACTGAAGTCCGGCACCTACACAGGCTTCTTGTTGCGAAGTTCTTCCATCACAGATTGCACCAATTCTTTGGCGTGAACTAATTCCTGATTGATCATGCGCAGGTCCATGGCGGGAAGCGTGGGGTTGCGCTGGCTGGTGCAGTAGACGCCGTGCTGTCCGGCGAGAACCAGTGCGTTGGTCATGCGATCCAGGGCTACCGCCAGGCGGCCGCGCGCGCTTCCGTACATCTGCTCGAAGTGTTCCAGTTCGTCTTTATGCTCGTCGAATGCCGACATGTTGGGCTGCCTTTTCTCCAGTAATTCCCTTGTATTTCGGTGCAGCTGCTTGCGGTGCTGCTTGGTTTCGCAGTTTGCAGGCTGGTGGCGGACGTTGCATTTGAGGCACAGGCCACGTGCAGCAAACTTTACCGCATGGCGCGCGCGGAACATAATTTGCTCAAGCCAGTAGCGATGAATAAAGGCGGTTCGCCCAGCGATTCACGCCACACAGTTTACGCCCGGTTCCTCGGTAAGCCTGAGGAAGGAACAGGGCTGGAGCCACAGACAATGCGACGTTCCGATCTGGTGCAGCACAAAGAAAAAGATAAAGGCGAGATCATGCGCACGTCGCAAATCGTTTTTGGCGAGCGGCAACATTTGCTGCGAGTGCTGGATTCCTTGGAAGGCACGAACCCGCCAATCGCGCGCATGCAGCAGGAGCGCCGCGCGCTGGAAGAGTTGATTCATACGCGAACGCGGGAACTGAATCACATCAATACCGCCTGGGATGAAAAGATCGGACTGGTGCTGAGCGCCGATGCCAAGCCGGAAATGCTGGAAAAGCTGGTGAAGCAGGCTCCGGAAGAGGATTTTTATTTGTTGCGACTGATCAGTGAGCATCCGCGCTCGAATTCCAAGACCTTAAATCGTTTGGCGAAGCATCCTTACGGAGCAATTCGAGAGAATGTGGCGCGGCATCCGAATGCCGATGCGCCGACGCTGACGTGGCTGAGCAAGGACCGCAGCCAGCCGCTGTGGTATCTGGTGGCGTTTAACCCGAATACGCCTACACCGCTGCAGCGGCGCTTGCGTGATCGCCTGAAGCGGCTCGGCGAATCGCAGCCTTCGAAGTAGGCTCTGCAAACAAGCATTGCCCGCGAGAACTCCAAGAATCGCTGTGCTGCGCCGCGGAAAGCTGCTCCGCGCGACTTTGCCAAGTGGTGTATTGGTCTGGATGGCGAGTTGAACACCGCGGCTTGAACTTTCAGGTTTTGTGCGTCAGACTGGAACCCCTTCCGAAACACCTTCGATAGCTGTCTATCCCTCTCCGACCTGGCCTAAGTGGGCCTTATTGCAGCCGAGGTGCGCCAGAAATGCTGGCTATGACTACTCCCGATGCGTTGCTGCGCGGCTCATACGACTATCGTCTGGTAGCTCTATCTATTTTGATCGCCATGCTGGCTTCTTATGCCGCGTTGGACCTTGCCGGAAGAGTGACCTCCGCGCGCGGCGCCGCGCGGGCGATGTGGTTGAGCGGCGGGGCGGCGGCGATGGGAATGGGCATCTGGTCGATGCACTACGTAGGGATGCTGGCACTGCGGTTGCCGGTGGTCGTGGAATACGATTGGCCTACCGTTTTGCTTTCCCTGCTAGCGGCAATTCTGGCCTCCGCGATAGCGCTCTTCGTGGCGAGCCGCAAAACGCTCGGTATGTTGCGGGCAATGCTGGGCAGTTTCTTTATGGGCGGTGCGATCGCGAGCATGCACTACATCGGAATGGCCGCCATGCGACTGCCCGCGATGTGCCGGTATAACCCGGCGCTGGTGGCGCTTTCAGTAGCGCTGGCAATGATTATTTCGCTGGTGGCGCTGTTACTCACGTTTCATCTTCGAGGAGAGATGAGGTCGGCCAGCTGGCAAAAAGTTGCGGCCGCGATGGTGATGGGCGCCGCAGTGCCGGTGATGCACTACACGGGAATGGCGGCCGCTTCCTTCGAGTTTTCGAGAGCGGCAGAAAGCGGTCTGGCGCACGCACTGAGCATTTCGGCCCTGGGAACAATCGGGATCATCGTGGTCACCTTCATGGTGCTGGGGTTGACGGTGCTGACCTCGGTGGTGGATCGCAGATTTTCCGTGCAAGCGCTGGAACTGGAATCGAGCGAAAGAAGGTCGCGACAGATTTTAGAGACGTCCTTCGACGCGTTTGTGGGAATTCGCCCGGACGGAACCATTCGTGATTGGAATCTGCAGGCGCAAGAGACTTTTGGTTGGAGACGGGCGGAGGTGATCGGAAAAGTATTCCGAGAAATCATCGTCCCGGACCGTTGCCGCGAAACGTTCGAGGAGGAAATTCGCTCACTGGTTACCCTAAGAGACGGCGCCAAAACCAACCGGTTTGAAACTATTGCCATTCGGAGCGACGGGCTTGAAATTCCAGCCGAAATAACTATTTCCGCGGTGGGCAACGCGCAGGGACACGATTTTGCCGCGTTCATTCGTGACCTCACCGAGCGTAAGCGCTTCGAACAGGACCTTCGCAAAGCCAAGGAAGCGGCCGAAGGCGCGAATGAAGCGAAGAGTTCATTTCTTGCCACCATGAGTCATGAAATCCGGACTCCGATGAACGGCATTCTAGGTATGACGGAACTTGTTCTGGATACCGAGCTGACGACGGAACAGCGAGAGCATCTTGGTTTGGTGCATTTGTCGGCCGAATCGCTGCTGTCCATCATCAATGACATTCTGGACTTTTCTAAAATCGAAGCGGGTAAGTTCGAATTGGAAACGATTCCGTTCGATCTGCGGGAGAGCCTTGGCGAAACGATGAAGGTGCTTAGCTTCCGCGCGCATCAGAAAGGACTGGAGTTGGTCTATGACGTTCAGCCGGAGGTGGCCGAGACTCTACTCGGAGACCCCGGAAGGATCCGGCAAATTCTCATCAATCTTATTGGCAATGCCGTCAAATTTACGGCAAAAGGCGAGATTGTGATCCGTGTCGAGGAACAATCGCATACGAATGATACGGTAGTCCTGCATTTCGCGGTGCGAGATACCGGAGTGGGTGTTCCGGCGGAAAAGCAGGAAACCATTTTTGAAGCATTCTCGCAGGCGGACGGATCCATGGCCCGGAAGTATGGCGGGACAGGACTGGGGTTGACGATTTGCAAGCGACTGGTGGAGCTGATGAACGGGCGAATCTGGCTGGAGAGCCAACCCGGCGTGGGGAGCACGTTTCATTTCACTATCTCGCTGGGAGTACAGGACTCTTTCGATGCGCGAAACCTAACGCCGTCAAGCGACGAATTGCGCGACATAGAAGTATTGGTGGTGGATGACAATTTTACGAATCGCTGCGTTTTGGGGGGAATGTTGGCGCGGTGGTGCATGAGGACGGTGGCCGTCGAAGGGGGCCGGGAGGGACTGCAAGCGCTGCAGGCGGCGAAGAACGCTGGACATCCCTTTCAGCTGATTCTACTGGATGGCCAGATGCCGGATATGGATGGCTTCAGCCTGGCTGAGATTATTCATAAAGATCCAACGCTGGTAGGTGCGACCGTGATGATGCTGACGTCCGCAGGGCACATGGGAGATGCCGCGCGATGCCGGGAGCTTGGTATTGGCGCGTACATGGTTAAGCCGGTGCGACAACGCGAGTTATTGGAAACAATCTGTGCGCTGACGCAACAAGGACGCAAAGTAAAAATCGATCCGCTGGTGACGCGGCACAAATTGCGTGAAGATCGCAATCGCCGTCGCGTACTGCTGGCGGAGGACAACGCCGTCAATCAGAAACTGGCCCAGCGACTGCTGGAAAAACGCGGCTTCGAGGTGACCATTGCAGGAGACGGGCGCGCGGCGCTACAGGCGCTCGAGAAAGAATCCTTCGACATCGTGCTCATGGACGTACAGATGCCCGATCTTGATGGCATCGCCGCGACGGTGGCGATTCGCGAACGAGAAATATTGTCGGGAGGTCACGTTCCGATCATTGCGATGACGGCGCATGCGCTAAAAGGAGACGAGGAACGCTGCATGGCCGCCGGCATGGATGGCTATGTGACCAAACCAATTCGCACAGTCGAATTGTTTGCGGCGATAGATAAAATCCTGAGCCGAGCGACGATCGCTGGAGAGATTCAACCGATCGAAAGTTGATTGCAATCGCCACAGCGAGTCGCGGCATCGGCCGCTGACGTGGCTGAGCAAGGATCGCAGCCAGCCGCTGTGGTATCTGGTGGCGTTTAATCCGAATACTTCTACGCCACTGCAACGGCGTCTGCGCGATCGCTTGAAGCGACTCGGCGGATCGCGACCTTCCAAATAGGAACGCTAAAGAACGCCGGTAAGAATCCCCAGCAAGTATGAAGCTCTGAGTTTCGGCATTTTCGGCAACCGACTGTGCGGAACTGTCCGTCAGGAGGGCGGAACGCGGGTTATACTTCCCAGCCGTGCCCATGGTCTCCTCCGTTTCGGCCCGCAGGTGGCTTCTCTTTGGGTTGCTCTTTCTGGCAGTGGTGGTGCGGCCGGTTGCCGCGGGCCCCTGGAAGGGCGTGTTGCGCGACGCGGCGGGAAAGCCTGCGGGTGCAGCCACCGTGATGCTCCAATCGGTGTCGGGAACGGCGCAATATTCTGCTGAGACCTCTGCTAGCGGTGAATTTTCGTTCGGCGAAGTCGGCAGCGGAAGCTATTCGGTTACCGTGAAGATGGCGGGGATGGCCTGGACCGCCGCAAACCCCATTACCATTAGCGAGGGGACAGCCTTCACCGGCGACCTGCAACTTTCGACAGACAATCAGACACTTATTGTTCTGACCGCGGGAAAGAGCGGAGCCGCGCAGGGGAGCGGCGGCCAGCACCTTTCTAGCGCGGAGGTATCGAGCCTTCCATTAAACGAGCGTGATTTCAGCAAGCTGTTGTTGCTGGCCGCGGGCACCATGACGGACACGAACGGCGCGGCAAATTTCACGCAACAATTCGCGGTGAACGGGCAACGAGGAGTGGACTCAGTTTTTGCCATGGATGGAGCGGACACCACCGATCCGGAACTCGGGGGCGCGACATTTTCCAATTTCAACGTGGATGCCATCCACGAAGTGCAATCCAGTTCTGGAGTGATGCCCGCGGAAATCGGACATGGCGCGTCGGGTTTTACAAATGTAGTTACGAAAGAGGGCAGCAACGAGGTGCATGGCAGCGCGTTTGAATTTGTGCGCAACGCGGCGTTCGATGCGCGAAATTTTTTCGATCACTCGAGCGCAGTGGACCCGCGACGGATTCCGCCTTTTGCGCGCAATGAATTTGGCGTGACGAATGGCGGCCCGGTGGTGCTTCCGGGAATCTACGACGGACGCGGGAAGACCTATTATTTCGGGGAGTACCAGGGCTTCCGGCAAGTGCTGGGGACGACACAGGTATTCCCCGTACCGACCGCGGCGGAGCGTCAAGGCATCGATACGACCACATTCCCAGGAGATACGCTATTTGTTCCAGTGAACCCGGCGATCGCTCCGTTGCTGGCACGCTATCCCTTGCCGAACGAACCGCAAGGGCCATACGGCGCGCGGACGTATGCGACTTCTTCCAAGGTGGATACGGACACGAATCAATTCTCCGTGCGCGTGGATCACCAGATTTCCGATCGGGCGACACTGCTCACGCGGTTCAGCCTGAATCAGGTGAATGGCCCGACGACGGATCCCGATCAGACGGCCATCGATCCGGGCTTTGCCGTGAACTTTTTTGATCACCAGCGGAACGCAGCGGTGAGATATGCGCGTACGGTTTCGCCAAACTTTAGTTTTACCGCGGCTTTTGGATACATTCGCAGCACCCCAATTTTTCCGGCAACGGATCATAGCGATCCCGCACTGACGTTTGCCGACGGACTTTATGAAGGGTTTAACGTGCCGGACGGGTCGATTTTCGGATCGTACAGCAACTTGTTCCAGATCAAACTGGACATGGTTTATTTGCACGGGACGCACACGTTCAAGTGGGGCACGGAAAGTCGTTGGAACAGAGACTCAACGATTTATGGGACGAATCCGAACGGGTTGTACTCCTTTGGAGGAGGAACAGCGTATTCGCCGGTGTTCATCCCATCGGCAAGCGGGCAGCATGATATCCAGCCGGGAGAGGCGTTGCCGGATTCGTTGACACAATTGCTCACGGGCTCGCCGTATTCTTACACGATTACGGCGCCGTCCAGTTTGACACCTGCCGGCGACAAATTTGATGAAGCGGCGGTTCGCCGCGAAGCGTACAACTTTTATTTTCAGGACACTTGGAAAGCGACTTCACGGCTGAGCATCAACTACGGTCTGCGCTATGAACTGAATAGCCGCATCAAAGAAGCGCTGCACCGGACTTCCATTGGCGAACCCGTGGATGCCGAGGGAAACTCCGTACCCTTCCTCACGCCCGCCGCGAAAGAGATTTTTCTGTACAATCCGCAGCCGATTTATCCGCTGGATTTGAGAGGCTGGGGGCCACGCGTCGCCGTGGATTACGGCGTCGGGGCGCACACCACACTGCATGCCGGCGGAGCGATTACTACGATTCTTCCCAATCTGTGGCTGGAAAATTCCGTGACAGGCGGGATTCCGTTTGTTTTTCAGCCGTTGGTAACGGCGCTGCCGGGAGTTCCGGTGCCCTTTCACAATACCGTTGTACCGTTGGCGCTGCCACCGCTGTATACGACGCAAGGGCAACTGCTATTCCCTTCGGGAAATAGCTCCACCGTCCCGGCGAACACGCCGATCGATTTGGAACGGTTTCAAGCCGATCTGGAGGCGCTTACGCCGGGTGATGAAGTGCAGCTGCTCTCGACGGGCGTGATCTCGCGAAACTTTCGCAACGGGTACATCGGAACGTTTACCGCCGGCGTGGATCACGACTTTCGCGGCATGAAGCTCAGTGTGGCGTACGTGGGTACGGCGGGAGTTCATCTTGCTGGTGTGTTTTCGCCGAACGGTTACGCGGGCGCGGATCCCGCCTACGCGCCATATACACAATTCGATGCCGCAGGACGCGCGATCGGCGGATTTGGCCCGGAAGGCGTGATGAGCACAGAATCGCACTCCAACTACAACGCTCTGCAAACGAGCGTGACGGAAAACTCCTCGCGGATCGGATTGAGTTTTCAGGCTAGTTATACTTTTTCGAAGTCCCTGGATGACACGAGCACTTCAGCGGGCGGGAATACCACGAGCGCGGGCGTGGTCACGCCGATTCTGCCGCAGGATCCTCTGAATCCGGGCGCCGACCGAGGTCCGTCGACGTTCGACGTCAAGCATGTTTTCGCGTTGAGTGTGATCCAAAACCTGCCGCTTGAACGCGTAAGCTTTTTGCGACCTCTTAGCGAGCGGCTGACGAAGGGGTGGCAGATTTTGAATATCACCACGATAACGAGCGGATTGCCGTTCACAGTGTTTTCTGGGATTCAACAAACCGGGGCTGGAGCAGGCGGGACGGATCGTCCGGATCTTGTGACGCTTCCGGATTTCTCGACCAGCCGCGCCACGCGAGAGGATTATTTTGGCCGGGGCGCGGACAACAGTTCGTTTTTCTTTATTCCGATTGGAGTGCCGGGCGGCACGGGGCCTAATCAGGGCACATTCGGCACGCTGGGCCGCAACACGTTTCGAGGACCCGGGTTTCGCGACTTCGATGTGGCGGTGATCAAGGATACTTCCTTCGGGCACAGGGGAGGCCACGAGTTAGGAATTTTGGAGTTTCGCGCGGAGTTCTTCAACGTGTTCAATATTGTCGATTTTGGGTTGCCGGCGAACACCGTGCTTGGAAGCGGATTTGGGTACATCAACCATACCGCAGGGCCGTCGCGGCAGATTCAATTTTCGCTGAAACTGGTTTATTGAAAGCTTTCTTCTAGGGATTCGCTGCGTGGAGGCTCGATCGATGATCGTGCCGAGACTCGCCGTCAGAATATCGAGTGGAGGTCAGCGGATCTCCAAAATCCCGCTTTTCCGGGGCGGGATTTAATTCTACAGTACCCATTCCGCTGGTAAGAATCATCCAACGGAACAGAAACTAGGAGCGGGAGGATTACGCCCGCGCATGTTTATGGGATGAGGCGAGTGTTTTCGAGCGAGAACCTTTTGAAGTCCGCGTGCAGTCAAATCCCCGCGGATAGTAGAGGAGGAAACAGGAGATGGGCGACTCCGACGATAACGATCACAAGCTGAACGAGGCCCCGCCAACCACGATTTCCAGACGGGATTTGATCAAGGGAGTGATTGCAGGCGGCGTGACCGTCTCTTCGGCAAGCTATCTTTTTCGCGCGACCTCGTTGCTCGGCCAATCGGGTCAAAGCACGGGGGAAAGACTCCTCACGATTAATGTGAACGGGCAGCTGCGGCGCGCGGACGTGATGCGGCAAGAAACGCTGGCCTGGACATTGCGCCACAAACTTGGACTCACGGGGACGAAACTGGGGTGCGACCGCGCGGAATGCGGCTCCTGCACCGTCTTGATCAACGACATACCGCACTATGCCTGCTCGGTGCTGACGCATATGGTGCGCGACCGGAAGGTGCTGACCATCGAAGGGCTGGCGAGCCCGGAGGGAAAGCTGCACCCGGTGCAACAAGGCGTTATCGATGAACAAGGCTTCCAGTGTGCGTTCTGCATGCCGGGATTCATCATGGCGTCCGTCGGATTCCTGAAGACAAATCCGAATCCCACGCGCGGCGAATTAGCGTTCGGCGTTTCTGGAAATTTGTGCCGATGCCAGGACTACGACAAAATTCTTACCGCGCTGATGCGCGGCGCGGAAAACATGCGGAGGGCCAGCAATGTCTGAGGAATCCGTGAAAAAAGAATCGCAGCCGGCGAAGGCGCCGGAGCGCGTGTACGGCGTTGGACATAAGCTGATCGGGAAGGATTACCCGACTCCGGACCTCTACGCCAAGGTTACAGGGCTGGCGAAGTACGCGGAGGATTACCACGCGGACGGAATGCTGTTTTGCAAGCTGCTGCTTAGCCCGCTGCCGCACGCGCGCGTGAAGCATATCGATACGCGCGCGGCGCTGGCCATGCCCGGCGTGAAAGCGATCCTCATGGCGGATGAACTTCCTCCGCCGGCGGATAGCCTTACCGACAACGGCACGGTAATCAAAGCGAATCTGAAGAGCGAGCGCGCACTGACGATGGAGCCGCTGTATCAAGGCGAGCCGATTCTTGCCGTAGCGGCGGTTGACGAACTCACTGCCGCGGAGGCGATCGAACAAATTCGCATCGACTTCGAGCCGCTGCCATTTGTGATTGATCCGCTCGAAACGCTACGGCCTGGCGGGCCAAATCCGAGACTAGAAGGCAATATCTGGGTTCAGGCTCCGGCGCCGTCTGCTGCACCGGGAGCGCCGCCGCCAAATCCTCCACCGCCCACGATTGGCGAACTTAAATGGACGAAAGAGGATTTCGCCAACGCCAAGGAAGGTCAGTTGCCGATGGGCAAGGTGCCCGGCGAATGGTCTTACGGGGATCTTGACCCAGGATTCAAGAATGCCGCGCTGGTGCTGGACGAGACCTTTGTGACGCCGGACACCAGTCACCAGACGCTGGAAACGCGCACCGCCATGGCCTACTGGCAGAACGGCAAGGTGCACGTCTTTACGGGTACGCAAAGCACCGCGCAGACAGTGCCGGCGATTGCGAGGTGGTTGAACATCGATCCGAGCAATGTAGTGTTGATCAGCGAGTATACGGGAGGCGGTTTCGGCAGCAAGATTACGGGCGGCGTGACGCTGGTGATTCCCGCGCTGCTTTCCAAGAAGGTTAACGCTCCGGTGATGATGCGCATCAGTCGCGAAGAGGAAACGTTCATCGGGCGCGCGCGGCCGAGCCTGATGGGCAGAATGAAAGTCGGTTTCTCCAAGGAGGGACGGGTCATTGCGTTGGACATGTTTGTTATTTCCAACAACGGTCCGTACGACGCCAACGGCGATGTTCCTTCATCGGGGCGTATTGTTTCCCTTCTCTATCAGTGCGAAGCGATGCGTTGGCGCGGAGCGACGATCCTGACAAACACGCCACCGCGCAGCGCGCAGAGTTCGCCTGGTGGAATGCAAGGCATTGCGATCATGGAGCCAATCATCGCGAAGGCGGCACGGAAACTTGGGCTGGATCAAGTGGCCATCCGGCGCATCAACTGCCCGGAAGGCAAGGCGCCGGTCGGCCCAGTGATGAAAAGCGACGGCAAGCGGCCGCATGCAACGAGCGCATTCCTCAAGGAAGCGCTGGACCGCGGCGCGGAACAATTCAAGTGGAACGAGCGGGTGGCGCGCACGCCGAAACGGAGCGGCACGAAGGTGCGCGGCGTTGGGGTATCGCTGAGCTGTTACGTGGGCGGCTCGATTGGCTTTGATGGGTTGCTCGTTATCACGCCGGAAGGACGCGTGCGATTTCAGTCTGGGATCGGCAACCTGGGTACAGAGGCGGTGATGGATGTGCATCGCGCGGGCGCTGAAGTTCTGGGCGTTCCGTGGGAGAAGTGCGATATCACCTGGGGCGACACCGCGAAGAATTTTCCTTATACGTGTGTCTCCGGTGGCAGCCAGACGACGCACGCGATGACGCGGGCTGCTTATGCAACGGCAATGGACGCGAAGAAGAAGCTTCAAGAGATCGCCGCTAAGAGTCTCGGAGGCAAGCCGGAAAATTACGAAGTGGCCAACGAACGCGTCTTCCGCAAGGGCGGCGGCGCGGGCATGACGTTGGGGCAGGCTGCGGCGAAGGCGATTCAATTGGGCGGCGTCTACGACGGTCACGAGCCGTCGGCGGATCTCAACAAATTGACCAAAGCCTCGATGGCCGCATTGGCCGGGCAAGGTTTGATCGCGGCTGCGAAAGACAATTATCCGCGCGATGGCCAAACGTATTCATACGTGGCGAGTTTCGCCGAAGTGGAGGTTGATGTCGAAACCGGAAAATACTACATCGTGGATTTTCTGGCATATGCCGACGTGGGCTCGGTGATTCATCCGCGCGCGCTTGGTGGCCAAGTGCTCGGCCGCTCCGTGCTGGGCATGGGCCACACACTGGGTCAGAAGTGGGTCTATGACCCGCACTATGGCGCCATGCTTTCGACGCGCTTCTATCAGAACAAGCCTCCGACGATTCTTGATGTTCCGGTGAACATGCAATGGGCAGCGCTGGATATTCCCGACCCGGAGACTCCCGTGGGCGCGCGTGGTGTCGGTGAGCCTCCCGTTGGTGGCGGCTGTGCTTCTATCCTAAACGCGCTTTCCGATGCGCTGGGAGACGAGATTTTCCGGCGCGCGCCCGTCAACGCGGACACTATCTTGACTTCGCTGGAAGCTGGCCGGCCGATGCAACATCCCCTGATGGCGCACATTTGACGGCGCACGTGGCGGAGACGAGGAAGGAGAATGTATGGCTGTAATCCGAGACGTCATGCCAGCTTTTGAGCTGTTGCAGCCAAGCTCGATTGTCGATGCGCAAAAACTGCTGCAGCAACAGGGGCGCGATGCGTGGGTGCTCGCCGGAGGCATGGATAGCTTCGACTGGCTCAAGGACCGCATCAAGAAGCCGAAGGTGGTTGTTGATCTGAGCGGGATCGCGGAGTTGAAAGGAATTCGCGCCACTTCCGACGGTATCGAAATCGGCGCGATGACTACGCTCACTGAAGTCGTGCAACATCCCGTGATTAAAGAGAAGTTCAAGGTGCTGGCGGAGAGCGCGGAATTGGTGGCTTCGCCGCAGATCAGGAACCAAGGCACGCTCGGGGGCAATGTTTCGCAGGATGCGCGTTGCTGGTATTACCGTGCCGGCTGGCCGTGCTATCGCGCTGACGGAAACATTTGCTATGCGGACACGCCTGAAGGGCGCAACCGCGAGCATGCGATCCTGCATGCGGAACGATGCGTCGCGGTGAATCCTTCAGACACTGCGCCGGCACTCATCGCGCTCGATGCCAAATTCGTGATCCGAACGTCTAAGGGCGAGCGGGTGATCGACGCGGAAGACTACTTCGTCGGTCCGGACATCGACATCACGAGCTTGCATGTCTTGAAACCCGGTGAACTGCTGACGGCCATTCGTATTCCTTCCGCGTGGGCCGGCGCGCAATTTTATTTTGAAAAAGTGCGAGACCGCAATGTGTGGGACTTTCCCCTGCTGAACGTGGCGTCAGCGATGGTGGTCTCGAATGGGACAATCGAGCGAATCCGTATCGCGGTGAACGGCGCGGCGGCACGTCCGCTGCGCCTGAAGGCCGTCGAAGATGCGGTCCGCGGCAAAGCAGCGAATGCCGCCACTGGAACGATGGCTGGAAAACTGGCGGTAGAGGGAGCCGTCCCTTTGCAGTTCAACGCTTACAAAATCCCACTAATGCGGAACCTGGTGAAGCGCGCCATCGGCGGAGTGGAGGAGGCGACATGGACTTCCTAGAGTGGGCGAGGAGCCCTTGGGGACAGAACGTGCCCATCCATATTGCCTGGTTCTTGATATGGGTCGCGGTCATTGCCGGGTTCCTGTTCTTTATCGTTCACGCTACATACTTGCGCTACTTCGCGAAATCCAAAGAGTTTGCCAGCAGTGGTTCGCCGTTAATCGCTGCGCGCATACCTGAGAAGGTTCCCAGGCACTCGCTGGCAGCGCGGCTATTTCACTGGATTATGGCCGCCGCCATGTTCACTTTGCTGTTTACGGCTTTTCTGCCGAAGGTGGGCGTTCCGTTTGACTGGATTACTTATCACTGGATCGCGGGCGCAGTGCTGACCGCCTCGATCCTGTTTCATATCATCCACGCATCGTTCTTTATGGATTTTTGGTCCATCTGGCCGGACCGCATCGACGTGCGAGACGCTGGGAGAAGAATATTGCGTTTCATGGGAAAGCCCGCGCCGCCACCGGACAAATTTGCGAAGTATCCTCTGGAGAATAAGCTGTACCACGGCGCCATCGTCGCGGCAGGTTTATCCGCGATTGTGACCGGCGTGTTCATGATGTTTCGCGTGCGGACGATCTTCTTTCCGCGCAATCCGTATCTGTTTGGCGACATGACCTGGGGCATGATGTACGTGCTGCACGGGCTAGCGGGCGTCGGACTGATCGCGTTGATCATGGTGCACGTTTATTTTGGGTTGCGGCCGGAGAAGCGCGCCATCACGAAGTCGATGATCTTCGGTTGGATGAGCCGCGACTTTTATTTAAAGGAACACGATCCGCGACGCTGGCCCGTCGAAACTCCCACAGCATCTCCAACATCCAGGGGAGCGGAGCCAGAGGGGATAAGAGATGCTGGCTGACCTCGCGGAACGCTGCAACGCGATCGAGGAAAGCTACGAATTCATGCTCGCCTATGCAGCGCAAGGGTTTCTCGGCGAAGGCGGCGGCCAATCCGGAGAAAAAATTCGAGAATTCTTGCGCCGCGCCGCGCAGGCGATTTCTGGCCTGGCAGAGAGCTGTGCGATGGCGCTGCAGCAAGAGCGCCTGGAAAACGTGGAGCGCTACCAGGCTTTCTTTGCTGTGCTCGAGCGCGACGGGCGGAGTTCGCTGGCCGCTATCGAACTGGTGCTCACACAACCCATCATCAGCTCGCAATTGGTCGACAATTTGAACGCTTCGATCCACCTGCGCGCGCTGCTCACGGATCTGTTTCTAGTGAGTGAAATCGTAAAGATTCAGCTGCCTCCGGCAAGGCCCATGGCTACGGGCGGTTAGGGTCGCCTTTTTCGCGGTTTTTAGGCGAATGAAACCAGCGATGAACGGCTCCCGCCGTGGCCTCGGTGTACGGCAAGACTGCGATTCCCGCTTAGACCGTCAAGACTACTTTGCCGAATTGCGCGCCGGATTCGAGGTAGGCGTGGGCTGCGGCGGCCTCGGATAGCGGGAAGATTTTGTCGATGATGGGGCGAAAGCGGCCGGCGGCGACTAAACGCATGACGCTGTGCAGGTCTGATTTTGTGCCCATGTAGGAGCCCATCAGAGAGAGTTGCTTGGCGAAGAGAATGCGCAGGTCGAGCTTGGCGTCATAACCAGTCGTCGCACCACAGGTGATGAGGCGGCCGGCATAGGCCAGGCTGGCAAGGCTGTCGTCCCAGGTGGCGGTACCGACGTGCTCGAAGACTACGTCAACGCCGCGCTTGTTGGTGATGCGGCGAACTTCTTCGCGGATTTTTTGTGTTTTAAGGTTGATGACGTGGTCGGCGCCGAGTTCGGAGGCTTTGGCGGCTTTTTCGCCCGTGCTGGCGGTGGCGATTACGCGGGCGCCGAAGAATTTGGCGATTTGAATGGCGGCGCTGCCTACACCGCTACCCGCGCCGAGAATCAAAACATCTTCACCGGGTTGAAGTTCGGCGCGGGCGAGCAGCATGTGCCAGGCGGTTTGGAAAACTAGCGGGATGGCGGCGGCTTCGACGAACGAAAGATTTTCCGGATAGGGCAAGCAGTTTACTTCAGGAACCTTGACGAATTCGGCGCAACCGCCGTCGATCATATAGCCGAGATTGGTGAAGCTGCGGCAGCGATTGTCCTGGCCGGAGAGGCAGGCCGCGCACTTGCCGCAGGTGACGCCGGGAGCGAGGACGACTTTTTGGCCCGGGCGCACGGTGGTGACGTCGGCTCCGATTTCGGCCACTTCGCCGGCAACATCGCTGCCGGGGATGTGCGGGAGTGGGATAGGGACACCCGGAAGTCCGCGGCGGACCCAAAGATCGAGATGATTTAGCGCGCAGGCTTTTACGCGGACCAGGACTTCGTTGGGGCGAATGGCGGGCGCGGGTACGTCAATGTATTGCAGTACTTCAGGTGCACCGTGCTTTTCGAAAACGATGGCCTTCATGCGAGCGAGCCTCCAGGAATTTGGCGGAAGTTATTCTACCGTGAGAACAGGAACATGCGCTTGCGGGAAAGCAGATCGTGGGTGAGTTCGGTGCGAAGTTTGCTGCAAGAAATCTGGAGAAGGGTGTAGTCGGAGTCGCTGACGTTGTCAGTGCCTTGCGGACGGCGTGGGTCGTTGAGCGCCTCTTGCAGGTTGCCGTAGGCTGCGCGAGCGGAATCGCTCAGATACAGACCGCCAACTAAAAAATACCAGTTGCGAAGCTCCTCGCTGAACCTCCGCAGATCGCTGTACTTCACATCCGTTCTGCGGGGCCACTTCGGGAGCAGCCCAGTTTTCTCCCACACCGCTTTGTAGACTTCGCCGCGACTTCTGTGGACTGCCAAGTCCACACTGCGCCGCTGGATGAGGAAATGACTGATCAGCGCGCCGATAAAAGCGCCAAGCGTGGTAATCGCAGCGATCACGATGGATGACGCGGCGTTGTGTTCCATAGCATCCCTCGGGCCTTGCGGTTGCTGCGAGATGGTGATTCGTGGCGTGCGGGCGTTTCAACGCTGTTGCAGCCGCGGACGAATGCGTTGCGGCAATCGCACGACAATCCCACGACAGTCTCATTTGATATGCTTTTGGACGTGAGCACAGCACGCGGCAACAGGAGATCGCGAGAAGAAATGCGGATCGTGTCGCTGGCGCCCAGCGCTACGGCGATTTTGTGTGCTGTGGGGGCGCGAAGTGCGCTGGTGGGCGTGACAAAATGGTGCGCGGATGTGGCGAAGGTTGATGGGCTGCCGCGAGTTGGCGATTGCTGGCATATGGGATCGGTCGACGAGATTTTGCGGTTGCGGCCGACGCTGGTGATTGGGTCGGTGCCTTTTAAAGCGGAGACAGTGGCGAAGCTGCTGGAGCAGCCGGTCAATTTTTTGGCGATGAACCCGCGCACGCTGGCGGACATTTACGCGGATGTGCGGATGCTGGCGCGGATGGCGGGGCGGGCGGCGGCGGGCGAGTTGGTGGTCAAGAAGATGCAGCGCGAGTTTTCGGTGATTACAGCGCGGGCGAAGAGGCTGCCGCGGCTGCGCGTGTATTGCGAGGCTTGGCCGAATCCGCGGATCAGTTCCCCGCCCTGGGTGGCGGAATTGGTGAAGTTGTGTGGCGGGGAGATGGTGGTCGCGGCGGGTGCACGTGTGAGCGATGAGAAGGTGGCGCGCGTGGCGCCGGAGGTTATTGTATTGGCGTGGGCGGCGGTGGGTGACAAATCCCGGGCGAAACAAGCGTACGGCGTGGCGGCCTGGAAAGACGTTCCGGCGATTCGCGAGCGACGGGTGTTTGTGGTGCGCGATGAATTGTTGAATACTCCAGGACCTCCACTGATGGCGGGCGCGAACGAGCTGTGGCGAATTTTGCGCGGGGCTTGCGTGGCGCAGAATGCTACAGCGGCGCGGTAGATTCTTGAGGAGCACGGTTTGATCAAAGTTGTGGTGGCGGCGGTGATTGAGCGGGCGGATCGGCGGTTGCTGATCGGGCAACGGCGGAGCACCGACTCTTCCCCGCTGAAATGGGAGTTCCCTGGCGGAAAGGTTGAACCAGGTGAGGAGCCGGAAGTGGCGCTGGCGCGGGAGCTACGGGAGGAGTTGGGAGCTACTTTGCGGAAGAGCGTGGAGATTGCGCGAGTGCGGCATGCGTATGCGGCGACCGCGAATGAGCTGGAGATACGATTTTTTGCGGCGGAGATCACGAGCCATGTGGTGGTGGGGCAAACGTTTGAGCGGATTGCCTGGGTGCTGCCGCGCGAGTTGAGCAGCTACGATTTTTTGGCGGCGAATGGGGCGCTGGTAGCGAATCTTGCGACGGGGCGGATTAAGGTTGCTGAGGTATTGGCGAATCAAGGGTTGGGACCGAAATAGCGATAATGGCCGGTGATGCGCCAAGAAAAAAGTACGTCTTCCATTTTCGGACCTTGGCCAATGTTGTGGACCACCATGTAACGTCCGGAACCGGCGCGCTGATCGACAACGATGCCGATGTGCGGAACGTTCCCACCCAAATCCCACGTAACCAGATCGCCGGGCGCATAGTCCTCGGCACGCGCGGTAATGAGCAAGGCGTCGCCTTTGCGTGAGAAGAAAACCATCAAATTCGGAACACGACGGTGATCGATGTTGGTGTCGGTGTGCGCTAGTTGCCAGCGGCGCTGATTGGGATAGGCCGCGAAATTGGCGACCAGATCTTCATGAAGTTCTCTTTGTAAATCAACACCGACGGCGCGGTAGGAGCGGATTACTTCGTCCGTGCATACGCCAGTGGCGGCGGGGACGTCGCCGTTCGGATAGGGGATGCGAACGTAGGCGGAATCGTAGCGGACGACGTGGTGGGTGCGCTCGATTGCTGCCGAGGAGAGACGTTGCAGGAATGCGCTATGCGATGAGTCTGCAAGGCCGTTCGCGTGAACAACCTGAAAGATGGCGAGAACGACGGCCAACAGTGCGTTCATCGATCACCTGAACGGTGCTGCGCTCCAGCAGCTACGAGATTACCGGATTTAGTTTTTCTGGGTTGATGCCCAGGTCGGTGATGGCTTTGTCGATTACGCTGCGCTCAATTTTGCCCTCGAGGAAAAGTTCGTGGAGGGTGGCCAGAGTAATGAATCGCGCGTCGACTTCGAAGAAATCGCGCAGCGAGGTGCGGCCTTCGCTGCGGCCAAAGCCGTCGGTGCCGAGCGCGCAGAGGCGGCGCGGCATCCACTTGTCCACCATGCTCGGCAGAGACTTTAGATAATCGCTGGCAGCCACGAGCACGCCTTCGGATTTCCCTAGTTGTTGCGTCAGATACGGGACGCGCGCTTTTTCGCTGGGATGGAGGCGGTTCCAGCGCTCGCATTCGTTGCCGTCCACGTAGAGCTCTTTGTAGCTGGTGACGCTCCAGACGTCGGCGGCCACGCCGTATTTGGTTTCGAGAATCTCCTGGGCGCGGAGGACTTCGTTAAGAATCGCGCCGCTGCCGAAGAGTTGCGCGCGTAGTTTGGATTTTTTGTTTTCGCTGGCACGGTAGCGATAGATGCCGCGCAGGATACCTTCTTTGATTTTTTCTATCGCGGGCGGCATCGCCGGCATGGCGTAAGGTTCGTTCATCACCGTGATGTAGTAGAAGAGATTCTCGCCATCTTTGTACATGCGGCGGATGCCGTCCTGAATGATGACGGCGATTTCGTAGGCGAAGGCCGGATCGTAGGCGCGCAGATTGGGGACGGGCAAGGCCAGAACATGGCTGTTGCCGTCCTGGTGTTGTAGGCCTTCGCCGGAGAGCGTCGTGCGGCCGGAAGTTCCGCCGAGTAAGAAGCCGCGAACGCGCATGTCCGCGGCAGCCCAGATAAAATCAGCGATGCGCTGGAACCCAAACATCGAATAATAGATAAAAAATGGAATGGTGTTGATGCCGTGCGTGGCATAGGCCGAGCCGGCGGCGATGAAGCTGGCCATCGAGCCGGCTTCGGTGATTCCCTCTTCGAGGATTTGTCCGTCTTGCGCTTCTTTGTAATAGAGAAGCGTGCTGGCGTCCACTGGTTCGTATTTTTGGCCCACGCTGGAATAAATGCCTACGGTGCGGAAAAGCGATTCCATGCCGAAGGTGCGGGCTTCATCGGGAACGATGGGTACGATGAACTTGCCGATTTCCGGGTCACGCAGCATTTTGCGCAGCATGCCTACGAAGGCCATGGTGGTAGAAACTTCGCGGCCGTCGCTGCCATCGAAAAATTCCTTGAAGAGTTCGTCGTGGTCGGCGGCGATGGGCTTGGAGCGCACGGAACGCTTGGGCGTGTAACCACCGAGCGATTCGCGGCGCGCGCGTAAGTAATGGAGCTCCACGCTGTCCTCGGGCGGGCGATAGAACGGAACCTCGATGCAGTCGTTGTCGTTTAAAGGGACGCCGAAACGCGAGCGGAATTCGCGCAGTTCTTCTTCGTTGAGTTTTTTCTGCTGGTGCGTGACGTTTTTGCCTTCGCCGGCTTCGCCCAGGCCGTAGCCCTTGATAGTGCGGGCGAGGATTACCGTGGGTCCACCCTGATGATCGACGGCCGCTTTGTACGCGGCGTAGACTTTGCGGGGATCGTGACCGCCGAGCCGCAGGCGACGGAGGGCTTCGTCAGGCAGCGGTTCGACGAGCGCGAGGAGGCGCGGATCGGTGCCGAAAAATTGTTCACGGACGTAGGCGCCGCTGGAGACGACCAGCTTTTGGTACTCGCCGTCAACCAATTCGCCCATGCGCTTTACGAGCAGGCCTTCGGTGTCGCGTTCGAGTATAGGATCCCACTCACTGCCCCACAGCACTTTGATGACGTTCCAGCGCGCGCCGCGGAAGGCGGATTCGAGTTCCTGAATGATTTGGCCGTTGCCGCGGACGGGGCCGTCAAGGCGCTGGAGATTGCAATTGACGACGAAAATCAAGTTGTCGAGTTTTTCGCGCGAAGCGAGAGTGATGGCGCCGAGGGATTCTGGCTCGTCGGTTTCGCCGTCGCCGAGGAAGGCCCAGACTTTGGCGTCGGTGCGCGGCTTGAGGCCGCGATTTTCGAGATAACGATTGAAGCGCGCCTGATAGATGGCCATCAGCGGGCTGAGGCCCATCGAGACGGTGGGAAATTCCCAGAAGTCGGGCATCAGCCACGGATGGGGATAGGAGCTGAGACCGCCGCCGGGTTTTAGTTCACGGCGAAAATTTTCGAGTTGCTGCGGGCTGAGGCGGCCTTCGAGAAACGCTCGAGCATAGATGCCCGGAGAAGCGTGTCCCTGGAAGTAGACGGTGTCGCCTTCAAACTCCGGCGTGCGTGCGCGAAAAAAATGATTGAAGCCTACTTCGTAGAGCGTTGCTGCAGAAGCGTACGTGGAAATGTGGCCGCCGATGTTGTGTTCCACGCGATTGGCGCGGACCACCATGGCCAGGGCGTTCCAGCGGATGAGGCTCTTGATGCGGCGCTCGAGTTCCTGATCGCCGGGGAAAAGCGGTTCGAGGCGGGCCGGAATAGTGTTGGCGTACGGGGTATTTGCGGTGAACGGAAGATCGATTCCGGCGACGCTAGCGTGGGCGCGCAGACGTTCGAGAATCTCCGCGGCGACCTCTGGGCCGCTGGATTCGAGGACCGAGTCGAGGGACTCCAGCCACTCTTGAATCTGGACGTCGTCCATTCCCTGCTGTGTGTATGTTTCGTTTTCCATTAGCGTGCTGGTCCTTCTCCGGTGGCTAGGCGCTAGCGCGGTGCGCGCGTCGCGAAAATTTTATGGACGCTATAAGCTAAATAGAATACACCGTCGCGCGCATCCGTGCACGCATCTCTTGCGTGATCTAAATTGATGTTGGCCGGTCTTGAGCGCCATGCAGGATGCGGACGATGTGCACAATCTCGGGATCGACTGTGTAGACCACGATGTAAGGCAATGACGGGATCACAAACTCACGTGTTCCTGGCTCTTTTCCTGATCGACCGCGACTTGGGAATATCAGGAGCGCGGCAGGAGCTTCGTAAATCGTACGAATCAGTTTCTCGGCGTTTTCCGGCGAATTCTCAAACAACTAATCTGCGATGTGACTGAGGTCTTGATACGCACTCTCCGTCCAACGCAGTCGAATCACATGCGTTGCCGTTTTTGAGCGAACAACTTCTCAAGGCGCGATCCTACTTCTTCGTGTTCCAGCGTCTTGCCGCGTTCAATTTGCGCCAGACCTTTTTTGACTTCCTCTATAAACCACGAGTCATAGTCGACCAGTCGCTCCAGCGCCTCGCGCACGAGAGACTGCGCGTCGCGACCTTGCTGTTCCGCTAGCCGATCCAATTTTGCTTGCAGTTCGGGTGGAATCTGAAGTTCCATAAAGGCAGTTTACAGCACCCTGCCACCGTCTACTACCAGAACATGTCCGGTGATGAACTTAGCGTTTGCCAGAAAGATGACCGCGTCGGCGATGTCGGCGGGGGTGCCGGTGCGTTCTAGCGGAGCCAGCTTGATAAAGTCGCGCTGCCATTCGGGCGGGTCGCCGGGCATGGTGATGGTGCCGGGGGCGATGGCATTTACGCGGATCTCGGGAGCTAGCTCTTTAGCCAACGCGCGGGTGAGCATGATTACGCCCGCTTTGGAGATGCTGTGCGGGATGAAGCCGGGCCAGCCCAGGATTCCGCCCACATCGGCGAAATTTATGATCACGCCGCGCGAGGATTTCAGTAGCGGAGCGGCGGCTTGGGCGCAAAAGCATGGGGCTTTTAGATTGGAGTCCAGCGCGCGGTTCCATTGCGCTTCGGTGGTTTGCGCGAAGGGAGTCGCGAAGAAGTTGGCGGCGCTGTTGATGAGGATGTCCAAGCGTCCGAAATATTGCGCGGCTTGCGCGAAAAGATTTTTGATTTCAGCGAGTTGGGCAAGGTCGGCGGACACGGCCAGCGCGCGGCGGCCAAGTTTTTCGACTTCAGACACCACTTCGCGCGCTTCCCTTTCCGACGAACGGTAATGAATTACCAGGTCGCAGCCCTCCGCGGCCAATCGCAGCGCCACCGCGCGGCCCAGGCGCTTGCCAGCGCCGGTGACCAGAGCTACGCGAGGATTCGGCAATTCGGACATGTGGGGAAAAGTATCACAGGACGTCGTCAACGCAAGACGCTAAGCGCAATACGGGTAGTGGGTCAATCTGGATCCTCCTCGTAATTCAACACGCCGGACGCTAGGAAACAAAAAATCCCGAGGAAGATAATGCAAAGCCACCATGGACTCCATGGGATCGGAAATAACACCACCAAGAGCCACCACGCCCATTTCGGTCGCTTACGTCTCCCAATCTTTTCGGATTCCATTCTGTTCACTTCTCTATGCGTACATTCAATACCGGAGAAATGCAAGCTGTCCCACCAGCGCAAGACGCCAAGGCTGGGCGTCCAAGCAAGAGTTGCCAAGGACTGTTGTGCAGGGTAAATTTGCGGTCTACGAAAGATTTAGCTTGGTCGTTGCGTATCGCTTTGTGCGGCCGCCGCGCCGCAAGACATCCGGCCAATTGCTTTTCAGGGAGTCCACGATGGCACAAGGAATCTCGATAACGTCGGCTCATACGCGAGCCATTGCCGCGGCGGACACCGCGGCGGTGCCTTGGTACGTGTGGACCTCGGCGCTGGCGGTGACGTCGACCGTTGTGGGCTTGTACTGGGACATTTCCTGGCACATGTCCATCGGCAGAGACACTTTTTGGACCCCCGCGCACTTGGGCATTCATTTCGGCGCGATCGTGGCTGGCATCTCCAGCACGTTGCTGATTCTGGCCACAACTTTCGGGAAGGAAGCGGCGGCCAAACGCGCGACGTCGGTGCGGGTGTGGGGCTTTTACGGGCCGCTGGGCGCGTTCGTATCGCTATGGGGCGGAATGACCATGCTGACTTCGGCGCCTTTTGATGACTGGTGGCACAACGCGTTTGGATTAGACGTACAGATCATGAGCCCTCCGCACGTGGTGCTGGCCTTGGGTATTTTTGTGCTGGGATTGGGCGGACTGTTTTTGGTGGTTGCGGAAATGAATCGCGCCAACGCAGAGCTGCGAGAGAAGCTGAATCGGATTTTCCTGTATGTCGGCTGCATGTTGCTGATGTTGATTCTAATGCTGATTTACGAATATACGGATTACACGTTGGCGCACAGCGGAATTTATTACCGCGTGCTGGCGACGGCCATGCCGCTACTGCTGGTGGGCATCGCGCGGGCGTCCGGCTACCGCTGGGCGGCTACCAAGGTGGCTGCCGCGTATTTCGTTTTGTGGCTGTTGGCGCTGTGGCTCGTGCCATTTGTTCCGGCGCAGGCGAAATTGGGTCCGGTGTATACGCCGATTTCTCACTTGGTGCCGCTGTCGTTCCCGGTGCTGCTGTTTGCGGGGGCGGCGGCGCTGGATTTTCTGTTGGACAAAACGGCCGGGCGAAACAGGTGGCTGCAGGCACTGGTGGCCGGGATCGGATTCGTGGTAGCCATGATCGTGGTGGAGTGGCCGATGTCCAGCTTTCTGATTTCCAAGATGGCGGAGAATCCGATTTTCGGCACGGACTACTACCCGTACATGGAGCGGCCGAGCGACTACATAGAGAGCCACCGGTTCTTTGTGTATGAAGCGACGCGCGGCGCGTTTTGGATGAACATGGCATGGGCTTTTGTGGCAGCGATTCTCACCACGCGAATCGGACTGAGCTGGGGCGATTGGATGCGCAAGGTGAAACGCTAGCCGTGCGGCACGCCTCCCTACCGACTGCGGCGACGATTCTCGCGATGTTCCTGATGGTGTCGCTGACGCTTCCGCCCATGCTGCAAGCGCACGTCGGCAGCCCGGATGTTTTTTATGAGGGCATGGCCGGGCCGTACAAAATATTCGTGACCATTCGCACGCCGCAGATGATTCCCGGAATCGCGCAAATCGAAGTGCGATCGCTGGATGGAGCGGTGAGCGAGATTGAGATTACGCCATTGCGGGTGATCGGCGAAGGTTCGCAAAACGCGCCGCCGGCGGACCGCATGACGGCGTCGAAAGACGACCCGCAATTTTTTACCGGAAAACTCTGGCTGATGGAATCGGGCTCGTGGCAGGTGCGCATCACCCTCAATGGCGCGCACGGTGCAGCGCAGATGGCTGTGCCAGTGGCGGCGTTTGCGCAGCGTACGTTGCGAATGCAGAAGCAAACCGGATTGCTGCTGCTGGGACTGATGGCGTTTCTGGTGCTGAGCTTGATTTCGATTTTCGGGGCCGCGGCAAGAGAGAGTCAGGTGGAACCCGGAGATACGCCCACGCCCGGACGCCGGCGGCGCGCGGTGATCGTGATGGCGGCCACGGCGTTGGCGCTGGTGGCGATACTTTTTCTGGGCAATTTATGGTGGGATTCCGTGGCCGCGGCGAATACCTCCGGACAGCTGTATAGCGCTCCGCCGTTTTTCGCCTCGTTGGCGCCGGACGACCGGCTGCTTTTGCACATGGGCGACTCACCGTGGCACCAAAGGCGGGCGCAGATGCAACTGGTGAAACTGATCCCGGACCACGGCCACCTGATGCATTTATTTTTGCTGCGCATGCCGGAGATGGATCGCTTTTATCATTTGCATCCGGAACGCGTCGACGACAATGAGTTTGCGCAATCGATTGGCGGCGAGGCGGCGGGAAAGTATGCGGTGTTCGCCGATGTGGTGCGCGAATCGGGATTTCCGGACACCATGACCACACAATTGACGCTGCCGGAAATTCCTGCCGGAGTGAGCAAGATAGCGCCGGATACGGACGATGCGGGTAGCTCCGCGCCGGCGCTTTCGGGCGCGCAATCGAGCAACATGGCAGCGCTCGACGACGGCGGAAAAGTGGAGTTGACGCTGGGCGGCGGGTCGGCGGCAGCAACCAGCAGCTCGCAAAGCGGCAAATCGGAGTTGCTGCGCTTCCGCGTTGTAGATCGCGATGGGAAGCCGGCAGGCGACTTGCAACCGTACATGGGCATGGCTGGACATTTGATTGTTGTGAAGCGCGATTTGAGCGTGTTTGCGCACATTCATCCGGTGGGATCGATGCCGATGGCGGCGCTGATGCTGGTCGGGAATAGCGGAGACGGCACTGCCGCGGCGAGCGGCGCTACGGGCAGCATGATGATGATGAAGCCTGCGGCAGGAATGCAGCATGATGCGGCGATGGGTCCGGAGATCTCGTTTCCTTACGGATTTCCGCAGCCCGGAGATTATCGCTTGTTCCTGCAGATTAAGCGCGACGGCAAGGTGCAAACCGCCGTCTTCGATGTCCACGTTTCCTGAGATTTGCTGCTTCGTTGGCGCATTATTCCGTTTACCCCCGATTTTCCTCTTGTAGCCTTCAAATGTAATGTCCGGCTTGCTGTTAGAATCCCCTGAGCGAGGATTTTGAAGATGAATCTTGATGTACTGGCGATGGCGGCGCATCCCGATGATGTGGAACTGACCTGCGGCGGCACGCTGTTGAAGATGGCGCAGCGCGGTTACAAGACCGGAATACTGGACTTGACGGCTGGCGAAATGGGCACGCGCGGGACGCCGGAGATTCGCGCGGCGGAAGCGGCGAAAGCCGCCAAGCTTCTGGGCGTGAAGTGGCGCGGGAATCTCGGCGTGCCGGACTCCGATGTGCAGCCCAGCCGGCAGCATAAGTTGCGGCTGGCAGGGATGATTCGGGAGTTGCGGCCCAAAACCGTGCTGCTGCCCTACTGGGAAGCGCGCCATCCGGACCACTATCACGCGTCAACCTTAGGCTACGAGGCTTGCTTTCTTGCGGGACTGAAGCAGCTGGCCGTTGCGGGCGAGCCTTACCGGCCGTTCAAGATTCTGTACACCACGGCGTTTGCGGAGGTGCGGCCCACGTTCGTGGTGGACATTACCGCGCAGTATGCGACGCGCCGGAAGGCGATCCTGGCGTATGGCTCGCAGTTTCGTCCCAGGAAGAACGAGAACAAGGCCAATGTTTACCTGGGCCTGGAACAGCTGGAGGAAGAGATGAACCGGCTGGCGAGGCAGTCCGGCCACCTGATCGGGGTGAAGTACGGCGAGCCGTTCTTGATGAAGGAGTTGGCCAAGGTCGACGACGTGGTGAAGATGGAAGTACGGTCGATCTAGCTTGGAAGAGTAAAGACTGAAAGACGCAATACGGTAATGAAGTAAGGAAAAACCTTACAATCCAGCTGGGTACGTCGACAGATTAAAGGTCTCAGCTGCCACTAAGCTTAGAATTTCTCGTCTTCCTGGGCGGGGGTGAAGCCGGGGATGGTTTGACCGCCTGCGGTGCGTTCAACTCGTACGCGAATGAGAGGTTCGGACTCCGCGCCGGATTTGCGCAACATGGCGACGGTGCTCAAGGCCTCCGTATACACGCGAGTTACCAGGTAAATCTCGTTGGAGTCACTTTTCTTCCAAAGCTGGCCGCTCTGAATCTTGGAGACGCTCATAGACAGACTTTGAATGTAGATGGGCATCGCAAGAGTGTCAACAGGTGCGCGAAAGGAGTGGCACAGAATCGATAGCGTGTCGGTAGCAGGCGGCGAGACGAACGGGAAATTTATATTGAAAACTGTAGACATGTGGGCGAAGTACGACAGTGTTAGCGCTTCCCTTCCCACCCATCGAAAGGGCGAGGATTGAAGGACATAGGAAACCTTCTACGACGGGATGACATCATAGTCGCAAGATAAGTTCGCCGGGGACCGGTCTAGTTATTGGGTGTATACTGCGGGCAGTCGGAGGTAAACGGGCATGCGATTAATCTTTCGGCAAATTACGACTTTGGCGCTCACGAGTTTCCTGATTGGTAGTCCGACTTTCGGGGCTCAAAGTTCGGGCAGCGCCGGTTCTTCGCAGACGCCTCCTTCGCAAGGCACTACGTCACAGCCCACGACTTCGCAACCGACAACCCCGCAGACGGCAACTCCGCAGCAGAACGGAACGGCGCAGCAATCAACTTCGCAGTCAAACCCGCAATCTACTTCGCAATCGACTACGCAAACTCCTCCGGCAACACCTGCTCCAGCGCAGCCGGCGCCGCCGCCTCCCGACAAATCGAACCCGCCGACTTCGGCTCCGGTGCAGCAACAAGACACGGTAAACCCGAAGACTTCGCACGACGATGTGGACGCAATTGGAAACCGAAACGTCAGCGGACATGTGAATTTCTATTCGCTGGAAAAAGAGATCGCGCTCGGTAAACAGCTGGCACAAGAGGTGGAGCGCTCCTCGAAACTGATCGACGATCCCGTCGTGACGGAATATGTGAACCGCGTGGGGCAGAATCTGGTGCGCAATTCCGACGCTAAGGTGCCCTTCACGATTAAAGTGATCGATTCGGATGAGGTGAACGCCTTCGCGCTGCCGGGCGGATTTTTCTACGTGAACAGCGGATTGATTCTGCGCGCGCAAGAAGAGGCGGAACTCGCGGGAGTGATGGCGCACGAAATTTCGCACGTGACAGCCCGCCATGGAACCCGTCAGGCCACCAAGAGTGAGATAGCCCAGCTCGCGACGATTCCGTTGATGATTTTCGGCCCGGTGGGATGGGCGGGATATGCCCTGTATGAAGGCTTGAACATTGCAATTCCGTTGGGGTTCCTGAAATTTTCTCGCGACGATGAACGTGAAGCCGACTATCTCGGATTGCAGTACATGTATAAGGCTGGGTACGATCCCAACGCCTACATTACTTTTTTTGAGCGCATTCAGGCGGATGAGAAGCGGCGGCCGGGCACGATCCCGAAGGTGTTTTCGACGCACCCACCGACGCCGGAGCGCATCGAGCGTACGCAACAGGAGATCGCCAAGATTCTTCCGTCCAAGCAGGAATACATTGTGACCACGTCGGAGTTTGACTCTGTGAAGGCTCGACTGCGCAACGTGATGTTCTCAAAGAAAGCGCAGCCCGGACCGAACAAGCCGACGTTGCGAACAAAGACCGAGCAGTCTGACAAGACCAAGAACGATCCGACGACGGCGGCTGATCCGACGCAGACGGATGACGACCGACCGACACTGAAGCGCCGTCCGGATGACAACAGCAGTCCTAACAATCCTTAAAGAGCGTTCTTAGAGAGCGATCTTAAAGAAAGACGAAAGGCAGAATAAAAAAGGCGGCCCGAGATGGGCCGCCTCTTTTATTTGTGGCGGACGACGCTGTGAAACGAAATACGATGATTTTAGATTGGCAACCTTAAACGGACGTGCGCGCCGAAATTAGTGCGTGGATTGACGGCGATGTTCTTCGGGGGCGGCGGCCACCCCCATGCGGCGAAGTTCCTCGGAATAATATTTGCGAAAGAGCAGATCCCACTCTTCGCTGCCTTCGAGAATTTCTTTTTTCTGCGAGGTGATGCGCTTGCGGGCTTCGAGCTCGGCTTTTTCTTCTTCGCGCAGTGTGGCGGTAATGATCTCAACGATCTGACGACGAATGGTATCGCGGTCGTCGACGAAATCGACGTCGTCGCTGGCGACCAGGACATCGGTCAGCTGGTGGGAGATGCGGACAATTTTTTCGCGGCTTAATCGCATTGTTTCGAGGATCCCCGAGTTCCTAAACTTTTTGCTGCGGTTCCCTTGCGTTCCGTTCGTTGCGTCCTGTTGCGGCAGCGTCGGGCACGGCATGCCGTGCCCCTACGGATTTCAGCGAAGGATCAGTTTTCCGTCGCGGGCCAACTGGGCCTTTACCTTTTTAAACATATCTTGATAGGAGACGTTGGTGCGGCGCATTTCGTCTTGATGTTCGGTGAGGATTTGGCGCGCTTGTTCGTTGACGCGATCCTCGACGCTGAGCTCTTCCGCCATGCGCTGGCGCAAGCGCAGGGCCACGGCTTCCGCGGCCTTGGTCTCGATCAGGCCGCCGTCGACGAGTTGCTTGACGACTTCTGTGGCCATGTACCCGACATAATCTCGATTCAGGAGCATTGATGCTATATGCCTCGCAAACTGGAGAACTAGAGTTTACTGGCTGAGGAAACAAAGTGCAAGAAACGCAGCCGACCGGGAGGGAGCGATGGACCCGCGACTGTGGGTGCCAGGTGCTTGAAACGAGCCACGATTCTTGAGGTAGCCCAGAATTGTTGGGACTACCGGGGGATTCGCGAAAGGATGTGAAAACAAAGGAACTTTAAGTACCTGTGTTTTCACATGCTTTCGTAAGTGTTCATTCCAGGGCAGTTAGGGTGCAAATTTGTTGACAAGTTTACAAACAGGGCGACGGATGAAATTGAGCACAAATTACCGGAGATGCTATGGGAGGCCGGACGCAATTCTCTACAGGAGTAACTATACCGGGTAGTGCTGATGTTGTCAAGGAAAATCGCACTCCTGGCAGCATTTAATTACGGCGATGAGATGCGGAGGTATTTTCGTACCGAGTGGCCGGCTACGGACGTTCGAATCACGAAATCGAACATTCGTGAGCATCGGGTCGTAATAGAGGCATGAGCAAGACAATCGAGGCTCGGGCTTCGTCTAAGCAATCAAGGACTTGTGCGGTGGGCGCGTGGGTGCGGATGAGTTGAATAGCTTTAATGCCGATTAGTCTAGGTTAGGTTCGAGGGGGAAACGCGATGCAGTCACTGTTGCGGGATTTGACGTATGCGCTGCGGCAACTGGCTAAGAATCCTGGGTTTACGCTGACGGCGGTGATTTCGCTGGCGCTGGGTATTGGGGCGACCACGGCGGTATTCAGCGTGGTGTGGGCGATTTTGATGAACCCGTACCCGTACGCGAATTCGGACCGCATGGTGCATATGCGGCTGAAAGACAATGCCGGGCAGGATCGCGGGTTCGGGCTTACCGGTGGACAGTTGCAACAGATCCGGCAGTCGCCGGTGGTGGAAGACGCGTTCATGACCGAAGGCTGGAACTTGACGGTCACGGGGCAGGATTTGCCGGAAGATGTGGACGGGGACTACGTCACATCCAACACGTTCAATTTCATGGGCGTGCCCGCGGCGCTGGGGCGCGGGCTGCTCCCTTCCGATGCGATCGATGGGCAAGACCCGCAACCCGTTGCGGTGCTGAGCTATAAGTTCTGGCGGAAACATTTTAATAGTAATCCCGCAGTGATCGGCCAACCGATACAACTGGTGCACAAGAACTACACGATAGTGGGGGTGGCGGCGCCGCGGTTTACGTGGAATGACTCGGACGTGTACCTGCCGCTAAAGGTGACGCTGGACCCGACGCGTTCGAATTACGTGGGGCTGCGGCTGAAACCCGGCGTGACGCATGAGGCAGCAAACGCGGCGCTGACTCCGTTGATCGAGCAGTTCGCGAAGGAAACGCCGAAGCACTTTCCCAACGAGCACTTTAAGTTTCGCGTGGTAGGGCTGAATGAAGACTTCGTGCATGACCTTGGGGGTACGCTGTATTTGTTGTTTAGCGCGGTAGCGCTGTTGCTGGTGATTGGCTGCGGAAATGTTTCGATTTTGCTGCTGGCGCGGGGAACGGCGCGGCAGCACGAGTTCGCGGTGCGCTCGGCGATTGGGGCGACGCGGCGGCGGCTGATCCGGCAACTGCTGACCGAAGCGTTGCTGCTGTCACTTAGCGGGGCCGCGCTGGGGGTACTGCTGGCTTATCGGGCGGTGGCGGTGATGGTGGCGATGCTGCCGAAATATTCCTTTCCGCATGAAGCGGCCATTCGAATCAACATGCCGGTGCTGGTGTTCAGCGTGGTGGTGGCGTTGTTCACGGGGATTTTATTTGGATTGTGGCCAGCGCTGCAGCTTTCGCGGTCAGAGGTCGGGCGGGTGATGCTGGCGAATTCGCGCAAATTTACCGGAGGCGGGCGCGTGCGAACCACCAGCAACGTGCTGATCGCCGGGCAGATGGCGCTCACGCTGGTAATGCTTTCCGGAGCGGGCGCGGCGATGGAAGGATTTCTGCGCCTGATACACACGCGACTGGGGTATGACCCGCACAACGTGATGTCTGTGGGAATTCCGGTGCACGACGGAACTTACAAGACATGGGCGGAGCGCGCGGCGTACTTCGAACAATTGCGGGACCGCGTGGCGACGGTTCCGGGTGTAACGATGGCGGCGATTTCCACGAATGCCACGCCTCCCTCCAACGGATCGGACAACGGGGTGGAAATTATGGGCCAGGCGGCGCGCGACGATCAAAAGATCCGGCTTAATTTTGTAAGCCCGGGATATTTTCCGCTGCTGCACGTGGGAATCGCCGAGGGAAGAATTTGGGACGAAACGGAAAACCACAATGCCGCGCATGTGGCGGTGATCAACGAGACCATGGCGCGGCGGTATTTTCCGAATGGCGACGCGCTGGGACACTCCATCAAGATTCCGGACATGCGGGATGAGCCACCCTACAACCTTGCGGCACCGGAGGCGAGCGGTTGGCTGCAGATTGTCGGCGTGATCATGGACAAGCGGGATGACGGGTTGCGCAAGCCAATCTTGCCGGAAGCGTTCGTGCCGTATTTGCTTTCCATGCGCATGTGGACGCAAATTCTGGTGCGCTCGGAGGTGCCGCCGCTGTCGCTGCTGCACGCCATCGGAGCGCAGGTGAATTCGATTGATGCCGACCAGCAGATTAGCGGGCAGGTGGAGGATCTAGAGCATTGGATTACGGATCAGCAGGAATGGGAGCAGGAGCATTTGGTGGCGTGGCTGTTCGGGGCGTTTGCGGTGTTGGCGCTGGCGCTGGCGGCGGTGGGGCTGTACAGCGTGGTTTCGTATTCCGTGGCGCAGCGGACGAACGAGTTTGGGGTTCGCATGGCGCTGGGGGCACCGCGGCAGCACATTTTGCAGATTGTGTTGACGTCCATGGCAGCCAGCGTGGGCAGCGGAGTGTTGGCGGGAGTGGCGCTGACGTTTGCGCTGAATCGCGTGCTGGCGCAATGGGCGGAGGGTAGCGCGCGGGATCCGCTGGTGATCGTGGCGGTGACGCTGCTGCTGACGCTGGTGGCGGTGGTGGCGTGCCTTGGGCCGGCGCGGAGGGCGTCTGGAGTGGATCCGATGACGGCTTTGCGTTACGAATAGCGTGAGCCAACTTAAGCCCGAAAACCCGAACGCGATTATTTATCGCGAGAGAATATTTGTGCAATTGCGATGCGTTGACGGTCTGCGGCGCATGCTGTACGATGAATGAAGTAGGGCGCTTAGCTCAGCGGTTAGAGCGTTCGGTTTACACCCGAAAGGTCGAAGGTTCAAATCCTTCAGTGCCCACCAATAGTGACGAAACACCCTTGGGGACGTAGTTCAGTTGGTTAGAACGCTGCCCTGTCACGGCAGAGGTCGCTAGTTCGAGTCTCGTCGTCCCCGCCATATTCTTTCAAATCACCAAACAGCTAAAGTTTTTCGGTTTGAGCACGCGCGGATGGCCCAAATACCTGGCGAACGTTCCGTCTACCCCCGTTTATCAATTTGTTTCTGTCACTGTTTCAAGTAACGAAGCCCAACACATCCTGATTTAGAAATCTTGGACTCAACAAGTTTTAATTGTAATTTTTCCGGCAGGCTAATACCTTCCAGCAGCCGCCTCCCTTCTCCTGCAATTATCGGATGAACGACAAACCGAAATTCATCAACCAGGCCAAGCTCTATCAGTTGTGACGGAATGCTCACACCGCCGACTAAAATATTTTCGCCTTGCTCCTGTTTGAGTCTAACTATTTCGTCTTGAAGGTCCGTACGAACAACTCTCGTATTTTTATCTTCAGGGCTCTCTAATGATTTGGAAAAAACAATTTTGTTTTTGGAGACAAATGTTTGAGCAAATTCGATATCTGCTTTTGTCTCAGAAGGATTTTTTGCGACATCCGGCCAATAAGGAACCATCAATTGATGGGTTTTACGCCCATAGACGAGCAGGTCAACGCCTTGAAGGAGATGCGTAGAATATTCGAGTAATTCTTCATCGGGGATCATTTTGGTGTGGTCGCAGCAGCCATCCAGGGTAATGTTGATTGCGTAGATTACATTTCTCATTTTCGCCTCGGATTGAGCAGCCTGGTCTTCGAACATAAAACTAATAACTTTGAACCGCGCGTGATTGCAACATAAAGATTAGGCGCATCCAACTGGAAAAGGCCGGCCCCGATGTTGCTGGCTTTCGTTGGCCGCGAACAGTCTGAGCCTTCGCCGAGCAGGCCGGGTTGTCGGGTAAACTTCCGACGGTGGTCTGCGCGGTTCGATTGTCACTCTTCTTCAAATGGGAGGCACCTATGTTTGACAGCCTACTCCCCGCCGAGAGCGAGCCGATCAGTGTGGCTAGTTCCCGGTGGCTATGGGCGGCCCGGTGCTTTGCCTTGATTTACGCGATTTCTTTGGTCGGAGAATATGTGGCGGCGGCTCATTTTGACCCGCTGAGCTCTCTAGTCGGGTTTCTAGTCGCGTTTGGTCCTCGGATCTTGCTCGGTCTTGTACTGCTCTATTTTTTGTTCCGTAGTGGGAAGAAATCACTGGCATTTGCACTTGGTCTCGGCGCGGCAACAGCTTTCATTGCGCTGTTCGGGGTCGCCTCTAATGCGCTGTTCTGGCCACTCGGCCGGTCATTCAACTTATTTTTAGTATTGATAATCTTCGGTCCCAATACGCCGCCGTTTGTCGATATGATGCATCAACCCAGCCCACAGCTTGCCACGGAGGGGTTGTTGCTCTTTTGGTCCTTCGGTATCTGTTCGGCGGTGCTCGGGATAAGCAGCGTCGTCACATTCAGGAAAATGGCGCACGAAGCAAAGGGGATGGGGGAACTGCGACTCGCCTTTCGCGCCGGAATATGTTGCCCACTTGTCGTTTGGCTGATATTCATGTTGCTTATCTTTATCTGGCTTGCCGCTAACGGGGGCATCCACATCTGAAGATTCTTCTTAATATCTTTCCGCGATAAGAGACGCCGGACAACGCGGACTACGCTACGTGTCCGCTAGTGCGTACTGCAATGGGCACCGGATCAACAGCGGTTCGGTGCTCAATTCCTAAGTGTGAGAACGATCTCCGTCCAGCGCTTCAATTAAACAAGAGTTTTCATCGGCGAGGTACGGGATTATAATGCGCGGATGAGCCCCGAAACCTTTCCAATTGATCTAAGCAAACTCAAGCCGCTTAAACTTGACCCTGCGATAAACGCGCTAACTGACGCGCAGAAATCCGACCTCCGGGACAACATCCAGTTGTGCCGCGATACCATTGTTTTTTTCACCGCACTGGCAGGTGCGCGCGGGTTGTCCGGTCATACCGGCGGCGCGTATGACACGGTGCCGGAGCTCACGATCATCCGTGCCTTCATAGCGAACGGCGCTCCCATCGTGCCCATTTTTTTCGACGAGGCTGGCCATCGAGTGGCGACACAATATTTGTTGAGCGTCCTCCACGGCGCGATGCCGGCGGAGAAGCTGCTGCACTACCGCGAATACAACAGCGGACTTCCGGGCCATCCCGAAAAGCAGCTGACTCCGGGAGTTGAATTCAGCTCGGGCCGCCTCGGACACATGTGGGCTTTCGTGAATGGCGTGGCTTTGGCGAATCCCGGAAAAGCGGTGGTGATGCTGGGTTCAGACGGCAGTCAGATGGAAGGCGACGACGCTGAGGCGGCGCGCCTCGCGGTCGCCAAGCAACTGAACGTCAAAATATTGATCGACGACAACAATGTGACGATTGCTGGACATCCGCAAGAGTACCTGGCCGGATATGACCTCACTCGGACATTGGTCGGATACGGCCTCACCACCGAAACAACCATGGGTGAAGATCTCGACGCTTTGTACATCGATTTGTGCCGGGCGTTCACCAATTCTGGGCCGCATGCACTGATCATCAAGAGGCGGATGGCGCCGGGAATCAAGGGAGCCGAGGGCAGTCCGAGCGCCCATGAGGTGCTCAAGACGGAGACGGCGATTCAATATCTCGAGAGCCGCGGTGGCTATGAGCGAGCGATTGAACTGTTGAAGGCGGCGAAGCCGGATAAGAGTCCGCTGACTTTCAAAGGGTCGTCCGGGGTCGGCAAGAATCGCGATGACTTCGGCAAGATCATCAACGGAATACTGGACGGCATGACCGAGGCGCAACGGCTGGAGAGCGTGCGCGTTTTCGACAACGACCTGGAGGGTTCGTGCGGTCTGCACCACATCCGCAAAGCGCATCCGGAGGTGTTTGTGCGCGGCGGCATTATGGAACGCGGCAACTTTTCTGCCGCGGCAGGCTTCGGGTCCACCGCTGGTAAGCAGGGCATTTATGCGACGTTCAGCGCGTTCCTGGAGATGTGCATCAGCGAAATTACGATGGCGCGTCTAAATTTTTCCAACGTGATGGCGCATTTTAGCCATAGCGGCGTCGATGACATGGGCGACAACACCTGCCACTTTGGGATCAACAGCATGTTTGCCGACGGCGGAGTAAAGCCCGGGCACGGGACGGATACGACACGGTTGTACTTCCCGGTGGATCAGCATCAATTCGCCGCGTGCATTAAACGCATCTATGCCGACCCAGGTCTGCGATTCGTTTTTACAACGCGTGCTCCGGTACCGGATATTCTCGATGGCAGCGGCAAGCCACTCTATCAGGGCGCGCCTTTCGAGCCCGGCAAGGATTATGTAGTTCGGGAGGCGAAGGCGGGCGGCGGCTACGTCGTAGCGTTCGGAGAGTCCGTATATCGCGCGCTGGATGCCGTCATTACGTTGCAGGAGAGTGGCACGCAAGTCGGGCTGATCAACAAACCGACACTGAACGTCGTCGATCCGGCGATGATGAAGACGCTGGCGGCCGCGCCATTTGTGTTGGTCGTCGAGGCATTCAACGTGAAGACCGGCCTGGGTAGCCGCTTCGGCAGCTACTTGCTGCAAGCCGGCTTCAAAGGAAAGTACAATCACATCGGTACCCACCAGGAAGGGAGCGGTGGCTTGTGGCAACAAATGGGCCATCAGGGCCTGGACTCCGAGGGCATTCAGGCCGCGATCAAAGCGCTGCTGTAGGAGGCTCGCTGCGTCTTTTGACGGAGGCTTAGTTTGTGGGGCCAGCAAACAGCAGCAGATTCCCATCGGGATCCTTGACGACGAAATTCTTGGCGCCCCAAGGCTGCTTTTTCAGCGTCTGGTGGAAGGCCACACCGGCGGACTGAAACTCAAGAAACAGCAGCTTGATCTCGGCCCCTGTAGCGACGGTCATGGATGCCGACAACAGCTCCTCCCGATCTCGGGACTCGATTACTGATCGCTCGACATATCTTAGATTGAGGTGCGCCGCGTCGCGACGCACCTGGGCATAGTAAGGAGGTCTGCCGTAACTGAATACCAGCGAAAAGCCTAACTTCTCACAGAAAAATTCGCAGGATCTCTTCATGTCGGTGACGAAGACTTGCGGCTCTGCACCGACAATCGTTGCTTTGGACGGCGATGATTTCAGCTTGGGCGGCGGGGCGGAAAGTCCAGCCTTCAGGGCTTGCCAATTGTCGAAGCCGTGCTGTCTTGCGACCATTTCTTGAGCATCGCTGAGCTTAAAGCTCGCCGCAAGAATCTCGGCGTCGAGCATATTCAGGAAACGAGGCAAATGTCCGCGGATTTGTGCGGCGACGGGATAATGGCGTTCGCGATGCCACCGCAATATGAGCTTGGCTTGCTTCTTGAGGTTTTCCAGACTGGGCATGCAGGCCTCCACGATGAGATCGTAGGTGGGCATGGCCCTTCGGCGACGTGCCGTTGCATCCTACATGCGCAGATTGCAGTATCCGCGGCGGCGTCAGCCGCTGTCAATTGAGAACGATGCCGCACGACACATTCCTTCGGAATCATCAATCACTTAACGTTTCTCGGTGAAACACGCGCGGGTGGCCGAAAGCCTCGGAGGCCATTCCGTCTATCGGGCGGCGGGGAGTAGCAGTATGGTTGGCGGGGGACGGCGGTGCTTGGCGGCTTGTTCGTAACCGTAGCCGATCTCGATCAATAGCTTCTCGGACCATGGTCTGCCGAGGAATTCGATGCCCACCGGGACGCCGAGAGCGGCTGTCGGAGTTACGGAAGAAAATCCACCTGGTACGACGATTGAAGGAAAGAATCCTGCGCACCAGCCATGTTCGCCATGAACATGGCCGTCCCAAACATCAAAAGGCGTACCAATTTCATCTCAACTCCCATCGCGGGTGATTTCTCGGTACAACCGGGCTGGGGCCTCTGAGTGGCACGAGTGCATAGTCTTCACATCCTGATCGTTCGAGAGCGACGATTTCCGGTCCGATTACGCCGACAAGTGCCACTTTCGCGGCTAACGCTTTAGGACTAGTATCTCACCAGAATTGCGGTTGGCTTCGGGGGTTCGCATTCCGAGAGTTCGTATTGCGAATCCGCCGCCCAGCCAAGAATTCCAGCCGAGAAGGAGTGCGGAATGGCTGGTACATCGCCTGGCGTAGCTCCGCAAGGGTCTGGTTCGGAAGGCGCTACTCCGGCGCCGGCGGTGGGACCAGCCGCTCCGCAAGTTTCGCTGCCGAAGGGCGGAGGCGCGATTCGCGGAATCGGAGAGAAGTTCGCCGCCAATCCCGTGACCGGAACGGGAACGCTGACGGTGCCAATCGCAACCAGTCCGGGGCGTTCTGGGTTCGGTCCACAACTTTCGCTTGCCTACAATTCAGGTTCCGGAAACGGACCCTTTGGTTTGGGCTGGAGCCTAGGAGGACTGCCGTCGATCACGCGGCGAACGGACAAGGGTCTGCCGCGCTATCAGGACAGGGACGAATCGGACATCTTTATATTGTCGGGCGCCGAGGATCTGGTTCCGGTGCTGGTGGAGGACGCCCGGGGGAATTGGAGTCGCGAGGCAACCACGCCGCAGAACGGCTATACGATCACGCGGTACCGGCCGCGGGTCGAGGGATTATTCGCGAGAATCGAGCGCTGGACACGCGCGAGCGACGGAGACACTTACTGGCGCTCCATTTCCAAGGACAACATCACCACATTTTATGGCCAGACGAGCGAGAGTCGCCTTGCCAATCCCGCCGATGCGAGCAAGATTTTCTCCTGGCTGATCTGCCAAAGCCAAGACGACAAGGGCAACGTCATTGTTTATTCCTATGCGTCGGAGAATTCGGCGAACATCGATTTGTCGCAAGCCAACGAACGCAACCGATCAGAGAACGGCCGCTCCGCCAATCGTTATCTGAAGCGAGTCCAGTACGGCAATACGCAATCACTGCTGGTGCAGCCGGACGTGACGAAGCTTTCGTGGCTATTCGAGACGGTGTTCGATTATGGCGAGGAATATTTCCAGGCCACGGTACCAGATAGCGATGGACGCGTTTTTGTTTCGGCGACGCTGGCGCCAGCGGGAAGCTGGCTGGCGCGGCAAGACGCATTTTCGCATTACCGCCCGTGTTTCGAGGTACGCACCTACCGCCTGTGCCAGCGGATCCTGATGTTTCATCACTTTGCCAATGAACTGGGTGTGGCGGACTGTCTGGTGCGTTCGACGGAATTTTCCTACGCGCAGAACGCCGTCGCAACGGTGCTGAGCAGCGTGACGCAGTCGGGCTATGCGTGGCAAGGCGGCAACTATCTGCAAGCATCGCTGCCACCGCTGGAATTTGCGTACAGTCAGGCACAGGTGGAGACCGGCGTGCGTGAAGTGGATGCGGAGAGTCTCGCCAATCTGCCGGCGAGTGTGGACGGATCGCGCTACCGCTGGCTGGACCTGGACGGCGAAGGGCTGCAATGCATCCTGGCAGAGGAACGTGGGGCGTGGTTCTACAAGCGCAACTTGACGCCGCTTTCGCTCATGACGGATAGCGGACAGCCGGAGGCGACGGCGCGTTTCGAGGCGCTTACCGAGGTGTCAGAGTTGCCCGCGTCGGCGCAGGCTGGAGCGGGACGCCATCAGTTCATGAAGCTTTCGGGCGACGGCCATCTGGACTGCGCGGTGCTGGAGCGGCCAGGCGCGGGTTTTTACGAGCGGACGGACGCCGAAGGTTGGGAGCCATTCACGGCGCTCGAGTCGGTGCCGAATGTGGACTGGAACGATCCGAACCTTCGGTTCATTGATGTGGACGGCGACGGCTTCAGCGACATCCTGATTACGGCGCAAGATTCACTGACGTATTACCCATCGCTTGGGAAATTCGGCTTCGATGCGCCGATCTGCCTGCCGAAAGCGACGGACGAGGAGGCGGGGCCAGCGGTTATCTTCGCCGACAGTACGCGCGCGATTTTTCTGGCGGACATGTCCGGCGATGGTCTTTCGGACATCGTACGGATTCGCAATGGAGAGGTTTGCTACTGGCCAAATCTGGGATACGGAAAATTCGGAGCCAAGGTCACCATGGATGATGCTCCATGGTTCGATGCGCCGGACCGATTCGAGACAGCGCGCATTCGAGTGGCGGATGTCGATGGTTCGGGCGTGAGCGATGTGATCTACCTTGGCGCGGATGGAGTGCGACTTTATTTCAATCAGTCGGGGAATGTGTGGAGCGAGGCGACGCCGGTGATGGAATTTCCGGCGGTAAGCAGTCTGGCGGCAATCGAAGCATTGGACTTGCTGGGCAACGGAACGTCGTGTCTGGTATGGAGCTCGTCTGATCCGGCAGATGCTGGGCGGTCGATGCGCTACGTCAACCTGATGGGCCGGGATAAACCGTATCTCCTGATGCGAACCTGGAACAATATGGGCGCCGAGACGCACGTTTCCTATGCGCCTTCGACGGCGTTCTATCTGGCAGATCGCGCCGCGGGCACGCCGTGGGCGACGCGGCTTCCCTTCCCGGTACACGTTGTGGAACGCGTGGAGACCTACGATTGGATCAGCCGCAACCGGTTTGTTACGCGATACGCATATCACCACGGCTACTACGACGGGACGGAGCGAGAGTTTCGCGGCTTCGGAATGGTGGAGCAGCGCGACACGGAAGAATTGGGAGTGCTGACGCAGAGCGGGGCGTTTCCGGAGGCGACGAATCTCGATGCAGCGTCTTATGTTCCGCCGACGCTTACGAAGACTTGGTTTCATACCGGCGCTTATCCGATGGGGCCTTACGTGACGCGGACTTACGATGCGGAGTATTGGCGCGAGGCGGGCCTCTCGGCGGCGGAAGCTGCTGCGGCGCTACTGCCGGATTCTCCGCTGGACGCGGACTTTACCGGGGACGAGATTCGCGAGGCGCTACGTTCGCTGAAGGGCGTAATGCTGCGGCAGGAAATCTATGCACTAGACGGAACGGCGGCCGCGAGTTTGCCGTACACCGTGGCGGAGCGGAATTATACGCTGGACCGGTTGCAACCTTTCGGCGGAAACCGCCATGCGGTGTTCCTGACGCATGTGCGAGAATCGCTGGATCTGCATTACGAACGGACGCTTTATAGCATTGCTGGAACGCAGCGCGGAGATCCGCGCACGATGCACGCGTTCGTGCTGGAAGTGGATGAGTTTGGAAACGAAAAAAAATCGGCGACGATTGCTTACGGGCGGCGCTATGACGACCCGGATCCGCTGCTGACCGCGGGGGATCGCGCCGCGCAGAGCGCCGTATTGATTACGTACACGGAGAGCGATTACACCAACGCGATTCTAACCGACGATGCCTATCGAACGCGCTTACCGGACGACGTGCGGACCTATGAATTGACAGGCCACACGCCGTCGGGGACTGCCGGCCGGTTTCAAAGTTCGGACTTTGTGCAAACGACGGATGACGGATTCGAACTGGTGTTCGACCGCGAAATTCCCTTCGAGGCAACGGCCAGCAGCGGGCGACAACGGCGATTGATCAAGCACGTGCGTTCGCTATATCGCAGCGACGATTTGCAAAGAGCGCTGCCGCTGGGGACGGTGGAATCTCTGGCGTTGCCGTTCGCTAAATATAACTTGGCGCTGACGCCGGGACTGCTGACGGCGATCTTTCAACGCCCGCATGCAGGACAGCCCTCGGAAAATCTGCTACCGAGCCTGGCGGGAGTGCTAAAGGGCAAGGGCGGGTACGTGCTGGGCGACGATCAGCAGGGGCTGGGGTTGTTTCCGTCAGCGGATCCGAGCGGGCAGTGGTGGATTCCCAGCGAGCAGATTTTTTATTCTGCTGGTGCGAGCGACCCTGCGGCGTTGGAACTGGCGACGGCACAGGCGCATTTTTTTGTGGGCCGGAGGTACCAAGATATTTTCGGTAACAACACGACGGTTGCTTACGACGGCTACGATCTCTCGCCGACTCAGATTGTGGACGCGGTGCAAAATGTGGTCGCGGCAAAGGCCGATTATCGGGTTTTGCAGCCGGCGCTGCTGACGGATCCGAACGGCAACTCATCGGCGGTGGCGTTTGATGCTCTGGGTTTAGTGACTGGAACGGCGGTGATGGACAAGGCGGCGGGGGTGGCGCAGGATTCGCTCAACGGGTTTGTGGCGGATCTGACGCAGGCACAAATCGATGTTTTTTTTGCGGAGCCGCGCGGGACTGCAACGGCGGGACTGCTGGGAAACGCGACGTCGCGGATCGTTTATGATTTCGGGCGATTTGCGAGGCCGCCGAGCACGACGCAGACTCCGGCTCCTGTTTGCGCCGCAACGATCGCGCGCGAGACGCACGTGCAGAACCTGGCCGCTGGACAAGCGTCCCGGCTGCAGGTGAGCGTGAGTTACTCCGATGGATTCGGGCGAGAGATTCAGCAGAAGGTGCAAGCCGATGCTGGGCCGCTAACACCGGGCGGAGCGGTGGTCACGACGCGGTGGATTGGCAGCGGATGGACGGTTTTTAATAACAAGGGTAAGCCGGTTCGGAAATATGAGCCTTTTTTTGCCGACACTGCGGATTTTAGCTTTGGGACGGCGGTGGGTGTCAGCGCGACGTTGTTTTATGACCCTGTGGGGAGGGTCGTGGCCACGCTGCACCCTGATCATAGCTGGGAGAAGGTGCTGTTCGATCCGTGGCGGCAGGATACGTGGGACGCGAATGACACGGTGCTGATCGCCGACCCTTCGAGCGACGCGGATGCTGGGGCATTTTTTCAACGCCTGCCACAGAACGATTATCTGCCTACTTGGTACGCGCAGCAGAATAACGGCGGATCAGGGTCGAAGGCGCAGGATGCTGCGCAAAAAACGGCGGTGCATGCGAACACTCCGACAACCGTTCATTTCGATACGTTAGCGCGGCCATTTTTGACGTTGGCGTTTAACCGGTCGCAGTTGAATGCAGAGCCCGTGGTGGAGGGTCACTATCGAACCTTCCTGACGTTCGATATTTTGGGGAACCAGCGTGAGATTATCGACGCGCTTGGCCGCGCCATCATGACGTATGACTACGACATGATAGGCAAGCGGCTACGGCAAAACAATATGGATGCCGGAACGCGCTGGATGCTGAACGATGCGGCTGGCAAGGCATTTGTTGGGTGGGACAGCCGCGATTACAGGTTGGAGAATCAGTATGACGCGGCGCGGCGGCCGGTCGGTTTGTGGGTGCAGACTTGGATGGCCGGCGGTGGCCAGAATGCGGTGCTTGCCGAACGCACCGTTTATGGAGAAGGACAGCCAAACGATCAGGCGTTGAATTTGCGAGGGAAGGCAGTGCAGCAGTTCGACGCCGCGGGGGTGGTAACGAACGCGGCGTTCGATTTTAAGGGCAATGTGCTGGCGAGTTCGCGGCAGTTGCTGGTGGATTATCGAAGTGCGGTGGATTGGTCGATGTCTCCAGCAGCAGCGCTGACGAGCGAGACGTTTAGCAGCGGGTCCACTTTTGATGCGCTGAACCGTGCGATGACGTTGACAGCGCCGGACGGGAGCGTTGTCCGACTCGTTTACGATGACGCTGGCAAGCTCGATCAGGTCGCGGCGAACCTTCATGGGGCCAAGACAGCGACTGCGTTTGTGGCGGGGATCGACTATGACGCCAAGGGCCAGCGCACGCTGATTGCGTACGGGAATGGGGCGCAGACGGTTTATAGCTATAATCCCGAAACATTTCGCTTGGTCGAACTAAAGACCACGCGGAGTTCGGACAATGCGGTGATGCAGGATTTGTCTTATTCGTACGACCCGATGGGAAATATCACGGCGATCGAAGATGCCGCGCAGCCGACAATTTATTTCAGCAACCAGGTGGTTACCGCAAACGCTGACTATACCTACGATGCGATCTATCGACTGATTAGCGCGACAGGGAGAGAGCATATCGGGCAGCTCTCCACGCCGCAACCGGATTGGCCCAATTGGAATGACGCGCCGCGCATAAATCAGCCTTCGCCTACGGACGGACAGGCGATGCACAATTATGTGGAAAATTATTCTTACGATGCGGTGGGGAATTTCTTGCAAATGACGCATCAGGCGGCAAATGGAAACTGGACGCGAACGTATGCTTACGATGAGCCCAATACCAGCCCCACCAACAATCGGCTAACCAGCACGACGGTGGGTGCGCTAAAGGAAGCGTACAACTACGACGCGGACGGAAACTTGACTCTGTTCCCGCATCTGCCGCAGATGACGTGGGACTTCAAGGATCAGCTTGCGAGCACGCACCGACAGGTGGTGAACAACGCGCCTGGGGAGACGACCTATTACGTGTATGACGCCTCGGGGCAACGGGTGCGCAAGGTGACACAATCCGGCGGCGGGGCGAAGACTAAGGAACGTATCTATATCGGTGGGTACGAGGTTTATCGGGAATACGGAGGCGGTGGCGGCACGGTCACGCTGGAGCGGCAGACGGTGCATGTGATGGACGACAAACGCCGGGTGGCCATGGTCGAGACGAATACGACGAGCGGTGCCGCGCCGGTGCTGCGTTTTCAATTCGGTAACCACCTTGGTTCGGCGTTGCTTGAACTAGATGCCAGTGCAGCAATCATTTCCTATGAAGAGTACTTCCCCCACGGCGGCACGTCATTTCAAAGCGTATCGGGCAACATTGAGGTGAGCCTGAAACGCTACCGCTACTCAAGCAAGGAGCGAGATGAGGAAACCGGATTCTACTATCACGGAGCGCGGTATTACGCGCCGTGGTTGGGGAGGTGGACGGCGTGCGATCCCAGTGGACTCGTCGATGGACCAAACCTCTACAGGTTTGTACGGAATAACCCTATTCATTTGGCGGATCCATCAGGGATGGAGGCAGCTAAGGTAACGACCGGTCCAGTTATTCCAGTTCCGCGGAGTGCGTTCGAGGAGAACTCGGATCCGCCGGCGTTCGTTCCAGGTGATGACGTCAAGTATGCGAACGGAAAAGCATGGGTTTCACATCAAACCATTATGATCGTCGACGGGAAATTGACCTATGTCCAAGGGCCCTACCGTCAGCAAGAGGGCGTGACGACTTACAGAGATCCGAATTATTCGAGAGAAAGCCTCGTCCGACGCGGATACCGCTTTCTGCCGAACGAAAGCGCGGCCGGCCAACACGACATATGGGTATCACCAGACAATAAACGCGAGGTGGAGATACAGCGGCCGCGCACGCCCCTCGCAAAGCTTCGGGAGCAGGTAGAAACCATCAGGGAGAAAAAGCGCGAAATCGAAGCTATCTACAAGCAAATAGGCGAGGGTGATACCGACAACGATGCCAAAGCGTTCGACGATCTTCAGAATTTCCAGCGACCGGACTTCGAAAGCGCCGAGCAACTGGTCAAGTCGTTGCGAGGTAAGGTCGACGCCGCGCATTCGGCTGAATTCGAAAGGTACGTGGAGGAACTGAGGCAGTTACGTGAATTCTTCACTCCACCGAGCGAGGAAGGTCCGTCCGGAGACAACAAGGACGTGGTCCCCCGCGGGGACTCGCCTCCTACCGCCTCGGACCAGACCGTACCCCCGCCGGGCGAAGAGCAGAAAAAGAACGCTTAGCCGCCGGGCGGACTTTGAGGGCGCGTGGCGGAGGTACGAGCGGTTGCGTCAACTCGAAATCTTGCGCCGCCATGAAACTTCGGCGCGCCGAGTTTTCTGCCTGCCGCGGTAACCGATTCTTGACTTGCTTTGAATAATGGTTGAGAGGATAATCACGGCCAAAATCGCGGAAGCGACCTCGGGCACGCAGATTTTCAGACTGCGCCCCTCCCACCGAGCTTGCTTTTGCGCTCTAACGTCAGCGAAGCAGTTCACGGACACCGCAATTGCGTCGACCCACTCAAATTCAACGAAGATACAAACCGCGGGTTATTGGTTGGATTTCGTCATCAGGCAGCCGGACGGTCTGAGCCTTGAATCGCAAACAGCACGGGACCGGCTCTTGGGAAACACGAAACGGAAACTAGCGAATCGGAAAGGAGCACCATTATGGCAACACCGGCAATGAGTTCGGCGAGTGCGTCCGCGGGTGGGGCAGGCAAGAGCAATCGCGGAAAGGACCAGATCCAGTGGAGCGATGAGGTTTGGCAGGCTCTGGATCAGGCGGTCACCGACGAAGTGACGCGCACGAGGATTGCGGCAAAATTTCTGCCGCTGGTTTACGTGGAGAAGAAACGAACAACGATTGAATCGGACGTGGTGATTGTTCCGGCGGCCGGAGCCACGGATCAGGCGCTGAGCGTGGACGAGACGGAGACCAATCGAATTCAAGAGTACTTCACGACGTTTCGCTTGTCCGTGGCGCAAGTGGAAGCTGAAGAGCATATGGAGATGCAAGCCGGCAGCTCGATGGCTACAAGCGCGGGCACGAGCACAGGGGCGGGTGCGCCTCAAGCGCCTGGGCCGAACGGCCAGACCAGCATGGTGAGCCGTCCGCACCGGGCGGGAACGGCCATTTCTCTGGCATTGCGTTGCGCCAACGTTCTGGCGCAGGCGGAAGATTTGATTCTATTGAACGGGCAGAATGCGGTGGCCAATGCGCAGTTGTTCACCAGTGCGCGAGTGCAAGCTCTGGCTGGCACAACACTACAGTCGGATCTCGATCTGGGCCTGGCGAACATACAACCATTTCCAGCGAACACCGCAGGAATAGCGATTACACCACCGGGGCCGGCGAACGTAATTACGTTGCCTGCATCGCAAATAGTTGCGGTGCATCCGGTAGACTCCACCCCCGCGTTTCCGCCCGTGTACCGTGAAAACTCCCTTAACGCGGTGGCTGAAGCGTTTTCGATTCTCCAAGCAAACGGGCACTACGAGAACTACGCACTGGTTCTCCACACCTTTCCGTATGCCGACCTCCATCAAGCGCTGCCTTCCACATTGATCGAGCCGGTTGAGCCGGTAAGTCACCTGATCAAAGGTGGGATTTTTGGAACGGGCACGCTGCCCCCATTCAGTCCGGTGACCGCGGCCGGCGCGCAAAATCCATCCACGGGACTGCCAACGCTAATACAAACGAACGGACCCGGCCAGCCTTTCTCAACGGCGGCTTTATCCGCGGCACCGCTGAGTATCACGGGGAATGTTTTGTACACCGGAGTTCTTGTCTCGTTGAGCGGAAACACCATGGACCACGTGCGCGGCATGCTGGACGATTCGCTGGATGCCATGGTGACGTTCAATCAGAAAGACCAGAACGAGCAGTATCGCTTCCGCGTGTTCCAGCGCTTTGCCTTGCGGTTGAAGGATCCGAGCGCCGTGATTCTCCTCTTGTATATGGACAGCTAGACGATTGGAAGCGAGGACCGCAAACACTTCCAGTTCTGCGCAAACCGAAACACTGAAGCTACAGTAGCGAGGTGCGCCTACCGACCGAGGGCACCCGTATTCTCGAATATCCTGAACGAGCAATCGCCCGCGTAAACGAGACGGCCATGCGCTTTGAACAAAAAGGCACGTCCATTTGGTACGGCACGCCCGATGCGCCCGCGCCGGAAGGCGATGTTCCGGCATCTCCTGCCGGACGACTTACGGGAATCAGGTTGACCTTTGCGGTGCATCCCACCGGCGCGCGCAACGCCGTGGAAGTGCGCTATCGCGTGAATGGCGTCATGCACAAGCCGTTGCACGCATCCTTGGCCCGCACGGATCACCGGGCCAACACACAGTATTTCAGCGCGAAGCTTCCCGAATTGCGCGCGGGGGACACCCTCGAATACATAGGGGTGGTGACCTGGCCCGGCGGGCAGGCGCCCGCGGCAAACGACGCCGCGAAGTTTCCCTCGTCCTTCAAAGTGGTAGCAGCCGAAGCGAAGCCCTCGGAGAAGCGCGCGAAGGCTGACGGTATGGCGGCAAAGGGGTCTCCTGCGTCCTCCTCGCCCTCGAAACACTCGCCCGCCGCTGGCGGAGCAACCAGCAAAGAATTTCACGACAGGGCTGCAGCGGCGTCCACGTATGACGCGCAGACGACTCGTGATTCGGACGCGCAACTGACGCCGCTGCTGGCCGCATCACCAGCAATCACGAGTGCGCTGCGGGCGCGTTTTATAACCTTGTATAACGCCAATGAGAAAGCGATGGCGGAATTTTGGGGCGAACTGGGCAAAGATGCGCAATTGGGCCCGGTGGTGCCGCAACTGCAGCTCGTGTTGCAGCTCGGGACGCTGACGCTCAACAATCCGGAGCTTGTTGGCAAACTGCTGGCGCAGTTTCATCCTGCGAGTTTGCGGGATTTGAGCAAGGTTGAAAGCGCGAGTCTGATCAAAATCATCACCGACGGAAAAATTCAAGTGCCGGCGCAAATTGCGGCTACTACCACGCCGGAGACAATCACGCAGTACGCGGAGGCCATAGTGGGTGCGCTGCGAGAAGCGTTCCCGACAGACTCTGTGGCGAAGGCTTTGGGTACGTCGCAGGATGCTCGGCATCAAGCGGTAGCTAAATTTTTGGAAAAATCGCCGGATTTTGATTTTGCGACGGCAGAGGTCGACTCGTATATCGCAGCGCATCCCGGTGCTGTCGCTGGACTATCGGACGATGAAAAAACAGTGTTGCACGATCGACTGAAGGCCACGCAGCGGACCTTTCGCGTAACAAAAGATGGCGAATCCATTCCCAAGCTGCTGGAACTGGAGCTCGATTCCGCTTACAAGATTGCCACGATGCCCGCCGGTAGCTTCGTGGACAGGCATGGAGAGCATCTGGGAGGCGAAGAAAAGGCTCGTCAGATTCATGCCAACGCCACCACCATTTCAGCGCTGAGTACACACATTATCCGGCAAGCGCAAGAGAACGCAGCCACGGGAACGCCGTGGATGATAGCCGGGGGCGATCGCAGCGCCGAGAAAACCCTTAGCGAACACATCCCGGACTGGCAAACGCTGTTCGGTTCGGCAAGCACTTGCGCATGCGCGGAATGCCGGGCGATCGACGGACCGGTGGCGTACTTCGTGAGTTTGCTGGAATTTCTGAGAAGGCTCGGCAAGAACTCGGCCGGTCACACACCGCTGGACGTTCTGATAGGCAGCCACAAGGTAAAGGGACGAAGACCAGACTTGGCGAACCTGAAGCTGAACTGCGCCAACGCAGATACGGCGTTGCCGTACGTCGATCTCGTCAACGAGATTATGGAGAGCTATGTGGCGCGCGGCGAGATTCGGGCGTCCACAGCGCACGACACACCGAGCGACGCGACTTCGCAAGGCCTGGACGTCAACCCGGAATATACGCAAACGCCGGATGCGGTCAGAGCTTACGAAATTCTGAATGACAGCTTGGTGGCCTATCCCTTCCAGCTGCCTTTTGACCGTTACTTGGAAATGACGAGGGAATATTTGCGTTTCCTGGGTGTCAGCCGCTATCAGTTGCTGCAGGCCTTTGGCCTTCCGGAGAGCGCACCTTCTGGTAAGACGCCAGGCGGCGGGCGCTTGCCGCAAACCACGCGGCTGGCTGCCGAGGCGCTGCTACTGAGCGAGCCGGAATATATCCCGATCACCAATCAGAACTTCTCTGGGCAAGCCGTGAAATCCGTCAGTGACCTGAGCCACTATTTCGGTTTCCCGGCGGAAGAAAAGTCCAGTTGGAAGAAGAAAATAGAAGGCGTGCAGGAGTTTCTCCGCCGCACGAGCGTGACGTTTGACGAGCTACTGCTCCTGCTGGGCACGCAATACCTGAACCCGGATCATCTGGATCCCAAAAAATCCGTCAGCATTCCGCTGACACCTGGGAAGGATCCCTGCGACATCACCACGCTGCATATCGCGGACGTGGGGGAATTTCTGCCGCCGCTGCCTGCGTTCCTGCGCCTGTGGCGCAAACTCGGCTGGCGGATCCCTGAGTTGGATTACGCGCTGCGCGCTTTCAAACAGACGCCTGGGCGCGTCACGGGAGACGAGCCGCGGCCAATTTCGAGTCAGTTCCTGCTCATCGCTGCGCAATTGAAACAGCTTCAGGCTGCGTTGAGCCTTTCGGTAAGTCAAATTGTGAGCTTGTGGAAAGACATCGACACGGATGGCCGCGCGTCGCTCTTCGTATCATTGTTCCAAAATAAATCGGTCACCAACCCTCCGGATCCGGCTTTCCGCTTGCTGTACCGTGCTCCCCTGGCGAGGACTCCGCGCGCTGCGCTTCCCACGCATTGGTCGGATGGCGAAGAACAGAAACTGGCATTCGCCAAGGGCAGCTATCTGTATTTCATTGGCAGCATGACCGACCGGCAGCGCGATGAGCTGTTGCAGTGGGCCGGCACAGACGAAGACGCGATTCTTGCGGTTCAGTCGCTGTACAGCCAGCGATGGTACGAAGGCATCGAGCTCGCAGGCACACCAGGACAAGCGAAAGTCGAATTTATCAGCAGTCATATCAATACCATTCTCGCGGCTCTGCGCGTCAGCGCCTCCGACTTGCTGGCGATTGCGCAGGACGCGGGATATTACTCCCCAGACAGTTCTGGTGATTGGGGAGAACTAACCGTCGCAAACTTATCCACCTGCTACCGCTACGCTGCGCTTGCACAATCGTTGGGACTTTCAGTCCCGGATCTCATCACGCTGAAAAACCTGACGGGGCTCGAGCCCTTCCAGACGTATGCAGGCACGGATCGTCCCGCGACGGATCCGATGGTGCAGTTCGTCTCCGCCGCGCAACAGGTGACGGCATCGCAATTCAGCGTGTCGCAACTGGAGTATGTTTTCGTTGGCGATGCGTCGAACAGCCTCGCGCCCTTGCAGACCGCACAGGACGCGATAATGGCGAACATTCTCGTCGGATTGCAAAACGTCGCGGCGGCCAATGTTCCAACTCCCGATCCGACCGGCGCGATTTTGCGCAAGAAACTGAGCGTGCTGCTGCCAACAGCTTCACAGCTTGATCTGGTGATGGGCCTTATCGGGGGCACCGCCATGTACACCAGCGCCCTTGCTGCCCTGCCGAGCGGCGTTACCTTGCCCGCCGGACAAGTTTCGTATGTCACCACGGTAACGATCGACGGGACTATCACTGCGCAGGATGCTGTGTCGTTGACCGTGAACTCCAGCGCCATCGCTCCGGCGCCAGTGACGGTGAGCTACTCCGTGCAAGCGACGGACACGATCGAGACGATCGCCGCCACTTTGGCGGCCTTGATCAAAGGCAATTCCGCGCTGGCTGCGGCGGGAATATCGGCAAACGTGCCGGGAGGGGTGCTCAGCATTTCCGTGCCATTGGCACTGACCCCGACTCCGACGTGGACGGCTAGTCTCAGCCCCTCCGGCGCATCAGAGACGGCGGCGATTAGCGGTAACCTAATCTGCGTAGGCCCGATGCCGAGCGCAACAGCAGCCGCACTTGGAGTCCTCTCGACTGATCCCAACTTTAACAATGCGGTCCAAGACCTCTACAACCAGGCACAAGATTCCTTAACCGAGAATCTCGGTTTTCTCGCGCCCACGCGACCCTATTCAGCCCCGCTGGCTGCCTTGCCGGTGGGCGTCTCGCTGCCTGCGGGTCAGATTTCCTTTGTCGCGACGGCGACCGTCGGCGGGGCGATCAAGGTGGGCGATTCGTTATCGCTGGTCACGACGTCGACCGCTGTCGCGAGCGCTCCGGTGACAGTGAGCTACGCAATTCGAGCAAGCGATACCCCCGCGACGATCGCGGCCGGTTTGGCGGCCCGGATCAACGGTACCCCAACGCTGGCCGTGGCTGGAATATCGGCGACGGTAGCCGGACCGGTGATTAGCCTCTCAGCGCCGCCTGCGTTAAACCCAGCCCCAACATGGGCGTTTACAGCCAAACCTTCGGACGCATCAGAGACCGTGACCTTTGGGGGAATTCTCATCTCCAGCGGGCCGATGGCGCGTTCCACGAAAAGCACCCTGCTATCTTCATCGCAAGATGCGGCATTCACTGCGGCGATAAACTCTCTCTATGACCAGGCTTGGCAATCTGCGATATCCCAACTGATCGAACTGCAGCCGACGTCCGCTCCTGCGGATCGTTATAGCTATGTTCTGAACGGGCTGCTGGCTTACCTGACGAACACGCAAAGCCGGAGCTTGGTAAAGCAATACCTAGCCCAAGCTTTAGGTCTCGATCCCAGTGTGGTCGATCTATTGCTTGACGGGAACACCAGCTTAGGTTGCCCAAAAGGTCTGTTGCCCTCGAGCATCGATCCCACGCAATCGGCGATGAGCGATTTCCTGGGTGGGCTAAGCGCCACATACTTCAGTGGTGCAACGCCGTCGAACGTTCAAACGGCGCAGATCGACCCAGGTGTCGACCTCGACGGCAGCGAACCGACATTCGGGAGCGCTCAATGGACAGGAAAGTTGCTGGTCCCCACGACGGGCGCCTACCGCTTTGCAGTGCCGATCAACTCTGCTAGGTCGAGCGCCGCCTCTAACGCGCAGATTAGCCTCTTCGTCGGCGGGCAATCTGCTAATCCCGTGATGCCTACGGGCGCTTCGAACCCCATCAATCTGGCGGCCGGACAGATCTACGATATTTCCTTGTTCATTTCAGGTCTTCCGCCTTCAGCAGTTGTCGACCTGCAGTGGTGCCTCGCGCCAGCCCCACTGAGCACGCTGCAAACCATCTCGAGTTTGGGCTTTGTGCCGTGCAAAGCGGACGGGAGCTACGCCACTCTTACGCTGCTCTTTCGTTTGGTGGTGCTGATCAACGGATTCTCCATGAGCGCCAACGAACTCGCATATCTTTCGACACACGGACAAGATTTTGCGGGCGTCGATCCCCTCAGCGCACATTCCGTTTCCTTTTCGCTCGCCGGTCTTTCGGCAGCGCAGTCTTCCGATGCGCCAGCGCTTTTCAACCAATGGCAGAGATTGCACGCTCTCTACGGCCTCAAAACAAGTCTGCCCGAAGGCAACGTGACACTCTTCGATGTGTTCGCTCAGAGCTCCGCACCCGCTTTGCCAACGCTCTCGACTGGACCGAGCGGGAATCCCGCTCCACCGCCGAATCAATCGAGGCTGATGCCTCAAATCGCCACAGCAACCGGCTGGAATATGGCGGATATCCAGGCGTTCACTGGACCCGACGGCTTTAATCTTTCTCCGTCGGATTTTCGCAACGAGATCCGTCTGGTTCAGCTGGCCACCTGCGTGGCGATCTGCTCGAGGATCGGCGTCTCCGCGCAAAAGTTATTCGCGTGGGCCAATCCGCCCGAAGCCGGGCAGTTTCAGAGCATCGCGCAAGACATTCAGAAGACCGCGAAGGCCCAATACGACGATGCGACCTGGCTCACGGTGGGCAAGCCTTTGAATGACAAGTTGCGCGAGAGCTCCAAGGAAGCCCTGATCGCTTACATTCTGCAGCGGACCGGATACACCGATCCGAATGATCTATATGCGTTTTTCCTGATCGATGTAGAGATGTCCACCTGCATGGAAACTTCGCGCCTGGTGCAGGCCAGCGCGGCGGTACAGCTCTTTGTGCAGCGCTGCCTGCTCAATCTTGAGAGCAACACCGGCCACCGGGAGCTGGAGGTTAAGCCTTCTCAATTTTCCACGGAGGACATCGAAGAGTGGACGACATGGCGCAAAAACTACCGCGTCTGGCAAGCGGCCGTGGAGGTCATGCTCTATCCGGAGAATTGGATCGTGCCCGAGCTGCGGCCCAACAAGACTCCGTTTTTTGAAGCTCTGGAAACCGCCTTACTACAAAGCGATGTTACCGCGGGGAACGTGGAGGCGGCGTTTGTGGGATATTTGCGGTCGCTGCAGCAGGTAGCGCGCCTCGAGATCGCCGGACTGTGCACCGACGATGACTCCGAGGCTGGCAACCAAACTACCCACGTCATCGGCCGTACCTTCACCAGCCCGCACATCTATTTTTACCGGCAATTGGACAACCACAGCTACGTTTGGACGCCGTGGGAAAAAATCGACGCGGACATTTCTGGCGACACGCTTATACCCGTCATCTGGAATCGACGGCTGTTCCTGTTTTGGCCGGTGTATACGGAGGTTACGGATCCCACCAACCCGAACCAAAACGGCACCAGTCCGCAGACCATCACGAGCCAACCGGGCAATTCGGGATCTTCTTCGACCACCGCTCCGCAGCCGCCACCCGCGCTCAAGACGCTGCAAATCCAGCTAGCGTGGAGTGAATACAAGGATGGACAGTGGAGTTCGAAGCAAGTCACCGCCGATTCGCTGATTCCCAACGACTTTACGAGTTATTCCACCAAGTTGGATCCCAGCGCTTTTGTGTACACCGCCATTCCCGGAACGCAAAGCCAGGATGACCTGGTGGTGATGGCCTACTCGACCTTCTACTTGCACAGCGCCTATCTGAATAGCGCCGTCGAGCAAACCGGCTGGGCGGTAACTCAACTGGACCAATTGGTTTCCGAGGGCCAAAGACTGATGTCGTGGGGATGGAGCAGTGGAGACATTAATTACAACGTAGGCTCATGGAACCCAGATCCCATCGCTCAGACTTTGCAGGCCGCGGCAAAGTCCCTCAGTATGCTCACGTCGCTAGTACAAGCAGACCGCACAGACCGCAATACGATTGCGAGCGCATCCACAAGCATCAACTCCGCACTAAATACTCTAACCTCGTCGAGCCAACTACACCCCAGCGACATGCAATCGATGTTGAGCAGCGTAAGCCAGGCGAATAACACTCTCGCACAGCTGCGGCACTCGCAACCCTACACGCTCGGTGTGCTCGGCAGTTTTTCCTTTGACGGTGCGCAAGGCTCGGTGGAGATCGACTTGGCGCCCAAGGTGCCCGCCAACCAAGTGCATCTATTTCCCATCGTCGCGGATCTCTACGAGGCGCACCATGATCAAGCGACCAGCGAGTTTTTCTACCAGAATGTCTATCGCGAAGACGTGAGCCTTAGCCTGGTGGTCTGCGATCAACCGAGGCCGCGGACTTCCGAGCACGGCAAAACGCACCGCCATGTAGCTTCCTCCGGCGCACGGGTGGGTCCGTATCCGGCAGGTACGTTCTGGCCCTTTTTGAGCGCCGAAAAGTTGCCCAAGCCGACCGTGCCGCTTCCTGATTCCGTGCCCCTGCTGGCCCCGGCAAAGCCGATCTCTTCCTTTGATCTCTCTTTCCCGGAAGAGCGCATACCGGACTATTCGGTGGACCTTTCGGCTGAAACTTTCAAGAAGGTGGCTTTTTTTGCCGATCGCCGTCGCACTTACTTTATGGTGCACTCCCTGCCTGCCGTGGCGACACGGGTCAAGCACGGAAAACACGCCGACGCTCCAAAGCCGGCGGCGTCAGAATCGTTTTATTTCTTCAACCATTACCACCCCTGGATCGGTCAATTTCTGAAGCGCTTAAACTGGAAAGGCGTCCCGTACCTGCTGGACCCAACAACGCAGGCACTGCACAGCGCTCATGTGCACTCGGGCCAGGAAGACGACTTCGACTTTGCGCGCGACTACGCCCCGCACCGCGAGGTGGCCAAGCCCTATCCGCAAGAGGCCGTCGATTTCAGTCAGATATCACCGGAGTTGAAAAAAGCTTTGGCGGATGAAAAACATCACTCTTTTCTCGTGCCTGCTGGCGACTCCGCCTACTCCATTTACAACTGGGAGATATTTTTTTACATCCCGCTGTTCATCGCTACGCGGCTGAGTCAGAACCAGCAATTCGCCGAGGCCCAGACCTGGTTTCATTACATTTTCAATCCCACGCAGGATCCGGAGCGTAAAGGCGTCCCGCATGACTACGATCGCCACACGCCAAACGGGTACTGGAATTTTCAACCGTTAAATAAACTGCACCAGGACGGAGGACTGCAAGAATTGCTGGATTCGGTCACTGGTCCGGAGAACGCCACCCTGAACGCCCAGTGGAATGCGTGGACTCACGCGCCGTTTGAACCGGACGTTATTGCGCGCTTGCGCTTGGTGGCTTACCAAAAGACCGTCGTGATGAAGTATCTCGATAACCTTATCAAATGGGGAGACTACCTTTTCCGCCAGAATACCCGTGAGTCCATCAACGAAGCGATTCAAATCTATATTTTGGCGGATCAGATTTTGGGAGATAAGCCTGTTACTTTGCCCGCAGTGGGCACCGTGCTGGACCAGACCTATAGTGAACTGGTGAACGACAAGCTCAATCAGATGGGCAACGCGCAAGTCCAGCTGGAAAACGCTTTCCCGTTTACGATTACCGGGCGGGTGTCCAAGAAGCGCGTTACCGGCAGTTCCGTGCTCTCGACCATCGTCTCGACGCCGTATTTCTGCACACCGTCGAATCCTAAGTTGCTGGGCTATTACGACACCGTCGCCGATCGGCTTTACAAGATTCGGCACTGCATGAATATTCAGGGACAAGTGGAGCAGTTGCCGCTGTTTGCGCCGCCAATCAATCCCGGCCTGCTGGTCGCCGCCGCAGCTGCGGGCGTCGATCTCAGCAGCGTCTTGAACGACATCAATGCCGCGGTTCCCTACTACCGCTTCACGTTCATGTTGTCGAAGGCCCTGGAGCTATGCGCCGAAGTCCGCACCTTGGGCGGCGCCCTACTCGCCGCGCTGGAGAAATTCGATGCCGAGGGCTTGTCCCTGCTGCGTGCCGGGCAAGAGGTTTCGCTTCTCCGCGCCGTCCGCCAGCTCAAACAACTGCAAATCAAAGAGGCCAACGCCAATCTCGCCGGACTGCAAGCGACTCAGGCCGTGACCACTTCCCGGCAAACGTACTACCAAGGTCTCGTCTCCGGCGGACTAAGCGGTTACGAACTCGGTCAGGTCGCGGCCATGGAATTGTCAGAAATTTTCAAATTGATCAGCCAGGTTACCGAAACTTCCGCCGCGGGGCTTGCAGCTATACCTCAGATTGATATTGGAATTAACGGAGCCTTTGGCTCGCCATCGGCGATCGTCAGCATTGGCGGAGTGCAAGCATCGGGCGCAACCAGCGCCGTTGCTAGAGCTTTTAACGCCATCGCGGAAGGTTCTTCTTTTGTAGCCTCCATGTTGGGGATGATGGGCGGCTGGGACCGCCGCGCGACAGAGTGGGCTTTTCAGCTGGAAGCCGCGACCCTGGAATTAGCGCAGATCGCGCAGCAAATTAATGCCGCGAATTTCCGCGTGCAAATGGCTACACAGGATCTCAATAACCAGGACCTGCAAATCGCCAACGCCACCGCAGTTCAGCAGGCTCTGAAGTCCAAATTTACAAACAAAGAATTGTACAGCTGGATGACCAATCAGGTGTCCGCCATCTTCTTCCAGTGCTATCAGATGGCTTACGATATGGCCAAACGCGCGGAAGTCTGCCTCCGCTTTGAACTGGGACTGCAGCAATCAAGCTACATCCAGTTCGGTTACTGGGACAGCCTCAAGAAGGGCTTGCTTGCCGGCGAAAAACTTTTTCAGGATTTGAAACGCCTCGAAGGCGCCTATCTGGACCAGAACCGGCGCGAATACGAAATCAGCAAAAGCATCTCGTTCCTGCAGCTTGATTCGCTCGCTCTTGTCTCTTTGAAGTTGACCGGCCAATGCACCATTACCCTGCCGGAAGCGTACTTCGACATGGATTACCCCGGCCACTACATGCGCCGCCTGCGGAACGTCAGCCTGACGATTCCTTGCGTCACTGGACCGTATACCAGCGTGAACTGCACTTTGACGTTGCTGCAAAACAAGATTCGCGTGAACCACGCGCCCGCCAAGCCCTACACGGAGCAGCCCATCGCTTCGGACTCGCGTTTCTCTTATAACTTTGCGGCCACCGAATCCATCGCCACCAGCACTGCGCAGAATGACAGCGGTATGTTCGAGGTTAATTTCCGCGACGAGCGATACTTGCCCTTCGAAGGGCTGGGGGTCATATCGCAGTGGCAACTCTCCATGCCGCCCGATTGCAACGCCTTTGACTTCGCGACCATCGCCGATGTGATTCTCAACCTGCGCTATACCGCTCGCGACGGCGGCGACGCACTGCGCGCTGCAGCGAAGAACGCGGCGATACTCCCGCCGCGGCCGGCGCAATCAGCTGGGCCCTCCGTAGCGCCAGCGCCAGCGCAGCCCAATCTGCAGCGCTGTTTTAGCTTGCGGCACGAATACCCGACCGAGTGGTATAAGTTCCTTCAGCCGCCGCCCGCAGCTCCAACGAACCCGATCGCCAGCATGCAGATCGATCTCAGCAGCAATCGCTTTCCCTTTCAATATCGCGGAAAGCGGATCAAGATCACCAAGGCTGATCTCTTCCTGGTGTTCGACGACGCCGGCGCGAGAGTTCTGCAGACATTCTCGCTTTCCTCTACGAACCCGCCGAGTTCTGGCCCGAGCCCTGTACAGTTATCCCCCGTTGCCAGTCTGGGAAATGCACCGCACTTCACGACTTCAACACCTCCGACACCGTCCCCCGCGACTCCGGGCGGCCCCGTCAGTTGGTTGCTGCAGTACAACGGCGACCTCAGCCAGCTGGCGATCACTGACATCTTCTTACTGTGCGAGTTTTCCGCGAGTTAACGCATCTGCGCCCTGAGTATGAGACCGACGCCTTCGGTTAGATAGGCTCTTGTCAGCCTTTCGCTTTCCACGTGCCGCTCTCAGAAAGAAAACTTCAACGCCAGCTGCACGATTCTTCCCGGTTGCGCGGCCTGAATCTGCCCAAAATTCGGCGAGGCGATATCGTTGTCAGGAAGTTCGAAATTCACATTGTTGAATATGTTAAAAATCTCGGCACGGAATTGCAGATTCATCGCCTCATGGATCGGAATCGTCTTAATGGCCGAGAAATCCCACTGCTGGAACGCCGGGCCTTTCAGCGTATTGCGCCCGACGTTGCCGAATGTTCCCGGCGCCGCCTCCTGAAACGCTCCAGTGTTGAACCAGCACGACGCTGTGCGTATCGGCACGGTCGCTCCGTTCTGCTGGCACGTTCCCGCGTCGGGACTGCCAATCTGGTTCGGACGGCTGCTGAAAAACCCGGAAATTTCCGGAGCACTTCCCTGCGCCGATGGGTTGTTGGAATCATAAACGGTAAATGGCGTGTTGCTCATCAGCGTGGTGATGCCGTTCACCATCCATCCGCCCAGTATGTATCCATACCAATTGTCGGGATGACTGAACCACGGCAAATTCCACTGGTAACTCGCCACGAAGCGGTGGCGCGCATCAAACATCGACCTGCCGTACTCACCCTTCAAGTCAAAGGGGTTCTGCGCCAGATCGTTCTCTCCCGCAACGCTTTGCGAAGCGGATCCGGTGATGTTAAACGTCGAAGCATCGTCGAGCGTCTTCGAAAACGTGTAGGAAATCAGCGCGGACACTCCGTGGCTAAAACGCTTCTGTAAACTGGCCTGCAACGCGTTGTACGAGGAATTGGCGATCCCCGCAATCTCCCCAACCGACGAAAATGTACACGGCGACTGCACCACCACCGTGCAGCCGGAATACAGCCGCCGCTGGTCCATAAGGTTTGTGTTTTCCGTGAACGTCAAATTCGGGTCGTAAACCGTGGGATTCGCCTCGATAAATCGCGGCAGCTTGGTCCCTTTGGTTCCGATGTAGCCCACCTCGAAGAGCCAATCGCGGCCAAACGCGCGTTCCACGTTCAGATTCCAGTCCTGAGCGTATGGCAATCGCAGATTCGGATCTAGGGTCAACAGTGTCATCGACGGCACAAAACTGCCGGTGAACGGATTCTGCCCGTTGAAAGGGTCCGCGAAATTAGGAAGCATAACTTGCGGCGTCTGCAAGTAGGGTGGCGCGCTGATCGGCGTCTGCAGCGGCCCGCCCTGCCCGGTGTAGTAGGGATCGTAGAATATCCCGTACGCAGAAGTGACCAACAGAGTCCCTTTGCCCGTAACATCCCACGCCAACCCTACGCGCGGTGCGAAGGCGTCGCGTTCCGTCGGGATCAGGCCGTCCGGAACGCCCGGATCACCGGGATACAGCAAGCCTGTCGGAGCGGTCGGAAACACCACCGACTGCCGGCCCGGTATCCACAGATTCTGCTGGTTGTGAATTTCCGTGTACGGCGATGGCACCTGGTATCGCAATCCGTAATTTATCGTCAAGCGCGGCGTGAGCCTCCAGGTGTCCTGCGCATACATGTCGAAGGCGTGGCCGCGCAACCCGCGATAAAAATTCCCGCCGCCCTGCAGAAAAACAACCGGCTGGCCGAAGAGAAAACTTGCGAACGAATTGTTCACGGGAAATTGCTCGAACACGAAGAAACCGTTCGTGGCGATGCCTTGCAGCACGTTAATTTGATCGTACTGAAAGCCTCCGCCAAATTTAAATTGATGACGGCCCTTCACCCAGGTGAGCGAACCCGAAAAATCATAAGAATTTTGATACGTATTGCGCGGCCCCGTAATCGGATCGCCAATCGACGCGTACCCGCCCACCTGCACGAACGGCGGTCCAATCGCCGACTCCAGCGTCGGCTCATACTCAAATCCCAGACTAGCGGGATCCGTATGATTTAAGTGCTCATCCAGTAGAAATTTATTTCGCAGGTAAGACACTCGGAGAACCCCCAGCACCGTCGGCGTGAAATTGTGCGTCTCTTGCCCCACAAAGTTCTGGTCCCGTTGATTTTCTCCCACCGGAAATCCCGGCACGTTAGCGCCCTGCGTGGACAGCGGATCGGTCTGGCTCCGCTGTCCGAAGCTGTAACGGAAGTTCAATACATCCCTCTCCGTCAGGAACTGGTCCACCCGCACGCCGAACTGATCGGTGCTGCTGGTAAACAACTGTGTGCCCACGTAGGTGAACGGGCCGGAATTGGCCAGCGGATAATACGGCAGCAGATTTTGTGAAATCTGGTTCACGAAGGGCAGCTGGTTCATCGGGATTGGCTGGCCTGTGAACTCGTTAAAAAGCTGTCCATTCTGGCTGAGCATCCCGCTCGTATTATCGATGCACAATCCCGCCGGATTAAACGTCCCGTTATTCAGCGGACACAGATCCGCGAAGTTGCCGGTGCGCTCCGCATTCGAAGGCACCGTCGTGCGTGCGGTTTCTCCCTGGTGGTTGCGTAGCCCTTCGTAGTAGCCGAAGACAAAAGTTTTGTCCTTCTTGATTGGGCCGCCAAATACTCCGCCAAACTGATTTCGCTTCAGCGGTTCCACGCTGTCCGCGAAAAAACTCTTGGCATCCAGGGCGTCATTACGCAAAAATTCCCACGCCGTGCCATGAAAACTGTTCGTTCCGGAGCGCGTAATGATATTCGTCGTGGAGCCCGTGCTATGACCAAACTCTGCGTTGGCCGTATGCGTGAGGATACGAAACTCGGCAATCGCATCGACCGGCGGCTCCAGCACGAAGCCGCCATCCACGGTGTTGAAGTTGTCCGCGCCGTCAATCAGGAAATTGTTGGATTCCGGCCGCTGACCATTTACGGCGTACGCTTGGCCTTCGCGCAGCGAACCCCCGGCCAATAGCAATCCTGGAGTAATGGGTACCACGCCGGGTTGCAACAGGCCGAGTTGCGTAAAGTGCCGCCCGTTCAGTGGAAGATCCAGCACCTCGCGGTCACCAACCGTCTTGCCGAGCGCGGTTACGTCGTGCTCGATCATCGGCGCGTCGGCCTTCACTTCGATTTGCTGCTCCGTGGTGCCCACCACCAGGTGAATCGCTACTGTCGCCGTCTCATTCACGTCCAGCGAAATCCCTTCCTGCACATACGTCTTGAATCCCGCAGCCGCGGCTTCCACGCGATAGTGCCCCACGGGCAATTCCAACAAAACATAGGCGCCTTGCGCATCGCTCGTCGCCGTCCGCTGTAGGCCTGTTTCCACGTGTGTCGCGGTAATCTTCGCAGCGGACACCGCCGCGCCACTGGGGTCCACGATTGTTCCACGCACACTTGCGGAAATTTCCTGCGCCGGAGTTCTCCCCGCAACCAGAATCGCTAGCATCGACCAGCACATCAGTCTGACAAAAGCTTTCATCGGTTCTCCCTGTTCCATACGCGAGGTTTTTACGACGGCTTTCGCAACCGTGCGCGCACACTTATCCGCACGCCGCACAAATTCACTTGCGGTAGTTCTTAACGCTCACATTTTGCTCAAAGCTCGCGGTTCCCGACCGCGAGACACACACGTAAAAGATTTGGCGAGAATATGAGCCAACGCTCAGGCAGGCAATACTTGAAAAGAACTACGCGATGAAAAAAGTACGCCTTATGGTTTTTGAGGTTTTAGATTTTTGCAACTTCGCAGCATCGCTTGCTGTCAACTAGTTGCAGTCGCGAGTTCCTTCGAGGTGATCTCATACCTGAATGCATTCGCATCCAGGCAGTCGAGACGGCCATCGGCGGTCTCCGCTTGCGGATACATCAAGAACCCCACGGGCGCGCCGTTCGATCCCGGCAGCGTCACATCATGCGCAAAGTTATACGCCATCCAGTTCATTTCCCAGGAACCGAACAGCCGCGCGCGCGCACTCTTCACCATGTCATCGTCCAGCGGACGATTTCCCGGCGGCTCTTCGAGCACCACTTTGCGCACGTCCGCCGGGTCCACCGGAACCCAGCCGTAGTCCGCCAGGTAGACTTCCGCGCGGCAATGTTGTGATTTGGTGATTTTTTCCGACGACGCGCCCAGACTCTTATATCCCAGCTCCGATTTGGCCACGCGAATCCCGTATACATCACGCGCCGGAAGCCCTGCGGCACGCGCCAATCCAACGTACAACGCGTTCAGGTCCGCGCATTTCCCACCCAAATCCTTAGACTCCAGCATAAAGCGAATGTCGCCAACGCCGCACCCGCGCGTTTTCGGATTGCGAAATGTGTTGTCCACAATCCACTGGTAAATCGCGCGCGCTTTCTCTACATCCGTATTTGCGCCCTTGGTGATCTCCATCGCCGTGGCTTTCACGATGCCATCCGTGGGCAGCAGTTTCGTGGGTTGTAAGAAATATTCCAGGTCCGCCCGATTTATTTTTTGCGATTTTCCGGGAGCGAAGAGATCCACCGCGATGTTTCGCAGCGCCACCCGACTCGTCAGCGTAAGCACCGGCGTAACCCCGGCGGGGAACTCCGCGGCAAGGATGCCCAGCGCGTCGGGCCGGTTCTCGACCACCTTAGTGTCCCGTCCCGCAGCGCTGAACGTGTTCGCGAGCGTTTTTTGGAACGGCGTGTCAACGATGAGCGCCTCGGGCAGCCAGATGCGCGTCATCCCCGAAGGTTTCAGAACTTCGACCCGCGTCGTCACTTCGAACGTGCGCCAGCCGCCTGCACCAGTCGCCGTGGACTGCCCAGCCCGCCCCATCTTCGGAAGCGCCAGCGCCGCAGCGGCAACACCCGCCGAGCGAAGGAAATCGCGACGATTCATGCACTCACCATCCCGAACAAAATTTCACTCAAATATTAGACCAGTCTTCAACTTAGCTCGCTTTCGCCGCAAACACAAATCTGCTCGTCCGCCTTTTATATCCTTCGCCCTGAGCAGTGTCTGTAATACTTTTGAAGTATTGTCCCTGGCAAATTTTCGCCGCAGAGTTTCTTTCCTATGGCACACATCAAACTTCCCGAAGGTGTCCCAGGCATCCGCGGACCGATGCTCATTAGCCCGGAGACGACCAAACCATTGCGTGAACTTGTGGAAGTCCTGCTGCGCGGTCCGCATACCCTCACTCCTGCCGAGCGCGAAATGATCGCCACGTACGTCTCCTCGGAAAACCACTGTTACTACTGCCAGCATTCTCACGGCGCCGCCGCGGCCGAAGAACTGGGTGGCAACTACGAGCTCATTGATCAGATCAAACGCGATTTTTCCGCAGCGCCCATCTCCGACAAGATGAAAGCCCTGCTCACCATCGCCGGCAAGGTCCAGAAGGGCGGCAAGCATGTGACCGCCGACGACGTACATCGGGCACGGCTACAGGGTGCCACGGACAAGGAAATTCACGATACCGTGCTGATTGCCGCCGCATTCTGCATGTACAACCGCTACGTGGACGGTCTCGCGACCTGGCAGCCGCGTGATCCGGAGGTCTACCGCGAAATCGGTCAGCGCATCGCCAACCACGGTTATACCGCGCCCGGGTGGGAACGGCCCGTGTCGTCGACCGCAAAATAGCGCATCGTAATCTTCACGCAGTTGAACTTCGGGGACGGCGGTCTAAGCGCGGGCTATCTGGACGGCCGGCACGGCGGGCCCACGCACGCAGTTCGAGAGAAGCTTGGCTCGCAAAAGTAGCAGCTGTTGTGCCAGCACCCTTGGTCTTTTCGAAAAAGCGCAGTAGCTCCGCAGCGACCACATCCGGATTGTTCAGCGGAATGAAATGTCCAGCTTCGACCATCACCACCCTGGAATTTGGAATGGATGCGCCGGCGCGCTCCGCGAACATTCGCGGTAGCGCCGGATCATGCAATCCCTGAAAAATAATTGTCGGCATCCGCAATTGCGGCAACATCGCCGGAATGGCCGCAAGAACTTCCGCGGGGTCGCCCCACCGTAGCACGGACATCAGCCGCCAGGCACCCAGCGGTCCACAAAATGGCGCGGCAAAATCCTTCACGGCGGCGGAGAGTTCCGCGCACCGCTCTCGCAACGCGCGACGCATGGCGATCTTCCAAAAAACAAAATTCACCACCGGAGCCAGCAGCTCGCCAAGCACCGGACGCCTAATAATGCGAAACAAGTGAAAAGGCTTCAGCTCGGGAAATAACGCCGGAGACAGCAACGCCAATCGTTCGACACGCTCCGGAAACTGGTGCGCGTACTGCACCGCGATGGCCGATCCCGCGTCGTGCCCCACCACGTGCCACTTGTCGATATTTCGTTCGATCCGGACTCGTTCGATCGCCTCGGCCAGCTCGTGCAGTTGCTCGAGTCCTCGCCGGCCCTTGGGAGTTTTGCCCAGGCCAGGTAAATCCACGGCCAGGCATGCAAAGCGTCCTCGTAGCTGTTCCCCTAGCAGCCGGTCAATAATTCCGGTCCACAGCTGGTTGCTGGTGGGTATGCCATGAATGAACAGAATCGCATCGCCTGAGCCTCGAGCAACTACGTGCATGAGCAGCTCCTCTGAACGCTTGGCACTTCAATGGGCCGCGGCGACGACGTTGCTCCGCCGTTTACAAATCACATAGGTCAGCCAGCTTCCAAACCGAAACACCGCCAAACTCAGTCCAAACAGAAATGTGCTGACCATGCCCTTCGGTTGCAGCCGCGCATACACCACGTTCATCGACCACGCCGGGCTGGTGTATACCGTTCCCGAGCGACCCATACCCAGGCGATTCCTTACCGGCGGCTCGTAAACAATTCGCTCGATGCCGCCATTGAAAAATTTTGCCAGTTGCATGATTCGCGCGTTGTAGCAAAAGCGCGCCCGCCAGGGCAGCCTTCCGCGATCGCGATATTTCGCAATCAGCTCGGAAGCTTCCGCGGCATGTCGCAACGCGGCCGTCACGCCATTCGCCGTAATCGGATCCACCATCGACGCGGCCTCGCCCACGATTAGCCAGTTTGGCCCCGCAACTCTGTCGTTTACGCGGCAACGGTACGAGGTTACGTTCATTTCGCCCACCGCGTTGTTTTGCAGCAGCGCGGCGAAGCGCGGAAACTTCTCGAGTTGCTGCCGGAAAATATCGTCGACCGTAAGTCCGCTCTCGCGCTTCATTTTTATCGCCGCGCCCGTGGCCACATATCCCACGCTGATCCATTCCGGGTTGATCGGGATCTCCCAGATCCACTCCAGATATTCGGACTCCGCGGGATCCATGTGCAGCGTGGTCCCTTCGCTCGCTTCCGTCGCTGGGAAATACGTCCACATCGCCACCTTGGCCGGCCCAAATGAAATAGCGGGTAAATCGAACTCGCGCGCCAGCAGTGACGTGCCAAATCCCGAAGCATCGATAAACCACGGCGAGCAAAACCGGTTGCCCCGTTCGGTTCGCACCGCGGTGAGCTTTTGTCCGTCCCGCTCGACGCTCGCCACTTTTTCCGTCACCATGTTCACGCCGGAAGCGATTGTTTTTTTCACCAACTCATCATCCAGCCGCGTGCGATCCACGTGCAGCGTGCGCAGCTCAATATGAAATGGCGGGCCAGCGAGCCACGGCGTCGGCTCATAGTGCTCCGCGCATCCGTCACGCGTTTTCAACGTCACATGTTTCTTCCAGGTCGCGGACCGTTCCCCAACCAAATGCTCCATAGGCAATTCCAGGTCATCCAGTAACGCCGGCGCCGACCAATCCAGCGACTCACCGACCACTTGCCGCCGCAATTCCCCCGGCTCGATGCACACCACTTGTAATCCCGCCTTGGCCAGATGCAGCGCCGCGGCTTTTCCCGCCAAGCCGCCGCCGATAATCGTCACGTCGCAGTTCGTCGAAGCGGCCTGCTGGGAATCGCGTTCCGTGTTTGCCACCCGTGTTCCCATGCTCCGGATAAGTTACCCTAAGCGAGTAAGAGTGGCGATGCCACCGCGCCAGCCAGGACGCGCAGAACAGACACTTTTCGAGTTTAACCTTGTGCTTGCTTAATCTTGGGGGGACGGTATCACTCGCCATTCGCGCCCAACAATAGTAGTAATCCACTAGCGCCAACTCACGCCAAGCCTCGGTGAAACACGTCCTTGGTGACGTGCTGAAGATGGGATGTTCGGCCGCGAGAACCTATCACCTGACACGCATCCCGCCGCGCATTCCGCCACGGGGATGCCCTCGCATCGTTCGAAACCACCGCACCAGTCCTAGTATTCCTGGTAGGTCTATTGACAGAGTTACGTAACCTATAGTAAAATACCGCGTGTTAAATCAATATAGTCCGTCCCCCGCTTCATCGGCACGCAACCACCTCCCCGCCCTTCGCGTTCATTCCCTCTTCACCTTGCGGCTTCGTCATCGCTGCTTGGCTGAGCGAGTTCTCAGGCCAACGCTAACCCCAATCAAATCTGCATCTTCCCGCACGCTCCGTCTAACTCCTTTAGAAGCATACTCTTTCAAGTCACGCGCATCTAAACCCTTTGGAATCTTACTCTTTCACAAACAGGGGTGGGGTGGGGGTGGCGCGCTGGTCCACTTCAGTCCATCGACTCTATCGCTGGGGAGGGGGGACGCTCCCGATAGGGGTCGGCACAAACTGGATCGGCGTTGCGGCGACAATTCCCTTTCCTTCTTGGATGGTGAGGGATTGATTCGGCTGGACGTCCGCAAGGGAATCTTTCCGGCCCCTGGGCCAGACAATCTGCACGCGAACGCTCTTAACGCTGCCGGGCTTTCCCAACCCAAAGGTCAGCGGAAGCTCACTCTGGGAAAGATAGCTCGATCCGCCTTTGACCATTCGCGACAGGACTGCGCCCGAGTTAGTGGTGACGGTGACCTTCGCTCCGATGGCGTCTCGATTTGACCTTGTGCCAATCAACTTCAAACGCAGCACATCGTTTTGATTGGCGTTGTCGTTGCGCAGCAGGCGCGCCGGCCCATTGTTCGCGGTAATGACCAGATCGAGATCACCATCGTTGTCGAAATCAGCGTACGCAATTCCGCGCGCGACCACGGGCTTCTGAAGGGAGCGGCCCAGCTTGTCGGAAACATTTTCAAATTTTCGGTTTCCCACGTTGCGATAAATTCCCGCCGACTGCGCATAGCGCAGCGTCGGCTGGACGACGGCGATATCGTCGGAGACGTGGCCGTTAGCCGCCACAATGTCCAGCAACCCATCGAGATCGTAGTCCATAAAAAAACAGCCGAACGTCAGCGACTGCGTGGTCACCTGCGCGATGCCGGACCGCAGCGATTCATCGGTGAACAATCCGGAGCTGTCGTTGTGATACAGCGACGTACTCTCGTTGGTAAAATTGCCGATCACCAGGCTCGGAAAACCCGAGCCGTCGATGTCGGCGGCATCCACGCCCATGCCCGCGCGGACTCGGCCGTCCTCGCTGAACGCAACTCCAACATTTACGCCCACGTCGGTGAACGTTCCGTCGTGGTTATTGTGATACAGCTTGTTTGGCTCGGTATCGTTCGAGACGAAGAGGTCCAACCAGCCGTCGTTGTCGTAATCCAACAGCGCCACGCCCAAGGCTTTACTCTTGGGGTCAAGCAATCCCGCTTGCTTGGTAACGTCCTCGAAAACTCCATTGCCCTTGTTGTGATACAGGCGCGAACTCTCGCCCTTGTAGGTTTGCGGCGTGCAATAGGATTTGTTCTTGTTGTCCAGCGTGCAGTACTGATCCTTTTCGATGGACCAATCGATGTAGTGCGTGACGAACAGATCGAGCTTGCCATCGTTGTCGTAATCAAACCACACCGCGCTGGCGGAAAACCCCGGACTCGCAACGCCGGCCTTGGCGGTAACATCCTTGAACGTTCCGTTGCCCTGATTGTGAAACAGGTGGTTGGAGCCTACCGTCGTCAGATACAGATCCTCGTAGCCGTCGTTGTCGTAGTCACCCACAGCACAGCCCAAGCCGTAAGTTTCCATCGCCAGACCCGCCTGACGCGTTACATCAGTGAAGGTTCCATCGTGATTGTTGTGGTACAGCGCAGGAAACGATTTCGCCGCACCCTTGTGCTCCGGCCAATCCATGGAATTCACGAAGAAAATATCCTGCCAGCCGTCGTTGTCGTAATCGATAAAGCAAACGCCGCTGCCCATCGTTTCCGGCAGATATTTTTTCCCGAATGCCCCGCTGTTGTGTTTGAAATGAATTCCTGCCTGCGCGGTGACGTCGACGAATTCGATCGGGCCGGAAGGTCTCGGCTTCGCGGCCTCCGCCGGCGGAAGGTTTTCTGCCGGTGGGTTCGCAGCCGGCACTTCAACGGGCTGTGCGTTCGACGAAACTTTTTCCTGCAACGTGGCCGTGTCGCCACCAACAGGTTTCCGCCCGCAACTGAAGATTGCAACCGAAAACAGCGCGATAAATATTTTGTATCGTCGAAATCGAGTCAGAAGGAACTCCTAGAACCAAGAATCGATTAGGTTGCGACGCGTACGGCGACAGTCTTGCGAGAATCGAGCCACATTTCAATCAGCAACGCCACCGGACCGACGATGAACAGCGCGTAGAAGGGGGCATAAACAACTTGCTCCAATCGGAGAACAGTTTCGACCAGCGCGACAATCGCCACCACGATGCACTGCCAGCGTGTGGTGCGCACCGTGGTTTTGGGATCCGTGATCATAAAAAAAATAAAGAGCTGGTACATCGGACCGGTCAACGGAGCGATCTCCGACTGCCAGGGATTGCCGGTAAGAAAGCTACGCAGGAACGCAAACGCGATGAAGCATGCGACGTACGTCCCGGTAATGTGAAAACGGTGCAAACGCGCGATGGTGATGGACCCAAGAATCCATACCACAATCATTGGCAGCAGGTAATTGCCCCACTGAATGCTGAGACCAGCTACAGCCGCGGGCGCAAGAAACAGCAGCACGGATATTCCGAAGTTAGAGGGATTCCAAATGTGCCGGCCTTTCACGCGCAAAACATATTTCGACATGATGGAAATGACGGAACAAAGCAGGTAGGGCCAGAAGGCTGGAGAACGAACAAGGATGCCAACGCTGATACCAGTGATGTACGCGCTGGCGATGTTCGGCCACTTACCCGTGAAGATGCGGCCGAGAATCAGCTCGGTGACAATGCTTGCGACAATAGCGATGCCGGTCTTTTTGTAACTTTCGAGAATGCCGAACGACAAATGCCCTGCAATCAAAATGCAGGTGATGAACATCGGTGCGATGTAGCGGTTATCAAGACTGAAAAATCGCTTCCAGTTGAGCGGCTGGGTGGGCTGCGGCGCGGCGACAACGCTCGGTTGGCTCATGCAGGTTCCTTGACGACATGAATCTCATTGGGTGCCGGCGCGTCGATGGTTTGAATTTTACCAGAAGGCCAGCGAACTACAGCCTTTTCGATCTTCGGAAATTTGCCGAGACCGAAATGCAGTCGCCGCTGGCTCTGCGCGGCGAAACCGCTGCCACCGGAAACTTCCTGCGATTGCTGCTCGCCGTTCCAGAACACCGTGACCTGCGCGCCGATGGCGCTGCGATTGCTCTTCGTTCCTTCGAGCTCAAACTCGATCCACTTGTTCTCCGGCGTGACCGTGTTTTTGTAAATCAGCAAAGGCCCGCGTTCATTGGCCACGATCACGTCCAGCACGCCGCGATTCCACAAATCCGCGAAGGCTACCGCGCGCCCGTCGTACGTATCGGTCACGCCCACCGCTTGCGCTACATCAACGAATTTTCCGCTGCCATCATTCAGCCAGACATGTTTGGTTTGATAGCCGCTCAAGCTGCGACCTTCCATGGCCGGCCAGTTCTTGGCGTCGTTGATGATGGCACTATGACCGCCGGCGATCTTGGAAAAGTCGTACCAATAACTTTTGTCGCGGTCCAGCGAAACGTATCCGTTGGTCAGATACAGATCGAGCGTGCCGTCGTTGTTCAAGTCGCCAAATTGTGCGCCAAAACTCCAGCCGCCGATTTCCACGCCAAAATCGCGCGCCAGATTTTCGTACTGCAGTGTGTCCCCACTGGCGCGTTCCTTCGGCACCCACAGATTATTTCCCTGAATGAGCACGCCTTCTTCGGAAATATTAGAAACGTAAACGGAGTAGCGGCCCTGATTGAGGATATCGCCAAAGCTGGCGTTCATTCCGCTCTTGGGAGCGAATCCGACGCCGGCTTGTTCGCCGGCTTCATGGAAGCGCTTGCCATCGTTGACGTAAAGTTCCGAGACGCCGTAATCGTTGGCGACGAACAGGTCCGGGTGCCCGGTGCCATGCAGGTCGGCCGCGACGGATGCCAACGCCCAGCGCCGGCTGTTAATGCCAACCTTCTCGCTGACCTCTTCAAATTTCCCATTGCCAAGATTGTGAAACAGATATTTGCGGCCGCCATTTTTGGCGTATTCAAAACTATCCGGCATCATTTTGGTGGAAGAAAGATGCCAAAGGTCAACGTCCTCCGAGTAATAGCCGCCGATAAACAGATCCAGCAAACCGTCGCCATCGTAATCGAACCACAGCGCGGTGTTGGCATTGATCCAGGGCGGCAGACCGGCTTGCTCGGTGACACGCGTGAATCCGTGCCCGGCATTGTTGTGAAAAAGTTCCGGCTTGCCCCACTTGATCAACAGAAGATCTTCGTAGCCGTCGTTGTCATAATCTCCCCAAACGGCGCCCGTGGAAACGCCGGTACCGGCAAGATTGACGTCGGCGACGCCCATCTCTTCGGCGACATCTTTAAAAGTTCCGTCGTGCATATTGCGGTACAGCGCATTCTTCGCGCCTTCCTTGCTGGTGGTGACGTAAATGTCCGGCCAGCCATCGTGATCGAAATCGACAATCGATACGGAGGCGCCCATCGACGCGACCTGTGGCATGATGTGATCCAACCTGGAATCGAGCGTCGGCGCTTGATGGACGAAATTCACTCCCGCGGCGTGCGAGACTTCTTGCAAATAGAAACCGTGGCGCGCCAATGCGGTCTGAAGATCAAGCTGTGTTTTCGCGCCATCGCGGTGCGCGGTAATGCGTCGCGCAATGAGCGGAGAAAATACCAGACCCGCGAAAACCAGTGCCAGAACAATTCTTGCCGTGAGCCCTCGTTTCACTTGGGTGGGGAGCTCCTGAGGGAATTTTGAAAGACGTCCGGTGTGACGTAGCGGGTGTGGTAGTTCTCCCAATCTTCCGGATGCTGGCGATAGACGTACTCATCTTCCAGCGCCCCGGGGCGTTCCACGTACAATTGTTTGGCGTGATACGGCAAAGGCAAAACCGTTTTTGAGAATGTGGAATTAAAATCGCCGTCCTTGATCCAGCCGTCGCCGACAACGATGAAATCGCGCAGCCATCCTTGTGGCGGCGGAGGCTGCTCTGCGAAACGCAGAGACATTTCGTCGCCGGAGTTCACGATCACGTAGCGATCATCGATGTTCTTCAACAATTCACGCACGTCGCCGTAGCGAGTGTAGTAGCCGATTAAATCGCGCCAGCGCTGTTTGCTGCCGAGCATCTGATCGTAGTTCGGGACTTCCGGAGCGCCGGCGTCGGGACGATCGATCACGGAATAACCGCGATAATGGAGATCCGCGACACTAGGATCGAGCGTTTGCGTTTTTACTTCCGCGCCGGGCGCGCCTTGCGCCCACTCGATGCAATCCCAATAAATCTCCAAGTTGGTGCGCAGGCGCACGCGACGCGGAGTTCCCGGGCGGAAAATATCAGTGAGATTGAAAAGAACCGTTTTCTTGCGGCCGGCGGGAAAACCGAGATTGGATTGCGCGGTGACCCATCCGCCGCGGCCATCAGGAACTTCAACACTCATCCCTTGCGCGTGCCAGCGACTGCCCTGAGTGACAGCGACGTTGATGGAAGATTCGGTGTCGTGTATCGATCCTTGCCCGATTAGGTAGAGCGGGCCGCTCTTGGGAGCATCCTCGCCAAGATCGATTTCCACGTAGTGGTCGCGTGTGATGCCTTGATACTGACCGCGACCAAAGTTATCCAGCGCGTGGCCGTCGAGGGTGCGGACAATTTCGGTGACGTCGTTGCCGTTGTCATCGATGGCGCGAGCGATGGGGTGCGGAGTGGCCACCGTGGTAAAAGCCAGCTTCTGCGGCGGAATCACGAAACGTTCGTCGACGTAAATCTCCGTTCCGGCGGGATGATCGACGGTCATGAGCGCGATGCGATCGTAGTAGTAGACTTCCCAAAGTTCGGCGGTGATACGCAGGTCGTAGTAGCCATCGTGCGGAACGAGTTGGTCGCGGCGAATTTTGTACCACTCGCCGGTGGTGGCGATTTTCGCGGTGCCGATGGTGTTGATGCGTAGGCCGATAGCGGAGCCCCAGGGGACTGCATCCTTTACGAAATCCATCTTCGTGCCGTTCCACGCGAACAAAAATGGGCACGATGCCTTCAAGCGTTGCTCGGTGACAACCTCCTGATCCGCGGGAACGCCAAATTCCGCGCGCACCGTTCCGTTGGGCCACACGACGCGAACCACTTCCGCGCTACTCTGATTGCCAAGACCGAAATGCAGTTGGGGCCCGGTGATGGGTTGTTTCTGCACCAGCAGGCCGGAGCGAATTTCAATTTCCCCGCCGACGCCGAACGGATTGATGCGTTGGTCGCCCACGGCTTGCTTGGCATGCGGGCGAATTACCTGCCAATGATAATTTTTGGCGCCGTGACTTGCGGCGACCACCGGTTTGCCGGCGGTATCGAAGCCGATTAGATCGAGACGTCCGCTGGCATCGAGATCGGCAATGTCGAAGACGGTGCTCGGCGCAGCGGCGTGATCGAGCAGCGTGAATTTTCCCGACACGTCGCCCAGCCAGATCAGTGGGGCTGCTGCAGGCTGTGCTGGAGTAACGGAGCTGAGAATCAAATCGAAGGCGCCGTTATTGTCGAGGTCCGCGACTTGCAATCGTACTTCGCTGGCCAGCACTGACGCGGGACTCGGAATTTGTAGCAGCGGCGTAACGATCCAAGAGTTCGTTTCACCGCCCTTTTCGTTGAACGATACGCTGACGATTGCGCCGCTCGATTCGACGGCCAGCAAATCCAGGACGCCATCATTGTTGGCGTCGCCGACGCTAATCGCTTTCACGTTGCTCAAATTCGACGGCAGCGCGACTTCGCGGAATTGCGCCTGGCGCTCGTTGTGAAAAATGTGCAGCTTGCCGGCGCCATCGACGATGGCCGCATCGGCGTTGCCGTCGGCATCGAAATCGGCCCAAGCGAAAGCGCGAACGCCGGAGATATTGGGAAATGGCTGGATCACCGTAAAGGTATCGTCGCCATTGTTTCTCAGTACCTGCGGCACGCCGTCTTTTTTGCCGAGAACAATATCGAGGTCGCCGTCGGCTTCAATGTCTACAGCCCACGCGCCCGTGTAGCTGGCGTTCGTTACGCTCTTCGGCAGCTTCGTCGCGGCGGTGACGTCGGTAAATTTGTCTGGAGCATCCTGGCGCATGAAGCGCACACCGCCCGCACCGGCAAGGACCAAGTCGGTTCTGAAGTCGTAGTTAAAATCAATTTGCAAGATGCCTTCGGGAAGTGGGGCGATGCCCGAGGTACCACCGGGAAAAGGAAACTTCGCGCCAGTAGCTAGTTGTACTTCGTGGCCATTAGCCAGCGCGATGACGGGAGCGCCCGCACTTCCGAGTGCGACCGCGCCGATCCAATTCCACTGGCCTGCATCGCCATTTGGCATCGGTTTCGCGGTGAATGCCAGCGCAATGTCCGCAGGCGCGGCAGTGAAATCTGGCGGGGCGAGGCGCAGAAAATGCGTGATCGGCTCCGCCTCTTCGCCCGCCGGAGCTTTCAATACCGCGAGGCTTTCGCGAAATTCCGGGACGCGCATGAGCGAGTTGCGCAAAAAGGTTGTTCGAACGGCCGCGGACTTGGGATTGGGACTGTTGGCGGCGGTTTGCAGGGCGGCGAGTTGGTTCTTCACTTCGGGCGGCCAATTTGCAGAGCGCGCCGTAATCTGGGCCAGCACGGACTGTAGCGTTGCGGTATCACCCGCCTTCGCCGTAACGCGAAGGAGTTCGAGTTGCGCGGCGAGGTTGCCGGGCTGCGCCGCCAGAATTTTTTGAATTAAGTTCAGATACTCCGCATCGCCATTGGCGCCGCCCTGGCGTTCCACTTCTTCCGCAAGCTGATATGCCGCGCGATAGTTAGCGGGATTCAACTCAACGGCTTTGCGCCAATCGGCGATGGCGGCCGCGGAATTTCCCCGGCTGCTTTCCATGTAGCCGAGCAGCTGATAAATCTGGTCGTTCTTGGGTGCCAAGCTGCGCGCGCGATCGAGGCGCTGCCCCGCGACATCCAATTTTCGCTGGCGGAGCGCCAGCACGCCCCAATTCGCCCAACCCGCGGGCTCGCCGGGAACCAGCGTCGTAAATTCAGAAAGCTTGCTTTCCGCGTGAATGTCGTCGCCGACCTGCAGCGCGCCGAGCCCGACGTAAAATGCGGAAACGGCCCGTGCGTATTGCGGTGATGATTTATCGGGCAGCTTGTCGGCGGACCGGCACGCACCTAGATTGAGGCACAGAACGGCGCATACGAGCGCAATCTGCGCGCGATTTACAATGCGTAGTGCCGATGCGACGCCTGCCAGAGGCGCACATCGGGACGCCGCAAGAGCCAATACAGCTCTGTCTTTAGACATCAAGCCCCTTCTTGTCACGACAAGTAAAACGCGACCTACCCAGTGGTGACAGTTTCTCACGGCAACCGCATGTCCGCAAAAGAAGCCTGCTGCAAGCGAAGTTTTCGCTGGCGACGGCGTTTTGTCATAACCTTGAACCACAGGAAACCCACGGCCAGAAACGGCAGCGCGAACAGCAGTAAATCCCAGCGGCCGTAACCCACCGGTGTGGCTTCCACTTTTGCAAGGGATTCGCCGCCGCCTGCAGAACTCGTCAAAATCAGGCGAACGCTCCAGAATTCCTGCTGATCAAATTGGACATCGGTCTTGTATTCGAGCTGGCCGCGTTGATCCGCTATGCTCGCGGGATAGACGACTTCGGCAAGTCTGCCGCCGACGGGCTGGATGCCGATGGCAATCTTTAGATCTTTAGGGATGGCGCCGCCGGGAGCGGGATCCACCAAAACGAAAATTGGCGACGTGCCGATGTCCGGATGGATCCACAGCGAAACGATGCAGGGACCTACGCGTTGGTCGGTGATGATGGGAAATGGCGGACCGTTATGGGCTCGCGCGGTGGAGGAAGACAAAGTCATCGCCAAAAACGCGACGGCGCATTCAAGCGGGATGTGCATACTCTTGAACAGTTTTTTAGTTTGCGAGCTCATTGAACTTTTTCAGCCACCCATAAGCATGAGCATGGCGCGCATTTCCATCGGTTGGAACATCAGCCATACGGACGCGGTGACGAGGAGCAGGCTGACGGCCGCCCACGGCAAAAATGCGCGCATGGGATTTAGCGCCGAATCTTCTTCCGACAGGTGGTGCGCGACCAGGAGCGAACCGACAAATCCCAAGAGCAGAAAACCCAGCTCGATTGGCCTCACCATGCGCACCGGTAGGCCCGTCCATGTCCACTGCGGCACGCCAAAGTAATGCACGCCGACGCTGGCTAGTGCCGACTGCGTAACCGGCACGATGGTCAGAATCCCGGTCAAAAAATGGAAGCTGTAATGCGCCAGCCACATGCCAAATCCGAGGGGAACCAGAGCGTAGCTATAGCGCACGGCCAGAGGAACCAGCCGCGATTTGGTGCCACTCAACACTTGTGTGAGCCACGCCGCCGCCGCGAGTAAGATTCCCGGCGCCACGATCAGAAAAACGGCGAAAATAATTGCCAGCAATGGCGCTTCGTGGTTGACGGAAAGCAGCCGGGCGAGCCAGGCCTCCAGTGCGTACACCGGGCTGACCATGCCGAACGCGTTCAGCAGCGCGCCAAAACAGAAGACTATGGCAAGCGCCGCAATATCTTTTCGCTGGGAGAAATAGCCGATGCCAGAGCGAATTGGATCGATCATCAGCTCGGATGCCGGTAGCCGGCTGCTGACGCCGATATTTTCGTGCGGACAAGCGTGCACGCAATCGAGGCAAAACGTGCAATCCATGTTGCCCACTTTGCGGGGAAGATACAGCGCCAGTTCGCAGCCGCGCTGCAGAATTACCAGGCCGGGCGCATTCGCGCTCGTGGAGTTCGTGGAACGTGCCAGTTCCGCATTGGCGGGAACTTCGCGGCGGCCGCGAATGCAATCCTTGGTGGCGCAACGGTCGCAAACTGCCGGATCGCGGACCTGCACTTCTAGGGGCGAAAGAGTCGAGGCAATAAAATTAAATTGTCCAATGGGGCAAATGAATTTGCAGAAGGAAGCGTGTTTGAAAAGGCCATCAATCACGAGCACGGCGGCGAAGTATGCCAACGCCAGCGATGCGGTCCACCAGGGAGAGGACCACAAATCAAATAGTTCGTAGGTGAATAAAATCGCGACAAAGAGCGCAACGGAAAGCCATTTGTTGCGCAGCCAGATCGGCCAGTCAAATCGTGGACGAAACAAGCGCCGCGCGGCGTTGCGCACCAGCATGAAGGGGCACGCCAGACAGAAAAAATTCCCCGCGCAAAGCAACACCAGAACTAGCACGCCGCGAAAATGTATCCAGGTCAGTACAGTGGCCAAATTTTTGGGCGCCAGCGTGGGGCCGAGCAATCCGTGCAGAATCATCGCCGCGGCAACAAGCAGCACGGGAATCTGCAGCGCGGTCCTGGAATGCCGCCAGCGCAGAAATCTTCCGACGACCGACACGCGCAACAGATCAAAGTGACTTTCAGAATCCGGCAAAAGCGGCGAATTGGAGTATGGCGTGCCCAATAAACTTAGATGGCCTGGAGATTTCGAATCGGCAATTGACCAAACGCGAGAACGAGGATCTCCGTTACGATCCGCAGACTGCCGCGCGCATCGGCTCGCTTTTATTCCATTCGCAGCTGCAGACCGACAGGCCTTCCTCACCCTTGGGCGGAAACATGTGGTAGTACATTCCGACCACCATGGGGATGAAAACGATGGTGTTGTAAAAAAGATGCAGCTCCACGCGCGGGAAGACCAGCTGCAGCACGCTTACCGGGACGGGCTTGCCCCAAAAATTGTGATGCATGGTGGCTTGCGTGATAAGCAGAAAGTGCTCGATGTGATGCCAGAACTGGATGACCAGCGCGACGGTCCACCAGGCGCGGCCGGTGCCGGTAAAGCCTTTTCGTAAGACCCAAATTCCGATCAACATCACCAGCGCGTAGCCGTAATGCAGCGTCTCGGATTTGATCAGCCACGGATACCAAAGCCCTAGAATCCCGTTGGCCTTGGGCCGCGGCCAGTTCATAACCCAGATCTGGTAAGCCTGCACCAGATGCTCGCCCCAATGCCCAAGAACGATAACCATAAATATCTGCAGCGCCCGCTCATGCCACACCGAGTTCAACTTGTCATAAAGGCTGTCGCCGGCCGCCGCCGGATAGTGTGCGCTGTGAATTGCCGGGGAAGAGACTGCCATATGGTCGCCTCCAGATCGCTACGTTCATGCGGTGACGCGCCGCCGCGATTTCCAGCTTGCGATTCTCTTTCACGCCTGCCAGGGTCTCAATAGTATATTCGTATTATATCGGCGTACGGGTCGAGCCCGCCCACATAAAATTCCGATTGACGCTTTCCCGCGCCGCGTCCACGATAGGCAGTCTGTTACCATTCACCAAGTTCGCCCCGTGACCGTGGTTGTCCAGTCGCGCGAACAAAGGAAACTCGCCAATGTCAGAAGCCAACTTGATCAGCAATCAGAAACAGATTTTGCAAAATCAGAAGTCGATCCTCTCCAATCAGCGAGGCATCAAGGCCAATCAGGAAACCATCAAGAAGAATCAGGCGTCCATTTTGAAGAATCAAGCCACGTTGCATACCATAGTGGCGAATCAAAAGAAGATTTTGTCGAAGCTCAAGTAGTTTTGTCGGCCGCAGAGAGACCTACGGCTCCCCGCACTCGGCTTTCGCGAGGATGTAAACCCATAAATCGACACGCCTCTTGCACGTGTTCGCGCTTTTTCCGCGAGCATGTTCATCACAGGGACCTAGTAAGTTCTTCTCAAAACTAAAGAGCGCTGGGTCATCGTGACGAGCATCTCTGTGCCCGTGCATCGTCCAGTTTCGCAACCGTTCGTCCCACAAGCGGTCACTGTAGTGCCTGTGCACTCACCACTCCGAATCCTTAGTTCTTTGTCTTGAGGCTCTTAGCGAAGCTCCTGGAGTGGGCTAGGTAGTGCAATCCTCTGTTTGCCGATATGAACCAGACGCTCATGCAGTCGGAAATGGGAGGAACACAGTGTATGCTCGCCGCAGCTCGTTGTGGTGATGAGAAGGCCTTCATGGCTCTGGTGTCCCCGCTCGCTCCCAGCTTGCAGCGTCTAGCCAACCGTTATAGCCGCAATACCGCGGACGCCGACGACATCTGTCAAGAATCGCTCTTAAAAGCGTACGTAAAGCTCGATCAGTTTTCGAGCACGCAGCAGCTGGTAACCAACGAATTTCACGCCTGGCTGATGAAGATCGCCGCGAATTCCGCTATCGATTTTCTGCGCCGCAAGCACTCTAAAAGACTTGTTCCGCTGGATGAGAGCAATCACGTCCCGAATAAACCTCACGAGGCTGGAGCGGGTGGCTGGGGTGAAAATCCCGAGAGAGCTCTGGTTCGTCAGGAACGACGTAGTTTGATGGCTGAGGCCATCACCCGGCTGCCCGTGGAGTTGCGACGCGTTTGCCTGCTGCGCGATGTAATGGAACTATCGACGAAGGAAGTGGCGGCCAAATTGGGCATCTCCACCACGGCCGTCCGGCTGCGGCTGTTTCGTGCGCATGGTCTGTTGCGGAAGAACCTGGGAGGTAAGACTTCCGCCTGTGTATCCGACAGTTCGCTTGCCAGCGCCGCTGAATTCGAAAAGTCGCGGGACGAAGCCCGGCTGCAAAACGATCGGAGACAATCGGCGCAAAGACAAAGAAACCGAAGGCAAGTGGCGGGGAGACAAGATAGCGCACAAGTGCTACCCCGTTACCAACTTCAAGAGAGTTGCGCATGCGGCGATTGACCCAGATTCAGGAAGGTGTTCGATCTTGGGACGAGAAATCCCAACATCGCGGATGGACAGCGCCGGGCCAGCCCTACATCACAGCCAACGTGCACAAACACTTATACTTAGGCGAATGACATTTCGGCAGCGGGTATGCCGTTAGTAAGGATAAGATCTCAGGTCATGGACATTCAACGCCCTTCAAACGCACGCAGCAAAATGATCCGCAGAATTGTGCTGGTAACCGTCGCCGTGCTGGTGCTTGGCGGCGTCACGCTGGGCCTTTCAAGGCTTCGTCCTGCTGCCCCTGCCGTAGACCGCGCCACGATTTGGACCGACGACGTAAAGCGCGGTCCCATGCTCCGCGAGGTGCGCGGGCTGGGAACGCTTATACCGGAGGACATTCGCTGGATTCCCGCGCAGACGGATTCGCGCGTGGACCGCATCGTGATTCGTCCTGGCGCGATTGTGAAACCAGACTCGATCATTTTGGAGCTGAGCAATCCCGAACTGCAACGCGATGCGCTGGACGCCGAGTATCAACTGAAAGGCGCGGAAGCAGACTACGCGAACCTCAAGGTACAAGTGCACAGCGAGCTGCTGAACCAGAAGGCCGCGGCCGCCGCGGTGCATAGCGACTACGAACAGGCCAAGATCCAGCATGACGTGGACGAAAAATTGCGCGAGCAGGGTTTGGGCGCGGAATTAAACGCCAGGCTATCCAAAGTCAAGGAAGAGCAGCTGGGAATTCGCGCGCAACTCGAAGACGAGCGCACGCAGAACGCTATCGATACGGTGAACTCGCGATTGCAGGCGCAAGAATCAAAAGTTGACGAACAACGCGCACTCTATCAATTGCGCAAGAGTCAGCTGGACGCGCTGCATGTTCGCGCGGGAATTGACGGCGTGCTGCAACTCGTACCCGTGGAAGTGGGGCAGCGTGTGACCCCGGGAACAAACATCGCCCGCGTGGCGGATCCGAAAAAACTCAAAGCCGAAATTAAGATCGCCGAAACGCAAGCCAAGGACGTAGTTATTGGGCTGAAGGCCGCCATCGACACGCGCAACGGCATCGTCACCGGGCACGTCTCGCGCATCGACCCATCGGTGCAAAACGGCACCGTCACCGTGGACGTGGCGATCGACGGCGCATTGCCGCAAGGCGCGCGTCCGGACCTGAGCGTCGACGGCACCATCGAAATTGAAAATTTGAAGGACGTGCTGTACGTCGGCCGGCCGGTGCACGGGCAATCCGACAGCACCATCGGCATCTTCAAGCTCGATCCCGACGGCGCGGAAGCCGCGCGCGTGAACGTGAAGCTGGGGCGCAGCTCGGTGAACACCATCGAGATCGTGCAAGGCCTGAACGTCGGAGACAAAGTGATTCTCTCGGACATGTCGCAATGGGACACGTTTGATCGCATTCGTTTGAAGTAGCTACACGAAGTGGGCCGCGGTTTCACGCAACAAAATTTTGTGGACGCGGAATCAAATTCAGGTCCGTTTTTGCGGGAGAGGGTCGGCATGCAAACGCTCTGGCGAAATATCCGCTATGCCCTGCGCAACCTGGCGAAAAATCCCGGTTTTGCCTGCGTCACGGTTCTGACGCTGGCTCTCGGCATCGGCGCGAATACCGCCATATTCAGCGTGGTGTACGGAGCACTGCTGGCACCGCTGCCTTTTCCCAATCCTGACCAGTTGGTGATGGTATGGTCGACGGTTCGGGGCAATAACAACTCCGTGTCCGCCGGAGATTATCTGGATTGGAAGCGGCAAAACTCCGTATTCCAGGATCTCGTAGCCTTCACTGGCGGTAGCTTCAACTTGTCTGTCGCCGGTACGCCAGAAGTAGTCCAAACGAGAATTCTGTCGCCCGGATGGTTCAATCTGCAGGGAATACCGTTTGCGCTCGGCCGGGATTTCTTGCCCAACGAAGGTGTCCTCGGCCAAGACCAAGTCGTAGTAATGACCCATCGCCTGTGGCAAGAGCGCTTCGGCAGCGACTCAAGCATCCTCGGACGACAACTACGACTGAATGGCCAACCGTACTCCGTCGTGGGCGTGCTGGCGGCCGGAATGCCCGATCGTTTTGAATCGCGTCTATTCGTGCCGCTCGCATTCAAGGCGGATCAAATCAATCACGACTTTCATTGGCTGAACGTGATGGGACGCCTGAGACCAGGAGTCACCTTGCCACAGGCCAACGCGGACATGAAAGGCGTCACGCAGCGCATCGCCGAAACTTATCCGCTCTCCAACAAAGGTTGGGGCGCCGCCGTCGAACCACTCAAGAACGATTTCACCAGCCGCGACACCATAAAAGACCTATGGCTGCTGATGGGCGCCGTGGGCTTCGTATTGTTGATCGCGTGTGTGAACGTCGCCAACCTGTTGCTGGCACGCGGCACCATCCGGCAAAAGGAAGTGGCCGTGCGCTCTTCGTTAGGCGCCACGCGGACGCAACTCTTCTCGCAGTTTCTGACGGAAAGCCTGGTACTGGCGCTCACCGGCGGGATAATCGGCATCAGCTTGGCATGGTCCATGCTGCGCGCAATTCTCGCACTGCTGCCGCCGTTTTCCGTGCCCACGGAAGCAGACATCCGATTGAGTCTGCCGGTGTTGTTTTTCAGTTTGGGAGTCACGCTCCTCGCGGGCGTATTGTGTGGCTGCGCTCCAGCATGGAGAATTTCCCGCGAGAATCTGAGCGATAGCTTGAAAGAAGGTGGCCGCTCCGTTTCCAGCGCCGGGAAACACGGCTTGCGCCGCGGCCTGGTGGTTATGGAGTTTGCCATGGCGCTAACCTTGCTCGCTGGCGCCGGCTTGGCGATACACAGCTTCTGGAAGTTAACGCGCGCGGACCTGGGTTTTCGTCCGGACCACATCCTCACGTCGTATCTGCCGATTCCTGGCGATCATTTCTCGCAGCCGGCGCAACTGACCGCTTTCTATCGCCAACTGCTCAATAAGATTTCAGCCCAACCGGGAATCTTTTCGGCGGCGGTTTCCACGGGCGCGCCAATCGTCGGCGCGGACGCCGGCATGCCCTTCAGCATCGCGGGCCAAGCGGTGAATAATCCGGCTTCGCGCCCCAGCGCTGCCTTCGCAACGGTCACCCCAGATTACTTCCGCACTTTCGGAATACCCATCGCCAAGGGACGCGGTTTCACGGAGCAGGACATCGCCGGTGGATTGCTCGTGACGGTCGTGAACGAAACCTTCGCTGGAAAATATCTCTCGGGCTTGGATCCGCTCCGCCAACGACTGGTGGTCGACCAAATCATCCCAGGCGTTGAACGACTCGGTCCTCCCCAAGAATGGCAAATCGTCGGCGTTTCCAAAGATGTTCGTAACGACTCTGTGCGCCGGGAATCTGCACCGGAAATCGATGTGCCTTTTTGGCAGAGCCCCTGGCCTTCGGCGCGCGTCGAGGTGCGCACCAGCAGCGATCCTGCAAGCGCCGCTACCAGTCTGGCCGCCGTGGTGCAATCCGTGGATCCCGATTTAGGGCTGGACGCCGTGCAAACGATGGACCATTTGGTGGATCAATCGCTGGCCGGAGATCGTTTTTCTGCAGCGCTTTTCGCCGCGTTTGCCGCGGTAGCGCTGACTCTCGCGGCCATTGGCATTTATGGCGTGATGTCTTTCGCGGTGGCCCAGCGAACCCATGAAATAGGATTGCGCATGGCGCTCGGTGCAGGCTCGCGGCAAGTAATGGGCCTGGTCTTGCGCGAAGGTCTGTTGCTGGCCTTTGCCGGATTGCTGTTGGGTTTGGTCGGCACATATTTTGTCGGCCGCGTGATGACTTCCATGTTGTATGGGGTGACCGCGGTCGATCCCCTGGCGGTCAGCGCTGTCGCCATATTGTTACTGCTCACCGGGGTGCTGGCTTGTTACGTGCCGGCCCGCCGGGCCACGCGGATCGATCCAATGGTGGCGTTGCGGCACGATTGAGTTGAATTTTCGTCGAAGGATTCTAGAGGGGTTCTGTGCAAACACTGTGGCACGACGTTCGATACGGAGTGCGAATGCTCGCGAAAAGTCCCGGCTTCGCCGCTGTGGCCATTCTCACGCTGGCGCTGGGCACCGGCGCCACCACCACAATCTTCAGCGTGGTGAACGCCGTGCTCTTGCAGCCGCTGCCCTTTCCCGAGCCCAATCGGCTGGTCTCCGCCGTGGGCATCGATACAAGAAATAACGAGCACGGCCGTGCGCTGAGTTATCCGGATTTTGCCGACCTTCGCAAGCAGAGCCGCACTCTCGAGTCTTTGGCCGCCTTCACCGATGCGGACTTTACGCTTACCGGCGCTGGCGAACCGCTGCATGTTGCCGGAGAAATGGTCTCGGCCGACCTGTTTACTGTGTTGCGCGCCACGCCGGAACTGGGGCGGGCTTTTACTTCAACCGAAGACCAGGCCGAAACGCGCGTGGTGATTTTGAGCCACAGCCTCTGGAAAAGTCGTTTCGGAGCCGATCCCAATATCGCCGGAAAGCCAATCCGACTCGAAGGTCAGATGTACACCGTGGTCGGCGTAATGCCCGCGGATTTCCAGTTTCCGCTGGATGCGGAACCGCGCGCGCTGTGGGTTACCACGGCGGGCTTGATGACCATCACCCCCGGCGCTCCTAGTGATGACAAGCCGCTATCCGAACAACGCGGCGCGCACTTCCTGACCACTATTGGTCGATTGCAACCCGGCGTCACCTTGCAGCAAGCGGATTTGGATACCGCGGCGATCGCCGCCGGACTCGAGAAACAGTTTCCCGATACCGACGGCCACCTCAGCATGGGATTGCGGCCCCAGATCGATGCCCTGGTTGGCGATATTCGGCCGGTTCTGTTAATGGTCCTTGGCGCCGTGGCTTTTCTGTTGTTGATTGCGTGCGCGAACACCGCAAATTTATTGCTCGCTCGCGCCGCCACGCGGCAGCGCGAAATGGCCATTCGCGTTTCCATGGGCGCGGGGCGCGCCCGCATTCTTCGGCAACTGTTGACGGAGAGTGTCCTGCTATCGCTGGCCGGCGGTGCGCTGGGCTTGTTGATCGCCGTTTGGGGCACAAGACTATTTGCAACATTGCAGGTCGTGCAAATCCCGCGACTGAAGTCCGCCACGGTTGACCTGCGCGTCTTGGGATTTACTTTGGGGGTGTCGCTGCTTACCGGAGTGATCTTCGGGTTGGCGCCGGCCATCCACGCGCTGCGTTTCGATCTTTTTCCCTCGCTAAAGGAGGGCGGCCGCAACGCCACCGAAGGAAAGAGTCATTCGCGCTTGCGGAGCCTTCTGGTGATCTTTGAAGTTTCTCTTTCCGTGGTGCTGCTCATCGGCGCAAGTCTGTTGCTCGAAAGCATGGTTCATATCGTGCGCCAGTCACCGGGCTTTGATCCGCACGGATTGCTTTCGTTCAACATCAATCTCCCTGATGTCCGCTACGGCCAGCCGGAAAAGTCCATACTCTTTTACCAACAACTTCTGGAACGTCTGCGCGGAATCCCGGGCGTAAAAAACGCCAGCGCCGTCCTGCCCCTGCCACTTTCCGAAGATAACATTCGCACCACGTTTGAAATCGAAGGGCGTCCGGTAGCCAAGAGCGACGAGCCGCGTACCTACTTTCGCAGCATCGATCCGGACTATTTTCAGACCATGCATATACCGCTGGTCGCAGGGCGGGAATTTTCCGCACGGGACGCCCGTGACGGCGTGCAAGTGGTGATCGTCAATCAAACCTTCGCGCGCAAATTTTTTCCGAATGAAAACCCCATTGGAAAACACATCAAACCCGGCGTGTCTGACAGCGGCCCGGATAAAATGCGCGAGATCGTCGGCGTTGTTGGAGATGTGAAGCACCGCACGCTGTGGCGTGATCCGGACCCGGAATCCTACGTTCCGTATGACCAAGCAGCGATTGGCGGTTTGGCGGTCGTGCTCCGTACGGATGCAAATCCCTTAAGTCTGCTTCCGGCAGTCCGGGAACAAGTGCACGCTATGGATCCTGAGCTGCCCGTGTACGCGCCAAAAACGATGGACGACTACGTTTCCGCGTCGATCGCGGACCGAAAATTCATCAGCATCCTGTGCGGCGTGTTTGCCGGCGTTGGCTTGCTGCTGGCGGTTGTCGGTCTGTTCGGCGTTATGTCTTACACTGTCGCGCAGCGCACTCACGAGCTCGGTGTTCGCGTCGCGGTCGGCGCCAAAAAGTTGGACATTCTGCAGCTGATCCTTCGCCAAGGCATGGCTATGACGTTCGCCGGAATCGTGATCGGCCTGATCGGAACGCTGGGAATATCGCGCGTGCTAACCAGCCAGCTCTTTGGAATCAAGCCCACGGATCCACTCACATTTATCGGCGTAGCCGTGCTGCTTGCAGGCGTGGCGCTAGCCGCGTGCTACTTGCCGGCCCGCCGCGCCACGCGCGTGGATCCCATGGTGGCGCTGCGTTATGAGTAGCCCGCGCACTCGCGAACTGGCACGAAAGACTTGGAGAACCAGTCGATGAACACGCTCTGGCAGGAAATTCGCTATGGCCTGCGGACCCTGAGCAATAGCCCGGGGTTCACCGCGATCGCCGTCGTGACGCTGGCCTTGGGCATCGGCGCCAACGCGGGAATTTTCTCCGTGCTGCAGCAAGTGCTGTTGCAGCGACTCCCGGTTTCCCACCCCGAACAGCTCGCCCTGGTGTATTCGCCCGGTCCAAAGAGCGGGCACGTCAGCTCCGACGAAGTCGACGGCTCGGAATCATTTTCCTACCCGATGTACAAGGATCTGCGGGACCAACTCACCACTCCAGCCGGCGTGCTTTCCGGCCTGATCGCCAAAGCCGATTTCCCGGTAAGCCTCACGTCGCGCGGGCAAACCGAACGCGCTCACTCCGAACTAGTCTCCGGCAATTATTTTGAAGTACTCGGCGTGCAGCCGTTCATCGGCAGAACGCTGCAGCCTTCCGACACCGCGAGCGACGACGGCATCCCCGTCGTGGTGCTCGGCTACGGCTATTGGCAAAAGCGATTCGGCGGCGACCCGCGCATCCTCAACGAAAGCGTGCTGGTCAACAATTCGCCCATGACCGTCGTCGGCGTCGTCAATCCCGCGTTCCACGGCATCCAACCCGGCAACATCTCCGACCTGTACGTTCCCATAACCATGAAGGCGGTGGTCACGCCTGAGGACAAGACGGACCGTGCCCAGGCCCGGTTCGGGCTCGAGAGCCGCAGCAACTATTGGGTCAAGCTGATCGCCCGCGTGAGACCCGGCGTCTCCTTGCGCACCGCTATGACCGCAGTCACTCCCGCCTATCACGCCCTCCTCGCGGAGGATCTGCAGCATCATGAACATTTTAGCGAGCAACAGAAGGCAAAATTTCTCGCGCAGACGCTCATCTTCAAGAGCGGCGCGCGAGGCCGCCCGCAACTGGAAAACGATACTGGCCAGCAATTGCTCGCGCTGATGGCCATGGTCGCGCTGGTCCTGTTGATTGCTTGCGCGAACGTGGCCGCCTTGCAGACCGCGCGCGGCGCAGCACGTCAGAAAGAAATTGCCTTGCGGCTCTCGCTGGGCGCCGGTCGATGGCAACTCGTACGTCAGTTGGTAATCGAGTCCTGCCTGCTTTCGCTGTTCGGCGCGGTGCTGGGATTGGTTATCGCCAGCTGGATCAGCGGCGCACTGGTGCATTTTGCGGCAGCCAACGAAGTGGCCGATGGCCTTTCCTCCGCCCTGAGCCTTCCGGTGTTGCTGTTCGCCGCAACGATCGCAATTCTCTCCGGCGTGCTTTTCGGCGTCGCTCCGGCGTTCCGCGCCACGCAGGTGGAGCTGGTTACCACCCTCAAGCAACAATCCGGCGGACTCGGCAGTGGGCTCACGCACGCCACCCTGCGCAAAGGTCTGGTAATCGCGCAAGTAGCGCTCACGCTTTTATTAGTCACGGTGGCCGGCGGCTTCGTTCGGAGTCTCTACAATTTGCAGCACGTCGACCTGGGCCTCCAGCCTACGCACGTGCTGCAATTCGCTGTTGCGCCCGAACTCAACGGTTACACCAACGACCGCAGCCTGGATTTCTTTCGGCGCCTCGAAGAACGTCTCAGCGCATTACCCGGCGTGAAGTCCGCGAGTGGCGTCGAAGAGCCCCTGATGACCGACGATGACCGCAGCTCCAACGTCAACGTGGAAGGCGAGCCCGCCGATCTCGCGGGCACTCGCGACTTGATGCGCAACGCCGTCGGCGCCGGGCATTTCTCCAACCTGGGAATTCCCTTACTGCAAGGCCGCGAATTCACCGCGCAGGATGTTGCAGGCAGCCCCAAAGTGGCGATCGTCAACGAGAGCATGGCCAAGATTTTTTTTCCCAACAGCTCCCCCCTCGGTCGGCACATGAAGTTCGGCGGAGGCAAGGATCCCCTGGACATTGAAATCGTTGGCGTAGTGAAAGACAGCCGGCACATGGACGTCAAGGAAACACCGAAAGCCTTCGTCTACATTCCGTACACCCAGGAAGAATCGGCCGGCGAACTCACGTACTATGTGCGCACCTCGCAGGATCCCGTGGTGTTGGCCGGGATCGTTCGCCAGACGGTGCAGGATCTGGACGCCAGCCTGCCCGTTTACGATGAACGCTCGTTTACCGAACAGATCGACCGGCAGCTTTCCAAGGACCGCCTCGTCGCGGTGCTCGCAGCGCTGTTCGGCGGACTCGCCGCGTTGCTCGCCGCCATTGGCATCTACGGCTTGCTGGCCTACACCGTCACGCAACGCACCCGCGAAATCGGCGTCCGCATGGCTCTAGGTGCTTCCACGCAGCGGGTCGGATATATGATCCTCCGCGAAGTGGCCCAACTCGTCGCCATCGGCATCCTGATTGGCCTGCCGCTGGCCTACGGCCTCGGCAAGCTCATCAATTCCCTGCTCTTCGGCGTTAAAGTTTTTGAACTTTTAGGCCTGCTAGTTGCGTTACTTACTCTAGGAATTGTCGCGCTGGCGGCCGGCTATATCCCGGCGCGGCGGGCCACGCGCGTGGATCCCATGGTGGCCTTGCGTTACGAATAAGCGTTACGAATAAGAAAGAACCGATCGAGATTACTTTTATCTTTAAGGAGAAAAAATGGCGGACGCGAACGGAACACTGATTAAAATGGAAGGCGTCAAGAAAGTATTCTACACCGACGAAGTCGAAACCCACGCGCTCGAAGAGATCCATCTCGAGATCAAGAAAGGACAATACATTTCCATCGCCGGACCTTCCGGCTGCGGAAAGTCCACGCTCCTTTCCATTCTCGGCTTGCTCGATTCACCCAGCGGTGGCAGCTATTGGCTCAACGGCCAGCCCGTCGCCGAACTCTCCACCAGCGAGCGCACGCGCATTCGCAACCGTGAGATTGGCTTCATCTTTCAGGCTTTCAATCTGATTGGCGATCTCACCGTGTATGAAAATGTCGAGCTGCCGCTCACCTATCGCGGCTCCGGCGCCGCCGAGCGCAAGCAAAAAGTTCAGAACGCGCTCGAACGCGTTGGCATGGCCCACCGCCTGCGTCACTATCCCTCGCAACTCTCCGGCGGTCAGCAGCAGCGCGTCGCCGTCGCTCGCGCTCTGGTTGGCGATCCTCTCATCCTGATGGCCGACGAGCCCACCGGTAACCTGGACTCCAAAAACGGCGAAGCCGTCATGGAACTTCTCCGCGACCTTCATCGCAATGGCGCCACCATCTGCATGGTCACCCACGATCAGCGCTACGCCAACTTCGCCGATCGCAGCATTCACCTCTTCGACGGACGCATCACCGAAGAAACGCAAGAAGCCCACGCCAGCGCGTGAGCCAAGCCAGTCGTAAACGAGGTGCTGCGTGAACACTCTACTGAACGACATCCGCTTCGGTCTGCGTATGCTTTGGAAGCATCGCCTCGCCAGCCTCATCTGCGCCGTGGCTCTTGGCTTGGGCATAGGCGCCACCGCGGCTATGTTTAGCATGGCCGAAGGCTTCCTTCTGCATCCCGTCCCATTCCAGGAGGCCGGCCGCATCGTCGCTCTGGTGGATACTCGCCCGCAGGAAAGTATCCTCATGAACGCCATCGCTCCAGCCACCTTTCTGGACTGGCAAGCGCAGGCAAAATCCTTCGATCAATTGGGCGCTTATGATTGGAACGAGGTGAACCTCACCGGCGAGCGCGACCCGCAACGCATTCAAGGCTTCAACATCACCGCCAACCTTTTCTCGTTGCTCGGTGTCCAGCCCGCGCTCGGTCGCAGTTTTCTTCCAGAAGAAGAGCAGCTGGGGAATAATCAGGAAATCATCCTCGGCCACGGTCTCTGGGAACGCCGCTACGCTTCCGATCCCGCCATTCTCGGCAAATCCATCAAGGTAGACGGCAAAGCCTTCACCGTCGTCGGCGTAATGGCCAAGGGCTTCGACTTTCCCAAGCCTGCGGAAGCGTGGATGCCCATGACCATCACAGATAAGCACCGCGTGCAGCGCGATTCGCGCTACCTGTGGGTTCTCGGCCATCTGAAACCCGGCGTTTCGGATGCGCAGGCGTCCGCAGAGATGCTGACACTTCGCCAGCGCCAGGCAACCGACTTCCCCGATTCCTATAAAGGTTGGCAGCTCCGAGTGATGTCGCTGCGCAGATTTGCCGCTGGAGATCTTACGCCGCAGTTCATGTTTCTCTTGTTGGGCGCCACGGGCTTTGTGCTGCTGATCGCCTGCGCCGATGTCGCCAACGTGCAGTTTGCTCGCGTCACCGGCCGCCAAAAAGAGCTGGCCGTTCGTACCGCCATCGGCGCCACCCGCAGCCGCATCGTTCGCCAATTGCTCGTCGAGAGCGTTTTGCTCTCAATCGTCGGCGCCGTCCTCGGGCTATTCCTGGCGCACTGGCTGCTCGCCCTACTGCTACAACACATGCCTCCAGACGTCGCCAAGTTCATCGCCGGATGGAACACCATTCGTCTGGACGCCGGCGCCTTCTGCTTCACCCTCGCCATTGCCGTCGCCAGTGGTTTACTCTCCGGCGTTGCCCCAGCCCTGCTAATCTCCCGCACCAACATCAGCGAAACACTCAAAGAAAGCGGTCGCGGCGCCTCCTCCGGACGCACTCGCCACCGCCTCCGCAGCGCTCTCGTCATTGCCGAGGTAACTCTTTCCCTCGTGCTGCTAGTCGGTGCCGGACTCCTTGTCAAAGGTTTCCACGCCTTGCTAACCGTAAACGACTACTCTCATCCAGAAACGCTGCTCACCCTCAGCGTGAACCTGCCCGAAGTACGCTATGCGCAACAGGAGACGCGCCAATCCTTCGACGATCGCGTCTTGCAACAAGTGGCCTCCCTCCCGCACGTACAATCCGTCGCGCTGGCCACCACTATCCCCTACGCCAACGGCGGAGGCGCAGACACTGACACTTTTTCCATCGAGGATCGCGCACCCGAGCGTCGCAACGATCTCCCGTCCGCCTTAATCCAGACCGTCAGTCCCAACTTTTTCTCCATGATGAACATCGCACTGCGCGAAGGCCGCCTATTTTCCGGCTCCGACGGTTCATCAACCCTTCCGGTCGCCGTCATCAGCGAAAGCCTCGCGCATCGCTATTTCCCAGGCCAAGATCCCTTAGGGCGAAAAATCAAAGCCGGCGCTCCCGACAGCACTTCCCCCTGGCTCAGCATCGCAGGCGTGGTTGCCGACGTGCACTACAGTTGGATCAACAAGGAATACATCCCAACGCTGTACACGCTCTACAACCAATCGCCCAAACTCTACACCTCCGTCATCGTGCGCACCGACGGCCAGCCACTCTCGTTCGTTCCCGCGGTCCGCAGCCAAATCGCTTCCGTAGACCCAGACCTGCCGATCTTCAACATCAAGCCCCTCGACGTAGTCATCGCCGAGTCCATCGTCGGCATCGCTTACGTGGCGGCGCTCATGGGCGCCATCGGCGTCATCGCCCTTATCCTGGCCTCCGTCGGTGTCTACGGCGTCATGTCTTACTCCGTTAGCGAACGTACCCACGAGATCGGCATCCGCATGGCCATGGGCGCCACACGCGGCGAAATTCAGCGCCTCATCGTCGGCAACGGCATGCTGCTCACCTTCATCGGCATAACCATCGGCATGCCCATCGCCTACGCCATGGCCTACGCCCTCTCTTCTCTGATTTTCGGCGTGACCGCGCGCGACCCTCTTTCCTTCATCGGACTGCCACTCTTGCTCGGCTCCGTGGCGCTCCTGGCATCCTATCTTCCCGCGCGTCGCGCACTTCGCGTCGACCCGCTCATCGCACTTCGTTATGAATAGGAGACTATGATGGGAATCCTTTGGCTGGACCTGCGCCACGCGCTTCGCCAACTGCGCCATCGCCCCGGCTTCACCGCGATCACCGTGCTCACGCTGGCCCTCGGCATCGGCGCGACCACCGCTATCTTCAGCGTCGTCTACGGCGTGCTCCTTCGTCCGCTTTCCTATCCCAAGCCAGAACAAATCGTTCGCCTTTGGGAAGTGGACCCCGCGGGTCATCGCATGAATTTCGCGGAGCCCAATTTTGTCGATCTTCGCGCGGCGTCGAACAGTTTCGCCGCCATCACCGAAACCGGCGGTGACGAGGTAACCGTTACCGGCGGCGCGGCGCCCACGCGCGTAAACGCCGCGGTTGTTTCTCAGGATTTCTTCAAAGTCCTGGGAGTCTCGCCCGTTGCCGGCCGCGGTTTTTCCCCGGAAGATCAGCGCCAAGGCGCAGCCCCGGTCCTTCTCGTCAGCCACGCCTACTGGCAGCAGTATCTCGGCGGCGCGCCGGATCTTTCCAGGTTCAAACTCGTGGCCGACAACCACGTCTTTTCCGTCATCGGCGTGATGCCACAGAATTTCAGTTTTCCCGATAATACCGCGCTCTGGGTGCCACGCGATTTTTTCCCTCCGGACACCAGCCGCACCGCTCACAACTGGGTGGTTTTCGGCCGCCTCACTGATCGCGCCTCCCTCCCGCAAGCCCGCGCCGAACTCGATGCCATCGCTCATCGCCTCAAGCAGCAGTATGGGCAGGATACGGACATGTCCGCCGCCTCCATCATCCGCCTGCAAGACGCCATGACCGCGCAGGTTCGTCCCGCGTTATTCCTGCTGCTCGGTGCCGTAGGCTTTTTGCTGCTGGTGGCTTGTGCCAATGTCGCCAACCTTCTCTTGGCGCAATCCGCGGCACGCCAGCGTGAACTGGCCATCCGCGCTGCGCTCGGCGCTGATCGTCATACGCTCGTGCGGCAGTTTCTCGTCGAGTCCTTCGTACTTTGTGGCATCAGCGGCGCGCTCGGCGTCATCGCCGCTCGCTGGGGTGTCGACCTTCTCGTTGCTCTGGCCCCCAAGGATCTCCCGCGCCTCGATTCCGTTTCGACCAATCTCCCCGTGCTTTTCTTCGTCCTGTGCTTAACCATTCTTCTTTCCGTCGCCCTGGGCATCTTCACCGCTGTCCGCGCCACCTCCGGCGACGTCCGCGAAGCTCTCGCTGAAGGCGGCCGCCAACAAATCTCCGGACCACGCAGTCAGCGCTTCGGCCGCACTATCGTCGTCGCGCAACTTGCCACCACCATGATTCTGTTGGTTGGCGCTGGCCTTCTCGGCCGCAGCCTGCTGCGCGTACTCTCCGTCGATCCCGGCTTTCGCACCGAGCACATCGTCACCATGGACCTGGCCTTCCCGGCTCTTGATCACGCGCTCCCTGAACTCCCATCCGATGCCGAGAAAGCCGCTCGCGTGCACGAAATCGATGAACTGTTCGCCCGCCTCCGCGGCGTGCCCGGCGTGGAATCCGTGGCTGGCGGCGACACTTTGCCTCTCGTCGATAACTCCGTTTCCAATGGAGGATTCCTTATCCTCCGTCCGGGCCAGCAGCCCCAGAGCATAGAAGATTTCGAAAAACTCGGGCACAATCCTTCCATAACCGGCTACGCCGACTACTGCGTGGCCAGCGACGACTATTTCCGCGTCCTCGGCATCCCTCTGCTGCGCGGCCGTTTTTTTGATGGTCGCGACACTCTTGACGCGCCTCACGCCGCGCTCATTAACGAAGCGCTCGCCCGCAAGCGTTGGCCCAACGAAGATCCTCTCGGCAAGACCATCGAATTCGGCAACATGGACGGCGACCTGCGCCTGCTCACCATCGTCGGCGTTGTTGGCGATGCTCGCAATCGCAGCCTCGAAACTCGTCCCGATCCCACCATCTACGTCGATTACCGCCAGCGCCCCATGCGCACCACGAGTTTCATTGTAGTCGTCCGCACCGCCCAACCTCCCGCCTCGGTCATCGCTGCCGCACGCGAGATCCTGCGCGACATCGATCCCAATTTGCCACCCCACTTTCAGACCTTCGCGCAAGTCTTCGCCTCCTCTCTCGCCAGCCGGCGCTTCAATCTCATGCTCGTCGGCGCGTTCGCCGCCGCCGCGCTACTGCTGGCCGCCGCTGGCATCTATGGCGTCATGGCCTACTCCGTCGCGCGCCGCACTCGTGAACTGGGCGTCCGCATAGCGCTCGGCGCAACCGCGGGCGACGTGCTTCGCCTCGTTCTCGGCCAGGGCCTCGGCACCACCGCGATTGGCGTAGCCATCGGTGTCGCAGGTTCGTTAGCGCTTACCGGCATGATCCGCTCGTTGCTCTTCGGCGTCAGTGCCTTCGATCCGCTGACGCTCGCTGCTGTTACGCTGTTACTTGCAGCTGTCTCGCTATTCGCGTGCTGGATCCCCGCGCGCCGCGCCACGCGCGTAGACCCGTTAGAGGCTCTGCGTTACGAATGATTCTGCTATATGCCGTCAAACGAAACCGTGCGGTGCAACTCGCCGCCAAAAATGGAATCCGTCAGGAGACTAAGTGGAACCTTTGATCCAGCTCAACAACGTTGAAAAATCCTACGACGCCGGCGGCAGCAAATTTTTCGTCCTCCGCCGCATCAGTCTCGCCATCCAACCCGGAGAATTCGTCACCTTCATGGGACCCAGTGGCGCGGGCAAATCCACCTTACTCAGCATCCTCGGCATGCTGGACAGCGCCTGGATCGGCGAATATTTTTTCAATGGCGAAGCCGTCCACAAACTCAGCGTCAAAAAACGCAACGAACTCCACAAAGCCAATATCGGCTTCGTCTTCCAAAGCTACCACCTGATCGACAACCTCACCGTCTTCGAAAATCTCGAACTCCCGCTCTCCTACAAAAACGTCCCCAACAAAGAACGCCAGAGCCTCGTCTGCGACACCCTCGACCGCTTCCACATCGTCGGCAAAAAAGATCTCTACCCCAACCAGCTCTCCGGCGGTCAACAACAACTCGTTGGCGTAGCGCGCGCCGTGATCCTCAATCCAAAATTAATTCTCGCCGACGAACCCACCGGCAACCTGCACTCCGCGCAGGGGGAAGAAATTATGCAACTCTTTCGCGCCCTCAACGAATCCGGCACCACCATCATTCAAGTCACGCACTCGGAAACCAACGCCGCCTACGGCCATCGCATCGTGCAACTCAAAGACGGCTGGGTCGCCAGCGAAGCCGCCGCATCTGCTCGTGCCCAACGATAAGAAAACTCACCGCTCGCGGTAAGCGAATCGACCGTAGAATAGGTTCAGCATTCGATCCTAAATGAAAACTTCGTCCACACATCCCTATCGCGTCCTGTTGGCTGACGACCAGGCCGATATTCGCGACGCCCTTCGCTTGCTTCTCAAACGCGAAGGCTACGAAACGCAAGCCGTCGCTTCTCCCGCTGAGGCGCTCTCCGCCATTGAAGCGCGCGAATTCGACGCTGTGCTCATGGACTTGAACTATGCACGCGACACTACCTCCGGCCAGGAAGGCTTGGACCTGCTCACGCGCATTCAACAGCTCGACTCCACCTTGCCCGTCGTGGTCATGACCGCGTGGAGCAGCATTGAGGTCGCCGTCGAAGCCATGCGCCGCGGTGCGCGCGATTTTCTGCAGAAGCCCTGGGAGAACACGCGCCTCGTCGCCATTCTGCGCACGCAAATCGATCTGCGTCAGGCTCTCCGCCGGGCTTCGCGCCTCGAAGCGGAAAATCGCATGCTGCGCGCCGAATCGCGTCCCACGTTTCTCGCGGAAGCTCCGTCCATGCAGCCGGTCCTCGATCTTGTCGCGCGCATCGGGCCTTCTGACGCCAACGTCTTGATCACCGGTGAGCACGGCACGGGGAAAGAAGTCGTCGCGCGCACGTTGCATGCACTCTCCACGCGCGCCACCAAGCCCATGGTCACCGTAAACGCCGGGGGCCTCTCCGAAGGAATTTTTGAAAGTGAACTGTTCGGCCACGTAAAAGGCGCGTTCACCGATGCGCGCAGCGATCGCGTCGGGCGCTTTGAACTGGCGGACTCCAGCACCTTATTTCTCGACGAAATCGCCAACGTCCCGCTAAATCTTCAGGCCAAGCTTCTGCGCGTCCTCGAAACCGGCGACCTCGAACGCGTCGGTTCCTCCGCCACGCGTCGCGTAGACGTTCGGGTGCTCGCGGCCACCAACGCCGACGTAAATTCCGAAGCCGCCGCAGGCCGCTTTCGCCCCGATCTGCTTTTCCGCCTGAACACCATCGAAATTCACATCCCGCCTTTGCGCGACCGCCGCGAAGATATCCTGCTCCTTGCGCATCATTTTCTTCGTGGCTATGCGCAGCGCTATCGCAAGACCATCTCCGGTTTCGATTCCGCCGCCACCGTTGCGCTGCGCGAGCATTCCTGGCCCGGCAATGTCCGCGAACTCGATCACGCCGTCGAGCGTGGCGTGCTCCTTGCGCAAGGCCCGCAAGTCCGCGCCGCCGATCTGGGTTTGCGCCCGCCCGCGCTGAGTGCTTCCGCGCGTCTCGAAGAAATGAACCTCGACGACGTGGAGCGTTATCTGATTCAACGCACCCTCGCGCGCCACGACGGAAACGTCAGCAAAGCCGCGGGCGCCTTGGGCCTCAGCCGCAGCGCCATGTACCGGCGGCTGCAAAAATACGGATTGGAATGACGCGCTTAAGCTACGAGCGCCACATCCAACTTCTCGCACTGGCCGCGGGATTTCCCGGTTCCCTCATCGCGCTCATTTTTCTCTGGACCGGCAACTTCTCTTCCAGCGCTGCGTGGACCCTCTCGCTCTTAATCGTCGCCTTCTGGCTCGGCTTCGCCGCATCGCTGCGCCAGCGCGTAGTCTTCTCCTTGCAAACACTTTCCAACCTGCTTGCCGCCATGCGCGAGGAAGATTTTTCCTTGCGTGGCCGCAGCGCGCGCAGCGATGACGCCATGGGCGAAGTGATGATCGAAGTCAACGCCCTTAGCGAGACGTTGCGCACGCAGCGTCTTGGCGCCATCGAAGCCACCGCGCTGTTGCGCACGGTGATGGAAGAAATCGATCTGGCCATCTTTGCCTTCGACGAAAAATCCACCTTGCGCCTCGTCAATCGCGCCGCCGAACGTTTGCTCGCTCGGCCCTCAGCTCGCCTCCTGGGCTTCACCGCCGAGGAACTCGACCTCGCCTCGTGCCTCACTGGCCCAGCCACGCGCACCATGGAACTTAATTTTTCCGGTGGCTCCGGCCGCTGGGGACTGCGCCGCGTCTCCTTTCGCCAGGATGGCCTGCCGCACCAACTGATCGTACTCAGCGATCTCAGCCGCACTCTACGAGATGAAGAGCGGCAAGCCTGGCAGCGTCTTATCCGCGTTCTTGGCCACGAACTAAACAACTCGCTCGCGCCTATTCAGTCCGTGGCGCAAAGCCTGGAGCGTGGATTGCATACCGCCATGCAAAGCCCAGAATTGCACGACGGTCCAGCGGCCCCGCTGCTGGAGGATTTGGGTCAGGGGCTTGGCATCATCCGTTCCCGCACCGAAGCTCTCGGCCGTTTCATGGCCGCGTACGCCAAGCTGGCGCGCCTACCGCAGCCAAAACTTTCCAGCATTAACGCCGGCGAATGCATTGGCCGCGCGGTAAAATTGGAAACGCGCCTGAAAGTTGTTTTGCTGCCGGGACCGCAAGTCACCATCTCCGCCGACGCCGACCAACTCGAGCAGTTGCTGATCAATCTGATTCGCAACGCCACCGACGCCGCGCTGGAAACCTCCGGTGGAGTGCAGGTAGGCTGGTCGCGCCAGGGCGGACAATTCGATGTGTGGGTACTCGACGACGGTCCGGGCATACCCAACACCGCCAATCTTTTCGTACCTTTTTTCACCACCAAACAAGGCGGCTCCGGTATCGGCCTGGTGCTCAGCCGGCAAATCGCCGAAGCCCACGGCGGCGAGCTCACACTAAAAAATCGCACCGACGCTAGAGGCTGCGAAGCCCGCCTCCGCCTGCCCATCTGATGAGCCGGACCACTATCCGCCGCGAACCACGCCGCCTTTCGTAGGGGCACGGCATGCCGTGCCCGCGCTCGTCGCGCATCGTTATCAAAATGCCCGGCCAGTCTCCGCAGCGAACCCGACGCTACAGTTACGTCCCATCATTCGTAGCGCAGTGCGACCAGAGGATCCACTCGCGAAGCTCGCCGCGCCGGTAGCCAGCACGCGAGTAGTCCAGTAGTGAGCAACAATAGCGGAACGCTCGTAAGCGTCCATGGGTCATACGCGGAGACGCCCCACAGCTGTGTGGCAATCACGCGCCCCAAGGCCACGCTAGCCACCACGCCAACGGCCACGCCGATGCCCACCAACCGCAGGCCCATGCGGATCACCATGCTCAGTACGTCAGCGCCTTGCGCGCCCAGCGCCATGCGAATGCCAATTTCTTGCGTGCGCCGCACCGTGGTGTAGGCCAGCAAGCTATAGACGCCGACGGTTACGAGAATCAAGCCGATGGAGCTAAATATGGTCATCAACATGAAACCGAAACGCGGACCGGCATAGGAAAACTGCTTGATATAACCCTCCAGCGTTCCGACAAACGTGAGCGCCACGCTTGAATCGGTGGCCCAGATTTCATGGCGCACGGCCTCTAGGAGCCCCAGCGGCTCACCAGCGGTGCGCACCAGAATGCCGCGGAAGGCCGAGCCGGTAACTGTGTACGGGATCCAAATCTCGGGATCGGGCGGATCCTGCAACCCGCGATTCTTGGCGTCCGCGACGAGTCCGATGATTTCAAATGTGGGATCCGCCACCTTGTCTTCAAAGTCGGCGAGTTGCGCGATGCGTACCTGTTTTCCGATGGGATTTTCTCCACCCAGATATTTATTGACGAAAGTCTGATTCACGACGGCCAGCTTGCGTGCATCGTTGACCTCCGCCTCGGTAAACGCCCGGCCATCGAGAAACTTCAGCTTAAGAACGGGAAAATATCCTTCGCTGCAAAGTTGGAACAACGCTCGCCATTTTTCCTCGTGCGTCTTCCCGGGGATTTCGATATCCGAGCCAATTCCTCCGTACGGAGGGAGAGTGCTGGTTTCCGTGGCTTCCACAACGCCGGGCAGAGCCTTAAGGCGTTGCAACAAGGGGCGATAAAATCCCGCGACTTGTTGCGCCGTTTTGTAACGATCTGCCGGCAGGGGAAGTCTGGCCGCCAAAATGTGGTCTGGCTGCAGACCAAGATGCACTTCGCGGAGCGCCACGAAGCTGCGCATCAAAAGCCCGGCGGCGACCAACAGGGTGAGCGAGAGCGCCACTTCCAGCACCACCAAGGTGTCGCGCAGTCTGGCATGGCGCAAACCGCTGCTTGTGCCTTTGCCGCTGTCGCGCAGGGGTTGGTTCAAATCTTTGCGAGCCGCGGTCAGCGCTGGCGCCAGGCCAAAGATGAGCGCGGTCAGAATCGCCACACCCAAAGTAAAGAGCAGCACCGGTGCATTCAGACGGATGACTGCCTCAGCGGGAATAATATCCTGCGGCATGAGTGCTACGAGGAATTTCAGCCCGGCCCAGGCAAACAGCGTGCCCATCACCGCGCCGCCCAGCGCGAGGATTAGACTTTCCACCAAAAGCTGGTTGATCAGTCGCCAGCGGCTGGCGCCAATCGCCGAGCGAATGGCAAATTCTTTTTCGCGCGCGGTGGCCCTCGCGAGCAGAAGGTTGGCCACGTTCCCACAGCCAATCAGCAGCAGCAACGCCACGGCCGCTAGCACGATATATAGCGTGGTGCGGAATTTTCCGACGACCAAGTCCGTAAGGGAGTGAACTTCGACGGTGAAATGCTTCGGATACTCTTTCGGGTACTGGACAGCCAGTCGTTTCGCCAGCACTGTGAAATCGGCTTCCGCCTGTTTCACTGTTACGCCGGGCTTTAGGTGTCCCAATAGAAACCAATACCGCGGGAAAGCTCCCGCAACGGCGGTGGTGGCAACCGTGGGGCTGGGCCTATCTGGAATCCACACTTCCGCGTCCCCCCAAGCGAAGCGCGGCGGCATCACCCCGATCAGCGTGCGCGAGGTACCGTTCAAGACGAAGGTCTGATTTATGATTTTTGGATCGGCGCCAAATTCGCTGACCCAAGTCTTATAGCGCAATACGAAAACCGGAGGCGCGCCCGGTTCGTAGTCCGCCGGTTCCATGAGGCGCCCGAGAAGTGCGGGCATGCCAAGAAACTCAAACGTCCCAGGGGTGACGTAGTGCCCCTGCAGCATCTGTGTGCCTTCGCCGGAGCGATATAGAACGTCGAGGTTGTCGTTGCCAATTACGCGGTCAAAAGAGTGATTCTGCGCGACATAGTCAAGATACTCGGGTCCGCTGAACCCCGCGCGGCCGCCTTCCTCGCTACGGTCGGTGTCATGAATCTGTATGGACATGAAGCGCTGCGCATCGGGATACGGAAAAGGCTCCAGCAGGATGTTTTCGAGCACGCTGAAGATGGCAGTGGAGGAGCCGATACCGAGCGCGAGCGTCAGGATCGCGACAACGGCAAATCCAGGAGCATTCTTCAAATTCCGCAGAGCGTACCGTAAGTCTTGCCAGACTGTTTCCATGTCGCCCTCGCATGACGCCCAGCCGGTATCGCCTTCGTACTTTTGGCCGCCCCAAGCCCGCCCTACTGGCGGGGCCGAACCCCCGAGATTCCTGGAGCCTTGCCGACGCAAACGTTCGCTGATGTAGATACGAAGCGATCTGTAGTTTGTTCGACGTAGTTTCACCCCACGAAGGAAGCCTACGAAACTGCGGCAAGGCAGAAACGACGATGAACGGAGATTTTGGAGGACGGAGAGGGTACCCCATCCCCATTTGCGAAAGAGTAAGATTCTAAAGGGTTTGCATGGGAAAGCTCTGAAAGAGTCAGCTTCTATTGGAGTTACGTGTACGGATGAACTTTGGGAGAATGATCGAATACCCACCCCCGGGTGTTTTTGCTAAAGAATGCGCAGCGGTCACAAAATAATAGGGATAGACGGAATTGCGAATTGAGAAGAGTGTGTAAGCTATTGAAAAGAATGGGTCACGCCTGGCGTTGCAAGCGCGATTCTGCGGCTGGTGCAGGACCAAGCGCGGGCGAATATCAGCGTGGGAGGGTGTTGGGGAACGGCCGGGGCAGGAGGCTGGGTTGCGCGATGGGCGCGACATTGCGCATGATAACGCATTCTCATAACCCTGTCAATACTTAACTGTAATGTTAACGTTCGAATGACCTTTGATGCATCCGTGAAGCTTGCCAGACCGACTTCCCGGCGAGCGCATCGTTATCGTTCGAATACCATGCCATCCTTCGCAGAAGCGGCTAAAGACGCAGCGGCGGAGCCGGACGCGTCATACAGCGAAGTCTGTACGAGAAGGTGATTGACGCTATCAGCAATATTGGAGAGAATTCTACCTTGAATACCTTCGATTCCTCCGCGGCATTGCAGCAGCCAAAGAGCGCCGTCCAGCCGATAACGCTTGCGGACGCGCCCGCGGTTGCGCACCCCTCGGTTCTTCCTGCTGCGCTTCCTGTCGTACTTCCCGCTGTAGCTGCTGCTATCGGGCATCCCGCTCATGCCGTGCAGTTTTATCAGGATGAGCACCTGCTCATCGAGGAGCTTACGCGGCTGATCGGAACATCTTTAGTCAGCGGTGATGCGGCCATAGTTGTGGCTACCAAGCCGCATCGCGAGGCGCTGGAGCGCAGCCTGGCAGCGCGCGGGCTGAACACCGACGGAGCGACGGCGGAAGGCCGCTACGTGGTGTTAGACGCGGCGGAGACGTTGGCGCAAATTATGCGAGGTCAGATGCCCGACCCCGAACGGTTTGCCACAATCCTGGGCGGCACGATTGCAAAGGCCAAAACCGCTTCGCTAGCGACGGAGCCATGCACGGTGATATTTGGCGAGATGGTGGCGATCCTGTGGACGGAAGGGAAAGTTGAAGCGGCCATCGGCATCGAAGCGCTTTGGAACAGCCTGGCGAACCAGCATTCTTTCTCGCTGCGGTGCGCGTATCCGATGAGCGGTTTTCATCAAGGCGCGCAGGAAGAACTCTACAAGAAGATTTGTGCGGCGCATTCGACGGTGCTTCCGCCGGGGAGCCGCGGATTGCTGTTCAGCGACGATGAACGCCTGCGAACCATCGCCAAGTTGCAACAAAAACTGGATGCGCTGGAGCACGAAAAGGCGCTGCATGCGAGCGAACAACGATTTCAGTTGTTGGTGGAAGCCGCGCAAGACTATGCAATTTTCATGCTGGATACGGAAGGACGAGTCAGGACCTGGAATAAAGGCGGCGAGCGCATCAAGGGATACAAAGCCGCGGAAATTCTTGGCAAACATATTTCCTGCTTTTATTCCGACGAAGACCTGAGAGCCGGCAAGCCACAGCGGCTATTGGACCGCGCCTTGCGAGACGGGCACTCCGAAGATGAAGGCTGGCGCCAGCGCAAGGACGGCACAAGATTCTGGGCCAACGTAGTGATTACGGCGCTGAAAGACGCGGATGGCCGCGTAGTTGGTTTTTCCAAAGTAACACGGGATTTCACAGAACGAATGCAGGTGCATCTTGCGCTGCAGGAATCGAAGCGGCAATTGCAGGAGTCGGAAAAATCGTTGCGCGACCTATCGCTGAATCTGTTGCGCACGCAAGACGAAGAGCGGCGGCGCATCGGGCGGGATCTGCACGATAGCCTAGGTCAATATCTGGCGGCGTTGAAGATGAAACTGGATGGTCTGCAAGCGGCAACGGAGCGCCATCAATCGATCGGCGCGGACGATTTTTCGCAGTGCTCGGAACTGGTCCACGAGTCCATCAAGGAAGTGCGAACGATTTCGTATCTCCTGTACCCGCCGATGCTGGAAGAACTGGGCCTGAAATCCGCAATACCCTGGTACCTGGAGGGCTTCGCGCAACGCAGCGGTATTCAGACCACGTTCGAAGTTTCCGCGGATTTCACACGGCTGGACCGGGACGTCGAGCTAGCGCTGTTCCGCGTACTGCAAGAAAGCCTGACGAACGTGCACCGGCATTCCGGCAGTGCGACCGCGGATGTAAGTCTCATGGTGACCGAGGAAAACGTGGTACTGATGATTCGCGATCACGGGAAGGGCGCATCAGGTTCGGGCACGCTCGGCGTTGGGCTGCGCGGCATGAGTGAACGGGTGCGCCAGCTGGGCGGCGATTTAGAGCTGTCTTCCAGCGAGCCAGGATTCAGGGTGAAGGCTAGCGTGCCGCTGCGCAAAACCGACGAGGATTCAGCGTCCTCCTGACTGTCCGCTGCCTTCAAGTCTTAAATCTCTTGTGAAGCTAAATAGTTGAGGCGGAGCGGGTGCTCCGCCGTCGCCTGCTACGCGTGGGCCGAGCTGGCCTTGGTGTGGTCTTCGATGTGCGCCTTGGCTGCTTCCGCAGAGTGATGCGTTGCATGCGCGTGATGGCCGTGGGCCAGGTGCGCGTGGTGCCCTGCCAATTCGTGGCTGCCGGCTTCGTGGTGCCGTGCGGCTTCCTTATGGTGGCGCGCTGCGTGTTCGTGGTGCTCTGCTGCCTGATGATGATGTTCCGCTGCTTGCTTGGACATGAAATTCCTCCTTAGCGTCGTCGTGAAAAAAAACCGAGGTACGGCACAATAACGCAACGACTATTGCACCGCTGTATTGCGGAAGCGTCATTCTTAGATAACGATCGCGTGAATGCGCAGTCGCGGACCAGGTTGGTACCTATCCGCCGCGCGGCAAACAGGGACAACAATTCGGGCCGCGCACAATGCGATTCGGTTTGCATATTGCGTTCTAACATCGGTATCGTCACGGCCGGGCGCAATTTCCTTGCGCGGTACGCGGGGAGGTGATGCTCGGCTTTCGTTTTTTGCTGTATAAGTTCAGTGAGGACTCTTTGATGATCGGCTCTCGCCGTCTTTTGAGGGTTTTAGGTCTGTGTGGCGCCGCTTGGTGTTGCGGCTTTTTCATTGCTCCGACCCAGGCGCAAGACGCGAAGCCTCGCACACCGGTGGTGCTTATTTCGATCGACGGCCTCAAACCCGAATATGTGTTGAACGCTGACGCTCACGGGCTAAGAATCCCGAATCTTCGGCTATTTGTGAAGGAGGGCGCTTACGCTACCGGCGTACGCGGCGTGGTGCCCACGGTTACGTACCCGAGCCACACCACGATGCTCACCGGCGTGTGGCCCGCGAAGCACGGCATCTATGCGAATACGACTTTTGACCCGCTGCGCAAGAATTTTGGTGGCTGGTATTGGTACGCCGAAGACATCAAGGTTGCAACGCTGTGGGACGCCGCCGGCGACGCGGGCCTGACTACCGTTAATGTGCACTGGCCGGTGAGCGTGGGGGCACACATCACCTGGAACCTTCCGCAATACTGGCGGGCCGGCACCCCCGATGACCGGAAGCTGCTGCGCGCGCTGGCGACGCCCGGACTGCTGGATACGCTCGAAAAAGAGCTGGGCCCGTACGCTGATGGCGTTGACGAATCCATCGAAGGCGACGAGAACCGCGCGCGATTTGCCGTGCGGCTGCTGGAGCTGAAGCATCCGGATTTTGCCACCATTTATCTGACGGCCCTGGATCACGAGGAGCACGCCTTCGGCCCATTCAGTCCGCAGAGCGATGCCGTGCTGGAACGCATCGACGCGGCGCTGGGGCGCATCCTCGATGCTGTACGGCGCATTTACGCTGGACGGGCCGTGGTTTGCGTAGTCTCTGATCACGGCTTTGTGCCGACCAGCAAAGCGCTGCAACTTGGCGTGGCCTTTCGCAATGCTGGGCTGATCGAATTCGGCGAGAAAGATGAAATCAAATCATGGAATGCGATGATCTGGGGAGCGGGAGGTTCCGCAGCGATAATTCTGCACGAAAAGAACGACACGGCAACGAAAGCGAAAGTCGCGGAACTGCTGGCAAAACTCGCCGCCGGTCCCGCGAACGGCATTGACCGCATTGTTTCGGAAGAGGAGTTGCACGCGCGCGGCGGTTTTCCGGAGGCCACATTTCTGGTGGCGCTGCGGCCGGGGTATGTGACGGGCGAAAATGTTTCGGGTGATCTGGTGACCGCCAGCAGCGTGAAAGGAATGCATGGCTACTGGCCGGACGAAGCGGAAATGAGGTCGTCGTTCTTTATATTAGGCCCCGGATGGACGCCGCATTCGGTTGGTGAAATCGACATGCGTGCGATCGCGCCGACGCTAACGGAGATTCTTGGCGTGCCGCTTCCAGCCGCGGAAAGTCGCGCCCTTCTTCCATGACCCAGAATTGACACCGCGAAAGCTGCGACGTAGTCTGACAACGTCTGGCGATAGAGGCGCTTTGTGGACTTATTTGAAGAAATTGTGAAGCTGCGGAATGCTGGCCGGCGTGGAGCGCTGGCCACCATCGTGCACACCAACGGCTCGATTCCGAGCTACGAAAGCTCGCGCATGCTGGTGCACGAAGATGGCTCGATCATGGGGACAATCGGGGGCGGTTGCGTCGAAGCCGATGTGTGGGCGGCGGCCAAGGAAGTTATGGAGAAAGAAGTTCCCCGCAAGCTTACGTTTAATTTGAACAACGAAGCTTCTTACGACAGTGGATTGATCTGCGGCGGCACGCTGGAGGTCTTCGTCGAACCGATTTTGCCGCAGCCCATCGTGCATCTTTTCGGCGCTGGTCACATTTCGCTGGCCCTGGCGAAGTCCGCGGATGCCGCGGGATTCGGTGTCGTGGTGGTGGACGACCGGGAAGCTTTCGCCAATCGTGAACGATTCCCGATGGCGCGGCAAATTCTTACCGGTTACGAAGATGCTTTTCAATCGATCGTGCCCAATGGCTCTAGCTATCTGGTGATCGCCACGCGCGGACATCGTGACGACATGCGCGTGCTGGCCTGGGCCGTGCGCACGGCCGCGCGGTACGTCGGCATGATCGGCAGTAAGCGCAAGGTGCTTTCCGTCTACCAGGCGCTTGAGCGCGAAGGCTATCGCACCGAGGAGTTTGCCAATGTTTACGCGCCCATCGGACTCAACATCGGGGCGCTTTCGCCTGAGGAAATCGCCGTCAGCATTCTGGCCGAACTGATTGCCGTGCGGCGCAACGCCAGCGCGGACCTGCACAAAAAATTCGAATGCCGCCAGGCGCTAACGGCCCGGTGAAGGCTGTGCGATGCTCGCAGCGGTGATTCTGTCCGGCGGGCAATCCAGCCGCATGGGTTCGCCCAAAGCGTTGCTGCGATTCCAGGGAAAAACGTTCCTCGAACACTTGGTGGCCGTTACCAGGCACGCGCAAATTTCCGTGCGACGAATTGTTCTTGGCCCGGACGCTGGGGCGATTACGGAAGCCCTGGCACTACCTTCGGGCGACATCGTGATCAATCCTGATTGGCAGCTTGGCCAGCTCAGTTCTATCCACGCCGCCGTGCGAAGCCTGCCGCCGGGGACCGACGGCATGTTGCTGTGTTTGGTGGATCATCCGCTGGTGAGCGCCGAATTGGTGGGACAGCTGGTCGAAGCGTTTTATGCCACGCGGAAAGGAATCGTTCTTCCCGTTTGCGGCGGGCGGCGCGGGCATCCGGTGATTTTTTCGGCCAACGTTTACGACGAACTACTTGCCGCGCCGCTCGACCAGGGCGCGCGGGCGGTGGTTTGGGCGCACACGCACGATTTGGCCGAAGTGCCTACTGCGGACGAAGGTTGTCTGTGGAACGTCAACGATCCCGCGACGCTCGCGAATTTGACTGACGTTTCGGGCTAAGTGCGCGGTGCGCCACCGGATGGCGCGGCAGGTCGCGCGGCAACTAACGCTGCGATTAGCGCAACGACCGCGCTTTCCGCTAGCTGCGCGCCATGCAGCGTTGCCGGCGGCAAACCTCCCAGTCCATTGGAAATTGTCTCGGCGCTTATGACTCGCAGGCTTTCGCGAGTGGCTCCAGCCAATCGCTCGGTAAGAAAAGAAGCCGCGGCGATGGCGGTTGTGCATCCGCGACACAGAAATCGTGCCTCGGCGATTTGCTGCCCATCTACGCGCACCGCGAGACGCAATACATCGCCACACACTGGGTTGCTTACCTCCACCGTATGAGTCGCATCGGCTAAGTCGCCGGCGTTGCGCGGTTGCCGAAAATGATCGAGGACTGCTGCGCTAAACATTTCCGCAATCACTTTCTTTGGGAGATTATTTTACTGAAAAAAGCGATGTTTTGTTTCAGTATGGCGTTTTATCCGTCTTCGCGCGCCAGGCGTCAAAAATCGCGATTCCCTCTTCGCGCAGTAATTCGCTCATCGGAATGCGGCGCGAGACGTGTGAAAGTTTGATCTCATCGTAGATAAACGCATCGTCAAACCCGGCAGAGGCCGCGTCGCTCGCCAAACCGGCGTAGAAAACGCGGGCAGGCCGCGCCCAATAAATTGCACCCAGGCACATCGGACAAGGCTCGCAAGTAGTGTACAGATCGCATTCCGTCAATTGAAACGCCGCCAGCGTTTTGCAGGCCGCACGAATGGCTACGACTTCGGCGTGCGCGGTCGGATCGTTTGTGGCGGTGACTTGATTTACGCCCTCGGCAACCACCAGTCCGTCTCTCACCACCACCGCCGCAAACGGCCCGCCGCCGGCGAGGATATTTTCGTGGGCCAGGGCAATCGCTCGTCGCATGAACTCGGTAGACATATGAGTTTTTCCTACTGCGAAAGGCTGGCTAGCGCTTCCGCAAGCACTAGCGTGCCACGCGCAATATCCTCGGGAGCGGCGTACTCGTCCGGCCGATGACTGACTCCGCCGCGGCACGGAATAAACAGCATTCCCGTGGGAGCGATGCGCGACATAAAGAGTGAATCGTGATATGCGCGGCTCACCATGGAAAGAAAAGGCCAGGCGTGCTTCCGGCACGCATCGGATAGAGCCCCAACGACACTTGCCGCGCAGTCCGCCGGAGCATCCGCGTTCACAAGTTCAGAGTGGATGGAAACTTGACGTTTTTCCGCTACACGGCGCATCGCGTCGTCGATCGCGTGCATGGCGTTATCTCGGCGCGCCAAATCTGTGTCGCGAACGTCGACCGTCAGGCGCACCCGACTCGGAATACTGTTCACTGCGCCCGGGAACACTTCGCAAACGCCGACAGTGGCCACGGTATCGATTGCGCCGCTGGCGCGCGCTGCGTTCTCAATGGCCAAAATTACTTCTGCCGCTGCGCACAGCGCGTCGCGACGATCCGGCATTAATACTCCGCCTGCATGCCCACCAGTGCCTTCGACCACCATTCGCAAGCTCGCTGGCGCGGCAATCCTCGTGACGATACCGAGAGGGATTTTCTGCTGCTCCAACAGAGGTCCCTGTTCAATATGCAATTCAACAAAAGCACGGTAGTGATCTGAAGGCAACTTTACATCGCGCAATTCGCCGCTGAAGCCGGCCTTGCCGCGCACTTTCTCCGCGTTGCGCCCATCACTGTCCGTCAACTTAGCGGCCGCTTCCGGCGAAAGCGCTCCGGAAAGCAAGCGGCTGCCAAGACAACCAACGCCGAACCGCGTTGGTTCTTCGGCGGTGAATATCAATAATTCAATGGAGCGCTTCGGACGAAATCCGCCGCGTTGCAGTGCGCGAATCGCTTCCAAGCCGCCGAGCACGCCGACGACCCCGTCGTATTTTCCCGCGTTTGGAATGGCATCGATATGTGAGCCGGTGCCGACCGCCGGAGCTTCCGGGTCGGATCCCGCCCAGCGCGCGAACATATTTCCAATCGGATCGCGGCGTATGGTTAGGCCCGCATCCTCGCATCGCGCCAGCAGCCAGCCCCGCGCCTCTAAATCTTTGGCGGTGAAAACCACCCTGGTGACTATCGGGGCTTCGGCCTCTGAAATGCACGCGAGTTCTTCAATCTCCGCAAGCAACTTATCCTGATCGACGGAAAGATTCATTTCTGCGACGCCAGCGGATGCCGGTTCCAATTTTTGTAAATGAGATATTTCGCCGGCACCTTGCCGATGGCACCAAACCATTGCGGACACCACGGCGCCATCCAGATAAAATCTCCCGCGGTCACTGGATACCAAGAATCACCGAGGCGGTAAATTCCGCCGCCTTCCAGCATCAGCAGGCCGTGTTCCATAACGTGCATTTCCACCATGCTCAGCGCCGCGCCCGGCTGATACACCATGCTGTTCACCGCAAAATCGAAACTCATTTCATCAGGCAATAGATGTTTCACCTGTAGGTCGGTATCGCCGTCCAGCGCTTCCGCCGTAACCGCGTCTTCGCTCGAAACGATTACCTGTGGCGCCGCAAGTTTTTCGACCGGTAGATACGGCTTTTCAATCACGATAACGTGGCTTTCTTCCTTCGCTGCCACGCGATGCACTGGGCCGCAGGGCAAGTACGCGTACCCGCGCGCGCCGAGGATGCTTTGCTTTCCTCCGACGTCCACGGCAACCGAGCCGCGCGTTACATAAATAAATCGCTGCGCCGCGGTGTCGCCCAGCTCTCCGCCCTTTTCCATCTCCGCGGTGTATTCGGCGAACGCCGCACCCATCGCCGTGCCCACGTGCACGACCGCCATCGCACACTTCATTCCTGGCAGCGCCGTGCGCACAAATGTGTCAGGCGTCAGCAACACATGATTCGGTTGCTGCGAACTTCTTGTTTGACCAAGATTATGCACGGCGCGTCCTTGTCAGAAATTCGCGTGATCCCGCAAGCTGTTCGAGCAACTGCATTCCGCAGGCAATGGCTTTCGTAATGTCTCCGGCCCGCACGGTTTCCGAAGGGTCGTGGCTAACGCCGCCGGGGGTGCGCAAGAAAATCATCGCGGCAGGAACCTGCTCCGCCAAAATCATGGCGTCGTGACCCGCGCCGCTGACCATCCGGTGCGGCGCGCAGCCGACCTTGCGCATCGCCTCCGCAATTTGCGCCACAAAAAACGTATCCATGGCTACCGCGCGTTGGTCCAGCAACATCTTGGAACTAAGGCGCAATTCACGCCGCTGGGCAATTTCCTGTGCGCGTTGAACTAAATCCTTGACCGCATTTTCTCGCACTTCGTCCGAAGCGTGCCGCACATCCAAGCTCAGCCGCGCCTGTCCTGGAATGCAATTCACCGCTCCGGGCTTCACGTCAAGAACGCCAACCGTGGCCACCAGTCCCTTTGACGCACCGGCAGCGACTTCCGCCGCCTTTTCCACAGCAACGATCCATTCCGCCGCGCCTGCCAGCGCGTCGTGGCGCAGATGCATGGGAGTCGTGCCCGCGTGATTCGCGCGGCCGGCAAAGGTGAACTCCAGCCGGCTTTGCCCCGCAATCGCTTCCACGGCACCCAACGCGAAGCCCAAATCTTCCAGCACCGGCCCTTGCTCGATATGGAATTCGAGGTAACTCAAAACATCGGCGTCCAGTCGTGCCTGTGGAATCTCATTAACCGGCAAACCAAAGTCTTCTAGCGCGCGCCGCACGGAAATCCCTTGCGCGTCACGACAATCCAGAAGTTCGTCGTCCAGTCGGCCCACTAACGCGCGACTTCCGATGAATGGCCTGCCAAAGCGCACGCCCTCTTCCTCGGAAAGGCCGACGACTTCAATCGCGAACGGTAGGCGCCGTCCCTCAAGCCCCTCCAGCAACGCCACCGCCAGCGTGACGCCTAAGATTCCATCGTATGCGCCGGCGTTTGGCACGGTATCCAAGTGCGAGCCCATCAGCAGCCGCGGCGCGTCCGGGGTGGCACCGGGATAAATCCCGCGAAGATTTCCCGCCGCATCCACGCGCGTCGAAACTCCCACTTCCGCAAGCCACTGCGAAACTTCGCGGTGACAATCGTGCATCGGAGGCGACAAGAAAGTCCGTCGCGTACCTTCACGATCCTCGCTGAACCGCGCCAACGTCTGGCAGCGCGCCAAAACTTTTTCTGCCGCATTTACACTGGTAGTCAGCATTGTCCGTTACGTTTTCCGGCAGATACGCGCTTCGATGTAGCCGTGCGGCTCATCGATGGGTACGAATATTTCATTCGGATTGTCCTGACCAAAATGCGAAAGGTCTACCGGCAGACAGTGAAGATTGGGCATGCGCAACTCCAGCTGTTCGACTTCCGGAACTTCTTGCAGCACCCCTTCCGCCATCGCGTAAAGCGTGTGCTGCACCGATCTACTTTTGTGGTGCGCGAAAACATTCAGCAACTCTTCGCGAATCTTGGTACGCAGGGCCGCAAAGTCGCCGTCCAGCTTTCCATACGTCCAGCGGCTCCAAACCGCCGTTCCGAATAAGCGATCGTTAGATTCCGCCAGGGTCGTCAACGAATCCTTTATGTAGCCTTCAAACGCCGAATCCGCCGTCTTCATAATCACCAAATCTTCCAGGCCGGAGTGCACGACTAGTTCCCCGCCTTGCTTACGGACCACGGCGGTCGTTTGCCGCTCTTTGCTGGACTGCACGAAGGTAGTCGCGTGCGGCTTTCCGTTCGTGATCAAATGCTCCCAGACCTTTTCCCTGACACTCACTTCCGCTTCGGAGACCTGCGGGTTGCGCCGCAGTAAAAACTCCGTCAATTCTTTCGCGAAATCCTCCATGCATACCGCCTGCGACTTCCGCGCTATCGAATAGACGGTATTTTTCATGGTATCGGTCGGCAGAATACTGCTGTTGTCGCCGGCTTCAAAGCAGCTGGCAAAGTCCCCGCGCAGCAACACCTCCACGGACCATTCGTGAAAATCGTGCCAGCCCTCGCGCCGCCGGACGCGCACCAAACGGACGCGGGATTTGCCGTAGCGATCTTCCAACAATTTCATGATGCGGTCAGCCAACCTAGCTCAACTTCGTTAGCAACTCCACTTCGTAAGGCAACTCCACCTCGCTCAACTCCCGCGATACGTCGTATAGCCATGCGGACTCAGCAGCAACGGCACATGAAAATGCGTCTCACCACCACGCACCTCAAAGGTAATTTCCACCACAGGATACAATCCCGCAACGCCCCGGCCTGCAAAATAATTCCCGGTCTCAAACGCCAACCGGTAACACCCCGCTCGCAGTCCATCACTTGGCGGCAAAAGTTGCGCGCATCGCCCATCCGCATCGGTTTGCGCGGATCCCAGCTGCGACCACGCGCCCGATTCCTCGAGCCGTTCCAGTCGCACGCTCACACTCGCGGCAGGCTTGCCCAGCGCCGTATCCAGCACGTGCGTGGAAATTCGTTTCATTCCCCGAGCCACTTTCTCAGACGAATTTGCGTAATCTCTTCCTGCTCATTCGCCGCTTCGCGCATTTCCGCGGCCTCATCATTTTGCAGCCGCCGACGCAAAATCTGCAGAATTTCGCTCGGCGACTTGCCCGTAGCGCACACAATGAAGATCCTGCCGAATCGCTGCTCATAACTCCGGTTGCCTTCGGCCAACGCGCCCTTCACTTCTTCAGCGCTCGCGCTAACCCTTCGCTGCTCTTCCGACGACCACTGTCGCGACTTCGCTGTAGCGGCGCCCGCAGGTCGCGACTCCCCAATCCGCGGGTGACTCCGAAACGCCTCCATCCAATCCGCAGCGGTCAGCCCGTGCCAAACCTCCCGCGCAGCCTCCAGCAACTCCCCCACGCCACCAAACGGACGGCGACGCACCATTCCATCCGCCCAGGCCCGCGCGCCACAGCAGGGCAAGATCTCGCGCGCTGCTTCCTCGCGTTCCAGAGTATTCCAGCGCGCCAATAAATCGTTCACCTCCGTACGTGGCTGGTTCGCTTCGCTAGCACAAAGTTGCGCAACAAACTCCGCCACCAAGTTCCCCGCCACCGCGCCACGATATTCCGCGGTCGAGCGAATATCCGCAATCGGAGCAATCTCTTCTGCGACCAGTCTCCGCAACTCCTCCGCCGAAATCGCGTCGCTTGTTTTCCCGTTCAGCGCCGCTTCCAATTTCCGCAGTCGCACCGGCACCGGCGCAACGCTTCCCAGCGCGATCCGCACATCGCGCATCACGCCGTCCACCATCAACCCCAGCCCTGCAGCAGCAACCTTCGCAATCGCCTGCGCCTGTCGCGCCCCAACCTTCCGCGCGTACGAAAAATATCCCGAATATTTCCGAGGCAGATAAATCGCCCGAATCAATTCATCTGCCACCATCGCGGTCTTCTTGTAGCCCAAATGAAAGTCGCGATACGCCACGCGCCGCTCGCCGCGCACCGACGCCAGCGCCAGCTCCGCATCATACGCTAGCAGCGCCGGCAAAGAGTCCGCCGCCGGAGATGCATTCGCAATATTTCCACCCAATGTGCCGCGATTCTGATTCGCGATTCCGCCGGTCCACGACGCCGCGTGCGCCAGCAATGGAAATTCTCGCGCAATCACTGGTTCCCGCCGCAAATCGGTGTACGTACATCCCGCGCCAATCACCAGCTCTGCCGGCGTTTCCGTAATGCCGCGCAACTCGCGCAAATTCCAAATACTCACCAACTTTCGCGCGCGCAGCATGCCCGCGCCGTACAACACCATCACATCGGTTCCGCCCGCGATCGGCAACCAGGCACCAGGTTCGCGCGCCAGCAAAGTCATCGCCTGTTGCAAACTCTCAGCCGCGACCATTGCAAAATCCTCCGGGTCCGACCTCATGGCGCAGCAATCCTCCGCGCCGCTTCGGCCACCGCCGAAAATATTTGCATATAGCCCGTGCAGCGGCACAAATTGCCGGAGAGCCCCTCGCGAATCTCTTCCATAGAAGGCGCAGGCTTTTTCCCCAGCAACTCCACCGTCGCCATAATCATTCCCGGCGTGCAAATTCCACACTGCGCGCCGCCGCAATCCAAGAACGCCTGCTGCACCGCGTGCAGCTTTCCCTCGCTTGCCAGCCCTTCGATCGTAAAGATCGCTGTTCCGCCGGCCTGCAGTACGGGCACCAGGCAACTATTCACCAGGACGTCGTCCATTAGGACCGCGCACGAGCCGCACTCGCCCTCGCCGCAGCCCTCCTTCGCGCCCGTCAATCCCAACTCATTGCGCAGTATGTCCAGCAACCGCGCCATCGGATAGGCGACCACCTGGCGAGCCTCGCCGTTCACCGTAAACGTAACTGCACATTTCCCAGCGCAGTCCTTGGTGCTGGTCATTGCGTTTTACCCGAAAGCACGGTGGCGTCCGGCCCACCATGCGCCATCGCGGCAAACAAATCCTCCGGCAACATAGGAATTGCCGTGCAGCGCACGCCGCAAGCATCCTCCAAAGCATTCAGGATGGCGGGCGCCGGACCATCCATCGGCAACTCTCCAATCCCTTTCGCACCATAGGCACCGTGCGGATTCCCGAACTCCTCGAAAAAAACGCGAATCGGCGGCAAGTCGCTGGAGGTCGGCATAATATAATTCGTCATCTGGTTATTGCGCATCCGACCGCCTTCCCACACCACTTTTTCGTACAGCGCGAAACCAATCGCCTGCGCCACGCCTCCGACTATCTGTCCCTCCGCCAGAATCGGGTGCAGCACGCGCCCCACCTCTTGCAGCGCCACAAAATCTTCGATCGCCACGCTGTACGTCGCGGGCTCGACGCTCACCTCCGCAACGTACACCGCCCAGGCATACGTCGCATAGGCCTCTCCACGATATTTTTCGTCATCCCAAAACACATCTGGCGGCGCCTGATACCGCGCATAACTTTTCAGCACGCCACACTTCGCTACATACTCCGCGCAAGCCACGCGAAATTCCTCCGCCGAATATCCGTCACGCAACAGGCCCGCGCCCACCAACGTCTGCCGCAGCCCGAGCGCCGCCGAATGCACCAGCTTCCCCACCACCATCACCGTGCGCGACGCCACGGTGGGTCCACTGTTCGGCACCGCAAAAGTATCCGGCTGCGCGATTGCCACGCTGTCGTACGAAATCTTCAGCGTCTCAGCCGCGATCTGGCACAGCACCGTGTTTGTCCCCTGACCAAACTCCGTGCTCGAGACCAGCACCCGCACCGTTCCATCCGCGCAACCTTCCACGCCCGCCACCGAATCCAGATAGCGTTCGCCGGATCCCGTAAATCCCGCGCCATGCAAAAACGAGGCAATCCCCATTCCCCGTTTTTTCTCGCCGGTAGCATTCGCGGCCGTAAAGCGCTTCTTCTTCGCCTCATAGTCCGAGAGTTCTAAAGCGCGATCCATTAAAAACTCCAAATTCACCTCCTCGCTAACCTTCTGTTGCGTGGTAGTCGTCTGCTCCGGCCGCAAAAAATTCCGCCGGCGAATTTCGCTGGCGCTAACGCCCACCACCTGGGCAATCCGATCCATGTGGCGTTCCATAGCAAATAAGCTTTGCGGAGCGCCAAACCCGCGAAACGCTCCGTGCGGTGGCACATTCGTAGCCACGGCCTTGGAGCGAATTCGTATGTTCGGCCAATGATAAGGACCGCCGGCATGAATCGTGCCGCGCGACAACACCACCGACGACAACGTCGCGTACGCCCCGCCGTCAATCACAAACTCAATCTCGCCACCCAATATTTTTCCGTCGCCATCCACCGCCGTGCGATGCCGCGTCCGCGAAGGATGTCGTTTCGTCGTCGCCGCCATATCTTCCGCGCGGTCATAGATAATTTTCACCGGCCGCCCAGACTTCCTAGCCAACAGCGCGGCATGACCGGCGATCATCGACGGATACTCTTCTTTCCCACCGAATGCTCCGCCCGTTTCCATTTGCACCACGCGCACTTTATCTTCCGGCAGCGCGAACAACTTCATCATCGCTTTGTGCACGTAGTAAGGACACTGCAGCGAGCCCCAAATCGTGACGCCTTCGGCAGGATCAAACGCCGCGATGATTCCGTTGTTCTCGATATAAAGCTGCTCCTGGGCGCCGGTAGAATATTCGCCCTCCACAATGTGCGCCGCCGAGGGCCACACGCTATCCACGTCGCCTTTTTCAATCAAGAAAGTCTTAAAAATATTATCCGCGCCCCAAATAACCTCCCGCCCCGACGCGAGACCGCCCTCGCTCTCTTCGATCGTCGTCACCGCCGGCAACTCTTCGTAGTCAATCTTCACCGCGGCCATGGCCTTCCACAATTTGTGCCGCTCCGGGTGAGCCAAAAGCAAAATGGGTTCTTCCGGATGATTTATCATGCCGTCCGCGAGGCATGGCTGGTCGTCCAGAATCAAGGCGATGCAATTCTTTCCCGGAATATCCGCGGCGGAAACAACCACAAATTCATCCCAGTTAATTTCCGCGCCAAAGGAAATCTTCTTGATCTTTGCGCGCGCCACGGAACTCCGCACCGTCGCGCCAAAAAGCATCCCGGGAAGCGTCATGTCATCGATGTAACGCGCGCGCCCCGTCACTTTGTCGCGCCCTTCCTTGCGCGCCACCGACGCCCCAACAATAGATTCGTTTCGCTGCACCGTCATCACACTTTCCCCGTAGGGGCACGGCATGCCGTGCCCGCGTCTGCCCGGGCGCATAAATCAACGCGTCTAAGTTGCAAGATAACTGGTCTTCTTGCAGCGTATTGTGAACGAACCGCGGGGGAATTTGCACTTCTAATTGCGCAACAAACCATCGAAAAAACCGCTAATCCGGCAAAGAGACTCCAGTTCGTCGGCACTCCCGTCCGCCAATCTCTCCCGGAAATTCACCGTCGTCAAACACACAAGTCCCTCGCACGAAGGTCTTCTTCACCACTCCTCGCAACCGCTCTCCTAAATAAGCACTGACGCGATGCCGGTAGTGCAGCCGATCCTCCGTCACCAAAAACTCTTCTTTCGGCGCGAAGATCACTAAATCCGCATCGTATCCTTCCGCAATTCGCCCTTTGCGATCCGCGCATCCTGCTAGTCGCGCCGGCCCCTCGGCCATCCACCGCGCCACGTCCCGCAAGGAAAATCCCCGCCGCCCCGCTTCCGTCCAAATCACCGGCAGCGCCAGGGACAAACCCGCGAAACCGCCCCAAGCCTTCTGAAAATTCCCCTCCTCCAATCGCTTCATGTCCGGCGGACAAGGCGAATGATCGGTAGCAATCAGATCGATCACACCATCGCGCAATCCCTCCCACAGCTGTTCGCGATTCGCGCGCCCGCGAATCGGCGGCGCGCACTTGCACATCGTTGCCCCGTCGGCAATGTCCTGCGCCGCAAAATGTAAATAGTGCGGACAAGTCTCCACGCTGACCGGCAACCCTTCCTCCCGCGCCGCGCGCAATCGCTCCAGCGCTCGCGCCGTCGCCAGGTGTACGATATGCAGCGGAAACCGAAACTCCCGGCAAAGCCCCAACAACAAACCGATCGCTTCTAACTCCGCTTCGTCAGGCCGCGATTCCAAATAGGTTTGATATTGCCGCCAGTCGCGATTCTCCAAGCCTCGCGCAGCCGCTTCAATCGGCCCAACCAACTCCGCATGTACCAGCAGCGGCAATCCCGTGCGCACCACATGCGGCAACGCCGCGCGCAGTTGCGCTTCGCTAACCATCGTGAAGCCGTCAATCCCCGCATCGATCAAAAAACACTTGAATCCCGCAACGCCAGCAGTCGCCAAATCCTCAATGTGCTCCTGATTGTCGCTAACCACCCCGCCCCAAATCGCCCAGTCCACGAGACTGCTGGCCCGCGCCGCCGCCCGTTTCAATTCCATCGCCGCTACGTTGGTCGTCGCCGGCAGGCAGTTTAGCGGCATATCCACCACCAGGGTGTAGCCTCCGGCCGCCGCCGCCCGCGTAGCGCTAGAAAATCCCTCCCATTCCGTCCGCCCCGGCTCATTGATGTGAACGTGCGAATCCACCAGCCCCGGCAAAATGGCCAGCTCTCCGTAATCCTGCACCGGAATATTAGAAGGAATTTTCTCCGGATCAACAACGGCGCGAATTCGTTCGCCATCCACAAGCACACCCGCCGCGCGAATCCCCTGCGGCGTCACCACGCGTCGCGATAAAAAAGCTTGCACACTCACGCCACCCAGACTACCTCGCCCAGACCGTCCGTTGTAGGGCGCCCCGACTGGGTCGGGGCGCCCCAGCTTCCCCGGGCGTACGTCTACCCGTTCGCCGCTTTCTTCGCTTCCGCCGAATCGTAACTCTCGCCATAAATCGCCGGCACCTTGCCGCCCATCGGCCGCAAATACACCGACAGTTGCCCGCGATGATGAATCGAATGGTTGTTCGAAAACGACAGATACATCACCGCGGGAAACTTGAACATGCCGCGGAAATCAATCTCTTTGGTCAGTTCGGCGCCAGACATCGCTTCAACCCGCGCGATATTCTTCGCAAACGAATCGGCATACCACTTTGCGATGTCCGCCGAATTTCGCACCGTTTCCGGCCGGTGATTCGGGGTGAAGTCAAAAACGCCGTCGGCAACTCCGGCGAGAAAGCGATTTTCCGCCGCCACTATGTGCCAGGCCAGTTCCAGCGCCGACTTCGCGTATTGTTCGGGGCGGTAGTCTCCCTTATCCAGCGGAATCGCCTCGATCACTCGCTTGGTCACCGCATGTTCATTCTTCAGCGAAGGCAACGTCATGTGCAGCAAAAATGTAGCTTGTTCCGGCTGTAAATTTGGCATAACTCAATCTCCTCCAGTAAATGCTGCTAGTTCTCTCGGATTTCCGTATCCGGAAACGCAGAAAGCGCTTCCGCGACAACCTAGCGTCTATTCCTCCCCCCAAGGTTACTTCATCACCCTTATCCACACCAAGGTCTCTCCTGTTCATCCTAAGGGGCACGGCATGTCACGCCCGCGCTGCCCGCACCACGAATGCTAAACGATGCCAAGCCGAATCCGGATCCTCATCTCCCCTGCTGACCTTCGCCGTAACCCCCGATATTCCTGCTATCCTAATCCTGGCGGCAATCACCTATGAACCGCGTCTACCTCGATTTCAACGCCACCACCCCTGTCGAACCCGCCGTCCTTGACGCCATGCTTCCCTACTTCTCCGCCAATTTTGCCAATGCCTCCAGCATCCACACGCCTGGGCAGCGCGCGCGCAACGCCGTCGAAACCGCCCGCGAACAGGTCGCCGACCTGATCGGCGCCAACCCCAAAGAAATCATCTTCACCAGCGGCGGCACGGAATCTGACAATCACGCCATCTTTGGCATAGTTGGACCAGCCCTGTCACGGAACACGGCGCCGCACATCATCACCAGCGCTATCGAACACGAGGCCGTCCTAAACTGCTGCCAAGCCGCGGAAAAACAGGGCGCCTCGGTAACCTATCTCAGCGTCGACAAAAATGGTCGAGTCGATCCCGCCGCGGTTCGCGCCGCCATTCACCCCGAGACCGTACTAGTCACCATAATGCATGCCAACAACGAATTAGGCACGGTGCAACCCCTCGAAGAAATCGGCGAAATCGCCAAGAAGGCCGACATCTATTTCCACACCGACGCGGTGCAATCCGTCGGAAAAATTCCCGTGAACGTGAATTCACTGGCGGTAGACCTGCTTGCGCTCTCTGGACACAAGATCTACGCTCCCAAAGGTATCGGCGCTATCTACATCCGCAGCGGCACGCACCTTCAGCAACTCCTTTACGGTGGACACCACCAACGCGGTGCGCGCCCCGGCACAGAAAACGTGGCGGGCATAGTGGGACTGGGCGCAGCCGCGGAAATGGCAAAAAAATCGCTGGCCGAAGACGCCGCCCGCGTTAGTGCGTTGCGCGATCGTCTGGAAGAAAATATTTTGCAAAACGTTCCAGACGCGAGACCAAACGCCGCCGGCGCGCCGCGCACCCCGAACACGACCAACATAATTTTCCCCGGCGTAGAAGGCGAAGCACTACTAATCTCGCTAGATTTAAAGGGTCTGGCCTGCAGCACCGGGGCCGCCTGCTCCTCCGGCGCGGTGGAACCCAGCCATGTCCTCACCGCCATCGGCCTAAGCCCCGAAGACGCCCGCGCCAGCCTGCGCTTCAGCCTGGGCCGCAACACCACGCCGGCCGAAATCAACCAAGCCCTGCAAATCATTCCCGCCGCCGTCCACCAACTCCGCCAACTCTCCCCCACCTATCGCTAAAAATAGCCATCGCCTTATGTAGGTGCCGGACTTTAGTCCGGCCTGAGATATTTTCGGTAGTGACTGCAGCGTGCAGCGCATCAAGGCGCAAGCGAATTTTCTCCAATCTCGAATCCTGCGGACCGCAATGAAACACGCTATAATTGATGCTCCAACATGAACACTGCAGCACAACTCGAATCTCTCCCGGTCGCAGCGACGACGGAATCCAACGCCGTAGCCGTAGCCATGTCCGGAGGCGTGGACAGCTCCGCGGTAGCCGCCCTGCTCCAGCAGCAAGGCCGCAACGTGCTTGGCCTGACCATGCAACTCTGGAATCAGCGCCGCCTCCCCGAACTGCAAGGCGATGGCCCCGCGCAACATCGCTGCTGCTCGCTGGACGATGTCTACGATGCCAAGCGCGTAGCGCAACATCTAAACTTCCCGCATTACGTGGTGAATTTCGAAGAGCACTTCGAAGAAAAAGTAGTGCGTCCCTTCGTCGATCAATATCTCTCCGGCCGCACGCCCATCGCCTGCACCAATTGCAACACCGACGTAAAATTTGAGCCGCTGCTGCGCATGGCGCGGCAAATTGGCGCGGCGAAATTAGCTACCGGACACTACGCGCGCATCCGCAAAAACGACGATACCAATCGCTGGGAATTGCTGCGCGCGCGCGACGACAGCAAGGATCAATCGTATTTTCTCTGGGGACTTACGCAGGAACAGTTGTCGCGCAGCGAATTTCCGCTTGGGGAACTCAGCAAAAGCGAAGTGCGCGACGTAGCGCGCGCGGCGAATCTTCCAGTGGCGGAAAAACCGGAAAGCATGGAGCTGTGCTTTGTCCCGAATGGCAACTACGTGCAATTTATTCAGGCGTATTCTGCCGAACGCGGAATTTCACTCAACCGCAGCAAAGGTGAAATCGTCAACGAAGCCGGCGAAGTGATTGGGCATCACCAGGGCGTGCACAATTTCACTATCGGCCAGCGCAAAGGCCTGGGCTTCGCGGCGGGAAAGCCGCTATACGTTTCGCGCATCGATCCCGTTGCCAACCGTGTGGTGGTGGGCGACGACGATGCGCTGAAAACCACCACGTGCGAAATCGTGGACGTCAACTGGGTTTCCTGCGAAGCAGCGACCGCACCGCTTCGCGCGTTTGTAAAGATTCGCCACAAACACGAAGCCGCGCCGGCCACTGCTGAACTTTTTCACGATGGCACGTCGGGCGAATCGCGGCTGCGCGTTACCTTTGATACTCCGCAGCGGGCCATCACGCGCGGGCAGGGCGCGGTGTTATACGATGGCGACCGTGTGCTTGCAGGTGGCTGGATACGCTAGGCGCCGGCGCTCTTCCGCCATGCAGCACAGTTCTCTTGCCAGTGCGGATCCTGCAAGGGTTCTGCAACGATCAGCACCAACTTCCAGCAACGCCGCCAACTTTCTGCCTCACCCGTATGGCACAGGCAAGAGTGCCTGTGCTACAAAAAACGGGATCCAGCCCGCGCTAAATAAAAAGTTCTTCTTCTTGCTCCGAAGCCTCGTCGGGCGGCACGGTACCGCTTGTTGCTCTGCGCGAACGCAGGATGTCCAAGCCGACTTTAATGCCGGTCAGCAAAGCTGAGGCTTTTTTTACGGGTTGCAGCACGCTGCGGCGCATTTGGATACCGGCGTCTTCGACGGCTTCGAGCGCGCTGGTGAGAATGCGGTCGGCGTGGACGAGTTGGCCGCGCAGGCGGTCGGCGGCGTCGGTGACCACGCGATCAATTTTTTGGGCTTGGCCGCGCGCCAGGTATACGACGTGGGAAGCATCGTTGACCATGCTGGTGATCTTCGGCTGCGTGTCGTCCAGCAACAATTGCACGCGCGTCAAGAGCGGGCCCACTCGCGCATTTAAATCGTCCGTGGCGCGATTTACTTTTTCCATGGTGCGCTTGGCTTCAAAGAAGAGCGCCCCGAGGATGGTTACTTGCACTACCAGCGCTATCGCCGAAACGATGCTGAAGAACTCGAGCCAAAATTGCATGCACACCCCATCCGCCCCGAACGGGCGGAACTCCCACTCAATCGATCCCTCGCCGATTTTTGGCCCATTTCCCGCGCGAACTAAAAAGCTAGCTGCGTTCCGCGCGGCCCGAGGCTTCACGAAGGTATGCTTCACGCCCCGCGTCCACAGCGGCCGAAATGGATTCCTTTTTGCGCGCGGCCACGTCTTTGCCGCGCTCGATTAAATCGTCGGCACGTTCGCGAAGTTCGCGAGCTTTGCGGGTGGCAAATTCCTTGCTCTCGTCGGCCTTTTGGGCGATGAGATCGCGGGTTTCTTCACCGGAACGGGGAGCAAACAACACTCCTACCAGAGCGCCGACACCCAAACCCACCAGGAAAAAGCTAATCTTAGAACCTACATTGTCCGCCATGGTCATGATCCTCCGCGAAAAACGTAACATAGCGAAACGGGTGGTGCAATACCGCCTAACCAGTATTCATCTGGGCTTATGGTTATGCGGCAATTGACCCTCAGGCCGTTTGATCCGGTGCCAGCGCGTCTCCTTCGCCCTTCCGGCTTTTGCGCGGAACAGGTGTATCCGCTTGATTCGCTGCAAGTTGCGCGAGGATGCGCTCGGCGCTCTTGCGCGGCACGATGCGGCTTAGGCTGTCCAAATCGGTGCGGCGCAGATTGGCAACACTGCCAAACTCTCTTAGGAGTTTGCGCGCAGTGAGTGCGCCAACACCCGGAATATCGTTGAGCGCGGAGCGCGTTTGGCGCTTGCCGCGACGCAAGCGGTGAAAAGTGACTGCGAAGCGATGAGTTTCGTCACGAATTTGCTGAATGAGGTGCAGCACCGGGGAGTGGTGATCGAGGATGCACGGCTCGTCCTCGCGGCCGTAAATGTAGAGAATCTCTTCTTTTTTGGCGATGCTGGCTAACGGCTGGTTGATGATCTGCAAGGCGTCCAAGGCTTGCGCAGCGGCATGGAGTTGGCCGATACCGCCATCGATCAGAATCAGGCTGGGCATGGGTTTGTGTTCTTCCTGCAGGCGACGGTAACGGCGCGTGACCGCTTCGCGCATGCTGGCGAAGTCGTCGTTCTGACTCGGAGGAACTGGTGCAAATTTTTGCAGAATCGGCAACGCTTCCGCATCCGTAGCCTCAACGTTTTCCCGCAAGATTTTCTCGCTTGTAACAGAAGCGGCGGCCGGATCGCCGGCAACCGGCGGAGTGGCGGATTCGCCGCGAATTATAAACTTCCGATAATCGGATTTTTTCATGCGGCCATCTTCCCAGACGACCAAGGAAGCGACCGTGTCGGTGCCCTGAATGTGCGAGATGTCAAAGCTTTCGATGCGGCGCGGCTCCTCGGGAAGATCGAGGGCGTTTTGCACCGCTTCGGCGATGGTCTTGGAAGTTGGCTTCAGAACGCGGAAGCGCTGCTCAAAGGAATGCTTGGCGTTGTTTTCGACGAGGTCCAGAAAGGCACGCTTAGAGCCGCGTTGCGGTGTAACAATCTCCATGCGATGGCCGGCGCGTTCGGCGAACGTTTCTTCCAGCAATGCCCGGTCTTCAAAATCCGCGGGGACGTGAATCATTTTCGGTAAATAATCGGATTCGAGATAGAGCTGCTTCAGCAGCGAAGTGACGAACTCCTGGGGGTCGAATTCCTCGAGGTCTTCCCAATAAAATTCGCGGCGATCGACGACCCGGCCTCCGCGCAAGTGGAATAGATTTGCGGCCACTAACGGCGGTTCTGCGTAGTACGCGAGGACGTCCGTGTCATCGCCCTGCGCGGCGGCGATGCGCTGGCGCTCTTCGATATCTTCCAGGGTGCGAATCAGATCGCGATAGGAGGCAGCTTGTTCGTAGTGCTCGCTTTCGGCAGCGGCAACCATGCGTGTTTCGAGGCTTTTGGTTAGATCGTGGCGGCGGCCTTCGAGAAACAGGCGGGCGTCGCGCGTGGCTTGTGCGTAGTCCTCGTCAGTGGTTAAACCCGCGACGCAAGGACCCAGGCAGCGCTTGATGTAGTACTGCAAGCACGGGCGCGGATGGGTTTTGGTGAGGTCCACGCCGCAGCTGGGAACTAAAAAGCGTTTGTGAATGAAGTGTAGAATGCGCCGGGCCAGGCTGGCGGGAAAGAACGGACCGAAGTAGAGCGAGCCATCTTTTTTGACGCGGCGCGTAAAATAGACGCGGGGATATTTTTCGCCGGCAGTGAGTTTGATGTACGGGTAGGTCTTGTCGTCCCGTAGCATGACGTTGAACTTGGGACGGTAGCGTTTGATGAGGCTGTACTCGAGCGCCAGCGCTTCGCGAGGATTGTCAACGACGACGGTGTCAAGGTCGGCAATTTCGCGAGCCAGCGAGCCGGTTTTAGCGTCCACCCAGCGGGATTCAAGGAAATAGGAACGCGCGCGGCTACGCAGGCTGGTGGCTTTACCGACGTAGATGACGGCTCCGCCGGCATCTTTGAAGATGTAGACGCCGGGAGCGTCGGGGAGCAGGGCGGCTTTTTCGCGTGGTTCCATGGAGTTAGCTGTTGCTACACATCCCGTGGCGGTTCCATCATACTAAAATGCAGTCTCGAGCTTGTTTGGTGCTGCAAAGGCGCCCGCCTAAAAAGGCGGCCGCTACACGGAGGAGAAAGTTTTGCGCCGTAAGTATTTAGATGATTTAGCGATGCTTTTAGCTGCCAGCGTGCTGGCCGGGAGTTTGATGGCGTGGTGCGCGCCGGGTGCGCGGGCACAGGATCCGGGAGACCCCACGAAAGCGCACCCAGCGCCGCCGCCCGACGATCCGGCGGGGGCGCCTCCACCGCCGGCACCGGATAGCGCGAAAAAGCCCGGGGGAAAAGGCAAGAACACTGATTCGGCGACGTCGAATGCTCCGGACCAGCCGGCTTGGGATCCGCTGCGTGCGGAAAAAGATATGCAAGTGGGCCAGTACTATATGAAAAAGGGTGACGTCGATGCGGCGATTGACCGCTTCGAGGACGCCATCGTGGCCAAGCCGGGTTATGCGATTCCCTACCTGTATTTAGGCGAAGCGCAGGAAAAAAAGGGGCAGAAGCGGCTGGCGGCGAAGTCCTATACGCGATATCTGGATTTGTATCCGCATGCGGAAGACGCGGCGAAAATCCGGAAGAAGATTGATCAGCTTTACAAAGATTTGGAGAAAGACAAGAAGTAGATCGCGGTTCGCTTTCGCGAGAATTTCTCGACCTCGCCAACTTCGTCGCCTGTTGCCTTGCGAAGTTGTTCTGTTCCATCCACAAACTGAGTGAATGATACGGCGATTTGCTTCTTTCGCCTGAGCACGCCGATACGCGACATCCCCTCGCAGCTCGGGATAAGGCTGTGCCCCTGCCAGGAACACATCGCGGTGTAAGCATGGGGCTAGACATCTTTAGGGCTCGCGCCGGCGCGACGCAAGAAACTGTGAATATTGGTACTGGTCCGGAGCATAGGGCCGAACGACATCTTGCTTGGGGAGATTTCTGATGGGGCGGGGTGCGCCGGTCATGTCGATTCCTTCGACCTCGGCCGCTTGAGCGGATTCGTGCTGGATGACGGTGACGGTGCGGAGGAGTTGATTGGTAATGTAGGCGAGGACGGCGGCGCGGCGAGGTGAGATTTTGTTTTGTGCGAGAAGCAGAAGCAAGCGGGAAAGGAAGTCGTTGAGGGCCGCGGCGGATTTGAACTCGGTGAGGTTGATGGTGAGTTCAGTGGCGGTGGCTTCGATGCGTTGAAGCTTGGCGTGGTGGGCGCAGAATGGCACCGAGGGGTCGAAAATGGAGGTACGGCAGCGCTTCCGATTGGAAAAGCGGAACTGGCAGCGGGATGCGTTAGTGGCGGAGTTGCAGATTTCGGGTTGTTGGATCATTTTGGTCCTCGTTTTTTAATGAGATTTGAGTGTGGGATACGGGTATTTGCGGATGGTTATCAAACGAAAGGGTTTGCGCGGATAGCAATTTGTAAGTGATTGAGGAAATTGGGGTTGCGAAGGCGGATTTTGCGTTTTTTGCGTTTGTGAGAGTCGCGGGGCGCGGAAAACGGGGTGGAAGGCGTAATTCATGGGCGAAGATATCACGGGAAAATAACACGTGTCAATAGATATCTTTATAGTACTACGTTCGAACGCTCGGCGATAGTACTTTCGAATGGAAACAGATGGATGGCAACGAAGGCGCAAAGTGCGCGGACGAAGCCGCCGGACGCAGAACCAAGCGCCACTTCGAAACTCGGGCGAGCTCCGCAGAGGCGCTCGCTCGCGCGGGGGTGGATTAGTCCGTATACTATTTTCGCTTGGCGCGTGAGTGGCGGGCGATGGCGCGCGATGCATTTGCGATTGGCAAGAAGGAGCTCGGGTGGCGGCGCTTACGACGAATATCGATGCGAAGTCCGCGGCGTTTGAGAAGAATGCGCGGCGCGTGATCGATTTGCTGACCAGTTTGAAAAATGCCGAAGAGCAGATTTATTTGGGCGGGGGCGCCAAAGCGATTGAGGCGCAACATAAGAAGGGCCGGCTAACGGCGCGCGAACGCATCGCCAAGCTGATTGATCCGGGCTCGCAATTCTTTGAGCTGGGGGCTTTTGCGGCGTTTGAGATGTATGAGGAGTGGGGCGGGGCGCCGGGCGCGGGGGTGGTTACCGGGCTGGCACGGGTGTGCGGACGGATATTCATGTTGATCGTGAATGACGCCACCGTGAAGGCTGGGGCGTTTTTCCCGATGACCGCGAAGAAAGTGATACGCGCGCAGAATATGGCGATTGAAAATCATATTCCGACGATTTATCTGGTGGATTCCGCGGGAGTTTTCTTGCCGCTGCAAGAGGATGTATTTCCAGATACCGACGATTTTGGGCGAGTGTTTCGCAACAATGCAGTGATGAGCGCGATGGGCATTCCGCAGCTGGCGGCGATTATGGGAATGTGCGTGGCGGGCGGCGGATATTTGCCGGTAATGTGCGACCACGTGCTCATGACCGAGGGTTCGGGATTATTCTTGGCGGGACCGGCGCTGGTGCAGGCGGCCATCGGGCAGAAGACTTCGGCCGAGGATTTGGGCGGCGCGAAGATGCATGCTCAGATCAGCGGGACGGTAGATTTTCGCGAAGCGGATGATGAGGCTTGCATCTCACGGATACGGTCGCTGGTGGACAAGATGGGAGCGGCGGATGCTTCGCCGTTCAGTCATGTGGCGGCGCGGACGCCGCTGTTCACCGGTGATGAGATTTACGGAGTTTTTTCCGGCGACGCCGCGAAGCAGTACGACATGCGCGAGGTTATTGCTCGGGTGGTGGATGGCAGCGAGTTTGATGAGTACCGCGCAGAGTATGGGGAAACGGTGCTGTGCGGGTACGCACGCATCGGCGGCTGGTCCGTGGGCATCGTGGCGAATCAAAAAAAACATGTGCAGACTTTGGCGCGCGGCTCAGATCAGAAGCGCATGGAATTCGGCGGGGTGATTTATACCGAGGCGGCGGAGAAGGCCGCGCGTTTTATCATGGATTGCAACCAGAACCGCATCCCGCTGGTATTTTTGCACGATGTGAATGGATTTATGGTGGGCAAGGATGCGGAGTGGAGCGGAATCATTCGGGCTGGGGCCAAGATGGTGAACGCCGTGGCCAACAGCGTGGTGCCGAAGATTTCGGTAATCTGCGGCGGAAGTTTTGGGGCTGGACATTACGCGATGTGCGGGAAAGCGTTTGATCCGCGCTTTGTGTTTGCGTGGCCGACGGCACGGTACGCGGTGATGAGCGGGGACGCCGCGGCGAATACGCTGGCGGAAATTAAGCTTAAGCAGATGGAGCGCGAAGGCAAGAAGGTGGATGAGAAGCAGAAGAAAGAGTTGCACGATGCGGTGCGGGCTTCTTATGAGAAGCAAACGGATCCGCGTTATGCAGCGGCGCGGCTGTGGGTGGATGCGATTATCGATCCGGCGCAGACGCGAGGGGCGTTGATTTGGGCGCTGGAGGCGGCGGCGCTGAACCCGGAGATTCGGGAGTTTAAGACCGGGGTATTGCAGACGTGATTCGCGTCTGCGGGGGATTCGTTATGGCGCTGGGAGTCGTGTGCCTGATGTTTCATCTTAAAGCCGGGGCCCTGTTGATTGTTGTTGGTGCGGTTCTTGTGGTGATCAGCGAACAACAAAGGAAGCGGAAGCCCAACAAACAATGACTGAATCCGTGAAAGTAGTTGAATGTCCGCGGGATGCCTGGCAGGGATTGCCGGAGATAATTCCTACCGACTACAAGGTGGCGTATCTGCGCGAATTGATTGCGGCGGGATTTAAGCATATTGACGCGGTCAGTTTTGTTTCGCCGAAGCACGTAAAGCAAATGGCGGACAGCGAAGAGGTGATGCAGAAGTTGACGGCTTCCCTGCCCGACGGCGCGGAAATGCCGGAAATCATCGGCATTGTGGTGAACGAAAAAGGGCTGGAGCGGGCGCTGGCGACTCCGGGGGTAAGCACGATTGGCTACCCGTATTCCATTTCGGCTTATTTTCGGCGGGCGAACGCGAATATGTCTCGCGATGAATCGCGCCGCCTGGTAGAGACGCTGCGCAAAGAGACGGCGGCAGCCAATCGCGAATTGGTGGTTTATATTTCGATGGCGTTTGGCAATCCTTACGATGAGCCGTGGGGCACCGAGCTGGTGGGCGAAACGCTGGAGTGGCTGAAGGATATCCGCGTACGCACGGTTTCTCTGGCAGATACCGCCGGAGATGCCACGCCGCAAATCGTGGCGGATGTGTTCAACAGCGTGAAAGATTACGTGGCGGGAATTGAGCTGGGCGTGCATTTGCACGGCAGTCCGGTGGACGCGGAGGAAAAAATACTGGCTGCGTACGCGGTAGGGTGCCGGCGGTTCGATGCGGCGCTGACTGGCCTGGGGGGCTGCCCGTTTGCGGGAGACGAACTGGTTGGCAACATTCCGACGGAGCGAGTACTCTCAGCGCTAGCGAAAGTGGGCGGCGACACGCAAATTCCCGAGGGCAAGCTGGCGAAGGTGCTAACGATGACCATGGAATTGCGCGCGAAATATCTGCATGCCGCTCCGGTGAACTAGACTTGGCGAGTACGAAGGGCAACTAAACGGAGTAATTGAAGCAGGGCAATTAAGGGGACGCCATGTATTCAACACTGTTGCTCAAGATGGAAGGCGAGATTGCCACTATCACGCTGAACCGCCCGGAGAAGCGCAACGCTATTTCTGCTCCGATGATGTCGGAGTTGCTCTCGGTGCTGGATGTGGTGGAGCGCAGCAAGGTTCGCGTGGCGATTCTGACGGGGGCGGGGAAATCGTTTTGCGCAGGCATGGATTTAGAGATGCTCACGGCGATCGCGCGGCAAACCGCACAGGAAAATCAGGAAGATTCGCGGCGCATGGCGAAGATGTTCCGGCGGCTGTGGAGTTTTTCGAAGCCGTTGATCGCCACGGTGCAGGGCGCGGCGCTGGCGGGCGGCAGCGGGATTGCCACGTTGTGCGACTTCACGCTGGCGACGCCAGACGCAAAGTTTGGCTACACGGAAGTGCGCATAGGGTTTCTGCCCGCGCTGGTTTCCGTTTTTTTGACGAGGCAGATCGGCGACAAGCGAGCGCGCGACCTGTTGCTGACGGGACGTCAGGTAAGCGCGGTCGAAGCCAAGGAACTGGGCTTGGTAAACGAGATCGTTCCCGCGGAATTGCTAATGGCACGGGCGCACGAACTTGCCGCCGTACTTATTGCCGCCAGCCCCAGCAGCCTGACGCGGGCTAAATGGCTGCTAACGTCAGCCGCAGCGGAAAGCGTGGACCACGATCTGGAGCGCGCGGTGCTGGAAAACGCGCGGATTCGCTGCACGCCGGACTTCAAGGAAGGCATCGCGTCGTTTCTTGAGAAGCGCAAGCCGGTATGGGCGGGCGAGACGGGAAAAGATGACGACTGTCCGTAAGACGGAAAGCTGCTCCACACTTCCCTTTCATGACGCGTCGGTGCGGGTCCGCTACGCGGAGACCGACCAGATGGGCGTGGTGTATCACTCCAACTATTTGATCTGGATGGAAATTGGGCGCGTGGAACTGATGCGTGCGCGGGGCGTGGAATACAAGCAGATGGAGACGGTGGACGACTGCCACATTGTGGTGGTGGATGTGCACTGCCGGTATCAGAAATCGGCGCGATACGATGAGATTCTGCGCATTCGCACGCGCATCGCGGAAGCGCGCAGCCGCAGCATTACATTTCAATACGAAATTTGGCGCGATGCGGACCAACAACTTCTTGCTACCGGTGAAACCAGGCACGTGATCTGCGGCAAGGACGGCCGACCAAAACATTTGCCGGAAAAGTATCGCGAGCTTTTCGCCGTGGCAACACACGTTGAAGCCGATTGAAACGCCTGCTGAGATGCTGCGCGAACGAGCGAACTATCCCATGAACGAACAAAGGAAAGCCGCATGACTATTGCCCTAAGCGGCAACGAACTTACGTTTGAACAGTTGTACGCGGTAGCCACTGGCGGCGAATTGGTATCGCTGGCGCCGCTAGCGGTGGAACACATGACCGCATCACGAACGGTCGTGGAGCGGTTGGTCGCCTCGGGCGCCACGGCTTATGGAATTAACACTGGCTTTGGCAAGCTCGCGTCGGTGCGCATTTCCACGGAGCAGGTGAAACAGTTACAGGTGAATTTGGTGCGTTCGCATGTATGCGGCGTAGGAACTGCGCTCAGTGAAACCGAATCTCGCGCGATGATGCTACTGCGCGCTAATGCGCTGGCCAAGGGATTGAGCGGCGTGCGTCCCATCGTGGTGGAGACGCTGTGCGCAATGTTAAACGCGCAGGTGCATCCCATAATCCCTTCGCAAGGGTCCGTGGGGGCGTCCGGCGATCTCGCTCCGTTGGCGCACCTCGCAGCCGTAGCGATTGGCGAAGGTCGTGCGACGTATCAAGGAAGGATCATGCCTGGCGGCGAGGCGATGCAGCGCGCGGGCATTGCGCCTCTGGAGCTGCAAGCCAAGGAAGGCCTCTCGCTGCTAAACGGCACGCAAGGCATGCTGGCGCTGTTGAGCCTGGCGCTGGCGGAGGCGGATATTCTCACAGATACGGCCGATGTGGCCGCAGCGCTTTCCCTCGATGCGCTGCGCGGCAGCCCGGGAGCGTTTGATGCGCGCATCATGCACGCCCGCGCGTACGCCGGAGCGGCGCGAACCGCGCGGCACCTGGCGCAATTGAACGAGGGTAGCCAGATTCGCGAATCGCATCGCTCGTCGGAAAAAGATTCTCGAGTGCAGGATGCTTATAGTTTGCGCTGCACGCCGCAAGTGCATGGCGCGGTGCGCGATTCGCTGGCGCAAGCACGGGAAATGGCCGCTGTAGAGCTTAACAGCGCCACGGACAATCCCCTGGTGTTTGTGCGCGAAACTTACGGCAGCGTCGGCAACACCAACAAGTTTGGGGGCGACATCATCAGCGGCGGAAATTTTCACGGCCAGCCGTTGGCTATGGCGGCGGATCAGGTGGCGATTGCCATCGCCACGCTCGGTGGTATATCCGAGCGGCGCATCGAGCAGATGACCAATCCCCTGACCAGTTTGTTGCCCGCATTTCTCACGCCGGAGCCAGGACTAAACTCCGGGTTCATGATCGCGCAGGTCACCGCTGCGGCGCTCACCAGCGAAAATAAAGCGCTGGCCACGCCGCACTCGGTTGATTCGATTTCCACTTCGGGCAATCAAGAAGATTACGTTTCGATGGGCATGAGCGGAGCGCGTCGGCTGTCGCGGATGCTGGATAACCTGCGGAATATCCTGGCGATTGAACTGCTCTGCGCTTGCCAGGGGATTGATCTGCTGGAGCCGCTAACCACCGGCACGCTGGCGACGCAGGCTCATGATTTGGTACGTGCCAAGTCGGCGAAGCTTGTGGACGACCGGCCGCTCGCGGAAGAAATTGCCGCGGTTTCAGCGGTAGTCGAAACGGGCGCGTTTGCGAAATTGTTAGCGTAGCGGGCTTTGGGGGCGCAGACTTCAGTCTGTGCACTTGCCGTAAACTAGAAATATGCAGAAACTTCTGCTTGAACTCGGCGGTCCACTGGTTTTAGCTTTTGTTTTGCTGGCCATCGCCAAATTCGTTCGGGGCCTCATTGAGCGCTTCCGCAAACCCGACGCGAACGCCACCGAAGAGGACCAGCACACCGACTGAAGTCCGTGCCACTAAACCAACGAAGAGCGCAGAAATGTCAGCATACGATAGCCCGCGACGTAACTGAACGGCGCCAACTCCAGCGAATAATGGCCACAATGCAGTTCCACGGTTTTTGGCGACGCGCCGTGACGGCGCAGCGCCTCCAGCATCTGCGCGGTTAGCGGCGGCAGGAACGTGGGATCGTACTTGCCGTAAACCATGAATGCGTTTTTCCCTGCCCCCATACCACGCTCAACGTACGGCATCGGACTGATGGGCGCCCAGAACTCGCGCAGTTCGTCCACGGAGACGTGCTGCCGCAGGCCTTCCCACACGTGATTGGTGGTCATACCCTGGCTCACGACGTCGGCAAAATAAGTGGAGACATGAAAGAAGCCGCCGGCGCGTAATGCGTCGTCATGCACCAGCGTTATGTAGCCGACGGACGAACCAATGCTGGTGCCGAGTATTCCAAGCTTGGTAAAGCCGCGCTGCTCGAGCCACCGCAAGCAGCGGCGCGAATCCTGGACCGCTTGGCGATTGGCCTGCAAAGTCAGCCCGATGTTCGGACCCACCAACTGATCGGCGCGTTCGTGGCCTTTAGCCATGCGGCGATTGTGATAAGGCATGCTCAGCTTGAGCGCAGTGATGCCCAGGCGTTGCAGCCACAGGCAGAGGCCATCCTGGCCATGCCACTTGGCGTTCCAGTTGGGCAGCACCAGCACGGCGGCATCTTTGCTGCGTCCCGGAAAAAGCTGCGCGTGCACGGTATCATTCTCCGGCCACAGAGAATGCAGGCTACTGGTAAACGTGAGCACGTTGTCGGCGTCGAGGCGGTAATCGTCGGCGGGAGTGGTGGCAAACCACTCGCGGCTATTCTCGATGGCCCAGGCGGCGTATTGGCGAACATAGGCGGCCGGGTCGGGTTCGTCCGGGTCGCCGCCAATGTATTCGAGGCCCCAGTCGAAAGGCTGCACGCGACGATTGTCATCGGTGGACCAGCGGCGGTGTTCGTAGCGGCGGATGCGGCGTTCAAACCAGTTCATGATTAGGCCAATTACAGTTTACCGTTGCGCGGGCGCCAGCGAAAGGCACGGCGCAAGGTTCGTGTGCACGGTGGCGGGGATCATCCAAGTCGGCGGCCATCCAGCTTGCCGGGAATCCGGTGTCGAATGCGCAAACCCCTGTAAATGTTAGGCATGCGACACGCCTGCGGCCGCGTTTCTTGAGGCTCTCGCGGGACTGTGGCACAGTCCAAATGTGGTCATCTTCTTCTTTTTTCTCTTTGGAATCGTAATCGGCAGCTTCCTGAATGTGTGCATTTCGCGCATTCCGGAAGGGCTTTCGATTGTTGCGCCGGGGTCGCGGTGTCCGCGCTGCCTGACGCCGATCAAGCCCTATGACAACGTGCCGATCCTGGGCTGGCTGTCGTTGCGCGGCAAATGCCGGTCTTGCGCACTTCCTATTTCTCCGATGTATCCCATCATTGAATTGCTTACCGGGCTGCTTTTTGTTGGCTGCTATTTGACGTTTGATATCACCCCAGCGACGTTCAAATGGCTGTTCTTCGGTTGCCTGATCATTATTCTGGCGGTCACGGATTTGCGCGTGCGCATGCTGCCCGACGCCATCAACTGGCCGGGATTTGGCGCCGCGCTAGGCCTGGCCGTATTCATTCCGCCGAACGATGGAACGGCTTCGTTACTGAGCGGGCGCATCTTCCATTACACGCCACCGCAGCCAGTGCTGGGCGTGGCGGACGCGTTGCTTGGCGCGGCCTTCGGCAGCTTGCTGCTGCTGGGAGCCTCGGCGCTATATAAACTGGTGCGACACCGCGACGGCATGGGTATGGGCGACGTGAAGATGATGGCCATGGTTGGAGCGTTCCTGGGAATTCGCGGGGCATTTACGACCATCCTGATCGGCACGCTGCTGGGGAGCGTACTGGGCGTCGCGATTGTCGTGGCGCTATACCTGGTGCGATGGAAACGCGACGTTGCGGAGCGCGCCGCACGCCGCGGCCTGGGCAAAGCCGCCGAACTGCGCTGGGCCATCGTCAGCAAATATCAGTTGCCGCTCGGGACGTTTCTGGGCATCGGCGCGCTGCTGGTGGTATTTTTTGCGCCGACGCCATTGTTTGAACTCTTACAGCGCCGGCGTTGATCGGAGGCACGCCGCAGCGCAACTCCGTTGACTATGTTCGCCGCACTCCAAATCGAAAACTCGCAGCACATGTGGACCGTGGCCCTCGGCGGCGGATTTTTGCTGTTCGCCGTTGTCGGCGCGATTTTATACTTGCTGCGCCGTTTTTTTCAGGACACGCGCGCCGAGCACGCCAGCAGCACCCTGGCCGCGGCACCGCGCACGGAGAATGCCTCGGCATTTATGGCCGCGTCGATGCAAGGGGTGATTCAAAAACTCCGCGAACAAGAAAGAGAGCTGGAGCGTTTGCATCGCATCGAGAAGGAGCGCGCCGAGCAAACCGAGCGCCTGAGCGAAGAAGTAACGCGCAACATGCCCGCGGGGTTGCTGGTGGTCAACTCCACGGGAATCATTTCCAGCGCGAATCCGGCCGCGGAACACGTGCTCGGTATCCGCGGGCTGGGCTTTCGGCGCTACAGCGAGGCCCTTGACGAAGACTCTGAACTCACCGCGCTAGTTGCGGAGTGCCTGAAAACCGGCAAGATTTTTCGCCGCGAAGAGGTCAAGCATTCCTCGCCTGGAGGCGAAGCGCGGCGCTTGGGCGTCACCATTTCACCGATTCGGCGCGACGAAGGAAAAATCAACGGCGCGATCTGTTTGCTGACGGACCTCACCGAACTCGCCGCCCTGCAGCAACAGGTGCAACTAAAAGAAAATCTCGCCGCCTTGGGAGAGCTCTCCGCGGGCATCGCGCATGAATTCAAGAACGCGCTGGCCACGATTTCTGGTTACGCGCAGTTGATTCGCGGGGAAACACCGGAAGGCGAAGCGCACGATTACGCGCAAAACATTCTAGAGCAGACGCGCAACATCACCCACGTGGTTACGGAATTTCTGAAGTATGCGCGGCCGCTGGACATCTCAACGGAGACCGTCCCACTGCAGCCCATTGTCGACCGCGTGGTCAGCGAAGTCGGTGAAGCCATGCCCAAGATCCGCATTCGCAGCGAAGGTCCATTTGGCAGCGTAGCCGGCGACGAGGGCTTGTTGCGGCAGGCATTCCTCAACCTGGCGCGTAATGCCGCCGAAGCGTGCGCCGGCGCCGCCAATGGCGGGCGAGTACTGATCCGCGGCGAAGCGGTGCGGCAGAACGACAACGGTTTTCAGCGGGTTACGATCTTCGATAATGGCACGGGCATTCCAGCTGATGTGCGCGAAAAACTGTTCAGGCCGTTTTTCACCACCAAAGCGAGTGGCACTGGACTCGGTCTAGCGGTGGTGCAGAAGATCATTGTGCAGCACGGCGGCCAGGTACGGGCGCGCAACCGGACGGAAGGCGGGGCGGCGTTTATCGTTACGCTACCGATGAGCAGCGAGGTCCCGGAAGCGGTAGAATCGAAGCAGGTGGAAGCTTAGCGTTTTAAGGCACCAGCCCGCTTTAGGAAGGCGTGAGTCTATGGTTGGGAAACGCATACAAAGTTTGGTAACGACGATTGTGCTGACGGGCGGCATGGCGGCCGCGGTAGCGGTGATTTTGCCCGGGCGCGCGCAGGCCCAGGATCCGGCACAGAATACCGGCGACAGCGTCGCCGATGCAGCGCGGAAATCGCGCGAAAACAAGAAAAACGCCCCCAAGGGAACGAAGGTTTACACCGACGACGAGGTGAGCCCGACTCCCGCACCCGGAGCGAGCGCGCAAGCCGCGGCTCCCGCTGCTGACGGGTCCGCAGCGGCGTCTGGTGATGCTCCGGCAGCATCTGGAAATGGCACCGCAGGCGCGTCCGACCCTAAAAATCCGCAAGGCAGCGCCGGTACAACTGACAAGGCCGATGAAAAGGCCTGGCGAAAGCGTTTTCAAGCACAGCGAGACAAAATCGCGTTCGCGGAAAAAGAGCTCGACGTGCTGCAGCGCGAGCAGGACAAAGCGCAGGTGCAGTACTATCCGGATCCGCAAAAGGCGCTAAGCGAAGGCTACACGCGTAAAGACATCAACGACAAAGACGTAAAAATCGCGGCCAAAAAAGACGAGATCGCCAAGCTCAAGCAAGGCCTCGACGACATGGAAGATGAGTTGCGCAAGTCTGGCGGCGATCCCGGCTGGGCCCGCTAAACCGCGTCTCGCACGTTCACTCAACAGATCTTCGTAGGGCACGGCATGCCGTGCCCCCTTTGAATACCCAGCATCCGCAACACCTCTCCGCGAGCACGCTTTCCTCGTTCTATCCACCGCACACGCTTGGCACGCCGGACCCTGCCTCGGCATTAAACCGTGGTAGAAACAAAGTGATGGATCCCCTTCTCCTGGTCGAAGACAAAAACGAGCTGCGCGCCATGCTGCACAAGGCGCTGGAGCGCGCCGGCTACGTGGTGGACGAGGCGCCGGACGGCACGGCGGCGATCCAGAAGGTGCGCGCGCGGCGCTACCTGGTGGTGATTACCGACCTAAAAATGCCCGGGGCCTCCGGGCTGGACGTGCTGCGCGAAACGAAGCAGGCTGACGCCACTATTCCCGTGATTCTGCTCACCGCGTTTGGCTCCGTGGAAGAAGCGGTCACGGCGATGAAGGAAGGGGCTTTTGATTTTCTGCAGAAGCCGGTGGACCTGGATCATTTGAAATTATTGGTGCAGCGCGCCGCGCAACAGCAAGAGTTGCTGCGGGAAAATCTGCTGCTGCGCGAAGAGTTTGCCACGCGCTATGGATTTCCGCGCATTGTCGGCGAACACGCCGCGATCCGCGAAGTCAGCCAGCAGATTCAGCGCGTGGCGATTACGGACTCGACGGCATTGCTGCTCGGCGAAAGCGGCACGGGAAAAGAGCTGTTCGCGCGCGCTATACATCACCTATCGCCGCGCCGCGATCAGGCGTTTGTGGCACTGAATTGCGCGGCCATTCCCGAGACTTTGGTGGAGAACGAACTTTTCGGCCACGAGCGCGGCGCGTTTACCGGCGCGGCCAACCGCAAAGTCGGAAAGATGGACCTGGCGCACCGCGGCACGCTTTTTCTAGATGAAATGGGCGACCTGCCGCTGGCCATCCAAGCGAAATTATTGCGCGTGCTTGAGGAACGCCGCTTTGAACGCGTGGGCGGTACGCAATCCGTGGATGTGGACGTTCGCATCGTGGTGGCCACCAACCGCGACTTGCAAAAATTGGTGGAGCAAAGATTGTTCCGCGAGGATTTATACTTCCGCATCTCCGCCGTGCCCATGACCATTCCGCCGCTGCGCGACCGCGGCGAAGACGTCCTGCTGCTGGCAAGTCACTTTCTGGAAAAGTTCAGCCGCGAATTTGGCAAGCCTGGCCTGGAACTAGCGGAAGACGCGCGGGACCGGCTGCTGCACTATCGCTGGCCGGGGAACGTGCGCGAGCTCCAGAACACCCTCGAACGCGCGGTGATCCTGGCGGACGGCATGAGCATTCGCGCCGACGGCTTGCAGCTCCCGCCGGCCAAGCCGGACGCGGCGATGTTGCCTGTCGGCCTCCTGCCTGAAACATTCCGCTGGGAAGGCACGCTCGAAGATGTTACCGCGCGCGCGGTAAATCACGTGGAACGCGCCATGCTGGAAGCCACGCTGCGCGATTGCAAGTGGAACAAGACGCGCGCCGCTGAAGTGCTAGATGTCTCGCCAAAAACACTGCTAGCGAAACTACGCACCGCAGGCCTGGAAGAATAAATGTAGTGGCGGGTCTTCAGACCCGTTACTTTGACTTTCTCTGTGTCCTCTGCGTCCTCTGCGTTAGTTTCTTCCCAAGGTGCAAACACACCGTGCAGAAGGTGTAGGTAGTGAATTCGACCGACGTGTACCCAACCGACGCCATGAGTGCGGACAACGCGTCCGGGCGCAAAAAACGCGACACCGACTTCGGCAGGTACTTGTACGCCGCGGTATCGCCAGACAATAGCCCACCAATCCGCGGCAGTACGTTACAAAAATACCAGCGATATACATCGCCAAAAAAATGGTCCGGCGGTTCAGTAAATTCCAGAATAGCCAGCGTTCCTCCCGGTTTCAGGACGCGATGAATCTCCCGCAGGCCACTGTCGTAGTTTGCCAAATTGCGAAAGCCGAACGCGGTAGTCACCAGATCAAAGGACGCGTCGGCAAACGGCAAGCCCAGCGCGTCCGCTTCCAGAAACGGGATGCGCCGTCCACCATTTCCGCTAACCTGCTGCGCGCTTTTTTCGATGGCGCGCACCAGCATAGGATGGGCAAAATCCGCGCCAATGATCCGCGCTTTTCCGGGACGTGCTAAAGACAAAGCCAAATCTCCAGTGCCACAGCAAAGATCCAGCACCAATGCATCGGCGCGATTCAGGATGGGCGCGAGCCTGCGCGTTACGCGGTAGCGCCACACGCGGTCGAGTTCCAGGGACAGCACGTGATTCAGCAGGTCGTAGCGCGGCGCAATCTGCGTGAACATTTCGCGCACTTTGCTGGAAGCGTCGGATTCACTGGTCGCGCCTTCGGGCAACGTACCAGTTACGGGAAGATCGGCGAATTTCGCATCAGTCTCAGGCATGTTTATATTTTTGCCGGTGCGTGGACGGCAGACATCAGCTGCGGGCCAAAATGCAGCACGCGCTCCAACAACTCGAGAGAAATCGTATCGTAAGACCGAGCTTTGCCAATCCCGGGGCTGAGCACAAAGCGCAATTTACCCTCGCGGGTCTTCTTATCCGAGCGCATCGCGGAAATCAGCTGCGCCGCGGTGGCCTTTGGCCAGGGCGGCAACGCTCCTAGCCGTCGCGTCAACGAAATAATCCGCGCGGCATCGCGCTCCGGAGTGATTCCGGCGGCGTGGCCAAGCAACGCCGCGGCCATCATGCCCCAGGCTATTGCCTCACCATGCTGAAAGACGCGGTAATTCGTCACGCTTTCCAGCGCGTGCCCGAAGGTGTGCCCGAAATTTAGGATTTCGCGCAATCCGGATTCGTGTTCGTCGCGACTGACCACGTGCGCTTTAATTGCCGCGCAGCGCGGAATGATGTACGCCAACGCAGCCTCATCGCGCAGAACAATTTTCTCCATATGAGTTTCAACGTAGGCGAAAAGCTTGGCGTCGAAAATTACGCCGTATTTGATCACTTCCGCCAGTCCACCGCGAAATTCGCGCTCCGGCAGCGTGCGCAAAGCGCGCGGATCGCTTAGCACCACGCGCGGCGAATAGAATGCCCCAACAAGGTTCTTCCCTTCCGGCAAATTCACACCGGTTTTCCCGCCGATGGCGCTGTCCACCTGCGCCAGCAAGGTGGTCGGCACATGAGCCAGCGCGATGCCGCGCAAGTACGTGGCCGCTGCAAATCCCGCTACGTCCCCCACCATGCCGCCCCCCACAGCGAGTAGCAAGGCCTGGCGGTCAGCACCCGCGCCGCTGAGCGAACGCACGATGTGCTCGACGCTCTTCAGCGTCTTGGCGGATTCCGCGTCGTCGAAGAGATGTACCTTCGTCATGCCACGCTTCGCCGCGGCCCCTTTAGTCGCGGCCAAAGAACCGAAGTTCGCGGGAATAAGTTTCCCCACGGCCCGCCAGGCCTTGGGCGAAGACACAACGTGCACGCTGGAAAAATCACCCAAGCGCGAAATCTCTCGCGCGGCATCGCGCAAAACCCCGTGCCCGCACACCACTGAGTATTTTCCCGTCGCCGACCTTACCGGAATGCGCTTTGTTTTCATGTAAAGAACAATGCTGCCAACATTTTGAATGTAACATACGCTCGCAGCCCCTGCATGCGCCCGCGCTTCGATGAACAAGGCATTTCCTTCGTGCTACCATCCTTGTTTACCCAAACTGAGCGTTCATGACTCTTTCCCACAAAACTTACTACGCGGACTACGTGGTCGTCGGCTCAGGCGTCGCTGGCCTGCGCGCGGCCATCGAACTCAGCTCCGCGGGCAATGTGTTGGTCCTCGCCAAGTCGAATCTCAGCGATTCGGCGACCTCTTGGGCGCAAGGCGGCATCGCCGTGGCGCTCAGCGACGAAGACGAAATCGGCCTGCACGAACAAGACACCATCAAAGCCGGCGACGGTCTGTGCCGCCCGGAGTCAGTGGCCCTGCTCGTAGAAGAAGGCCCCAAGTACATCACCGAACTAATCGAGTGGGGCACGGAATTCGACCGCGCCGGCACCAAACTTGCCTTTACTCGCGAAGCCGCACATAGCCGCTCGCGCATTCTGCACGCCAATGGCGATTCCACCGGACGCGAAATCAGCCGCGCGCTGCTGGCCCGCGCGCACACCATTCCGCACCTGCACCTCCGCGCCCATGCCTTCACCACGGAACTAATTGTCGAGTCCGGCCGCGTCGTGGGCCTGCGTTTCATCGACGAGACGGACGACTCAACTCACGAAGTTCGTGCTCCTGCAGTGCTATTGGCCACTGGTGGCCTCGGCCAGATCTATCGCGAAACCACGAATCCCGACGTGGCCACCGGTGACGGCATGGCCATCGCCTACGAAGCCGGAGCACTTCTATCGGACATGGAATTCGTTCAGTTTCATCCCACCGCCCTGGCGGTAAAAGGTGCGCCGCGCTTTTTGCTTTCCGAGGCCCTGCGCGGCGAAGGCGGCATCCTCCGCAACATCGACCTCGAACGATTCATGAAGCGTTACAACGAAGCCCAGGAATTGGCGCCGCGCGACATCGTGGCCCGCGCCATCGTCAGCGAAATGTTGCGCACCAAGAGCGATTACGTCTATCTGGACATGACCAAGAAGAACGAGGAATTTCTCAAGCACCGCTTTCCGCTGATCTATTCCACCTGCGCCAGCTACGGTCTCGATCTCGCTACGGACATGGCCCCCGTCTGCCCCGCCGCGCACTACATGATGGGCGGCGTGAAAACCGATCTGTGGGGCCGCACGTCGCTGCCAGGTTTGTATTCCGCGGGAGAAACCGCTGCCACCGGAGTGCACGGCGCAAATCGCCTGGCCAGCAATTCCCTGCTCGAAGGCCTGGTGTTTGGCGCGCGCTCGGGTCAGGCCATGATCAAAGACGCCCCCGTCAGCAAGCGCAGCAAGATGACCCTGCCAGGCAGTCCTGCGCCGAAGCCTGGAGAAAAAGTTGCTTCGACACCGTTGCCCAAGGCGGAAAAATCATCTCCCAGCGCACTCGCCTTGAAAAACATTCGCGACGTGATGTGGACCAAGGTAGGCATTTTGCGCAGCGGAAAGGAACTCGCAGAAGGTCTGCGCAAACTCGCGGCGCTCGAACTACCGAAAACCGCCAAACCTGTGCGCGCCGACCACGAACTCCGCAACCTGCACGTCTTGGCGACGTTGATCGCCCGCTCAGGCCTAGCCCGCGAAGAAAGCCGCGGCAGCCACTATCGCTCTGATTTCCCGTATCGCGACGACGAAAAATTCAGCAAACATTCCGCCGCGAAAAAGGGCGAAGAAATTCGCTTCGAGAGTTAGGTCTTTGTAGCGACGCCCTTCAGGGCGTTATCGATCTGCTGGGATACGACCTCGTCACTTCGCTTGCATTTCCTTGACGGTCTCCAGGAAAACGTGCCCGGTGATCGCCAAGCTCTTCGCGCTGATCTTGTCCAGCGTGTCCGTCCCGTCTTGATTGTGCCAATAGGGAACGTCGTTGGCGACGTCCAAGTCGATCACATCGATCGAGCTTACTTTCCGCTTCACGAACGGGAAATGATCGTCGCCGCCGGTCGATCCAGCCTCATTCAAGAAAACGTCCGAGTAACCCAGCCGGTGCGCCACCCGCCAAACCTGATCAACCAGCGCCTGATTTGACGTCGCGTCGCGCTTGAAGTGCAATTTCTTGCCGCCCACCAAATCCGCCAGCATAAATGCTTTCACTTTGGACAGGTCGCCGCTGGTGGCCAGGCGCGCCACCATCTCGCGGCTGCCATACACGCTGTCGTCGTCGGACCAATCTTTCGTGGCCTCTTCCCCGTCAAAAAAAGCAATCCACACATTGTAGCGGCCCGGATGCGGACAGAGATTCCGCGCGATTTCCAGCATCACCGCCGTCGAAGACCCCGCATCATCGGCCCCCACAAAATCCGGCAGGATTTTCGTATCGTAGTGCGTGCCCAGCAAAATAATTCCGGGCTTTTCGCCGGGAATTTTCACCACGATATTTTCCATGGATTTGTGGCCGACCGGCGTGTCCACCTGAAAATCGTCGGTGTCAAACTTGCAGCCGTAACTCGTGAGCTCCGTTTTCAGATAGGCCTGCAGCTGCCGAATCGCCGGCGAGTCCGGAGGACGCGGGCCAAAAGCCACTTGCTTGGCGACCTGCTGTAGCGCCCGGTGACCGTCGAACCCCCCGGTCTGCTCCGAGGGAGGGGCGTCGTCCAGCGGTTGCGGACCGGGCAGCGCCTGCGCGGCTGTTAATGCGTCCGCAGCCGACAGCGATGCGTTTGCGGGCGCTTGCGTCGAAGACGGACTCGGCGCAGAACTCTTTACTGCAGAATCGCTGGTGTCCGCCTGAGATTTACAGCCAATCGTCGCGCAGAGCAACAGCACTGCCGCCGCGGCAAACAGCGGCAAGGTCCGACGCGTCATAATTCTCCTCTGTACATAGCCGGTGCAAATGCCCGCGCACATGCTGGCATCAACAACCCGTCACGCCGCGCCCTGCTCCGCCGCCAGCCGTTTGTTGCGTTTGTTCACCACCACGGCCGAGACACCGATACTTATCACATAAAGCGCAACCATCGGCGCCATAAAAATAAGCATGGTGGTAGCATCCGGAGACGGCGTGATAACCGCCGCCACAATCGAAATCACCAGGATCGCGTAGCGAAAATTCTCCCACAAAAATTTCGGCGTAACGATGCCAAACAGCGACAAAAAGAAAACCAGAATCGGCAACTCAAATACGATCCCGAACCCCAGCAGCACCATCAATACCAAATCAAAATAGTCGCTCGTGGTGATCAGCGGCTCAATCGGCCCCACATTGCCCTGAAAGCTGACCAAGAACTTCAACATGTACGGCAGCGCCACGTAATAACCGAACGCAATTCCGCCCAAAAACAGAAAAAACGTCGAAGCCACAAAACCGGAAATCGCACTGCGTTCATGCTTGTAAAGCGCGGGCGCCACAAATAGCCAAATCTGATACAGCACGTACGGCGCGGCGATCACTATTCCCAGGTACACGCCCAGCGTGATGTACAGGTTCAGATAGCCAGCAGGATGCGTGTAAAAAAGGTGCGGATTCTGTTTCGCGGCCGTCAGCGCATCAATAATCGGTTTGGTGACAAATTTGATTAAATACTTGGAAAGCGACACGCCGATCATCGCGCCCGCCGCCAGGGCAATCAGCGAATTGATGATGCGCTTACGCAGCTCCGTTAGGTGCTCGAAAAAGGTCATCGCCCCGCCCGGCTCCTCGTCCTCGTCCACCACGGCGGCCGGACTCGCGGCGTCCAGCCCCGTTCCGGACGTCGCGACGGAGGGTACGGGCGCGATCGCGGTAATTTCCTCAGGCGGGTTGCTGGGTGTCATGAGCGGGATCGTTGGCAGCAACAGCGGCGGTCGAGGGTTCCTGCGGCGCGGTCATTCTGTTCGGCTTGCCCAGAGCATTCTCCAGCTCGGCAGTGTGACTGGCACCGTTGCTGCTCGTTCCGGTGACGTTCTCATCCGTACCGCGGGCGACGGCCTCGGCTACCGGTGTAACTACCAACGCCTCCGTCTCGCGCGTATCATTCGTTGCGCCAGAATCCGTCGCGGCGCCCCCCTCGGCCAACTGGGTATCCGTGCCTGCCGGTGTCCCCAATGTCGCGGGAGCTGCGGGAGTTTGCTGGGCCGCCGCCGCTGCTGACGCGGCCGCCGCCTCAGCGGCCTTTTTGCGCTCCGCCAACATCGTCTGCCGCTCGATATCCCGCATTTCCTGCTCAAAAGCGCTCTTAAAGTCTGTGGACGCCTTGCGAAATTCCGCCATCAACTTGCCCAGCCCCCGGGCCAGCTCCGGCAGCTTGTTCGGCCCGAAGACCACCAAGACAATGATAAACACCACAATCATGTGCGGAATGCTAAGCATGGGATTGAGTAGACGTTTTCGGCACCTATTGCATCATAGAAAGGGTGCCGAGCCCTGTCAAATTACGGATTCCGGCGTGCTATAATCTCATGATACGTGGTCGCGCGAGGTGCGCATGAAACCGGAACACCGCGGGTTAATCCTGGTGGTTGTAGTACTGCTCTTATCCGCCGTACTCGGGGGCATTTACGGCCCCAACGTCAAGGCCACGTCGTCGACCGCGGACGATTACCAAACGTCTCTCCGCGAATTTACCAAGGCTCTCGATGTAGTGCAGGCAAATTACGCCGAGCCCGTGGACGCCGACAAATCCGTGTATCAAGGCGCCATCCCCGGCATGCTGCGCATGCTCGATCCTCACTCCAATTTTTTTGACGCTAAACAATTCGCCTTGCTGCGCGAAGATCAGCGCGGCCGATACTACGGCGTGGGCATGACCGTCGCCCCGCACGAAAACCGCACCATGGTTATGGCTCCGTACGTCGGCGCTCCCGCCTTTAATGCCGGCATCCGCCCCGGCGACGTAATCATGAAGGTCGATGACAAGCCCACGGACGGCTTGAGCACCAGCGAAGTCGCCGACTTGCTGAAGGGTCCTAAGGGCACGGTCGTAAAAATCACCATCGCCCGCGAAGGATTTCCCGAGCAATTCGTCTTCACCGTGACGCGCGATGAAATTCCCCGCCGCTCCGTGGACCTCGCCTTCATGCTAAAGCCCGGCATCGGCTACATCCGCTTTCAGGGTCCTTTCAACGAAACCACGGATCGCGAAATTTCCGACGCCATGCATGAACTGGACGCGCCGTCGCTCGATGGCCTGATTCTCGATATGCGCGGCAATCCCGGCGGCCTGCTTAATGAAGCGGTGGCTGTCAGCGACATGTTCCTGGACAAAGGCCAGCAGATCGTCTCGCATCATGGGCGCAATTCACAGAGTCATTCTTACAGCGCGGTGCGCGGCAATCGCGGCGACACCGTGCCTCTGGTCATCCTGGTCAACAACAATTCCGCTTCGGCCACAGAAATTGTCGCCGGTGCGGTACAGGATCACGACCGCGGATTGATCGTCGGCGAAACCACTTTCGGCAAAGGCTTGGTCCAGACCGTAACCCCACTCAGCGAAAACACCGGCCTCGCTCTTACTACCGCGCGTTACTACACCCCGAGCGGCCGCCTGATTCAGCGCGACTACAAATCCATCTCCCTCTACGAATATCACTACGAACGCAAAGTGCCCGAGCATCCCACGGAGGTGAAGCTCACCGATAGCGGTCGCCAGGTCACTGGCGGCGGAGGCATCACCCCGGACGTAGTTGTCGCCGCTCCCAAGCTGAATAAATTTCAGACCGAGCTGTTCCGCGACGACGTTCTGTTCGGCGCGGAAACCGGCATCGGCGGATTTGCTCGCCAGTTCCTGGGCACCAAGCCCACCATCACCAAAGATTTTCAAGTGGACGACGCGGTGATGAAGTCTTTCCGCGACTATCTCGCCGCGAAAAACGTTCGTTACACCGAGCCGGACATCTCCGAAAATCTCGATTGGATCAAGCGCAAGATCAAGCAGGAAGTCTTCATGTCCACCTTCGGCCAGCAAGAAGGCTTCAAGGTTCTGCTGCTCGCCGATCCCCAGGTTGAAAAAGCCGCGGAGTCCGTTCCGCAAGCGCGCGCTCTCTATCAAAACGCGCGCAAAATCGTAGCCCAGCGCAGCGGGGGCAACACGCTCGAACAACCGTAATCGTCTTTCGGCCGAACTCGTAGGGGCACGGCATGCCGTGCCCGCTCACTCATTCATCTCTTCACGACCATCGAGGTTGCTGCGAAATCGCTGCAATGCATCTTTCCACGCCCGGATCACGTCCACTCCCATTATCGAAAAAGCAGTTGCCTTTCCTGGATAGCGGTGGGAACCCACGCCTCTCGGGCGTGTTTTAGCCCATCAGCGAGGTGCCCCCATGCGTATTTCATTCACCACTTGCATCCTGGCTGGTTCGCTTTGTCTTGCACTCACCGTCCCGACTCTACACGCCCAATCCACTACCACTACCTCCGACTTGCCCACGCAGTTTATTTCGATGGTGTCTGGCGGCGCTCGATCCACCCTTTTCCCCATGCTCACAAGCATCAAATCCGCGCCGATCTCCGCGTCCTTCCAAATAGAGAGTAAGCAAGTTCTTGCCAACGGCTCAACGATTACGGACACCCGCACCGGCAAGATCGCCCGCGACAGCGAGGGCCGCACTTATTTCGAACTCACCACCGTGCGCAGTCTTGAAGCGAATCCGCCATCCTCGACCACTATAAACATTTCCGATCCGGCTCGTCATACCCAATTCCTACTGATGCCCGATACGCACGTTGCCAGACGGTTTGATATGACGCCATTGCACACCGGAGAGGCGCTCCAGCGGCGACCGGTCACGCCAGAAACTGGCACGGCCGCTGCAAGCCCCGCTAGACCGACGGTCGTCAGGTCATCACTTCCGGCCATTCAAAAGGAAAATCTGGGCGTGGAATCGATGGAAGGAATCCCTGTGCAGCATTACCGCGAAACGCAAACCATCCCCGCCGGCCAAATCGGCAATGACCAGGACTTGGTGATCACCAGCGAATTCTGGTATTCGAGAGAACTGCGCTTGAACTTGAAGGCCACGCGCAATGACCCGCGTTTCGGCGCAGAAACCTTAACCGTCAGCGATGTGGATCGCGCCGAGCCCCCGGCTTCGCAATTCGAAATCCCCGCGGACTACACGGTCACCGACGTTCCGCGCAACACCGGGGTTGTTACCCCGAGCGGCGCAGCCGTTCCAGCGGAAAAACCCTGATCCTTCCGCGAACAGCGCCGCCTCCCTGCCGGTGCATTTCCGGATTTTCTCGGAGAAATCATCCTCCGTCATCAGTCAAGTACCCGCCATTGACTCATAAAACGTCACACCTTTTGCGGGTAGACGAAACCCCGGTATGTTGCATCATAATCTGTTGAGCGCGATGACTATGCGTAGACGCACGACTTGGGTAGTCTTGCTGGGCCTGGGTGTTCTTTCCTGTGGCTTACCTGGGACTGTTCAAGGCCAACCTCAGCAGTCCCCGGCGGCGCCGGTGACACAAACCAGCCTGCCGGATGCATCCTCAACCGCGGGATCATCCGCACAGCAGCACTCCGATCAACAATTGCCAGGACGCATCACCGGTACCGTCGTCGATCAGACTGGAGCCGTCGTCGCAGGTGCCCGCGTCAGGCTTACACGCGATGCGCAATCTCCAACCCAGGAAGTGCTGACCGACGACGGCGGTCAATTCACCTTCTTCAACTTGGCTCCCGGTCCCTTTCAGATCTCCATCGCTTCGGTCGGCTTCGCCAACCACACCGCCTCGGGAATCCTGCGTTCCGGCGATAGCTACGCGGTACCGCAAATCGCCTTGATCGTTGCGTCCGATACCACCGAGTTGCGCGTGCTGCTCACGCCAACGGAAATAGCGGAAGACCAGATCAAGGAGCAAGAGAAGCAACGCGTGCTCGGCGTCATTCCCAACTTCTATGTCACCTATGTCCCTAATGCGGTTCCGTTGAGCCCCAAGCAAAAGTTCGAGCTGGCCTGGAAATCCACCATCGACCCCGTGGGCTTCGGAATCACCGGCGCCATTGCAGGAATTCAGCAAGCGCAAAACGACTTCAGCGGCTATGGGCAAGGAGCCGCGGGCTACGCCAGACGCTACGGCGCCGCTTACGGGGACTTGGTTACCGGCACCTTCATCGGAAGCGCCATCTTGCCCTCGGTGCTGAAGCAAGATCCGCGCTACTTTTACAAAGGCACCGGTACCACGCGCTCGCGCATCCTCTATGCCCTCGCCAACGCTGTCATCTGCAAAGGCGACAATGGCCACTGGCAGCCCAATTACTCCAGTATCCTCGGAAGCCTCGCTTCTGGTGGAATCTCGAATCTCTACTATCCGTCGGAGAATCGTAATGACGCAGGGTTAACCTTCGAAAACGCGCTGATCGACATCGGCGCCACCGCCGCCACCAATATCCTGCAAGAGTTCGTCATCAAACGCTTTACCCCAAGCGTCAGCAGCCGCGAAGCCAACAAATCCGGCAGCACCATTGAAGCCCCTTCGGCGACTCCGCCTCCTCCGAGTCACTGACCTCAGATCATCGCTTCTCTGTCGTAAATATTTACTGCGGCGCCTTCGCAAACCACTCCTCGAACCACTCAAGCGTCCGCAGCGCGTAGTCCCGCGCGTCTACGGGTTTGACGAACCAATGCCCCTCATTCGGATAGACCACCAGCTTGGTCGGCACATGCAAATCCGCGAGCGCGTGCCACCATTCCACCGACTGTTCCATCGGCACCTCGCCGTCCCGGTCGCCAACCAAAATCAGCGTCGGCGTCTTCACCGCCTTGACGAAGTGCATGGGATCGCTCTTGGCGTACACCGCCGGATCGTCGTACACCGACGCCCCAAAAAACGGAATCATCCACCCATCGATGTCGTTCAGCCCGTAGTAGCTGAGCCAGTCCGAAAGGCCCGCGCCTGCCACCGCCGCCGCGAAGCGCTGTGTTTGCGTCTCCGCCCACATGGTCATGTATCCGCCATAGCTATGTCCGTAAATCCCCAAGCGCTTGCTCTCGATCGGATACTTTTTCAAAAGCTCATCCACCCCGGCCATGACGTCCCGGTAGTCGCCGCCGCCAAAGTCCTTCACGTTTCCCCGCGTAAACGCTTCTCCCTGTCCATAGCTGCCGCGCGGATTCGAGCACAGTGCAAAATACCCCATCGCCGATTGCGGCCCCATAAAGCGCTCGTCCCAGCGGGACATGCACGCTGCCGACGGTCCACCGTGTACATTCACCACCAGCGGATACGTCTTGCCAGCCGCAAAATCCTTGGGCAGCATCAGCCACCCTTGCACTCGCGTCCCGCCGTTCATCCAATGCACAATGCGCATCTCGCCCCACGCCGGCTTGACGTCGGCGTTCAGCCGCGTGAGTTGTTTCCAGTTGCCAATCGGTCCCGCCCATACTTCCGCTGGCGCGCTCGCCGATTGCCGCACGATCGCAGTGATTACGTTATCGCCACTGAAGGACCGGCCCGGCGCCCACGCCGTGCCTGCTGGGGTCGCCACCTCTTCGCCTGTCCACAGCGTCTGCACCGCGCCCCCTGCGACGCTGACGCTGCCAAAACCGGAATTGCCATCCACATTTTCCGCAAAGGTAATGCGCTCAGGCCCTGTCCATGCCAGTGCTGAGGGCGACGCCTTGATGTTAGGCGTCAGATTTCGTGCCGCGCCTCCCGCAATCGGCACCACGAAAATATCGCCGCCGGTCGAACCTTCGTCGCTCATCAATCCTTCGATGAACGCTACATTCTTTCCATCGGGAGACACGCGCGGGTCCGCGATCTGCAGTTTCGGCTTGTAAATCTCGCGCATCTCTCCGCTCTGCGCACGCGCAAAATACAGTCGCGCCACATACCAATTCGCGTCGCCAGCGCCGTGCGCCGCCGTCGCCACCCAGCCTTGCCCGTCCGGCGTCCACTCATACTCGTAAATGTACATATCCGCGGGTGTGACTTGCGCCAAATGGTTTGTGGCCAAATCCAATGTTGCAATCCGCTGCTCGTAAATCTTCTCGTCGATCTCTCCTGACAATGGCGTCATCGGCTGCAACGGGCCCGCCACGCGCGGCATCCCCTCAATGAAAAGTAGCGCCAGCTTTGAGTCATCCGGAGAGAAGCGCAGCGTCGCAACATAACCTTTCAATTCCGCATGTTTCGTTAGCGCGCTACCGTCCATCCCCGCGGTCCACACTTGCGCGGCGGGAACGTCGCCAGGAAGATCCGCGATGAACGCGACGCGCTTACTATCCGCGGACCACGCCACATCGTGCAGCGCAAGGCCGCCCTCCACCGCAATCGCCTGCGAAGGCCCGCCACCCGCCGGAATCACCGCGAGTTTTCCATCCACAACGTAAGCCACTTGCGTTCCGTCCGGCGACAGCGCCACCTCTCCAATCCTCTTGGCGTGCGGCATGGAATCCAGCACCACAGCAGCACGAGAAGGCATGGCGTCAGAATGCGTACCGCTTCGCTCTTGCGCAACGCCGGGCACGCAACAGCAAATCGCCATCGCGGCGCACAACATCGCCGAGTAACGCCCGCGCACGTTAGTTTGGGCCGCCACTGTCGAACCTCGGAACGATTTTCGCTCTTCGCCTGACATCATCGCTTCCATCCCAGCTCCTTAAAATGTCGCAGCAGCATTGGTAATATACATGAACTGTCCGAGCCACTCGCCGCGCGCATTGTGGACCGCCGAGGCAGAGTGTAGGCTGTCCGCTGACCGAGAGCGCTAAATGAAAATTACGCCTGCTGCGCGGGCCAATATTCGGAGTAAACCGATGCCCTTTAAGAAAGTTTTTCTGTTGGCGGGCCTTTTTGCCATTACCACCTGCGCCCAGCAAACCACGCCACCACAGCCGCCCGCCCAGCCGACGCTACCCTACACCCCAAGTCTCGACCTCGCCTCCATGGATCGCAAAGTCGACCCCTGCGTGGACTTCTACGAATACTCCTGCGGCGGCTGGCGAAAGTTAAATCCCATCCCGCCCGACCAAACCGGCTGGAGCGTTTACGGCAAATTGTATGAAGACAATCTGAACTATCTTCGCGTCATTCTCGAACAAGCTGCCGCCGCAACCAATCGCGACGCCGTCACGCAGAAAATTGGCGATTACTACGCCTCTTGCATGGACGAAGCTGAAGTAGATAAATTAGGCGTCAAGCCGTTGCAATCGAATTTATCCGCCATCGCCAGTCTACAGGGCACAAAACAACTTCCCGCGTTGCTGGCGGCTCTGCAGCTCGAAGGCACCTCCGCTTTGTTCAACGCCTCGCCCACCCAGGATCCCGACAATTCCGATGCCGTAATTATGGATATTTCCCAGGGCGGTCTCGGCCTCCCGGATCGCGATTACTACCTCGAGGACGACGCCAAATCGAAAGAAACTCGCGAACAATACTTGCGCCACGTTCAGAAAATATTTGAACTGCTGGGCGATTCTCCGGACACCGCCAAAATCAACGCCGCCACGGTGATGCGCATCGAGACCAGCCTGGCAAAAGCCTCGCTCACCCGCGTCGAACGTCGAGATCCTTATAAGCAGAAAAACAAAATGAGCCCGCCGGACCTCGCCAAACTCACGCCGGACTTCGATTGGAACGCCTATTTCACCGCCGCCGGTGCCCCGCAATTTCCCATACTCAACGTCGATTGGCCGGACTTCCTCAAGGACGTCGATGCCCAGCTGAAATCGAATTCGGTGCAAGATTGGAAGAGTTATCTCCGATTTCACGTTGCCAACTCTCACGCGCCATTTTTGTCTTCCGCCTTCGTGAATGAAGACTTCGCGTTCTACCGCAAATACCTGCGCGGCGCCACGGAGCTTCAGCCCCGCTGGAAGCGCTGCGTTAGCTACGTCGATGGAGATTTGGGAGAAGCTTTGGGACAGGCCTACGTGCAAAAGACTTTCCCGCCAGAACTCAAGGCCGCCACTGTGGAAATGACCCGCCGCATCGAAGCCGCCATGGCGCTGCGCATCCAGCAACTAGACTGGATGAGCCCGCAAACCAAACAACAAGCGCTGGCGAAACTGCACGCCATTCGCAACAAGGTCGGCTATCCCGATAAATGGCGCGACTACAGCTCCCTCAACATCGTCCGCGGGCAATTTTATGGCGACGATGTGCGCGCCACCGAATTCGAGGTCCATCGCCAACTCAACAAAATCGGCAAACCGGTTGACCGCGGCGAATGGGGCATGACGCCGCCCACCGTCAACGCCTATTTCGATCCGCAAATGAACGACATCAATTTCCCTGCCGGTGTTCTCCAGCCGCCCCTATACGACGCCAAGATGGACGACGCCCCGAACTACGGAAACACCGGTTCCACCATCGGTCACGAGCTAACCCACGGATTTGACGACCAGGGCCGAAAATACGATGCGCAGGGAAACTTGAAAGATTGGTGGACCAAGGAAGACGCCGAGCAATTCGTCAAGCACTCGGACTGCGTCGTCGATCAGTACGCGCAATACGTCGTCGTGGACGACATCCACATCAATTCCAAGCTCACAGAAGGCGAAGACGTCGCCGACCTCGGCGGGACCATCCTCGCCTATATCGCCTGGAAGGACGCCACCAAAGATATGACTCTCAAAGACCGCGACGGCCTCACGCCGGACCAGCGCTTTTTTATCGGCTTAGCACAGTGGGCCTGCGAAAATACCCGCCCAGAAAATGAACGCGTCCAAGCCATAACCGATCCCCACTCCCCAGGCAAGTACCGCATCAATGGCGTCGTCGTGAACATGCCCGAATTCGCCACCGCCTTCGCCTGCAAACCCGGCCAACCCATGGTCAAGCCGCCAGAAAAAATCTGCCACGTCTGGTAGCTCATGTGGAACCCACGCGGAGTGCTGCGGTTTGCCCTGAACGATTATGCGAAGGGCTTGACGCCGTTTTTTCGCGGTAAGCACAGCCGCGTCCGTTCGGCCTTCGTAGCGAGATGCTGCTATCCCAAGGGTGTCGTTGTTGTATTGAACGATCCCTCCGTTGCGGTTTGATTTGGGGTTGACAGACGCCCTTCTTCCCTGCTTTTATCGTCGGGAACCATGGCACGGACAATCGTTTGTCTTTCTGATAACGCGGCATTCGTAACGGAGGGATCGTGAAGCTGAAATTGCTCCTGTGTTCGTCTTGTGCCCTACTTTTCCTCTCCATGTCGTCAAATGCGCAGCGGGATCAGGACGCGCGGCTGTGGCTGACCACACCCGACCGGACTGCGCTGGTAGCGCTGCAGCCCGCCGCGCTGCACTTTTCGTCGGAAGCGGGCCCGTCGCCGGTTCTCACAGTTGATGATGCGCAGCACTTCCAGTCGATCGATGGCTTTGGCTTTGCGCTGACCGGAGGAAGCGCACAGCTACTAATGCACATGGGTACTGCGCAACGGGCTGGCCTGCTGAAGGAATTATTCACCACCGGTGGCAACGGAATCGGAGTGAGCTATCTCCGAGTGAGCATCGGCGCTTCCGACATGAATGAGCGCGTGTTTTCCTACGATGACTTGCCGCAGGGCGAGACCGATGTGGATATGGCGAAATTCGACCTGGGACCGGACCGCGCGGATGTCATTCCGATGCTGAAGGAGATTTTGGCAATTGCGCCGGGGATCAAGATTCTGGGATCACCCTGGTCCGCTCCGGCGTGGATGAAGACCAACGATGACGTGAGGGGCGGTGAGCTCAAGCCGGAATATTATGCTGTGTTCGCCAAATATCTTGTCAAGTATATCCAAGCCATGCGCGCCGATGGCATCACGATTGACGCGATCACGGTGGAGAATGAACCCCTGAATCCCAAGAACACGCCGAGCATGGTGATGTTCGCGATGCAACAGGATACGATCATTGCCCATGATCTGGGTCCTACATTTCAAAAGGCGGGAATCCGCACGAAGATTCTGCTCTATGACCATAACCCGGATGTATTGTCCTATCCCCTCTCGATTCTCGGCGATCCTGACGCAAGCAAGTATGTGGACGGAACGGCGTTTCATCTTTACGGCGGCGACGCAAGTTTGCTGGCACAGGTGCACGATGCGTATCCGAACAAGAACCTCTATCTAACCGAGCAATCGGTGACCGAGCGGCGCTCCGGGGGGCCCCTGGGAATTGCGGAACCGGTGCGCCGCGTGATGATCGGCGCGACGCGGAATTGGTGCCGCAATGTGCTGCTGTGGAATTTGGCTGCCGATCCTCAGAATGGTCCGCATACCAACAATGGGGGATGCACCGGATGTTCAGGGGCTATTACCCTGAGCGGCGATTCTGTAAGTAGGAATGTTGCTTATTACGTGCTCGATCATTTCTCGCAGTTTGTACCTCCGGGATCAGTGCGCGTGGCGTCGACTGAGCTCGAGCAGTTGGCCAGCGTCGCCTTTCTTACTCCTCAGCACAAGATAGTGCTGGTGGTTTCGAACACGGGGAATTTCGAAAAGTCCTTCGCGGTGAAGTACCAAGGCAAATTCTTCCAGACCACCTTACCGCCGGAGTCCGTAGGAACTTATGTCTGGTAGGCGCGCGCTCCAGGCAAACCGAAAGTCATTCTTGGCCAGAAGTCTGCTTCGACGAGGGCTGGCTACCAACCCATTTGGCCCATCCGCCTAAGGATAATCGCGCTGTAGTTATTCATGCGCTCGGGTCGTCGCTTCAGGGGAGCTGGTAAAATTGCCGCGAGCCGTGCCGCCTGTTGCCGGCCAATCTTCCGCGCTGCGGTTTCGTCGTAGTAACGACACGCCGCCTCTGCACCATAAATACCAGGGCCCCATTCCACCACGTTCAGGTATATCTCCAGAATGCGCTCTTTGCCGAGAAAGATTTCGGCCACCGGTACTAGTGAGGCCTCCACGCCCTTGCGGAGGAAGGAGCGGCCCGTTCCGAAAAATAGGTTTTTTACCAGTTGCTGCGTAATGGTGGAAGCTCCGCGGCTGCGCTCGCCCTCCAAATCGTCTTCGGCGGCGATTTCGATCTCGTGCCAATCAAATCCATGATGCTGATAGAAGCGCGCGTCCTCTGCGGCGACTACCGCGTGCTGCAGGTCGGCCGAGATTTCGCTGATCGGAATGAAGTCGTAGCGTTTGCGATACGGCTTGTCGTGAATCCAAGCCTGCAAGCGCCGCTGCATGTGCACTGCGGTTGTCGGTGGGTCGATCCACCGGGCGGACACCAGCATCAGCGCGGCAAGCACCCAAAGAAGCACCACGCCAATGGCCAAGCCGATCGCCAGGCGAATACCCAGGCGAACGTCCAGCCATCGAACAAAGGGTCGGTCGAAGACTGTCCGAACAGGTGCCCCGGTTTCTGCAGTCTTGATCTCTGTGGTCTTGGTGTCTGAAGTCTTGGTGTCTGTGTTCTCTGTTTCCGGCATTGCAGTCACCGTTCAGCATGATAGCCCGTGCTGGGTTGCCGCTCATGCACGATCTCGTGCACTCGAATACAGCATGCTGTTCTACTCCGTCCACTCTGGACACAGTTCCGCGCGCCCGAAGTTCCCAAGTTTGGAAACTTTTTCAACGTCTGTTAATATCGTTAGGCTGCTTTAGGGGCGTGTAGCTCAGCTGGGAGAGCGCGTCGTTCGCAACGACGAGGCCGCCGGTTCGATCCCGGCCACGTCCACCATCTTCTTCTTCAACTTCTCACCGGCCTCGCCCTAGCGATCCTCCGTCTCAGCAATCTCATTCCAAACCGTTTAACCCAACGCAGCACCGCGCTACGTCCGCCGCCAAAAAATCCCAATTATTCCTTTGACAGGTTAGGTAGCACCGCGTACAATTACTCTTGTAGAGAACTACGCCTCGTCTCTCGGTAAGACCCAAACAACAATCGGTCGTAAATCTCGCAAAAACTGTAGCGCAGGGCGCTTGCTTCTGAGTCCTGCGGCCTTTTCCGCGCCCGTGACTCTCAATCGGGGGAAGACCGAAGTACGCAAAGACTGACACGATTCACGCGTGCGCATTGGCTGAGGGAAGGTGACTAGCTACATAACCGAAATCCCCCTAAACCCAGTAGAATGAACACTTGCGAAACAGCAACAAAACAAAAGACTTTAACTTCCCTGGAATGAACACTTACAGAATTCGCGCTAGTGGGCCCCACTTCGCAATCTGTCGCTCAATCGCGCGGCACGGGACATTTCCTCCGCAGGACCTCGGTAGGCCCTCCCAAGCGCCGCGCAACATCATCCACGGCCTCTAGGCCAGCCATGTCCTAGCCAGTTCGATCGCCCGACCGACCGCCGAAGCGTCCGCCAGCTTCCCGCGTGCAAAGTCCTTCGTGCCGCCGCCCTTCCCGTCAACCTCGCCAAGGACCCGCTTCAAAAGCACGGCCATGTCGCGCCCTTCAGCCGGATGTTGCGCGAAGAGTATCTGCCCAGTATCGCTGGCCGCCACCAAGGCAACCACGCGTTCCCTTTTGGCAAGCGCGGCAGCAAATAGTCCCGGGAAATCCGGATGGACACCCTCCAACACGCGCTCGACCACGCAAAGTCCATCGCCAGCCGCGACCGCGGAATGCAGCGTCAGCGCCGCCCCAGCCTCCGCCAATTGCTGCAAAGAGCCGCGCAGCGCGGCAAAATGCGCATCGCGCTCGGCGACGACGCGTTCGGCAGCGGCGTGCACCTCGTCCGGAGCACACTGCAAAGCTTGCGCCGCGTCGCGCAACTGCCGAAAATCCGCGCGGGCCAAGCGCTCGGCGCGGCGTCCACTAACGAATTCCACGCGCCAGTCCCCGCGCACCTTGCTGCGCCGCCGCACCAGCACCAGCCCGATCTGACCGGTAGAGCGCACGTGCGTGCCGCCACATGGTTGATAATCGGCGCCTACAATCTCTATCACGCGCAGCATGCCCTCGCGCTCGATTCGCTTGCGCACCCCGCGTTCGGCCAGTTGCTCCGGCGTGGCGTAGTGCACGTGAAGATCGCGATTCTCAAAAATAATGTGATTCGCGGCGCGCTCGATTCCTTCCAGTAACTCGTCGGACGGCTCCGGCCCGCGGAGGTCGATAGTGCAAATCTCTTCGCCAAGGTGAAAGGAGACCGTAGGCAGCCCAGCGCGCTCCTGAAACACCGCCGAGAGCAAATGCTGCCCGGTATGCTGTTGCATGTGGTCGAAACGGCGTGGCCAGTCCACGCACCCGGCTACCGCGGCGCCCTCGTCCAATTCGCGATCCACGATGTGAATCACTTCGTCGCCCTCGTCCTGCACCTCCAGGACGCCGGCGTCTCCCAGCTTTCCGAAATCATGCGGCTGTCCGCCAGACGCCGGATACAGTGCGGTGCGGTCCAGCACCACCGCCCACGCCGTCTGCGTCCGCCCCGCCTGCAGGTTCGGAGGCACGGCCTCGCAACTGAGCACCTTCGCGGTGAACTCCCGCACGTAAGCATCGTCGTAATAAATGCGCTGTGTAGCCATAAACGCCGATTTTATCACAGCCGCTTTTGCGGACCTGCGTCGGCCAAATTCCGCAAATCGCTACTCGATCCGGAAAGGTGCGTGACTCGATACTCCAGACAGCACACCGCGTCGCGACGGCATCTCAATACAGGGTAAAATGGATATGAGGGTAAACTAGCCGCATGGCCGTGCGCCTCATCGCTTTGGACATTGACGGCACGCTGCTCGATAGCCGCTGGCGTGTCCCGGAAGCCAATCGCCTGGCGGTTGCCGAAGCCGCGCGCCGCGGCATTGAAGTGGCGCTGGTCACCGGACGCCGCTACGACTTCGCCATGCCCGTAGCGCGCGAACTCGACGCGCCCCTCACCATGATCGTCAACAACGGCGCGCTGGTGCGCACCCACGACGGGCAAACGCACATTCGGCACGTCCTGCCCGCGGAAACCGCGCGCAAAGTTTTGCAACTGACGCTGCCGTGGCGCGATGGCGCCGCGCTCATTTTCGATCGTTTGCGCGAAAAGCAGGTAATGCTCGAATTGCTCGATCCCAACGACACGTTGCGATACTCCTACTACGCGCGCAATCGCGACTTCATCGGCGTGGCGAATCCGCTGGAATCCTGCCTGACGGAAGATCCGATTCAAGTGATGTTCTCCGGCCCCGTTGGGGAAATGCGCCAAGCCGAACAACTGTTGCGCGCCGCGCCCTTCGCCGCGGAGTACGCGCTGGCTACCACGATCTACGAAAACAAAGACTTCGCCATGATCGACGTCCTCAATCCCATCATCACCAAAGGCGTGGCCCTGGCCGAATGGGCCGCGCTGCGCGGCATTGCTCGCGAAGAAGTGCTGGCCATCGGCGACAACCACAACGACCTTGAGATGCTCACCTTCGCCGGCATTCCCGTGGTCATGAGCAATGGCGTTTCTGCGTTAAAGTGTTTCGGCTGGCATCAGACCGGCTCTAACGACGAAGGCGGAGTCGCTGCCGCCATCGAGCATTTCGTGTTGCGCGAGGCCGCTTCATGCGTCTAAAGCACGCCATTCTAGCCCTGGCGGCAAGCTGCGGGGCGCTGCTCGCGACTCCGTACGGCGCGCGCGCCGACAACATCGTTCTCAAAAACGGCCAGCGCCTCAATGTCACCGGATATCAACTCATCGACGGCATCTACCACCTGCAGATGAATGGGGGTTTCGTAGACGTTCCGTTCGACGAAGTTGCCGCCATCGAGCCCGAGGATCAATTTGCCGCGCCACCACCGCCAGCGCCGCTTTTGTCGATGAAAAACCATTATCGTGATTTGGTGGAAACTTCCGCCGCGCGTTACCGGGTGGACGCCGATCTGATCAGCAGCGTGATCGCCACGGAATCCAATTTCAACGCGCGCGCCGTCTCGCGCAAAAATGCCCGCGGCCTGATGCAGCTGATGCCGGAAACCGCGGCGAAGCTCGGCGTGCGCAACGTCTTCGACCCGCAAGAAAATATCGACGCTGGCACGCGCTACCTCGGCAACCTGCTGCAGCGCTATCGCAACGACTTGTCCCTGGCGCTGGCGGCGTACAATGCCGGCCCGGAGCGCGTCCAGCAATACGGCCGCGTGCCCCCGTTCGCCGAAACCGTTTCGTACGTGCGCAGAGTGCAGCGCACCTACCAGAACACCAAGTCCGCACAGTCCGGCAAAAACAGCCCGGTGCCGGAAGCCACCTCGTTCATCACAAATTCCGTAGCGAGTTCCCCTGGGGTCACAACAGGAACTTCCTCCGCGACGTCATCCGGAAATTCGCCCGGCACTTCGTCCGGCACTTCCCTGCCGGCGAACGCTTCCGCCGCGCAACCCGCACCCGCGTTGCAACCATAAACAGCTGCAAGCGCGACGCTGACGAATCATTAATCAGAAAGCTCTGCGTCCGTTCGGAGAATTAAAATTTACTGCAAAGCTGCAGTGGTTTGCTGCGCGGTGACTCGCCTGCCAGCAACTACTATTGCTGCGGAGGATTTTGCGGCTGCGACGTGGGCGGTGTGCCGCCTTGCGGCGCACCTGAAGTAGGAGCGGGCGCGCCTGTGCCGGGCGCTGTTGGCGTTGCGCCGAAGCCCGGCGTAGTTCCTACCGGCGTGCCGATACCCTGCGTGCCCGGAGCGTTCAGCTGCTGCAATGCTGCCGCGGCGTCCTTCGCGGGATTCCAGACAAATTCAAAGAGCAGATAATTCTTGGCTTTTTCATAAACCTTGATGGAGTGCCGATTGATCTTGCTCCCGACCCCGATGATGTTGCCGCCAACGATATTCGAGGTGTCCGGCAGGTCGGTGACCGGCGGGTTCAAGTAGGGGTCCAGCGCCGGATCGAGAGGCTGCCCGTTGCTATCCAACAAATTATTCCCCGACGAATTGTAGGCAGAAAAATTGCTGCTCGTAGATCCAAAACCGCTGCTGCTCGTCGAGCCGAAGCTGCTGGTGTTGCTCGAGCCGAAGCCGCCGCTGCTATTCGTCGATCCGAACCCGCTCGAACTGCTCGAGCCAAATCCGCTGCCGCTCGATGATCCGAAGCCTCCGGAAAAACCGCTCGCTCCCGGCAGCGACGGCGATTGGCCGTTGGCGCCCGCCAGCGCGGACACCGGGGTGCCCAATCCGCCGGTGCCCGGCAACGGATTCTCCGGCGGCTTGAGGCTGCCAATCAGCTGCCCCGCGGGACCGACGAAAATCAGCCGCCACGATCCGTCTTCTTTGTTCATCGGATCTTTGTAGGCCTGACGCATGAAACGGATGGAACCGGTCTTGGGCTTGGTCAGATCGTCGAGGCTGGTGGGAAAATGCCCGAGCTTGGTGTTGTAGAGTTTCACCGCGCGCGCGTACTGTTTGCCGCGCCAGATCATTTCCTGTTCCTTCTCGCGGCGTCCTTCGGTCAGGATATTGGGCGCCACCGTCATCGCGGTCGCCGTCAGCAGCGCCACGGAAAACATAATCAGCAAAAGCGCATAGCCCCTTTGTGCGCGAAAACGTCGCGCATGTGGTCCTTGCGCATATTTTTGCGAAAGAAAATGTGGCAACTTCAAACCTTGTACGGCACTATTCGCTTGAGAAGGGATCGACATGCTCATGCCGTCGGCGGCCCGCTCTTGTCAGGATCCACCGTTTTGGTGTTGCGCAAACCCGTGGACATATCCTGGAATTCGATTATGCCGTTGTTCACCTGCGTGATGCGGTAGCGCCCCAGGAGCGTGTCGCCCTCACCGACCACTTGCACTTCCCCGTCAACCGACAAAAATGCGCGGCGCGCCGTGCCGTTAGGAACCGTGCCGTAGCCAAAGAAGCTTACATTCCCCGGCCACGTCGGCGGGACGTCAGGTACCTTCGGAGGCGGACCCACGATCACGTGTTTTCCATTTTTATCGGCTATCTGCGTGGGAGTTGTTGCTATGGGCTCGGCTTGCATGCTGAAGGGATTTCTTCCCGAGCTCTTGTATTCCGTTTTCTGGGCGTCGGTAATTTTCCGCCAATGCAGTTCCGGATTTTCCACCGGCAAGGGCTGGTAGGCTTTAACCACAAATTGCGAATCTGCGATGCCGGGCATGGGCTTACCGCTCTCCAGATACCAGACCAGAGCAGCGACCACTACCAGGGCGGCGAGAGCGGCGAGTTGTTTCTGCTGTTTCGTCATACCGTTCGGAAATACGTCTTCATATGTAGCAGAACGCGCACCGCGCCACCGGCCGAGTGGCTCTGAGAATCGCTGGCCACGGTAAGCGCATCGACTTCATAAACATTTTCGGAACGCTGCAGTCCGTTCAAAAAGCGCACCACGCTAGCGTAGTCGCCGTTGACCGTGGCGTCCATATCTACCATTTCGAGATTCCTGTTCGGAACCGGGAACTGTTTGAAGGTCACGGAATCCAAATGCAAAGAGGACTTGCTGGCGATGGTCCCTAGCTCGGCGAGGACCGCGGAGGAGCTGGTATTCGCGGGGCGCAGGGAGTGCTCGAACTTGTCGCAATCCTGCTGCGTGGTCGGCATCTTTTGCTTAATCTCTTCGGCGCGCCGGATATCCGCGCGCAGCAACTCAAGTTCTTGAACCTCGCTTGCCAGTTGCTGTTTGGGCGTGTGCGGCGCCGAAGACAGTCGCCAGCCATAGGCTGCCAACGCCAAGTCCGCGCCAATCAGCAAGGTCAACCCCGCGATAATCAATCTTTTCCGAACTATGAATTGGCGCTCCATCAGATCCTCGAGTACACCACGTCCAGGTCCACGGTCTCGCGGTCGCCTTGTTCGCCGTTCTGCGCGGTCTTGTCGCTGACCAATTGCACGTTGCTAAATTCTTTGGACGATTCCAGCGCGCGAAGGAATTTAAGTTTGGCTTCCTCGCTGCTGGCGCCGACACGCAACTTGACGAGTATCCGCCCTTTCACTTGCGCAGGCTCCACGTTGAGGATCCGCACGCCGCCGGGCATCACCTGCTCCAGGTCCATAAACATCAGCGTCCAATTAAAACTTCGCGCGTCGATGATGGAATTGAGAAACGCCGCGCGGTCATGCAGGCGGGCATTTTCCGGGTCGGTAAAAAAGCGTTCCAGATTGTTGCGTTCGATCTCGCTGGCGGCCAGTTTCTGCCGCGTATCCGCGGTTTGCGCGCGAAATTCCGCATCCGCCTTGCGCACGGAATAGACGTGCCAGCCCAGGGCGAGAAAAGTGATGGCCCCCAGAACTCCGATAAGGCCGGCGCCCACGATGAAACGCCGGTGCGTTTGCAGGGCGTTGGTGGCGAGATTGAGCTGTATCCTCATCCGTAGTTACTCCAAAACGGTTACTCCGAAAAACCTACGCAAGCACTGCGGTTACTAGTTTCGATGCAACATCCAGCCAACTAGTCCCTCGAGTTCGCGGTCCGCCAGCGGCTTGGCATCCGACGGGAAACGGCCATCGGCGGCAGCGGTCTGCATGAGCGAGCGAACTTCGCAATGAAATTCATCTTCCAGCGGCCGCAGAAACTCCGTCAGCCGGTTGCCAAGACCGGCCACACGCACGGAATGAATGCCTTCGTGCCAGGTATCCTGATAATAGGCCGCGACGGGATAGATTTCTTCCAGCAACATTTCCGGTGTGAGCGCATTATCGCGCGCCGGCAATTCCGTGCAGCGATATCCGCGCAAAACGCCTTCGCGCACGATGGCGGTGGTGAGCGACGAGCCCGAAACGCGAGCCAGCAGCGTGGGCTTTTGTTCTTCCAGCAACGCCACAGCCGCGAGCGAGGAATTCAGCACCACGCCAGGATGCAACCCCGCGCCTTCCGCCAGGCCTTCGTATTCACGGATGATGCGCAGCCGGGCCAGCGCGGTCACCACATCCACGCCATCCTCGTGCGGCGCCTGGCGCATGTAGGAAATCAGCGTCTCATCGGCTTCAAACGGCACGCTCTTTTTAAGCTTCCAGCGCAGCATGGGATAGGCTTCTTGCGGCGAACGCGGAAATTGATCGAAGTGCTGCAAGAAAACGCGAATCACCGGGTCCGGCAGAATCAGCGCGATGGATTCATCCTTGGCGCGCAAGCGGTCGAACACGCTATTGACCGCGGCTTTTACCGCGGTGGGGTTGGCGATATTGGTTTCCACAGCGGACGGCAGCAGCGCGCCTTCCGGCAATTCCTCGATGGCGAAGCCGTCCAGCGAGCCGGTGCGCGTCCAGCGCGCGCCCGCCACGCGATTGGGGGCAATTTCCAGCGCCAGCGGCGGATGCGGACTGGCGTCCAGCCAGCGCGTCACCTTGCGCACGAATGCGCTCTTGTAGATGCCCTGACGAAATGCGGCTGTGCTCGTGGATGCCATGTTTATCCGAAAAGTTTAGTTGGCCAGCGTTTCTTCAACGAACGTGACCTTGTTGATTTCTTTTACGCTGGTCTGGCCTTCGCGAATTTTGTTCAAACCGCTTTCGCGCAGCGTGACCATGCCTTCTTCACGCGCCACGCGCTTGATTTCTGAAGTGGGCCGCCGGTCTACGATCATTTCACGAATGCGGTCGGTCAGGTCCAGCAGTTCGCAGATGGCGGTGCGCCCATGGTAACCGGTGCCGGAACATTCGAGGCAGCCCGCGCCCTCGGCAAAGACCACGGAGCCCCACACTGCGGGATCCAGTCCGGCCTCTTTCAGTTCCGCGGTCGTGTACTTTTTGGGCTGTTTGCAATTCACGCAGACCACGCGCACCAGCCGCTGGGCCATGATGCAGTTCAGCGCGGACACAAAGTTATACGGTTCGACGCCCATGTTGATGAAGCGACCGATGACGTCGGTGACGTTGTTGGCGTGCACGGTGGTGAATACGAGGTGACCAGTAAGCGCGGATTGAATGGCGATTTGCGCGGTCTCCTGGTCGCGGATTTCGCCAACCATGATCTTGTCCGGGTCGTGGCGCAGGATGGAGCGCAAGCCGCGGGCGAAGGTCAAACCTTTTTTCTCGTTGACGGGAATCTGGGTGATGCCGCGCAGCTGATATTCCACGGGATCTTCGATGGTGATGATCTTGTCTTCGTCGCTCTTGATTTCGTTGATGGCCGCGTACAGCGTGGTCGTTTTGCCGGAGCCGGTGGGACCGGTGACCAGCACCATGCCGTAGGGTTCGCGAATGTAGCGGCGAAATTTCTTCATTTCGTCGGCGGAGAAACCCACGACGTCGAGGCTCAGGTTGGTGAACTTTTCCGAAAGTGTTTCTTTGTCCAACACGCGGAGCACGGCGTCTTCGCCATGGCTGGCAGGCATGATGGAGACGCGCAGGTCGATGAAGCGGCCTTTATATTTAACGCGGAAACGGCCGTCTTGCGGGACGCGGCGTTCGGCGATGTCCAAATCGCTGAGCACCTTGATGCGCGAAATCAAATTGGAGTGCCATTCCTTGGACATGTTCTGCATGGCGTACTGCAGCACGCCATCGATGCGGTACTTGACGGCCACTTCGCCGTCGCGTGCTTCGATGTGAATGTCACTGGCGCGGCGCTCGAGCGCGGTAAAGATAATGGTTTCCACCAGGCGGACGACGGGATTTTGCGCGGTGTCTCGCGTAAGGCGATCGCCGGAAATGGTTTCGTCGCTCTCGACATCTTCCTTGGAGACTTGCAGCGTGAACGCTTCCGTGGCTTGTTCCAGCACGCGCTGCGATTGTTCCGTGCGCTTCAGTAAATCGCCGATTTGCCTGGGCGTGGCCACCTTGATGGAAAGCTTTTTGCCGAGCAGCAGCGGAAGTTCATCGCTGAGCAACACCAGGCTCGGGTCGGCCACCGCAATGGACAAAGAGTTGTTCTGCAATTCCAGCGGAACAAAGTTGTAACGGAACATCAAGTCCGCGGGAATGGTGCGAAAGAGTTCGGGATCGATGCGTTGTTCGTTCAAATCCACAAACGGACAACGATAGCGCTGCGCCAGTTTGCGCGCTATCTCCCGCTCGTTCATTAGCGGTTCCCCGCCGGCGGGTGGCAAATTGTGTTCGGGACTAGCCATAGGATTCCTTATTTTGCGCCCTCAGTGGAGAAGGAGAAAATTGGCAAATAGAGTGAGATCAAAATAAACGCCACCAGCAGGCCCATGAATACCAGCATGATGGGTTCGATCAACGCGATCATGGTGGTGAGCCGTAGGTTCACTTCGTCTTCATAAAACTCCGCAACGCTGGTGAGCATGGGCGCGAGGGCGCCGCTGGACTCGCCTACTTCGATCATGTCCAGCGCCAGGTCCGGCATCACACCTTTGGAGGCTAGCGCCTGATGCAGAGACTCCCCTTCGCGGACCATCTGGGTAGTTTCGGCGACGGTATTGCGCACCAGGCGGCTGGTGATGGCGTCGGAGGCGGTGCTCAGCGCAGCCACCAGCGGCGTGCCGCCGGTCAATAGCGTGGCCAAAGTGCGCGAAAACTGCGCCACCTGAAACTTCAGCATGGTGTCGCCAATCATCGGGAGGCGAAACTTCATGCGATCGAACGCCGCGCCACCTTCCTCCGAGCGCGACCACATGAACAGCAAAAAGATTCCGAGGAAAAAAGCGGCGATCAACCCCAGCACCACGTAGCGATAATCCACGGTGATCGCTATGAGGAGTTTGGTGGGGCCGGGAAGCTCGGTGCCAAGGTCTTTATAGAGCAGGGAAAATTTGGGGATAACCACGGTTACCAGGTAGGTGACGATAACGGCCGCGACGGTGATCAGTAGCGTGGGATAGACCAAAGTGGCGATGATTTTCTTGCGTACCCCGGTGCTCACACGCTGGTACGCGATGTAATACTCCAGCACGCCGGAAAGATTTCCGCTCTTCTCGCCGGCCAGAATGGCTGTGGAATACACTTTGGAAAAAACGCCTGCTTCGTCGACTGCCTCGGAGAGCGACTTCCCTTCGCGCACGCGATCGCGAATCTGGGTGACCACGGGGCGAAGCTTGGGGGTGGTGGCGCGTGTGGAGAGCAAATCCAGCGCGCGAAGAATCGGCAATCCCGCCTTGATGAGGGTGTTGAACTGTTGATTGAGGATTAGAAAATCGGAGCCGGTGACCTGGCGGGCGCGGGAGCGATTGGTCAGCCCGCTAATCAGGCTGTTGCGCGCTTCCACCGAGTAGACATACAAGCCCCGGTCCGCCATTTTCTGGCGCGCCTCGTCCTTATTTCCCGCGGCCTCGACGTGCGAAAAGACTCGCCCGTTAGCATCCGCCACGCGGCAAACAAACTCCCCCATAGCCCTCAGTTTACCTCAAGTAGCTTGGGTGCGGTGGGGCGGAGGATGGTTGGCCGTTACTATTCGGAAACGCGCTCGGTGGCAGAAAGCGGGCCGCCTAGCTCGCGGAAAAGACTGGATTTATGGCGCAAAGAGCGTCGGTGGATGCTATTTCATCGTTTCGTTTTGCAGCGGTAATTCGCCATTCAAGATGGCCACACCCGCGGGTGGCTGAAACTCAAATGCGGACGCGGGCAGGACGGGATTGAATTGCCAATTCTCAAAGCGAAATTCCAGGCTGATGCCGCCTTTGTCGCGGACCAATACGCGGACCAGGTCGCCGGTATCGGGCGCGATTTCGAGAAAGACGGAGGTGTTTTTCGGTGGGCTGTCGTCTTCAGGCGAGGAAGCGCTCGCGGAGTTGGTCTTGGGCGCTTTGGGGGTTCCGCGCAGCTGGCACGACAAAACCACATTGCCTGAATTATTCGGTTTTTCATCCGCCGCAAGCGTCACGCGGGAGCAGACGCGCGAAACTTTCATCTCCCCGGCGAGAAGCGCTAGTGGCGTTCGCCAATCGGCGCTTTGCTTGGCCGGCACGCGAGTTACCGAGCGATCCGCTGGGACGTAGAACCACGCGGTCTTGCCATCTACGAGAAACAGGTTTTTTTCCGGCGAAGCGTATTCCCAGCGCATTTTGCCTGGTCGCCGGAAGTAGGCCTGGCCGGCTTCAACGCGTTGCAGGCGGCCGCTTTCCATGTATCGCTCAAGAAAGGCGGCTTGGGTGGTGGTGGCGGCGCGGTAACGGGCTTCCAGAAGTGCCACCCACTGCGCGGCGTTAGCGGCAGGCGCAGTTTGTGCACGTGAGGCGGGGCCGATAAGAGTCGCTAGAATCAGAAGAAGGCTGACGAGCCGACGCGATGCTGCCGATCGTAACGGCAATCGGATCGGGGATGCGTTCCACAGAAAGCTTGCGGCGCGAGCGCCAAGCCGATTCATCGCGTTCAGTATAGCAAGGCGGCGCGGACCAGATGCGCCGACCACTTATTATGCAAAGGGGCACGGAGCTCGCCATCTCCGCTGCGCCGATGCGCGTCTAATGCATAAACTAGAAGGCGCATGTCGACTGCCACTATCTCCGCCGATCCCGTGCCGGAATCAGCCGTGCCCAACGCCGAAATCTCCGCGCACAGACCAACGCGAACCGGGCGCTGGTCGGACACGATGCTGGTAGGCGTTCTCTTGCTGGTTGTGTTCGTTTGCTATGGCAACATTCTCGCCAATTCCTTTGTGTACGACGACGGCCAGCAAATCCTGCGCAATCCTTATGTAAAAAGCTGGCACTTCGTGCCACAGATTTTCGGAAGCACGGTGTGGTCGTTCATCGGCCAGGCCGGAACCACAAATTACTATCGTCCGTTGATGACGTTCAGCTACCTGGTGCTGTGGAAGATCTTCGGGCCCATACCATTCGGGTTCCACCTGTTCAGTTTGTTCATGCAATGCGCGGCGGTGGTGATGATGTTTTACGCCGGCCGCCGGTTGTTTCTGGATGACCGCATTGCGTGGTTCGCCGCGTTGCTGTTTGCCGTGCACCCCATTCACACCGAAGCTGTGGCGTGGATTGCGGCGCTGCCGGACCTGGAGGCGGCGTTCTTGTTAATGCTGGCGCTGTGGCTGCTGGCCGCGCCGGGCAGGAAGAACTGGAAGGCGGAGCTCGGCATGACGCTGTGCTTCTGCCTGGCGCTGCTGTGCAAAGAGCCGGCGCTGATGTTCGCCCCGCTGGCCGTGGCGTTCGTGCACCTGGCGGCTGCTGACCGCGCGCAAACAACACTGCGGCAGAAGGTGTTGCGCTATGCGCCGCTGTGCGTTGCGGGAGCGGCGTATTTGTTGCTGCGCGTGGCGCTGTTTGGAAAAGTGGCGCCGGTTCTGCAGCATCCGAAGATTTCCTGGCCCGAAGCGATCTTTTCGGCGTTTGCCCTGATTGTGAAGTACGCGCGACTGTTGCTTTGGCCAACGCGCCTATCGGCGTTTCACCCGTTCTACGCCAATACTTCGTTTGCCGATCCGCTGGTGCTGGGCGGTGTGCTCATCATCATTTCTTGTATCGTGGCGATTTTTCTGCTGCGCAAGAGCGCACCGGCGGCGGCGTTTTCCATTCTCTGGATCGGCGTAATTCTGGCGCCAGTGCTCAACGCACGGTGGATGGCCGCCAATGTTCTGACGGAACGCTATCTGTTTCTGCCTTCTATCGGATTTTGTTGGCTGGTGGCGTGGGGTGCGGCTCGCGCGTGGGACGCACTGGCGGTGCGAAGTTCAGTGCGAAGTTCAGTGCCAGGTTCGCTGCCAGATTCGCCGAGCGGGCTTAATGTTGCGCGTATGGCCGTGGCGGGCTTGCTTGGCGCGCTGATCCTGGCTGGCGTGGTCGCCACGATCCGCCGCAATCGCGTTTGGCAAACCGACATGGTGCTGTACACGCGCACGCTGGAGACAGATCCAGATGCCCACATCATCCGCAGCAACCTCGGCGGCGTGTACTTCGGCCTGGGAGATTTGCAACGCGCCCGCAAAGAGATGGAGCAGGCCCTGGCGGGAAAGCCCGACAATCTAATTACCATGAACGCCTTAGGTATGCTCTATACCAAACAAGAGCACTATGCGGAAGCCAATGAGATATTGCACCGGGCCATGGCCATCAAGCCGGGCTGGGCCGATCCGCACTTCAATCTAGGAGTACTCCTCGACGAGCAGGGAAACGCGCCGCAGGCGCTCGGCGAGTTCCAAAAGGCCGTGCAATTCGCGCCGTACAATTCCGTGGCGCATTATTTTTACGGCGTGGCGCTGCTCAAAGCCCAGCGTTACTCGGAGGCGGAAACGGAATTGAAGCAGACGGTGGCCTTGGCTCCGGAAAACTCGTTTGATGCACTCTCCAAGCTCGCCTCGCTTTATTTAGAGACCGGACAAACCGAGCAAGCTCTTACAGTTTTGCGGCGCATCGTGGCGCAAGATCCGTACGACAGCAGCGCGCACTTTGAACTCGGCGAGATATTGGAAAAGCAGGGTCAGAAAAGCGATGCGCTCAAGGAGTACAAGCAGGGACTGAGTATGGATCCCGCCAACGCCGACGCCCTTGCCGCGGTGCGGAGATTGCAGCCTTAGCGGATTCGGCGCTGAATTACGAGTGGATGGGATTGCGCAGGAAAATCTAGCAAGACAAAAGCTTGGCCCGCTATTGCAATGGCGAACTTGTTGCCGTGGCGACCGCTCCGATGGCATAACGAATCGTTCCGCTCTCATCTGAAAAGAAGCCACGATTTCCGCTCACGCCCAGCGCCGTGGGATCCGCGTTCAGCGTGTACTGAATGTTGATTCCCGTCGCGCCCGCGGGAATGGGCACATAGAAAAAGTTATAGCCGGACTTTTGTGGAGCCGCTACACCCAGAACCTGATCGACGATATTCGCCCCGCCAGTGCACTGACCGGATCCAGGACCCAGGTCCGCCAGCGTCGCGGGATATCCGACGCTGGGGCACAGCGAGTTGTAGGTGACGTTGCCCGTGGTATAGGTGCGCACCGAACTGACCGACGACGCTTCGTTGGCCGCCATTCGGGAGCGCAGAAGATTAGGGATGGCGATAGCCGCGATGATCAGAATAATGGCTACGACAATCAACAACTCGATCAAGGAAAACCCGCCCTGGCGACTGGCGTCGCGCCGCGCTGCGCTCCGGATTTTTCCTTGGTAAAACATTGCCTTGCTCCTGTCTCGAAAAGAACTGGGGGAAGTCTTGCGACTTCCCCCCAGTGAATACAGCCAGCGACTGCATAGTACTACGAATGCAATCTACTGAAGGGCCGAATCAGCAACCGTCGCTGCGGCGCCGCTCAAGGTATAGTGGATCACGCCGGACTGGTCCGAACCGAAACCACGTTGACCGGTGGAACCGATACCGAGAGGAACACCCGTCGAAACGAACACGTTATTCGTGGTCGAAGCGCCGAGCTGTGAACCTACGGCCGTGAAGATATAGCCGCTCTTTTGCCCAGCCGAAAGAACCGGGTCAAGCAAGCAGGACACCGCGGGGGTTCCGGAGGTGCCGGCGACGCACTGTGCCGACGTTCCACCGAGGGCCGCCAACGTCAGCGAATAGCCGGTGTCAGGATAGGCGGAAGCATACGTCACTTCAGCCGTGTTGATCGAACGCATAGAGCCAACCGCGGACGCTTCGTTGGCAGCCATACGCGAACGCAACAGGTTCGGGATAGCAATCGCCGCGATGATCAAAATGATCGCCACGACGATCAAGAGTTCGATAAGCGAAAAGCCTTTTTGCTTCTTCATAGTGATTCGAGTCTCCTTAACGGTTTAGTGCCAGAGCACACGTTACAGTTAGGGCAAAACCCATGCCAATCGAAAAGCCAGTAGTACTAAAACCGCTAATCCTGCTCAACTGGTTTATTTTAAGCTACTTATGTAGAGCTGAGGCCCTTGGAGAACAACTTCAAAACGGACCCCTTCGCGTCTCGTGAGCTGAGATTGACGTTTTTTGTCAATCCCGACCGCCCTAAACAGGCATTGCAGCCTTTCACTCCCATAGGACGATGAGCACCGATTCCAGTCCCGCCGAAAGTGGCGCTCAGTGACCAACGTCCGACAGACTCGGGCCACCACCGAGACAGAACGCTCGGGTTGATCTCGCCAGCCCGGAGAACTTGTTGCTTTTGTCGGGGGTGATATTGAAATGAGCACGAGCTGTTTGCGGGAAGCTCCGCTGCGTGCCCCCGCACGCTCTCGGTTATCTAGGTGTTGTTCTTGGCGTGTCGTAGCGATTGGACCGAGCGGAGATCCGGTACGGCTGCCGATTGTTGCTGTCGTCTTGACTCTCCCGCGATTCTCTCGACCGATTGCGGGTCGCCATTTTCCTGCCACGAAATTGAACCGAGGGAAGTCTCGCGACTTCCCCCGGTTCGATAATATCCAGCAACTGCGTGGTGGTGCGAATGCAGTCTACTGAAGCGCCGAATCAGCAACCGTCGCTGCGGCGCCGCTCAGGGTATAGTGAATCACGCCGGACTGGTCCGAACCGAAACCACGTTGACCGGTGGAACCGATGCCCAGAGGCACGCCACTCGACTTAAACACGTTGTTGGTGGTGGACGCACCGAGCGCCGAGCCTACGGCCGTAAACAGATAGCCGCTCTTCTGGCCAGCCGAAAGAACTGGGTCCAGCAAGCAAGACGTTGCAGGGGTTCCGGAGGTGCCGGCAACGCAGGCCGCCGACGTTCCGCCGAGGCTCGCCAGAGTCAGCGAATAACCGGTGTCAGGATAGGCGGAAGCATACGTCACTTCAGCCGTGTTGATGGAACGCATAGAGCCAACCGCAGACGCTTCGTTGGCGGCCATACGCGAACGCAAGAGGTTCGGGATGGCAATCGCCGCGATGATCAAAATGATCGCCACGACGATCAAAAGCTCGATAAGTGAAAACCCTTTTTGCTTCTTCATGATTTCTTCTCTCCTTGAGAATCCTACGTGCCAGAGCACTGCCCTACTTAAGGCACGGAGGAGGCCAATGCGGAAACGGCAGGTGACTGTAGTTGAACTTCGCGTAATACCTTCATTCCACGACACTTATTGGCAGACTGCCCCTTCCGAGGCCATTCCCAAATTGGTTTAAAGTTTGATATTTAACAAATAGTGACCTTATGTGGCTGCTGGCGTCGCCTTTAAAAGGCCGCCAGAACCGTCACAGCCCGCCGGGTGCCGGGCTGTCGCGCACCTAAAGGCCATGCTTTTTTGCGTAGTGGCGAAACGATCGGTAGCTGATTTTGAGCAGATCTGCCGCGTGCGTGCGCACGCCGTCGGATTTTTGCAGCGCCAATTGCAGGTACTGCTTTTCAGCTTGCGCGATTTCCTTCTCGAAATCGACGCCCGTTTCGGGAAATGCCGCCGCCGCGTCGGACGCCTGGTCCGCCACATACTCGCCATTGCCGGCGACCCGGTCCGGCAATACCTTCAACGAAATTAGCGTTCCCGTTTCCAGCGCCACGGCGCGTTCCATGGTGTTCTCCAGTTCTCGCACGTTGCCCGGCCAGTCGTAAGACTCGAGCTTGCCCATAGCCTCTGGAGAAATGCCTTCGATCGGTTTTTCCATGGACTTGCGGAAGCGTTCCAAAAAGTGCCGCGCTAACAGCGGAATGTCTTCCCGGCGTTCGTGCAAAGAAGGCAACTGGATGGGAATCACGCTTAGCCGATAATAGAGATCTTCGCGGAACCGCCCTTCGGCGATTTCCTTCTCAAAGTCCTTGTTGGTGGCGGCGATTATACGCACGTCCACATCGGTTTCTTCGGTGCTCCCCACGGGGCGCACCTTGCCTTCTTGCAGCACGCGATACAGGCGCACCTGCATGGTCAGGCTCATGTTGCCGATCTCATCCATGAACAATGTGCCGCCGTGCGCCGCTTGAAACAGGCCGCGGCGATTTTCGTTGGCGCCCGTGAACGCGCCCTTCATGTATCCGAAAAGTTCGGACTCCAGCAGCGATTCCGGAAACGCGCCGCAGTTGATGGTGATGAAGGGCGCTTGCGCGCGCAGGCTATTTTCGTGGATGGCCCGCGCGACCAACTCTTTACCAGTACCGCTCTCCCCGGTGATCAGCACGCGGCTGCTCTGCGGCGCCACGGTTTGGATCAAATCGAATATCGCCCGCATTTTCGGGCTCTGCCCAACGATATTGTCCAGACCCGTCAAACGCCGCAACTCGCGGCGCAAGTAACCGGCTTCCTTTTTCCACTTCAGACTTTCAAAAACTTCCCGCACCGCGCGCCGCAGCTGGTCCACCAGTTCGTGATCCTTGATGACATAGCGGTCGGCTCCGGAATTGATCGCGGCAATCGCGGTTTCCACCGTAGGCACCCCGGTAACCAGCAAAAAAAATGTGTTGGGCGCGATTTCCTTGGTGAATTTCAGCAAATCCACGCCGCCCTCGCCGGGCATGCGCACATCCGAAATAATGATGTCGAAAATCCCGGACTCCAGCTTGCGCTTGGCCTCTTCCACGCTGTGCGCAATTTCCACGCGATGCCCTTCCTTGCGGAAGGTAATCTCCAGCAGCTCGCAGATGGACTGTTCGTCGTCCACCACGAGGATGTGGGCCATCTCGCGGACCGGTTCTTTTTCTTTCGCCGCAGTCTTGGTAGCCAGCATTAGGCCTCACGTGCCTTCATTAGGCGACAGCTTTCGCAAACAGCTACGCAGCAACTCATGGAACTCTTATGCAACCCGAGGCAGCTCCACGATAAATTCCGCCCCGCGATCTTTTTCCGATACCACCACGATTCTCCCGCTATGCGCTTGCACGATCTGATAAACGATGGAAAGTCCCAGCCCCGTACCGCCGGCAAATCCCGATTGCAAGGGCTCGAAAATTTTGGCCTTTTGCTTCTGGTCCAGGCCCACGCCAGTATCCTGAAAGGCGATGCGCAGCCAAAAGGGACGATCTTCCAGCTTAACCGTCAGCGTCCCGCCATCCGGCATGGCGCGCATGGCGTTGTCGCAGAGATTCCAGAACACCTGTTTAATCTTGCTGGCGTCGACGCGCGCATTCATCTGGTGCCCGTTGAACGAACGCACGATCCGGTACTTGGAGCCCATCTCCGGTTTTTTCTCGACCAGCGTCAGCGTCTCATCCAACAACCAGCGCACGTCCGCATCTTGAAATTCGTAAGTCTTTTCCCGCGAGTACGCCAGAAAATCCGTGATGATGTGGTTCAAGCGCTCGGACTCGCGGCTGACAATGCCCACCAGACGTTTCTCGTCGTCTTCAAGCGGCACCAGTCGCGCCAGTTCGGTGACCGCGCCGGCCATGGCCGTCAATGGCTGGCGTATCTCATGCGCGATGGCTGCCGACAGCCGGCCGAGCGCCGCCATGCGTTCCTTGGTGGCCACTTCCTGCTCCAGACGCCGCAGATCGGTTAAATCCTGAAAATTAAAAACATAACCGCTCGGTCCCGGTTCCCGCGAACGCAATGGTGAAACGCTGATTCCGATATAGCGCTGCTTTCCCGCAGGCGTGCGAAAGTCGATCTCTTTGCGCAGTTGCGCCTGCTCTTTGCCAGGTTGCGTCGCGGGCAGCCAAAAATCCGGATTTAGCTCCACCACCGTCTTGCCGCGGATATCCGCGAAACGGTGCCCCAGAATTTCTTCACCGGTGCGATTCAGCAACAGGATGCGCCCTTGCAGATCCGTGGTCAGCAATCCGCCGCGCATGGAATGAATAATGTCCTCGGTAAAGTCCTGCAGACCCAGAAGCTCTTCGTGCTTTTCTTCGAGTTCTTTGCCCTTCCGTCGCAGCGACTGCGCAAGCAGGCTAGCCAGATACGTCAACACCAGAAACAAAATAACGTTACTCAGAAAACCCATGCGGAGGTTTTCCGCCGTGGCCAGGCCAACGGAGGTTCGCGGAAGCCTTCCGTCGTAGACCAGCGCCGTGGCTCCGCCCAGAATCGCCAGGCATGCGAAGGTCACGACAAACGCCCACACCCGCGAAAACAGGATGCTGGCCACGATGATGACCAGCAGATAGAGTTGGATGAAATAGCTCTCCTGCAGCCCGGTGGCATACACCAGCGCGGAGATCATGATCACGTCGCACGCCACCTGCACCGCGCCATGCCAACGCGCTTTTGGCAGCGAGCGAAGCAGAATTAGATGGAGGATGCCCAGCGTGAGCCAAAATACGATCAGCGGCAGGAAGTAGCGGCTGGAGCCCGAAAACAATACTGACACCGGCCATACCACGCCGACCGCAAGGATCAACGTGATCATGAGCAGGCGAACGCGCGTCAGCCAATCAAGCCATTCACTCATGGTGAAGTTTTGATCCATGATGCGGTACGATCCGTTGCCTCCGGCGCTCGGATCTCCCCTTTGTTTCTGATGACGCTGCTAAACGTTCCAAGAAACGATGCCGACTAACGCTCCCAACAGTCGTTTCCGTCCAAATGCTCTAACAGACGAAAAAGGGAGGAACACAATCGTTTCCTCCCTTCTCGAAAAAGTTTCTCCTCGTGACGCAGACCCAGCTTTAGTGCGTATCGCTGAGTTTGCCGATCAGTGTGAATAGCGGCAAATACATCGAAATAACCACGCCGCCGACGACTATTCCGAGAAACACGATCATGATTGGCTCGAGGGCGGTGAGCAAATCTTTCACTGCGGCGTCTACTTCTTCTTCGTAAAAGTCCGCAATCTTGGAAAGCATGGCGTCCATCGCACCGGTCTGCTCGCCGACCGCGATCATTTGCGTCACCATGCCAGGGAACACGTCGCATTCCTTGAGCGGCTCCGTGAGCGACTTGCCTTCTTCGAGTGATTTGCGCACAGAGAACAGCGCCCGTTCGACGACGGCGTTTCCGGCGGTTCTGGCGGTGATATCCAGCCCTTCCAGAATGGGCACACCGCTGGAGATCAGCGTTCCCAGCGTTCGCGTGAAGCGCGCCACGGCAATCTTACGCATCAGGATGCCGATGACCGGCAGCCTTAAAATGATGGTATCCATCACAAAACGGCCTTGCGGCGTTTCGTAGTACAGCTTCAGGCCAAAGATTCCCATTCCGATGACGATCAATCCCAGCAATCCGAAGTAGCTGCCTACCATGTTGCTGAGCATGATGACGATTCTGGTCGGCAGTGGTAGCGTGACGCCCAAGCCCGCGAACAGCGTGGCGAAAATAGGCACCACCTTCCACAGCAACAACACGATTACGCCGCCCGCGATGCTCAAAACGCCGATCGGATACACCATCGCGGATTTTACCGCGCGTTGCAGCTTCACGTTCTTTTCGATGTAGCCCGAAAGCCGCTGCAAAATGGTGTCCAGAATACCGCCCGTCTCTCCGGCTTCCACCATGTTCACGTACAGTCCGTCGAACACCTTCGGAGCGCTGCGCATGGACGCGGACAGCGTCGCGCCGCCTTCCACCTGGCTGCGCGTCGCGGTCAGCACCTTCTGGAAGCTCTTGTTTTCCTGCTGACTCGCCAGGATTTCCAGACACTGTACCAGCGGCAAACCGGCATCGATCATCACCGAGAACTGCCGCGTGAAGATGGCCAGCTCCTTGGCGCTGACGCCGCCGCCGAACACGGGGATGTTGAACTCCTTCCCCTTCTCGCTCATCTTCGTCGGCGCGATCTGCTGGCGCTTCAGGATGTTCTTCAGATCTTCCTTGCTCGTCGCCGTCATCACGCCACTCACGCTCGACCCCGCGCGGTTGGTGCCTTGATATTTATAGTCCGGCATGGTGCTGCCTCCTCAAGTTCTGTAATCCCAAAATCTGGGCCGTCGCCGGCCCGCAAATTCTTTAACGCTTGTTGCCCGCCGGTTGCTTGCCACCGGGACCCGACGAAACACCGCGGTTAATCATGTCCTGCAATTCATCCGCGTTCGAGGAGCGAGAGAGCGCCATATCCAAAGTAATTTCCTTCTTCAGATACGCGTTCGCCAGTCCCTGGTTAAATGTCTGCATGCCCGTGTTGGCCGTGCCCGTCTGCATCGCGGAATAAATCTGGTGAATCTTGTCTTCGCGGATCAGGTTGCGAATGGCCGCCGTGGGCACCAGCACTTCCATGATCATCGAGCGTCCGCGTCCGTCAATGCGTGGGAGCAGCGCCTGACAAAGAATACCTTCGATCACCATGCTCAGCTGCGCGCGAATCTGCGGCTGTTGATGCGAAGGAAACACGTCAATAATACGGTTGATGGTCGAAGCCGCGGAATTGGTGTGCAGCGTGGCAAAGGTCAAGTGGCCGGTTTCCGCGATACGTAGCGCCGATTCGATGGTTTCCAGGTCGCGCATTTCGCCGATCAGCACCACGTCCGGATCTTCGCGCAACGCCGCGCGCAGTGAGTTTGCGAACGAGTGCGTGTCCGCGTGCACTTCGCGCTGATTCACCAGGCACTTTTTGTGATTGTGCAAAAACTCGATGGGGTCCTCGATGGTGATCATGTGCTCTTCGCGTTCGCTGTTGATCTTGTCCAGCATCGCGGCCAGCGTCGTCGATTTTCCCGAGCCGGTCGGCCCGGTGACCAGAATCAGACCGCGCGGCTTGTCGCACATTCCGCGCACCACGGCCGGCAAACCCAGCGCATCGAAACCCTTGATTTCCCAGGGAATAGTACGAAACACCGCGCCTACCGCGCCGCGCTGATTGAAACAGTTGCCGCGGAAGCGCGCCAGATTCTTCAACCCGAACGAAAAGTCCAGCTCCAGATTTTCCTCGAAGCGATGCTTCTGCGCATCCGTTAGCACGCTATACGCTAAAGATTTGGTGTCCGCCGCCGTCAACGGCGGCATGTCCAGCGGGCGCAAGTGCCCATGCACGCGTACGCGTGGAGGACTGTTGGTGGTGATGTGCAGATCGCTTCCGCCCATCTCGATCATTTTCTTCAGCAGTTCGCTCAGCGTGATTCCAGCCATCATTCACCTTCCATCTACAATACCGTCTCGCGCAGTACTTCTTCCATGGTCGTCAAGCCTGCGGCAATCTTGGTCAACCCACTGCGCCGCAGCGTAATCATGCCGAGCTCCACGGCTTTCTTTTTTAGCTCCAGTGCAGACGCTCCGACCAGAATCAATTCCCGCAATTCGTCGGTGACTTCCATCACTTCGTACAAGCCCGTGCGGCCTTTGTAGCCGCCCTTGTTGCACGTGGTGCAGCCCTTGCCGTGATAAATCTTTACCGTCTTCACTTCTTCCGGTGTGTACCCGGCGTCGATCAGCGCCTGTTCCGGGACTTCCAGCTGCTCCTTGCAATTCGAGCAGATGCGCCGGACGAGCCGCTGCGCGCAAATCAAGTTCACCGAAGTCGCCACCAGGAAGGGCTCGATGCCCATGTTCATCAAGCGGCTTACGGTAGAGGGCGCGTCATTAGTGTGCAGCGTGGAGAGCACCAAGTGGCCCGTGAGCGCCGCCTTCACGCCAATTTCCGCCGTCTCAAAGTCGCGAATTTCTCCTACCAGAATGATGTTCGGGTCTTGCCGTAAAAACGCGCGCAACGCCGCCGCAAAGTTCAGCCCGATCTGCTCTTTCATCTGCACCTGGTTGACGCCCGCCAACTGAAACTCAACGGGATCTTCCGCGGTCATAATATTCGTGTCGATTTTGTTCAGCGTGGAAACCGAAGAATACAGCGTATTGGTTTTACCGGAACCGGTCGGCCCGGTAACCAGCACCATGCCGTACGGTTTCAAAATGTTGCGTTCAAATTTGTCCAGCGAAGCCTGCTCAAACCCCAGCTTGGTCATGTCCAGCCGCAGGTTTTCTTTATCCAGCAACCGCATGACGATTTTTTCGCCATACAGCGTGGGCACGGTGGAAACACGGAAATCCAACTCTTTCTTTTTTCCATCGGCCTTGTACTTGATCATAATGCGGCCGTCTTGCGGCAGGCGCTTTTCCGCAATGTCCAGCTTGGCCATGATCTTCAAGCGGCTGGTAATAGCGTCCTTCAACCGCATCGGCGGCGACATCACCTTTTGCAATTGCCCGTCTACGCGGAATCTCACGCGCATCTCGGTCTCGTACGGCTCGATGTGAATGTCGCTGGCCCCGCGCTTCACCGAGTCCGTCAAAATCAGGTTCACTAATTTGATGATCGGCGCTTCTTCCGCCGCCTTCTCCAGCGACGCGGCATCCATCTCCGCTTCTTCCGCCGCCAGTTCCAGCTCCTGGTCGTCCTCGACCAGGTCCTTCATCAAATTGCTGATCTCTTCCTGGTTCGTTCCGCCGCTGCCCGCCCCGTAAAAGCGCGATATGGCGTCGCCAATGGCCGACTCCGACGCCACCACTGGTTCCACGTTGAAGCCCGTCATGAACTTAATGTCGTCCATGGCGAACACGTTCGTAGGATCGGTCATCGCTATCGTGAGCACCGAGCCCACGCGCGACAACGGAATCACCTGGTAGCGCTGCGCCGTATCCTGCGGAATCAACTTAATGATGATCGGATCGATTTCGTAGAACTTCAGATTGATCGATGGCACGCCGTACTGCCGGGAAAGTATCCCCGTGATGTCATCGTCGGTGATGAATCCCATCTTGGTCAGGCAGCTTCCCAGCTTGCCGCCATTGGCGCGCTGAAATTCGAGCGCCTTCTGCAGTTGCTCTTGCGTGATGAGACTTTCTTTAACTAATATTTCGCCCAAACGGACGGACATCCGCAGTGCTCCCTAGTTGAGTCCCAGCGCCCACCTTAGCAAATGGCGCACGTCCCGGTACGCGGATTTTCTCCTGCCGTTCTGAAATGGCTAATACCTGTCCTGCAGAGCAGGTGCACGACAACAAGGACAGGCCGCATTCTTGACTTGCCCGCGAAGCGTGGCTATCGTGCCAAGGAGATGCTTTCCAGCCACACTTTTGCGGCCTCTGACGTGCGCCAATTAACGGTGACGAAAATTGCCCAAGCCGGGTTTGGCCTTCGCTTTGAGGACACTTGGGCTGCAGCTTTTTCCACCCGCCTTAGCTTTGATGCTGTCACGCCTGCAAACGAATGCTGTGTCCCCTCATGAGCAACCCGGAATCGCGCCACCGGCTCCGCCTTGCCATCGCCGGTGTTCTTCTGACGCTGCTCCTCGCCGCGGCTTTCACCTTCGGCTCGCTCGACGTGCCGTTCGAGCCAAAAAATTGGCGCGACGCCGTAACCCTTTATGCCGTATCGAGCCTTATCACCGCCGCACTTCTTACCTTCACGCTAATCCTCACACGCACCCTGCTGCGCCTGTGGGCCGAGCGCAGCAAAGATCATCTGGGCGCGCGCTTCAAATTCAAAATGGTCATCGGCGCCATGGCCATTTCTCTCCTACCCATCCTGTTCATGTTCTTTGTCAGCTACTCGCTACTGAACCGCACGCTGGCCCGCTGGTTCCCGCGGCCCCTCGAAATCGCCTCGGAGCAAACGCAATTACTGCTCAACGATCTTGGCCGCTCGCAAATTCCGCGCTTCCGCTCCTGGGAACATCAAGTGCTGCCGTTCGCTGCCGCCCCCGTAAACGAACTTTTGCAGCACGCTTTCTCCGCCGACGCCGATGCCGTGTGGGTCGTCGATCGCTATGACAAAGTCCTGCGCGGCGGTGTAATCTGCGACGATCCACCGGACGATCGCTCCATCCCGGTGTGCGCCCTGCCCAACGTTTACGGCGTTCCCTTGCGCACCCTGCCGAGTGGTATCGAAGTTTGGGGCGCCGGCGGCAAGACCTACCTGGCCGCGCGCACTCCGCTACTCCCTCCCAATCCGCAAGCTGGGTTCTTGATCATCGGTTTCCGCACCAGCCCGGACTTCTTCGCCCGCATGATGGAAATCCAATCGCAGACGCACCAATACAACGCGGAAAAGCAAGATCTACGCGCCCTCAAGCGCCAGATGCTGCTTATTCTCCTCTTCTTCACCATGCTGCTGCTCTTCTCCGTCACCTGGCTGGCGCTATTTCTTGCCAAACAGGTGACCGTACCGATTCAGGCGCTCGCCGAAGGGACACGTGAAGTTTCCGCCGGGAACTTCGAATATCAAGTTCCGGAGCAATCGCAGGACGAACTAGGCATTCTGGTTCGCTCCTTCAACTCCATGACGCTGCAGCTGCGCGATAGCCGCTCGCAGATCGATCAGTTCACGCGCAATCTTCAGCAAGCCGTGCAGGAACTCGAACGTCGTCGCCAACTAATGGAAACCGTGCTGGAAAATATTCCCACCAGCGTGCTCTCGCTGGACGCCACCGGAGCCATTCTGCGCGTCAATCCCGCCGTGCTCCGCATGTTTGGCGCTTCCGCTAACGACGCCGCTTCTCTGGAATCCTTGCTGGGCTCCGACGCCTCGCGCATCGTCGCGCAATTAATGCGCCGGTCGCTGCGCATGGGAGTGGTCTCTCGAGAAATCGAAACCGTGGTCGCAGCCCGCGTTCTGCACCTCGCCGTCACTGTCAGTTCGCTGGGTCCGCGCCGCGCCAACACGGGCTATGTCATCGTTTTCGACGATCTCTCCGAACTGTTGCGCGCGCAAAAGCTTGCCGCCTGGCAGGAAGTTGCCCGCCGCATCGCGCACGAAATCAAGAATCCGCTCACGCCCATCCAGCTTTCCGCCCAGCGGCTCTCCCGCTTCCTCGAACGCCGCGCCGAATCGTCCCCCGATCCTCTGGTCACGCCGCCAGCCGATCCTGAACTCACGCGTCTGGTTCAGGAGTGCTCCCGCCTGATCGAACGCGAAGTCACCACCCTCGCGGATCTGGTAAATCAGTTTTCGCAGTTCGTACGTTTTCCCAGCGCCAAGCTATTGCCCACCGACGCGACCACGCTCGTTCACGAAGCCCTGGAGATTTTCTCTGGCCGCCTCGACGGCATCGTGGTAAAAACTTCCCTCGCCGAAAACCTGCCAACTGTGCGCGCCGACGGTATCTTGTTGCGCAGCGTGCTCGTCAATCTGATCGATAACGCTGCCGAAGCTCTGGAAAATTCCCGCCATCGCGAAATCTCCATTTCCACGCGGGTGTACTTGGAGTCCGACACCGTGGAAATCTGTGTCGCCGATACCGGCCACGGCATCTCCCCGGAAGACAAAGACAAACTTTTCCTCCCGCATTTTTCCACCAAGGATCGCGGCACCGGTCTCGGCCTCGCCATCGCCGCGCGCATCGTGGCCGAACACGGCGGCACGCTACACGTCGAAGACAACGATCCCGTCGGCTCGCGCTTTCTCGTGCTCTTGCCCGTAGCGGACGCCACCCCGGCCCTGGCCGGCGAGCATCCCGCGGCGGAAGCCTCGTGATGGCTCCCAAACCCCGTGTCCTGGTCGTCGACGACGAACGCGGCATTCGCGAATCGCTCTCGTCCATCCTCGCCGACGAAGGCTATGCGGTAGGCACCGCAGCTTCCGCTGAGGAAGCACTCGAACGAGCCTCTACTGAAGAGCTTGAAGTCATTCTTCTCGATGTCTGGCTGCCCGGCATCGATGGTCTTGAAGCCCTCAGCCGTCTGCAATGCTATCCGCGGCCGCCCGCGGTCATTATGATTTCCGGCCACGGCACCATTGAAACCGCGGTACGCGCCACCAAGCTGGGCGCCTTCGATTTCATCGAAAAGCCCCTCTCGCTGGAAAAAATTATCGTGCTGGTGCGCAACGCCGTGCAGCAGCGCCGCCTGCTGGACGAAAACAATTCCCTGCGCAGCGAACTGCGCCATCGTTACCAGGTCATCGGCGACAGCGTCCCCATGAAGGCGCTGCGCCAGCAAATCGCGGTCACCGCGCCCACAAATGGCCGCGTGCTGATCTATGGTGAAAGCGGCGTAGGAAAAGAATTGGTCGCCAGGGCTTTGCATGCCGCCAGCCTGCGCAGCAAAGGTCCGTTTGTCGAAGTGAACTGCGCCGCCATTCCCGAAGACCTCATCGAGTCCGAACTTTTCGGCCACCTGAAGGGCAGTTTCAGCGCCGCCAGCGAAGATAAAATCGGCAAGTTTGAAAAAGCCAACGGCGGCACGCTTTTCCTCGACGAAATCGGCGATATGAGCCTGCGCACGCAATCCAAAGTTTTGCGCGTCCTCGAAGAGCAGCGCTTCGAACCCGTCGGCTCCGGCCAATCCATGACCGTCGACGTTCGCGTGCTCGCCGCCACCAACAAGAATCTCGAAAACGAAATTTCTCGCGGCGCTTTTCGTCAGGATCTTTTTTATCGCCTCAACGTAATTCCCTTCGTGGTTCCCCCGCTGCGCGAGCGCCTTCGGGACATACCTACGCTCGCCAACCATTTCCTCAACGAATTCAGCGTGGCCTACGGCAAAAAAACGCGCGAACTCAGCGATGGCGCCATGGACGTCCTGCTCCGTTATCCTTGGCCCGGCAACGTCCGCGAACTTCGCAACCTCGTCGAACGCCTGGTGATCGTCTGCCCGCAAGCAAAAATCGAGCCGCACCATCTGCCGCCCGAACTTTTCCGCGGCGCCGCCGAAAGCCCGCAGCAACCCTACAACACACTGCACGAAGCGCGCAGCGCCTACGAACGCGAATTTATCTTGAGAAAACTGCAGGAACACCGCTGGAACATGACGCAAACCGCCACCGCGCTAGGCCTGGAGCGCAGTCACCTCTACCGCAAAATGAAATCCCTGGGCATCGCCGCACCGGAATAAGCCTTTGTAGCGGCCGCCTTCTGAGGCGGGCGCTTTTGTCGCACCGCTAAATGCCCATCCCGTTATTCACCATCCCCCGGCTCCCGCTGGAGCTCGCTCAACGCCTCCAGCTGCCCATGCCAATCCAATTCCTTCACCCGCGCCGGATTCTCGCGCCAGTCCGGCATCACCTTCACAAACAATCCCAAATAAATCTTCGTATCGAGCATCTTCTCTAATTCCTTGCGCGCCTCGGTCCCAATCTTCTTGAGCATTTCTCCCTTATGCCCAATCAAAATCTTCTTCTGCGAATCCCGCTCCACGCTCAGCGTCACTTCAATGCGCAACAGCCGCGGCTTCTCCTCATACTTATCCACCATCACCGCCAGGGCATACGGTATCTCGTGGTACGTCAGCTGAATCGCCTTCTCGCGAATCACTTCGGCCGCCAGAAATCGTTCCGGCTGGTCCGTAACTTGGTCCTCAGGAAAATGCGGCGGACCCTCCGGCAGCATCCGCAAAATCTCTTGCTGCAACTGCTCCAGCCCGCCGCCCTTCAACGCCGAAATCGGCACAATCGCTGCAAACTCAAACGCCTTGGAAAATTCTTCAATCAGCGGTAGCAACCCTTCCTTCGCCACACGATCCACTTTGTTCAAAACCAAAATCGTCTTCCCGCGAAATCGCTTGGCCTTCGAAAGCAGCAATTCATCCATGTGCGTCTGCGGATGGCTCGCATCCACCATCAGCAGCAACACATCGATATCTTCCAGCGCCGCCGCCACCTCATGCATCATCTGCCGGCCCAGCGCCGAGTCCGCATCGTACAGTCCGGGCGTATCGATAAAGACGATCTGCCCTTCCGCCCGTGTAACAATTCCCTGGATACGGTTCCGCGTCGTCTGCGGTTTCGACGTCACAATCGCAATCTTCTGCCCCACCAATTTATTAATCAGCGTGGACTTCCCTGCGTTCGGCCGCCCCACTATTGCCGCAAATCCCGAGCGTCCGCGCACTTCCGTTGCTTTTATGTTTTCTGTCATGGAGAACTATCAGTTACAACTTAGGAGAGCCTGCAAGAACACCGAAATCTTCAGCCCAGCAATTCGTACTGCAATCAGCCATTCAATCCGCTACGCTAAGCTCAACGCCATGCGAAACATCGCCGGCCCCGGCTTGCCCGATTCCGAGGTGCTTCTGCCCGTTCCCGTGCCGTTGCCCAGAAACGTTCCCCCGCCGATCAATTCCTCCAGCGCGCGAATCAGATCGCGCACCGCATCGGACTTCAACACATACCCACTAATCCCCATCTTCAGAAAATCTTCCATCTTGTAATGCAGCTCATGCATCGAGAGCACCAGTATCTTGCTCCTCAGGTTGTGCTTGGCAATCTCTCGCGACGCTTCCAGCCCGCTCATCACCGGCATGGTAATGTCCATAACAATCAGATCCGGATTCAGCTCCCGCGCCATTTCCACCGCCAACTTTCCGTTGGTGGCCTCGCCGCACACTTCCCAATCCAGGTGCGTCGCCAAAATCGTCTTCACTCCCGCGCGAACCACGTCGTGGTCATCCACAACCAGGATGCGAATCCCCATCAAAGAATTCCTTCCGCCTGCGCTTCCGCGGCTTAAAACGACCTGTATACAGCATGTTACTAGAAATTAGTAGAGTTCCGCCAATTTTAGCGACGCAATGAACTGGCAGCAGTGCAGCGACGAATCGCATCGGAGGCCAGTTATCGCAGGACGACTCGGAGCATCAGCCAGCTATTTCAGCGCCTGCCATGCCTGGCACTCCGCAACACTTACCGGCGAGATGAGCGGCGGTCCCGTTTTGAAGCGGACCACACCTTCCGAGGTCGAACAGAAGCTTCTCGCTCCGGTGTTGGCGCTTACGGGCGTAGCTACGACCACATATTCTTTGCAGAGATGCAGCTTGCAAACGGCGGTAACGCGAAATTGATATCCAGATTTCGTGCACCACGCATCGCCCGTACAACCCGCTCCGGCTAGACTTTGGTCTAGTATTCCCGCACGGTCCGCCGATGTTGCGGCACTATCACGCGAAGCATAACCAAACGTCGCTAGGTCCGACGCAAAGCCTCGCTTTGGATACTCCGCTGCATAGGTAACCTGAGCGGTGTTTACAGTGCGCACGCTGCCTATCGCGCTTGCTTCGTTAGCCGCGATTCTCGAACGCAGCAGATTGGGAATCGCGATCGCGGCCCCCACCAGCACTGCTCCGAAGTCGAAAGCGCCGTTCGCGCTCGCCTCGCGAATTGTCGACTCCTCGCCGTACAGGCACACCACCGACGGCGCACCCGCTCTGGATATTTGCGCAAGAGGATTGGCCAGTTCTGGTCCAAGTTGCTGCAGCTTTAGCGCCGTCAATGCCCCAGGATCCTCGTACAGCAATGCGGACGCCTTCAGAGCATTATCCTGTGACTGGCTGACTGACTGGCCCGTCGCCTCGTTTGGTGGCAACGCCACCAAAAACTTCTTGGACTTTCCCAGCGCTCCGCCGGAGGCATGCAGTTGCAGCGCTTCGGCCACCGCTTCGTGACTCGTGCTCACGATCAGATATCCATCCACAAACGCATAAGCAATCTCGGTGACGTTCTTTCCCGAGGGAACTTTTACGCTGTAAAACGTCACTCCCCCATCATCCGTTTTCGCCACTTCAATATGCCCTACCGCTAGCAGCGTGGTCAGCGTTTGCTGAATGTGATCGGCGTCGTCGACCTTCAACATCGCTTTCCAAAGCGTCTGCGCAGCGCTGATGCTGTCTAGTTCCACCGTCATTTCGCCGCTCAAGTGCCGCAGCAGGTCGTCTTTAAGGCTCAGCTTCAACGCCTTTTCCCCTTGCTCCACAGCCCCGAACGAGCTCGCATTCTCGGGGCCGGCCAGGACCTTCGCATCTTCGAATATTTCCGCCGGGCTCTTGAGCACCACACTGCCCGCTATCACCGCCTTCGGAGAGACAAAATCCAGGCTGCCCAGCGGCGCTGGATTGCCGAGCCACGACGCCACTCCGTGCCGCGGCGCGTTAAAGCTAAGTTCCGCTTGGCTGATGTTCTGCCCGGCAACCGCGGTGTGCTCCCAAACGAGGTACTTCACGTCCGCGAATCCGCTACGCTGCAAACTCTGTTGCGCCTGTTTCGTTCCCAGCGGGACTTGGCTCAGAATTTTCTGCATATCCGTGGCCGACAGAATCGTCACGCCGCCGCGATACTCCTGCAGAATCCGCTGACCAAACGGCGTCGCCACAAATTCGCGTCCCCCCTGAGCGAGCCGCGCGTTAAAGCTGCGTAGCGTGGCCACATCAATAGCCGCCACCACGTAATCAGGGCGCACCAGTACCAGAAGCTCTTCCGTCGCGCCCTTATCCTCTGCTGTCGCAAGTTCCTTCAGGTCCAGCACGCGCACGCCGGGCTTCGATTTGTCGGCACCTTGATTCACCCATTGCTGCAGCACCTGCTTAAATCCCGGCTTCCGTATTTCCGCTACCATCAACAATTTTAATTTCTCGCCATCCATCGCCCCTGCCACGGCGATTTCCTCACCCAAGTACTCGTGCAGTTGCGCCAACTTCTCCAGCGATTCCTCCAGCTTCGGCCCCGACGTAGCCATTTGGCCGTGTTCCCACCACGCCCGCAACACCGCGCTCTCCTGCAACTCCTGCCGGAAAATCTTTAGCGTCTGGCGGATGACCTCGCCATAGTTGGAAAACGCCGCGTAGGACATCGTTGTTTCCGGCATCAACGGCAAGAGCCGGCTTTCCTTTCGCGCCGGCGGAAACTGTAGATTGTGCTGCAGCTTCTCGACCAGCAGACCTAATTCATCCAGCAATCCGGGATACTTATTCACGTCTTCCGTCCAGGGTGCGGTCGTCGATTGCGCGGCCGGTGGCTGTGTTGCTGGCGCCTGCGCTTTCGGCGATTTTGCAGCCGGTGACTGCGCCGTTGGTGACTTCAGTGCAGATTGCGGCGCGGCCGCCGGCGTCTGCGCGAAACCCATCGAGTCCAGCAAAAAGATCACCGCCGTCGTTACCACGCACCTGATGAAATGACGGCTGCCGTGCTTGAGGGTTTGCGCGTGTGCCATTCTTTGCTCCCATCGTGAAGAGACTCGGGATACTCAGCCCGGCCCATTTTCTACGTTGAAGCTAAGTATAAGGAGCACTCTTCGGCGCACTCGGTTATTTGATGGGGATACTTGTCGGAAATGGAATTAGGGCGCGCGACACAACGCCAACGGAAGTGGCACGCGTTATTGTGCTTAGTACAACTTCGAGGTTCTAAATTTTCACTGTTCGCTGGCCGCTGCCCGCACCGGCAACTTCGAAATCCGTAACCTCAAAACTTTTCTCTGATTTGCTTCCAGCACCTCAAAGCAGTATCCCTCAATCTCAACCTTATCCCCCGCCGCCGGTACTTTCCCAGATGCGTGACTCAGCAATCCCGCAATCGTCGTCACCGTCTCGTAAGACTCTCCGCCAAAGCGCACACCCAATAACTCCTCCACGTCCGTAATATCCATGCTTCCGCGCATCACCAGCCCGCCATCCGGCTCGCGCACCACGTCCGGTGCCGGCGGCTTTCCGTTGTTCCCGCTCTCGCCGACAATCTCTTCCACCAAATCTTCCACCGTCGCCAATCCTGCCACCGAGCCATGTTCATCGATAATAATCGCCATCGGCTGGCCCTTTTGCCGCATCTCGCGCAGCAAATCCGAACCCGCCTTCGTCTCCGGCACAAACAGCGCCGGGCGCGCCAGCTCCCGCACCTTGCGTCGCGGCAAGTCCTGATCCGCGATGTGCAACAACTCCTGCGCGTTCACCACGCCATAAATCTCATCCAGCGTATTTTCATACACCGGCATCTTCGAGAATTTCGTCTCCACAAATTTTGCGTGCAGCTCTTCCAGCGACGCGTCCGCAGCAATCGCCACAATATCCGGGCGCGGCGTCATCACTTCCCTCACCCGCTTGTCGCTGAACTCCACCACCTGTTCGATCAACTCCCCCTGCTCCGGTTGTATAATTCCTTCTTCCTCCGCAGCTTCCACCAGCGCTTCGATGCCTTCCTCGGTGCGCTGCTCCTCGGTTTTTTCCACCTCGTGCTCGGAAATCCGCGCCAATGATTCCGCGCCCTCCAAAAAAACGCGCGCCGGCCACACCAGCCACATTCCCGCGCGAATCATCGGCAAAAGCGGCAGCAGCCATCGCCCCGTCGTGCGATACAACAGCGTGTCCGGAATAAAATGCATCGCAATCACAACTTCCAGCGTAAGAAACACGCAAAACTCCACGAACGATTCCCACTGCCCGGGCACAAAACGAACCACCCCGCGCGTGGTCTCCAGCACCAGAAACGCCAGCAGGAAGTGCCCCAGAATGCGGAACGTTCGCCCACCGCTGCGCCGGTTGATGTGCAGCCGTGGTTCAATCTCCGCTTCGAAAATTTCCAGGTGTTCGCGCACTCGTCCGGTAGTCATCCGGCCCAGCTCGCGATAGATCAACGTCAGGTAGGAAAAAATCGGCAGGCCAATCGCCAGTAGCACGATCCGTAGAATAAACGCGATGTTCTGGAATCTCATGCCAGCCCAAACCGCCGGCGCAATTTCGTTTCCAACCGGTCCATCTCCCCGCGATCACTCTCGTGGTCGTAGCCCAAAAGATGCAAAACGCCGTGCAGCATCAAGACGCGCAATTCCGAAGAAAAACTCCTCCCGTTTTTCTTCGCGTAACGCCGCGCCGTCGCCGGCGAAATGGCAATATCGCCCAGATATTTCCCCGCTAGAGCCTTAGTAGCCTGCCTTGTAGCGACGCCCTTTAGGGCGTCATTAGTCCCAGCGCCGCCCGCCTGCCGACGCAACCGACTCCGCCTTGCTCTCAGTTTTTCCGCAGGAAAGGACAACACATCCGTCGGCCCCCGCTTTTTGCGAAAAGCCCAATTCATCCGCGCTATCTCCGCGTCCGTCACAAAACAAATGACCAACTCGGTCTCCGCCAATCCCAAGCCATCGCGCACACGTTGCAAAAATTCCTCGAGCGGTGCCACCGCAAGTTTCACGCCACGCTGCCGGTTGATGACCGCCTGCACTTCGCGCGCGCCACGAGGTTTAACCTTGCCGCGTTTCGTGCGCCTTCTCCTCATCCATTTCTTTTAGCGCTTCCTTCGCCGCGTAATCGCTCTTGATCGCCGCCCGCGCCGCCGTCGAATTTCCCCCGCGCTGCGGATGCGCCATATCGTACTCTTCATACGCCCGGATGATCTGCTGCACCAAGTTGTGCCGCACCACGTCCTTCTCGCCGAACTGCACCACACCAATCCCTTCAATCTTCCCGCACACTTCCAGGGCCTCGATCAACCCGGACTTCTTCCCCACCGGCAAATCAATCTGCGTGACGTCTCCGGTAATCACTGCCTTCGAGTGAAATCCCAGCCGCGTCAAAAACATTTTCATCTGCTCGCTGGTGGTATTTTGCGCCTCATCCAAAATCACAAACGAATCATTCAGCGTCCGTCCGCGCATGAACGCCAAAGGCGCCACTTCAATCGTTCCCTTCTCCAAAAACGCCCCTAACTTATCCGCGTCCAGCATGTCGTACAGCGCGTCGTACAGCGGCCGCATATAAGGATCAATCTTCTGCTGCAACGTCCCTGGCAAGAATCCAAGCCGTTCCCCAGCCTCCACCGCCGGCCGCGCCAAAATAATCCGGTTCACCTGCTTGGTCAGCAGCGCGCTTACGGCCATCGCCACCGCAATATAGGTTTTCCCCGTCCCTCCAGGCCCGATGCCAAACATCATGTCGTGCTTCTCAATCTCTTCCATGTACCGCCGCTGCGACGCATTCTTCGGCGTAACCACTTTCTTCCCAAACGCCCGCGTCCGCCCCGGCTCAAACATTCCGCGCAGCGACTCCTGCGGATTGTCCGTCGCCACGCGAATCAAGCTCTTCACTTCTTCGCTCGACAGCGCCCGCCCGCGCTGCGTCGCGTGGTTGTACTCCTCCACGATGCGCACCGCCTGCTCCACCGAATCGTGCGCGCCCTCAATCGTAAATTTGCTGTCGTGCAGTTGCGTCTCCACGCGCAGCAAATCCTCCAGCAAACGCACGTTCTCATCCAGCGTGCCGAAGAACGGTTCGATTTTTCCGGAAATATGTACGCTTCGCTTCATCCAGTTGGTAGGTTTGCCTGCGACAGGAATGGGGTGCCCGATGGGATTCCTCCGTATGTACAAAAAACCTGTACAACCGGCCGCGCCCATTTGCACCGAGCTGCAGCCACTTCAAGGAGAAACTTCCTTCACACTATCCCACGCCTATGTTGCGGTCAAGTTACACCACGCCCCGCCCCTATGCGCACGCATAATACGAATCGATCGATTACAAATGATGAATCGCAAGAACACATCCCCCCATCAAAATATCCGCTACTCCAACCTAAAAAATCGCATCGCAAAATCGTAGCTCCTCGGAGTACCATACCCACTCCTCGACCCCTCCCAGTCGACCGCTCCATCTTCAACTCCTACCCCGAGGAGGCTACATGCTTTCGCAATCCAATATCTCCCCGAACACTCCCATGGGCGCAACTCTACTTCCCGGCGGCGGCGCCACCTTCCGCACCTGGGCCCCGCGCGCCACCGCCGTCTACCTCAACGGCGTCTTTAGTGGCATTCAACAATTCGCGCAAACGGATGCCTTCCTGATGTCTAAGGATCCGAACAGCGGCTACTGGACCGGCTTCTTTCCCAATGCCGCCGAAGACGACCTCTACCATTTCTATATCATTGGCCCCGCCGGTCCCACCGGCCCCGTCTGGTACAAGCGCGATCCCTACGCCCGTGAACTAGCCCTGGACTCCCCGTTTCCCACCTGCAGTTGCGTGATCCGTTCCGCCACCGCCTATCCTTGGCACGATTCCGCCTTCATCACGCCAGACTTCTCCAACATGCTCATCTACCAAATCCACATCGGCGTCTACGCCATCAACACGCCCGGCGTAGCCTCTACATTTCTCGATGTAATTGGAAAAATAGAATACCTCGCCGACCTGGGCATCAACGTCCTGCAACCCCTCCCCATCGACGAGCAAGAGAGCGACCCCGGCGAAGGCTACGACGGCTCCGATTATTTCTCCCCAGACTTTCCCTACGTCGTCACAGATCCCGCAGCTCTCGCAGGCTACCTCATCACGATCAATCGTCTGCTCGCCGCAAAAAATCTTCCGCCGCTAACCCTCGCCGACATCACCCCCGCCCCGGCGCAACTAAAATGTTTGGTCGATCTTTGCCACCTCTACGGCATCGCCGTGGCCTTCGACGTCGTGTACAACCACGCCGGCGGCTGGCAAATCCTCAACGACGACCAAGCCATCTACTTCTTCGATCGCGCCGCTCCCATCAGCACTCCGGACGATCCCTTCGGTCACAACGAAAGCCTCTACTTCACCAACGCCGGCGGCGGATACGTCGGCGGCCTCTCCTTCGCGCTTTGGAACCAGGACGTCTGTCAATTCATCATCAACAGCGCCAGCTACTACATCAACGAATTCCACGTCGATGGCTTCCGCTACGACGAAATCAGCGCGCTCTTGGCCCTGAACGCAAATACCGGCTGGGGCTTCTGTGCCAACCTCACCGACACCCTTCGCTTCATAAAGCCCCGACTCTTGCAAAACGCCGAGTATTGGCCCGGCGAATATTCCGCCTCTCGTTCCTCAATCGTAGCTTCCACTGCCACCGGTGGCGCCGGCTTCGACGCCATGCAACACGACGCTCTGCGTCTCGCCATTCGCGGCGCCATCACTCAAGCCTCGCAAGGCCAATCCGCACAAATAAATTTCGACGCCATCGCGGGATCTCTCTTCCCGCCAGACCTCCCGCACGCCTGGCAAGCCATAACCTGTGTGGAAAATCACGACATCGCAGAACGAGACGCCCAGCAGCGCATCCCCACGCTAGCCGATGGCTCAAACTCTGTTTCCTGGTACGCCCGCAGCCGCTCCCGCGTCGCCACATCACTTCAACTAACCGCCCCGGGCATCCCACAACTCTTTATGGGCCAGGAATTCCTCGAACCCGCGCAATGGTATTGGGATCCCACACAATCAAATTACCTGATCGACTGGAGCGATCTTAACGTCGGCCTCAGCGGCGCCGCCGCAACCGCCGCCAACCCGGCCCTCGCCACCGCGATGGCCAACCACCACCAGTTCACCAAAGACGCCATCCGCCTCCGCTGGAACCAACCCGCCCTCCGCGGTGAAAACGTAAACGCCTTCCACGTCCACAACCAAAACCGCGTAATCGCATTCCAACGCTGGCTGGAAGGGACCGGCCAGGACGTAATCGTAGTAGCCACGCTAGCCGAAACCACCTGGTACAACTACGCCATCGGCTTCCCCTATCCCGGCGCATGGCAGGAAATCTTCAACTCCGACCTCTACGACAATTTTCCCAATCCCCAAGTCGCCGGCAACGACGGCGGCATCACCGCCGATGGCCCCCCGCTCCACGGCTTCAACTCTTCAGCCAGCATCACCATCCCCGCCAACAGCGTATTGGTCTTTGCCCGGCCAACGTAGAGTTCGCCCGCCCGACGCAATAGTTCTTCCCCACGCCGAACCATGCCCACAGCCGCAACCTCAGCTCCCCGTCGTTCTTAACGCGGGTTCCTCTGCACGCCTCTGCGTTGAATTCTTTTTCGTTCTGGCGGACGCCAACTTAATCCGTGAACCGGCAAGCGCAAAAAAAAAAGAGGAACCTACAGCTTCTGGTAACTAGCATTGGTGGTCGTGACCACCAGCTTTTTCGCGGTCGCGTTTAGAATCGTTTGCTGCACGTAATTCGTGCCATCCGGCAGACTGGCCATCTGTACCTGCAATGTCACAACATCCTTCGCCTGCCCCATATAAGTATTGACGCTCAAAGAAGTGATCTTCTTCGCCGTGGTATCGAACGTCAGCGTCATTCGATCGCCGGCTTGCGCGTAATCCGTGAAAATCAAATTCATCGCCCCCGGCACGGGATTGAACGATGCTTTGCCCGCTTGAAACGCCATTTGCATTTTCTGCGCGTCGGGCGGCACGTACATGGCAAGGACGCCCGTTACGTCTTTTATGTAGTCCTGCATTTCCGCGGTTTTCTTCGCGACGACCCGCTGTTTCAATCGGCCGCCACTCGGCTGCTGCGCAACCCCGATGGGAGTTTTCTGCACTTGTCCGTCCGGCCCGTACCGGCAGCTGCTTTGTTTCGCGGGTTTCGCGTCGCCATTCAACGTCAGCTGCATCGTTTCGATCCACTGGTATTGCAGTAATTTCTGCTTATTCGCGGCGATCGATTGCTGCACGCTCGCGAGTTTTTCCTGCAGCACCGCATTCTGCGGCAGCGCTGGCGTCACCAGCAGCAGCGCCATCGCTCCACTGCTAACCAAGCGTCTCCGCATCGCGGCGAAAGTACCTGCCGCCGACGCTCTCAAATTCGCAATTACGAAATCCTGCTTCATGTGAATTTCTCCTGTGCCTTGCGTAGAGGCCAACTCAATCCGAATCGACGGGAGCCCTCAGATCTTACCCCCGCCCCCGCTCATAGAAATGCGTGTCAACAGACCGGCAACGATCATTTTTTCATCGGTGTATCGTTCCGTATTTCGCACGCAGAAGAATTTCCCGCCCGAATGTTTGGCCCCGCTTATCGTAGGCGTTGCACCATCCCTTCAGCACTGTCAAAAGTGACAGCGAGCTCCGCCGCGCCCGCAGCGACAACTCTCTCGTTGATCGGCCCCCCAATTCTTAACACGCTTTGAGAGTTAGTTTCCGGCAGAATCTGACCTGGAGGAAGGGAGATTTGCCGTGAAGAGGAAGCGTTTTTCTGTGGAGCAGATCGTGGCGGTTCTGAAGC